>JGI12104J13512_1000035_pt1 | contig 136975 bp, 110 predicted proteins | sample TerdegcTABiofilm_FD_13512 | JGI IMG/M metagenome (IMG submission 13512)
AGTATGAAGTTAACGGTGGTGGTCTGATTCGTTATCACAACCACATTAGAGTGAGTAACCGAATCATAACCTGGTGCACTGGCAGTAACACTATGAGTTCCAGCCGGTACTTGCATACTATATGCACCACTGGCATTAGTGGTAGCAGTGATAGTTCCACAGGTTACCGTTGCCCCCATAATGGGCGCATTCTGCTGATTCTTAACTGTGCCTGCGATAGTTCCAATCTGAGTTAATTTGGTTAAGGCATTGGAGAATGCAGGATTGGACATTATCCCACCAGTATAAACAGCCTTTACTGCCCATTTATATATACCATCTGGCACAGAACCCCAACAAGTATCTTGCCAAGCAGTGGCAGTTATGACATCTGTAGTAAGTAAAGTCCAGGCACTTTCATTGCTCTCCTGTCCTTGAAGCAAACGCCAGACCTTGTAACCAGTTAGTAGTCTATTATCCCTGGTTATATTATATGATGTCTCATCAGATTCTCTTAATGAAGGAGCATCTACCAGGGCTCGGCTAACAGGACGATTAGGAATTGCTATCAAAGGAATATTTGAATTGGTCTCATTTGCACTCACACGAGTTAAACTGTTGATAGGGAAATGTAGAACTTCCTTAGCATTACCCACGCTTACATCATCTACGAACCAGACATACCACATACCATCGTTGGAAGGTGGATCATCGGCATGCCAGGCAAGCTTAATTTGTTGTCCAGCATAGTTTGACAATGGAACGACAATTGGAGTGGTATAATAGTTCCAGCCACCAGTTAGAGTACTGGCATCCCAGAGCACGGTCCAGGTGCTACCATTGTCAGTAGAAACCTTAATGTAGTAGTGATCTCCATAGGTGCTACCTAAATAGACATAACTCCAGAATACTAAATCGGCATCCGCGGGACAAACAAATTGAGGTGTAATCAACCATTCATCCTGATGAACATAATCCCACCACATAACTGCCTGATAAGAACCACCATGAGGTGGTACAGGAGGATCTATAGTAATGGTTCCGGCTTGACACCAGGTTGGTAAGATACCTGGTCCAACTGCAGGTCCATTGTTAGTTATAATCTGAGACCAACCTTCAGGTGGGAAGAGCGTACCTTCAAAACCTTCAGTATTATTTTCACCCGCAGTAGGAGCATTCCAGGTAAGATTCACCAGACTGCTATTTACTTCAACAGCTTGAACACCAGAAGGAGGATAGGTGAATTCATTCAAAACAATATCACCCATATTGACATTAGTTGAACCTACTACTACTTGACCGGTGGCACTTTGATAACCCATTGCTGATGCAACATAGTCATAGGTATGATTGGCATAGACATTCGGAATGGTGAACTGTCCACTGGCATTGGTAGTAGCTTGATAACTTTCATAACCAGTTAAGCTGATGGTGGCATTAGCTAAACCAACTGTAGGCTGGTCACTTCCTACAATCCTACCACTTACCGTTACCTGAGGTAGAGGAGTGATTACGAAATTAACGGTTACAGTCTCATCTTCTATTACCGTAACTGTATGGGTTACTTCATTATAACCATGTTTGGTAGCGGTAACCTGATGTACACCTTCCATAACATAGGGGAAAGTAAAGGTTCCTTCTGCTCCTGTAGTATAAACTAAATTAGTACCTGCTACCGTTACTGTAGCACCATTCACGGGAACATTACCAATAGTATAAACTGTGCCATTGATAGCTCCCAACCCTTCTGTTATAAACATAAAGGTAGCCTTGGGAAACATAGCTTGAGGCGTAGCTGGAGGAGGATTGGCAGGATCATAATCTTCACTATCACTATAGACATTACGAGTTCTATTCGCTACTGTTCCAGTTTGAGTGCGGAATACATCTAAAGAGCTATAATAATAAGTATCCATAGGACGCTCAACCATTACTACCAGGTTTCCTCCACCATATAAATAAGGAGTGGTGAGATGAATCAGAATGTTATTTTGTCCAATGGGATAATTCACATTCCCGCTAAAGACGGGAGTTAACTGAGTGGAGGGTATCCAGCCCGCTGAAAGGTCAGTCTGGGTGGTCTCCCCTACCCATACATTGGTTGGTTTATTAGATAAATCGGTTACAAAGTTATTGTAGAATTGGATATCGGTAAGCAGACCACCAATATTGAGTTCAGAAGCAAGATATACGGTTTCAAACAGGGAGTTCTTCCAGTAGAAATCCATAGGCATACGCCCCGTGCTATTTCCAGTTCCAACAGTTACTGCTACAGTACCTGGAGGATAGACGGTTATATTCAGATGAGTAGTCTGATTGTTAGTTGCTATTTCATCTCCTGTTAATTCTACTTCACCATATATATAGGTAGAGCCAGTTTCAGTGGGTGTCCAAGGAATAGTGAAATCCAGAGTCTGAAGCGAATTGATAGTAACCCCAGGAACGGAACTAAGAAGCACTCCACCTTCTTTCATTAATTTCACCGTATAGTTGCTCTGCACAGCCGTACCATTATTTTTAACTCTGATGATATAATGATAGTTAATACCGACTGTAGGCATAGTATTACCACTAATACTAAGACAACCTAAATCACTTACAATAGCTTGTCCATTGTAGTAAATTGTAGTTTTGGGAAATTGGCCAGACACAGTTGCACTTGCCGGAGGATTGGCAGGCTCATAGGTGATAATATCACTCTGAACTTTTCGTGCCCTATTAGAGCCTACCGTCTGAGCTAAGAAATAATCAGCTGAAGAATAATACTGAGTATCCATTGGTCTTTGGACCATCATCACCAGATTTCCGGGAGTATGCATATATGGAGTCTGAAGTGGGATAGTTATAGTATTAACTCCGGAAGGATAGACAATGTTACCATCAAAAACCAGGGTCATCTGGGATGAAGGTATCCAGCCAGCACTGAGGTCTGCCTGATTGGTTGTTCCTAACCAGATTTTGGTTGCTCCATTAGCAGGAGAATCGGCAAAGTTATTGTAGAAAGCCAGAGAGGTTATTGTTCCACTTATAAAACCAAGTTCATCAGGATAATACAAACATTCAAACAGTGAATTCTTATAGTAGAAATCCATTGGAACTCGAGCTGTTTGATCTCCTGTACCTATGGTCACTGACGAAGGATTTTGGGTTACCAATACTTGATAATTAGATGATTGATTATTATTTAGATTATTATCACTGCTTAAAGTTACAATTGCATAAAGATTGTAAGTTCCAATATTAGTGGGAGTCCAATTAAAATTAAAGATTTGAGTTGCTCCAGAAGAAAGAGTAGAACCTATCTGGGTTGAAATAGTTATGCCATTATCTCGCATTAAAGATACGGAATAGGAGTTTTGGGGGGTAGTACCTGCATTGGTAACCGTGACTGAATAATTAACAGTTTGATTTACCATAACTGTTTGAGGTCCGGTTAACGAAGAAATAGCTAAGTCATTTACAAAAGTATTAATAGGATATACATAAAGCATAGCCTCTTGATCCTGATTAAAAGAATGAGAACCCGGATTGAGATTTGTTAAGTAGAAATAACCGTTGTAACTTCCACTCCAGCCCCAGTTAATATGAAAATAGTTTGTTCCTTGATAGCCATCCAGAACAAAAGCATGGCCACTTTCTCCATTATTGCCTGCATAATATATGGGACGACCCATATCTAAATCACCTCTAAGCATAGAACACCAGGTACTACTACTATAATTTGAGGCATATAAAAGCTGGGCAGAGGAATTATAGCGGAAATAGTTGACCATAGCATATCTGGCATCTTCAGAATAGGCGCCACTTCCATATGGTGAATATTGCATATCCACTGCTACTCCACAATGATATAAGAGGGTAGCAATAGAGTTATTAACCGTAGTTATGTTATTAGGCATATTAGACCAATTATATGTGGTAGCTCCAAAATTTGCCGTTTGGGTTCCATAACCTTCGGCATAGTAAGAATGAGAACCATTGCCGGTAATGGGATAATTCCATTTTTTCATAATTTGTGCCATAGCCGTGGCAACACAACCAGCATAAACATGACCTCCAGAACCAGTTGCATCTGCAGGACACATTGAGTTATAAGGCCAACCCTGATTCCAAGTAGTCGTCAATAGAGGAGTCACATCTCTATCGTATTCCCAATAAGAATAGTCACCTTGAGCTATTTTATCCCATAAGAGATCAACAGACCATTCATTATGTTGACGGATTTCTGCCATACTTAAGCTGTATCGTTCCAAATACCATTGAATATGGGGTGGCAATTCATCCTTAAGAAATAAGCTTTCCCAAGAATAACCTAAAATAGGCATAGAGCGATCATCTCCAGCTACCAGGATAAAACCAACTGGTTTTAATCTAACAATATAAAAATCGGGTAAGGTCTTATCAGAGCTAAAAAAGTCTTCAATGGAATCAACTCTATTTCTGCCTGCACTATAATAATTGGCAAAACCCTCTGCCACTGAGAGAGCTGTTTGTTTTTCTATAGGTTTAGCCCAAAAAAGAGTAATAAGGAGGAGAAAAATAATGGTAATAGATAGTTTTTTCATTTTTAAATCCTTATTTAGTCATTAACATTTTAATATGTTTCTTGTAATGAGGTGTTCTCATCTCAGCAAAATAGATGCCGGATGAAACCTTTCTGCCCTGGTCATCTTTGCCATCCCAGAGAAGTTTATGTTCACCTCTGCTGAAACTCTCACTGGTTAGATGACGAACTTTCTGACCTTTTATATTATAGATATCTATATTTACCTGAGTTTCTTCTCCTATACTAAAGACAATGGTAGTACTCGGATTAAAGGGATTGGGATAACAACCCTTCAACTGAGTAGGAATTATAACTTGATCCTCAATTGCGGTTGATTCCAAAACTACAAACTCAGGATAATCTCCTAAAATAGCACCTGGTTCACTTATCAGAGTGGTAACTAAAACTATCTCGCTACCATCTGGTTTTAAAAGGCTGAAGCTAATCTCTTCCCCCGACATTTCTGTATAAATCTGCATTAGAACAGCAGGAAATCCTTCAGGAAAAATGAACTTTTCCTTACCTCTTAATTCTCCTTCCACTCTGGCTAAGAGATAATCTCCCTCTTCTGCAGCATTGCATCTCGCCAATAGGGTTAAACTATTGGATAGTATCCGCACCTGCTCTTCGTCTTTAACCTGATTCTGAGTAACATGTGATAAAGAACTATCTCTGGTTCTGGCTGGTTCTGGATAAATCAGATTATGAGCTCCATTAATCTTTATCCAGTAACCTTTACCTGGATACATAGTAGTCAAGGTAGAATAAGGATTACCCGGAATATAAACTCCATCTGTACTTTTCACCTGGATAAGCCATTCGGAAATAGAACTCATAGCTTCCGTTACAGCTAAAGGTGTAGTAGGATAATATGCAGCAAGATTCCAACCATCAGATAAGGGTATGGGTGTAGAAACAGGAATGGGCGCTCCACTTACTGTCCAGTTAGCTGGACTAGACATCAGAATACTATAAGCTTTACCATCCGTTAAAGCAGCTAAAGAAGAAAAAGGATTGTTTAAAATATACACTCCTTCTGTTCCTTTAATTTGCTGAACATTATTTGCAATTGCAGATATTAAAGAAATTATACGGTGATCCGGTGGAGATATATTCAAGGAAATAAGATTCCAGCCACCTACTAATGATAAGGATTGAGTTTGAGGGCTAATTCCATAAATCATAAAAGGATTATCAGGGATGGAACCAATGGTGGCATTAACTAAAGTGCTGAGCGTATTTGAAGAAAGATAAATCTGATTATTATTCGGGTCCCAGATCCTGAAACGGACTATTTCAGCATCATTCTCAGTATAAATCTGAATTATACAACTGGCAAGATTATCACTTAACTGAATAGTTTGTTTACCTCTTAGCTGAGGAACTCCATTAACATCAACATAAGCAGCCAGAATATCTCCAGAAGATGCAGGAAGTCCATCAATGGTTACAGCACAAGCTACATTCATACTGGATGGAAGAGTGACAGGTTCACCAAAAGGATCAGTATACTTAATCATAAAAGTAGTCATAGGAAATATCGCTTGTGCCGTAGTATTAGCAGGAGGATTGGCAGGATCATAATCTATGACATCACTGGCAACTTTAAGGGTGCGATTAATTACATCACCTGTCTGATTGCGAAAAACTCCATCACTATGTAAATAAGTTGGATCCCAGGGACGCTTGAACATTACTACCAGATTATTTCCATTATATTGATAAGGGGTATCCAGATGGATTAAAATATCATTATTATAGGCAGGATAATCTACCATTCCGTCAAAAACTAAAGTCAGGTCAGTAGATGGAATCCAACCTTGAGAAAGGTCATTGAGTGTAGTTTCTCCCATCCAGATTTTGGTTGGTTCGTTAGGCGAATTCAAATAAAAATAATTATAAACTTGAATGTCAGTTAATAGACCGCTTGTATTCAGTTCAGAAGCAAGATATACAGTTTCAAATAAGGAGTTCTTCCAGTAGAAATCCATAGGCATTCTTTCCCACAAATTACCTTCACCAATAGTAATGTGACTATAGAAAATACCTTCAGGATAGACTCTAATCTTTAAAGGAAGAGATTGATTATTGGTCTCAATTTCATCTCCTACCAAGATAACTTCTCCATAGATAGAAACAGAGCCTTCAAAGGCAGGAATCCAGGGTATATCAAATTCTAATGTTTGTTGTGGAGCTATAGTTGAACCCATCACAGAACTCAGTTCTGTTCCATCAGTAGCCATTAGTCTGACTACATAATTATTCTGAGTTTCTATTCCATTATTTTTTATGGTTATGGTATAATAATAGTTTGAGCCAATAGATGGAGCAGGGTTGCCATTAATACTCAAGCAACTCAGATCATTGAGCAAAGAATAATTAGTGTATAAAAAGGTGGTTTTAGGAAATTGACCGGAAACCGTAGAAGGTGGAGGACTGGAAGGTTCAAAAATTTGATTATCAATGTTTGTTTTACGAGCTCTATGAGAACCTATAGTCTGGGCATAGAAATTGTTATTCTCGGAATAAAATTGTTGGTCCCAGGGTCTTTGCACCATCATCACCAGATTACCTGGATAGTGTAAATAAGGTGTCTGTAAGGGAATGGAGATGGTGTTGACTCCAGCAGGATAATCAATATTTCCTTCAAAGACCAGAGTTAATTGATTAGAAAGAATCCAATTTAAACTTAGGTCGGGCAAATCTGTGGTTCCTAACCAGATTCTGGTCATACCATTAGCTGGTGAATTAACAAAATAATTATAGAGATTTATAGAGTAGATAATTCCGCTGGAAAAGCCAATCTCTTCGGGATAATAAAGGCATTCATAAAGTGAGTTTCTTTTGTTAAAATCTATAGGTATTCTGGCTAATTCATTTCCTGAGCCAATAGTTACTTCTTGGATTTCAGCAGGTTGAATAGTAATAAGTAACGGAGAGGTTTGATTATTAACTGGATTTTCATCTCCCGATAAAACAACTTTCCCAGATAAATTGCCAGGACCAATAAAATTAAAAGAAGGAATCCAGGAAAGCGTATAGGTCTGAAATTCACCTGCTTGAATAGGATTGCCATTCAGGGAAGCAATTTCCTCATCGTCCAGTAAAAGTTTTATCTGATAATTGTTTTGGTTATTGTTACCTCTATTTCTAATCAATATCTGATAATCAGAATTTTCTCCGACTGTAAGCACATTATTACCTGAAATTGAGAGTGCAGCTAAATCATTGGAAAATAGGATAACTGGATTAAATTCATATATAGTTCCTTCTCCGGGCCAAATAGAGATTTGATTATTTTCCGTGGTAGTTGAAACCGTAGCAGGATTCCCTGGAGTAACAGAATAGAACCATTCAGAACCTCCAGGGAGCATATTGATTCCAATTGAAGCAGAAGGAGAATTTGGTGACCCGGTAGCAAATCCATAAATAAACTCAATCTTCCCGGTTTCATATAATTTTACCTGTAAATTAAAAAATGAACTGGCAGTATAATTCCATTTTAAATTAGTGTATTGGACGGTAAAAACACGATGAGGAGCAGTACCAGCAATTTTATAATAACAAGTGCCCATTTGCAAACTTAAGTCATCCCAGAGAGGTGCCAGAATAGGACAATTATAGATGTAATTGAGTTGGTTGTAATTCAAGCTATTTGTCTGCGAAGAACCTAAGCCAAGCCAACCATTTGAACTAATCTTAACTTCGGTATATAAGTTCGTACCATAAGGAAAGATAAAGCCAATAGAAATAGGAGAAGAAAGAACATTGTTAGCTGATAATTCTGGTATCAAATTCCCTTCCTCAGGGTTAAAAGGATTGTAGGTTCCGCTGGTTTGATTGAAGGTATAATACTCGGTTATAGAAGCCAATCCCAAAGTGATAAAACCTAAAATTAAAATAAATAATAGAGACCTTTTCATCTTAAATCTCCCTTGCTTGTTTAGTAGTTAATCAATAACTCAAGGTTATACAGGTACTGTCTGTATCCTTAGCGTAACTCTCTTCTATATAAACTGAATAAAAACTTTGAGAACATAACAAAAGAACGGAGAAAATGGCGGTTCAATAACTAATTGAGATGAGAGGATGCTTTAAACTAAAGCTGGCTTTTAAGATAGATGGTATTCCCCATCTCGCTGTTTTATACATAACCACACCTTCACTTTGTAGGAGCATAAATGTTTTCCTCAAACACAAAGCTTTTATCTTCAAAATTCTCAAAAGTATTTTAAATTTATCTATCTTCCCTGTCAAGTTTTATTTTAAAAATTTTAGTTCAATTTATCAAGGTTTGAAATATATGGAAGAAATACTTGATTTTTAAGAGCTAAGAATTTGATATCCCTTTATAAATAACTAATGGCTTGGTGAGACGAGGACGTTTCACCACCATAAACACTCACCACCATAAGCCTTACGGTTTTGTGAGACGAGGACGTCTCACACCCCCACCCTTCTCATTTTTCCGATAAATCAAACCAGCGCTGGAGTTTTTGTTGATAGAGCATATTCAAGCTTTCCAGTTCTTCACTTATACGAAGGTAATCAAGATGAGTAAGAGTAGGAGTAGAGTTAAGGGAATCTTCCAGATTTTTAATCTGAGTCTCCAGGTTTTCTATCTCTTGGGTAAGTAATTCCAATTCTCGCTGTTCTTTATAGCTTATACCCCTGGATTGACGCTGAGATTTAGAAGCAATATTAAAAGTAGGTTTTTTATTTTCTTTTTCTTCCTTTTGATAATTACGAACCAATAAGTAGTCCGAATAACTACCAGGGAACTTCCTTATTCCATCTTTTTCAAAGACAAAAAGTTGTTCCACACATCGGTCAAGAAAGAAACGGTCATGAGAAACAACCAGCAGACATCCCTTAAAATCATCCAGATAATCTTCCAGTATTTCCAGGGTTTGAATATCCAGGTCATTGGTAGGTTCATCCAGGATAATAAAATTTGCACCAAACATAAGTGATTTCAGAAGAAAGAGGCGACGCAGTTCTCCTCCAGAAAGAGAAGCAAGTTTTTGTTGTTGCATCTTATCATCAAAGAGAAAGCGTTTTAGCATCTCTTTAGCGGTCAATTTCAATCCTGACTGAGTCTGAATAACCTCAGAATATTGAGTCAGATATTCAAAGACGGAAAGATCTGGATTGTAGTTTTCTACTTCCTGACTGAAAAAGGAAAACCGAGTATTAACTCCTACTTTGACTGTTCCTGTATCGGGCTTTATCTCACCTGCTATAATCTTTAGAAGAGTAGTTTTTCCACAGCCATTGGGTCCAATAATACCGATTTTTTCACCTGCTTGAAAGATATGCTCCAAGTTTTGGAATAATAGTTTTCCTTCAAAGCTTTTACTGATATTGTGGAGTTCCAGGATAGTTTTCCCCTGACGCTCCATAAGAAAAGAGATTTTGAGTTCTGGCTTTGAAATGAGATAGGATTGGGAGATGAGTTTTTGCACTCTATTGATATGGTCTTTAGGTTTTGAGGTCCGAGCTTTAGCACCTCTTTTTAACCAATCAAGTTCTTTCTTTAGCTGTGCTTGACGCCGGATTTCTTTTCTCTTTTGGTCGGTTAGACGGATAAGTTTTTGTTCCACATAATCTGTATAATTCCCTTCGGTAATGTAGCAATGGCTGTGTTCTATTTCCAGAATGCGATTGGAGACTGCATCCAGAAAATAGCGGTCATGGGAAACAAAGAGAAGTGTCTTTCTGGATTTAGTGAGATAATCTTGAAGCCATTCAATCGTATCCAGGTCAAGATGATTGGTTGGTTCATCCAGTAAGATGAGATCTGGTTCACGAGCTAAAACTTTAGCCAGACCTGCTTTTCTTCTTTCTCCACCGGAAAGTAGATTAAGAGGTTTATTCCAATCGGAGAGGTTAAGTAAGGAAAGCATAGCCTTATAGCGATGTTCTTCAGGAACAGAGGTTCTGGATAAATTCTGATTTAAAACATATTGAAGGATGGTCTCTTCCGCAGGTAAGGGTTCATTCTGGGGAAGCCATCCGAGAGTTAAGTCTCTTCTTTTAACAATCGTTCCTGTAGTAGGTTCAAGATTCCCCGCCAGTAATCTTAGAAGAGTTGATTTTCCGGAACCATTTATCCCCACAATCCCAATTTTATCACCATTATGCACTCCGAGATTTAGTTCAGCAAATATGACTTTACTTCCCAGCTGGAGGGAAAGATTTTCTACGGTGAGAATAACTTCAGAGGGCATAAATGGTTATATGGCGTCCCTGAGGCGATTCGAACGCCTGACCTTCACCTTCGGAGGGTGCCACTCTATCCAGCTGAGCTACAGGGACGCAGGATAGTAGACCCATAGATTAATTTAATCAGGTTTTTGTCAATCCCTTTCCCGTGGATTGAACTAAGCTGTCCAGTTCACTTTTCCCGCATAGATAAGAGGTGGCAAAAGGAGCTAAAGGATGAATATATTCAGCAAAACTACAAGCAAGATTACGGATTTCCCATTGAGCATTTATATCAGCACGCAGTCGGATAAAATGATAGATTTCACGAAGATTCATTTTTACCAGAACTCGCACTTGTTCAGCATTCAGACGAGCATAATGAACCAGCTCAGGAGAGACTGCTGTCAGTTTTTGTTTTAAAAGATTCGTTTCCTCTAAAAGCTTTAACCATTTATCTTCTCGTTTCAGAGTATAGATAATCGGAGGAAAGATATAATTATTTAGAGAGTAGGCTTTTTGTTTAAGAAGAGTCGCCACCCTATGCCTTTTAAATTGAGACCAACAACATTCAGACATAGCAAGTTCAAAGCTACAATCTACCAGTTCAAAAGCACGAGGCATTTTGCTCCAAGGCTGGATATGCTCAAAAATCTCTGCCCATAACTCTTTTTTCTTAGTTTCATCCAGTTTAGTTATAGTTTCCAGACAGGAAGAAAAAGAATTGGAACATTGCTCAAATAGGAGTGCAGCTAAGATTTTATCATCAGCATCTACAGAAAATTCAAGTATTTTAACTGGGGATTTATCAAATGAATTTTCAATAATATCAGTTTTAATCTTTGCCACATCAAAAGTGCCTTTAAAATCTTCTTTTTCAATATAGCGAATAAGAGAGGGACATAATTCTTTTACTGATTTCAACAGAAGGTTATACAGTTCGTGAGCTTCCGCTAAAGGAGAAGTAATCAACCTCCTTAATAAATTTTCCAGACTGCGGGCATTGATAGTCATTCCCAATTGAGTTTTGGTAGCAAGAGGTAAGATATAACGAGCATCTTCTTTAGCTTTGCCTTCAATTTCAGACTTCTTTAACTGAGGTTGAACCTTTTTATAATATTCCTGTATAGCTTTAAGGCTTTCTTTATATTCGTTAAAAAGAGCTTGCATAATGTGGATATATTCTTCACGAAGAGGTTTCAGTGTTGGTTTTTCCAGTTCTTCAGGGATAACAAAGTCGTCAGAAAAAGCTACATAACGCTGGGACTTTTCGGTAAAGGAAGCAAATCGGATAATTTCCACTAATTCAGTTACAAGACGAGAAATGCCAATCAGGTCAAAGTTAAACACAGAATGTTCAGCAACGGAAGAATGACCAAGTTCAAAGATAATTTTTTGATTGGAGCGCCGAGCTTTCTCCAGCTCTTTTAGTGCCTGTTCCCGAAGTTCAGCAATGGATTTTTCACTACGCGAGATTCGTGCATAAGCAGCAGAGATTACTTCTGGTGTTGCACTCTCAGTTTGTAGTTTACGAATTAAAGAGCTATCAATATTATAGCCAGCGAGATTGACCTGCATAGTAAATCTAATTAAAGCAACGCCTTCACATTGCTTGCACCGATGCGATTAGCACCTGCATTCAACATTGCCAGTGCTTGTTCTCTGGTTCTAATTCCTCCTGCTGCTTTTACTCCCATCTTAGGACCAACTATTTCTCTCAAAAGACGCACATTCTCTACGGTTGCTCCTGCTGTTCCAAATCCGGTGGAAGTCTTAACGAAATCTGCTCCTGCTTTCTTTGCGTAAAGAGCACAGGTGATAATCTCTTCTTTAGAAAGATAACAAGTCTCCAGAATAACTTTAAGCAGGACATCATTAGAATGAGTCATTTCAGCGATATTTTTGATTAACTGATAGGAATGAAGAGGATGACCGCTCTTAACTGCACTCAGGTTTTGCACCATATCCAGTTCTTCAATGCCCGTGTTAATGACAGCAAGAGCTTCTGCAGCAACAGCATAGATATAACTTGCACCCAGCGGAAAATTGATAACGGTGCAGGATTTCACAGAAGCATTAAGTCTAAGTTGCAGAGGATGAGAGAAGTGGGAATTTACGCATACTGCAGCACATTTATATTCATTAGCAAGGTCACAAAGAGCATTAACTTCACTCTGAGTGGCATCTGCTTTCAGTAATGTGGCATCAATAACGGAGGCAATATCAGCTAAGGGGTCATAAAGTTGGTCAGGTTGATCTGCACGACAGATATTACACCCGAGACAGATATTATGTCCTCCACCACATTTACAGGGAGGATTATCTCCAAAAAGTTTACGAGCAATATATTCTATTTCATTCATACAGCACCTCTCAAAGATTTTTTATTTGATTCCACAACTAACTGTCCACAAGCACCCTGAATGTCTATCCCACGGCTTCGTCTTAGAGTTATAGTTTGAGGCAAAGCTCCACGAGCCTTTAGGAGAAAGGATTTTAGCTCTTCTTCGCCAGGAGAGAGGTAAGGGAGAAATGGTAAGGTATTGAAGGGTATGAAATTAATCTTACAGGAAAGGTCTCCGCTAAACTGACGCAAGGCTTTCAAATCTTCATCTTCCATATTAACTCCGGAGATAAGGATATATTCAAGGGTAATACGAAAAGGGTTCTTCTTCTGAAAATAGAGTAAAGCTTTTTTTAGAACGGAAAGGGGATATTTACGATTGACCGGCATAAGTTCATCACGGATAGAATTACGAGCAGAATTAAGAGATACCGCAAGTTTCACTTTCACGCCAGAATCAGCTAAAGCATAGATTCCAGGGACGATTCCGCAAGTGGAAATAGTCGTTCTGCGAGGGCTAAAAGCAAGAGCTCGTTCATCCTGAATAAGTTTCAGGGCACTGAGAACATTTTCCAGATTATCCAGTGGTTCACCCATACCCATAAAGACCAGATTGGTAATCCGTTCAGTGGTCTCTCGGGATGCCAGAAGAAACTGTTGCACAATTTCATGAGGATACAGATTACGGTGTAGTTTCATTTTACCTGTTGCACAGAAAGAACAATCACGAGCACAGCCAACTTGAGAAGAAACGCAAAGCGTAAGTTTTTTCTCTTCTGGCATCAAGACCATTTCAATCTGCTCTCCATCTGATAATAATAACCGGAATTTTTGACTCCCGTCCATAGATTTAAGAGTTTGTACGATTTGTGGCATAGAGAAATCAAAGGCTTGTGATAAATAGCTTTGCATAGTAGCAGGCAGATCGGTCATCTTAGAAGGGTCAAATACCTTTTTTTCATAAATCCATTTTAACAACTGCTGCGAACGATACGCAGGATATTCAGAGGACAAAAAAGCACTTAGCTGTTCAGGCATAATGCCATAAATGCTATTTAACATAATTCCAGGTCTGGAGAGGAAAGAATTTTCAGAGTTAGGAAAGTCTCTAAATCAAGCTCAGTAATATTTTCATCATCGTCAGAAAGGAGGATATTCTTTTTCAGTGGGTCAGTTTTCAAGACATACATTTTTATACCCTGATATTCCACACAGGTACCAGGAACAGGGAGAAGTTTTCCCTCTTCCATATAGAAATCTTCTTCAAAATTGAGACAACAGAGCAATCTGCCACAGGGACCAGATATTTTTGCGAGATTTCCTGCCAGATTCTGGTCTCGTGCCATCTTAATCGTCACTTGATTAAAATGCTTAAGGAAATTTCCACAACAATAAGATAATCCGCACATCCCGAAACCACCCATTCTGCGAGCTTCATCTCTTCCCGTGGTCTGATGTAGTTCTATTCTGGTTCTGAAGACATTAGCAAGTTCACGAACAAAAACACGAAAATCAATTCTTCCTTCAGCGGTAAAGAAGAAGGTAATTTTATTGCCGTCAAATTGATAGACAGTATCAATTAGCTTCATTTCAAAGGAATATCTTTTCAGGATTTCGGCAAAAATTTGAGCAGCTTTTTTTTCTTCATCTGGTAGATGACGCAGTTTTTCAATATCTTCCTCTGTGGCTATTCGTTTAATCTTGAAAGGATTAGGAGTTTGAGGAATCTGCGCCAGCACCTCTTCATCGCTAACACTAAGATGAATGACCTGTGCTATGTCCTCACCTCTATCTACTTCAACAATAATCAAATCATCAGGTTTTAAGGGAAGTTGAGAAGAGTTCTGATAATAACCCAGACGTCCGGTGCGAAATATTACTTCCAGATATTCAGGGCTGTTTTCTTCATCTAAATCTAATGGTTCAACCATTGTTTAACTCCCATATCTTTTTAAAAAGTGCAATCTCCTCTGGAGAAAGGTCAAGTCCACGACGTTTTTTAACTAGTTTAGCAGTTTCACAGAAAGCCTCAAAACGATATTTGGTAAGTTGAGAAGCTCTTCCCCAGGAAAAATCTGGAATAAAATCTGCTATCAAATCAGAACTCCAGAGATTGCACCCAAAACCTATCACACAACCTGTATTAACACTTGTATTAATACCCAATTTTACATAATCTCCCACCATAGAACCCAAAAACATAGTGCCCGAATCTATCTTTTCGCCAGAGGCATAGGAATAGAATTTAACATTTTTATAGGTATTTTTTAAATCGCTATTAGATGAACCAGCACCGATATTGACCCATTCACCTATATAGCTATGTCCCAGAAAACCATCATGTTGCTTATTGGAATAAGCCTGTATAATGCTTTCTTCAACCTCACCTCCAACTTTACAGACAGGTCCAATGGATGTTCCTTCATAAATCTTTGCTCCCACTTTGATTAAAGATTTTTTACCGATATAAGCAGGACCACAGATAACTGCATTGGGAAGGACAGTTGTGCCTTCATCTATAATTATGGGACCTTCTGAAGCATCAAGGACACAACCAGGGTTCAAGGAGACATTTTCTCCTATCCAGATATAATAAGGATTGAGAACTGTTACTCCTGGTTCAGTTTCAAAGTAATTATCCTGGTCATAAAAGAATTGTTCAAAATCAAGACGAATCAATCTTTCATTATCATTAATGAGTTCACTAAGGTTTTGATAGAGGGTCAATTGAGAAGGGATGAGTTCTATTCCTGCAGCTTTTAATTCAAGAGCAGTAGGCAGTTCAGAAATTGTTTTAGGAGCATAGAATGCAATTAAATCATCTCCTTGGACCAGACCTTGATTCGGTTTTAAGTCTTTTATAGCACTAATAGATTCAGAGCTTGGTTTCAAACGCGAGTTTACCATCAGAGTTCCTTGATTAGCAGGTTCATTAATTTTCCAATCAGGATGTCTGGTTTTATAAAGGTCTTGTAAATCAGGGTCTATCCAGAAAGTAGTATCCTCTGCGTCTAAAAGTTCTTCCAATCTTTGTCTAAGTTTTAAGATTCCACAACGTAAATCCCCCACACTACGGTTGAGGGTTAGTGGAAAGAATAAGTTTTGCTTTTTATCATCAAATATAATCATTGTTTCCTCGGTATTGTTAGTTCTTAAAATTCCTGTTCCAGTTCTTCCTTAAAAAAAGGAGTGCCTGGAGTTTTGCCATATCGTAAAGAATCCGGAGCTGTGGGTGGTATATTATCTTCAATAAAGACTTCAGGTATACCACCACTACTGACAACTAAGCCCGTGTAAGGATTTATATTAAGTTGAACTATTCTGGGGGGAACGGTAAAAGAATATCTTGAGTCATTTGGTTTGGGAGTGCGTCCTTTATTATCATTCTTGATAGCTTGAGTCATAATGGGTCCCCAAATTCTCACTGCTTGTGCAGAACCTGCTTTTATTTTATTATTATCAAATCCCATCCAGATTCCCAGTGTATAAGCCTTATTGAATCCTATAAACCAGGAATCATTATTGGCATCGGTAGTCCCTGTTTTACCAGCATTATCCCAGAAATAGCCATTACGGGACGCAGCACCAGTTCCAGATGAAGCTACCGTTTGGAGCATACTGGTCATTAAATAGGCAACTTGGGGAGAACATACAGAATATTTTTGGATTGAACCTCGCTCCAAAACATTCCCTTTCATATCTTCTACTTTCGTGATAAAGACGGGTTTCACTCTCATTCCTTCATTGGGAAAGGCAGTATAGGCAGAAATAAGATTGATGGGTACAACTTCATATGCACCTAAGGAAGCAGTCATATCCTGGGCGTATATATTTAATCCAAAGCGTTTAAAGGCTTCGTTAAGAGTGCTCAATCCAAGATCTTGCGCACATCTAACTGCCCAGGCATTATAGGACCACTGTAAGGCAACTCGCATTCGGGTAGGTCCATGATATTTATTATCAGCATTAGAAGGGCTCCAGTTTCCGATAGTTATTGGTGCATCATCTAAAATGGTGGCTGGAGTGTAACCTCTCTCTATAGCAAGAGTATAATAAGTAGGTTTGATAGAAGAACCGGGTTGCCGTCGTGCTTGAGTCATCCTATTGAACTTACTATGTTCAAAGTTTCTTCCTCCAATCAAAGTTCGGACATAGCCCGTTTTATTTTCCATTAGAACCAAGCCACCTTGGATATATTTAGTATCAATATCCTGAGCATCCTTAGGCACAGAGGAATATTTATAACGGAAACCTCCACTGTTCTCAACATTTCTAAGATAGGCATTAAGAATAGAATCTGCGGCAGAAGATAGGTCTGCATCCAGAGTGGTATAAATTCTTAAACCGCCTTCAAATAAACGGTCAGTGCCATATTTATTTTCCAAGTAGATGCGTATATATTCAATAAAATAGTCGGAAGCAAAACGGGCATAAACTCCTCCTGATTGAGGATTAAGCGGAGTAGCAATTGCCTCCAGATATTCTTCTTTACTAATCTTTTTAGCCTTATACATCCTTTCCAGCACCAGGTCTCGTCTGCTTTTTGCTCTATCCGGGTGTTTAAAGGGATCATAGTAATTAGGTCTTTGAATCATTCCTACCAGAAGAGCTGCCTCTGGTAGGCTTAAATCCCGTGCATGTTTATTAAAATAGTAAAGTGAAGCTGTTTCAATACCGTGATTTTGAGAGCCCCAGAAGATTTTATTGAGATAAATCTCCAGAATTTCATCTTTACTAAAGGTAGATTCAATTTTAAAGGCTAACACTATCTCCTGTAATTTTCGGGAAAGCTTTTTATCCAGTGTAAGAAACATATTTCTGGCAAGTTGTTGAGTGATAGTGCTTGCACCCTGAGAGAATTCTCCTGTTTTCAAATCTGTTATTAAGGCTTTAACCATTCTTATAGGGTCTACGCCAAAATGGTAATAGAATCTTTTATCTTCAGTAACCAGCAGAGCATCTATCAGATGCTGAGGTAACTCCTTCAAAGATACCAGTTTCCGACGTTCATAGGCAAAAAGATAGACCATCTTCCCATTACAATCATACACTTCACTTCCCGTGCGAAGAGTGTAATTTTTTAGCTCGCTGGTTGGAGGTAAATCATCTTGATAATACCATAGGATACCAAAAAATATTCCCACGCATATACAGAAGATTATCCCGATAACTTTGAGCACCGAGTTCCACTTTTGCTTATTTATTTCATTCATTACTATCCGTCTTAATTATTTTAAATCTGGCTTCGGCAAGCAACAAAAGCCATGCAGTTATTATACCCGTAAACAACCCTAAAAATAACAATAATGGTGTCAATACAAAAACTCTTGTTCCTGGTAGCACTATTGTTTTCACCAGGAAAAGTTGCATAATGTTATGTGCAATAGCCCCACAAATGCTAATACCTATCTCTGTAAAACCAAGATTGGAAACACAAGCCAACCACATTGCAAAAATGGCAAATAAACCACCACCCAGAGATAATAGTGTGGCAGGAGTCATTAAAGTAAAGGTTACTGCACCACCAACTAGGGATTTTGTCACATTAACCAATACCGCTTGAAGAGGTTTTCCCTTTAAAATTAAATACATTACAATGATATTTGATAATCCGAGTCTAAGAAATGGAAGCGGCAAAAGACGCATAATTAGGCTTTCAAAAATATGGATGGTGCAAGCTGTAGCCGTAAGAAAAGCTAAAGTTATAGGAGAAGACAGGGCTAATTGCTTCTTCACTTTATGAATTGAAATTATACTTATTGTTATGAAGGTTCAGGAATTTTTGAATGATAGGGTCTTGACTGGCATACAGACCTTCCAGATTGCCATAGTAAAGTTGTTTTCCTTGTTCCAGAAATAATACCCGGTCTCCTAACTGATGAACATTACTAATATCATGAGTTATAGTGATAGTGGTAACTTCGCCTTGCTCAATTATCTGAGTTATATAGTATAAGATTTCAGAAGCAGTTATAGGGTCTAAACCTGATATAGGTTCATCAAAAATGATATATCGTGGTTCATATGCCAGAGCACGAGCAATGCCCACCCTTTTTCGCATACCTCCACTAAGTTCAGAAGGGTATTTATTTTCTGCAGATTCCAAACCTACCAATGCTAAGCTTTTCCTAACCCTTTCTCTTATTTCAGATAAATCCATCTCACCCCGTTCATAGAGTGAAAGAGCCACATTCTGGAATACGGTGAAAGAATCCAGCAATGCCGCATTTTGAAAAACCATAGCAAAACTGTGCTTCAACCCAGAATTATGAAAATCTTTATCCTGATAAACATCCACCCCATCTACAAAGACCGAGCCTTTATCCGGGGGGAAAAAACCCATTAAAGTCTTAATTAATACAGTCTTCCCTGCACCACTTCTTCCTAAGATAATCATATTATGACCATCTTCCAGGACAAAATCAATGTCCTCCAAGATAAGCTGGCCATTTAATCTAAGATACAGGTTCTTTACTTCTATCATAAAGTATCCAGAAAAATATCAAGCCTACAGCCAACCCCGAAGCATTAGCAAGATAATCTTCTATACAGACGGTTCTACCCGGTATAAAACGCTGATGATATTCATCCAATCCTGCGATAATAAATAGGATTAAGTAAAGCCACCAGATATTTCTTCCTCTCAGTTTACTTTCTCTAAAACTGGAATTTACTAATAAGGCAAGCAACAAATACTCGCCAAAATGGGCAACTTTATCAAAGCTAAAGATTTCCTGAGTAGGAAATTTTTCTGAAGGGATAGAAGATACAATCCAGATAATAATTAACCATCCGACTGATGCCCATAATTTTAATTCAGATTTACGCTTTGATTTTTGTTTTCCCATAGTTTTACTATCCATTAATCCAGAACTTATCCTCTCCTGATTTATGATTCCTTTGAAAGTTTGGTCACCTCTACTAATTTGATGCTTTTATCATTGCTATCCAGCACCTTGAACTGCAAAGAATCTTCCCAGACCAAGGTCTCTCCAGGTGCAGGAACATGATTGAATTGGGTGAGTAAAAACTCTGCAATATTATCATACTCTTCTGCGTCTAAAGAAGCATCCAGTTCTTCATTGAAAAGGCGAATACTGACAGTTCCTTGCATGCGATAAGTGTTTTCGTCAATTTGACTTAGTTCCGGAATTTCATATTGGTCATATTCGTCCTGTATTTCTCCTACAATTTCTTCCAGTATATCTTCCAGGGATATGATTCCAGAAGTTCCTCCATATTCATCTACCACTATTGCCATCTGCATTTTCTTTTGTTTGAATTGATTAAGCAGTGTCTGCACCTTCATATTTTCTGTCACGAACCAGGCAGGTCTCATCAATTCTTTTATAGTTTTCTTCTCCGGATAGAGAATCAAGTCTTTCACATATATTATTCCGACAATTTCATCTATGGTCTTTCGGTACACGGGGATGCGAGAATATCCAGTAGTTACAATGAGTTCTTTTAATTCTTCCAGACTGCTATTTTCCTCTATGGCTTTAACTTTCACTCGTGGAACATAGATTTCGGATATTTTAGCATCTTTAAAGCGAAACAAACCTACCAGCATCTTCTTTTCATGTTCATCCAGGGTATGTTTAGAACTTTCAGATTGGATAAGGTTATGAATCTCTTCTGTAGTTACCTTTTCTGCCATATGTCTATCAACCGTTTTTTTCTTTGAAAGCAATAAATTGAATTTATCAATTAACCAAACGGGACCGTAAAAAAGATAGCTAAAGAATTGAAGAGGCAAACTGGTTATTTGAGCAAATTTGTTCGCAGTGGAAAGAGCTGTAAGCTTAGGAATAATCTCACCGAAAATGACAATCACTATGGTTGTGATTATGACTTGTATGGTCAAAGCGGTTGAAGTGTTAAAATTATGTTTTTGGGCAATCCCAATAGCCAGTAAGGCTCCTAATGAGGATATCGCCATATTAACAAAGGTATTGCCTAAGAGAATAGTAATTAAAAGTTGGCGGGGCTTACTCAATAATTTAAGAATTCTCTTGGCACTTGAGCTCTTACTTTTCTCTAACTTCTTTAGATAGAGACGAGGTAGGGAAAAGAAAGCGGTTTCAGAACCAGAAAAGAATGCAGATAATAATAATAGCAATAGTATTATTAATAACGCTGAACCATCATCCACTTGTCTTATCACCTACTATCTTATTAATATAATATTTCTCTTTTTCTTCCATCACCGTGCGATCTTCTAATCTAATATGGTCATAACCCAGAGCATGTAATAATCCATGAATAAAAATTTCAATTAGTTCATCTTCCATACTTTTGTTTCCCTTTTGCCGTTCTAACTGTTTTATGTCAATGATAATATCGCAGTAAAGGCTGGGAAAAGCATCATTTTCCGTATTCAGAATAGAATCATAATAATTAAAGCATAGCACATCAGTTACAGAGTTATCACCTCTAAAGGTTCTATTATAGTTTTGCATAACCTCGTCATCACATAGAAGTACATTCAATTCTACTTTCTTTCCAGGTAATTCTTCTTCTAAGACTTTCTCAGCACAGGATATGAGAAGTTTTTCATCCACTAAATATTCTGTGTCATTGACTAAATTAAAGTCTATGTAGTTCAAGGAGAAGCCTCCTCTGGGTATTCAATCCTTTTCCTATAGATTCCAGCTAAGATGGGCAGCATAACTTCTTTTGCCTTAGCCAGGTCCTTCAGAGTAATCGGAGCTTCGTTGAATTGTCCTTCTCTGATAAGTCTTTGAATAGTGTCATCAAGTATCTTTTCTATCTCTTCTTCAGTGACATCTTTTTTTGATTTTATGGTAGATTCCACTATATCTGCCAGCATTACCAGAGCTGCTTCTTTGGTTTGAGGTAAAGGTCCAGTATAACGGAAAGCGGATAAATCTGTGACCTCACCTTTTCGTTGGGCAGCATCCAAGAAAAACCGAATATAACTGGTCCCATGATGTTGATTAATAATATCAATTACAGGTTGAGGAAGATGATATTTTTGGGCTAAAACTACTCCTTCTTTAACATGGTCTCTAATGATATCAGCACTTTCTTCGGGAGTATATTTATCATGGAACTCAGAAGAATCTTCATTATTTTCTGTAAATAATTCTGGATGTACAGATTTACCAATATCGTGATAATAGCTACCAACTCTTGCTAAAAGAGGATTAGCTCCTATGGCAGCAGCTGCTTGCTCAGCAAGATTTCCCACTATCAAGCTATGATGATAAGTTCCCGCAGCATTGGTGGCGAGCCTTTTTAAAAGAGGGTGATTAAAATCCTGCAATTCAAGAAGAACCTGCTTCGTGGCACGATGAAGTTTTCTTTCAAAATAACGAACTAAGCCCATCGCTCCTAAAATTGCAATAATGATAGAAATCAATGAATAGCCCGTATTCTGCAGTAGAGATTGAAACTTTTCACCAAGATCATTTCCAGAATAGGAAACCATTCCCAGGGCATAAGAAAGTATATTCAAGATTAAAAAGAAATACACTCCAATACGAAGAAAATCATGACGGGACTTGAAATTTCTCATTAAGGATAAAAGCAATAAGATGGAAGTTAATAGCAGTGCCAGATTAAATGCATCCCAATTTGTAAAGGGAGTAATCATTAAGATGCTAAAGATTGAATATATTATGGCAAAATCAAAACCAATTATAATAGCCACAGTGACACTAAACATTACCAGAGGTATGATACTTGCATTTAAATTTAGCATTTTACAGGTAATAATTGTCATCAAAACGGAAAGAACAAATCCCAGATTTAAAATGTAGGTGCCATTATTGCCGTAGGTTTCTCTATAGGGAGTATGCCAATAATACAAATTGAATGCGAAGAGACAGGCTAAGATATATATAAATAATCCCATAAAGCTTAGCCATTTCATTAAGGAGGTTCTTCTTTCGCCTCGTGCTTTATATTCACGGACTAAAGAATTTATTTTGTTTATATCTTCTTCCGTAATGCGTTGATTCTTCCTAATTATTATTTCATTCTGCAGCACCATTCCTGCCACAGGATTAATCTGTTTTTTTATCTCTTCTTGTAGTTTGGCATACTGAACTGCATCCACCACCAGATTAGGCATAACCAATTTATTAAGATTATTTTCCAGTAGGAGATTTTGAGCCATTGGACCCATCCTGGATTTCATTAATCTTTTTGCTTCTTCCACTTCAAAATATCTGGTTCGGGGAAATTTTTTATTACCAGTTGGGGTTACCACCAGAACACTATCTCCAGTAATACCTTGATAAATTCCCACCTTATAAAGCTCAGTTAAGATATTTCTTACACTGTTATATAGAGAATTAATCATATCTTCATTAGCGTGTAGCAAAGAATAGATATTTTCTAATTGAAAACCTTCCTCTCTTGCTTTTAGTATCACCGATTCAGGATTAGGATTTTCTCGTGCTTCCCAGATATAATTAAATAATTGGTCAAGATTGCGATAAGCTTCAAACTCAATATCAGGGCTGAAGGTGTAGGGTTTATCCGCTTTCCTAAGAGCTTGAGCATATTCTTCTTGCAATTGCTCATCACTCTTTAAAATCTGAAAGTCAAATGGAGCTACTAATTCAAAATCTGCAATTTTGCCGACGCTTAGATGATATTCCGGATACCCTTCATCACCTTCATTAGCTAGCTGAAATAGTCCTATAATGCAAAGGGCAGTAATTATAGCTATTAATATATATTTAGTTTCCATAAGTTTAAATTTATATAATCGGTTATAATGTCAAGTTTTGTCCAGAAACGAGTATAGCTCTCGCACATTGAAAAGCTTTAATACTTTTGCTTTTTGACGCACTTTGGAATGTCCTGAAATAATAACTCTTTCATAGCCAAGTTTTAGAGCTTCATTAATGCGAGGTTCTATTTGTGATACGGGCCTAATTTCACCATTTAATGCCACTTCTCCAATAAAAACAGACCTTTCGGGCACTGGTTTATCTTTTAAACTGGAAATAATGGCTGACAGAATGGCAAGGTCTAAACCAGGATCGGTGGAACGAATTCCTCCTGCAAGATTGATAAATACATCACTGCCACGAAGATAGAGTGCTAAATTCTTCTCCAGAATTGCCAGTAATATTGCCAGCTTTTTCTGTTCCAATCCAGATACCACTCTTTGCGGTGTCCCATAGTTAGAATTAGTTGCCAGAGCTTGAACTTCTACAATAAAGGAACGAGAACCTTCCATAACGCAGCCTATGGCTGTACCATTATGCTTTCCTGATTCGGAAAGAAAAATCTGATTGGGGTCAGGAACTTCTACCAGTCCTATATTGCTCATCTCAAATATACCAATCTCATTGGTCGGTCCAAACCTATTTTTCACTGCTCTTAAAATCTTATATTGACCCTGGAGCTCTCCTTCAAAATATAAAACTGTATCTACCATATGTTCTATAATTTTAGGACCGGCAACAAACCCTTCTTTAGTCACATGCCCTACTAAAAATACCGGTAGATGCATTGTCTTTGCACATCTTATAATCCGATTGCAGGTTTCTCGTAGTTGAGTAACCGTACCAGGAAGAGAATCCAGATTAGGCAAACTGACTGATTGAATGGAATCAATGATAAGAAGTTCAGAATGATTTTCTGCTACTTCATTCAGTATATGTTCTGCATCATTGGTGCAAAGTAACCAGATATTTTCACTTGAAATATTTAACCGTGTACTGCGTAATTGTATCTGTTCGGCACTTTCTTCTCCAGTGGCATAGAGCACTTTTTTGCCTTGTTTACCCATCCATTCCGATAGCTGTAACATCAAAGTAGATTTCCCTACTCCAGGTTCGCCACCTATTAAAACAACCATTCCAGGAACTATTCCACCACCTAAAACTAAATCAAATTCTGCTGTTCCGGTTTTCCAACGAGAAATCTCTGTGGTTTTTATATCTTTGATGCATTCCGGTTTTGCTTGTTGCAAATCAGGAATTTTACCTGATTGATTTTTTCCGGTTATGCGCGTACTCTCTATAATTGTGCCCCAACTTCCACAAGCAGGACACTTTCCACTCCATTTATTTGTTTCATATCCACAATCAGTGCAAAAAAATTGACTTGCCATCTTTTCTACCTCTTTATCTATATTTTCTTCTGTCAAAAAAATGACAAGTCTTTTCTTGCTTCTAACTCATAGTTTTCAAGTTTATACTTTATCTGACAAAAATGTATATGCCCTTGAAAATTTTCTTGCTTTTTTTCTGGACTGCATTATTATTGCTTTAAGAGGTTCATAAAAGATGAAAAATAATATAATTGTTTTTGGCACTCCAACTTGTCCCTGGTGTAAAAAAACAAAAGATTATCTTACCAGTAATGGTTTTAAGTTTAAATATATTGATGTTAGTTCAAATAGTAAAGCTTTGCAAGATATGGAAAGAAAATCTGGACACACTGGAGTACCACAACTCTGGATAAATAATAAAGTTGTAGTCGGTTTTGACCGGGAAAAAATTGACCGGCTACTCAATATAAAAAATAAGGAGAACAACCATGAAAGTAACGCCTGAGGATTTTCACAATCTAATCACTCGTTTACAAATCGTTTTAAGCGAGATTGATTATGCGCAAAAAGCTTGTCTGCAAGCAGGGAAAATGGAGTGCCAGCTGTTAAATTATCTTTATAATGTGCAAAAACCGGTTAATATGAATGAGCTGGCTAAGGAACTTAATGTCTCACATAGCCGTATAACCAGGATTATGGACAACTTGGTAAATAAGAATTTAGTTATCCGTAAACCTTCCGATGAAGACCGTCGTTGCTGGTATGCTATTATAACTGATAAGGGTAAAAAATTAGCCGAAAATAGTCGTCAGACTGTTCTTGACCACCAGAAAAAAATAATGAGTATGCTTCCTGAAAAAGAGGTGGAAGATATTTTCAGTGCTTTAAAAGTTTATATTGATAAGTATGAAGAAGTATTGAAGAATACTAAAATGGAGATGGAATGACCCATAGCACTTCCACACATTGGCTGGGAGATATGGCTTTTGAGGCGAATGTCAATGGCCATAAAATAGTTATGGATACTGACGCTCAGGGCGGAGGAAAGGATTTGGGACCGCGTCCCAAACCCTTGCTTCTTGCCGCTCTTAGTGGCTGTGCCGGAATGGAAATAGTCTATCTTCTGAAAAAAATGAAAATAGAAAATTATAATCTCTCTATTGAAGCTGAAGCGGACCCCGTGTCTGAACATCCAGCTGTCTACAAACAAATTAGATTAGATTTCCATTTTGGCGGTGATAATTTACCTCAAGATAAAATAGCACAAGCAGTTAATCTATCATTTGACTATTGCCCAGTCTATGCTATGCTCTCAAAAGCAACAGAAATCGTTAGCCGTGTTTTTATCAATAAGATAGAGGTTAAGCTATGAAATACATTATCATCCCCGTTATAATAGCCGTCTGCTCTATTTCTTTCTTAAGTTGCAGCACTAAGAACAATCCCGATCAATTAAACCAGGAGGAGGTAATGAAAGCAGAAGCTCCCGATTCTCTAAAAACTGCTCAAGCAGCAATGGACAAATACGAACCTGGAACCTGGCTTACCGATTATAATCTTGCTCTCCGTTTATCTAAAGAATCTGGTAAACCTGTGCTCATTAATTTTACTGGTTCAGATTGGTGTCCCTGGTGTTTTCGTTTGCGTGACGAAGTCTTCTCTCAAGATGCCTTTATTAACTTTGCAAAAGAAAACCTAATCCTTTTAATGATTGATTTCCCTATGCGTAAAGAACTACCTCCAGAACAAGTTAAAGCTAACCAAGCTTTGCAAGAAAAATATGGGATTGAAGGCTATCCCACTGTTGTCATAGTTAATGCAGAAGGAAAAGAAATAGCACGCACTGGCTATAAAGAAGGCGGTGCTGAAAGTTATGTGGCTCATTTGAAGGACTTACTGGCAAAGAAATAAACAGATTATTCATTAGTTAGATAATATTAACTTCCTGAAAGAGGAAAAGAGGGGAGATATTTAATCATTTCTGTAAGGCTTCTGGAGATGGTGGTGAGATGGTGAGAATGGTGGTGAGTGTTTATGGTGGTGAGACGTCCTCGTCTAGTAATGGTGGTGAGACGTCCCCGTCTCGCCAAGCCGTAAGGCTTAGTAGGGGGGTGAGATGTCCTCATCTCACAAAGCCGTAAGGCTTAGTAGGGGGTGTGAGATGTCCTCATCTCACAAAGCCGTAAGGCTTTTATATAAAAACATATAAGCTCTTATCATTACCATATAAAGAATAAGTATAATTTTCCCTTCAATTAAGAAAGCTCCTTCGGAGCTTCATAAACGAGGACGTTTATGACCCCGTGTAAGAGGACGTTTATGACCTCGATATGGGGTGTGAGATGTCCTCATCTCACAAAGCCGTAAGGCTTTTCCTTCTTTAGTGGTTATACAGACAAAGAATATAAATCTTAGCTTTTTAATACATTATTAATAGAAAGCTCCTTCGGAGCTTCATAAACGAGGACGTTTATGACTCCAAAAAAGAAAACTCCTGCGGAGCTTGAAAGGAGGGGGACCTCCTTCCACCATCTTTTATGAGGAGGACCTCCTTCCACCATTTTCCTTCCACCATAATAAATTCGTAAAAAAATAATAAATTCGTAGTCTGTTTTGGACATAATATATAGTTATTAGCTTATTATATAAGTAGTTAGAGAAATTATGCTATACCCTTATACCCCCCAGCTAATCTTATAGTATTTTAGATGTTATCATAACTAAAAGTTATTATACTAATTTAGGCATATTATCTTTATTATCTACTACTACTTAGATATAAACTACAACTTTATTAAATATAAACTACAACTTTAGATATTAAATATAACCTAAACCTTTAGGTATAATATATAACTAAAATATTAAGTATTATATATACTTAAAACTTTAAGTATATGATTGATTTATATAACCAAAAACTTTAGGTATATTATAATGAACTAAAACATTTAGTTTTGTTATATTTAACCCAAAGTGTGTATATATACTACTACCTTTAGGTTTAACTAACTAAAATATAAGTAATTAGTAAGTCTATCTTAGCTCTTTCTTAGCTCTTTCTTAGCTAAAATGATAAGTGATAGATAAGGGGGGTATAAGGGTGAGGCATAAATGTTATAAATATATATGAATGAAGTAGATAAGTGCTATATATGTCCAAAACAGGCTACGAATTTATTAAATTTTATGCGAATTTATTAAAGAAGCAGGAGAATAACCCCTCGGTTTATTAGTTATTTGGTTAGAAGATAATGTAAGCTCGGGTGGAAGATATATTTTAGGACTTATTTGCTATTTTCTTACGAATTTTATCTTTGTCCCCCAAACATCTAATTCAAAACTATTGTATTGTTCTATCTTTTTATCATAGAAAAGATAACCTTCCTTACTCCCACCGGGAAGTAGTTCACCAAAACTGAAGTAGGAATTAACCAGTTCAAGGTATTGTTGCTGAATATCTTGTAAGTATTTATCATAATTAGCTGGAATAGGTGAAGCAAACGGGTCCTGGTAATAACGCAGCAGACTATAATTTTGCAAGCTGCCTAAGATGATTTCCAGAGGGATATAATCAAACTGTTGATTTCCTGCCAGAATGCTAAAACTGGAACGATTTAAAGAGATATTCTTTTTAGATTTATTTTTCACTCGCACATAGAGAGTAAAATAGCTGGAGGCAGTATTCTGGGCAACACCGTAATAAGATTGAGGATGGACAAAAATATTCAGGCTATCGGTATTGATAATTGCCCAATCTGCTTCTTGGGTATAGAAATCGCCTGGGACCGGAACATATGGTTTTACTGCACATCCAGATAGAAGTAGCATAGAGATGACGAAAATAAACCAGCAACTTATTACCCTAAAATAAGAAGCCCCCTTGCATTTTTGAAGGGGGCATATTAAATCATTCTTCTTCAGGAAGCTCTTCATCTCTGAATTCTTCTTCTTCATCTTGTTCTTCCGTAACATCTTCCATTGTATTAGATGCTTGCATAGAAGGGGCATTTTTTGCCTTTTCCACTTCTCTATCCAGTTCTTCTTCATCAGGTTCCTTAGGAATTATGGTGATATCTACCACTTTATCATTTTCCCGAAGATTTATCAAATGTACACCTTGAGTGTTTCTTTCAAAGATAGAGATATCACTCACTTTCTGACGGATTATCATTCCTTCCTGGGTGATTATTACCAAATCATCGTTTTCGTCCACCAGCATTAGAGCTGCGAGATGTCCATTTCTCTCATTTGTCTTAAGAGTAATAACCCCTTTGCTTCCTCTTCTTGTTATAGAATAGGCAGATATCCGAGTGCGTTTTCCATAGCCATTTTCACTAATCGCTAAAATAGTCTTAGTTAGTGCATTTCCATTTTCCATCAATAAATCCTGAGATATTACTGCCATAGAAACAACATAATCTTCTTCACGCAATCTTATGCCTCTAACACCTTGAGTGAAACGAGCAGTAGGTCTTATCTCTCTCTCACTAAAACGATTGCAATATCCATTATGTGTGGCTAAAATGAGGTCATCATTGCCTTCGGTTATTCTGGCATCTATTAATTCATCTCCTGGTAACAATTTTATAGCCAGAATTCCAGAACTGCGGGGATGACTGAAAGCTGCCAGGGGAGTTTTCTTGACCATACCATTCTTGGTGCACATCACGATATTTTCTTCCGGATTGAAATCCTTGAGAGTGACAAAAGCCTTAACTTTTTCTTTATCCTGCAGATTAACCAAATTAACAATAGCTTTACCCCGAGCTGTTCTTCCAGCTTCAGGAATCTCATACACTTTTAGCCAGTAACATTTACCTAAATCCGTGAAGAGCAGGATATAAGAATGGGTAGAAGCCACAAAGATATACTGAATAAAGTCCTCTTCTCTCAGATTAGCAGCGGTTAAACCTCTTCCCCCTCTGCCCTGGACTCTATATGTATCTATGGGCATACGCTTTACATAACCTTCGTGAGTAATGGTTACGACCACCAGTTCATCTGCTATCATATCTTCTGGATTTAAGATACCGTTGTAGCTTTCCAGAATTTGAGTGCGACGCGGGTCTCCATATTTATCTCTTATTTCAGCAGTTTCTTCTTTTATGAGTTGCATTCTCTTTTCTTTATGTTCCAATAAATCTTTCAGATGGTCTATTACTTTCAGTAGCTCTTCATATTCAGTTTCAATCTTTTCTCTTTCCAGACCTGTTAATCTTTGCAATCTCATATCCAGAATAGCTTTGGCTTGAATTTCAGATAAGCCAAATTTCTCTTGTAATTGTTCACTAGCCTCAGGTGGTGTTTGTGATGCACGGATAGTGGCAATAACTTCATCCAGATGGTCCAGTGCGATTCTTAAACCTTCCAGGATATGCAATCTTTCTTCCGCATTTCTTAGTTCAAAATTGGTGCGACGCAAAATCACTTCATGACGAAATTCTATGAAGTTATTGAGCATATCCTTCATATTGACCACTTGAGGGACGCCATTAACCAGGCAGAGATTAATCACACCAAAAGTGGTCTGTAATTGAGTGTATTTGTATAACTGATTAAGGACGGTTTGAGCATCCGCATTGCGCTTAACCATAATAACTAAACGCATTCCATCTCTGCCAGATTCATCACGAATATCGCTTATTCCTTCAATTCTTTTATCTTTTACCAGTTCTACAATCTTATCAATAAGGGCAGTCTTAGTTATCTGGTAAGGGATAGAACGAATAATAATCTGTTCCTGTTCATTTTTATTAGTTTCAATTTCAGCTTCACCTCTTATGAGCAATTGCCCTCTACCAGTTAAGAAATAATCCATTATTCCTTTTGTGCCAAGGATATATCCTCCCATAGGGAAATCTGGACCTTTAATATATTTATGCAGTTCCAATATCTCTAAATCTGGATTATCAATAAGTGCAATCACGGCATTACATATTTCTGTTAAATTATGTGGTGGCATATTAGTTGCCATACCTACTGCAATACCTGAAGAGCCATTAATTAGCAGATTAGGTATCCGAGCAGGAAATACCTCTGGTTCTTTCCGTGTTTCATCATAGTTACTACGGAAATTGACAGTATCTTTATCCAATTCAGCCAATAGTTCCATTGTAACTTTTTGCAATCTTGCTTCTGTGTATCGCATTGCTGCAGGTGGGTCTCCATCTATAGAACCGAAATTGCCCTGTCCTTCTATCAATGGATATCGCATATTCCAGGGTTGAGCAAGACGCACTAAAGTAGGATAGACCACCTGTTCACCGTGAGGATGATAGTTTCCTGAGGTATCACCTGCTATTTTAGCACATTTACGAAAATGTCCGCCAGGAACCAGATTTAATTCACTCATAGCATATATGATACGTCGTTGGGAAGGCTTTAATCCATCCCGAATATCTGGTAATGCCCTGGACACTATAACACTCATTGAATAATCCAGATAAGCTTGGCGCATCTGGTCTTCTATTTGTACTTCAATAATTCTTGATTTATCTTCCATCTATAACTCCCAATTAAATATCCAGATTCTGAACATATCTGGCATTAGTCTGTATAAAATCTCGGCGTGGTTCAACTTCATCTCCCATCAGAATAGTAAAGATTCTATCTGCTTCAATTGCATCATCCATTTTTACTGCAACTAAAAGTCTATTCTCAGGATTTAAAGTGGTCTCCCATAATTGTTCAGGATTCATTTCTCCCAGCCCTTTATATCGCTGGACAAACACTCCTTTTTCACCAAATTCCTTGATAGCTTCATCTCTTTCTTCTTCAGTAAAAACATATTTTACCTGTTTATTTTTCCGAACCATAAATAGTGGTGGTTTAGCTATATAGACATGACCATGTTCTATTAATGGACGCATATAACGATAGAAGAAAGTGAGTAATAATGTACTGATATGAGCGCCATCAACATCAGCATCAGCCATAATAATAATCTTTCCGTAGCGGATTTTACTGACATCAAAATCCTGTCCTACTCCTGCTCCAATAGCTAAAATAATGGGCTGTATCTTATCATTATTCAGGACTTTATCCACTCTCGCTTTTTCCGTGTTTAACATCTTCCCCCAAAGTGGTAAGATAGCTTGAAAGGAACGGTCTCTTCCCTGTTTTGCACTTCCACCAGCGGAATCTCCTTCTACTAAAAACAATTCCGTTTTGCTGGGGTCAGTGATAGTGCAATCTGCTAATTTTCCAGGAAGAGAGCTGCTTTCCAGAACAGATTTCCTACGAGTCAATTCTCTTGCTTTACGAGCTGCTTCACGAGCACGTGCAGCCATAATACTTTTCATCGTAATCGCTTTAGCTTCAGCTGGATGTTCTTCAAAATAGGTCAATAATTTCTCATATACCACAGAGTTGACAATTCCTTCCAAATCCGAATTTTGTAACTTAGTCTTGGTCTGACCTTCAAATTGCGGATTCTTTAATTTAACGCTTATAACCGCAGTTAATCCTTCTCTAATATCATCACCAGAAGGACTTACCTTCTCATTCTTTAGCAGGTCAGCATTCTTAATGTAGGTATTTACTGCTCTGGTAAGACCACTTTTGAAGCCACTGAGATGTGTGCCTCCCTCTAAGGTGTTGATATTATTGGCAAAGCTGAAGATATTCTCCTGATAACCTTCATTGTATTGCAGAGCCAACTCAAATTCAAGGTCATCTCGCTTTGCTTCTATATAAAGTGGCTTAGGACTGAGAGGTTTTTTATTCTGATTGAGATATTCAACAAAACTAACGATTCCACCGTCATATTTAAAATCGTGTTCTCTTCCAGTTCTGTCATCTCTAAGGATAATGCGCACTCCTTTATTCAAAAACGCTAATTCCCTTAGACGAGCAGTTAGATAGTCAAAACTAAACTCCGTGGTCTCAAAGATAGTGCTATCCGGTTTGAATTTTATAATAGTGCCGGAGCGGTCAGTTTCACCTATTTCTATAACATCTGTAACCGCTTTCCCTCTTTCATAACGCTGATAATATATCTTACCATCTTTATGCACCTTAACTTCCAGATATTCCGAAAGAGCAACTACCACGGAAACGCCTACACCATGTAGTCCACCAGAAACTTTATAGGATTCCTGGTCAAATTTACCACCAGCATGCAGCATTGTCATCACTACCTGTAAAGCTGGAAGTTTCATCTCTTGATGCATTTCTACTGGAATACCACGACCATTATCTTCTACTTCAACTTCGCCTTCAGTGGTTATAGTAACTTTTATATAATCACAGAATCCAGCTAATGCCTCATCTATGGAATTATCCACTACTTCATAAACCAGATGGTGCAGACCCTGTATTCCAGTGCTGCCTATATACATAGCAGGACGAGCACGAACACCTTCCAACCCCTTCATAACTTTAATATTTTTAGAGGTATAATTATTATCTGTCATAATTCATTGTCTCCTTGGATATTAACTAATCTTATCTTTCTTTTCAAGAGGATGGTGCTCCATACTTAGAAAAATAATATTCATATCTATATGTAAGAATATAAAATATGGGTTTTTTGTCAAGAATAATCGTGAATTATTTTTGAATTATATCTTATTATTTTTCAATATATTATCTGCATCCTTAGAATAAATTTCCGAAAAACACAAAAATTTAATTTATCTATATGATTAACAGTTAGTTAGCACTATTGCATTATCCTCTTCTTTTCGCTCTTTATTTCATTTAATTCAGAACCCTTATTTAAAACTCTATATTTCATTACCCTACAAATAATTATTAATTTTTCTGTCCTTTTAACCTGAGTTTCTTAAAGTATAGAGAGAGATAAATAGGTGATTATGACTTCACTTAAATGTTATAGGAAATGATGAGTAATGGATAACTGCATATAATATAATACATTATCACTTATTTTATCCATTAGTAATTCACTATTTAAGCACTGTGACTTATGCAAAGAGAAAAAGGCTAAATTATAGTTTAATGTGTTTACCGAGGATATATTAAAGAATTAAGGGATAAAAGTTATGCTTCTTAAATATTTATCAGTGGAGTATGCCTATAAGGTTCAGCAATCAGGAGGTTAACATTACTGCGTATGGATTGTAGAAAGTTATTCATAGTTTCCCATACGAGTTGAGGATTATTATTTGTTTCGCTTAAATGAGCCAGGATAAGGTTTTCTAACCCATAGTGCATAATCTGGCTCAATAAACCCACCGCTTGCTGATTAGAAAGATGTCCTTGCGGGCTTTTAATTCGTTGTTTTAGGCTCCAGGGATAAGGTCCTTCCATCAGCATTTTTTCATCATGATTACTTTCCAGAACGATGGTAGTACAATCCTTTAATTTATTGACTACCAGAGTAGTAGGAAATCCCAAATCGGTTGCTATTCCCAGTTTTCGTTCCTGATTTTGTAGACGATGGAAGGTAAAATTGCAACTTTCTACAGCGTCATGAGAAGAAGAAAAAGGATGGATAACGAGGTCATTAATGCGGAAAGGAATTCCCGTCTGGAAGAAATTTATGCCAGCTGGAATATTTCCTAAACGATACTGACATTGGTGATAAGTTTCTTCATTTATATAAAGAGGCACCTTAAGATAACGGAGGACTGCACCAGCTCCTTTGATATGGTCGGAGTGTTCATGGCTCAGTATCACTCCTTTTATTTCATATCTATCAATCCCAAGGTCTTGTAGAGCGTTAAATATAGTTTTAGCAGGGGTTCCAGCATCCAGTAATATGGCAGTTTCATCTGTTCGGATGAAGCTGGCATTTCCCTGTGAACTACTAACCAAAACAGCGAGCTGGAACATCAATCAGATTTTAGTCAGGTGATAATAACGATTATTTAATTTATCGTATTCAGTCCAGACTGCATCATCTGGAGCAGCCGCTAAAAGTTGTGCCACTCCGACACTTTGAGCATCAAGATTATCGCAAAGGTGCAGAACAAGGGCTTCAAGGGTTTGAGGTAGACGAACAGAAGCTTTTTCGTATTCGCCATGATGGGCAAGTATCATATGACGCAGATTCAAGAGAATTTCCTCGGGGAAACCTATAATTTCCTTAGCTTTTTCACATACAAACTGGTCTCCCAGACTGAGATGCCCGACCAATCTACCTAAATCGGTAAAATCAATATTGGGAGCAGGACTATATTCAAATACTTTACCCACATCATGAAGCAAGGCACCAGCGATAATCAGGTCTCTATGCACAGGATAAAGAGTGCAAACGGAATCACACAGAGTAGCTACATTGACGGTGTGTTCTATAAGTCCATGGCGATAATTGTGATGCCAACTTTTAGCTGCCGGTGCATTAAGAAAGAGATTGAAGAATTGTTTGTCATCAAAAATCAGGTGTAGGAGCTTATTAATCCAGAGGTTTTCTACTTTATCAACGAAAGAAAAGAACTGTTCAGCCAGAAATTCTGGAGGTTTACTGCTGGAACTAATAAAATGTTCAATATTATATTCCGATTTATCTGCATAGCGTAATTGACTTACATTCAGCTGCACCTGGTCTTTGTAATTATTGACCATAGCTTTGATTTTTATCACATCTCCTTCGGAGAACTCTTCCGCTGCTTTCTGGAAATCTTTCCAGACATAGGCATTAATACTTCCACTATGGTCTTGCAAGCGAAGATATAGATAGCGGTCATTCTTTCCCTGACGAATTTCTTTGGAAGTCACCAGATAAAAACTGACTACTTCTTCTCCCAGATGTTCTTTCAGGTCGGATATATTAATGTGTTCAAACATAGTTATTCACTTTAAGATAATAATTTTATGAGTAGTAGGATTACCCGCTTTAGCTGCAGGAAGCTCGGGAAATCGGAGAAAATATATACCATTAGCAGGAAATTCATCAGATGTAAAAGCAATTTCAGGTTGAGTGGTGTAAAAATCTTTAATCTTTTGACCTTTCAGATTATAGACCTGCACTCGTCCTAATTGCTTTCCATTATTGAGAGTTATCTTCATCTGTTCACCCCGGCGTAAAGGATTGGAAGTGATATTTAATCGGGGGATACTATAGTTAATATCGTTGACTGGAACGAAATTGCTGAACTCCGCAAAGGAAGAATAAAGAATTTTTCCGGTATCTGACATCTGCAACCAATAGTAAAGACGGTAGGATTCTTCTAATTCATTTAAAGGAATATTATTTAAAGGAATAGAAAAATCTAAAGTGAGACTTTGAGCGGCATTTAGGCTTCCATTTAAAGCTTGATTTTGCACTATCCAGCGATCAATCACCCAGCGTTCACTGTTATTGAAAGTTTCTTTTTTGAACAAACCTACAAATAGCCGCGACAGATTGACGATATCATACTCCACCGCAGAAGAATATAGTTGAGTATGTGCATTATTCAGGGTTAAAGATGCGGAAAGTTGGTCACTATTTTCCTCACTAATGATGCGACAATCAGCAGAAGATATGAAAGTCTTACTATTCTGAGCTTGAGTGCATAATTGGGTAAACTGATTACCATAATTAGAGGAGAAACCATTAATTTTAAGGTTTCCATTGATAACAGTACGAGGTAATGAATTGAAATGATACCAATTAAATCTATTTTGCGCTGCCAGATTGGAAAGAGAATCACCCAGGATAGGAAAATAGTTTAAAATATGAAATTGCGGAAGATTATATTGGTCTTGCGACCAGGATATCTGGGAAGCATTTTGCCAGCGTAAGAAATTCTCTATCAGGAAAATAGGATAAGAATCGGCAAAGCTAAAACGATGTATTAACTTAATATTATTTGCCTGAGGGTCATTATCGTTATGACTGCTAACCAAGGCAGCTCTCAATTTTAACTGTAAAGGTCTTTCAGGAAGTGTGAATTGATGCTCAAGAAAATCTGGATTCTGGTCATTAAATTCATAAAGAGAATGAGGAGCAATAGTTTCCGTTATAGGAATTTCATCAAAGAAGGCAAAGTCTGGGTCTGGCGAATAAACATTTAAATGGATAGCCGCATCGGAAATGGGAATACTGGAATGATTATAGATAGCAAAGGTTGGAGCTACCGTTTGTCCTGGTTCAACTATTCCTTCCAGGTTAAAATAGGTTAGTTCCAGGTCAATTATTTGTGAATCCAGCACAAATTCTCCTGTGAGTCCGAACAGTAGTTCGGCACTAAATCCTGCATTTGCAAAACTTTGATAATAAGGAGATTGTGGCACATTGGTATTAGAATAATAACTATGCGTTCCAGAACCATAGGAAGCGGAAACAAAAGTTCCAATAAAACTGGTAGAATATGTTGCTACCATCCACAAAGAGCTTTCTTGAACAGTTTGAGGGAAAGTTATTTCTAACCAGTTGGAAGAGACCGGTACCTTATTCCAGGTTAAAAGTGTGCCGGGACTATTATATCCATTGGTAAAAAGCTCCACCTTAATGGAATCACCTATTTGAGGAAGGTAGATTAAGGCTTTAGAGACAAGAAATTGTGAGATTTCAGCAGCGGGATATACAGATGCAAAATCAAAAAATACCGCCCACTTATCTGAGCCATAAAAGTGATAATCATCCGTTCCTTGATGATAGGCAAAATTATATTCTTTACTGTCCTCTGGAATCACTTGAGAACCAGAACCTGGGACAAAGTCCAGAGCAAAGGAAAAGCATACAAATAAGAGGACAGCAAAAGTTATTAGAAATCGCATAATATTTTATTATCCACCAATTTCTTAGCGAGTGCGACATCTTTTTCAATAGCTCTTATCAGGGCATCTTTATCAGGAAACATCCTTTCCTCTCGTAGATAATGTAGCAATGATACGGCAAAAGTATAGTCATTAAAATCTCTTTTTATATCTAACAGATAGGTTTCTATCTCAGCTTTATCCTTATGTTTCAAAGTTGGACTGATGCCTATATTTGTCAATCCATAAAAAACTAAATCTCCGGTTTGTGCAATACTAAAATAAACTCCATTATAAGGAACGAGCTGACAGGTGTCTTCCAATTGAAGATTTATAGTTGGGAATCCCAGTTCCTTACCAATACCTCTTCCCTTTCCCACGGTTCCATAAAGGGTGTAAGGATATCCAAGTAAACGATTTGCCACAAAAAGATTACCTGATATGAGCATTTCTCTGATTAATGAGCTGCTAACAATGCGATTATTATATAGGACGGGCTCTACATATTCCACTTCAAATCCATAGTTTTTACTCTGCTCCAGGAGAAACTGGTAATTTCCTCTTCTTTGATAACCGAAATGAGAGTCATAGCCCAGCACAATGATAGCAGGATTGTATTTAGCCACCATATACTCTCGCAAAAAATCTTCTGCTGAGGTTTTTGCCAATTTTTCATCAAAATGAAGCAATTGAACCTCGTCTATACCCAAATCTAAAATTTTAGTTCTCTTTTGCTTTGGTGGAAGCAGGATATAAGGACAGGAATTATTATTCAAAGTTTGAGCAGGATGATTGTCATAAGTGATAACGACAGATTTAAGATTGCGCTCTTCTGCCAGCTCCCTAACTCTGGAAAGAAGTTTTTTATGTCCAATATGCAGACCATCAAAATTGCCCATACTTAAAACAGTTTTCATATCAACTCTTCAGATTTATATAAGGTATAAGTATACCATCTTTTCTCTTTGCCACACCCTGCAAGCTGCCTTTAGAATCAAATATCAGTATTTTCTCATAGTCCTTTCCAGTATTGGGTATGGGATTGCCATTACTAAGATGAATTAGTTCTTTTTCGGGTAAGTAGAGTTTTTCAAAGTCTGGAAACAGCTCTTCTATGGGAAAGAAATGAGAAGTGAAATTTTCTTTTGTAATATCTTCAATTTTAGAGGCTTGATTTACACTAAGATGACCTATAGCGGTTCTTCGCAAGTTAACACAATGTCCTACTGTTTCTAAGAGTTGAGCTATAAGTTCTCCCAGACTCCGGATATAGGTTCCTTTAGAGACTTTACAACAAAAACTTAAATAAGGAGGAGAATAATCTGTCACTTCAAATTTGGAGATATGAACAGGGCGGTCTTCCAATTCCATTTTAATTCCCTTACGGGCATAGGAATATGCTGGTTTTCCTTTAATTTTTACAGCTGAATAAGCTGGAGTGGCAAGAGATTTGATTTGTAATATTTGTTCTCTAAGTGCTTCTGTATCTAATTGGTTAGGTATATTTTCACTTACTGCTATCACTTTTCCTTCAAGGTCACCGGTTTCTGTTTGTTCTCCCAGCTTAAGCACTGCCTCATATACTTTGTCCTGCGATTCCAGAAACTGGCAAAGGCGTGTGTAGGAACCCAGAGCGAAAATTAATAATCCAGAAGCAAAGGGATCTAAAGTACCGGTATGTCCGATTTTGGAGATTCCGGTTAGAGCCCTCAATTGTTTCACTAAGGCAAAAGAAGAACTGCCGGAAGCTTTATCAATCAGAAGGAAACCTTGATTTTCAGACATTATTTGGGAATTCTGTTAGAGCCTGTTTCAGCTTTGATATCAGGTCAGATTTTAGCTCCTCCAGTTCCCCATAAAGCATAGCACCGGAAGCACTTCTATGACCACCACCTCCATAAGAAACCGCTATGGCATTAACATCAACGGTATCTGAACGGAGACTGAGATTGTAGGCTTCTTTATCATCCTGACGAAGAAAAGCAATTACTTCCACACCTTTAATGCCCTGGACAAAACGAGGCACACTAATAGCATTAGTAGATAAATGATTACGCTTTTGCATATCCAGTGAAGAATATAAAAATAAAATCTGACCCTCATTATAGAGTTCCATTCCCGAAAGCACTTCTCCCAGATATTTCATTTGGCTGGTGGTATTATTAAGGAAAAAAGCTTTATATAAATCGGAAGGGACTATACCGAGGTCAACTAATTCAGCTGCAAGAGATAACGATTTTGCATCCGTATTGGAATTAGTAAAGTTATTGGTATCATTTATAAGGGTGATATACAAGTTATTAGCTATAAATCTTTGTTCCGCAGGAGGCAGATTATTAATTTCAGATTTAAACATTTTATAAATGATAGAGCCTGTACAAACTTCGGTGATATCCACAAAAGTGTAATCGCTGTCTAATTCCTTATCAGTAGGAATATGATGGTCAATCACTAATCTTTTACGAGCGGTCCTGAGCAATTCATCTCTGTTTCCCAAAAGGGTGTAGCTATTACAATCCAGAACTATGAGAGTTTCGTAGTAATTTCCGCTTTCAAATATACTCAGTTTTGCTCCTTCCATTAAGAATTTGAAGCGTTCCAGTTGACTATCAGCATCAATGATAATTTCACTATCAATTCCTTGATAACTCAATAGTCGTTGTAAAGCCAAACTTGCACAGAATCCATCGCCATCTGGTTCGGTATGTGTCATAATAGCGACCGACTTGGAAGCATTCAGAAAACCATTAAGGATATCTTTTAATTCTTGAATATTATTAAGGTTTTTCATTGGATATAATAACCCTCCTATAGCCTAATTTGGTACTAATTTAGTTAGAAGATAAGGTGAATCAAAGTTAATCTATAGATTACACCTATTTGTTTTCCCCTTCATCTTCATCAATATCAATTATGTCATCAAAAATATCGTCATCGTCTTCATCAAGGTCAAAGAGGTCGTCATCTTCGTCCTCATATTCCTCATCCCAGTCAAAATCTTCGTCAAAGTTTTCGTAGTCCTCCTCATCATTATACTTATCTTTGAGGCTTGCGAGTAAGGTTTCAACACGAGCTGCCCGGTCTTCTGTGTCATCGTAATAGAAAGATAGTTCGGGTATTGTTCTCATTATATGTGCTCCTGCAATTTGTTTTTTAAAATAACCAGAGGTTTTTATTAGACGCTCCCTGATATTTTCATGGGAAGCGGGGTTATTATAATGGGAAAAGTATAGTTTTGCATACTTTAAATCCCGGGAAAGCACCACATCAGTAATAGTTACCCAGGCTAAAGAAGGGTCGTTAATCTTGGTGGTTAAAGTTATATTCAAGATTTTACGCAACTCTTCTTGAAGCCGGGGGATTTTATAAGATTTCATAGTTTATTTTTTAGCACTTTCTTCCAGGACATAAAATTCAAGGATATCGCCTTCTTTGATGTCGGAGAAATTCTCTAAGGTAATGCCGCATTCACTGCCAGCCCTAACTTCTTCCACATCTTCGGCATAGTGTTTTAAGGTGGCAAGGTTATCTTCTGCAATCATCACATCATTACGATAGACTCTAACCTTACAACCTTTCCTGACATAACCGCTTTCAATCTGGCAACCTGCTACAGTGCCAACTTTTTTAATTTTGAACACCTGACGCACGGATGCCGTTCCAATAATATGTTCTTTATACTCGGGCTGTAACATTCCTTCTAAAGAGGCTTCTACATCTTCAATAGCATCATAAATCACCTGATAAAGCCGGATATCAACTTTTTCTTCTTCTGCCATCTTTTTAGCTTGTTGATTGGCTCTAACTCTAAAACCGATGATAACAGCATTAGAAGCAGCAGCTAAACTTACATCGGCTTCATTGATGCCACCGACACTTTTATGAATAATATTAAGAATCACTTGTGGATGAGAAATCTTGGCAAAAGAATCTGCCAGTGCCTCCACGGAACCGTCAGTATCTGCTTTAATGATAAGATTTAGTTCCTTTAATTGTTCATCCCTTATACGTTCAAAGATGTTCTGTAGTGAGGCTTGATTTTGGTATTTTTCTCGTTCCAACCGGATTTGATTTCTTTCTGTACTAATAGCACGAGCAGTTTTTTCGGAATCAACCTGATTAACCAAGTCTCCTGCTTTAGGTACATCATTCAATCCAAAGATGCGTCCCACATCAGAAGGATAAAGTTGCTTAATTTCCTGTCCTCTTTCATTTTCTATTCTACGGATTCTTCCATGAGTGGGACCACAAACAATAATATCACCCTTCTTAATTGTTCCTTCTTGCACCAGAATAGTAGCGATAGAACCCATACGTGGGTCTTTTTCAGCTTCCAAAACCACACCAGAACCTGGTACTTTCCTTCTGGCTTTGAGTTCCATCATTTCTGCCATTATAAGAATCAACTCTATGAGATTCAGGATACCTTCACCGGTTACAACGGAAGTAGTGCACCAGGGTACATCTCCACCATATTGTTCCAGCATAACGCCATAATCCAGAAGCTGTGCAATGACTCTATTCACATTAGCATCAGGCAAATCTACTTTATTGATAGCGACAATGATAGGAACTCCTGCCGCTTTAGCATGGTCAATAGCTTCTTTTGTTTGGGGTTTCATTCCTTCATTAGCAGCAACAACAATGACAGCTATATCAGTTACATTTGCCCCACGTGCTCGCATTGCCGTAAATGCTTCATGTCCTGGAGTATCAATGAAGGTAATTTTATTTTTATTAATCTCAATTTGATAAGCTCCAATATGTTGAGTGATACCACCTGCTTCACCTGCTACTACATTGGTATTGCGTATATAATCCAGAATAGAAGTTTTACCATGGTCTACATGACCCATAATGGTCACAACTGGAGGACGAGGTTCATATTCTGCATCAGCATATAGTTCCTTTTCTTTATCCAGGATATCAACTCCATATTCATCTTCAAACTGGAAGTCCACATTGAATTCATCACAAATCATTTCAAGTGAATCCCGGTCCAATCTCTGGTTCATTGTGACCAGCTGACCCATAGCAAAGAATTTGGAGATTATATCTGCCGGAGGAACATTAAGAATCTTTGCGAGCTCACTAACAGAAGTAAATTCCCTGATAATAACCTTATTTTCGGTGTTTTCACTGGTTGCTTGTGCTTCTTTATGATATTTCTTTTTCCTGGTTTTTTGCAGTATTTTCTTTATATTGCGTGAAATCTCCGCTTCATCCACATCAATGGGAAACTCTTCCTTTTGCTTGCTTTTCTTAACTGAGCTAACGATAGCTCGTTTATGTTTACTTTTTTCACCTAATTCTTCATGATTAACCCGAACTTTACCAAACTTTTTAATCTCGAGTTCTTTTTCTGTTTCAACTGGTTCAATAGGTAAAGGAGTAGTCGTAACCGGAGGTTTTTTCCGAGGTTCTTCTTTTTTTCTTTCTTCTCTTGGAGATTTTTTGAAGGTGGTAGTTCGCTCTCTTGATACGGATTCAGGTTTTGGTTTAGGTTTAGGAGTTGTTTTCTTCCCCTTGCTAATCACAGGTGTAGCTTGCTGATGGGGAACAATAATACGAGTGGGTGGTTTTCCTTTGGGCAGCATTTCCTCAGGTTTTGGTTTTGAAGGTGCTTGTTCTACTGTTTCAGCCTGTTTAGGTTCAGGGACCGGAGCGGGTTCAGTTGTATCAGGAGGAGCTACTGCTTCAAGAGCTTCAGTTTTTTTAACCTCTTCTTCGTGAGCAGGTTGAGTTTTCGCTGCTTTAGTATATTCTTTAGTGCTGGGTTTAGCAGCTTTAGTCTCTGGAGTTTCCCTTGGCTTTTCCTGAGGTGCTTTTTCAGTTTTATTAGCCTTTGCTGCTTGTCTCATTTCCTGCAAGCGTTTTCTATCTTTTTCAGCTCTTTTTTCAGCGTCCACTTGCTCATAATATTTTTTCCGAATTTTATCGGCTATTTCTTCATCAATAAGGCTCATATGGCTTTTAACATTAACCCCCATATCATTAAGGTGTTTCCTTAAAGCCATATTGCTTATTTTAAGTTCCTTAGCTAATTCGTGTACTCTTATTTGCACTTTTTCCCTCTAATTTTAATTGGAATAGTATTCCAACAATTTGGCGGCAAATTGACCGTCTTTAATTCCGAATATTCCGGAAACAGGTAGTCCTAAAGCTATACTTAGTTCTTTTTGTGTTCCCCAGCGAATAATGGGAACGAAGTTTTCCAGAACATTCCTTGCATCAGTTATCCTTTTAACTGTCTTAGGTGATGTGTCTTCGGCAATAATAATCAGTTTAAGATTATTTTTCCGTAAATCCCGAAGACAAGCATCCGTGCCAGAAACCATCTTACCTGCTTTACGAGCAAACTGCATTAAATTAATTATGTGAGATTTTTTTTCTTCATTGTCCATGGTTTACTCCTTGAACTGAATTCTTGCTCTGCAGGTCCAGTTCTGACCAATCTTTTTTGATTCCATAATGTTTTTTAAAATAACGCTTTTCCCATTCCTCTAAATTGGAAAGACAATTTATATTCTTACATATATAATGTCTGCGTTGTTGTAATCTTCTCTTGGGGTCTATAATGATTCCCTCAGGCATAATAATGAAGGCATAGAGCTCATCCAGGTCTTTTTTGGACTTGCAAATAGCACAGGTTCTCTGCGGCATATGCTGAGCTTTACTATGTTTATTGGGCATTAGAAATCTTTGGCTGCCTCTTTCAGCCTTTGGGCAGTTTTCTCACCCACACCTTCAAGATTACAGAGCTCTTCAATAGATGCAGCATAGATGTCTTGCACTGAGGTATATCCTGCATGTCTTAGTATTTCCGCTATCTTGGGCGTTACTCCATCCAGTTCGGTTATGTGACTGATAGTTCTGCGTTCTTTTGCCATTTTTTCTTCAAATTCATCCATAGTGTAAATATCAATCTTCATTCCGGTCAATTTAGCAGCAAGTTTAACATTCTTACCACCTTTTCCGATAGCCATAACCTTATCCTCATCATCTACAATAACACTGGCAGCTCTATTGCGTTCTAAAATAACCCTTTTTACATTTTCTAAACCGAGAGCTCTAACTATCATTTTTTCGGGGTCTTCATCATGAACCACCAAATCAATCTGTTCACCGTGAAGTTCTCTCCGAATACTATCTATACGAGTTCCTTTGATTCCGATACAAGCAGCTACAGGATCAAGTTTGGGGTCGGTTGATTCTATCTCTACTTTAGTTCTAACACCAGGTTCACGAACGATTTTCAAAATTTTGATAGTTCCATCATAAATTTCGGGTATTTCAGTTTCAAACAGCTTTTTCACAAATTCAGGATTAGTGCGAGAAAGAATGATGGCATTATTATTTTTATGCACCTGTATATTTACCACATAGGCTTTTATGTTATCACCCACGCGGTAATACTCATTTTCTATTTGTTCATCTACGGGCAAGATAGCATCAGAATAACCAATATCAATTCTATAGTTTCCATTATCATCAATAGATTTAATCTTACCACTGACAATGGTATTTTTTTGCTTATCAAAATCATTGCGGACTTTTTCTTCTTCCAGCTGGTGTATCTTATCCTGAATAGCTTTTTGCGCAGTTTTAATCAACTTGGGTTCAAATTCATACATTGCCATAGTTTTGGGCACATATTGTCCTATTTCCACATCTTTCCCATAAATTTTTCGGGCTTCATCCAGAGAAATTTCACCCAGATTTTTCTCTACTTCCACCACTTTACAGAGAAAATTTGCCTTGATAGCATTAGTATCTTCATCTACTATAAGTTCCAGTTGATTTTCAGGTTCCAGTTTTTTATTCAATATATTATATATAGATTCCAGTATTATTGCCTGGATAGTCTCCTTATCTAACTGCTTGATAGCTGCAAGTTTGACCACTGCGTCCAGTATATTTGTACTCATCTTTTCTTTTCACTCCTTTCTTTATCAAGAAAGACGGTTTTTGCACGATTAATATCCTTGAAGTTTATTTCCACTATCTTTCCACGGTCATCCAGCGTGATAGTGTCTGCATTAACTTCAATCAAAGTTCCCATAGCAGAGTGCTTTTCATCGCCTTCTGTCCATTGTACAGCCACTTTTTCATTAATAGCACTTGCATAGTGGCTCTTCAATTTAAGAACCCTTTCCAACCCTGGTGAGGACACTTCCAGGAAATAGCGCTCTGGTATGATGTCCAGTTCATCCAATTCATCACTTAGAGAACGACTGAAGTAGGCACAATCATCCACGGTCACACCACCAATTTTGGTCAGGTAAACGGTTATAATTCTTCCCTTTGCAGACATCTTTTCCTCTATATCATAAAGGGCAAGATGCTGTTCAGCACATAGCTTTTTCGCTATATTTTCTACTTGTGACCGATAATACACCATCTTCTATCTTTCTCCTCACCTTATATACATATTATGCTAAAAAAAATAGCTAATTCTCTTAGCTATCTTTTTAAACAAAAACTCTCTTCACCGAAATGATTTATATTCATTTCTGTATGCAAAGTCAAAATCTAATCTGGATTTAATCTGTCAAGTAGAAATTTCTTCCCCTAATTATAAGACCTCTTACCTAAAACTAAGTGGTCAAAGTTAGTAATAAATTGGGAATAGATAAATTATGGTTTATGTCCGCTAAGGGAGAGCTTAGTTAGAGTCATAATCAAATCATAAATAAGCAGTTAGCGCATCAAATCCAAAAAAAGTTAAAATTTTTCCGCTATTTCGTTTTTTTCTTGTTATAATAGGGTATGGTAGAAAAAAAATAAGTGGAGGAATAATGGGCAATACAAATAATCTAATTACTCAGCTTAGCCTTTATTACACAACTCTTCAAAAAGTAGAAGAAAGGGAAGAGGAGGATTATCAAATTCGTGATTATAGGAGAGAAAGAACCTCAAAAGAAAGGAATATTAAAGAAAAACAACCAGCCATTGATAGCCAGCTGGTCTTTAATAACTTGTTTCAAATAATATATGAACATCCAGAATTAAAGTCATATAATCTAAATAGTGATGATATAGCTGTAATTTCATTCTTTTGCTATAAAATTTCTAAAGAATATCAACTGGACTTTTCTTTTGAAGAAATAATCACAATTTTCCCCGATAAAGATTGGGATTTTAGAGAGCAAATTGAATTCATTCAAAGCCTGATATATAGAGAAATCCTGAGTTTTAGTAATTATCCCTTATATGGCTCAGCTGAAGATATAAATTTAATACTTTATAAACATTACAGTTTAAGTAGCCTAATTTTTCATATTCTGCTGGGAAAATCCCCCATCAAAGAAGCCAGAAATATTATTCTCAATGAATATGAAAAGCGACCCTTTATTGAAACAGTCTGTTATGCATTAAACCATTTATTTGATAGTTATAATGAATTAAATCTGGTTGATAGTGAATGTACTATGTATTATGGTAGAACCATAAATAAATTATTATCTACAGCTTTGAGGGTTTCCCATAAACTTAAATCGGATAATCCCTATAAGATTTTTGTTCATACCTATGGATTAGATTCTTTCTGGCAAAAGTGTCTGCTCTTAATATATAAATATAACAAATCCGAGAAAATCATTGATTATAGAATATTATCTGCTTTGCTTTCAGAGAATAAAGAGCAATTTAACCACTTTACAGAGAAAATGCTACATAATAACCCGCTGCAGCAAGCGGAATTACTGGAAAAACCAGGACTGTTTAGCTCAAACGGACTTGTTCTGAGCAATTCTGCTATAAAAGAGTTATTTGAATACCATTATGAGGGTATAGATATCAGGACTTATATTAGTTCTTCACCCTATTTTTCGCTCATTTCACCTGAGCAGACTCTAAATCAACTCATTTTACCTGCAGATAGTTTTCAAAGTGTAGTTTCCATAATAAATCAGTTGAAAAATCCAGATTTAGATACCTTAGCCAGCTGGGGGTTAATTACTGCATCCTTATCGGATGGAAAAGAAACTCTAAATGGATGTAATATTCTGTTGTACGGTGAACCTGGTACGGGAAAAACTTATATTGCTGGAATTATTGCCAACGAACTGAACAAGCCACTATTAAAAATTAATACCGAAGCAGTTAGGAGCCATTATTATAGTGATACAGAAAAATCCGCCAGGAAATTGTTTAAAAATATGCGCCAGCTACATGAGAAAATAGCACCTGTTTTTTTACTCAACGAAGGTGATAGTCTGATGCATTGCCGAAACACTTTTATAACAGCTACCGTTGATAGTGAAGAAAATGCTCTGCAAAGTGTATTTCTGGAAGAATTGGAAACTTTCCCCGGAATTTTAATAGTAACTACCAATTTGAGAGAAAACCTTGACTATGCGATATTCCGTCGTTTCCGTTATAAGCTGGAGATCCCTGTTCCTGATTATGATTGTCGCTTAAAACTCTGGAATTTACATCTAAATGAAGAAATTCCAGGTTCTGCTAAAATTGATTTAACTTCTTTAGCTCAGGAATTCTCTCTCACGGGAGGAGAAATAAGAAATGTTGTCCTTAATGCCTGTCATCACTTAATATCTAATCCAGACTTAAAAGAGTTAACCTATGATATTTTATATTATTATGCCCTGATGGAATCTGGCAGCAATCTGGATAAGAAGAATAAAGAAATTGGATTTAGAAATTGAGCTATGAAATTAAAGCTTTCCTTAACCTTTTATTATAATATAACCATACAATAAAGGGAGATGAATATTACTGAGAGGAGGTTAAATCTAAGGTTGAATTGATTCTTAATAGATAATAACAGAGAGCGGAAGAAAGGTAGACTATCCCTCCGGACCATAATATATCTGAGAGGAAATGACCTCCTTGAGCGATGCGTACAAAACCCATAAAAAAACCATACAGGAGAGCAATAATAAATGCGAGAGCGGTCCATTTTTTTCTTTTCCCACGCACCAGGAAATATAGAGTGAAGAAATAGAACCCCATAGCAGAATGACCACTGGGAAATGAACTTCCTGGACTGGAAAGGTCTATTTCTAAAGGTTTTTCATAGACATATTTCCCTCCGAATGAAATTATATTTCTTGGTCTGGGACGACCCCAATATTCTTTCAAAACTCCATTTATGAGTAATCCCGGTCCTAACAACATTACCAGGATTAGAAAGAGGCAGATGCGACGCCACTTATAGAAATTATAAACGAAAAAACTAATTATAAAGAATCCGAGAGCTGCAATAGAGAGCGCAAGAGCTGGAATCGTGCCATAGCGATACATAAAAGTGCACAAAGCATTATTCATTCCCCACCAATTATTATTACCCAAATAAAACAATCCTGAGAGTTTGAGGTCCCAAAAGTAGTTACGAATTAGCCAAGTTCCGATTACCAGAATAGCAACCGGAATAAGAAAATCCAGCCACAAAACTATATGGCGGTCCTTAAGAACCGCCATATTTATTTTATTTCTCATAGTCTTTAATGAGCATAATTTAATCTTTAATTAAAGTTCTTTCTGAACATAGTTTAAGAATCAGTTCTATTCAGATTTAGTTTCTATATCCTGTTCTTTCTTTTCTTCTGTTTCAGTTTCTTTAGTAATAACACTTTCAGTTTCTTCTTCAACAGCAGGTTCTGGATTTTCTGAAGTCTCAGGTTGTGGTTGTTCCTCTAAGTTAACGCTTTCAGAAACAATTTCTATCTCTTCTTCATAGATAGTCAATTCTTCTTCATCTATACCTTCAGGATTAGGTTCGGGAATGGAAACGGTTTCCTCAGTAAAAGGTGGAACTTCTTTTGATTCTGAAACTATATTAAGATCTGGTTCGGATATTGTTTCTTCTGTATCAACGCTGCTTAGTATCTCTGTTTCTTCCTTTTTTTCTGATTCTTCAGCAGGAGGTATATTTTCTTCATCTGAGGAAGGTTTTGTTTCTTCTGTATTTTCAGCACCTTCCGATGCAGAGACAGTTTCTACTTTTTCAGAATCTACTGCTTCTGGTGATTCTTTTGTAGTTTCAGGACTTTCTGTGGTTGTCTCGGTTTCTTCTTTTTCAGAATCTGCTGCTTCTGCTGGAGTGGTGGTTTCACCCTGAGCGGGACTGCGTTTTCTTTCTCTGGTTTTATGCTCTGCTTTTTTCTTCAATAACTTAGCAATGCGATCTCGCATATACTGTTCGTGTAGAGCAATATATTCTTCTTGCAATCTGGGGTCACGAGAGAAGAAAAAGGCATTAACCGAAAGAACTAAACGTCTATTTTCCATATCCAGTTCTATCACCTTAAGGGGCAATTCCTCTCCCACATAAAAGGCATCTTCAGTATTTTCAAGTTTTGGTATTGCCAGATGAGAAAGTGGGACAAATCCTTCCACTTCATCTTCTCCAACTTTAATATCCACCAGCACACCCTTGGGAATAAGTTTGCTAATTTTGCCTTTCACTTCAGTATTAACCGGAATAGCTTCAGCTAATTTTTCCCAGGGATCGGGATGCAGTTGTTTAACACCCAAAGCAATACGATGTAGAGCTCGATCTATAGAAAGGACAACTGCTTCAACTTCCTGACCTTTACGAAATACTTCCCGGGGATGATAAATCCTTTTAGTCCAGCTAATATCGGAAATATGAATCAAACCATCTATACCATCTTCAATTTCCACAAAAGCGCCAAAAGGGGTAAGACTCTTTATAGGGCGAGTAATAACACTTCCAATAGGATAATGGTCTTCTATATAGAGCCAGGGATTAGGTTCCATTTGTCGCATCCCCAGAGAGATACGATGATTATCTTTATCCACTTCCAGAACTATGGCATCTATATTATCGCCAACTTTTAACACCTTTCTGGCATCCATAATCTTTTTAGTCCAGCTCATTTCTGAAACATGAACTAAGCCTTCAACGCCAGGTTCCAGTTCCACAAAAGCACCAAATCTTTGAACACTCACTACTTTGCCAGAAACTTTACTCCCTTCTGGATATTTAATCTCAACATGTTCCCAGGGATGCGGAACCAATTGTTTCAATCCGAGAGAAATCCGTTCGTTTTCAGGGTCAAATTTAATCACTTTAACTTTAACTTTATCACCAATATTGAGCATTTCACTGGGATGATTCAGAGTTCCCCAGCTCATATCGGATTTATGAAGAAGCCCATCAATACCGCCTAAATCTATGAAGGCACCATACTCAGTAATATTTTTCACTTCACCATCAAGTTCCATTCCTACTTCAATCTGAGATAGGAGTTCGCGTCTTCTTTGATTAGCTTCTTCTTCCAGCACTTCTTTATGTGAAAGAATTATATTATGCGTATTTTCATCAATACGAAGCACCTTAAAACTCATTTCTTTGCCGATAAATTGGTCAAGAATAGGAACAGACTTATTGGATATCTGAGAGCCAGGTAAAAAGGCTTCAATTCCCATAATATTAACTATCATTCCGCCTTTTATTCTTCTATTAATCGTTCCATTAACCGTTTTCCCCTCTTCAGCAGCTTTCTTTATTTGTTCAATATTTATCAAGAAATCAGCTTTTTTCTTGGAGAGCGGAATTCTATTGTCCTGGTTAGGTGCTCCTTCAATTAATACCTTAATCTTTGAACCAATTTTTGGAACTTCACTAAATTCAAATTCATTAATAGGAATAAAGCCATCATTTTTGAAGCCAACATCCACTACCACTTCCTGGTCATTGATTCCCACGACCGTACCTTCAATAATATCCCCGCGTTTAAATTGAGGTATGGTCTCATCAATTCCTTGCAGCAATTCTTGATTGAGCTGGTCAGTTTCTTCATTTGATGGACTTGTAGTTGTAGTGATAGGAATATCTTGTTTGAGTTCCAAATCGGGAATAGGAGGTGAATAATCTATTTTTAAATTACTCTTTTCCTCTTCTTCATTGGTTAAATTTGTTTCTGTGCTTTCTTCAAGCACGGAATCCGCCGGACTTTCAAATGATTCCGGCATTTTAATGGTCAGTTCAGGTTCCGGTTCGGTTGCGGCAGAAATTTCCCCCTCGGGTGCCGTTATTTCTTCATTAGCTTTCGACGATTCACCTTCGCCAACCAATAAGTTTTCATCTTTTTGGTCAGTTAGGTCTTGTTTTTGATCATGTTCTAACATGATTCCTCCTTATACACCGGGATTTCCTCTATCTGCTGAACAGAATGAGGTTCTCCTTTAATTCTAAAAATCTGATTATAAACTTCTACGATAATTTCTTCGGGAGTGGAAGCACCTGCTGCTAAACCTATGACCTGAGCATCATTTAATAATTCAGGGGTCAATTCTGCTGCTGTTTCTATATGGAAACTGCGTGTCACTTGCTGACATAACTCTTGCAGAACTCGGGTATTAGCGCTATGCTTTCCACCTATAACAATCATCAAATCGCTATTTTTTGCCAGTTGCAAAGCAGCTTCTTGCCGCTGAGTGGTGGCATTGCAAATAGTATTAAACACTCGTAACTCTAAGGTATGAGGTAAAACTTGAGCTACCAGTTCCTGAAGATTACTAAGTTTTTGTGTGGTTTGACTAACGATACAAAGGGTTTCCCAGTTCTGGAATTCTGGTTTTTCTCCGGGTTGGATAATTTTGGTCTGTTTACCACCATAGGAAAGTAAGGCTTGAACCTCCGGATGATCAGGGTCTCCCATAATCAATAGAGGCAAATCTTTCACTGAAGAGACCAGCTCCTGAGCTCTTTTCACATAAGGACAGGTGGCATCAATAATCTCATTGCCTGCTGCCTGGAGAAGTTCCAGGTCCTCTCTGGCAATTCCATGTGAACGGATTACTACTTTTTTACCTTTAATATGTTCAATATCTTTACAGACAGATATGCCTTCTTCTTCCAGTTTTTGCACTATCTGAGGATTGTGAATCAGCTCACCATAAGTGCAGACATCATCATTAGAGTTATGAGCTGCCAGAGCCATTTTAACGGCTCTGCGAACGCCAAAACAGAAACCAGAATGCTCAGCTAAGAACACTTGCATTCTTCCTCCATTCTGGAACAGATTATCTGATAAAGGCAATCTGTTTGTTCTTCTATAGTCATATTGCTGGTATCAACTTCTATGGCATCATCTGCTTTTTTTAGAGGTGCCAAAGCACGTTGAGAATCGTTATTATCGCGTTTAACCAGGTCAGCTAAAACCTCAGAAAAATCCTTATTTATACCTTTTTGCTGAAGTTCCAGCCATCTTCTCTTTGCTCTGACCTCTGGACTGGCAGTTAAAAAGAACTTAACCTCAGCAGTGGGAAAGACAAAGGTGCCAATATCTCTACCATCAAGTATTACACCACCTTTTTCTCCCATTTTGCGCTGAAGTTCAACCATTTTATAACGCACCGCTGGAATGGCAGAAATAGCAGAAGCGAGAGCAGAAATGTCATCAGCTCTAATATCTTCTGATACATCTTCCCCATCCAGAAAAATCCTATTTTTAGAATTATGGTTTTCTATCCGAATATCAATATCATCCAGTAATTCCCGAATAGATTCCTCATCATTGATATCAATACCCATTTTTTTCGCCTTAAGAGCACAAGCACGATACATAGCTCCCGTATCAATATAGACATAACCTAATTTTTGCGCCAAAAGCTGAGCTGTAGTGCTTTTTCCCGAAGCTGCGGGTCCATCAATAGCAATGATAAGTCCTTTTTTCATATCTTTTTACCTAAGCTATCCAATTTTTTCATTAAACATATAGCGTCAATCTTTTTTATGCTTTCAATTAGGAGTTGAAATAAAATTATTTTCATCCCTCCTTATTTTATACTTATCTCGTTACTTTCTTATGCTGTAGATGTTCCACTTATGAATGGTGTATCAATTGTCGTATAAAAATCTGGAGAGATAAAAGGAGTAAATTTTATAAAGAAAAGAGAATTTCAGGAGAGAGACAGGTAACTTAGTTTTCTATAGAAAAATTGATTATAAAAGGAAATGTTATAGGGTATAGATTTTGATTCGCTTAACACTATTCTTTTTATACGATGGAAATAATTATTTCTCTAAAGATGGCAAAATTGTGAAAAAATATTTACTCTTCTTTCAGGTCCCGGGTCATAAGTTCCAGTATAGCTTGTCTGGGATCTTTATCTTGAAAAAGAACTTTATAAACCTGTTCTGTGATTGGCATCTCCACATTTTTCTGCGTGGCAAGATTATAAACAGAACGAGTGGTGGCTACTCCTTCTGCAATCATAGCCATACTCTGCACCACATCTTGCATTTTCCTACCCTGTCCAATCTGAAAGCCTACATACCGATTTCGGCTATGTTTGGAAGTGGCAGTCGTGACCAAATCCCCCAGACCAGATAAACCAAGAAAAGTTTCGGAGCGTGCACCACAAGCAACTCCCAATCTTTGAATTTCTACCAAGCCCCGAGTTAACAAAGCACCAATAGTGTTATCCCCATAATCCAGTCCAGCAATGATTCCAGCTGCAATAGCGATAACATTCTTAACTGCACCTCCCATTTCCACTCCAATTAAATCCGAATTACGATAAACCCGGAAATAACTATTACTAAAAATTAGCTGAAGTTTTTGCAGGAGCTCTGAATCCGAACCAGCAATAACTACAGAAGTAGGAACTTGACGAGCTACTTCTTCAGCATGACTGGGACCCGAAAGTGTGCAAATCATCTTATGAACTTCAGAAGGCAGAATTTGTTTCAAAATTTCGCTCACGGTTAAAAGGGTATGTTCTTCAATGCCTTTGGCAACATTAACGATGGCAAAAAGCTGCTCGGGATTCCATAAATCTTTCTGTGCTTCTTCAGGTATGGATTGCAAAGTTGATCTGATATATTGAGTTGGTATAGCAAGAATTATTATTTCAGGATGGAAGCGGACAAGATCAAAAAAATCGCTGGTAAAAGAGATTTCTGATGATAGAATGATATCAGGTAAAAGTAGAGGATTAGAATGTGTCTTCCTTAACTTATCCAGAAAGTCAGGATTATATTCCCAGAGAAGTATTTCATTATTATTTTCAAAGAGCAGTTTAGCAAGTGCCAGACCCCAACCACCTCCTCCTATAATAGCTATTTTCATACGGTGAACGGGAATTATTTTTTCTTAGGTGAAGATTTAGTTGAAGTTGCTTTTTTAGTAGTAGTTTTGCTGGAAGCTGTTTTCTGAGGGGTAGTTTTTGTTTTCTTAGCTGGAGTTTCTTTAAAATCCCAGTCAAAGTCTTCATCGTCATCTTCATCGTCATCCAATTTATCTTCTTCATCAGCCATCCAATCTGGACAGAAAAGTAAGTCTTCTTCATAATCCCAGCCATCAACATTTTCCAGACCAAACTTTTCCAGCATTTCATTTTCCCAGATAGAATAATAGGCTGTTCCATCTTCTACTGCCCAAACCAGAACGGGTTCACGGTAACGACGGAGTTCAATCTTATAATTTTCCGATAATTCTATGAACTCCAGAATCTTTTTAGTGTCCTTTTCTTTACGAAATTCCATAACACCCACCTAAAAACTATATTTAGCGGTAAGAGAAAATTTGTTTTCACTGTATTCTTTAGTTAAACGAATCTCCTCCACAGGTGATTCAATATTCCTGAATGTATGAGTGTAGTCAAGTTTTATATTCCATTGCTCATTCAAGAGGAAATTAAGTGCTGCATTGGTGTTATAAATTCTATCTACTCTACCACCATAACGGGGGTCATCCGATTGATAAAATCTTTCCTCATAGGACATAGCCAATTCAGGATAGAAGGCTGCTCCCTTAGGTTTGGAAGCGGAAAGAGGAGTTTTTTTTAAGCGAATATCGCCTTTATAGATATCACTTTCATAACTGGCATCTTCAGCATCATGATTATAGTTATCTAAAACTCGCCAATTATAGCTTGCTCCCATACTGAAAGCAGGAAAAGAATACCGAGCACCTAATCCCAGAGTGGTAGCATTGGCATCATATTCTGTCCAGTACTGATTATAAAAATACTCTTCATAGCGACCGTGAAACTGTATGGTGGTATTCTTAAAAGGTTTCACATTAAGGTCTCCTCTATAGAGATTTCGTTCATAGCTATATTTTTCCGACTCACCAGTTCCGTCAGAATCAATATAGTTGCGCACATAGATGTAAGGATAATAGCCATAAAGGGCAGTAAAATTCCAATAATAGCGTTCCACCCGGAAGCGCATTAGTATGTCTTGGCGCTGTTTATCTGGATTGGATATATTCTGTGAAACCTTGGCGGTTACTGAAGGGATAAATTTCCACCATTGATAACGAAAAGGATAGGCAAGATCCGCTTGGAGCATAAGGGTCAAATCATCTGTAGTATTAACAAAATCCAGATTAGGATGACCTTGTTTCCAGCGATTTATATCGTAATCAGAAAGATGGAACACATTATCGGAATAGGTTATTCCTGTAGAAATAGAGACTTCCATTTGAGCGTTAAGGGTTGTTTTACTTAAAAGCAGAACCAAGATTAGACTCATAATAATGGGTATAACTTTACGATTAGTGGGATGTTTGGATTTATTTTTGGAGGAATCTTTATTTTTATCCTTTTGAGGTTGAGGTTTAGATGAAGTATTATCTGAAGGAGCTACTATTTTTGGGTCATTTTTTGATGGAAAATCAGACATACTTAACTCTCAATTCTGTTTTAGCAATACTGGTCTGGCAAAGAACATATGGTCGGATTTAGCTCTGAGCTCATATTCCGTGGTTCCACTATTTGGTGGTAAATCAATCTTCTTTCCGATAGAAAGATAATTCACTCCTGGAGCTTTATATTTGGTGCTACGTTGAAGTGAAAATTCATAACTATCCACCAATTCACCATTCCGATAAAGTTCAAATATGGGCAGAGTATTATCATGTAATCTGGCACGAACATAGACAATTGCATTACGACCATTATTCAAAGTAAACTTGAAACTCTGGGAAGAATTAAAGGTGTAATACTGACTTTCAGTGCCATTATGCGAGATATTAATAATTCCGCCATGAGCTTTTACTACGAGATTAGGGGGTTTAGAACTTTTGGGCTTCGTCTTGGGAGCAGGAGTGTAAAAAGGTCTAAAATAGATACTTCGCTCATAACAAAGCAATTCCATTTTCTTGGCTCCTTCTGGCACTGGTATAGTTATTTCATCATAGATATAGAAACCATCTTTCTGCTCTTTTAAAGTAAGGTCATAGGTTTTTTTATCTTTTCCGAAGCTGATAATGACCTTAGGTTTGTGCACCTTTGCAACGGAAAAAGAACGCAAATAAATTGTAGAAATCCCTTCTACATTAAGAAACATAGATTTTTCCGGTTGCGAACGATAATACCAGTAGTTACCTTCTTCAGTTTTTAGTAAACGACGGTTCCCTGGATTTTCAAAGTCCAGCGGTTGAACTTTCGCAATGATGATGGTTATTCCTAAAACTATTGCTATGGTAACAAAAAAGCGTTTTAACATTACTGCTCCAAATTACAAATCTTCATCAGGGTCTACTATATTAGCCATAAATCTACGGTCGTTCCGGTCCAGAATAATCACTGCCACTATTGCTGCGATAAGGATAGCTAAACAAATTGCGGCTACGGTAACATTATGTTTTTCAACACTGAAAGCAGGACCGACGCCAGGTTTTGGTATTTGACCCGAATCATTTTCCAGATGGTATTTTTTAATCCAGCGTTGGATTCGTTGAACATTAAATACAGGAACACCCTTTTTTGCCATCACCATCATTATACCTTCAGGTTCAAAACTCTCTTCTGCCAGTTTGGGATTTAAGCCCTCTACCATCTGATTTGCATTAGGTTCACTTCCCACATTAGCCAATCCACGACCGATATTTACAAAGAGTTTATATCGTGCACCTTCTGGTAGCATTTGGTCATAGGCAATTTCTCTGGCTTTAACATTATCCTCTAAGGTAGCACCAATTAAGGGACTCACTCCATTTCTTGCCATTGCCTGAAGCATAGCTTTAATCCCTTGATCAGAAAGCCCTACTCCAAGGTCATCTTTACCACCTAAAGAAGCATAAGAACTGCCAAAATCTATCATACCTTTCCGACGCAGAACACCTTCCATATCCAGCCAGGTAAATTCTTCTTGATTTGCTCCATAGGAAGCAGAAGAAAGAGAAACGATGATGGAAGGTTTCAGTTTCATCACTTTAATGGCTGCGTAAAGTGCCAGATTAATCCCGGGATTGGAACCAGTGATTCCAACTGCAATATAATCCCCTTCTTTCAAGCCTTGTTTAGTAAATTCTTCCACGAAAACGGCAGCTAAATTGGGATTTAGCGCAGCTTGCTTATCGGATAAAAGACCACGGTCAGTGGTGATAGTTGTTCTTGCTCTTCCAATAAGACCAGTTTGAAGAGGGTCATTTATAGGGTCAATAGGCAAGCCCTGTCTTTGAATTTCCGCTTTGATAGTGTCCATAAAAGCAGCCATTTCCTTAGCTGCTGCAACTTTCAGCTCATAGTTTTCGCTTTTTATATTTACATAACTGTTGCTGGCAATGAGATAAAGGATGATACTCAAAAAAAAGAGAAGGGTGAGTGATTTGCCAGATTTGAGTGAAGGACGATACATCTTACAACTCTCCTTTAAAGACAACCATCAAGATAAGACGAACCAGAACTGCTGCTACTCCCAGAGAGGTAATAGTTTTCCAAAATCCCTGTCTTTCAAACCAGTTTGCTATTAGACCAGGGATAATATAACCAATGGACTGAAGTTGATAGGTGTAGACGGTTACATTTTGATAGACTAATAGACGAGAAGCCCACCCCAATATAAAACCTACCAAAATGCTTAAAACCATCCTTCTCTTGCCAAATAGAAGGGTAAAATTGCTTATAAGCCGGATAATTCCCCAAGTGAGCAAGCTAACCACTATGGTACCTAAAATCTGCATTGGACGATCCAGATACATAGCTATGTATCCTGGAACGACAATACCTCCGGCAGAAGCACCTAAAAGCTCACTAAAAAGTAGGCTTATAATGACACCAAGACCTACTGCTGCCTGAATTATTGATTCAACCACTTTAAGTCCTCATACTGCTGTTTGGATTTATGCTTGAAATATGCCACAATCTGACCTCCATACTTAATTCTTCCTGCTATATTGCCGATTCCCAGAATGTGAGCTTCCTTTTCAGTTAAGTTTAGCACTTTATTGTATATTACTTCTGGTGAGGGTTCTCCCAGAGGAATAACCTTTTCATCTGGTATTCCCAGATGATGAGCATAAGCGGCAATTTTATCAGGAAGTTCACCGGTTAGTAATATATAGGAGAAATCCAGTTTACTTACTGCTTCTAAAAGCTGTTGAGAGCGGAAAACTCTATCTGCACGGCTATTTAGAATAATAATCTTTTCCACATTCTCCAAGTGTCCAGTGACCATATTTATGATACGAGCAGTGGAGTCAGGATCATTAGCGGCAAAAATATTATAAAAATAGAGGGTCTTCTCTTCATCATAGATAACATACTTTTTCAATGCACCTGGGTCAGGATGAGAATTTTGCATCCCTTCCAGAGCGATATGACGAGGAATTCCCAGTTCTGCACATACTGCCAGAGCTAACTGGACATTTTCCGCATGTTCTATATAGTTAAATTTAGAAAGTTCTTCCTCTGTAACATCGGTAGGTCTAATTTGATATATTTTGCAATTGCGTTGTTTGGCTACTTTCTTTAACAGAGGAAAGTATTTATCTTCTGCAGTATAGCAAATCCCATTGGAAGGTATAGTATTGGATAGGGACATAGCCACATTTTCTTCATTAGGACCCATCACATCAAGATGGTCAGGACGGCAATTGGTAATAACACTAACCGTACTACGAACGAATTTTCTTTCTGTTATCCATTGATAGGCAGGATTAACTGCCATACATTCAATAACTACTGCATCAGGATGTTCTTTAGCAGCATAACGGAAAATATATTTCTGTTCTATAATGTTAGCTCCCATTAAACGGATTATAGCAGCTTCTCTACCATCAGGAAGTATAACTCGGGGAGTGGTTCCAGTAGTTTTAGCAACCGTCCTTTTACCACCAGCACGAAGTCCTGCAGCAATGAGACGGGTTACACTGGATTTACCTCGTGTCCCATTAACATGAATCCGAATAGGAATAGCATTGACATTGCGTTGATGCCGCCAGTATTCATAAATCCAGTATCCTACAAGTAGCACCGTTGCAACTATCAGAACATTCATTTATTTCCTCTTAATTATTTACATCACTCAGATAGAAAAACTCTATTTTACGCTTAGTATTCTTTAATGCAAAATCCGTTCCACCCTTTTTTCTTTTCTCTAATTTGTTTGAAGGATGGATTAAAGGCTAAGAAATTTATATTGGATTTTAGGCAATCTTTTATTTACTTTATAGATAGAGAAGAGGAGATATTTAAATAAAAAGAAAAAAGGCTACATAAAAAAAATACAGTGGGGAATGCCGGGCGGCATCCCCACTGCTCGGAGGGCATTCTATGTAGGGTCTGTAGGCTACAATCACTTAAAATAATATTAATAATAATGTCAAGAGAAAAGTATGGATAATTTTCATCTTTATCTGTTGATATATTTCCACAGCTCTCTATTTAATGACTAATATCTTATGTATTAAGGTTTTATCTCTATTATCCCACTTCAAGAAATATATGCCTGAATCTACTTTATTACCTTTGCTATCTTTGCCATCCCATTGATATTTCGTAAATTCCGTAGAACTTTCGGCAATAGAGAGACTTTTTACGAGCTGGCCTCTGCTGTTGAAAATTTTCAACGAACTCTGTTCATTATTTATGTTTTTACTCACTATGTTAAGAGAAATATTTTTCTGCAAGAAGTAAGGATTAGGATAGGCAAATAATTCAGATTTTTGCACTGAAGGAATAGAATCATCCCCTATACCGGTATGGTCTATAGGGATATTTAGCCATTCACCTAACCAGGGATAGCAAGTAATATTGCAGGGATTGGCATTATCTCTGGCTTCAATTTGATAATGAAAAATCTCATCTTGCTCATTAAAGGTTAAATTCAAAGTAATAGTCCAGTAGTCAGGTTGAATTTCAGGTTGATAAGTCATATTTAATTCAGTTACTTCACCCTCATCTATTTTATACCGGAAGACCACATTGCTAACTTCTAAGTTATCTGTCACTATAGCAAAGAAAGTATGTTCACCACTTTGAATGGAGGTAGGCGGATTATGATAGATTATGGGAGCTTCAGTATCTGGAGCACAGACAAATAAGTGCGGTTCCAGAGCGGCAAAAACAGGATGATTTCTACTATGCCCAGATTCATCTGCTGCATGTATAAAATAGCGAATAGTGTCACCTGGTGCAAAAGCAGGGAGTATTACCTCAAACAAATTTCCTGAACTCTGGCTCATAATGGCATTTTGCCAGGGACTCTGATTAACTTTATAGCAAACAAATACTGAATCAGGATAGAGTGCCTGTCTACTACGAGCAATGATATTAGCATTTATTTGCCAGTTAGAATAATTAGCGTAACTACCGAAATAGGGATTATGAACGATTTCCAGCATATTTTTATCGGGAATTTCATGAGTTCTGCAATGTAAAGCATCGGTAGATTCCCAGGGAGCATTACTGGCAGCAGGAACACCAATAACTTCATAACCGGGCATTGCATCACGATAGGTTTGCAAAGCTGCTGCATCATATGTGCTATTCATAATAGGAACAAACACTCTATTATTGAGGATTAAGGAATTGGTGTAAGGTTGATCTTGGGGAGTGTAAACTCTGTAAACTTTATAAGGATAACCCCAGGCACAAAGAGTAGAAGAAAAATAACTAGCGACCTGTTCAATTGCATTATACTGAGAATGCGAAGGAGAAACACTACGAATCAGGATTTTATCTGGAGCTAAGAATTTTCCCCAGCAATCAATATGGTCAATATAGGTATTATTGGGGTCTGCAAGCACATAGTAATTTTCAATTCCGAGGTAGTTATGCATTCTATTATAAACTTCCTGCTGGGATAAAGAAGAATTTTCTGAATAAACTAAATTGGTTTGTGCAGCAGTATTTATACCGTCATTCATATAGTTCCCCCCAGTCTGCATCAGATTCATACCATAATAGGGTAATCCTTGTTGATTGGCAAAAATCTGAGGAATGAGATTATCATTGGGACGGGGACGATTATACTGAAAATCCACCACACCTAAATCACCATTGCCATCAAAGATGAACCAGGGTCCATAATCTCTCGTCCAATAAGAATCAGTACTTGCTATCATAAAGGTTACATTATCCATATTCACTCCAGCATTAAGGAAAGCATTGGTTGCAGCATTCTGGGTAGAAGAAGATGAAACCAGACATATGACCTGAGCAGTATTGGCTAAATGGACAACCAATGAGACGGGAATTCCGAGAGGATATCTAATCAGGACTTGCGAGGCAGGTTCAAATTCAGCCACCGGACGGACAGGAGCGACAGGTGGAGGAGTTTCTGTGAAACGACTGAAATCAATATCCCATTGTTCATTTTGATATTGATGTGCCAAAAGGATAACTGGCATCACAGTCAAACAAATTATTATTATGACATAATTAAAAGCTTTGGGCATTACAATTTCTCCCCAATCAAGAAAGATACTTTATTAAATATACAATTTTTATGCCTAAAATAGAGAAATCTTTTTTTGTCTACTGGAAAAATAATAGTTTAACTATATCCTTAATCATAGTGGAATATGGTGGAACAAGTATGGTGTAAGGGGTATTGGTGGAACGAGGTCCTCCTCGTTTCAAGCTCCGAAGGAGCTTTCTTTTTTGGGGTCATAAACGTCCCCTTACACGGGGTCATAAACGTCCCCGTTTATGAAGCTCCGAAGGAGCTTGCTATTATAAAGAGATAATAACATTAATTGACCTCCGCAGAAACTTTCTTAATATCTTGTTAAATATTGTAATACTACATTCATAAGTATGAAAAGCCTCACGGCTTTGTGAGACGAGGACGTCTCACACCCTTTAATGGTATGCAAAGGTCCCCCTTTGCATCATGCTCCGACGACAATCAATTATCGCTAAGCTTACGATTGCATGATTAGCCTATTAAATTATTTAATTAACACATATATAAAAGCTTGTCACGCTTTACATTGCTTGCGGATATGTTTTTAGCTGGTACCGCTTTGTGCAGATGAGCACATCTGCCACCTCTAAAAGTAGAACGAAGTCCTCTTCGTTTCAAACTCCGCAGGAGCTTTCTTTTTCGGGGTCATAAACGTCCCCGTTTATGAAGCTCCGAAGGAGCTTGCTATTATAAAAAGATAATAACATTAATAGACTTCCGCAGAAATTTTCTTAATATCTTGTTAAAGATTGTAATACTACATTCATAAGTATGAAATGCCTCACGGCTTTGTGAGACGGGGACGTCTCACACCCCTTTAGCGGAGTCATAAACGTTCTCTTACACGGGGTCATAAACGTCCCCGTTTAGGAAGCTCCGAAGGAGCTTGTTGTTAATAATGTATTAAAAACTAAGATTTATATTCTTTGTCTATATAACAATTAAAGAAGTAAAAGCCTTACGGCTTTGCGAGATGAGGACATCTCGCCACCATAGATACTCACCACCAAAACACATTCATTTTATTTTATAAGTTATTTTTATTGCTTATTACGCAACTGTTTTAATATCTATTTATTACCAAACCATTAGAGTTAAAGAATAATTTGGGTTAATTTATTCTGTAGGGGAAAATTCTTTATAAGACATTGAATTCTGTTGATTAAAAATAGAGACAGACTTCATAATTCCTGCAAACTTTCTCTTGTCATTTATTCTTCAGTAATAAAAATTGTTTTTTAGTTATTAATTTACATCAATTCAATAAATTGGAGACAGGGATGAAGAAAAAGGATAAATTCGCTCAGCACTCAATTCACGAATTGATGCACACAGATTTTATAGCTCTGAAAGAGGACCTAAGTGTTGGAGAAGCATTAGAACAGATTCGTCAATGTGCTGGTGAACCGAGGATAATGTATTTCTATGTAGTTGATGAGAAGGATATGCTGAAAGGAGTTGTTTCCACCAGGCAGTTATTAATTTCTCCCTTAGATGCCAAGATTTCAGAGATAATGGATACTAAAGTTCACTATTTAACAGAAGAAGTGAACATTATGGATGTATTGAACGATTTTATAACTCATAAATATCTGGCTTTACCGGTGGTAGATAAAGAAAAGAAAATCATTGGCGTGGTGGATGTGAGTGTTTTTACAGAAAACATACCGGACATTCTGGAGAGGGAAAATTCTGAAGCTGTATTTGAGACCATTGGTTTCAGAATATATCAGATTAAGGGTGCATCAGCTTTCCAAGCTTTTCGCTATCGTTTCCCTTGGTTAATAGCAACTATTGCCAGTGGAGTTTTATGTGCTTTAATGTCTTCGCGTTTTGAAAATGTTTTAGCTTCCAGTTTAATTCTTTCATTTTTTTTAACTCTTGTTCTGGGTCTAGGAGAAAGTGTAAGTATGCAATCTATGACTGTTACCATCCAGGCTTTAAGAGTGCAACATCCAACCTTTAAATGGTTCAGTCGGGAAATAATTAAAGAATTTGGCACAGCTATATTACTTGGTCTGGCAAGCGGAGCTGCTGTAGCTGTTTCAGTTTTAATCTGGAAGCAGAATATTAAAGCAGCTTTAGTAATTGGGGGTTCCTTAGTTTTCACTTTGACCGCAGCCTGTTTAATAGGACTGGCAATTCCAACTACTTTGCATGCATTAAAACTGGACCCCAAAGTTTCAGCTGGACCCTTAACTCTTGGAATAGCGGATATCATAACCATATTAACCTATTTGACCTTTGCCTCAGTTATTCTTTAAGAATGATTAATGCGGTCTTGCACTGATTTGAAACTTAATTTAAAGGTTTATTATACAGATAAAGACTACTATCTCTCAATATACAATTCCAAATCCGTATTATACACTCTTAATTTGTTCAAATCGGAAAAAAATAGTACCTTCAGATAGTCATTGACAGAAAGGATTATAAGAAATATAATGTTTTAATAAGGTAAAGAATATGAGTAAAAAACATTATGAAATTGTAGCAGAACTTGACCCAGCAGAGGTGAAGAATGTGCCAGAAGTGCACAAAAAGCATTATTCCGAGCTGGGATATAAACCTTACAGGATGGGCGATGGTAGAGTCAAATGGTTGACCGATACGGAAAAGGTCTACACAGAAACCAAAAGTGCAGTGAAATCTTTTGGTTTAAAAAAGTCTTCTTCTTCCGTAAGTCATAGAAAGTCCAGGCACAAACGGAGGCACCGCAATAGATTTTATGCTTTTATATCGGATAACTGGTTTATTTTTATCATAATTGCACTTGCCATATTTGTTTATTTGTTTTTCCGTTTATAAAAAACACATAGGAATAGAGAAATGAGAATTCTACTTACTAATGATGATGGAATTAATGCCTTAGGTTTGAGAATGTTAGCAGAATATCTGAACAAGGCAGGACATCAGGTTATTATTGTTGCGCCAGATAGGGAACGCAGCGCATCTTCCCATTCTATCTCTTTGAAAAAGAATTTGAGATTGACCAGGATTAGAGAGGATGAATATTGTGTGGATGGTACACCCGTGGATTGCATTGTGGTGGCTACACAAAAGATTTTACAGCGTCCTGTGGATTTGGTTATATCCGGGATAAATGCAGGGCAGAATATGGGAGAGGATGTGCTTTATTCAGGGACTGTTGCCGCTGCTTTAGAAGCAAGTTTATTTGGCTATAAAGCTATGGCAGTATCCATTAATTCCTATCAGAATCAGAATTTTGATACTCCGGCAAGCTGGATGGTTAAGCTTTTGGATTTGGGTCTGGATACTTTAATTCCCGGAAATGGGATTTTAAATCTGAACTTTCCCAATGTGCCATCCGAAGAATTAAGAGGAATAAGGCTCACTCGTACCGGTCACCGAAGATACTACAATTTTATTCACCTTATTGAAGAGCTGGATGATGGGTTTATCTATAGAATAGGTGGAGAAGCTCCAGCTTGGGAAATTGAATCGGGCACTGATGCCGAGGCTATAGCGGATAATTTTATTTCTATCACACCTTTAGGTTTGAGTTTAACTCTTGGTGATGCTTTCCCTTCTATTTTACAATGGCTGGAAAGCAACCAGTTACTCTATTTTGAGAGAAGTGATGCGATTTGAAGATCAGCGAACACTTTTAGTTCAGGAATTAGCCAGCGAAGGTATCACGGATGAACGAGTTCTGGATGCCTTCCGAAAAGTGCCACGCGAACTTTTTGTCCCATCACAATTTCGTGAATATGCCTACCGAAATCAACCTTTACCTATAGATTGTTACCAAACAATATCACAGCCTTTGATGATAGCTATTATGCTGCAGTATCTGGAATTGCAACCAGAAGACATTGTTCTGGAAATTGGCACTGGAAGCGGATATCAGACTGCCTTACTGGCAGAATTGGCAAAAGAGGTGTGCACGGTGGAACGTTTGGAGAGCCTTTCATTGAAAGCCCAGGAACTACTAAAAAGTCTGGGTTACAAAAATATCTATTTCCGTATCGGTGATGGAACTCAAGGATGGCAAAAAGCTTATCCTCCATATAAAGAGTTCAATAAAATCATCGTAAGTGCTGCCGCAAAAGAGATTCCACCTAAATTAAAAGAGCAACTGGCTGACCAGGGAATTATGGTTATTCCTGTAGGAACAGGATATTATCAGACTCTCCATAAAGTGGTGCGAGATAAAGACCGTTTCATTATCACAAAGCATGGTGGCTGTGCTTTTGTTCCATTAGTCAGCCCCTGAGGAGAAAGTAATGGCAAATCCCTTTCAAAATTTGTTTAAAAAAATATTTCCGCATAAAGAAGAACATTCGGAATTGCGAAACTACCCTATCTTCAAAACACTTAATAGTAGAGAGCTTCAGTTTGTGTATAATTGTTTACATCATCGGGAATTCAAGGCTGACGAGATAATATTTGAAGAGGGCTTCCCGCTGGAAGTTATCTATTTCATTGAATCAGGTGAAGTGGAGCTAAGCAGTAAAAAAGCACCTGAGAGAAAGTTTGTTTTAAAAGAAAATAATGTCTTCGGTCTGGTGGATTTATTCCATGGCCAAAAAAGAAGGATGACTGCAAAAGCTCTTTCTGACACAACACTTTTAGCTCTGGCGGAAAGTGATTTTAAGGAATTGATTACTCGTCAACCTACATTGGGAACCAAAATTTTGTGGTCCTGCTGTCAATTGATGGCAAAGACCATTCAGGAAAAATCACAAGTGTATAATTGATGAACTGGAATAGAATTATCTTTATTCTGCTGCTTTTGATCCTGATAGTTTTGGGCATAATATTTTATTCTCCTATCTTTATCTATCTTATTATATCCGTTATTGTTTCCTATATTTTTGACCCTATTATCACCTGGTTAGAATATAAAGGTATGGCAAGATGGATTTCTATCCTATTAGTCTATGCGGTTATAGCTGGATTGATAGCCTGGTTAATCATAACCTATATCCCAAGATTAATAGACCAGGGAAATCAGTTATTGAGGTTTATCAGCAGATCGGATGTCCCTCTTAATCAAGCAATTGTGGAACTGCCATTAATCAGTTCTATCTATGAATTTATTCAGAAAGTTGACCAGACTATACCACAACTGAATTTATTGCCTCAATTCAATCATCTCATAGAAATCGGAGTGCAGAAGCTGGGACAACTACCTCAAATATTAATTTCCAATTTCCAATCAATCATCAGCACGGTAGCTTTACTTTTTACCATACCATTTTTCAGTTATTTCCTTCTGAAAGATAAAAGAAAAATCCGTCAGGCACTTGTTAGTCTGGCACCGAATAAATATTTTGAGCTGACTTTAATTCTTTTTAATAAGGTGGATGAAAATATCGGAAATTATCTCAGAGCTTTATTGTTGGAAGTGATTAATGTAGGGATTTTATCTACCATAGCTTTAACCATTGTAGGTGTCCCCTATGCCATAGTGATAGGTGCTATAGCTGGTCTTTTGAATGTTATACCATATTTGGGACCCTGGATAGGTGGATTCGTGGCAGGTTTTGTAATTCTGGTGAGTGGTTTACCAACTGTAATGATTCTCTGGATGGCTTTAGCAATATTTATCGTCCAGCTTCTGGATAACTATGTTTTCTATCCTGTCATTGTGGGTAGTACTATTCGGATGCATCCTCTGGTGGTTCTTTTAACCGTAGTGGCAGGAAGTTATTTTGGTGGCGTAGTGTGGATGTTAATATCAGTTCCGCTGGTTTATATGATTTATAGTTTGATTTTAGCTTTACACAAGAATCTTAAGGAATTTCGCATAATTTAAATAAATGAGGTCTAAATGAGTCTATTTGATAAATGTTATAATTATCAAGATGCACGACAAGCAATGGCAGCAGGATACTATCCCTATTTCCGGGAAATCTCAACGGAACAAGGAACAGAGGTTATCTGCAACGGGAAAAAGATGCTGATGCTTGGTTCTAATAGTTATCTCGGATTAACCACTCATCCCAAAGTGAAAGAAGCCGCCATAGAAGCGATTAAAAAATATGGAAGTGGTTGTGCTGGTTCCAGATTTTTAAATGGAACTCTGGATATTCACTTGGAACTGGAAAATAAGCTGGCTGAGTTAGTGGGAAAAGAAGCTGCTATAGCTTATCCGACGGGTTATCAAGCCAATGTAGGATGCATTTCTGCAATGGTCAATAAAGATGAATTTATGGTCACGGATAAATATGACCATGCCTCCATCATTGATGGATGTCTCCTTTCGCAAGGAACAATGATTCGCTTTAATCACAATGATATGGCATCCTTAGAAAGAGCATTACAAAAAGTAAAAGACAAAAACTGCCTTATTATTGTTGATGGAATTTTCTCTATGGAAGGCGATATAGCCAATCTTCCGGAAATAGACAGACTGGCTAAAAAATATGGTGCTGCGGTAATGGTGGATGAAGCACATTCCATAGGAGTTTTAGGCGATAAAGGTGCAGGAGCGGTAGCACATTTTGGCTTGACTAAAGAAACTGATTTGATTATGGGTACCTTTAGTAAATCGCTGGCTTCAGTAGGTGGATTTATTGCCGCAGATGAGGTGCTTATCCATTATTTAAAACATAAATCTCGCGCCTTAATCTTTTCTGCTTCACTTCCACCAGCTTCTACAGCGAGTGTTCTGGCAGCAATAAAGATTATGGAAGAAGAGCCAGAAAGAATTGAACGTCTCTGGGAAATAACTAATTATATGCTGAATGAATTCAAAGCTATGGGATATGATACGGGAACATCATGCACTCCTGTTATTCCACTTCATGTTGGATCAATGGAAGTAGCATTTAAACTCTGGAAAAGATTAGGTGAAGAAGGAGTCTTCATCAATCCCGTAGTGCCACCAGCAGTTCCTCCAAATTCTTGCCTTATCCGTTGTTCTTTTATGGCAACACATACCAACGACCAGCTTGATTTTGCTCTGGAAAAATTCCGCCAGTTGGGCAAGGAAATCGGAGTGATTTAATTTTTAAAATTATAATATATATGGAGGAATAAATGGCAAGCAAAAGCAGTGCCGAATATTACGGCAGCTTTAAAGAAATGTCTCCAATTCGCGCCATTGCTGAGACACTTATGAATTCCCATAATGTGCGCAAGGTGGATATTAGGGAAGCCTATGAGATGGCTAAAAACCAGCCAGGAGTAACCGTTACCGACTTACCTATGTATCCTGAATTTGTTAAACTGCATCATCTACCTTCCGATGCCAAAGTCTTGGATGATTGTCATGGAAATATCGTGGGAAGAACAGCCGCAGCTCGTAGATTCTATAATCGTTTAACTCCTTCACAGAAAAATAAGGTGGAAGGAGACCTGCGAGAAGCGGTGTGGCAAATGCAGCATTACCCATTAATTAAGACGGAAGCCGTGCTGGGTATGGACCCTGACCTTATGCTCAAGGCAACTTTTATTACCACGGAAACTGATGTGGCTAATCTTTTCTTCTGGTTACTCAATTTTGCTCCCTTTGAACAATTGCAGGCACAGTATGTAAAAAGTCCAAAATTGCCCATTCAGGATATCATACTGGTGGCTTTTAATGAGTGGACTTGCGATGACCCTTTCTATAATAATGTGGGAGCACCTCAATTAGCTCTTGTGGATGAAAAGCATAATGTCATCTTCAATCTGGGAATGCGTTACTTTGGAGAAAGGAAAAAAGGAACTTTAACTCTTGCCTGGACTTCTGGAATCAGGATTGGAATGGCTGCTTGTCATGGTGGCATCAAGGAACTGGATTTCACAACCTGTGAAGACCCTCAATATCATCATCTCGGAAAGCGTTCTATTGCTTTTTATGGACTTTCCGGAACAGGAAAATCTTCCCATACCAATAGTCACGATAATGGTGGAACTCTACCCAAGGGAGTGAGCAAAGTTGTTCTCCATGATGATGCATTCCAAATTGACTTAGAAAACAAAGTCTGCCGTGTTTGGGAACCTACCTTATTTGATAAAACCGATAGCCGTCCACCAGACCATCCAGATTGGAAATATACTCTTGGCGTGATGAATCATATGGTGGCAGAAATAGATGACAAACATCTTCCCGTAGGACTGGATGTGCGGAACGCAAATGGAAGAGCTTTATTGGATAGGGATTTATTAGGTAAATATGTTAATCGTTGTGCTTTTCCCAAAGCTCTGGTCTGGCTGATGAAAGATTCTACCCTTCCTCCCATCGTTAAATTCAACGATGAATACCTGGCAATTGCTATGGGAGCAGCATTAATGACTCAACGCAACAGAGCAGAAAATGTGCCTGAAGAGGAATTGCAAAAGCTCGTATTTGAACCTTTTGCAAATCCTTTCCGGGTTTATGAACTTTACCGCGATGTGGAAGCCTTTCTCAATGTGGCAGATACCGGCGCAGAATTCTACTGTTTCAATTCACGCGGTTATTGGAAAGAATCCGATGATATCCTGGAACCTATCCCATTGCAAACTTCTCTAACTCTGCAAACTGCTGTTTTGATGGATAAACTGGAATGGGAACCCTGGAGTATAATGCCCGGAGCAGCGATTCCCACTCGGGAAAGTGTAGAAAAAATTCTGCCCGGTTATTACGATCGTTATAATCCTTATAATCGTATGAATATAGATAAATATTATGCCCTCCTCAAAAATAGATTCCAGCAAAGAATAGACTTCTTGATGAACAGTGACCTGAAAGAAAAACCAGAATTGCAAAAGCTAATCGTGGATGCCCTAAAACTGAATATCTAATAAAATAACCCATAAACAAATAAAACCCGGTTCATCGCCGGGTTTTATTTTTATGTGAATCTATCTGAATCCTTGAAATCAGACTAAATTTATCTATAACCTTTTGTTATATATTGTTTTATCCCCCTTGTCAGTCCCCAATCTCCTAATTGACTCTCCCTTAACACTTTACCTAAAAAAGAGCTAAGAGAGAGCTAAGATGGAATTCTGAAAAAGGACAGGCATTGCAAAAAAATCAAATTAATGGACATAAAATATAAGAAACTTACTGAAAATACTGGAGATATAAAATAAAAGCATTGATTAAAGTTGAACAAAAATTAACTGGGTTCTTTTAGCTTTTTTGTCTCGTTGTCGGATTATATTTTCTGATTCTTTTTCTTCTCTACAGACTCTTATTTTAACTGGTTAAATAAAATATTTATTTATAATTTGTATAATTGTCTGAAAAAACTGGTTTCCGAAGAACTATCTTTATTAACCCTTCATCCTGACCGTTTAGTTTAATAACTCCTGGCATGATTAAAAATGATATTCCACATTCCTTTCCAGAAATATTTCCAGTCCGTTAAAAAAGGGTTTTCCATTTTAGCTTGGATATACCGCTTTTCCGATTCCACAATCTCTTCAAAAGTAGTGGGCATATCAGCATAAAAAGGAGGTATTAAACCGGGTTTCATTTGTAACCTTAATTCCTGTACATCCTTCGGATAAAGAGAAAAATAGTGCTCACTCAACGCTCTGACTCCTACCAGTGAAAGTTCTCCTTTGAAAAAATTTATCAGCTGTGGCAATTCATCTATCCACATAGCTCGCAGAACTTTACCCCAACTGGTCACTCTAAAATCATTTTTAAATTTGCCTCCCTCCTGCAGTTTATTAGTTTGATAGACATAATCCTGCAAATATTCACTATAAGGATGCATAGTTCTAAGTTTATGGATATAGATTATCTTTCCGCCCTGCCCCACTCTTTTTAGACGGATAAAAGGACCATATGTGGGATGGGAATCCGTGCTTGGAGTTTTCACTTTCTTCAAAATAAAATGCATAGAGCCATTTATTTCCCGTTTATTAACCAACTCAAATCCGCAATAATAGAAACGACCCAGCATCTCCGTCTCGGAAAGTGCTCTATTTTTCCCCTTTGTTAAAGCAAAATACCAGCCTTGTAAGACTGGTATCTTGGGCATCACCCGACGAAATAAAAAATCAAAAAAATAAAGAGGTGCTCCTAAAACTGGAGTATACTTCTCATTGAACCTTCGTCGTCGTTCTGTGATTGTCTGACCTCTACAGATAAATACTCCGCCCTCCATTAATATCTCGTTCGCTCTAATCAAATAACGATTTATCCTGCGAAAATCATTAATCCGGTGCTGATTGACAAATAACTGGTAAGAAGAAGGCTCCTTTTCCTCTATAAATTCATAATCCACAGAATTCAATACCAAGGACTTATTCCGATCAAAAGTATTCAAATCCAGATAATCATTGATAAAACTGAAGACCTCTGACTGGTCATATAACCTTTTCCAGAGCGGAACTAAAACACTATCCTCAGGACTATAAGCCGGATAAGGAGAAATATAAGGCTCATCACTCAAAACCGGTATCACATTAGTATCCGGTTCAGGAAAATAACTTGCAGTCTGAGATTCCTCCAGCGCTTCCGAATGTGTAACTAAAGGAGCAGAGGCAAAATCCCGATTCTCCCTTCTAAACCGAAAGGCATAATATATCCCGCCAAAAACAAATAACTCCAGCACTACACTGCCTAAAATCGTCCCCAATACTATCATCCGTGAATAATGAAACTGATTGAATATATACATCAAAGCAAAAACTACCGCTATCGCATATATATCACACTTAACAATCTGACTCGCCAACTTAGATGCCTTCCCCACTTTCTGCAAAGAATACTTCCCTCCTAATATGCCCACTCCAATCCATATCCCCGTAAACGCAAACAAAGAACGCCACCACTGAAAATCCGCCAGTATCCTCCTCGTCCCATCCTTAATCTTAGCCGCAAAAAGAAAGGCTATAACAACAAGAAGTATGTCTAAAAGAAGGAAAATAGCAGGAAATCTCTTATGTTTCATTCGTTATATCTTAATTAATTATATATACTCTAATTAAATTATTTATAATTATATTATATGTCCTTTTCGTATAATATCTATTTGTTCAACTAAATAATTTTTTAATTTATCTTCACCATAAGCTAACCTCATTTGCAGAATTGCTATATTAAATAAACGCATTATCCTTGTAGAATCATTTGGATATTGTAGAAACAATTGATTAAATTTAGAATCATTTATTATACTTGTGCTTAAGCATATTTTTTTCTGAAATTCTTTAACTTCAGGAAAACTGCTTAAATTAGTAAAAGAAGTATGCTTTATATACCATTGTAAAAAAGGTATTTTAATACCAAGTGCGTTTAATGATTTAATATAATTTGATAAGCCTTTGTATATAATCCAAGGAGCATTCGCAGAAAAGATATACCCGCTAAGGACAAATTTTGCTGTTTCAGGATGATATCTTTTTAGATAAGCTAACTCTATTCTTCTTGCATCTCTAATTTCTAAAGGAATCTTACAAGCAAAATTGGTCATCTCAATGTTCATTGAAGGTGATAACAATTCATTAATTCGTCTTTTACTTAACACTGACCAAACTAACAAATTAGACATTTTATGAATATGCCTAAATCTTTCTAAGAAAGTTTCATTATCATAAAATATACCTAATTGAGGAACTAATAGTTCCTGTATATGCATCTGGAATTGAGGATAATTCTTCACAAATTCTTCCCCAAACAAATAAATATCCTCATCAAATGTCTGATTTCTCAATCCTAATTTAATTAATTGATATAAAGAATTTATTTTTATTGGGGTTCTTTTTACTGGTTTTGAAAATTTCATAAGACTACTGATATTACGCCTGTCTAAATAGTGATAAACACCACCAAGAAATTCAGAAAGTCCATTCAATTCATAAGAGATATTATGATTCTTCCTGAATTCCATCTGTTGAGTGGTATAAAATGTATTGGCCAATAAGGGATTATCTGGCATTGAACAAAATTCAGCATATCCTGTTAATCTATCCACAAACCTATAATCTTCAAGATAATGATTAGTTAATCCAAAAGAAGAGGTCATCTTTTTAGCAATCAAATAATCTGGATGATTAGGATGTGAACCAGTGAACAATATAGGTTTACTTTTATTCTTAAAAGCAGAAAATATTAATCTGGAATCTACTCCTCCGGTTAATCCTAATCCATAAACGAATTTATCAGAGTGTAATGCATTAACATTTTCTTCCCATATATTAGCAAATTCGTCAACATAATCATCAAATTTCCGTGTTGGTTTTTCTTCTTCTGGCATTATGTAATAGTAGTCTATATTAATTAAATTTCCTTTAAATTTGAGATATCCACCTTTAGGTATAGTCTTGATCTCATCAAAAGCAGTGTTTTCGGAAAGATTGGTCCCAAGTATATAATATTCTATTAACCCTTTTGAAACTTTAAGCTCCAAATCTAATAATTGAGCTAAAAGACAAAAATCACTACTGACAATAAGTGAGGACCCAATTTGTGCATAATATAGAGGGATAGAATTTAGAAAACTAGTAAAGGCATAAAATATATCATTAGTTGCATCATAAGCAACTCCACAATAAGAACCGTTTCTTATAGCATAAGGTAATCTGGATAAGTCAGTTCTGTATTGGTTAATCATTCTTTTTAAATATAAGTCAGGATAATCACTGAATTCATCTATTGTAACATTATAAGGAAAGACAATTCCATGTAGAAAAAGTTCAACATTATCCTCAATCACAGGTTTGTCTGGCAAACCAGTATAATAAACACTATTAACAACATAGGCACACCTTGGTGTATTAGTTATAGTTACATTATTATTAAAATAACTCTGCAACTTATAATTAATGTTATTTCTAATATCACCGTATATTACCAGAAATAATTTATTATTTGTTATCATATAAATAATTATATGTGGATATATCACTAACTATAGATTTTAATGATATCGGATATATAAGATTGCATTGATAGATAATCTTGATTTTTCTGAGCATTTATTTCTCTTATCTTAGAGTCATTATAAAAACCCTGTTCTTTATCTTCTTTAATTTGTTGAATTAGTTCTTTATTATTTTTATAAACAATACCTATATTTTCTTTTTTAACATATTCTGTATAATCGCCAACATTTTCAGATATAATAATCCTTAATCCTGTTAATGCATATTCTGCAAATTTAGTTGGAGAAGCTTGATTATTTATTGGTTCATCCTCTCTTAATAAAAAAGCATAATCAGCCATATTTAAATATGGATTCATATTTTTAATATCAATATATTTAATAATATAATTATAATAAGGTATGTTTAATAAATTAAAATAATATTCTGCTATATCTATATCTGGCGTAAGAAACAAAAAGATTGAGGAATTATCATAATTATATATTTCTTTTATCACAGAAAAAAGAACATCCGGTATATGCCATTTATATTCTAAACTCAGTGTACCCGAATATAAATAGACAACATTATCCTGTATATTATACTTTTCTCTTAAATCATTCCTAATTTGATTAGAATAAAAAAATATATCTTTATTAGCTGCACCAGGTATTACTATATATTTTCTTGCTAAATAAGAACCATATGTTTTTGTATAATATTCTTTTTGTTTATTAGACACACAAATAACATTATCAGATATTTTAAGAGAAACATATTCTCTAATTTTAATTAGATAAAATCTAATCTTGTTTTTATATGACCTTTTTCTTTTATACCAATATTCTGCTGTTGCAGATCCACGAGATTCATAAATTATCTTTATTTTGGAGAATAATTTTATAATTATAATAAATATTGGTATTTGTCTTCTAAATTGAATAATAATTTTACTTCCTTCATTTTGTGAATGCAACCTTTTATAATAATGAATTACATTCTTAGTAATTTTAAGTTGGTTTATAAAAGGAGTACGCCCAATTACAATTTGATGAAAGTCACCATTAATACGACTTTTTATTTCATCTTGTCTATTTATGTCAATTAATTTTGATTTTTCTGTTAATATGCTTAAGCAAGTCGTTCTTACTCCAAATTGAGAAAGAACATATGTCCATTCTAAAATTTGTGAATAAAATACAGTGTTACTATATTCTCCTATTACATATAGTCTAAATATTTTGTTTTTTCCCATATGAATTATTTCATTATATTAAATTAAAGTATTATTAAATATTATTTTGATAGATGGTTATGTGTAATAAAATTATATATTTTCTTTATATTCTGATCATAAAGAGCTTTCATTATATTATAACTCTTATTTATGTCTATAATTATAATTTATTCTTAAAAAATAAAATTTAATAGTGTTGCCAGACCTTCCTTAAAATCTACTTTCACCCCATAGCATAAAAGTTCTTTAGCTTTATCTATCCCAGCCCAAGAATGTTTTACATCCCCAGGTCTTTCTGGAGCAAAACGAGGCTTAATATTCTTCCCTAAAATCTCATTTATCATTTTTACCAATTCCAGAAGTGTATAGGATTTACCACAGGCTACATTTATAACCTCTCCTGCAGCTTTCTCTGCATTGCAGGCTAATATATTTGCATAAACAACATTATCTACATAGGTAAAGTCACGAGATTGAATGCCATCACCATAAATCACTGGTTCTTTATCTTCACTCATAAGTTTGATAAACTTTGGAATTACTGCACTATATTGAGAAGTTGGATCCTGATTGGGACCAAAAACATTAAAATAACGAAGAGCTACTGTTTCCAGTCCATATAAATTATAATAAATCTGACAATATCTTTCTTGAGCATATTTGGTTAAAGCATAAGGTGACATTGGATTAACTGGCATAGTTTCTACCTTAGGTAGTTTTTCACTATTGCCATATATAGAAGAAGATGATGCACAGACAACTCTTTTTACTCCAAATTCTTTAGCTGCCTCTAATATATTCAAAGTTCCCAGTATATTTACATCATTAGTAGTAATTGGGTCATTGATAGATCTTGGTACAGAAGGAAGAGCTCCTTGATGCAGGATATAATCAACGCCTTTAACTGCTGTCCTCACAATATGAAAACTTCTTAAGTCACCTTCTATAACGGTTAAATGAGGATTGTCTATATAGGGAAGGATATTTTCTCTTTTGCCTGTAGCAAAATTATCCAAGATACGGACATCTTCATTCATCTCTAAAAGTTTCCTGACTAGGTTAGAACCGATAAATCCAGCTCCACCCGTAACTAAATATTTCATATTTTCCTCTCGCAGATTACGCTGATTCCGCAGATTATATAATTTACAATTAAAAAATTAAACATTATTTAAAAATCCTAAATTTGTTTATGTTAGAACATTGGTAATATTTAGTTAGAAGAATAATATATTTCATATTTTCCTCTCGCAGATTACGCTGATTCCGCAGATTAAAGAATTTAGAATTATAATTAGAAACATAATCTAAGATCCTATATTATTTATCTTTGAATATTGTTAATATAATCAATTATAAGGACTAAAGCTTTTTTAGAGATTTCTATATAATTAATTATATTATTAAACATAAAGATATCCATCTGCGTTATCTGCGAAATCTGCGTGAAACTTATTATTAATTAAGATCCGGATGATGAACATCATTTGCAAATCTTATTATATTGTCTTTTATTGAATCAGTATTGAAATTAATTAGAAAACCTAGAGGTTTCTTTGCTAATTTTAAATATGTTATTAATTGCTTATAATGAACAGGTAATAATGTATCAACAGATTTTAATTCAAGAATGATTTGATCATTTACTAACAAATCAAGTCTATACTGAATTCCAAGATCAAAACCTTTATAAAGAACATTTATAGGAACCTGATTCTCAACCTGTAGACCTCTATTATTTAATTCAATTAAAAGAGCTTGCTCATAAATATTTTCTAACAATCCGGGTCCTAATTCATTATATACATCAAAAACTGACCCTCTTATCTGATAACTCATATCATTCAAATTCATTGTATTTTTCTCACGCTGATTACGCCGATTTCGCAGATTTATTATTTAAAATTAGAATGTTAGTAATCATAATCATAATTTATTATATTATTTACCCAAAAACTCATAACTTAATTAAACAAAGTAATGGAATTTATTATAAAAATGTACTTTAAACTCTTTTTATTACAAAAAAATAATCTGCGTTATCTGCGGAATCTGCGTGAAACTAATTTATATTAAGGCATTAAGTTGTTGCCAATCACGCACTTTATTAAGATATCCTGCATCAATAGCTGAAGCTATAGATTGACAGGGTAAATTCTTCTTTATTATTTCTTCTCTGGTTAATTTCTTTATATCCAGATCGGGATAATTTTTAAGCATATCTCGCATAATCTTTAAAAATACATTAGGCCAGGTACTCATTGGTTTCCCTTGAGAATGATATTCACGATTATATCTTTGAATATATTTTCTACAATCTTCTTTATATTCTTCACTTATGCCAATTCTTTTAGCAAAATTAAAAATTTCTTTCATTAGTTCATTATTGATAGTTGGTTTAGGGATCACTTTCCTTCTGGAAATATACTTATCTAATTTAGAATTATAATATGTAACATACTTTTCTTCATTCCCATCAAGTTTGGGAATATTCATTTTTACTTTAGGTTTCATTTATTCTCCTTATATTAAGAATTGATTTTAGAACTATTCATTAACAAATCAATTATTATGTTTTACAATAATCTTCTTTACCTGATTTTTAATATTCTGGGCTAATAACTCTCTTGTCCAGTAGAATATATTATCATTCCATCTTTGAGGATGATTATTTATCATAATCTGATCAGGTAATTGATTTTTCTGGATTAAATTTATAAGTTGATCGGTACTTTTAATTTGAAAATTATAAGCTGAATTGACTTTATCTCGTATACTTACTTCATTGCTATCCCATCTTCTTCCAGTATCAGTTAAATATAAAACCTTATTAAAGTCTATGTCAAGATAAGGTTCACAGATAATCTCCTCTTCTCTATAATCATACTTATCCCATAATTTTCTATTATCATGCTTAGATAAAGGGCTACCATGCATACAGATTGTTTTTACTGGAGCTATTTTTCTCAATTTCTCAAGATTTTTCTGGAAAGAAATATAAGCTTTATCAATATCACCTTTAGATAAATCCACATCTTCATAATGATAACCAATATTATGACCGATTGCTGAGATTTCTCTGATTATAGAATGTACAAAAGAATCTGGAACTATTCTAAAATAATAAGTGGAATAGATTTCTTTACTTTTTTCTAATTTAGCAAATTTCAAAGCATTAAAAGGCATTTTATCAATATCATGTCTAAGAATAACTACCTTTGATAAAGGAGATATAACAAAATCTTCTACAGTTTGAAAATTGTATCCATTTGCAGCTAATATATCCAGTAAAAATTCATACATTTTTAGAGTAAAGTCACGCATTCAATTACCTGTAGTAGCTTGTTTACTCTTTAAGGAAGGAATGAAAAATGAGATTATAATAGTTCCTATTATTGTACCGGTTAAATTGCTTATAAGGTCCATCGGATTAAAAGTTCTATAGGGTAAAAAATATTGTATGCTTTCAAATAAAATGGCAGAACTTCCAACAATTAACATATATTTTAATACAGGTTTCTTAGAAAAAAATGGACCACCTCGCCTTACTTCAATAAAATATAATGGAATGAAAATGAGAAAAGAACAAAAATGTATAAGATAATCCAATCTGAATTTGAAGACTGGTTTATGGATGATTTTATTTATATCATTACCCAGAGGAATAACATTCGTTGTTAAAACGATAATCAACCATCCACAAAATAGCCATTTTGATATATCAGTATTTAATTTCTCCATTATAATAATATACTTTTTTGCTTTTTATGTTCTTCTTAAACGATGTTTAACCTTTATGTCTATAATTATATTTGATTATTCAATGATCTCTGTAGCTCTTTCTCTTTTATCAAACCAATCATCCAAGACTTTGACAATCCTTGCTGCTGTCTTACCATCCCAATATTTTGGTATTTTCCCTTTCTTGTTTTTACCTTCAATAATGTCTGTAGCACTATTAACTATGCTCTCCACATTCAAATCTACAATTTGATTAGTACCTTCTGTAATTGTTATCGGTCTTTCTGTATTTTCTCTTAAAGTTAAACAGGGAATTCCAAAATAGGTTGATTCCTCCTGAATACCTCCTGAATCAGTAAGTATAAATTTTGCATTCATTTCTAACTTTAGGAAATCTAAATATCCTAATGGTTCAGTAATAATAAGATTTGAGCTAGTATTTAAAATAGATGATAAACCAAGTTCATATATATTTTTCTTTGTTCTGGGATGCATAGGAAAGATAATTTTTATTTTTCCACTTATTTCACTTAATGCCATTAATAACATTTTTAAACTATTATATTCGTCAACATTAGATGGTCTATGTAATGTTACTAAAGCATATGATTCCTTAGGTAACATATTTAAGTTGCTAAAAATATTAGAAGTTTCAGCTTTTTCTTTATGGGCAATCAAAGAATCAATCATTATATTTCCCACAAAATAAATTTTATCAGGTTCTATGCCCTCTTTTTCTAAATTTTTATTTGCATCAAGCGAGGGTGTTAGTAATATATCAGATATTCTGTCAGTAAGAACTCTATTTATCTCCTCAGGCATTCTATCATCATAACTTCTTAGACCTGCTTCAAGATGAGCTACAGGAATATATAATTTTTTAGCCACTAATGCACATGCAATGGTAGAATTAACATCCCCCGCAACTATAACTAAATCTGGTTTATCTCCTGCTAAAAGCAAGTCTTCATATCTTTCCATTATCATAGCTGTCTGTTTTCCATGAGATCCTGAGCCTACATTTAAATAGGCAGCAGGTTTAGGCATATCTAAATCATTAAAAAAAAGTTTGGACATTTTTTCATCATAATGCTGACCGGTATGTATTATCAAGGATTCATAATTTTCGCTATATAAAGATAATTCTCTATAAAGGGGAGCCATTTTCATAAAGTTAGGTCTGGCTCCAACAATTAAATGTAATTTTATTAAATGTTTCAATCTTGAATTACTTCCCATATTTTTGAAATAACTTCTTCTTGGACATATTTTGAATGGGTCAAATCTACATACTTTTTTTCATATTTTTTTAATGCTTCCAATAATTCATTGATATTTCTTGACCAAAACATTTTTTTCTCTTTAATTAAAGCTTTATCAACAGATAAAAGTTGCTTACCTGCGAAAAAAGAAAAAGAAGGCACCCCTAAACAAGCAGCTTCCCTTGCAAAAGTTCCTGCACCGGTTATATTGCTTATAATGTCCATTGGATTAAAAGTTTTAGAGGGCAAAAAATATTGCATGCATTCAAATAAAATGGCAGAACCACCGACAATTCATAGATATTTTAATACAGGATTCTGAGAAAAAATTGGACTTCCTTTTCTCATCGCTATTAAATATATAGGAGTACATACGAGAAAAGAACAAAATTGTATAAGATAATCCAATCTGAATTTGAAGACTGGTTTATGGATGATTTTATCTATATCATTACCAAAAGGAATAACATTAATCACTAAAAGAATTATTAACCAGTACCAGAAAAATTTCTTCATTGAATATATAATGGATTTTTCTATTTAAACCTATCAAAACTAAATCCAGGTGATTTTACTTCCTTTACAGATTCTGGATAATTTTCTACAAACCATATCATAAAACTTGTGACATCTATTTTATTCTCTAACATTTTTTGAGCTCTTTCTCTATATTCATTTTTTATATCAGGTTTTGATACAATTTCAATAGCTTTTTGAATTGCATGTTCTTGAGCAAGTTCGTCCTCACTAAATAAATGAACTAATCCATATTCAGCTTGAGAATCTAAAGAACCAAAATGGGAATTATTAATATAAATTGCAGGAGTCCCAACCATTGCACATTCTGATGCCATAGTGGCACTTTCTCCAACTAATAATTGAGCATAATATAATGCATTATGCATATTCTCAGGTTTTATTTTTATTTGAAATCCTTTTAATTCTTCTGGTAAATCCCCTTCCGAAGAAATAAAAACTTTTATATATTTACTTAATTCTGTGACTAATTTTATCTTCGTTTCTTTACTAAATCCACGATGGCCAATATCATGAGTAGCATTCCAGGCAACAAATCTAATAAGGGCATATTTTTCATTTTTCTCCACCCCTAATTCTTTTAAAACATTTTCATTAGGTGTAAATACATTAGGATGTAAATAAGCCAGTTCGTGATAACCTGGATATTTAATTTCTTTTCTTCCTAAAGAAGGATGAGGATAATCTCCTGTAAGAACAACATCGGTAAAAGGTAAATAAAGTCTTACCTGCTCCATATTAAAAGTGTCTTCTAAAGAAATATGAGGTTTTTGCAAAAGAAAAGAGGTAAAAGCTGCTATAGCAGAACCATGACTAAGAAATAAATCTTGTTTAAACTGAATAGCAGTATTAAACATTTGTAACTCATTTTTTATCAGACCCTGTATCTTCCCTCCTATACTTTTATAGTGCCTCCCAAAATTTTCATAAATAAATCCATAAACTTGAAGTAATCGTAAAAGGAATTCTCTATCTCTACAAGTAAAAAGAATTATATGGCCTTTTTCTTGCATTTTCCACGCAAAATTTTTAAAAAGGTGAACATGCGCCGGATGACCAATATCAATAAGTATTCTCATATTATATTATTTCCCCAGTTATAAATCTGATTCCATATCTACTTAAATATTTTCTAAATCCCTCAAAATCTATTTGATTTAAATTATGATTATAACATTTTCTTTGACTTATATCAAAAACCGCATATTTTATAATTTGCCTTTTTATTATCTTAGAATTATACAAAACATATATGGAATTATTTTGATCTAAAATAACATCTTGCGAAATACAAAGATGTATGGATAAAGGGTTTCTATTTGTTATTAATATTATATTCCCTCTATATTCATTTATAATTTTCTCTAAAGTTATCTTTATATAATTATCATCAATCTTAATATTATGGATTATTTGCTCTTTATTCCTTTTAATTATAGCGGGCAAACCAGCAGCCATTACTCCTTCTGGAATATCTTTGTTTACATATGAGCCATAAGCACATATAGCATCATCTCCAATTGTAACGCCAGGAGCCACAAACACATTATAAGTTAATTCAACCCTTTTCCCTATATTTACATCTCCATAAGTAACTGGATATCCTTGTAATATAGATTTATAAGAGCTATGAGTAAAAATATTACAATGGGGACCTATACCTGCTTCTTCATCAATATATACTTTTCTTGAAGTATCTATCATCACAAAAGGGAAAATATGTACTAAATCTCCAAGAAATAGTTGTGAATTGTTAGTTAGATGTCCGCTTCTAATAATAACAAAGTTACTAATCTTAACATCTTTACCAATATTAACTTTTGGATTATTTATATATACAAAAGAGGATATTTTTGAATGTGATCCAAGATAAAAATCATCAGACTTAATATATGATAATGCACCGATACAGCAATAATCGTCTAAATATACTTTCCCTTTAACATTTAAAATAGCACCAAAACCAAGTTTTACTTTTTTACCTACTTTATAACCTTGTAATCGCATTATTAGTATTCTGATTGAATTAGGTAAAATAGATAGTAATATATTCATCATTTTATATATCAACAATTATTAATAATATATTTATTTATATAGTAATATATTAATTATCAATTTTGAATATTTCTTCTTACTTGATATTTAATAAATATAACTAAAATTATTTTATGATTCTAACTTTGTATAACCTCTTGATAGAGTTGAATGAGTTTATCTGCAATAGATTCCGAATCCAATTTTAAATCAATTATTCTCTGACGACCATTTGGTTTAATATCATTATTTAAGACATAATTAATTTTTTCAGCTAATTTATCTGGATCAGGATCCGTATAATAATATCCTTCAGTATTCCCAAAAAGATACTCTATATCTCCTACTTTAGTTGCAACTACAGGTAGGTTACAAGACATAGCTTCTTTTACTATATTAGGTGAACCTTCCCATTTTGAAGTTAATAATAAAACATCTGCAGCATTTAAATAAACAGGCATTTGAGAATGATCTATATTGTATATAATTTTCAATTCAACAAAATTTATTTTTATTTTATCTATTGTAGCTTGAGCAAGACCAAAATTCTTCTCTTTTCTATCTGGATTTGAAGCAAATAATACATACTTATTATCTAAATCCCATCCTAATTTTTGTCTACATTCTTTTTTATCTAAGGGATGAAATAGGTTTAAATCCACTCCATTAGATAAAACAACAGCATTTATTAAACCTAATCTTATTTTCATATCTTCTGATTTAACAAGAGTCTTTGTCCATTTATAATCTGAAAATAATTTAATAATTAATTTCATAATTTTTGATTGATGAGTATCACTTCCCATTAAAGAGACCACAATAGGTATTTTCCGTGACGCCAATGCTGCAATAATACCGCAAAAAAAATAATGAGAATGTATAATATCAGGGTTAAATGCCATGATTTGTTTTCTTAATTGAGGAATATTTTTTAAATAACCCCAAACACCCTTACCTATAATGGAAACTATTTTTAATTCTATTCTTTTGTTATTTAAAGAATCAGCTTGAGATTTCACTATTGGAGAAATACCTTTATTTCCACTACAAACAAATAGAATTTTAATTAGAGTTTCCCCTCTCTATATAATTTTAAGGCAGTTTCTAAACGCAAATCATATGATTCATTAGAATTAAAATCCCCTTCTTCAAATTGCCATTCACCTTCAATCATAACATATCTACCTGGTTTACCATTTATAAGCATTTGATACGGATCGCTTTGCCCAAATATACATTGCATTTCATTAATCAAATAACCCCTATCAGATTCAAATATATCAACGCTCTGACTATATAATTGATGCTTATCAGTGATTTCTTTAACAAAATCTAACAAATCAAAAGGTGGCTTGCCATATTCTTTGATTAAAGACCCACTTGCCTTTTCTCCTTTCTTCAATTTCTTATGGGCAAAAAAAGAATCGCCAATTCGTACCACTCTCCATTCATAATTATGAGGGATATATTCTTGCAAAATAACAAATCCCCTTTGACTTTCATTATAAATTGCTTTATAAATGCTGACCCGCTGATTACGATAAGATTTATTCTTAGTAAAATTTTTCATTCGTTTTATTAAATTACCTTTTTTAAAATCGGGATACCATCTACTTTTCAATCCAACTTTTGAGAAACTTCTTTGAATATAATTTAAAGCTTCTTTTTTACTATTTAGAAATTGAACACCTTTCCCTGACGCACCAATATTAATTTTCCCTATAATAGGATAATTTTTATGATTATTAATAAAATTTAATGCTTCTTCTTTATTATAAAAAACCCAGGTAACGGGATGCGGTATATTATTAGCAGCAAGCCAGAAAGAAAGAAATCTTTTATTTTCATAAATCAGTACTTCTTGCAGAGTCGGAAATACTTTAGCTCCCAATTCATTACATAAAATATATAATCGTTCATCATAAAGTTGTTTAAACCTTTGAGTAACACCTGGAGGTTTAGCGAGAAAAAGATCATAATTACCGTCTTTTATTTTTTCCAACCAATCATAAGCACATAAATTGATCACTTGCCATTTAATCACATTAGAATTTTTAGATATTACATTTTCCCATTGAGAAGTATCATTAATAGTTTCATTCCCCAAAATACAAATTTTAATTTTAGATTCCATAATGTAACTTAACTTGTTATAATTATTTATTTGCTAGATGTTTTATATATCTTAAGGTGCTTACAATCTGGTAATAGGGAGATAATCCCATATAGCTGTAACATCTTAATTTTGCATCGTAAAAGGAATTCCCAATTTTATGTCCTATAGCTATCCTTTCAAATCTTGTGCTATCTAAAAACTCATTAGGCATTTTACCAAGTGTTGTTGCTTTAAAACCTAATTTTAAAGCTTGATTATGAACAAACTGATTATTGTCTCCATGTGGCCAGCAACATATAGTGGTATTTTTTGAAAGATTTTTATCAATTAATTCTTTAGATAATTTTAAATTTCCTATGACTCTTAATTTATATTGTTGATGATCTTCCCTATTAATAATAATTTTATCATCTCCTAAATAATTCTTGTATAACTGTAATATTTTTTCTCTGGCTCTCTGAGATGCATTATTGTAGTTCCAATCTATCATGTTGGTAGACAATATAACCTCATTTATAAAGTCAGGATTAATCTCTACTTTTTTGGCTGTTATTGCGGATTCTTGTTCAAATACAGGATAACCATAAGGAATTAATTTCTCAAAGCTATCATCACCAATGTAATATAGGACTCTTTTAGGATATAAGTTACCAATATAATATAATGAGTCTGCTCCAGGTTGATGAAAACCTATTATCTTATCTGATACAAAATATCTTGTATGAGTTAAAGTATGAGATTGTATTTCCATCACTTTATTATTTTCCATTATTCTCATCTGTTCCCAATTTAAAAAACCCCATCTTTCCAAATTTTTTAAATTAGATTTCCCATCCCAATAATCAAAAAGTGATGGTCCTATTTCATTTTCTTCTGGAACTGATTCTGGATTAATAAATATAGTTCCTTTAAATCCATATCTTTTTAGCATGGGGTAAACATATATGAAATTATCTAAATAACCATCATCAAAAGTAAGAACGCAATATTTCTTCTTGGATAAATTAATTTCTCTGATTTCTAAATATTCATCCATTGATAAAGTTTCAAAACCAGCGGATTTCAAAAACTTTAAATGAACTTCAAAATCCTTCAGTTTAGTAGTAAGATAATTTTTTGTCCAGGAAGGATGCTTTTGAGGTGCGACAGAATGATAATAAATGACAGGAATCTTTCCCATAATCACAATCCTGTGATAAATCCAAAATTTGTAAAAAAATAAATCTTCATATAATTAAGGCTCTCATTAATTTAATATATTTAAAAAGTATATATATTTATCCCTTTTGAATATAAATTAAATCTGATATACTTTCCATATTGTTATTAATCACTGTATTAATAATCCGTTCATAATTTCTCACCATTCGCTCTGTAGTAAATTTTTCTTTTACAATAGAATGAGATTTTTCCCCCATTCTTTTTCTTAATTTCCTATCACTTATTAAGATCTTAAGACCTTCGTATAAAGCATAATAATCTTGATATGAAAATGTTATGGCATTATCTTCCAGTATTTCTAAAGTTCCGCCCTTATCAGTGGTAATTATTGGTAATCCCATATACATAGCTTCCAGTATTGCATTAGAAACTCCTTCCCCTTTAGAAGAATGAATAAAAATATCGGCTTTCCCTAAATATTCTTCTGGACTTATTATATTGCCTAGTAAAAATACATTGTTTTTTATTATACTTTTAGATAAATATAATTCATAATTTGCTCGGAGAGGTCCATCACCAATTATATAATATGTAAAATTAATTCCTTCCAGCTTAAGTAATTCAAGAGATTTAAAAATAGTAAAATAATCTTTATAGAGAATCATATTCATAATAGAGACTAAAATTGGATAATCTCTTTTATTGGGACTTTGGTCTTCTTTAATATAATTTTCTTTATTGAATCTTTCATTTACTCCATTATAAAGTATTATTCCTTTTTTTAACTTATTAACCCTAAGGCCAGCCTGTGAGTTTGCCATAACATATTTAGATAGATGAGCTATAAACATTCTTAAATATCCTCTTTTTGTTTTTTTTAATATCCCATGTTGTATACTAGCATTTATAATTTGATTTCTTCTAATTCCTTTACTAAATAGAGCTATTATATATGGTGCCACATCCCAACAGACTACAACCATAGGTTTAAAAGATTTTACTACTTTATTAAATTCTTTTATTCTTTTTATTATATTTCGCGAATTAATTGTGTACCATTTATTTTCACTATTTAAATAGTTGTCTTTTGAATAATGAAGTGAGACCCAAATATGCTCAATATTTTTACTATATCGTATTATCTCTGAAACTTGTCTTTCAATACCTCCTCGACGAATGCAAGATGTAAAATGGATTACTTTAACCATAATTTATTTAAAAATTATCTTGATTAAGTGATTTATGTTTTGAATAATATAAATTTTTAATTTCCCTTTCTAATTTACCAAGTGTAGGCTCTAAAAAATACTTATATTTAATAAATTTCCTACATTCATCTGACATTTGTTTCCCTAAATATGGATTTTTCATAATCATACATACTTTTTGGATAATCTCTTCATCTGTTTCAGCATAATAACCTTGTAATCCATCTTGAATATCAATGCAAAGAAAACCATTTCTTGTACCGACGATTAGAACGCCTACAACCATAACTTCAACTAATCTTCCCCTAAAACATGAGCCTCTTTCAAGCAGTAACAATATAATCGCGCATTTGCCAATGAATGGTTTAATATCATCTACATAACCCTTAACGGTCATTAATGGATAATTATAATTATTTAAAAGCTCTTTAGAAGGATTTGAGCCTACTATAACTAATTTAGAATCTAACGCAAGAATACCCGGATAAAATTATTAAGAATCCTTTCCAATTCAGATTTATCAAAATAATTTGATAAGCTACCTTAGAATAAAATATAATGTATATCCACTGGAATATTATATTCCAGAAATTCTGAAAGATCTTGACCAATTTCGTTATGAATTAAATTAACTTCTGGCATTTTAGATTTAATAATTACCTAGCCTTTATTTGATACTACAACTACAAGGTCGCTTTGTTTAAACTATTTATTTTGCTATTGTGGGTGGCTTTTCAATTTTATCTTCAATATAAATTTATTAATTTCTTTATAGTTACTTTTATTATATACTTCAATAAATTTTTCTACCAAGTCATGGGCTATTATTACTTTAATTGTAGAGGATGGCAATTTTTTTTTGAATATATCCAATATACCGATAATATAATAATTACATCATAATTGTTATCTTCAATAATTCTTAATATTATCTTCTTAAAATTTGCAAATTCTAATGTAATTTCTTCCATTGATTTTTTGGATCAGTAAAAAATTATTTTTCTTAAAGCCAAAAAGATAGCTCTAAAAAATTTCTTTTTCCTCCTATGATTTTGATTTTATAGAATAATATGAATTACCATAAGGCTCCAAATTTTTTTAAGTTGCTTCAAGGGAACTTTTTCTGCTAACAATATTTGCATAATCTACTTTATTATGGAAAGATAAATATTTAATCTGATTAAATACTTGAGATATTCTATTCATAGAATCTAAACAGCCACTATAAATTATAAGTATATTCATTAAATAAATACTAACCTTTTATTTCATTATATGCATATTTTAATGTCTTTTTAAAATTTAATGTATCTAATAACAATTTCCAGTGTTCCTTTTTCATAAAACCTGTTAAATTCAATATCAAATATAGGGTTATGAAATAAATAGGAATCATGAGTAACCACCATAAAGGAATAAACTTTTTTAAGTATATAGAGATAAAATAAGCAAGGATTGTCCAGGCAATTATAATTATATGACGGATATTATTATTACTTTTTATATGGACCTGTCCAAGCTTCTTTGCAAAATGTAGATATAGACCATTCTTGGTGAAATTCATAACTAATTGATTAGCTGCCAAACCAACTGCACCCAAGTTTAACATTAGGGGCGCAATAAATATAAATATAGAAAGAATAAATACTGCTAAACAAATAAGATTTATAAAAACATCATAATTAAATTTACCCATTCCTGAAATTATATTTCCATAAGGCATACCCAATACAGATAGATAGGATGCAAATATTAATATCTGAAAGGGAATGATACTTGGTCTGTACTTTGTACCAAGGATCAATAACATTACAGGTCCTCCAATGATGGATAACAGACAAATTAAGGGGAATAAAAAAAGAATAATAAATTCATGATATTGATATATCTTGTTATTTACACTATCCCAGTCACCATTACTAATATATCCAGAAAAAAGAGGAAAAAAAATTAATCCTACTGAATTTGCCATAAGCAAAATTAATCCTCCTATGGAATGTGCTGCAGAATAGTAACCAAGTTGAGTTGTATTAGTAAAATGTGCCAGCATTAATTTATCACTATATTGTGTTATAGAACCAATTATAACCATAGCAAAAATAAATTTCCCATATCCAAGATACTCTTTAGCTAAGTTATGATTATATTTACCAATCGGGTATTCTTTCAACAATCTATGTATAATAGGAATAAAGAGAATAGATAAGATTAAATGCCATGAATATAATTTTAAAGCTAAATTCTTAACAAAAAATATAACTATAATTATCCTACCTATATGAAAAATAATGGTCTTGAAAAAATTGGGAAGATTTGCCTTTGCCTGCTGTAAATTAGCTGTAAAAACGACATTAGCATATTGACCATATAACTCAAAAGTATGAGTTAATAAGGCAATAAAAATAATTAATTCTAATTCTTTACTTTCAAAAGGATAATGAAGAACATATTTTTGTATTAAAAACAAGGAAAGAACTGAAATAAAATAAATTATTATACATAGACTTTGCAGTCTAGTGTAAACACCCATACACTGGTTATGGTCTCTACCTTCAGAAACAAGCTTAATATGGGCAGAACCAAAAATCCCATTTATAAATCCAAGCAAGGAAACATACGAGGTTCCATAAGCAACCATACCCATAACACCAGGACCCGCTAATCTTGCAACAATAATTCCAGCAACCATACCTACTATCTGAGTTATTGCCATAGTTCCATATTGAACAATGAATTTCTGTTTCAGCATCGTCTATTTATTTTTAATTAAATTATAATTTTTATTATTTATTGAAGAAACAAATGTAGCATTAGCAGCAGCTATAATAAATGTTAAAAGATATTGGAAATAAAGAGGAATTCCATTAAAACCTAATATTAGCGAAGAACTACTATGAATTGCAAAAATTGCTATCAATGCAAGAAAGAAAACTATACCTCCCTTATTTATTTTTGATCTAACTAAAGAATTTCGGCTTAATAGATATATAATAAGTAAATTAAGAGCATAACAAATTATCCAGATTGCATAGCCTATAATTCCGCCCTGCATTAACATTGTTTGATTACCCACATGAATATTCCAATTTTTTATATAATCATCTGAAAGTCCAAAGCCTAACAAGGGTCGCTCCCGAAATAAAGCCATCATTTTAGGTCCAGTTACTGTAATTCTTCCTAAAGTTGGTTCAACTTCAGGATTTCCTTCTATTATATATTTTAAACTTGTCAATCTTTGAAAAGCTAAAGAAGTCTGCAAAATAAAAGGCGGATAAATGATTCTTAAAAGGAATAATAACAAAGTCAAAATTATTATTATACCAGTAAACTGTTTTATAAAATTAAAACCTCGCATAAAAAATATTGAAGAGAGTAAAATCAAAGATGCAACAATCCAGCCTCTTGTGGCGGATATAAATATTATAATAAAAGAAGTTACAATAATTAAATTTAGATAAGTTTTATTAAAACGTTTATCTTCTGAACATAGATAGAATAAAGACATTATCATACAAAAAAGAGTAAAACCAAACCCTTCGGTAATTCTGACCAGTCGCTCTTCTGGGGAACCTAAAAAATTGTACCATATTTCTCCGGATAGAATATCATTAAGATACTGACCAGTAATCTGGGTATATATCTGAATAAAAAAATTCATAAAAACAAACGGAGCTAAAAGTTTAAAAGCTTCAGCTAATTTATCCGAATCTGAAATAAACTCAGGTAAAATCAAAGCCCAGAACCAGGGAATAATCATTCTTATAGCAGTTACAATATTCCCAGAACTTAAACCTATTCCAAAAGAATAAAAAAGAGTTATAAAACCATAAATAAGTATAAAGGTCCAGTATCTTTTAAAGATGTTTATATTTTTATCTTTCTTTAATAAGAACCTTAGTAAATAAATAAGAAAAAATAGCTCTTCAAAACCAATCGCTGCTCCAGGTCCTAGACGGTACAAAGGTAACCTATAAATTGTGCTTGAATAACCTATACTAAATAATCTGCCCGGTGCATTAATAACAACAAAAAACCAAGCAAGCCAGAAAACATCATTTTTAGAACGAAAAATTGCTAATAATAACAATAAGAAAATAACTTTAATAAATAGCTGAGGTATACCAAGATGAGGAAAAATATAAACAACTACAATTGTAAATAGAAATGTCAGTAAAAATAAGGTATTATCTTTAGACCAGATAGATAATTTATTAAAAGCAGTAGTATTCATTTATAAGCTAACTTAATTTGTTAGTAAGTTAATACAACATTTATTAATATTTTTATTTATTCACTTATTATTGCAATTATGTATTGTTGGTTATCATTTCATAGGTTGACTTAATAAATTTAGCAGGAACACCTCTACACATTGAATATGGGGGTATATTTTTAGTTACAGCAGAATTGGGTAGTACTATAGAATGCTTCCAAATAATAACCGCTTCACTATTTGTAGAATATTTCCCCATACTATTATTTTTTAATTTCAAAATTTATTTGTTATATAAGGTTGAATAATAATAATTAATATAGATAAAAACTTTCTAATAATCATTTTCGCAGCTCCAGCATTTTATTAAGTTTATTCTTCACTTTATATCCCAAAGGCTTATAAGTAATGTGATATACAGGCACTTCATACCCACCAAAACCTTTTTTAAAAAAGGCAATGTTTGGAATATCCAATCCTAATAAATCAAAAATTTTGAAATTATTCTGAGAAGCATATTTAATTATTTCCCAATAAATTAAAGAACTGGCATTATAGTTTCTATATTTGTAATAAGAACCGCCAAACCAAGATATTATTATATTATCAAAATATAATACAGCCATTGTAGAAATAATTGTGTCATTATAGTAAGCGTAAAAAATTAAAGAATGATTAAAATTATTATTATCCAAAATAGAAAAATAATAATTTTTGTTATGAAGATATAAACCAGTTCTTTTACAAACTTCAGCATAAATATTGAATAACGGATCTATATCTTGAGTATTTTCAGGAATTACTATTTTTACCTTAATATTTGATTGATATGCTTTATTAATATTCCATTTTATCCTATTTTTGATATCTTCCCATAATTCATCTTCCTTAGATTGAGTATTAATGAACAGGGTTTTATTCTCAACTATATTATATCCCAATGAATTATAGACATCTATCTCAATGCCAGGTAATGATTTGATATAAATAGAACTATTGATCCCTAAAAATTTAATAATCTCTTTGAGAAATTTTTTTCTTATTTCTTTATTATCAGGATTATCAGGACAAACAATCCCACCATAAGTAATCAAAGATTGTTGATAGGGAGAAAAATAAGTTAACAATTTCTTTGCAATTTCATTATATAAAATAATATAACCAAAAATATTCTCTTTTTCTGCAAAGAAAAGGACATTTCCTTCAATCGTATCCTTAAAATAATCCTGAATTCTAAGATGTAATCTTAAATCATTAAATATATGCTTATCAGGGGAATTCATTAATAAGTTATGACATAATTCTAAATCTGAATCTGTTAATTTAGATATAGCTTTTGATATTATCATATTTTATTTATTTATTTCATTATATATAAATACAATTTAAGATATATATTGTTTTTCAGTTAATCATATATATTAATTATGTTTAAATTTCCATATAAATGCACTAAATAAACCTGCAAACATATATATTGCTTTCTGAATTTTACCTTTAAGGGCTGTTTTAATTATGGCAGGTAGGTAAATTTTATATGTTCTTGTTCGTAAATATTTTTTAACAATGTCATGTTCACAGTTTTTCATCACCGCAATCATAGGATTACGAGCATCATAATAGGCTTTTTGAGGAGAATCTTTGCCAATAACCATACTAACTTTGTGCCAGAGTTTTGCTTTATAAGCAAACATTATTTTAAAACCAGCTTTTTTTGCTCTTAATTGCCAATCAAAATCCTCAGCTTCAAGGAAAAATTCTAGGTCGTAACCTCCAATTGTAGAATACAATTTTTTAGATACTAACCAGAATATATCATCACAAAAATCCAGTTCACAATTTCTATCATATTGTCCTTTATCAACTTCCCCTTTCCCCGTATTAATAATACATAAAAGTCCTGGATCGGAGGATTTCCCAATAGTTTGAAAGATATCTGGATTATCAGCATAATATACTTTACCGGTAACAAAACCTATTTTTTCATCTTTCTCTGCAACTTCTACTAAAGCACTTATAGCTTGTTTATCCAGAAATGTATCATTATTCATTACAAGACAGAAATCAGCTTCAAGATTATTAAAACCATAATCAAGACCAACATTCATCCCTTTAGAATAACCAAGGTTTTTTTTATTTTTTAAAATAATTACCTTATCATTTGAACCATATAATCTTTCTAATAATTCAAGAGATTTATCTTGAGAACCATTGTCTATGACTATAACTTTAAAATTTGAATAATCTGAATCAAGAATAGAATCAATGCATTCTTGTAAAAAGGATGAGCCATTATAATTTAAAGTTACCACAGCCACAAATGGATTTTCGGTCATTTTGAATAAAAATCTCTGATAGTTTTAATAATAAGCTGGAAATCTTCTTCTTCTAAATCTGGATAAAGTGGAAGAGTCACTAAATTCTTCCATACACTTTCAGTGACGGGCAATTTTCTATAGTAATCCTTATACATATCAAATAAATGATTTGGATAATAATGAACACCTGTGGTTATACCTTTTCCCATTAACACCTTTCTTAATTCATCTCTTCTCTCAGATTTTATAACAAAATTATGATAGGCAGGAAACATATAATCTTTTACCGGTGGACAATTTATTTCTGAAATATCCTTTAGAGATTCTCTGTATCTGGAAGACCAGTATCTTCTTTTATCATTCATCCATTCAATTTTTTCTAATTGAGCTAAACCTATAGCAGCTATAATGTCATTCATATGATATTTAAAACCCAGTTCAGTTACATCATAAAACCAATCATAACTATTTCCTGCGCCCCTTTCAAAGGTATCCTTGGATATTCCTACCCAGCGCAATTTTTTAATTCTTTTAGCCCATTCTTCATTATTGGTAGTTATCATCCCACCATCACCTGTGGAAAGATTTTTAACTGCCTGAAAGCTAAAGCAACCAAAGTCACCTATAGAACCTAACATCTTATTCTTATATTTACCACCACAGGCATGTGCACAATCCTCTATAACATAAAGATTATGAGCTCTTGCTATTTCCATAATAGAACCCATATCACAGGCGTAACCACCATAATGCACCACAATAATGGCTTTAGTTTTATCGGTAATGAGCTTTTCAATTTCTTGAGTTGTAACATTTAAATTATCATATTCCACATCGCAAAAAACAGGTATGCCACCATTATAAAGAATGGCATGATTTGTAGATACAAAGGTCATAGAAGGGGATATAACCTCAGCATCTTGGACATTTATGCACATTAAAGCTAAATGAAGTGCTGCAGTTCCTGAATTTAGTCCAAGAGCATATCTTGTTCCGATATATTTTGCAAATTTCTCTTCAAATTCAACTGTTTTAGGACCCATCCCCCACCAGCCAGATTCTATTACTTCTTTTAAATATTTTATTTCTTTTTCATCATAATACGGACGATAAACAGGTATCATAATTAAATCTCCTTAAAATAAAGCCAATAAACTACGAACATGAGGATTCAATAGATTGTCCACATAAAGTAACCTTTTTAATGTATTTACACTTATCCAATGAAAATTATCATCAATAACTAATTGCATTTCGTTATTAATAATTACAATCATATATTTAACTCGTTTAAGATAAAATCTACCCCCATCTTCAGGTAACCATTGAGAATATACACAATTACCCAATTTACTATTATCTTCAAAAAATTCCGAAAATCTCGGTTTCCTGCCTCCATGAGCCTGTAATAAATTACTATATGTAACCTGTAAACTTGGAGAAATCAATACCTTTCCATAATTTCCTGGCTCAAATTTAGCTTCTACCAAGCAAAAAATATTTTGATTTTCTATCTTACATAAAAAACCAGCTACACTACTTTTAGTTCCTTGATCAATCATTGGTTGCTTCCAACCTTTACCTGATTCTCTAAAATCAGTTTTAACATCAACACCTATTATTTTAAAAAATTCACCTGTTTTATGTTCTATGTTGCCAGTTTTTTTAGATTGAAACCAATCCCCATTAAGTACATCATTTAAATCTATTGGATTAACCTGGGCAAGACAATTTTCTTGCTTATTTAAAATCCAAGATAAAATAGAATCATATTCCTCATCATTAACAAATAAATGTTGCTTAATAATGAGATTAGATAATTTAATATTATTGGCTTTAGATTCTTTTGTATTCATATTAATCCGTTTATGATATAATTACTTTTATTCGCAAATCATTCGGATTTTATCAAATAATGTATGAGCTGCAATAGCATCTTTTAAACCTACATCAGGTTCTTTCTTTATTCCGCACACTAATTCATAGAATGATTTCAATTGCGTTTTATAGCCACGTGAATCAGGTAACCAAAAAATTGAATTTGATTCTCCATAATATTCTGAGTAATTATTAATTCCGGAATAAAATAATTCATTAGTATTATGCGCAAATATTCTATTCTTATTTTTATCTAACAATAACCATTGTTCATGCCAAGGAGCATTCCATGATGCAGAAGAACTGAAAAAAAAGTTAATTATAGCACCCTCAGTTGATTTCATAGATACGGATACATTGATACCTGTTTCGTTTTTATTGCTTAAGCATTGCAAATCATTAATATCACCAAATAATGAACTAATTAAATCACAATAGTGTATCATATTACTTAGAATGCCTTCCCATCCATTTTTTTTCCCTTGTTGGGTTATAAATTGGAAAGTTCCGGATATTGGTTTGCCAAACTTCCCGTTTTGAATTAGAGTATTATAAATTGTATAAACTGGATAAAACCTCTTGTTAAAAGCAACTTGTAATTTATTATTTAAAATATCATTATCTTTATCTTTTGCAAAGAATTTTCTTATCTCAGAAACATTTGTACCAAAGGGTTTTTCACATAGGACAAATTTCCCAAAATCAAGCGCATCTCTGCTAATCTGTGGATGAAATTGTTCACCTGTTGCTATTAATACAGCATCACAATCGGATTCTTTAAGAAGATCTTTATAATCTGAAAATATCTTAACCGTCGGTAATATGGATTTTATATAATCTAAATTATCGCCGTCAAAACCACAAATAGATGTAATAAGATATTTATAAGTTGATATTTTGGAACCCGGTTCATTCATCAATGCAGGTATATGAGCTTTAATTGTAACTGCACCACATCCTATTAAACCAATCTTAACTAATTGCATTATTTATTACCCAACTTTCTAAAAAAGTTTCTATACCTTCACATTTATAATCGTATTGAAACAAATCCTGAGGATTCCAGGCAGGATTTCTATAGTTCAATAAATAGGAAATATCTGAAACTCCAAAATACCCATGAGGATATTTAGAAGGGAAACTTATAGTTAAAATATTATTTTGATTATCAATAGGTATTATAATTAAATCATTTAAATCAATTATTGTATTTAAATTATCCTTAGATATTAGATAAGGATAAAATACTAATAATGCTGAACCAAATATACAATTGACTGTATCATATTTATAAGGATGTATATGAAAGCCCTTAAACATATTTTTATAAACGGAAGAATAATAAATTTGTTGAAAAAGCTCATGACTCCTTTCTTTAAAAATATCGTCATTGCGATTTAATATATCAATCAAAAAACCATTTTCTTTTCCTGAAATATCTTCAGTATATATTTTTTTACATTTCTTTATTTTTATCCAGTCTGGAAATTTATTCATTTTCAAATTTCCTATGCCTGGTATTGTTTGTAAATTAGTTCATTTTGCTCGACGGTCTCTAAATAATTACGATAATCAGAATTTGGAAGTTTATTAATTATTTCTTTCAATTGGTTCAAATTAATATAATTCATCATATAAGCTACTTCTTCAATGCAGGCAACTTTTAATCCCTGTCTTTTTTCTATGGCACCAATAAAAGATGATACATCAAGCAGAGCCTGTGGTGTCCCAGTATCCAGCCAAGCTATTCCTCTTCCAATTACTTTAATATCAAGCTGATTTCTTTTGAAATATTCAATATTAACATCAGTAATTTCCAGTTCACCTCTTTTTGAAGGTTTAAGATTTTCGGAAATTTCAATCACATCATTATTATATACATAAAGACCTACTACAGCATAATTAGATTTGGGGTGCACAGGTTTTTCTTCTAAGGAAATAACTTTACCATTATTATCAAATTCCACTACCCCATATCGCTGGGGGTCAGTAACATAATAACCAAATATTGTTGCACCTTTATTTGTATTGAGAGCTTCTCTTAAAAAATCAAGTTTCCCATAAAAAATGTTATCTCCTAATATTAAGGTTACTGAATCGTTTCCTATAAAATTCTTCCCTATTACAAATGATTCAGCAATTCCATTTGGTGCATTCTGAACTTTATACTCAATTTTTAAGCCCAGATGATTTCCATCCCCAAAAAGTCTTTGATATAATGGGATAGTCTCTTTATCTGATATGATAAGAATCTCTTTTATACCTGATAACATCAAGGTAGATAAAGGGTAATAAATCATCGGTTTATCATAAATCATAACCAGTTGTTTACTATAACACAAAGAGATAGGGTACATTCTGGTTCCCGTGCCGCCTGCTAATATTATTCCTTTCATAATTTTTAATTATCCTAAATTTAAAATATTATAATACTCTATTTCTTTTTTTTAATATAAAGTTAATTAATTGATTCCTGGAAAATTTCTTAAATTATTTATCCTATTGTATTCCTGCATTTTTGACAGGATTTGAAAGTTTTGGTAAATAAATAATATGATAAGGACATATTGGATCAGCTTCTGCATCACCAAAATATTGGCTAATTTCTTCTTCTACTTCCCAATAATTATTAGTGGCATTAACATCGGCAGATACGGTTGAATAAGGGGAAATGGAATATAAGATATATATAAAATATCTAGCAGGTCCATAAAAATTATTATAATTTATATTATTTATACTTCCACTTGAGCGTATCCCTAGATTTGTTTTGTAAAAATTATTATAATGAATCTCAGTAGGATAATTGTTTGTTGAATAGAATATACTATAATAATTTAAATTAAATTCATTATGTTCTATATTATTGTTACATTTTGTTAGGTTTATAGCATAATAATTATTATTAAAGTAACAGTCATTGATGTTTAACCTTGCGGCTTTTCCTACGGCAACTGCTTTCTGAGCATTATTATTGAAAATAATTCTGGTGATAGAAACATTGTAAATGGCTTCTTCCTCCGTTGTATATAATATTCCTATTGTATTACAATCGGAGATAGTCATATATCCTACATCAAGATTTCCCTGATTGGTAGTTAGAGCTGTCCCACAATCTCTAAAAACCATATAAAAAAAATTGATATTGGTTACATTAACAGTTATTAAAGCATTGCTTCCATATTTTACAATACCTGATCTTAGATTAATCTCATCCCCATAAAAATTAACTGCAGAATAATAGCTATCAAAATCCATTGTAACTGGAGAGGTGGAATATATTTCTTTACTGGAGGTTATCTTCCACATATCTCCGGAAGAGGTAAATTCTGGAGTAGTAACAGCGTCGTAAAATTTTACCATACATCCAGGATAGATAAAGATTTGAGTGCGTGGTTGAAATTCTACGGAAGAGGTGAAATTGACATCGGTCAAAATAAAATAGGAATGGTCAGATTTGAAGGTAGTAGATTCACTCACAATGGGAGAATTGTAGATAGTTTCAGGGTAAAGTGCTATATTACCAATATTATTATTTTCATTTTCTATGGCTTTAACAGAGCAAATATATCTTATTCCCCATTCATTTTTCCAGATAACTAAATTATAATCTCCAGGTGATAGAGAAGTGAAACTAAATTTACCTATGGGATCAGTAGTGGTAACTTTTAAAGGTTTAAAATTACGATGGTCAAATTCGGTCTCTTGAGTTATCTGTACTCCAATTTGAGGATATTGTTGATTGATACGAACCAGAGTTGTATCTAAAACTGCTGTTTTATATAATGCTACGGTTACTCCAGAAAAATCCATAGGATTTTCTATATAATAATCGGGGATATCATTAAACAGAGTGACAGTTCCAGAGATAGTTCCTTTATTTGCTTTAGTAGAACAGGAATTGCAGAGGAAGGCAAAAATAAGGAAAATCAGGCTTAGTATTATCCAGGAATGAATTTCTAAAACAGTGTTTCCTGAAATGTATTTAGTATTCATTATTCCTTCCTCCTTTATTTTGTGAATATATAGTCCGTCTACAGCTTCGCCTCCTCACTTATGCAGTACATAGTGAGAAGAGCTTGTTATATATAGCTTTAGCTAATATTTCAAACCAAAATTAAATAAAATGACGGCATTAGAGGAAGATTATAGGAAAAAATAGTACTTGCAGCACTCTGATGGGGAGTTGGAAAAGGGTAAATACAAAAAATAACTGATACCGTAAACTGCTCGTTGCTTTGCTGACAAGATTTTATAGCCTCCATTAGCCGTTCAATCCTTTATTAATTTTGTCGTTAGACCTAATAGAAATTTTTAAGCTAAATGTCAATAATTTTTTCACGATTTTATCTACTATAATAAGTGAATTCACTGAAAATAAGTGAAATATATTTTTCATATTTATTCTCATTTATAATTTACATCCCTTTAAACGAGACACTAAAGACTTTTTCAAAGTAACTAAAATCCAGATTTGAAAAATACGAATATTCAGATGAAATATCCCCATTTTCAGATACTTATTCAGGAACATTACAAGCTCAGACAATTATTTCGCCTTTCACCCAGTCTTCATCTGGATTAACTTCGGTTAAGATTAATTTAACTGAATGATGTAGAGGTAAAATCTCATTTGATTTAAGGAAAATATGCTTATCCCAATCTGTTAATTCTATGATATAGCCATCAGTAATAGAACGGATAAGGATGGCATCAAGAGTTCGCTGAAGATATTTTTGTTGAAGAAAACGAAGAAACCAGTAATGTTCACTACGAGCAGCTACAGAATGTAGATAGGAAACTCTTTCTTCTATGGCAGGTATTAGTTTTATCAGTTCTTCTTCTGAAAAAGGGGGTCTATTCTGATTTAGCAAAGCTTCAAACTGAGCTTGATTGATAATATCAGTAACTCTCCGAATAGGAGAACTACAATGCAGATAGGCTCTTGAACCAATTCCCGGATGAAATGCTGCTTTCGTTGAAAGAAAAGCCTGACAGTAATTATGAGAATTGCCTTCCTCTCCTTCATATTGAGCTATATTACGATAGATGCAAGAAAGTCCTTTGGCAAAAGCATATTCAGCCAGAGTTCGGTTATAAAGCACCATCAGTTCTTCAATCAATAAACGAGCAGGACTGTAATAATCAATACATTCCATCGTCAGTTCACCATTCTTACAAACAACATTCCATTCATATCTTCTCTTTCCGCCACTTTCAAATATCTGGCGTCCTTTGTGTATATGATGCACTATCTGAAGTAAAGTAGAATTCTGATGGCTGGTTAAATATCTGTCCACTTCTGCATAGCTAAGATTTTGTTTCACCGTGATATATTCTTGTTTAAATACCTCCCTTTCAATCTTGAACTCCTTCTTATCCATAAATAGATATAAGGACAGAACTTTTCTTTTTTCTCCTGCCTTTAGACTGAAAGCCTCTTTAGAAAGTGAAGGTGGAAGCAAAGGAATAGTTTCACAGGGAAGATACAGAGAACTAACTCTTTCACAGGCTTCTCTAAAAATGGAAGAATTTAGCGGAAGTTGACCTCCTACATCGCTGATATGAATACCAAGAATCCAACCCTGCTCCTGCTTCTGAAGCGAGATGGCATCATCATAATCAGGAGAATCTATCGCATCAATAGTAAAAGCCTCCAGATTTGTCACATTCTGATTTTCTGCTTCCTGCTTTAATCTCTCATGCAATTTTTGCGCTTCTCGCAGGATTTCAGAACTAAAATTTATCGGAATTCCGCTATCAGCAGCTATCTTATCTGTATCTGGAGAAATATCCCCCAGAAGCAAACGAATATTCCTGATTAATGTTCTCAAATCCAGACCATTGCTATATTTATGAAGAAGTTTTGCCAGGTCTTTGGGTGTATTTGAACGAAGCAATTCTCTTAATTCAGATAGAAATTGGGTCTTGGAATCCTGGCCAAATCCCTGAGAAACATCATCTTTTATAGGGGACAAAATATTTAGAGAAGGTAATAAATCCTGATAGGTCTGAAGAAACTTTTCTACTTCTTTTAGGTACCTTGTTCTTTCTCTGGTTTCTGCTTCTTCCTGGAGGTATTTTAATCGTTCTTCTTCATTGCGGAAGGAAAACACATCTTTTTTGAATTTGAACAAGTCTTTTCTTTGTTGAAGCAAGATAAACAAGGCAAAACGTTCTATATCCCCTTCCAATCCAAATTTGGAGCATATCTCTTCAAAAGTGAAAGAATCCTGGGTCTCTTGCAATTGTAGAAGCCAGTTTTCACCTTCTTCTTCAATTTTATTCTTGATTTGCTTCTCAAAATCTTCCAAGGTCTTCGTAGATGCAGGTTCATACACTTTTTGAGTGACCAGAATAAATCGTGCTGGAGGCAAAATATAGGTTTTAGCCTCCTGATTAAGCACTTTATAATGTCTATTTTGAGCCTCTGTGATTATTCCAGACTGGAGATTACCATCCTGAAAGAAGAGAACTATTTTGCCGCTTGCAAGGTTAAACATATAATCCTTTATTTTTATGGCGCCCCAGAGATGATTTGAACATCCGACCAACGGTTTAGGAAACCGCTGCTCTATCCTCTGAGCTACTGGGGCGTCTTTTCTTTTCCTATCCTTTGAAAATCAACTTTTTGTCAAGTTTTGCATTGACAAAAGCATCTAATATTAAGAAAAGGATTTTTCTGATAATAAATAAGGAATTACCAATGAAAATCGCTATTGTTGGTGCTACAGGTGAAGTGGGTAGAATGATGCTCACCTGTCTGGATGAATTCAATGTGCCAATGAACACTATAGACCTCTTTGCTTCTGAACGCTCTGCGGGAAAAGTGCTTTATCTAGGCGACCGTGCTTTAACCGTAAAAAAATTGGAAGAAGATTCACTCTCCCGTTCTTATGACTATGTTTTATTCTCTGCTGGTGCTGGTGTTTCCCTACATTTTGCTCCCATTGCTGCTCAAAATTCAAGAGCAGTCATAGATAATTCTTCCGCTTTCCGTAAAGAAAAAGATATACCTCTTGTCGTTCCAGAAATAAATGGATATCTCATAGAACATTATCACGGAATTATTTCTAATCCAAATTGTGCTACGATTCAGATGGTGCTCCCTCTTGCAATTTTAGACCATCTTTATGGTTTACAAAAAATAGTAGTCAGCACCTATCAGTCTGTTTCGGGCAGTGGACACAAAGGTATTGAAACCTTGCTGGCACAGCGTAATGGCAGTCAGGACCTGGGAGTTTATCCAGAGCTTATAGACCTCAATGTTATTCCTCAGATTGGAGCTTTTCTGGATAATGGATATTCTCAGGAAGAAGAAAAGCTAATCTTTGAATCACAAAAAATTCTCAATCTACCAAATTTGAAAGTCTGCCCTACTGCTGTTCGGGTTCCTGTGTTTTATGGTCACAGTGAAAGTATCTATGCAGAATTTGAAAGAACTATTAATCTTGAAGAGGCTGCAGAAGCTTTAAAGAAGGCTGAATCTATCGTCTATGAAGAACATACCTATATGACTCCCCGGGGCTTAAATTCCTCTAATGATAGTTTTGTGTGTCGTCTGCGTTATGGAGTGGATAATCATTCTCTCTGTTTCTGGAATGTAGCTAATAATGTTCGTTTGGGCGCAGCTACTAATGCCGTAAAAATATTAATTCGTCATGCCAGAAGTGAAGGTTTATTATGAGTTTGGATTTAATCAGTATCCGTAGAGAGTTACATCAAGTACCCGAACTTGCTTTTCACGAGTTTGAGACCAAAGCTATCCTGTTAAAATATCTCAAAACTCTACCTGATATTAATATCATAGAATTCCTCAATAGTCCTGGAATTTTGGTAGAATACAGTCAAGGTAACGGACTTTATCGTCTTTTCCGTGCTGATATGGATGCACTCCCGGTTAAAGAAACCACCGGTTGTGATTTTATGTCACGCAATGAAGGTTTGATGCATAGTTGTGGACACGATATTCATATGACCATACTTTTAGGTCTGATAGAGGAAATAACAAAAATGAAACCTGCAGCAAATCTACTTTTTCTCTTTCAACCTGCTGAAGAAGGTATGGGTGGAGCTGAAAGTATCCTCGCTGAAGGTTTTATTCAACAATATCCCGTGGAATCTGTTTATGCACTTCATATCGCCAGCGGAATGCCTGTAGGAACGGTTTCTTCGAGGGCTGGAGTTTTCTTCGGTGTACCTCAAGAATTTAATGTTAAATTCTTAGGTATCACTGCGCATGCTGTCTTTCCTGAAAAAGGTATTGATGCCTTGAGAGCTGGAAGAATTTTTCTGGATTTGATGGATTATGACATAGATGAGCTCTCTAAAAAGGAAAAAGTCATCTTCCATACCGGTAAAATGGAAGCAGGAACGGTTAGAAATGTTATCCCGGATTTCTGCAAAATGGAAGGAACACATCGTGCTTTGGATAAAAAAACAAGCAGTCTAATTAATGGTTATATTCTTAATAACTGTGATATAGTTCAGGAAGAAACTGGAGCTAAATATGAAGTGGACTTTCTACAAACCTATGACCCGGTGGTAAATGACCCTTCTTTAGTGGAAAAACTTATAAATATTTGTCAATCACTCAATATTGAATATCAGGAAGCGGAACCTTCTTTAACCGGTGAGGATTTTGGATTTTTCACCACTATCTATCCTGGTCTGCTATTTTGGCTTGGTTCTGGATGTGATTTTCCACTACATTCGGATAAATTCCTACCTTCAGAAGATGCTATACCAATAGGTATAAATATATTTAAGCATCTGGCGTTAAAATAGATATCTTTTATATATCAAATTACTGCATCCAAAAATTCTTGGATAAATATATTTAATGAGCTGACACTAAAATAGATTTTACCTTTAGATAATAAAAGCCTATCGGCTTTGCGAGACTAGGACGTCTCATATCCTATAAAGGGGTCATAAACGTCCTCTTACACGGGGTCATAAACGTCCTCGTTTATGAAGCTCCGAAGGAGCTTGCTATTAATAAGGTGTATATTAAAAAGCTAAGATTTATATTTTTGCCTATATAGCTACTAAAGTATGAAAAGCCTTACGGCTTTGCGAGATGGAGACATCTCACCACCATTGCGAGACGGGGACGTCTCACCACCATTATGAGATGAGGACATCTCGCACTCCCTATCAAGACGATATAGTCTCACCCTCTTTTAATAAAAACTCATTTATCTTAATAGCGCTATCTTTCCAGTTTTCCTATTTCCCTTTTCATCCGTGACTACTACATAATAGATGCCTGTGGCACATTTCTTTCCTGCAGAATTCAAGCCATCCCAATCAAAACGAGCAAATTCATTTTCTTTTAAAATAATGACCAGAGCTCCAGAACTATCATAGATGCGACATTTATTATTTCCAAGAGGTAAAGTTCCTGAAGGATAATTGATGATACTGATAGATTTATCCTTCTCTGGATAGAAAGGATTGGGATATATCTTTAAAGATGTGAGTTTAGTTTCCGGTTTTATCTGATAACCGATAATGAGAGTATTAAGACCCTCTGGTGTACCAATAAGCAGCTTCCCTTCTTCTGGATTGTATCCCAGAGCAGTTATATAATTAGATAGCAGAGGTGAATTCTCCTGATAATAATTGGTAAATCGTTCCGTCAATGGGTCATACATTGTTAAGCCATGTTGCAGACTACCAATCCAAATACGATTAAAAGGGTCTAAAAAAATCGCTGTAGGAGTTGTACGAACAGAACCAAAAAGTCTTTCTTCATCCACAAAGTAGAGGATATTATTTTCCCAGTTATGCGTATTCTTATTATATTTATAGCGTTTTATAGCTGTGTCATATTTATACCAATCAGTCTCATCCCACATAAAAAGTCCATTACTGGCAGCAATCCAATGCTGAATTCCTTCGTAAGGACTTTCAATAGTAACTACTCCATACACTTCACAGTTATTCAATTCTGGAGGGTCAGGAATAAGCCAATGGTTTCCATTAGATTCAGGGATAGAATCATCATTCCAGATTACCAAACCGCGATCATTATATGTACCAATAAAATATTGTCTACCACTATGATAGCTATATTCTACTGCCTGACGAACACTATTTGGAATAGTGAAATTCCTAATAAATTCATCTTCAGGGCTAAGGACAGTGAACCCATCTTCGCAACAGGCAATAAACATATTTCCATATTTATCACAGTTAATACCCACATCTGTATCTCCCCAAACTTGTGCCGTTCCAATCGGATTTCCACCATAAGACTGAGTGGTTTCATTCCATTGATACATCCCACTATGCATAATCCAGAACCATTGATTATTTACTTCATCAAAGATGGAGACACCATATTTCCAGCCAGTAGGACTGGCATCTTCGATAGCATAAAAAGTGCCGAACCACTTTCTATCCTTACTATCTACTTCAACAGTATAGACATTATCCGTATGAATAGGGCTATTTGCCAAGTTATAGGTTCGCCAGATTCCATCTTTATATCTACATGCTCCCAGAGAGCTTTTCCTTTGGGGTATTATACTCCAGGCTCCACTGGAAAACCATATAGCATTTTGAGCATCAGTGACAATATTTCTAATTTTAGGAAAGCCAATGGTATTCTGTAAATATTGTTGCCAAGGGTCAGCCGCTGGATTAAAAGGATAGATTTGATAAAAGATTCCATCACCCCAGCTGCAAAGATAAATCCCATCATCAGTGCAGATAATCTTGCTGATACATTTTGTGCCCAGTCCGAGCTCTTTTTTATTTAGGTGTTGAATTGCACCTCCTGAACTGATTCTGGTAAGAAGAATATCTCCTGTCAGATTGTAAGCCAGAATATCCTCATCCCAGGTTCCATACGAAACCCATAAATCTCCATTTGCATCAATAGTCGCATAATTAAAGTTCTGATTTATTAATCCATTTGCTGAAGTATAGTGAGTCCAACCATTCTGGTAAGGATCTATAGAATGACAATATATTTCCGTGGGAGCTGTAACTATTAATTTATCTCCTCCGATAGAAAGTTTATTCTTATTGCCATTCTTTACTCTCGCACCCGATAAACTATGCCAGGCATCATCCACATCCAGAGAATCCAGATGGACAAAATTTAGCCCTCTATCAGTGGAAATAAAGAGATAATTATTACTGGCTAATTCCATCGCATTAATGTTATTAGATAGTAAGCCTGGAGTGTTTTGCACATTATATTGATGAAGTTGCAAAGGGAAATTTACCCCTTCCAGATAGTAGTAATTTGCCAGTCCCATTTGAGTTGCCACCAGCACATTAGACCCCTTCTCAACTATTTTAACTACATTGTTAGAAGGAAGTCCCAGCTCAGTGGTCAGTTTTTGCATACCCTGTTGATTAATAATAGTAATACCATCACTGGCAGAACCTAACCATATACTTTGATTGAATTGAATATAGGATATATTTCGCACATCGTTTGAGACCAGTCCATCTGCTGTCGTCCAGACTTTGTTGATAGCTTCTAAATGGATACCTGGTGTATTAAGCTTAGGAACAAAAACCATCCCACCCCAGGTGCCCATATAGTATCCTGTATCCATTTCTAATAAATCATAAATATGAGTGGTATTAGTAATAGTCTCCCATTTAGCACCCCAGAGGCAAAAACCTACACAACCTATGATTAATATAAGAGCTATATGTTTCATTCTTTCCTTCCCTTGCGCATAAAAATATATGATACCACCACTGCCAGTGTAAGTAAACATAATAACACAGAAAATAGTATCTTTTTGGTTGAAAATGAAAAACCTATGGCTATCAAGCCAAATAGTAAAGTCATAAAATAGACAATAATCGCTACCATTCTTTGAGAAAGTCCCAGAGAAAGCATTATATGATGTAAATGTTTCTTATCTGGTGTAAAGATATTGTTGCCACCTCTAATTCTGCGAAATATAGCCAGAAACATATCTATTAGAGGCACTGCCAGCACGGATAATGGAATAATCAAGGTCATTGAAGTTATCCCTTTATACTGTCTGTTCCCTGCAGTAGATATAGCTGCAAGAACCAATCCATTAAATAAGGCTCCGGTATCACCCAGAAAAATCTTGGCAGGATAGAAATTAAATCGCAAAAAAGCAAGATTACCAGCCAGTAAAAAGGCTGATAAAGCTATTACTATGCTATTGCTTTCCTTTATTCCTACTACTAATAAAACTGCACATACAATAACGCAGATACCACTTGCCAGACCGTCAATACCATCTATTAAATTGATTGCATTCATCAAGATGAGATACCAGATAATAGTTACGGGAAAAGAAAGCCAGCCCAGCATCAAATCTGACCCAAAAGGATTGGTTAAGGACATAACTCTGAATTCTATAAGATACATAATAATGCCAATTCCTATCTGCCAGAGCAGCTTAAGCAGAGCAGGAATATCCCATCGGTCATCTGTTATACCTAAAATTAAAGTTATAAGTTCTACCCCTATTAGCGGAAAAACCAAAAGCTTAAATTCTACATCTGGAATTATACTTGCCAGGATTAATTCAGCTATAATTATAGGTAAAGCAAAGGATAAACCTCCCGCTTCAGGAATAGCTATCTGATTTATCTTCCGTTCATTCGGTTGAGCTACTATATGTAATTTCCTGGATAACTTTATATTTAAGGGCACCAGAAGATGAGTAGCTATATGAATGGCTATTGCAAGTATAACTATAACTATAATGATATAATTCACATCACCTTCTGATAAAGTTCTAAATAACTTTTGACCATCGTATCATAATCAGATATCTCTTTTATCCTCTTATTGGCAATAACGCCTTTCTCAAAAGCAATCTCTGGATGTTGTGCCACCTCTATAAGGCACTGAATCAAAGCAGGTTGATTATCCAATGGAACTATCCATCCACATTCCTCTGTAATCATTTCTCGTAAAGAAGGAATATCACTAACTATCACTGGTAAACCGGAATGCATTGCCTCTATGACACTAAAAGGCTGCGCTTCCCACCTTGAATATAGTATAAAGGCATCAAATAAAGCTAACCATTGCGCTATATTTACATCCCAACCTGGAAGAATAATTCTTTCCTCTAAACCATAAGAATGTACTATCGTTCGGCAAATATTCCAGTGTTCCCCTTCACCTAAGATAATAAACTTCAGTTTGGGTTCATTTTTACAAGCCTGACAGGCAGCAGTAATCAGATTTATAACATTCTTTTGATGAGAAAAACGAAGGGTAGAACCAATAACAAATTCTCTTTTAGACGGATTACAAGTTCGTTTTTGAGCTATCTTTGTAAACTTTTCCACCTGCTCATAAGGTATGGCATTATAGATTGTTATTGCTTTAGAAGGAGGCACTAACCCCATTTCCAGATATTTGAGTCTATCACAACTATTCACAAATACCACATAATCACCCCAGCTATTTGCCCATTTCTCCAGCTGTCTATAGATTTTTTGTTGCCAAAGAGGTTGATCATCGTGAAAGGAAGTTCCATGTGCTGTATACAAAATCAAAGGAATATGAGAAAAAGAAGCTGCTAATCTACCCAGAAATCCAGGTTTGGAAGAATTAGTATGTACAATATCAAAATTATAGCGCTTCATCAACGAATAAAGTTCCATTAAAGCTAAAGTGTCATCTATCGCAATAGGACGCTTCATATGTTTCAAAGGAAGGTAGTGATAGCCCCGAGCTTTAACAGCATCTACCAAATCTCCTCCTGGAACACTGGCAACATAGATTTCAAATTGATTTTCAGGTAAACCATCAAGCAGAAAGAGACTGAAATTCTGCACACCTGAGAGTAGTGGTAAAAGCTGAAGATGCAGCAATCTGGTCATAATTCTTGATTTAACCTGATTACGGCAATTGAATCAGCATTCACATTGGAAAAGCTTACCATATTCCCTTCTACTTTAGCTGGTACACCCAGAATTTCTTTAATGTTTTTAATGTTTACTATCTTCAAGGTAAAGTTTTCCAGATTGTCAGGGAAAAAAATGCTAATTTCATATTCCGTCTCATTAATAGTTACTCTATTTCTTTTATTCCACCATTGGGATAATTCATTTGCCGTAGGCACCCAGATTCCACCGGATTTAATAAGTGCCAAAGCATAAGTATAGAGCTTTTTAACATAGGGTATATCATAATAAGAAGCCAGATTCAGGTCAAGCCCAAAAACCCCTCTTGTCCTTATAGTGCTCTGGAAGAATTTCTTTAAAAGCTTCTTAGCTGGTTCCAGTTGTAAAGTTTTAAATCTACCGACCCTTAAATGTGCATCACAATAGATGGTCGGAAGCTCATACCAGGGAACACTTAATCCACCAATCCAGGGTTGATAAGGAACTGTAACTCCATTTATATAGCCGGGCATATCTCTTAAGGCAGTGCTTTGACTATACGCTGGATTAAGCTTGGAATGCAATCCCCTGAGATTTTCATTTATTTTATAATGCAACTGTCTTATGCCTATAGTCTCTTGATGTAGCTGATGCAACATAACCTGTTTTCTGGTAATGTAGTCATCAGGATTGGTTTTATCCGGAGTGAGTAGTAATCCAATTTCATTGCCTGTTCTGGTTAATTGTCTAATTTCTTCCTGTAAATCCGGGTCATCCAGACTATAATTAATGTATTCATTTTTATCTGGTGCTATATAAAAAGTACTTCGGTAACCTGAAGCTTCTTCCAGTGCACGATATTCCTCAAAATTCCAGTAGAGTTCCACATTAGTAAACAGATATTTAAATTTACTGGAGATAGTGTGAAATAGTTGTTTCCAATTCAAAGTAAAAAACATTGCTACATCAGTTCCCAGAGATAGGAGAAGGTCAGTATAATTCCATTTTTGTAGATTATCCACCGAATGAGTTAAAAGTGCTGCTCCTTCCTGTCCTTGAGGCCAGTATTGTTTTTGCACCAAGGGGATTCCTTTGCTGCGAGTGTGCTCTTTAATCATTGAATCCACTAACCAGAGCATATTATCTACATAAGGTGTTTCCCTATAAGGATGAAAGATGCTTGCTTCTTCAGGATAATAGCCTTCCGCATCACGGGTGGAGTCAACTTGTGATTCCAGATGGGCTAAATGGAAAAAGATATTGCCTACCAGATCAAAGTTTATTTTCCCTGCTTGAATCTTACTTTCAGAATAATTTTCTGCCGGATAGGAAAAGCTACGACTGCTTATTACTGGAGTCTTGGAAAGAAGTTTAACCATCTTTAGGTTGCGCTTTAATTTATCCATTGTCATACTTTTCGGGTCAAATAAGTCCGGCTCACAGGGAATAAAGATGGTAATAAAGTGTTGTGCTATGGCTACAAGTTCTTCTATGGTTGGGTCAGTATAGCCATAGATGAATAGAATATCATCTTCTTTCAGCTCTCCTATATCCGAAACAAAACTAAAGCTATAACCTAAGGTCTGAAAAATAAAACCATAGGTGTAGTTAATCTCGTTTTTGAACTTTTCCAATTTATAATCTATGAAAATATATATCATTGATGGAATACCATAAATATTACTTTTAATCATAAAAAAGGAATTTTAGCTTATGTCAAGAAAAATCATTTAATTAAAGTTGCTCCCTTCTTTCTTGACAAAATTAGCTGAGTTATAAAGTAAATCTATATTTAACTAATATCAGGTTATTGAGATGGAAAAAAGACCCTCCTGGCAACAGTATTTTATGCAAATGGCTTTTTTAGCTTCTACCAGAAGCACCTGTTTGCGAAGACAGGTCGGTGCTGTTCTGGTGAAAGATAATCAGATTCTTTCCACTGGCTATAATGGAAGTCCCAAAGGAGTTAGGCATTGTGCTGAAGTAGGTTGTCTACGAAAAAAAAATAATGTGCCTTCTGGACAGATGCATGAGCTCTGTCGCGGATTACATGCTGAACAAAATGCTATTATTCAAGCTGGATTAAATGGTTCCAGTGCTAGAGGTGCCACTCTTTATTGCACTCACCAGCCCTGTAGTATCTGTGCTAAGATGATAATCAATGCTGAGATTCAGACGGTTTATGTAGCTGAAAAATATCCTGATGAATTAGCCGAAAAACTTTTAGCTGAAGCAGGAGTAGAATTGATTCTTTACAATCCCCAAACCGGTAAAATGAAAAAATTAATCTGATGAGTAAAGTTTTCCGTACTTTTACCACTCGTGACCTGATAATTATTGCTGGATTAGCTGGGATAGGTTTAGCTATTAAACCTCTTGTTTCACCTCTTTCTAAGATGATTACTTCTCCTTTAATGATTCCAGGTGGCTCTTTTACTGGTGGATTATATATGTTATGGATGGTCCTGGCTGTATTGATAGTAGATAAATTTGGCACTGGTATAGTTTATGGACTTCTGCAAGCACTGGTAATTATGGTCATTGGAATAAGAGGAAATCAAGGTCTTCTCAGTCTGGTTAGTTATACTTTCCCCGGGTTATTAGTAGATTTAGTCTATCTGGCTATACCTCATCCAGAAAGAATCTGGGGTCAAATGCTACTTTGTGCTTTTGCCAATATGGCTGGAGCATTAATTGTAGCTATTTTCGTGTTTCATCATCCTCTACCTTTCATCCTGATTATTGAAAGTATGTCTATGATTTCTGGAATAATAGGTGGCTGGATTTCCTGGGCTATTTATAAAACTATAAAACATTATGAGTTGGTACAATGAAAAAATTCTTTCTCTTTTTACCTTTCGTGACCATATCAATTTTAAGCGCTATTATCATCACCGGTCCTCAAGGTGATTCTTTAATCTATTCTTATACTGAATTAGCAAAAATCCCTCGGGAGACCTTTACTACTACCAGGGTTAAAAGTGGAGAAATTCAGGAAGATATCTGGACTGGCTTTCGTTTTAATCACTGGTTCAATGATAATATCAAGATTCCCTATAAAATTATTCGGTTTGAATCGGCAGATAACTATATGGTAAGTTTTAGCAAAGCGGAATTTGATTCCTTAGAATGCTGGCTCGCTTTCACTCAAAATGGTCAAGTCTTACCTGAAAATGGTATTCGTTTGATTTTCCCTCAGCTTAGAGATATGAAATGGATTCGGGGTCTGAATAGAGTAGTTCTGGAAGATTTTTCTCCTTTAAAATTGCCTGCCCGCTTTGAGTTTTTAGATAAACGCCTTAAACAGGAAACTTTAATTGAAAATCCACCTCCTTTTTCCGATACTAAGGGTTATTACTTTGCCGATTTATTACCCCTATCCGCGAGAAATGATACACATAGTGTGGTACTTTATAGTTCTGATGGTATAAAATGTTCTCTGGAATATCCACGCCATTTAAAAGATGCTATAATTGAATTAACCGATTATGGATTCAATCTGAAAAGTCCTCATATTCCTGATGGGATGTGGCTAAAAGACATCATCTACCTTCAAATTGATGATTGGGCACTCATCAAAAGTGATAATCTGGATGCTCTCATCACCTTAAACCGCATTATGGATTGGAAACTCAGTCCTGATGTGCAGTTCATTGTAAATATAGGTGGAAAAGAAGAAAAAATCCCGCTAAGTGAAGTTCTCGCTTATCCAGATAAATTAGCTAATATCACCTCTTTTGAATTGATACCATAATCAATACCTTTGTTCATTCTTTAATTTTTATTAAAGCTCTAAGCTTCCATCTTTGAACTTTATCAAAGCCTTTTCATTATGTTGAAAGTCCAGAACCTATATTTATGTTATCCAGGGCAATCAGAACCAATATTTCAAAACTTAACTTTTGAGCTAAAGGAAGGTGAATTGCTCTGGTTAACAGGTCCAAATGGTTGTGGGAAGACCAGCCTCTTAAATTGCATTAGTGGAATAATCCCTCAGCGTATAAAAGCTGAATTTAGGGGAGACATCATATTAAATGACCTTGACCTCAATCCTATCCCTATAAATGAGAGATTCCGCTATCTTGCTTATCAAATGAGTGACCCTGACAATCAAATCTTCTTCCCCAGAGTGGAAAAAGAACTTTCTTTTGCTCTGGAAAATGCAGGCTTAACTATTAAAGAAATGAAGGAAAGAATCATCCGAGCCACAGAAGATTTTGGTTTGCAGGATTTCTGGGAAACAGAACCAGGAAAATTGTCGCTGGGACAAAAAAAACTCTTAGTACTGGCTTTTTGTTCCGCTCAGGACACACCTTTATATCTACTGGATGAACCTACCTCTGCTTTAAGTGGTGAATCTATACTTAAGGTCGAAAAATGGCTTAAAAACCTGCTATCTAATGGGAAAATGGTCATTATGGTAGAGCATAATCCGGACTTAGGTTCACTGGCAACTCAAATTCTGGATTTAGGAAAATGAATTCCATTCTCTTTCAAATAAACAATATCACCTTCGCCTACCCTAAAAATCCACCACTATTCCAGGATTTCTCCTTTGAAATTAATAAGGACGATAAAATTTTACTTTATGGAGCAAATGGTAGCGGTAAAAGCACCCTTTTAGCCCTTTTAATGGGAATATTAACTCCTCAACAGGGAAATATCACCTTGAATGATACTTCCGTTCAGGAATTGACTCCGGATAAGTACAATGAAGTTTTATATTCCAGGCAAAATGCCAGAATGGACCTCTTTGGTTTAGTTCCTCGTAATGACTGGGAGCTATGGCATTTGGCTTTACCAGAAATATTTACTGAGCAAAGTCTTCTTTTAGTAGACTCCGATTTAATTGCTAAATATGACACTCCTTATGCTCGTCTTTCTGGTGGTGAATTAAGAGCTTTTTCACTCTTATGGTTGCCTTTATTACAGGATAGATTCTGGCTACTGGATGAACCAACTGCTGGTTTAGATGCAAAACATAAAAAAGATTTTGTAGAACGCTGCCTGAACAAAAATGAAAGAGGATATCTCATTGTAAGTCACGACCCGGTTCTAACTGAAAATCTTTTTACTCGTATTATTCTTCTGGAAAAAGGAAGATTAACCTGGATAAAATGAATAAACTCCATCCTCTAAGTTTTATTATCGCTGCTCTGTGGTTCAGTACCGCTGCTATTTTTGTTCCTCAATTACCTTGGTTAACTCTTGCTTTTTTACTTTGTGCTATTTTACGGGGATTACTTACTGGTTTTAATTTTCGGCTCTGGTGGAAGCAAGTAAGAAAAATGATTCCCCTTTTCCTCGCTATTCTGGTAATACAATTGCTCTTTACTAAAAAAGGAGAGTTACTCTGGGGAAAATCCTGGTATGCTATATACTCCGTAGGTCTACATCGTGGTATTGCGGTAAGTCTTCGGTTACTGATTCTATTTTTCTCCGCTCAGATACTTTTGCGTTTGAATTATGAAGATTTTGATATTGCCTTTAACACTCTTCATCTTCCCGAAGAATTTGCCTTTATGATTTTTTATACTATTCATATTATCCCTTCTGCTGGAGAACATATTCAGCATTCTTTACAACTGGTTAAGCTCAGAGGAATAAATATGAGGAAACTACCATTGAAATCACAACTAACAATATATCGTTATATATCTCTCAGTGTTCTGGCTGATGTGCTTTCACGCAGCGAAGTACAGGCTATTGCATTAGACTTGAGAGGATTCCGCTCTACTGGAAAACCTACTCATCTACTGCAGAAGAACTTCTCTCTCTATGACCTTATGCTTTACTTATCTATTATTATCATCACACTCGTATATCTATTTTCAATATTAGCTTGAAACACTATTTTATATAACTTATCCGTCTGGTTATAATTCTATCGGATTGTTTCAACCTCAGTATATATATTCCCGAAGGAAGCACTTTCCCATTATCATCTTTCCCGTCAAAATTAAAAGCATAATCTCCTTTCATCTTTGCTTCCTGGAAGAAAGTTTTAAGTTTTCGACCCTTAAGATTATAGAGCGAAAGACTTGCTAATCCCTTATCTGCTAAGGAAATCTGGATATTGCAATCCTTATGGAAAGGATTGGGATAAATCTTCATTGAAGCTACCACTGAAGGAATAGTGGGATCTATTACTGGTGTGTTAATCAATTCAGGGATGATGAGTTGTAAAAAATCTCGCACTCCTTCTGCTTGCATATAATAAAGAGGAAAACCCAGTAATATCAATTCGCCATTATTACAGCTATGTCGTAAAGCCAGACAATTTCCATTATGGGGAATAGCTGGATTCATATTAGCAATATAAATTATCTGTTCAGCCTCAGGAAAAGTGCAAATATAAGGCAGCATCCCATTCCAGGCTGGAATGAGCTTATTTGAATCTACCAAAAGTTCTGGATAGATAGTGGATTGTGCACTGATCAGACAGGGAACATTATCATAACCAATCTGAGGAATGCCAGCAAATCTTTGAAGAAAAGTTTCGGTTAAAACTATGGCTGTTTTCCAACCGGATATCAATACTTTCCCTCCTCCTAAAATATAACTTCCCAGAATACTTTGATGCTCAACCAGTAAGTTTTCTGCAAAATCATCAGCGTGCCAGAGAACTACTTTATATCCACCCAGAGTTGCTAAATCTGGTAAACCTTCACTTGCTACATCCCAAGAATCATATTCTATGGGAATTAAAGCTGCATTATAAAAATCATCCACCATCGCATCATCAGGACTGATATTGCTCCCATTACCATCTCGGGTCTCATCCACTACCAAAAAATCCTGAGCAAAAGAAAATAGGACGGGAATTGCACTCATTATATTAGATTGTAAACTGCTCCAGCCTTCACTATCTATAGCAGATATAGCATATTGGTATAAAGTTCCATTAATGACAGTACTATCTATAAAACTTAAACTGTATACTGGTTCTGAATTTAAAGCTATCCACTCACTGTTATCATTTACATTACGACGATAAATCCGGTAGCCCAAATCTGGACTATCTGGAAAACTTTCCCAAGAAAGAAAAACAGAATTATTGGTAGGCAAACATTCCATCAGAACCGGTCTTTTTTCTGTGATTGAACGAAGAAGAGTCCAGTTATGATAGTTAGGATTGAATACTGCTCCTGCCCCGAGTGTTATATTGAAATAATTGTTAAAACCTTCAGGTGAAGCTTGCACAAATAAAGAATCAGAAATTCCTGCTTGAGTTAAACGGAATGGTACCTCAAGATAAAAAGGAGTGCTCGTATTAGACATCGTTTTGGCAACTATCTTTAAGGGTGAATTACTCTCATTATTGAACCAGACACTATATTCCACGGATGGTATTCCAGGGCTATATATCCATTGCTGGAAGAATTGGTCTAAATCCTGTCCACTTATTTGTTCTGCCATAGCTTGAAATTCTGAGGTTATTGCATTCCCATAACAATAGGTGTTATACCAGTTCTGGAGCAAAGAAAAGAAATTTGCATCTCCAATCTTTAATCTCAACATATGCAGCACGGATGCTGCTTTTTCATAGGAGGGCGGAGCAAAATAGGAATTAAAGTTCGGATTATAAATAGTGTGTGGTCCCTCTGTATTTTCCCAATTTATATAATAATTATGAAATTCTGTTCTTATGTAGTTACAGGCAGATTCCCAACCCTCTGTCTTATCTTTCCAGAGATGTTCTGAATAGGTAGCAAAACCTTCAGAAAGCCATACATCCTTGAAAGTAAGAAAGGAAACCGCATCTCCGTACCATTGATGTGCCAGTTCATGAGCTATGGTCGTTTCATAGGCAAGAGTCCCATTAATAATATAATTCCCCAGCGTAGTCATTGTTTGATGTTCCATAGCACCGTAAGTGCTCATATTGACTACCGCATGACCATACTTCTCAAAGGGATAAGGTCCAAAAAGCTGAGAAAAATAGTCTATCATCATCGGAACCCGGGATAATGTTATTAAAGCATTGTTATACTGACCGGGTAAGACAAAATTAATAATAGGAAGTTCCTCCATTGATTGATCAAATTCCACATAGGGTCCGCAGGTTACACAAACCAGATAGGTAGTCATAGGATATTGACCTATCCAGTAGGTAGTAGAAGTTCCATCTCCATTATTTACTATATTAGTCCTCAATCCATTAGCAGCAACTTTCCAGTCACTCCTGATAGTAATAGTTAGATTAATTATAGCTTTATCCCAGGGATGGTCATAACAGGGCCACCAGTAACGAGCAGCATCTGGATCTGAAATGGTAAAAACCGAGTTTGCAGTAAATATCATACCAATATGATAAATATCAGAACTTAATTGTGGAATACCTGAATAAAATACCTGCGTAGTAAAAGTAGAACCAGCTGAAATATTCAGGTTTATATGAATGATGCCATTACTATGAGTGTAAGCAGCAGGAATATTATTCACCAGAACACTATTAACCGTCAAGCCTACCAGATTATATTCAATATAGCTCAGATTTTCTTCCGCCAGAACCGTCGCTAAAACATTTCCATTGATATAATGCGTTTGTTCATTTATGGAAAGAGTGAGCTCATACATTTGCACATCAAAACCAGTTAAAGAATCAGCTTTATCCGATTCTGACCAGATATGATTAATACTATAAGGTTTAGTAATATTACCATAGAGCATTGATCCTATCATTAAAAGGCTCAGTAAAATCAAGAATCTTGTTATTTTTCTATTTTTCTTCATTACTCTTTTCTCCGAACATAAAATGTATAATGTCATAGATATTGAAGCAATTATGCTTCCAAATATCAGTATATTTAGATGGTTTGAATAGGATTAACCCTTTAAAAAATGAAAGTTTGCTCTCACCTACAAAAGAAAGTCTAGCTATCACCAATTTGAAGATTGGAAACTGCTACTTTTTATCCTTTTCCTGTCTAAGTTTTATCCACCACTGAATTCTTTTCGCTATTTCTTTTTCAAATCCAAACTCTCCAGGGATATAATAGGTTTTCTCCTCCATTTGCTCGGGAAAATACTTTTGATATGCGTATTTATTGTCAAAATCGTGGTCATACTTATAACCTGCTCCATAGCCAAGGTCTTTCATAAGTTTAGTGGGAGCATTACGAATATGGAAAGGAACGCCATAATGACTGGTTTTTCTGGCATCTTCAGCAGCAGCTTCATAAGCGGTATAAAGAGAATTGCTTTTAGGAGCAGTGGCAAGATAGACTACCAATTGCGCCAGAGCGGTGCTTGCTTCAGGCATTCCAATAAAAAGAACCGCTTCCTTTACAGCTATTGCTTGAACCAGAGCTTGCGGATCCGCTAATCCCACATCTTCTGAGGCAAAGCGAATCAATCTTCGCACTATATAGCGAGGATCTTCTCCCGCTTCCAGCATTCTTGCCAGCCAGTAAAGACCTGCTTGAGGGTCTGATCCTCTAAGTGATTTATGTAAAGCAGAAATAAGGTTGTAGTGTTCTTCCTGGTCCTTATCATAGTACAGAGTCTTCTTTTCCAAGATAGTTGCCAGTTGTTTTATCTCTTTATGTGGTTCTTTTTTAAGATAAGGTGCCAGAAGTTCCAGCTGATTAAGTGCTCTACGAGCATCACCCGAACTTTGTTGAGCCAGCCATCCTATTATATCTTCATCTTCTTCCAGTCCTAAACTCTCATATCCTTTACGAATGATAGTTTTTAAGTCCTCCTCTGAAAGCATCTGAAGCACAAAGGTATGACACCGCGAAAGAAGAGCCGGAATCACTTCAAAAGAAGGATTCTCTGTGGTGGCACCTATAAGTACTATAGCACCAGATTCTACATAAGGAAGAAATGCATCCTGTTGAGCTTTGTTAAAGCGATGTATCTCATCAATAAAGACTATAGTAGTCTGATTTTGATGACGATGCATATAATCAGCATCTTTCATTACTGCCTTGACATCTGTTATACTGGAAAGGACCGCACTAAATCTAACAAAGCGGTGTTTTGTGCTGTTTTCAATGATTCTGGCAATGGTTGTTTTTCCACTGCCAGGTGGACCCCATAAAATGAAAGATTGATATTCATCACTTTCTATCATCTTACGCAAAGGAGAATCAGGAGCTGTTAGGGCAGGTTGTCCTAAAACTTCATCCAGAGAACAAGGACGAAGTTTCTCTGCTAAAGGGACATTTCTATCCGTAATTTCTTTTTCTTCCAGAAAATCTGTCTGATCAGAATTCATTGGTTAAAAATCCATAAAACCATCCAGCTCGCTGGGATCAAACCATTCCAGTGCACCAAGTATCCTTTGCATTTCGGTTAAAAGCAAGGTCTTGTGTTGTTCTTCCTCTTTAGCTAAATGGAGCAAAAGTTCCTTAATGTCCACTGGTTCAGTCTGTTCCGCAAAAGAATAATAATTCTTAGCTGCCTCTTCCTCACGAGTTATAGCAAACTGGAGAAGTTGAGCGGGATCTTTTAAATCCACGGAAGGAATCTCTTTTATCTCCTGAATTTCAGGTTCAGGCTCTTCACCAGGGAATTCCTGGCTGAAAGCACTTCTCAATTTAAGCTCATGCTCTTTTTCTAAACCGACCAATTCCGTGAAAAAGGCATTGGTTTCAGGCTCGCCAAAGCTTCTGGCTAAGCCCTGATAAAGCCTTTGAGAGCGTTGTTCCTGAGCTATGGCAAAATTGTAAAGTTCTTTTCTATCCATCTTTTGTATTCCTTTATGCCGTCTGGCGTATTAATTCTACTGGATTTATATTCTTTAACTTTCTTAAAGGTAATATAACACTTAAAAAAGTAACCACATACGAAAATATAATTACCATAAGATAATCTGAAGTTGCAAATTTCACGGGCAAAGCAGATAAACCAGCCGTTCCTAAATCCATACTTATGAGACCATATTGCTGCTGAATTAACAAGAGAACAGTAGCAATGATTAATCCCAGCGCAATTCCGAGAGTGGCTAAAAACAAAGCTTGATATAGAAAAAGGGTGCCCAATTCACTTTCCTTATAGCCAAAAGCCTTCAGTAATCCCAATTCCTTCTTCTTGCGAGTGATGGTCTTCCATAAATTACCTATCAAATTAAAACTGGCTATAATATACATAAATAGCATAATCAAGAACATAAGATTTTTCTCAAATCTAATAGAACTGTATAAACTGGGATCATAGGCACTCCAATCCTCCACTTCAAACTCTGGAAATAAAGCTTTTATTTTCCTGGTAGCGCGTTGAGGATTAGAAAAAGCACCGGTTTTGACCTCTATATAATCAATCTCATTGGTGTAACCACTGAAAAATTGAGCTATAGATAAAGGGATAAAACTATAGGTTTCATCGTATTCTGGCATGCCAGTGGTAAAAATAGCAGTAACTTTTAATTTCCTGACTCGCGGTAACATCCCAAAAGCAGAAGGCACATTAAAAACCGGAGATAAAAGCTCTATCTCATCACCAATGCGAACATCCATACTTGCTGCCAAGCCAATTCCCATGGCTATGCCACCATCTGTAAACTCATTACTCTCAATATTACCGGCTAATAATCCCTGAAATCCAGCAGAATTATCCATTTCTTTGGGCTGGAACACAGAACTGATTTTAGAATGTCTATTCGGGTCTATTCCCAGAGAAAGTGTTGGAGAAAGCTTTCCTTCTTTTATTATCACCAATTCATTTCGCACCACTGGGGCAGATAAAAAACCTTCTTGACTCAACTTATCTACCATCTTATCATATTCTGAAAAAGGTGCTCCATCTGGTCTGGAAATCTTAATTTCACTTAAAGTTCCAGTTATTCTTTCCTGTATATCCGTTCTTAATCCATTCATCACACTACTCACACATAGGAGACCTGTTACTCCAAGGGTTAAACCTATCAAAGTTAGAAAATGAGACCTATTTATGAAAAAAGCACTTTGACCTCTAAGATATCTCTTAGCCAGCCAAATTATACTTCTATTTTTCTGTTTCATAAACTCTATTTTAATTTCCCTGATACAAAAGTCAAGAGCTTTCAATATGTTAAATATTTTGCTTTACTTTAGAACCTATCCTTCTTGATGGTTAATGACCCCCTTTTTCATCTCTTTACCACATCCAAATAACCTCTATTTCATTCCTATTTTCTTTTTTCTCCCCTCATCTCTAAATTATATCCGATAATTAACTAACTTTTATGGAGCTTATGTCCAATTTTGGACATAAGCTGGACATAAGCTGGACATAAGCTGGACATAAATTGTTCATAATCTCACCATAAAAAGGTAGAAAGAATGAAAAAATGTAGAGTCTTATTAATTTTAGCAAGGTGAAACGAGTATGGTGGAAAGAGGTCTCCTCGTTTCAAGCTTCCCAGAAGCTTTATTTTTTGGGGTCATAAACGTCCTCGTTTATGAAGCTCCGAAGGAGCTTGTTGTTAATAATGTATTAAAAACTAAGATTTATATTCTTTGTCTTTATAACAACTAAAGAAGGAAAAGCCTTACAGTTTTTACGATTTCTCCCTTTTTAAGTCTTAATTTATATTGACAAAAATCCTAAACTTTCAGCAAATGGATTCTATAAGTGGGTGATTAGCTCAGTTTGGTTAGAGTGCTACGTTGACATCGTAGAGGTCACTGGTTCAACTCCAGTATCACCCACCATTAATTTAATAGGGTGATTAGCTCAGTTGGTTAGAGCGCTACGTTCACATCGTAGAGGCCACTGGTTCGAGTCCAGTATCACCCACCATAATCGTGTCAATTCATTCCTTATCTATCAAAAAGTAAAATAGCATAAAAAAGCATTTGACAATAAAGCCAATTTTTTGGTATTGAATTCCAACTCGTTTTTTAGATATCCTGTCGTTTAGGAGTTTGAATATGAAATTGAAATATTATGCCAGTAGCTTGTTGTTGCTCTTTTTAATTTTCTTTGGCTGTAGCAGTCAAAAGAAAGCAGATAATTCCAATACTGGTAATTTCCCGGTGGAAAATTTGCAGATTGGAGATATTCCAAATGATGGTGGCGATGGCTTGTTTCTAAGCTGGAAACCCTTACCTAAAGAAAAGCGAGTGCAGGAATATCGCGTTTATCGCGGAATCCATCCCGACACTCTTTTCTTTCTTGCTTCAGTCCAGGTAAATGTGAAAACAGGAGTGGCAGCAGATACTATGTTCTTTTATGATAGTGGCACAAGTGATTTCCTTTCTATCGAATCTCCCAAAAAATTAAAATATGAAAAAGGTGCCAAGGGTTCAAATCTTTATAGAGGTATACCCAGAGACCCTGAAGTTGCTGCCCGCTTAAGCGAAAGCTTTGACCTTATAAGTATTATGGATGATAGTGATTATTACTATCATTCCAAAAAAAGCTATTCTGCTGATGAAAAAGATAAGGATAAGGATAAGGATGTCTATGCCGGTGTACGATTAGACCAGCAAAGAATTGTAGCTGCCTTAAAAAGCACACCCTTAGGACAAACTCCTCAGTATAAATATTATTACACCGTTGTTCCAGTGGATGAACGTAATCAAATTCTCGGTATTGCCGAACCTGTCTCTGCTTCTCCTATAGATGATATTCCTCAAACTTCTCCTGCATTATATAGTGTAGCCGTTCAAGATAAAAAAGAAATGCAACTTGAATGGGACTATCCTATCAATAGTGATGACCTGATGATGTACTTGATTTATGCTGTTCCTGGAATAACTAAAGATTTGTGGAAAACTCTTACCCCACAGGAAAAAGAGCAAATTACTTCTACCAGAGGCATTTTAGTGGCACAAGGTCTAGTGGGTGGTGGTGCTTTAAAAAATAATTGTATAATCAAAGAAGCAGATTTTAAGGCTGCAGGTTTAAATTGGGAACAAGCTTATCAAACCCTTTATACTTTAAAATTTGTGGATGGCTCTAATAATATTTCTCCCGTAAGTGAAGCTTCTCTTCCCAAAGTCATTAATAGTTCCCAACTTCCTTCTGCTCCTAAATATAGAGTGGAAGACAAACCTATGGATAAAGGTGACCGTCTCACCCTTACTTGGCAAGAACCTATTGTATTTCTCACTCGTACTACTTCCCATAAAAAAGATGGCTCTCGCCTCAAAGTTAATTATCAGATAAATAAGACTGATGCTCAGGATATCCAGAACATTTATTTTGACTTCTATGAACCAGGTTCGGATATTCCCTTTGCTCAAATAAATGAATTTCACCAGGATAATATTATCTATGTAGACATTCCCCAAAAATATTCCTTGCGAAACGGAGGCAAATTACCTACAGACAGCCTTAAAGTAGAGATAACCATTAATAGTAGACCTTATAGCATTGATCCCAAAACTGGAAGAATACTTCATGATAAAGCCCGAATTATTCCTGACTATAAAATTATTCAATACCTGAAACCTGATCCTGCAATGCTGGCTTATATGCCTACAAATTCTTTTATAGTTAATGGACATAATGTATCCACCATCAAAAATGTGGTCTATAGAAAAGGTTATCGTAGCTCTAATTTTACCAAAATTAAATCTAATACCTGCTATGAAAATTTTCTGGATGTCTCTGTCGGATATATTTCTTCTATTACTAAGCCTATCCTCGGGTTTAATTTTGTTAAAGATGGCAAATTATATACCTATATAGATGGAAAACGATATGTACGGAATCTCCAGCCAGGAGAAAAAGCTTCCAGTCTGGCTTTACTTCCTTCTACTATAGATTTCACTTATGATCCGGTAAACAAAACCACACTTAATATCAGCATCTACCTGGATGAAGCCCAGAAAAAACTTACTAAACTTTCAGATGATATAAAAGAATCCCAACAAAAACTCGCTGCTTATAAAGATTCTCTGACAGCTGCTACTCCTGCTATGGCAATTCTTTACCAAGAAAATATAAACAGACTGGAACAAGAGATTGATACGAAAGAATCGCAACTGAAGATTTATCAGGAAAATCCTTACTTTCAAGAAGCTCTGAAAGCAAGAAATAATCGTCAAATGATGCGCTATGTCGCTTCTATCCGTGAACCAGAATTAAGAAAATATACCTATTCCATAGTGCGAACTAATGAAAAAGGATTTTTTGCCGAAACTCCTCCTGATGTTAATAAGGAAGGTGAATTTAACTATTATACACCAATCTCAAATTGGTTTGATTGGACCAAACTGGTTACTTTGATAGCGGTATTTCTCTTTGGTATAGATGTGGTTATATTTATCAATCTTGCCAAACGAGGTAAAAATCTTTATCTTCGTCCTTTAGCTGGTTTGCAAGAAATTGATAATGCTGTCGGAAGAGCTACTGAAATGGGAAGACCTATCCTCTATTGTATGGGAATTGGTGGTTTATCGGATGTGGCAACTATTGCTTCTATGGGAATCTTAAGTCAGGTGGCAAAAAAGGCAGCTGAATATGACACTCGCTTAATTGTCCCCTGCTATGACTATCTGGTTATGCCTATTGCCCAAGAAATAGTTCAGGAAGCTCACTATGAAGTAGGTCGTCCTGATAGTTATGATAAAAATGATGTGTTCTACCTCACTTCGGTTCAATTTGCTTATGTAGCAGGTGTTAATGGCATTATGACTCGTGAAAGAGTAGCCACCAACTTCTTTATGGGATACTTTGCCGCAGAAGCTTTGCTAATGACGGAAACCGGCAATACTATAGGTGCTGTCCAGATTGCAGGTTCTGATGCCATCACGCAGATACCTTTCTTCATCACCACTTGTGACTATACTCTTATCGGTGAGGAACTCTATGCGGCATCTGCCTATCTCAATCGTGAGCCAATGCTTCTTGGCACTTTAAAAGCTCAAGATTATTTCAAGTTTGTCATTTTAATATTTATTATCGCTGGTGCTCTTCTGGGCACTTTCCAGCTTACTGGTTTAATGCAAATTTTCCCTGTTAAATAAAAAGAGGTCTTATCTATGAAGAAGACAATACCATTATTAATCGTCATTATCGGTGGAGTAATCTGGCTTGCCTGGGTTTTCGTTCCCCACCGTCTCATCCAGGATGTTTTCTATGGAGAATTTTATTTACCTTGGGCTCGTGCCATGGCACCTTTTGCTATGCTATTAGGTGTTATCAGCCTGTCTATGATGCACTATGGCAAAATTAAACGCAAGGCACCTAAATGGCAATACAGCTTTTTCTTCTTTGCAGGATTCATAGTTACATCCCTGGCAGGTTTTATTGGAGGCACACAAAAAGGTGGCTTGTATATGTGGATATTTGAAAATATGCAAATGCCTATGAGTGCAACGATGTTCTCTCTTTTAGCATTCTATATGGCATCAGCAGCCTACAAAGCATTCCGAGCACGATCTCCTGAAGCCACAGTACTTTTAATTGCAGCCATAGTCGTAATGCTTGCTCAGGTACCTTTTGGTGTTAAAATTAGCAAATATATCCCCGATATTTCTCAGTGGATACTGGATGTGCCAAATCTTGCTTCTAAAAGAGGTATCCTCCTGGGGGTAGGGTTAGGAAGTGTTGCTACTGCTCTAAAGATAATGCTGGGAATTGAACGCTCCTATTTGGGAGGTGATTGAAATGGCTGAGAAAAAAAGTTTCTTTGAATGGATGCAAAACTTAGACCGTAGATGGATTTATCTCATAGTTGCTCTCGCTATCATTATCCCTTTGCTTATTCCTTATAATTCTGATAATGTGACCACACCTCCAACAGAAAATGTCTATCAAATGATAGATTCTTTTGCCGGTAGAGAAGATAGAGCTGTTCTATTAAGCTTCTATCATGATTCCTCAGTTATGCCAGAACTTTATCCTATGGAAATAGCAATAATGCGACATTGCTTTGAACGGAATATTAAGGTGTTTTGCCTTTCTTTCCTACCTACTGGTGCTCCTATCATTGATATGGCAATCAATACGGTCAAAGAAGATTATCCTAATATTAAATCGGGAGTTGATTATTGCAACTTTGGTTATATTCCTGCCGCCTTAATTCTCCCTACCGTGATAGGAATGGGAGATAATATCGCAACTGCAGTTCCAACCGATGCGGAAGGAAGAAAAACTGAAAATCTTCCCATAATGAAGGGCATAACCAATTATAATGAGATGAATTTAGTCGTTGAATTCTCTGGCTCTACTGCTGGAGCTTACTGGCTTGTTTATGCTCGCCCTAAATTCGGCACTAATATCGCTGTCGGAGTTACCGCAGTTATGGCAGCTGATGAATATCCCTATCTCCAGACAGGGCAATTTATTGGTTTACTCTGCGGACTAAAAGGTGCGGCAGAATATGAAAAATTGGTTGATGTTTTTGCTGCATACCGTGCTCCTGGTGAACCCCTGGAACCATATTTTGATGAGGAAGGAAATAAAATTGTCCCTGGTCGCTCTTTTAGTAAAGATATTCTAAATCAACCTGAAATTAAAGATTTGATTAAAATCACTACTCAAACAGAAGCTAAATTTACCCCGGAGGAATTTGAACTTTTCCTGCAAACCTGTCCCGAAAAAGACCAACAGCTTTTGCATCAAGTTAAGCAAAGCATAGATGGAAAAATCGTGATAGATATTGAAAAACTTGATAAAAATCAGTTCTCATCCCTAACCTGGGAAGGGCTTAATCGTATGACTCATAACACACCATATAAATTTAAAGTAGCTCGAGTTGGTATGAACGCACAATCCGTAGCTCATATTATGATAATTGTATTTATCATCTTAGGAAATATAGGTTATTTCCTTCAGAAAGCACAAACTGGTAAGAAATAAGGGAGTATATTATGACTTTCGATTTATTTAGTAATCTGGTAGCAGCTTTTTTCACCCTGTGTATATTCTCTTTCCTGTATAAGGATAATCCATTTTATCAGATGTCCGAACAACTCTTAGTCGGAGTCTCTCTTGGTTATTCATTAGTTTTAACTTACGAACGGGTGTTTATCCCCTATTTCTATCAACCTATTTTCTTGAAACATGAATGGATTCTTATCATCCCAAGTATTATTGGTATCTTCTATCTGTTTCGTTTTTCACCTAAACTCAGCTGGCTTTCCCGTTATCCTATTGCTTTTTCTATGATGAGCGTTGGAGCCTCTGTTGCTCTGGCTATGCATACCAGTATTCTGGTACAAATGCGTCAGGCTATGGTCCCCATAGAAAATATCAATCTGGCACTTATCTTTATTGGAACAATTACAGTCTTACTCTATTTCTTCTTTTCTAAGGCTCACACAGGGATATATGGACAATTCGTTAATGTGGGAAAATGGTTTATGATGATTGGATTCGGAGCCTCTTTTGGTCTTACTGTTATGGCACGTATTTCTCTGCTAATAGGTAGAATCCAGTTCCTGGTTAATGATGTCTTTCTGGCTCTAAAACAAGCCCTATTCGGCTAAATGCTATTATAGCCTGAATATTAGTTAAAGTTCTCCTCCGTATTATCCTTCTCCCAATGCGGATAACTGAGCTTTGCTAAAGGGTTCTAAAATGAAAAAGATATATTTCTATTTAATCTTTATCTTAATTACAATGATGTTCTTTTTTGGGGGTTGTGCCAAAGAAACCCTTTCGGAAGAAGACCACATTCAGGATTTTACGGTCTCTGATGTTCCCAATGATGATGGCACTGGTCTGGTTCTTCAATGGCATCCCCTGGATAAAAGTAATCGTATTATTAAATACAATATTTACAGAGGGCACCGTCCAGATAGTCTTTTTCTCCTGGAATCCCTGGAAGTTGATCCTAAAGTTAGCCAACCTGAGAGCTGGCTAAATTATACTGACAAAGACTATAATGCTACTTTAATCTCTTTTGAGACTGCTCCCAGAAAACTGAAAAAAGAAAAACAACAGGTCTCCTCCGGTACCCTTTATGGTAATGTGCCCAGAGACCCGAAAGTTTTGGCTGCACTTTTACCTCATTATGATGTTTTAGCACTTATCAATACCCCAAAATATTACAAGCCTTCTAAGCGAATTGAACTAAATGAAGGCGAAACGAAAAATGTATATGCAGGTTATAATCTAAATCAATTTGAAACTATTTTTGCCAATCCTAAAGCAGAACATAGCTATTATTATTGTGTTGTCCCAGTCAATGAAACTGGTCGTTTTCTTCCTGCAACTCCCATTCTATCTGCTATACCTTATAATAATCGCCCGGATACCACTGCGATTTTTTATGCAAATTATATAAAAGATACTGGAGAATTTCGCTTTGAATGGTCTCCTCCCTCTGGAGCTTCAAATATTGTCTCCTGGGAAGCCTGGCTAATGCCCAGGTATCTTTTACCTCAATATTATGCAGATCAAAAGGCTAATGCCCAATCTCCTGACAGTATTTTTAATGCTAACTGGCAAAAAGGTTCTATCTTTCTTAAAGAAATGCAACCAGAATACTGGGGACAAAATTTTTATGATAAGACTTCTCCTGAAGAAATAAAAGGGATATTATCACCAGATATTCAACTTTCCTCCTATATACCTGTTCTTTCCTACACCAGTTACTGGTCCTCGGAAGATGGTTCACGAATTGAAACTTTTCAATCTGCTTCTCTGGGAAAATCAATTCAGATTCGTAACTCTAAGGACTTACCAGAAGTCCCTAAATATCAAGTTCTGGATAAACCTAATGATAAAGGCGATAATATCGTCTTATCTTTAGGCAGACCTTTTGCCTATGTAACTCAAGCTACTTTTATAGATAAAGAACATACTAAATTTCGTGTTAATTACGAGATTTCCACAAATAGCGTCAATGAAATATCCAAACTACTATTTCGCTTTTTGGATTCTCAAGGTAGATTGCTGGACGAAGTAAAAGAAGGATATACCGATAAGATTATATATGCGCATTTTCCCAAAAATCGTAACTGGAAAGAAGACATCACGGTCCAGATTTACTCACAATTATCTAACGAAAAAGAGTTTTCCTCACATTTAATTACTCAAAAAATAAACTACGACTCCAAATCCCTCCGTTTTTCTGGAGGAGATATATATGACGGTTCGCAAAATTTAAGTATTCTTTTCTATGATATTTTTCGTCGCACGCCTCTGGATTCTTCTTTTTATCCGGGTATGAGATTTCGTGCTATATCACGAAGTTATGACCAAACTGTGCCCTATCCTGAAACTGAAACTGTTAAACTTTTAAAAGTTGATTTAGCTTCTCAATTAGTTTTGCTGGATCCGCATTTTACCGTGGCTCTGGATGAAAAAACAGGTGCTACTTTTAGACCTTCTCTTTTTAAACAAGATACCGTTGAATATATGAAAGAGCTATCTGCTCAGATTGATAGCCTTTCTCGCCAGATTTCTTCCGAAGATACACTATCCGAAACTGCTAAAAATCTTGCTGCTCTTCAGGAGGAAAAAAACTTTATAATCTCCCTTACTTCTTATCAACAGGGAATCAAAGCCAAAAATGATAAAGAATGGCGCAAGATCCTGCGTAAAGAACTGGATTTAAACACTCGATCTTATGAATTTAGGCTACTTTTAACCAATTCACGCGGTCTCTGGGCTAATGAAGACGATCCACCTCCAGCTCAAAAACCTCAAGCTAATATTAAGGGAAGAACGGTTTTCCTGCATCCCGAAGGAGAATGGTTTGACACGACTAAGTATGCAACTTTGATTGCTACCATTTTAATGGGTATTTTTGTCGTCATTGCCTTAAATCAAGCCCGGCATAAAGATCTCTATATCAGACCTATTGCTGGCTTGGAAGAACTGGACAATGCAGTCGGTCGTGCCACCGAAATGGGACGTCCTGTATTATTCGTTCCAGGATGGGGCAGTCTGGGTGATCCCGATACTGTTGCCACTATGATGATTCTTAATCGTATCGCGAGAAAAACTGCTGAATATGACATTCGTTTAATATCTCCCCAGGTAGATTATCTGGTTTTGCCTCTCGCTCAAGAAATGGTCAAAAATGCTTATGATGAAGTAGGACGTCCTGATGCCTATAACCAGGATGATATCTTCTTTGTTTCGGATGTCCAATTCGCCTTTAGTGCCGCTGTCAATGGCATTATTGTACGAGAAAAAGTAGCTACTGTCTTCTATATGGGTTACTTCTTTGCTGAAGCTTTATTAATGACTGAAACGGGAAATCAAGCAGGTGCGGTTCAAATTGCTGGAACTGATGCTATCACTCAAATTCCTTTCTTCATCACTACCTGCGACTATACTTTAATTGGTGAAGAATTTTATGCTACCTCTGCCTATCTCTCTCGCAATCCAGATTTGGTAGGTATGCTAAAATCGGAAGACTACTTCAAGATTATCCTGGTTATCCTTGCTATAATTGGAGTCGTTTTGTCCTCTCTCGGAATCAATACTTTGCTACAATTCCTGCCTATTGAGTAATATATTTTACTTTTTAATGAGCTTAATAGCAGAAGAATAAGCGCTTATAACTTAAATAAAAAACCCGGTATTATATCGTTAAAACAACTTTTTCTGCAGTAAAGTAAAAAATACATACTTATTATTCAACGCTTGCCTATGGAATGGTATGTTAATGCCTATGATGAGTGTGATAAGTATTGGTGTGCAAATGCTAATGGTGTGCAGATGTACCCATCTGCACAAAGCGGCACCAGTTTTACACATATCCGAAACAAATTAAAAGGGTGACAAGTTATGGTGTGCAGGTATAAAAGTCCTCATCTGCACCAAGCTGCACCAGTTAAAACCTCATCTTATGCAAAGGAGGACCTTTGCATACCATTACTTGCATACCATTATTATTTCTTAAACCCTTACAAATTACTTTATACAAACTATGTATTTATCCGGAAAAAAGAAATACACCCTTAAGATATATAACTCCCTTACAAACTATGCATTTATCCGTAAAAAACAAGAACTATCCCCTTAAGATGGTTTACTTCCTTCGAAACTACTTTCTATGAACTAAGCTTTTTTACCATTTACAAATATTTATACCTTATAAAAGACCCCCCACTTTTAATCGGTGGGGGGTCTAATTTATGCGCTAAAAACGCACTTATTTATTGAGGTTAGATTTGGTTGGCATTATAGATGGATTTGCCAAACCCTTATCATAGCGAGGTTGTCTGTTTAGATTACCTTTATGCTGGATAGGTTGACTATATCTGATTTCCTGACGATTTGCATTACGCATTCCACCCACTGCTGTAACTTTATAGAAAGCCTTGGCATTAGTGGTGAATTCCGGATCAGTCCAGGAAGTTCCGTATACATCAGCATACCAGCTGAAGGTACCATAGGGATCTGTTGCTTTATAGATGGAGTATTTAATAGCTCCATTTACAGGTGCCCAGCTAAGAGTACCATTACTGGCTATGGTCACCTGAGGAACGCTGATCAAACCATAAGGTATGGCAAAAGCTGTTACTTCTGCATTGCCAGGGAAATCACCTACTTTATAGGCTCCACCATACATTGTATCAATCCAGTATAGAGCACCACCTGCGGCATATCCAGCCAGGAAGAGCAATCCATTATCCTGATCAAAAGCAGCATCCTGAGCATAGTTGATGTCTATACCAAGGAATCCGATGAGAGTCAGTTCCCGAGTGGAAGTATTAATTTCCCACAGACAGTCATAGGCAAGATCTATGCCATAAAGCGTATTGGTATAATTATCATAAGCAATGTCTATTAATAATCCATTCATATTTGCTAAATCAGTGGGAGTTCCTTCTAAATTATACCAAAGAGCTCCTACAAGCGTAGCAGCACCAGTATTGACATTCATAGTGTAGAGATTTACTCCATTTGTTCCATAGAGAATATTATTGTTATCATCATAGGCAATTCCCATTATGGCAAATCCCATCTCACCTAAGAGAGTAGAAGCTCCTGTCATTGGATTGATTTCCCAGAAGTTATCTGTAACAAGGGTTCCATCATCATATTCACAACCTAACCATTTGCCATTTGCCCAATCTGCTCCTGCCATAAAGTTGGTTACTGTAGGAGGATTAGGTAAATTATACATTGTCCCAGGTGTAGAAAGATTGAACTGGACAAATTGGTCAGTAAATACATTCTCTGCCAATCCTTCCGTATCAAGGGGCAGGCAAATCAATACATCGTACAGAGTATCGTTTTCTGCCACTTCATCCGTGAGTAGATTAGTTTTAACTGTTACTAATGAAGCAGTCCATAATGCTGGAGTGAGAGGAGAGAATGTAACCTGTTGAGTCATTCCCATCGCCAGACCACTCACGGTTTGGGTATTGGTATAGGTATTTCCTATGGTACAGGTGACCGTGAAGGTCTCTGTATTTATACCATTGTTAATTACGGTTGCCTTCGGTGTTACTAAGGTATTTTCACCTACTACCTGCGGTAAATCCCAGCTTACGGGTGCTACATCATGATTGGGTGGTAGACTTAATACAACATCATCAATATACCAGTAATTAAACTGGTAATGATTACCATCCAAAGTCCAGGCAATATAAGTAGTGGGAGAATTAAGATTGGTAATCGCTGTAGAGACCAAAGCTGTTAGACTACCACTACCACTCACTATGGACCAGGGAGAATCATACCAGTTGGTCAAATCATGACTGTATTGCACTTTTGCCGTAATTCCAGGACCATAATCATTATAATAGGTGCGAAATCTTATACTCATATTAGAAACACCAGAAGTATTGATTGGAAGAGAAATCAGACGAGATACACCAGTGGCATCTGTCCAGGATGCCATCATTTCATATGGTGTTCCGCCTGCATTACTGGTATTGCTCAAGGACCAGCGATTGGAAGTTACACCTCCGGAATAGGTCTGAGTCCAGTTAAGGGGCCAAGTGCCATCAGTCCCAAAATCCTGAGTGTAAGGTAGTGGAACACGAGGATCTGCCTCAATTATAAACCAGTAGGGTGGCTCTACTACTGCATTACCATCACCATTAACTGCTTCTACAGTCCAGTACCAGCGATCCAGATAGTTGAAAGTAATTCCACCCTGGGTTACAGGATTGAAACTGGTAGCGGTTGTTTCCCAATAATAATCATCATAGATTGTTTCATCACTCTGCGACATATAGACCGCATAATAATCAGGGGCTCCACCAGTTGTAGCCGGTGTCCAGGTAAGATTAAAACCAACCTGAGGCAAACCTGTAGCTCCATTAGCAGGATAAGTAAGGGTCACAGGATTAGGTGGACCAAAAGGAGTTGAAATCACGACATTGTCAATAAAGAGATCAGGTCCATAGCCACTGTAGGCATAGAATCTTATCCAGAAGGTGGTATTATTATAAGAAGATGGAATAGATATACTTTCTATAACTCCAGTTCCTGGGGCTGTATTAGCTGCTCCATCATTGGAATTAAGATCTGTTCCAGCCTTATACCAGAGGTTTGTCCAGTCGGTCAAATCACTGGAAATCTGAACAGTTAGAGCATCATTAGGATAGGAAGTGGAATATAGATGCGACCAAGTAAAGTTCAATAATGGAGTATGAGTAGGATGTAGAGGTGGAGAGGTTAGTATATCTGTATTACCCGCGCTTTGACTCCAGAAGTTTGCTCTTGCCCAATTATTACCATAAGTATCGGTATACTGAGTGAAGCTATAAGTTCCACCCGTTAAATCCCATCCTAAGGGAGGCCAAGTTTCAAAATCTTGAGTATAAGGGAAAGTATAAATCGTAGGATCATAGCATTGACCACTTAAATTAACTATCGTTTCACCAACATTAGAATTAATAGTAACCGTTCCCGGGAAATTACCCACCGCTGTTGGAGCAAATTGGACAGTAAAAGTAGCAGATTGACCTATAGTCAAATTGATGGGCAAAGGATTAGCCGGGTTAATCTGCAGGGTATAGTAGTTGCCTGCAATAGTAATATTATTGATTGTAAGAGTTCCAGCACCTGCATTGGATAAGGTGAACAACTTAGTTTTAGTAGTGTTAATCACGGTTAAGCCAAAATCCCAACTGGAAGGTGATACATTAATAACTGGTTCTTGCGGAAGAGCACCCAAATGTAACATTATATTAGGTAGATTTGCATTGATAGTCCCGTTTCCAGTAGGGGGTGTGTTATCCTGATACCAATATTGATGACAGTTAGCTGCTCCTGTAGAATAATAGAAATAAGGATAAGGAGATGTACCAGAACCACCATAATAGGTTTCTACGGCAACGATTAAATTACCAGAAGTATATGGGAATGGTACATCAAGTTCAAAAAGATGCCAGCCAGTAGTATCAAAGATATGAGTTCCTTCATCTACCAGCGTTGCACTTGCAATAAAAGAATCCCAGGTCATAGCGGTAAAAGCAGTATCAGTTGTTTGCATAGCATAAATCTTATATGGAACCGTAGCAGTGCTTATGGTAGCACAATTCCAGGCAACCTTATCTAATACACCGTAGCCACCAATTTGAGCATTAGTGTATAAAGCAGCAGAGCGTTCATAACCAAAGTAAATTCCAAATGGCTGACGCTGACTAGATGTTCCTGACCCAATAATAGTATAACCTTGCTCTATAGTAGTAAAGTTTCTCACTTGAGCTTGAGGGCCAGTACCATTAGCATTATAGGCAGCTACTGTCCAGTAGTAGGTATGGTTGTATTGAAGAGGATTACTTGAAGGAATAGTATAGGAAAGGACCGTAACATCGGCAATAATATCATCATCTGTTAGAGTTGAACTCTCTCCCAGATAAACTTTATATCCTGTTGGCAAACCACCTGTTGTGGGAGTAGTCCAGGTGAAGGTTGGAGTTATGCTGACAAGAGTTGCTCCATTAGCAGGTGAAATGAGAGATGGTTCTCCGGGAGGAGTTGTTGATGGAGTAATTATGGCTACATTGGGACGATAATAACTCCTTGTTCCTGCAACTTCTGGGAAAGAACCATCCTGAGGTTTATATACCATCATATAGTTTGGTGAGGTAGATGTATAACGGAAAGTAGGATAACCTGAGGCCCAACTTCCATCCCTATTTTCAAACAATAACTCCAGATTTGAGGTACCATCCCAGGTAATAGGTGTTGGGAACATAATATAATGCCAGCCACTTCCATTATAAGTAAGATCTCCCTGGAAAAGCTGTAAAAAACCAGCTGGATTTGGATATCCCGTTCCTGTTTCATCTTGAGCTGTCCCATATGATGTTAGAGCCGTGGTTCTAACATATATGCGTTGATCCAGCATTGTGTAATTGGAAGGGGTATTACCCACATAAAAACCTATGCCTGTTATTGGAGTATTGGCAGGTACTCCAGCTGTAGTTAATTCTGCTGCTGTCCAGA
>JGI12104J13512_1000040_pt1 | contig 128608 bp, 122 predicted proteins | sample TerdegcTABiofilm_FD_13512 | JGI IMG/M metagenome (IMG submission 13512)
AANNTCACAGAGCAGATGAACGAAAGCTACAGGAAGAGGATTTTATCCAACTGGCACTTAAGCAAGCCAGCTTTGGAGAAAATGAGAAAGGAAAAGTATGGGACAGAGGTTCAGTCAGAGGAGGCACTGGTTGAGGTCTAGAAGAAATGACACAAATATCTTTACACTACCCCGATTTCCCCTTCTAGTAGGTTTTCAAATTTTCCTTTGAAAAGATTTCTCTTAAGTAATTTTCTTACTTCAATTAATATCCTCTTAAACCTTTCCGGCAATCGCGCTATTAAATTTAGTTCTGGTCACTTTCCCAGGAAAAAAGGGAAAAAATCTCAGGGCTTGTTCTCGTAGCTTCCTTTTGCAATGAACTCGCCGCTCAGGGCATCCACGTAAAAATGAACCTGGTTATCGTAGGTAACCCTCCAGGCTGGTCGCAGATCCTGCTCATCAATTACCCCCGCTTTCTTATCCCCGAACCAGGCAATTTCTGCCAGCTCACCCAGGAAATAGTTCACACTCGGATTGACCACTTTGTGCTGAAAGGAACTGCCGCCATTGGCTTGGGCTACCTGGGCCGCCTCGACTGAATCTATCCATTTTCCCCCAGAGGCATCTTGTAAAATTGCGTCGGAATGCGTGCTCCTTGTCTGGGTGATTTGGCCGTTTTCGATGGTCACATACAGGGTCTTTCCCTCAGGATTAGCAAACAAGATGTCCCAGTTAGTGGCTTTGCCGTCGACGGATGTTCCCTCCTGCTCCCCGTGTATAGTAACCACATCGGCCCCATCGCCCAAGGCCTTTTTTGCCTCCACTTCAGCCAGGGCTACCGCCTGTTTGGCAGTTAGTGCTTTTTCCCCCAGTACTTCCCCTTGTGGTGAAGGTGAGCTTACCGGGGTGCTCGGTTTCTGTTGTTCCGCTGGCGTCGCGCTTGAAGGAGTCCCAGTTTGAGGAGTGGTCGCACAACCAAAAGAGAAAAACGCCAAAACCAGTAACAGGCATACTAACCATTTTTTTCTTTTCCATTCCCTTTTACTCATCGTCCCTCTCCTGCAACACAAATAAGTTTCCGGGGGAATATATTTTGAGACTGGGAATCCCAATTCTCTCAAATCCCCCTCGCTTATAAATTATTTTAACAAATTGAAAGTCCGCAATTTTTGAAAAGGAAATGAGGTTTTTTGAGATCTCTGGTTGTGTTTCCGTAAAGTGGGTTGTAGTCCGGGAACTATCCGGTAACTTTGCCCAACTTATATTTCTTGAATCAGAGAGCCTGTTTTTAATCCGGTCCCTGAGCCCGCTGGTATATGGTTCCCTTATATTGCTTAATCAACCACCCCAACCAGCGAGCGTACTTTTCTTCCGAATCGAATGTGCTTTTATATTCTTCTTTGAACTGCAGGAACTCCGCAAGCAGGAGAGTTCCCTTTTAGCCGAAGGTTTCAAAAAGGAATTCGATCATGGCATCCAGCTCTTCTTAGACGTGGTACTTTTCTGTAAAAGCGATGCCACTTTGTGCTCTGTGTTTATTCAGGCGAGGATACTAATTGAGAATTTTTTACCTGATTTCCTCCTTTCTAAAACTTCTGGTTTCAATCCCTTTTAGGTAGGCTCAAAACGTTTACTGTAAATATACCATTTTTTTGGGAGTTTTGGTTTCAATCCCTTTTAGGTAGGCTCAAAACTTAGTCAGGCGACTACTTGTGAGATAGACATCTGGAGTTTCAATCCCTTTTAGGTAGGCTCAAAACGATGTTGACCGAGCCGTAGAAACTATCACCCGGTATAGTTTCAATCCCTTTTAGGTAGGCTCAAAACTGCCTCCTTTTTTAAAAGCTTCATATCAAGAGCGGTAGTTTCAATCCCTTTTAGGTAGGCTCAAAACGCGGGATACACTGAATTCTTTTCTGCCGATGAACTTTGGACGTTTCAATCCCTTTTAGGTAGGCTCAAAACCCAGATGAGACCGAAACAAATATGTGTTCGAATTCATGTTTCAATCCCTTTTAGGTAGGCTCAAAACAGGATATATTTTCTGCGCCGAAATATATCATCGATGATTGTTTCAATCCCTTTTAGGTAGGCTCAAAACAGGTGCAGGAAGCCTTAAAAGTTGAGGGTTTGCCCGAGTTTCAATCCCTTTTAGGTAGGCTCAAAACAAATCCCTAAAGAGGACATATCAAAAGGGCTGGGTGCTGTTTCAATCCCTTTTAGGTAGGCTCAAAACGAGTCAGTGTGAAAGGAGGAGATGAGATGGAATGGAGTTTCAATCCCTTTTAGGTAGGCTCAAAACTGACATTGATTACCATTGGCTCGTAGGGACTGATGGTCGTTTCAATCCCTTTTAGGTAGGCTCAAAACCCCGGGCCGCATAGATTCAAAAAAAGCCCCTGCTGGCGTTTCAATCCCTTTTAGGTAGGCTCAAAACGGACTATCCTCGAAAGTCAAGGTGAGAAGGAAGCTTTGTTTCAATCCCTTTTAGGTAGGCTCAAAACTTGATACTGAAAGCACTCTCAGAGAGGTGGGAAAAGGTTTCAATCCCTTTTAGGTAGGCTCAAAACCAAGACACCGGAAAGACAAGCCTCAGCCATGCAATGTTTCAATCCCTTTTAGGTAGGCTCAAAACAAAACTATCTGGGAAGCATTACTCTCTATGCCTACGTGTTTCAATCCCTTTTAGGTAGGCTCAAAACTAACTTCTCCAGCCCGAATTCCTTGCCGATATCCTCGTTTCAATCCCTTTTAGGTAGGCTCAAAACCAGAAGATTGAAAGTAGCATAGTTTCCGGATTTGCAGAGGGTTTCAATCCCTTTTAGGTAGGCTCAAAACTTTGCTTATTCCGGACAATCGACTGTTTGGAGCCTGTGTTTCAATCCCTTTTAGGTAGGCTCAAAACGTTGTTGGCTTCAGACGATGCGGAAGCATAGGGAGCAGTTTCAATCCCTTTTAGGTAGGCTCAAAACTGGGGCACCCTGATTGTATCCGTTCAGGGTGGAAATATGTTTCAATCCCTTTTAGGTAGGCTCAAAACGTCCACCTCCTTCCTTATCCTTTTCAGCAAATTAGGGTGTTTCAATCCCTTTTAGGTAGGCTCAAAACGGAGGACGGGACGATTGACCTTATCGTCCGGAAACCCGAGTTTCAATCCCTTTTAGGTAGGCTCAAAACTGTCTATTCGAACGGTTTTATCCCGGGAGTCCAGAGTTTCAATCCCTTTTAGGTAGGCTCAAAACTCAGTTTATTCTCCATCAACTTACTCTTCACCGCCGGGTTTCAATCCCTTTTAGGTAGGCTCAAAACTTGCCTGAGCTTTCAGAAGTAATTTTAGACTTTGAAGATGTTTCAATCCCTTTTAGGTAGGCTCAAAACGACGGAATAATGGCTGGAGCTTCGAATTATCTTGAAAAGTTTCAATCCCTTTTAGGTAGGCTCAAAACCAGACGAGTGACATCCACAATCTCATAGAGGGTAGTAACGTTTCAATCCCTTTTAGGTAGGCTCAAAACTAGGTATATTGTGTCTGTCTCTGATTTGAAAGGGAAAGTTTCAATCCCTTTTAGGTAGGCTCAAAACATAAAAACTGCTTCTGCTCTGATCTCAGGTGTGGCGTCTAGTTTCAATCCCTTTTAGGTAGGCTCAAAACCTCAATATTGCTCTACGAGCCGCCTCCCGGTCAACTATGTTTCAATCCCTTTTAGGTAGGCTCAAAACGAAAATAAGGTAATCTACAAAGGCCGGGACTTCAAGCCCGTTTCAATCCCTTTTAGGTAGGCTCAAAACCTTCTACGAGAAACTCGCAGAGCAGTGCCCTGAGGCGCGTTTCAATCCCTTTTAGGTAGGCTCAAAACGAGCGATACCGTCCCGAGAAACGGTTTGGCGATGCTATGTTTCAATCCCTTTTAGGTAGGCTCAAAACAACTTCTCAAACTGATAGGCAGTGAATATGACTATTGTTTCAATCCCTTTTAGGTAGGCTCAAAACCTGTTCTCTATGATATGTCCTTCGTCGCCTTATCTCCGTTTCAATCCCTTTTAGGTAGGCTCAAAACTAGAGGTTCCCCGGTGTTCAGAACCGAGACAAAAGGAGTTTCAATCCCTTTTAGGTAGGCTCAAAACCTATATCGAGACTGCAGCAGCGATAGTCGGAATTAAGTTTCAATCCCTTTTAGGTAGGCTCAAAACGAATGAAAAAGGCGGGACTATATCTCGAGGGCTATATGTTTCAATCCCTTTTAGGTAGGCTCAAAACATGGAGACTGGCATATACGTCCTGAGGGAAAAATGTTGTTTCAATCCCTTTTAGGTAGGCTCAAAACTCTTCCCGTCTCCGGAAGCGGAACTTCATAATCTGCGTTTCAATCCCTTTTAGGTAGGCTCAAAACGCAGTATGGAGTTAGTCCTGCTGCCGTCCATCGGCAGTTTCAATCCCTTTTAGGTAGGCTCAAAACGAATTTGAGGAAATCATTTATGGATTGGATTTTGGATTGTTTCAATCCCTTTTAGGTAGGCTCAAAACCCATTTTTCCAAGATTTATTCTACCACATTTTTAAGAACGCTTTCCTTTATAACGTTCATATTTGAAAAAAGGGCTACTGAATTGACATCTCTCTCATTGAATTTCTGTCGAACTCCAGTAATTTCTGCACTATCTTTGACCGACAGCTATATGAACGTTGATGGTCCACCCTTACGACATCCCAAAATCTGAACAGAGGTATAATCCTTGCTTTCAAAGGTATATATTACTATGGAGTCCTCTTCCTCATGAATTACCTTCAATAAATCCCTCTTTAGGCGCATTAGACCAGCCTGAGTTATTTCCCCTTCAAAGACAGAATTTTGCACCCAGAAAAGGTATCTGCGGCAAGTCTTAAGGGCTTTAACCACTCTTTTCTCGTTAACATCGTATACCAAAATGATAAACATTCCGGTCACCATTCCGCGACAAGGGGCTCATAAACCTTTTCTTCCATCAGGTGTTTTTCCAATTTGTATAGTTCGATCCTGATCAACCGTCGGTAAGAGAATGGTCTACCCATTGATTTCAAGCACACAGTAGAATTAAGCTTATTTTCCCACTGTTCAACAAAGTTGCGCATAGCTTTCTGGGACATTAATAGCCCTCCAGTCTTTCTTGAGAAATCTCCGCTTTTTATCATCCCCTTTCCCACAAGAGTGAAAATAACTCGGTCCACCAAAATCGGCTTGAATATTTCCGCTACATCTAGATTCAAGGTAAATCTACGAAAGTTCGTAGTATGCAAATAACCTATTCGTGGGTCGAGGTGGGTTTGATAGATCTCTGTGAGGCACACAGAGTAAAGGAGAGAATTTCCAAAACTAATGAGGGCGTTAAGTTGATTCTGGGGCGGCCTTCTGGTGCGGGACGTGAAAGAGAATTCCTCATCTTGAAGGATAGCATCAAAAGAATTGTAATAAACTTGACGGATATTGCCTTCAATTGCCATAAGTTCATTGATGTCAGTCATTCCCTGTGCTGATTTCAGAAGGCATTCTATAGATTTTAGGGCCTCACCTACAGGTTTGTCTCGCTTTTCATAGTACTTCAAAACCTTGATCATGTTTTTAGCCGCACCTTCGAAGAACTTGAAAGCAAGAAATAATCTTCTTTCTGGATCCAGATAGTGTTGGGCTTGTTTTAAGACCATATAACCAGAATTCAAGTGTTCCCGGGGGTAAAAGGAACCCACGTAATAATCGTAAAAATTAAAAAAGTGGAGAACGATGTTGTGCTGAGCAAGGAATTCCAGAGCCCTCTTGTTTACTTGAAGCTCTCCGAAAACGTGGATTTCCCCCACCGTTTCCACGGGAATGTACTTCTTTTCTCCATCTTGTGTTTCCAAAAGCAGCGAGTTCTCGTGGCGGGTCAATGTTCCGGAGGAAAACAAATAAAAAGAACGCTTCATTTCAGGCCCAGCAAAACTCAAAATACCCACAATTTCGGCAATACTTGCATTTTTTAGGCGGGGGCGGTTGTTCGTGGGAAAGAATTTCTTGAATCTCCTTCCTTGCCCGATCCAGTTCCTCTCTTATTTCTTCACTTAGGGAAACCTCAATCTTTTTCTTTTCCATGGGAATCCGCACTTCCCCCTTTACTTTTAGGCCCCTCTTTTCCAAAACTGACAAATAGTAGGCTAGTTGCATGATAGCGCTTTTCAAGTGTGCAGAGCTTTTCTTCACTTCAGCGACCACCAACCTTTCTTTTTCGCTGGACAAGACATCAAATTTACAGCCATCCAGGATGACCTCTTTGCTTTCTCTGGGATAACTGTATTCGGACAAATACTTGCCAACCTCTATGAGCCGATTTTCCTGATCGGGATTCAGCTGGTGCCGAATTAGCCATACCTGGCGAGGGCAGATAAAAAAATACCAGATGAGGGTCCCGCCGAGAATGGTTTGGTTCATATAATTTGTTCCTGATAAAAGGCTTGATTATCAGGAGGAAGCAAACCAAACTCCAAGGAATAACGGGAAGGGTAAGCCAGATACAACATTTTTGCTCCCTCAAATTCCTTGCCGTATTCTTGGGCTTCTTCCTCTTTTACCTCAAGTGCAAAACGGTTTAGGAGGGAAAAGAAACGCATTTTTTGGCGAAAATTCAAGGAATTGCGAAAGGAGCGGTCAAGGTATTTTTGCCACAATTCTTCCGAATTTCTGCACCCGTAATGGCGAAGTTCCCTCAATATTTCCTCTGGGAGCATCCCTTGATAGGGAATAAATAAGGGCAATTGAATTATTTCCGGTTCCGAAAAAGGTTCCAAAGAGGAGAGCTTTTCCCAGTTACCCAGGGCCCCTTGCTCCAGAAATTCTAATGGTTGCTGATAGGTGTTTTGGGCAAAACATAATTTAAAGTAAGATTCCATTAAGCTATAAGATTCACTTTCCCCAAATTGCACTTTCCCCTGAAGGATTTCGTCAGTGGAGCGCCTCTGGGCCGAATCCTTGTAGACCAACAATCGAGTATTTTTTTCTCCTCCTCTGAGAAAGGGGAAAACTTTCACATGACCGTATTTCTTTTCGCCGTGCCGATTGCACCTGCCTGCAGCCTGGAGGATGGAAGGAAAAACTGGAAGCGCACGGTAAATCACGTCAAAACTGAGATCAACACCGCATTCAATGGCCTGTGTACTGATGACAATCACTTTTCCCTCTTCTTTTAATCCCCGATAAATTTCCTGAATGCGCAGAGATTTGTGCACTGGGACCAACCTACCTGAGAGGTAGTAAATATTTATCCCTTTTTCTTGAAGGCGTTGTTTTAAGAGTTGGGCAACGATAGTAGCATCGTTAATAGTGTTCAGAATAACTCCTATTTTGCTAAAGCGAGAGATTTCCCTCTGTACTTCCTCCACCAATTGCTCCTCGTTTAAGGAGGGAAGCTGCTCCACCTCAAATCTCTCTATGGCTGGAGGACGTTTCCCCAAGCAGATGAGATCCGATTCCAAAATTCCGTAGGATGTCTCGGGCAATGTGGCGGTGGAGAAAAGAACCTGAAAGTTCATTGCGCTGGCTGCTGCTTCCAGAATGTTCAGGAAGGGATTCCAGGAATTGCTCCCCACAGATTGCGGTTCGTCCACAATTATAAAGGAGTTTTTCAGCCCATCAACTCGCATTGTATCCTGCATCCTTCCCGGAAAAAGAATGCGAAAGAGCTGGTTATAAGTGGTGGCGATAATGGGGCTTTTCCAGGTTTCCCTGAGCACTTCATCAGAAGGGGAGAGGCATTCTTCTTCCCGGGACAAATAAGCCAGGGAATGATCCTCGAAGACACCCATCCCGGTAGCCGCCCTAATTTGGTCAGCGGATTGGGAAATGATAGAAAGATAGGGAGCAACATAAATTATTCGGGATTTTTCACCCAGAGCTACGCCCTTCAAAGCAACCGAAAGTGCAGTCAGGGTTTTGCCATATCCGGTGGGAAGTTCAAGAGAAAAAAAGGTGGCATCCCTGTGGGCAATATAAGTTTCTACCGCAAAGTTTCGGCTTTCCTTTCTGGCTTTCAGGATTTCCTGGGCAGTATGGCCGCTTTTTTTCTTCTCTTCGCAATATTGATCGATGGCCTTCAGGGAATTTAAAGCTTCATCTTTGGCAATCAGCATTTCGGGAAGTAATTGATTGAACCCGGCTGCGTTGATCCGGTCCGCCCTGATCAAGGCGCTGGCCTCTTCCACTGCCTGCAGGCAATTTCGGGAAGCCAGGAGAAATTTGTTTCCCTGGTATAAATGGGTTTTAATCTGAACAAGGGCTCTTTGAGCCCCCTTTTCCCACTTTCTTTTCAAGGAGAGCATCCTTTCTTCCCACTCTTTTTCAGACAAGATAGGGGGAACAGGAAGTTCGGGAAAAAAGGGATTTAGAAAAGAAAGTAAACCCGCATAATCGATTTCCAGAAGATGAGAGCAAGGAAAAGCACCCAGCCAGGGAGGGCTTTCCGGAAAATAGTTGGGAAATTCGCCGTGATGGGCAAAAATAAAAGAGGTGAGCTTGAGACAGAGGCGTTCCAGTTGGAACTTTTCCTCTTCATTGAGTCCTAAAGAATTTAAAAAAAGATCGCCCATATGGAAGAAGATAAAAGCACTCAATTGGGCATGGTGGATGGGGGTCTTCCCTTTACCTCGGATATAGTCCTGCCAGCTTTCCGCTGCCTTTCCGGAGTCATGCAACAAGTAAGCCAGAAAGCGAAGGCGCTCCGGGTTATTTTTGGGTTTGGCAAAGCCCGAAGCCATACAGGCTACCTTGAGCAGGTGGTCTTTTAACAGGAACCTTTGCCCGTCTGGACTATCCGGACGGGCAAGGCATTCTTCAAATTTATATCTCACCACAGGCAAATTATCTGGTTGTTTTGGAGACGGACAATCTTATGCTCCAGATTGGACTTTTTGAGCTTGGCCAAAATCGGCTTTCCTGAGGCTTCGAAAATAAAATCAACCCTGTTGTGGAAGGTTCTGTCACCATTGTGCACAAGGGGCACAGCTCGGGCCGTGGCATAGGCAGAACCAGAGAGGGGGGTTATCTTGGCAAGCAGGGGAACAGGCAAAACACTTTCTACGGAGTATTCCTGAGTTAAATCGATTTCCATAACTTCCCCTTGGAGCTTTTGGGGCTCTTCCGGGAAAACCAGACAGAAGGCGGAACCCAAATATGTATGGTAGATGGACCTTCTGGCGGTGATGAAATCTAAGAGTTCATCGGATACTGGTCCTGAGTAGAATATTTGGTAAGTGGGTTGAACAATCAATTCTACAGAGGTAGGCCGGTTAAAATCTTCACCGGAAGAGAGGAAATCCTTTCCTAGAAGAGAAAGGACCGTGCATGTTTTTTTGAGGGGGGATTGGAAGGCAATACCTAAGAAGTGCCGGTCCATAAGGAATTTTCTCCAGGATGGGCTCTGATTATCCACGCCGATGATGGCCCCTATCAACCCCAGAAGTGTGGGCTTTGGAGGGAAAGGGTAACTGCTGTGTGTGATGGAGGTATCGGGCATGCGAAAATGAGCAATTGACCCCCTTAATCGAAAACTAATGAGAGTAAGAGTTTCTCCGCTCATCAATTTTCAGAAAGAGGAAGGTTCCCCAGGAAGGTTGCCTTCCAAGTTTGCTTCAGGATGCTTCCACCAGCGTATCCGATCAATTTTTTCTTTGTTCTTCTGGAGTTCTTCAGCGAGTTCGACGATGTTCAATTTCACTTTGTCAATGGAAGTGGGAGGATTATCGCCAAGCCAAGCTTCCCGGTCAGGGAAAAGAGAAAGCCTCTCTTCCAGGTAACCAATACGGAAGTAAGGGTCTTTATATTCCGCACATAAGAGAAGCATGGGCTGTTGTATTCCCCTTCCTCTGCCCTGGCGATGAATGGTGCCTTTCCAAAGTGCTTCCAATAGAAGATTCAAGTCCTGCTCATCCATACCAGAACGCTCTGCAAGGACGGAATTCACTACACCGGACATGGCGAAAACGGCAAAAGGCAGGTAATACATTGTCCAGATCGTCCCTTGAGTTTTGCCGGTTGTCTCTTCTCCTTCTTTTGCTTCCACGTCCTTGGAGGGCATCATGGTGGTTCCCTGAACATATTTCGTTCGCACTGGATGTAAGGAATGCGCCCACCCAAATTGAACTGGGCCTGTCCGGTGGAATGCCCTTCCGGTTACGCTAAAGACCGCTCCGAATACGCGCATGTCGAAAGCGGCCTGGAGGAGTTTTTCCTCGACTGCTTCGTTTTCGGCCTTGGGATCAACTCCAATATTTTTTAATATTTCTGCGGCTAATTTGTCCCTGCCTAAGAGGAACCTCCCGCTTTCATCCCTTTCCTCCCGGCACCAGATAAAGTAACGTTTTTCTTCTCCCCCATCGGGAAATTTGGAATAAACGTAATCACGAACATCCCTTTTAATGCTAACGTCCGAGAGAGAAATGCGTAAATCCTCTTCTCCGAAAAGCCTTCGGGCATCGGAATCGTTTAAGGGATCCCGATTAGGGATACCGTCCTTAACGCTTTTCACAAACAAAATCTCTGCACTCTTTAAAGGCATCATGCTTCTCCTCCCTTCTTGATTTCTTCAAAAATTGAATCGGATAACATGTATCCTGACCAGAAATTGGCCATAAACTCATCACGTTTGCGCCCAATCTCTTCCCTGAGATTCTGAAAGGCGCAAGAAACTACTGCCCCGAGCTCCAGAATCCGGTTTAACTTGTCACTGTAAGAGATTCTCACCCTATCTGCGTATTCCGGAAGCCTGCCCAGAGCTTTAAGCCAGACTTTTTCGGGGTTGAGGTTTTCACCGAAAGCCATGATCCTGTGTTGTAAGAAATCCTTTTCCGTTGCTGCATAATAAATTTTAGAAAAAGCTCGGATAATGACCCCGGAAGCAAACCCCACCTCCTCAGGGGAAATCAGGTTTATTTCCTGAGGAGAAGAGAACCAGAGTTTTTTGCCAAACTCTTGCCAATTAAACAAATCCTTCCCTCCTTTCTCTTTAACACTCTCCAGAAATGTGAAATAAGCGGTTTTGAACAAAAAAAGGAAGAAAACTTCCCATCTCAAATTAAAAAAGTTCTTACGATTCTCAACCCCCTCGCTGAAAAACTCCCTATTCGCTGAGGCCCTTTTGGCTAAACGATTCATGCGCGCTGCTAAAAAATTGAAAAACCTATCGAGGTCCAATTCCCTGGTCCGAAGCAATTTCTCAAAAACCGACCAAATATTCCCCATTCCATAGGCCCGGGATAATAGGTAAAGTAAAGAGGAAAATCTTTCTTTAATATCATCATTCCATGGAAGAAAAAGCTTTTCCCTTAGATTTGCGTTTTGCTCAAGGGCATTGGTGAGCGCATCATGGAGACGGGATAAAGTGGATGGCAAGACATCTTCTATAACAGCTCTCAATTTGATATCGGCATTGGCTTCGGTGTAGTAATAGAGGGTAGCGAGAAAATCCCCGGAATTGAACTCTTCCGGCAAGCAGGAATCATAACCGAGAACTGGTCTCAAAAAATAATCCCGTCTGTCTTTTCTTGGCTTTTTATCAATGTAAGCGGTTATGGCTTCCAGAATGCCCCTATCATCATCCTCTCCTTGAAGCATAGGAGTGATGAGCATAGACCCTGTGACATTTTCTAACTGTCTTTGTTGTATTTCCTCTGAAGGCAAATCCACGGTAGAAAACATCTCTTTGACAAGCCAGTTTGGAAGGCGGGAACTGACAACCTGACTCACCGTGGCTCCTACGGTAAGAGCCTTATAACAATCTGGGCACAATGCCGCGACAGTTTCTGCCAGGTTTTTTATTTCTCCCCCTTGTTTCCAGGTTTCCGGGAAGGGGGCGTGCCAGGTTGGGGCAAGCCAGTTAAATGATTTGGAATAGGCGGAGACGCACTTTTCGTTCTTTCCGCATAAGGAACAGGAGGCAGTTTCCCCATATTCCGCCCCTTCTCCCAACTTGGCTTCAAATGAAAGATCCAGAAGTTTTGCCCAATTGGCTAAGATGAACTTTCCGGGAAAAATCCTGCTTGGCCCAATGGTTATAAATTGGGGATCGCCCAAAGGGACTTGTTTGTCGCTGTAAAAATAAGGACCGTTTTCTCGGGGAATAATCAAAGCCACGAGGCCTTTATTGTTTAATGATTCACCATTTTTAATCCTTTGAAGGGCTTCGTGAGCCAGGGGTTTGAGCTTGGAAGAAATTTCTTCCATTTCCCTGGGCAAAAAGGGTCCTTGAATATCAACGGTCCGTTCCAGCCTGCCTTGGAGAAAGTTTAATGGCTCTTCTGCCAGAGATTGAAGGTTTTTCTCGTATGCCAGGAAAACAGGCACTGGATATCTCCCCTGAGGAACAACAGGGTTCCCTGAAGGGGGAAGAAAAATGGGGAAAGCTTGAAGGCGTTCTCTATCAGGTTCGAAAACCTTTTTTGGCTTACCCCTGGATTTCTTTTTACCGGAAGAATCAGCCTCCCGTACCACTCCCATTATAGTGAGGGGAAAAGGCTCAGCGCGGAAACCACCGCTAATAGAAATCTCCAAGATCATTACGGTCTCAAAGAAAGAGCCTGCAGATTTTGAGTCAGTAATCCACTCTAACAGCATCCTGGGAGGCAGCTTTGCCTTTAAAATCATTTGACCTAAATTTCTTAATTTTTCAAGAAACATCTCTTTCCTCCATTCTGCAAAAGCCAAATCCCTCTGAGTTTTTGGAACCCAGGCCGCAATTAAGAGCTAACTCTAACAGGAATGGACTGCCACGGAGGTTAAAATGGCCCAACCAACCCTTGATCACTGTATCCTTGAACATCACAACTTTGAAATCGTTGGGTTCAACCCTTTCCGGGGAAATACTGAATTCTAAATCGTTATCGGGTTGCCCATAGACTATCTCATATTTTTTCCTCAGATTGTTCTTGACCAACTCGGAAAATCTATCCTCAAATGGAGAGTAATAATAAGTATAGGACCTACTGTCCCTGGTTAAAGTGCTATAGACCACAAGGGGAGAGAGCATTTCCACAATAATTCCGGAAGTCCTTAAAACAGGCTCGACTAATTCAATTTGCAAGACTTCCAGCTTCTCCTCCCCGATTTTAAAAATTCCCTTTTTGAGAATCCCGCTTGAAAGTTCTTGGACGAACCGCTTCAGCGGGGAAGCTACCCATAATTCAATCGGTGGTTGGAACGCAAATTTTTTCTTTTCCTTCTCCACATAGCACTTTCCAAGAAGGCGGGAGAAGACAAAGAGTTTGAATTTTCTTTTTTCTAAATGAAAGCCCTCCTGGTGAAGAAAGTTTCTCAAGACAGAATCGTCAATATTTTGATATAAGGCTGCCTGAATCAGATGGTTGTAGTTCAGTGGAACTTGAAATTCATTTTTGGCAGAACTCAGTTTGATCTGTAGTTGCAGAAGCTCTCACCTCCCTTGGTTCCCTTGCTCCCATTGATTTTATTCCTTTCGAACTCCTCTTTTGCTTTTACGTAATATTATGAAAAAAGACTTCTCAAAATTCAATTCCACCCTCGGGGTCAGGTCTTGCAATGCAACATTTTTATTTCAGCTGGTTTCTGTTCAAAGGAGTTCAAGGGATGCTAAAGGGAGGAGAAGCGGAGCAGAAGCGGAGTTCTCACACAAAAAAGCAATAATTATTGCATTAAAAGAAATGGGACTTTCTGCTTTTAGGGAGTCCTCTTTTCTTCCTCTTTGGGAACAATCCTTTCCACCACGATGGTACAGCGGGTGGCAAGAGCTGCCAGGGCACCTATAGCGGCCCAGACGGGGAGGAGTAAAGTGGCCACCACTCCAATCGTCAGCGGGATTTCAATTAAAGTCCGCCCCTCCTCGTTCTTGATGATGATGCGCCGGATGTTTCCCTCATGCAGGAGGGTTCGAATTGTAGAAACAAGCATCTCCCCTGTGACTTTTACTTCTTCCACTCTAATTTCTTCCTCGCTCATTTCTCTTCCTTTCCAGTTTAGTCTTGAATATCCTCCCTTATACTTCAATTTTCAAGGACGGCCGTCTCCTGAACATCGTGGTCGGGGATGATTTTTTCCACATCCCGCACGGCAGGGATGAGGTAACCGCTCAGGCCCACGAGAACCACGAGGAGTCCCATGAGGGTGATGAGCAAGGCCATTCCCGAACCTGGTCCCGTGCCGAAAACCCTCCCCAAGGAAAAAAACGGATTGGCGTTTCTCATTAAAGGTTCGAAAACCCTGTCCGCCAGGGGCCCTGCGACCACAATGGAAATTGGTGAGACCACCTGGGCGATTAATCTTCTAATGGAGAAAACCTTCCCCTGAATATCCGGGGGAACTTTGGATTGCCAGATAGCCTGGTTTGAGGCGTTGATCAGTGGGCTAATGAAGGAGCCCAGGAACATTCCTCCTGCCCAGAAAAGGAAATTGCCTCCTGCGCCAAGCATGACCAATCCCAGAAGGGAGGAAAGGGCCCAGCCCAGAAAAACACCGTGCACCTTCCTTTTGGGTCCTCCCCAGATGCTCAAGAGGATTCCTCCCAAAACTCCTCCTAATCCCCCGATGGAATCCGCGGCCCCCAAAATTGTGGCGTTCTGGTTGGTCTTTGCCAGGATCATGGGTGAAGCGAGGATTCCCCCGATTGAGGAAAACATGTTCCCGAAGAGGAAGATGGTCTGGAGCCCGAGAAGGGATGGCCGGGAGAAAATATATTTGAAGCCGTAGAAGGACTCTTTCCAGAGGCTGCCCTGCGCCTTTAACCCTTCCTGAGAGCGCTTGGGCTGGGGAATTCGGGCAATGAGGAGCGCTCCTAAGGCCAGGAGGAGGGTTAAGATATCCAGACCGAAAATTCCTGCGACCCCGATAAAACCAATGAGGCTGGCGGCGAAAATGGGAGCCAAAATCCCAGTTCCGGATTCCGCCAGGGAAATCATGGCGCTCGCTCTGGCGTATTGGTCCTTGGGAACCATTAAGCTGATGGAGGCGGAATAGGCCGGCCACTGGAAGGAAGTGAAGAAACCGGCGAAGGCCACAGCGATGTAAACGTGCCAGATTTCCAGTTTTCCTAAAAGGAGGAGGACAAGCATAGTCAGGGTGGAAACCCCGGTGGCGATGTCAGAGAGGGCCATGGTAAGTTTTCTGTTCCAGCGGTCAACAAGTGCCCCGGCGAAAGGGCTCATAAAGACCTCAGGGCCAAATGCACAGAAGGCCATCGTGGTCAAAGATGTGGCTTGACCGGAAATCTGATAGGCCCAGATCGTCAAAGCGAAGCGTGACATGGCTGAACCCAAAAGGGAAAACACCTGACCTGCCCAGACGATGAAAAACGAACGCATGCCATTTAAAGGTTTTTTCAGTGCCGTTACTTGCTCCACGGATCCTCCTTCAAAGTTAAATCAGAGCACATTCTAAATCTATGGAGTAACCAGTCAAACTTTTGTCAGGTTTTCCCTTCAAAAAAGTCTGAAATTGGAATCCGAAGCCAGACAAACTGGGAATAACTATAACATAATTTTGGTAAGTTTGTGAAAAATTTATTTGGGCTTTCGGGCCTGGAGGAGTTCCGTGATCTCCTGAGCGGCTTCTTCCACCGATTTATAGCTCATATCGAGTATGGGCCAGCCTGCCTGATAGAAGATGCGGTGGGCCAATCTGAGCTCCTCTTTAATCCCATCCAGATCCACATAGTCCCCGCCCACGTGGAAACGCCGGATCCTGTTCGAGCGAATCATTGCCAGGCGTTCCGCGTTCACCGTCAGGGCCACGATTTTCCACTGCGGGATCTCATAGAGTATGGAAGGAGGTTCAATGCCCATAACGATAGGCACGTTGCCCACGAGCCAGCCCCGGTAAGCGAGGTAAATGCTCAGGGGAGTTTTTGTAGTGCGGGAGACTCCCACGAGAACGAGATCAGCTTTGTCCAGCTCCTCGGCCCTTTTCCCGTCGTCGTGCTCAATGGCGAATTCCACGGCCATTATCCGGCGGAAGTAGTCCTCCTCGAGTTCCCTTCTGAGGCCCGGACGGGAGAGCGGTTTCTGGCCCAGCCAATCGCTAAGACGGATAAGCATGGGGCCAAGCACGTCGATGCACTCCAGCCCCCTTTCCCGGGCAAGCTGAACCAGAAAGGCTCTGAGAGTAGGAACGACGAGGGTATAGACGATCAGGCCCCCGGTGCGCTTCGCTTCCTCAACGATTTCTTCAATCTGGCTTTCCCTTGCAATTCCCGGGCGAATTACGGTTTCCACATTTGCTTCCTGGAATTGCGCCAGAGCAGCTTTTACCACCTTTAAGGCTGTTTCCCCGGTGGCATCGGAGAGGATGAAGATTTTCCGTTCTTTCTGATCCTGTGGAGACATTGGGCTTCCCTTTCCTTTCTCAATCATAACCTCGGTTGCCTTTTTCCACCAGAATCCAACAATGGGGTCAGATCTTGCATTACGACATTACTACATTTCTGGCCCCTATTTTTAGGGTCTCCTCCGCTTCTCCTCCACTTCTACACCGCTTTTGGCTGACAAAGGAAACTGGGATCAGATACTGTATTTCATATTAACCCCCTCTTGAGTAGGAGGGGTCGTAGGCATCCCTTTTTTGTAAATGGCATGGGCGATGAGGAGGAGTTTGTGAGCGGCAGCGATCCCGGCTTTCTTCTCCGGAGCACCCTTCTCCTTGAGCCTCTGATAGATCTCCCTCACCTGGGGATTGTACCTTGCTCCGGACAAAGTCCCTTGAAAGAGAAAGTCCCCGGATAGAGGAGGGCCCGGATCAGGTCGTTCCCCCTCTTGCTGATCCTGGGCTTTCCCCTGACGCTCTTTCCGGAAAGGCAGCGGCCTCCTTCAGCTCTTTGATTATTGAAAGTCTCGAAAAAAATCTTTTTAGTTATTTCTTTATAGTCTGAAAGTAGCTACCGGAGCCCAATGAAAAAAATGTTGGATTGCAAGACCTGACCCCCGAGATACTGGCCGGTTGCCTTTTTCCACCAGAGTTCCTAATATCGGAAAGAGCTACTCCTTTTAATCGAGGCGAATCGATGCAATACCGGAAATTTGGAAAGCTGAACTGGGAGTCATCCCTTCTGGGATTTGGAACCATGCGCCTGCCCGTGCTGGATGGGGACCAGAGCAAGATCGATGAGGAAGAGGCCCAGAGGATGATCTACTGCGCCATTGATCAGGGCGTGAACTACATCGACACGGCCTACCCCTATCATCAGGGAAAAAGCGAGGTCTTCCTGGGAAAGATCCTCAAAGGAAAATACAGGGAGAGGGTGAAATTAGCCACCAAACTCCCTATCTGGCTTTTGGAAAAGAAGGAGGATTGTGAGCGCTACTTCAACGAGCAACTGGAAAGACTTCAGAGCGAGCGCGTGGACTTCTACCTTTTCCACGGCCTTTCTAAAAATAGTTGGGGGAAGGTTTTGGAACTGGATTGCTTCGCCTGGGCAGAAATAAAAATGGCCGAGGGGAAAATCGGATCTCTGGGTTTTTCTTTTCACGATGAATTCCCCCTCTTTAAGGAGATCGTGGACTCCTACGATAACTGGACTTTCTGCCAAATCCAGTACAACTATTTCGACGAGGATTATCAGGCTGGGAAGCGAGGGTTGAAATACGCTTTCCAAAAGGGGTTAGCCGTAGTCGTCATGGAACCCATCAGGGGTGGCTCTCTGGCCAAAGCCCCTTCCCCGGTCCAGAAGATCTGGGATCAGGCTAAAGTAAAAAGGACTCCTGCAGAGTGGGCCCTCCTCTGGGTCTTCAATCACCCGGAGGTTTCCGTCACTTTAAGCGGAATGAGCACCTTCGCACAGGTTTCGGAAAACATAGCTATCGCCTCGAAAGCTAAATCCGGGACTTTTACAGAAAATGATTTAGAGCTCATCGCTCAGGCCAAGGAAACCTACCGAAAATTGCGGCCCGTGCCCTGTACCCAGTGCAACTATTGTCAGCCATGCCCTGCGGAAATCCCCATCCCGGGCATCTTCGAAATCTATAACGATGGCAAGTGCTTCGAGCAGATGGAGAGGGCAAAAATGGCCTATAAGAAATGGATTAAAGATGAGCATAAAGCAAACCGCTGCACGGAGTGCGGACAATGTGAGTCCTTATGTCCCCAGCAGATCCCCATCAGGGAGTGGCTGAAGAGGATTCATGAAGAGTTAAGTTCGGATATTTCTCCTTGATTAAACTTCCTTTTCGATCCCAAGATCATATTCCAGGTTATCCCCCAGTCTTCTTTTAGCATTTTAACGATCTCAAGCGCAGCCTTACCTGCCAAGCTTCCTGTATTGGAAGCATTACTGGCACAAGCTACAATGCCAATTTTAACTTTGTTTAATTTCACATTTTTCTCCAGTTTACCCTTTTTCTTTACTCCAATATAAGTTCGTAAACGAAAATATCCTCCTGGAAATTGCTCCAGCTCTTCAAGGGAAGCTGTTTCAGCAAGGAAAGAAGCGGGGCCTCGCCAGTTTCTGGTTTAGGGACGAAAGCCTCTACGGTTTTTCGACCTTTTGTCAGGGCTTTAGCCTGAGCCAGCAGGCTCAGCATTTCCCTCTCAGAACCCTCAAGGAAATCCAGGGAGAATCCCCCGTAAGGCTGAGAATACTCGCTGGATAAAAGAAGTGCGGAAATTCCCCCTTCGTCTCTTATCTGGAGCGCGAGCTTCATCCGGGAAAGGGCAGTCTCAGGATTCATGAAAAAGGGGTAGAAGCGCCAGCCTAAAGGAAGGTAGCCTTTAGCAGCCAGAAGAAACTTGGAGCTGAAGAGAAAATCACAGGCCTCCAGATCACTTGCCTCAAGGGGCCGTGAAAGAGGAACTTCTTGGGAGATTTCGAGCTCTGGCAAATCCTCGACCTTACCTTCCAGGTAAACGAAGGAGGCCCTTCTCTTAAAACCCATAGATTCCGCGAGGCGCAAGGAGGCAATATTTCCTGAGTAAACGGAGAGGCCTACCCGTAAGGCCCCTTCTGATACGGCCTTCTCGATCAGGTAGCGGGTGATTGCCCTGGCTGCGCCCCTGCCCTGGAAATCGGGATGGGTGCGCAACCCCTCAAGCCAGATATAACCCGGAACGAGCCTCAAGTAGCGCGCAAAGGAAATGACATTCCCCTCAAGCTCAGCCACGCAAAGCTCAGAATTCTTATCCCGAAGCCACTCCTCAAGCACATAAGGGATATAGTCCTCCCCTTCCCAGATCCGGGAAGAAATTTCCAGGATCCTTTCTGCGTCCTCATCTCGGGCACTTCTGAGCTTAAAATTCAAATCCGTGAACCTATCCCCTACTCCGTACTCCTTTTCACGGAGACCGAGGCTAGAAAAAAGAAAAAGGTGGTAAAGACCAGGAGGATAAGGATATAGGGCCAGATTTCCCCGAATCCCTGACCCTTGATCATCACGCCCTTCAAGGCCCAGTTAGCATAGGTCATGGGCATGCAGTAGGAGAAAGCTTGAAGCAGGGGGACAAGCTGCTCCACGGGCCAGAAGAATCCTCCCAGGAAGGCCTGGGGAATGATCACCACGGGGATAAACTGGATGGCCTGAAACTCGTTCCGGGCAAAGGCGGAAAGAAAAATCCCCAAACTGACCGCCGCCAGAATCACAAAGAGATTCACCAGGTAGACGAGCCAGAGGCTTCCCCGGTATTGAATCCCCAGGACGTAAATGGCAAAAAGGAGAACGATTATCGATTGGATTAGAGCAAAAACCAGAAAACCAAAAGCGTACCCCGCAATAATTTCCGCCTTCCCAATAGGTGAAACCAGCAAGCGCTCCATGGTGCCCCTGGTCCTTTCCCGGATGAAGGAAACCACGGAGAGCAGGAACACGAAGAAGAAAACAAAGAAGGAGATAAAAACGGGAGCCAGGTAATCCACAGTGTCAAAATCCTTACCTCCATAAAGAAACTCAGTTTCCAGCTCGGGAAGGGCTCTTCCGCCAAGCAATGAGGGGCTTATATCCCGAATGAGCAGGGAAAGTTTCTCCAGAATTTGAGAAGTTGTAGAGGGCTCGCTTCCTTCAAGGACAAGCCTGATTTGGGGAGGGGCACCGGGCGTTGGGTTCAGAATTTCTTGGGGAACAATCAGGGCAGCCTGAATTGCTCCTTCCTGAATCCGGGAAACAGCCTGAGAGGCCTGAATTGATTCCACATCAAGGCCGTATTCTTCCATTTTTTCAAGGACCAGCTCCTTGAAGGGCACCCCTTCTGGAAGGGAAAGCCCTACCTTCAGGTTTTGGGAAGGAGAGGTGATCAGGTAAGCGAGCAATCCCATAACGAAGATCGGGGCGAGAAAAATGAGGGCTAAGGTCCGCTTGTCGCGAAGGAATTGCCTGATGATTCGCAAAGCCAAGGCGAATATCCTGTCAAAAGACATTCCTGGCCTCCTGGCTCAGCTTGAGAAATGCGAGCTCCAGATTCTCCTCGCCGGTGTTGGAGAGAATTTCTGAAGGAGAACCTTCAGCAAGGATTCTTCCCGCCCGAAGCATCAGGACGCGCTGGCAGCGGTTGGCCTCATCCAGATAGTGAGTGGATATAAGAATTGTGGATCCATTTTCCGCGAGTTGAGAAAAATAGCCCCAGAAAGAATAGCGCAGCTCGGGATCAACCCCTACCGTGGGTTCATCCAGAAGGAGTAACTCCGGTGAATGAAGCAGGGCACAGGCTAAAGAGAGCCTTTGTCTTAGACCACCGCTTAAGTGCTCCACCTTACTCTTGCGCCTTTCTTCCAGCTCCACGAGTTCCAGGATATTTGAGATCCTTTGCTTTCTCTCTTTCCCTTTAAGGCTATAAAGTGATGCGAAAAAAAGAAGATTCTCCTCGACGGTCAAATCCAAATATAGGCTTTCCAATTGAGGCATATAACCGATTAGCTGGCGCATCTCTGGAAAAGGAGCAGGTCGGCCGAAAAGGGAAACTTTCCCTGAGGAAGGGCGAAGGAGGCCGCAAAGTATTCTGATCAGGGTTGTCTTGCCGCTACCGTTAGGACCCACCAGCCCAAAAGTAATCCCGCGAGAAATGCACAAGCTGAGGCCGCTAAGAGCAACCAGATGACCGAATTTCTTGGTAAGGTTCTCGACCTCTACAAGCTCAGGCATGCTTTATCGATCTCCCTTTCCCCCCTTAAAAGGAGACTCCTGAAAAATAAGAATCACGAGGTCACTGAAATGAATTCTGATGAGATCTGGACCTTTTCTCCGGGTTTACTTTTCACCCTTCTCGTAAGGAATCCCGTCCGCTGCCGGAGCAACAGCTCTGCCCACGAATCCTGCCAGGGCCAGAAGGGTAAGGATATAGGGCAGGGAACCCAGCCAACCTCGAGGAATGTTTGCCAGCCAGGGGTAGGTCGTGGTAAGGCTCTGAATTACATCTCCCGCTACTCCAGCAAGGGTGAAGAAGAGCACAGCAAGCAGTGTGTTCAAGGGTTTCCACTTGCCGAAGATCATTGCCGCCAGGGCAATGAATCCCTTTCCTGCGGGCATGTGGTTGTCGAAAATATCCAGTTGTCCGATGGACATGGAGGCCCCTGAAATCGCTGCTAAAACGCAGGAGGCCATCACGCAGAGGTAGCGCACGAGGTAAATGTTTACCCCCAGAGTGTCTGCAGCCTTGGGGTGCTCACCCACAGCTCGAATACGCAGTCCCCACTTTGTCTTATAGAGCAGAAAATGCATTAAGAAGGGGATAACCAGGGCGAAATAGACAAAGACGGTTTGCTTGTTCATGACCCCCCAGAAAATGCTGGCCACGACAGGGATCCGGGAAACGAAGTAAGATATCGGGAAGCCGATAATCAGGGCACCAAGTGCCGAGAAGAGCCATTTCCTCCTATTCCTTTTTAAAATGGCAGCCAAGATAAAGAAGAATGAAATCACAAGGATTCCTAAAAGGAACCAGCTTGCTGCTTCAGGGGAAAGCTTAACTCCCTGGGCAAAAGAGGGAACGGAAGGAGAATGGCCCGTGGTATTAAAGATGCGCTCCAAAAGGTAGGTCATTCCGCCCAGGGCGAAAATGTTGATCGCTACGCCATAAACGATCTGGTCCCCTCTCCAGGTAACGCAAATATAGGCGTGAAGAAGGCCCATGACCAGTCCTACACCGATTCCTAAAAGAAGACCGATCCAGGGGTTTCCGGAATAGTAAGAGCCGACAACGGCAAAGAACCCGCCCATTCTCATCAAGCCCTCAAGGGCAATGTTCACCACTCCTGAGTTCTCGGTGATCACGCCCCCCAGGGCGGAAAGGAGAATCGGGGTACCGAACTGAAGCATGGAAGCCAGGGACAGAGTAATTATCTGCTCAACCATGAGTTAATCCTTTCTCCGTGCGGGAAGCATCAAAAGGTAGCGGATAATGTAGTAGGCCGCGATAAAGAGCACGACCGAGCCCTGAATGATATCGGCGAAGGATTTATGAATCTTGAAGGGAGGAAGTTGCATCGCGGTAGCTCCTCCTCGGATGAACCCGAAAAGGGTAGCGGAGAGCATAATGCCGATGGGATGGTTCTGACCGATCAGGGCCATAGCAATTCCATCGAAACCGTAGCCCCCTGGGAAAACCCCGGGGAACTTGAATTCCGTGCCGCAGATCATTAAAACGCCGCCGAATCCCGCAAGGGCCCCAGCAAGGAACATGGAAAGCATGATCCTTTTTTTGACGTTAATCCCGGCATAGCGTGCAGCGTGAGGGTTGTAGCCTGAGGCGCGAATCTCGTAGCCCACCACGGTTCGGTAGAGCAGCCAGAAGACGAAGGCTACGGCGGCCAGGGCAAAGAAAATTCCTATGTTCAGGCGAACTCCCGGAATACCGTAATGCCACTGGTAAATAAAGTACCCGGAGAGCCCGGTGACTGCCAAGGAGATGATCAAGGAAAAAAGCCAGCCAATCCTTCTCAGCCTGGAGCTTCTCTGAAAAATCAGGTATGCAATAAAAAAGGAAAGAACGAAAATCGTAGCAAGAAGAGCGATCCTCCCCACGTCGTTGGGAGGTTCAGCAAGAAAGCGCCAGAGCTTTGCTGAGGAATAAATTGCCGGTGTTCCTGCTTCGGAAACCACTATTTGAGTGGAAGCAGAAGGTTTCACAGCCATGGGTCCTGTAACCAGCCAGTTTTGAATCAAGTAGTATGCAATCCAGTTGAGCATGATCGTGGAGATTACCTCGTGCACTCCCCTGGTCACCTTCAACCAGCCGGCAATCAATCCCCAGATCCCGGAAGCAATCCCTGCAAAAAGGAAGATTAAGGGAATGTGCAGGTAAGGAGGGAGGGAAACCCAGTGTCCGATGAAAGCTGCGGAAATGGCACCCACCATGAACTGACCCTCTGCCCCGATGTTGAAAAGACCGCAGCGGAAGGCCAGGCCCACGGACAAACCGGTAAACATCAGGATGGCTGCTTTAAGGATGGATTCGGAGATATTGGATAGACTACCAAAAGCCCCTTTAACGAGGGCGTAGTATGCGCCAAAAGGGCTTTTCCCGGCAATTGCGATCAGAACCATCCCCACGAGGAAACCCAAAATTATACAAACGATGGGCACCAGAAAATCTACAATGCGCTCGTAGGTGATCCTTTTATAGGTGGGGTAAGCAAGGGCAGTGCTATCGGGATTTCCATTTTTATCAGACATAGACGCTCTCCTGTTTCTTAACACCGAGCATGTAGAGCCCGATTTCCTCTTCCGTAACTTCTTGGGAGTCAAAAGCGGCGACGATCTCTCCTCCATACATCACAGCAATCCTGTCAGAAAGGGAAAGAATTTCATCAAGCTCCAGGGAGACCAGAAGCACCGCCTTTCCGTTATCTCTTTCCTTTAAAAGCTGCTTGTGCACGAACTCGGTGGCCCCGATATCCAGCCCCCTTGTGGGTTGAGAGGCAATCATGATCTCCGGCTTGGAGGAAATCTCTCGGGCAACAATCACCTTTTGCTGATTCCCGCCTGAGAGTTTGGCGGCCTTAATCCTGTGATCATGAGGTCGGATATCGAACTCCATTACTTTGCTTCTGGCAAATTCCTCGACCGCTTCCCGATCTAACCCATTACCTCGGGCGAAAGGAGGAGAGCTGTGCATACCCAGAATGAGGTTTTCCGAGACATCAAAAGGCAGAACAAGACCCAGTTTATGCCGGTCTGAGGGAATGTGCGCCATTCCGGAACTACGGAGGGCTTTGGCGTCAGCGTGCATGAAGGGCTTCCCCTTAATTTTGATCTCCCCGGAAATTGGAGTCCGTAATCCGGTAAGCACTTCCACCAGCTCAGTCTGACCGTTTCCCTCTACCCCGGCGATTCCTAGGATTTCTCCGGAGCGCAGGTGGAAGGATACCCCTTTGACGGTGGTAATGCCCCTGTCATTTTGAGCCATGATGTTATGGGCCTCAAGCAGAACATCCCCTAACTTCGGGGGACCCTTTTCATACTCCAGAATTACGTCCCTGCCCACCATCATCCTTGCTAATTGGGTCGTCGTAGCTGATTTGGCATCTACCACCCCGACAGCCTTCCCACCTCTTAAGACCGCGATCCGGTCAGCTATGGCCAGGACTTCCTGAAGTTTATGAGAAATAAATATAACCGTCTTTCCCTGGGCCTTAAGGGACCGGATAGTTTCAAAGAGTTCCTGAGTTTCAAGGGGTGTAAGCGCTGCGGTGGGCTCATCTAAAATTAAAATGTCTGCTCCTCTAAAAAGGGCTTTAATGATCTCTACCCTCTGTTGCATACCCACAGAGATGTGCTCCACCCGAGCGTCAGGATCGATCTTCATTCCAAATTTTTCCGCAAATTCCTTAACCTCCCTTCGCGCTCGATCGAGGTCAAGGACTCCCCCGTACTTGGTAGGCTCGGTCCCCAACACTACGTTTTCCGCCACCGTGAAAACCGGCACAAGCATAAAGTGCTGGTGCACCATCCCAATTCCCAGGGCGATGGCGTCGCCGGGGCCAGAGATTTTCCTCTCCTTACCCTTGACAATTATTTTTCCGGAATCGGGCTGATATAGACCATAGATAATGTTCATCAAGGTGGTTTTTCCGGCTCCGTTTTCTCCCACAATAGCAAAAACTTCCTGTTCGTTAATTTCAAGATCAATGTGGTCATTGGCCAGGACACCGGGAAACCTTTTTGTGATTCCTTTTAACTCGATTACGGCAGCCATTGATTACCTCTTTTTCCAAAAATAACGGGAGATGGGGTCTCCCCCATCTCCCGCAGAAAGCATTGTTTTACGGAATAGTAGGAGCCTTGAAGGTCTCTAACTTCTCCAGGGTATCCGGGACAACGAGGGTCCCCTTGATGATCATGTCCTTGATGGTAGCGATCTTGTCCAGGACTTCCTGGGGAATGATGTCCTTGGTGTAGGTGAGCAAGCTGTGGTTAACTCCGCCCTCTTTCACTCCCAGCTCGACGATTCCGCTCTTGAAAGTTCCATCAACTACGGATTTGCAGGCTAACCAGACAGAAAGGTCAACGTGCTTGATCATGGAAGTCAAAACACGCCCGGGAGCCATGTAATCCTGGTCGGAGTCCACGCCGATGGCGAAGAAGCCCTCACCCTTTTCCTTGGCAGCCTCGATCACACCGATTCCGCAGGCACCAGCAGCGGCGTAGATGATGTCCGCATTCTGGCCAAATTGGGCTACCGCATTCTTCTTGCCGTCATCGGCGGAGGTGAAGTTCCCGGTGTAGTTCACGAGAACCTTGGCATCGGGATTGGCAGTCATCACACCAGCGCGGTACCCGGCTTCAAATTTCTTGATGAGGGGAACCTCCATTCCGCCAATGAATCCCACAATATTGGTCTTGGTCATGTACCCGGCCATAGCCCCCACGAGGAAGGATCCCTCATGCTCTTTGAAGGAGTAGGAAACAACGTTCGGAGGATAGGGGTCCATAACGTTTCCGCTTTCATCGGTAAGGACGCCATCGATCAGCATGAACTTGGTATCGGGGAACTGAGGGGCAACCTCAGCAACGGCCCCGGTAAGCATGAAGCCCACGGCGATTACCAGGTCGCACTTTTCATCAGCGGCCATCTTGGTGAGGTTAGGAACGTAGTCCTCGTTGGCCTTGGATTCCACGATTACGGGGTTGACATCCAGGGAGGTAATCCCCACATTTGCCAGGTCTGGAGGAACAGTTTCAAGGGCCCATCCAGCAGCCCAGTCCTCTAAGCCACGCAGGGCGGAGTCGTTGAAGGACTTGTCACCGCGGCCGCCAACGTCCGTAACCAGGCCAACCTTGATACCAGCTTTGGGCATGACACGGTAAGCGATAGCGGCGGTTTCCGCACGGGTGATGTTGTCTGTGGGACGGAAGGCGTTAGTAGCATCGCCCTTCATGATACCCTTTTCCACTGCCGCAGCCACAAAGGGCTTGGCCCAATCGGAAATCATATCCTTATCCACGAAGTTTCCAGCGTGAGCAAAGACGAACTCCGCATCGATCGTGGTTTCGTCAATTCCCTTGGCCTTCACCACAATCTTGGCAGCCTGCTCACGGGTGATGGGATCGTTGGGCTTGAAGGTGCCATCCGGATAACCCCCGATAATCCCCTTCTCAACAGCAGCAGCCACATAACCGAAGAACCAGTCAGAGGTGCTTACATCCGAGAAAGTGGATTCTCCACCAGTGGCGGGAGCGATACCCATGACAGACGTCAAAATCTTCACGAACTCAGCTCTGGTAATGGTATTGTTGGGTTTGAAGGTGCCATCGGGGTAACCGGAAATGTAATTCTTCTCCACCAATTTGAGAATGGTTTGCTCTGCCCAGTGCCCGGAAATGTCAGAAAGACTGGTAGCAGCAGTAATAGGCAAAATGGCGGGAGGCAAAAGCAGCGCAAAGGTTAAAACAGCAATTAGGAACTTCTTCATTTCAAACCTCCTTTTTATTAGATTTGAGAAATTCCTAAATCACCGAGACTATTTTTTAAAATTTCCTCACCTCCTTAAGCCCCTAAAATTCTTCAAAAAAATTATACACTGTTTTGGAAATTGACTATAGAGTGACAATTTCAACCTGAGATTTCAACTGGTCGATAAAATCGGTCCAGGCCTTGTTTTTCTTTTCGTTAATCAAAGTCTCCTGGATGTCTTCTTTAATAGTTTTAACCTCCACGAGGTTGAGAATGTAGAATTTACCAGAATCCTCGATAATCTGGGAATAAGATCCGGGACTCATATTGAGCAAGGCGTTCAGCTGCCAGGCCTTAAGGTTATTCCGTTCTACAGTTCCCATATCTCCACCTTGAGAGGCGGTAGTCGTGTCCGTAGAGGTCTTTTTTGCGATTTCCTGGAAATCTCCTCCCTCGGACAGTTGTTTCAAGACGTCCTCCGCCTGAGCCCTGTCGTTCAACTGGATCTGGCGGAAGTGAAACTTGTAGAGATCATCTATTTGGGCTGTGTAAGGGTCTTTGCGATCGTAAACGTAGAAAATCCCATAGCCGTTCTTCACGGGCACAAGGTCACTGAGCTCACCAACCTTGAGCGAAAAGGCAGTTTCTTGAAATTGTTCGCCGAAACTTCCCATATAGTCGCCCTTTTCGATGAAACCCAAATCACCGCCTTTATCCTTAATATTTTTGTCATCGCAGTATTGTTTGGCCAGGGTGGCAAAGTCCTCCCCGTTTTTCAGACGCTCAATGATGTCGTTACCCAATTTTAAGGTGTCCTCCTCGCTACGGTTACCGTTCAGGGTCATGACGTTGCTCAAAAAGATGAATTTCAGGGCTACCTTCTCCGCCTGGTCATAGTTCTTGTGGTACTGGTTAAAGTAGTCCTCTATATCCTGAGCAGTGACCGTAACGGTCCCTGTCACATCCTCATAAATTTTACGGCGCAAAATTTGCTCGGCCATGGCTTCCTGGAACTGCTCCCAGGTTTTTCCCTGCTTTCCTAAATTCTGCTTAATTTCATCCTCAGTAAGGCCCTGCTGTTCCTCAAACTTTTTTATTTCCTGATCTATCTCGTCCTGAGTTGGTTCCAGTCCCCGGCGCCGTGCTTCCTTGAGAGCCAGCTTTTCCTGAATCAAGCTTTCCCTCATTTGTTCCCAGAGGGTGTTCCATTCTTCCGACCCTACCTGAATTTCTCCTTCCTGAATGTTCAGTTGCGCCAGCCAGGTATTAAGGAGGCGATCCACATCAGCCCGGTAAATCTTCTCCCCACCAACGTAAGCCACCACGTTCTTGGTGGAAAAGTACCAGAAACCCAAAACAACAGCGAGAATTACTATGGCTACCCCTACTCCAATCCCCACCCATTTCAAAATTCTCTCATAACCCGAATGGAAGCGGGATTCTTTCGCCCGAAGTTGTTTTTTTCGCTCAAGTTCTGCTTGTTTTCGTGCCCTTTGTTTTTTGCTCATTGGTAGCCTTCCTTTCTTGTGAATACGCTTAGATTATATCAAAGCCTTGAACTTCCGCCAGGCAAAAATGCCTCACGCGGTTTCAGTTTAAGAAGGAAGTAAAGACCACTTCCGGCCCTAAAAGCCGCTCCCACAAGGAAAGCCAGCCTAATACCGATTAAGTCTGCCAGAGCTACTCCCAGAAGTGGCAAAAAAACAGCGGAAGCATTGGTGAGCGTATTGAATACAGCAATGTGCCTTTCTCTGGCGTTTGGTGGAGAAACAGCAAGAAGATAATTGAAGGACACCAGATAGTACCCGGCCCAGAAGGCACCAATCAGTAGATTGAAAAGAACAATGGGGAGGAGGCTTGTGGAAACCGCGTAGAAAATAGGTGAAAGTGCCATCAAAAAGGCGGTAATAGACATCATGAGTCCCTGGCCGTACCTGGTCGCCCAGCGCGCCCAGATGGGATAAAAGATAATCTGGCCTAATGCGGAAGCAATGCTGATCAAGGAGACCCAACCAGGGGTGGCCTTCAAATTCTGTACCGTATAAATCGTAAACAGGGGCAAGAGCCCTTGATAACCGACCTGAAAAATCAGCGTCCCTATAGTAAAGCGCCGATACTCGGAGTTTACCTGAAACATTTGTTTTAAGGGAACAGAGTTCCTTTCCTCTTTGGGCTTGGTCAAAGGTTTCAATTGAAAAAGGAAAGAGACTTCGGCTAAGGAGAAGGCAAAAGAGGTCAGAAATATTACCCTGTAGCTCCAGGGAAATCCCAGAGCGTCCATGACGATACCAGTGATCAAAGTAATGGCGATACTGGATATAGCAACCAGCCTGTTCCTCTGTGAGAATGCCTGATCCCTTCCTTCTTCTGGTATTGCTTCAGCAATCAGGGATTTCCAGGAAAGGCTACTCCAGGACCAGGGTAAGGAAGAGAGAGCATAAAAAGCCAGGAGCAGGTACACTCCTTTATCGATCAAAGTAGCCAGAGCAAAAAGAGGGTAGAAAATCCTGGAAATCAAAGTTAAGATGGCTGTGAATTTAACTTTGTTCCGCTGCTTTTCCACCCAGGGCAGGCCAGGAAGAAGCGATAAACTGGTGACCAGGGAAGGTAACGCCGTGAGGAGACCAAACTGAAAGGAAGTAGCTCCCAAATCCCGAGCGTAAACTCCCAAAAAAGGAAGAACCATATTCTGGGCAATGGAATTGAACAACCCATTCCAGTTGTTGGCTCTTATGTTATTTTTTAATGCCGTCTTTTCTTTTGCTCTCATTCCAGAAAGAATCCAGCTCTTCGGGAGAAAGCCGGGAGGGGTCTAAACCCTTTTCGTGAATTTTATTTAGAGCCCTCTCGTACCGCTCGAGGAATTTATCTGTGGCTCTGTGCAGGACCTCCTCAGGATTGATTTTAAGAAAGCGAGAAAGGTTGACCAGGGTAAAAAGCAGATCCCCGATTTCCTCGGCAATTTTCTCCTTTTGCCCTTCCTCTAAAGATTTCCCTAACTCCCTCGTTTCCTCCTTAATTTTTTCCAGGACCCCGAAACCAGACTGCCAATCAAACCCATTATGCGAAGCGGATTCCTGAATGCGCTCTGCGCGAAGGAGCGCAGGCATATAGCGGCGATACATTTCGGTTCTGGTCCTTCCCTCCACATTTTTCAGCGCTTCCCACTGTTTTTCCACTCCCTGAGGGGTAGACACGGAGGAGGAAGCAAAAACATGAGGATGCCTGCGAACCAGCTTCTCGATCAAAGTAGACATTACCTCAGAAGGAGAAAATTCGTCCCTCTCCTCCCCTATTATGGAATGAAAGACCACCTGAAGCAGCACATCCCCCAATTCAGCCTTGATTTTTTCAGGATTCGCCTCTTGAATGGCAGCGTTCAATTCCCAGGACTCCTCTATCAGATATTTTCCTAAGCTCTCATGAGTCTGCTCTCTATCCCAAGGACATTTCTCTCTGAGAGTGCGCATCACGGAAAGGAGCTTCTCAAAGAGTTCCCCCTCTTTTTCACAGTCAGCTTTAAGCAGGATGGGGAGTTCCTCAAGGAAATTTTCCTCCTCCTCGTTTATAGCGTCAGGGCGTAAGGAACGGATCTTTAAAATCGCTTGAGAGGGAGTTATGCCTGAGCTAATCAAATAAGCAGCCACCATGGTGGGGCTTCTTTCCAACCCCGCATAGCAGTGTGTGAGGGTCTTGCGGTTCATGGTCCTCATTAAGCGAAGGAAGGCGAAATAATCCTTGATTTGCTCTAAAGAAGGAATTTTGTCTTCCATGGGCAAGTGGAGGAGCTCCATTCCCGGGAAATCAGCTTTCTCAAGAGGTGACAGAGTAAGGGAAACGATGGCCTTGATCCCCTGCATTTTCAATTCCTCCCGGTCCTCAGGGGTCACCTGGGGGGAAAAAGCAAGGTAATCAGTGACCCAGTAAATTTTTGCCATTAAGAGTGTGTCTCCTTCTCCAGAATACGCAAAACTTTTAGCACAAAATCGAGAATCTCTCCATTCCTTTCATTCTCCAACCTGAGGTAAAAGTGGTCTTCCTTTATTTTGAGCCTCCTGGGGAAGGCTTCGGAAAGCTTAACAAAACTTTCCGGCTCGAAAGCGGGTTCTCCTTTCCAGTAGAAAACGACGAGATTACCCTCCCTAACCACTTTCTTTATTCCAAGTTTTTCGGCTACAATGCGCGCTTCCACAGCCTGGAAGAGAAGTTCGCAAGGCGAGGGAATGGGGCCAAATCTATCCTTCATTTCGTTCCTGAGGAGTTGCAGTTTTTCCTTTGAGCTCAGGGTCGTGAGCCTCTCGTAGAACTCCACCTTGCTTTCCTCATCCATATAGCTTGTAGGAATGTAAGCGTTCACCCCAAGTTCAATTACGGTCCTCTCCTTCTCTGGTGGAGGAAGTTCCTCCCCTTTCTGGATCCTCTCGATAGCCTCCTCCAGCATTTCACGGTACATCTGAAACCCAACCTGAAGCATGAAACCATGCTGCTCTTTGCCCAGGACATTTCCCGCGCCCCTGATTTCCAGATCCCTTAGCGCGATCTTCATGCCACTTCCCAGCTGGGAGAAATCCCTGATAGTCTCCAGCCTTTTTTCCGCTTCTTCACCTAAAGCACGGGAACGCGGGTACAGGAAATAGGCATAGGCGCGCACGTCGCTCCTCCCTACCCTGCCCCGGAGTTGATAAAGCTGGGCCAGGCCAAGATTATGCGCATCCGCGACAATCAGTGTGTTTGCCCTAGGAATGTCTATTCCGGATTCAATGATCGTCGTGGAAAGGAGAACGTCATACTCCCCCTGAGCGAAATCCCACATTACCTGTTCCAGCCTGTCTTCGGGCATAGCACCGTGGGCTATGGCAATTCGAGCCTCAGGAACTAATTCCACGAGCTTGGCATATAACCTAGGTAAGGCATGGATCCGGTTGTGGACAAAGTAGACCTGGCCTTCTCGATTAAGCTCATAGAGGATGGCTCTCCTGACCAGATCGTCGTTGAATTCAGTTACATAGGTCTTCACCGGATATCGGTTCTGGGGCGCGGTTTCCATGATGCTCGTATCCTTAATCCCCAAAAGACTCATCTGCAATGTCCTGGGAATGGGAGTGGCGGAGAGACTGAGCACGTGCACGCTCCCCTTGAGTTTCCTGATTTGTTCCTTTTGCATTACCCCGAATCTGTGTTCCTCATCAATTACCAAAAGCCCCAGGTCCTTAAATTCCACGTCGCTGGAAAGCAGGCGATGGGTCCCGATCACAATGTCAATTTTCCCCTCTTTCAGCCCTTTAATGACGGCGGCCTGCTCTTTGGGCGTACGGAAACGGGATAAAATACCTATCTTCACGGGGAAACCCTTCATGCGCTCTAAAAATGTGTTGTAGTGCTGCTGGCAGAGTATGGTGGTAGGAACTAAAATCGCCACCTGCTTTCCCGCCGCTACCGTCCTGAAAGCGGCTCTGATAGCTACTTCAGTTTTCCCGTAACCTACGTCTCCGCAGACCAGGCGATCCATCCACCTCCCCCTTTCCAGGTCCGAAAGGACATCTATAATAGTTTGCTTTTGGTCAGGAGTTTCCTCATAGGGAAAGGACTGAGCAAGCTCTGTCTCCCATGGTTCATAGGCCAAAAAGGGCTCAGGAAAATTAATTTCCTTTACGGCATAGATTTGCAGGAGTTCCTGGGCAACTCTCTCCACGGATTCCTGAACCCTCTTTTTGGTCCGGGTCCATTCCGTAGTATTCAACCTGGTTAACGGGGGTAGTTTTACGCTATCTCCGAGATACTTCTGGATCAGGTAGATTTGGTCGCTGGGAATAAAAAGTTTGTCCTCTCCCGCATAGGCTATCTTGATGTAATCTCGACTGACATCGTCAATAGTCAGGGTTTCCAGACCCTGGTAACTCCCGATTCCGTAAGTCTGATGAACAACGTAATCCCCTACCTGGAGCTCCTCGAAAGAGCTTACCGGTCTTGCCTGGCGGTACTTTCTTTCAACGTAGGCCTTTTTCCGCCAGCCGAAAAGCTCGAAATCAGACAGGACAACCAGGCTGGAATTGGAGTGCATGAATCCCGAAGGAAGAGGTAAATCCCAGATGAAGACCTTGTCCCGGGGAAGCTCCTCCCGCAGGGAATTTATTTCCTTAAGCGAGATCCCCTCATTTTCCAAGGGTTCCCGATATCTTCTCGCCCCCTTACCAGCAAATAAAACCCGGGTTCCGGAACTAAGCCAGGATTTCAACTGCATGCTCAGATCAGTAAGCTGGGGCAAGGGAGGCGGGGTCTCTATGGGAAATTCCAGCGGTGCGCTGAACGGGGTACAGTATATCACCCTGTTCCGCTCGAGTTCTTTCTTAAACTGGGACCACTTTAAGAATCCTTCTTTATTTAACGGGAGTTGTTCACCCCTTTGAATAGCCTCTTTGTAAATCTTCTCTGAAGTTTTCATGAATTCCTGGAAAGCAAACGCGACCCTTGCTTCCTCTTCGGAAACTACTGTTACATTTCCAGGAAAGTACTGCCAGAGAAAGGAACTTTGTGAGAAAAAGGGGAAGTAATAATCCTCCTCAAGGAAATGCAGTCCATTCCTTAAAAATTGAAGTTCCCGCAAGACGTTCTCTTCCAAAAACCTAACCTCAGATAACTTCTTTTCCTTCTTTAGCGTTTTGAGGTGATCCTGAAATGCTTGCTCGAGATGATCGAGTTTTTCTTCCTGAATTTGAAACAATCTCCAGGGAAGAAGGGCCATTTCCTCCCTTTCCTCTATAGAAATCTGGCTTGAGGGATCAAAGACCCTGATCGATTCCAATTGGTCCCCGAAAAACTCCAACCTGATCGGGAGTTCCGATGCCGGACCGAAAAGATCCATTATTCCTCCCCTGATGCTGAACTCCCCCAGTTGTTCCACTCTGGGTACCCGCTGGTACCCAGCTTGAAATAAAAACCCTACTATGGAATCCCAGGAATACTTAAGCCCTTTCTTTAAAGGCAAGGAGAAATCTTCAAGAAAATGAGGAGGGGGTGTACACTGAAGAATAGCTTTCACGGTGGAAAGAACTATCGGGTTTTCCACCTGGCCGAGATTCCAAAGAGTGGCAATGCGCTCTGCGCGCACCGCTCGATCATAGGGCACTTTTTCTCCCAGGTAAGCTTCCAGAGCGGGAAATCTGAAAACAGGAAGGTCAAACTCCTTTAATACAAGGTAAGTCTTCTCCAGCGATTCGCTTTGAGAAAAAAGGACTAAGGTGGGAGTTTGCAGATTTTCTCTAATAAGGGCTAACAAAAATGGGAAAAATCCTTCAAGGACCCTTCCCAGAATGATCTGACCTTTTTGCGGAAGTCCCTTCAGGGTGGAAAATATGGAAGAAATAGCGCTGAGAGCCTGAAAGAGATTCAAGCTGAAAGGAGGTTCTTGCGGTTAAAAAAATTCATACAGGCTTCAATCCCGTTGTCCAGCCAGAGCTCGATTCCCGATACCGCGTGCTCCAGAAGCAGGGGAAGTTTTTGCTCTTCCTCCCTTGAAAAATTCTGGAGCACGTAGTCCTCGGTGGGCAAATCGGGATTTTTGCCTATACCAAATCTTAGCCGGGAAAAGCTTTCGCTCTGGAGCTCAGCAATTATAGAAGCTAAACCCTTGTGTCCCGCACTGGACCCACCTTCCTTGAAGCGAATTTCACCGAACTCGATGTCCACGTCATCATGGACTACAAGGATATCCTCGGGGCTAAGCTTATATTGGCGAGCGAAATTACTAACAGCCAGACCGGAGAGGTTCATAAAGGTTTGAGGAAGAAGGAGAATCAAGTCGTCGAACTTAATGAACCGAGCCTTGCCTTTTTTGTGCCAGGGCTGCAATCCATGCTTTTTGGCATAGGCCCTCAAAATCCTGAAGCCGATGTTGTGCCGGGTGCGCTCATAGATTTTGCCGGGATTGCCCAGCCCAGCTACTAATTTCAACTCTATTCTTTTTCGGGTTCAGCCTTCTCCGGTACAGAGGGCCGTGCACCGGATTCCGGTGCTGGTGCTACCTCAGCGGGGGCCTCCTCTACCTCCGGAGGCACAATTGTTACTACCGGGGTGCCCTCATCGGTTAAAAGAGTAACTCCTTCGGGAAGAGGAATATCGCGAGCGAAGAAAGAATCCCCGATTTCCAATTGAGTAATATCCAGGTCAATGTGAGGCGGGATCTCTGTGGGGAGGCACTCGACCTCAATCTCGTGAAGGTTCTGCTGAAGAACTCCGCCCTCCTTCACTCCCTTAGCTGTGCCCACAAGATGAACTGGTACCATGACAGAGATCTTCTCGGTAAGTGAGATAGCGTGAAAGTCCACATGAAGGATAGACTCATTTAAATAGTCTCGCTGGATGTCCTTAATCATGGCAATGAAGGAGGTTTCAGGCTCGTCGTTTTTTATGGTCAGTCTGAAAATGGCATTCAAGCCGGCCGGGTTACGCAACGCTTTAGAAAGCGTCTTTCCCTCCACTGAAATAGGTAAAGGAGAAACGCTCTTGCCATAGAGAATGGCGGGGATTTTTCCTGCCCGGCGTAACTCGTGAGTTTCGCCCTTGGATTTAGCTTCTCTTTTATAAACTTCTAAGGTAATTTCTGCCATCGTAGTTTACTCCTTTCTCGATTCAGTAAAGCGCAATTTGTTCTGAGGCACCAACGGTAAAGAGGTCGGAAATTGACCTATTTTCAAGAATCCGGATTATAGCTTCTCCTAAAAGAGGAGCTACTGAAAGCACTGTGATCTTGGATATCATTTTTTCTGGAGCAATGGGAACGGTATTGGTCACCACTAACTCCTCAATAGGGGAATCCTCAAGCTTATTGATGGCATCTCCTACAAGCACAGCGTGAGTGCAGGCGGCCATAATCCTTCGCGCTCCGCTCTTCCAAACTGCTTCCGCTGCAGTAATCAGGGTATTTCCAGTAGTGATCATATCGTCAACTAGGATAGCCAGCTTCCCGTTAACCTCCCCAATGATGTTTGCCACTTCCGCCTCATCTGGACGGGGTCTGCGTTTTTCCACAATTGCCAGAGACCAGTTCATCTTGCTGGAGAGGATCCTTGTCCTGGGCACCCTGCCGATATCGGGGGCCACGATCACCGCGTCCCCGATCCCCTTGCGAGAAAAGTAGTCCTGGAAAAGGAGAGAGGCTGTCAAATTATCAAAGGGAATATTAAAGAATCCTTGTATTTGCCCGGCATGGAGGTCAACGGCAACTACGCGGCTGGCGCCCGCTACTGTAATCAGGTCGGCCACCAATTTCGCAGTAATCGGCTCCCTTGGTCTGGTTTTGCGATCCTGTCTGGCGTAGCCATAATATGGGACCAGAGCGGTTATACTCTTAGCAGAGGCCCTTTTTAAGGCGTCAATCATGATCAGGAGTTCCATTAAATTTTCATTTACAGGCGGGCAGGTGGGCTGGAGAACAAAAACATCAAGGCCTCGAACGCTTTCCGCACAGCGCACCTTGGTCTCTCCGTCTGCAAATCGCGAGACTTCCATCTCTCCCAGCTTAATGCCCAAAAAGCCGGCAACCTCCTCCGCTAAGGGACGGTTGCTATTACCTGTAAACAGATGGATTCTTTCGGGAGTACTCACTTTGCGCTCCTCTCTATAATTCCCTTAATTTCCGAATGATCTTCAATTGTGGCGTCCTTCAGCCACAAAAACGGCCCTAAAATGCAAAATTCTCCAACAACCGTTTTTCCCTCAAGCATGGTGAAAGGCTTAATCACGGTATCACGGCCAATCTTCACATTCCAATCTATAAAAATTGTTTCGGTGTCCTCCAGAGTGACACCCTCCTTCATTAAACGAGAAAAAAGGCGAGAACGCAAGATTTTCTGACAAAGAAAGAGCTGCTCCCTGTCATTCACCCCGATGCATGGAATATCCTCTACAGTGACTGCCTCCACTTTTCCCACCGCCTGCATCAAGGGCACGACATCAGTAAGGTAGTATTCTTTCTGAACGTTCTCAGGCTTGACCATTTTAAGGAAGCGAAAAAGGTCTGGCAGCTTGAAAGCGTAAACTGAGGTGCAGACTTCCTTAATCCCAAGTTCAGAAGGAGAAGCATCCGATTCCTCAACAATTCTTTCAAGGCTTCCATCCTTTTTGCGGATTACCCTGCCCAGGGAGGAGGGGTAATCTACCCTGGCAGTAAGAATTGTAGCCAGGGGTTTTCGCTCCTCATGAAAGTTAAGAAGTTCCTCTAAGTGGCGCCTTTGAATTAAGGGCATGTCTCCGGGAACCACGAGCAAAGTCCCCGATTTTGAGGATAGATACGGTTCGAGCTGCATCAAAGCGTGTCCGGTTCCCAGTTGCTTTTCCTGAAGAACGTAGGAGTAATTGCCTTCGATTTCTTCCTTCACCAGGTCTGCTTTATGCCCCACTATGATATGCACATTTTCCTGAGGTAGAAAGTTCAAAGCGTCGAGAACATATAGAATCATTGGCCTCCCCAAAATTGGATGTAGAACCTTAGGGAGGTCCGACTTCATTCTCTTTCCTAAGCCTGCTGCCAGGACTGCTGAAAAAATCATTTCACCTTTTGGCTGGGGAGGATGGACTCGAACCACCGTTTACGGATCCAAAGTCCGTTGTCCTACCACTGGACGACTCCCCAGCATCAACTTTCTTAATTATTATGCCAGATCTTGCAATTAGGATTAAGAGGGATTGAATGGTGCCCCCAGGCGGAGTTGAACCGCCGTTTTCGCCTTGAAAGGGCGATGTCCTGGGCCGCTAGACGATGAGGGCAAAAATAACGCCGTGATAGTTTACCTGATTAGGGGAAAAGGCGCAAGATCAAAAGAGAGCTCAAAAAATCACCATATTATCGCCATCGGTGAACCCATAAGACATGCTCTCGGTGTTAAAGGCAAAAGCAATATTGCCCCTCCAATCAATGCCAATCAAACCGCAGGAACACCCTTGATCTTTAGCCCAGAGCGCTAATTCAGAAAGCACCTCTTGAGCTTTTTTAAAGTGCATCCTCTCGCAGGCTCTAAAGGCGAGGAGCAGCCTCAGTATGGCTTCTCCGTGTCCCGTGCAGGAAACGCCCCCATCCCTTGAGGCGTAAGTGCCCGCGCCCAGGATGCAGGAATCCCCAACCCTACCTGGCAATTTTCCCATAATGCCTCCTGTAGATGTGGCCACGGCAATGAGCCCCGAATCGTCACGAGCTACGGCCCCGACTGTGCCAAATTTATCCTCGCCAGGAGAGGTTCTATTCTGCAAAGCCTGGGAAAGTTTTGGGAGATAAGGAAGGTTACCGCCTTGCTTTAACTCCTCCAGGGCCTTCTGACGAATCTGGGTTATGGGGTTATGCTCGGGAAAATCCATTTTCCTGGCAAAGTTCAACGCTCCCTCTCCCGCAAGGAGAAGATGATCTGTTTCTTCCATAACCTTCCTGGCAACTAAGATGGGATGCTGGACGTGCTTCAAAGCAGCAACGCCACCGAAAGAGCCGTCGGAAAGCATGACGGAGGCATCCATTTCCACTTCCCCGTCCAGGTTCAACGAGGAACCGGTGCCACAATTAAAAACGGGGTTATCCTCCATGCAGGAAACAGCGGAAAGAACGGCCTCAAGCGCTCCCTTTTTAATTAGGGCTTCCCATCCACAATTCAGAGCCTCCTCAATGCCTGCCCTGTGCTCTACCTCATTCCTTATTTTTCCCGCCCCACCATGAATGATCAATTGCGGCATAATAAACCTCCTTCAATGACATTTAATGGTCAGGAAGCTATCAAAATTACCGCTGTTCCGTTTATCTGACCAGATTTTAGTTCTTCCATGGCTAAAGGAAGCTCCTCAAAAGCAAAAGTGGTGACTTCCGGGGATAAATTGCAAGCACTGGCCTCCTTGAGAAACTCGCGGACATCAGCCCTTGTGGAGTTAGCCACGGATTGCAGAAGTCGTTCTTCGTAAATCAAATAGTAGGGAAAAGAAGGGATTGGGCTCATATGAATTCCCGCCAGGATTACCTTCCCGCCTTTATCCACATCCTGAAGCGCCAGAGGAACTATCTCCCCTGCAGGGGCAAAAATAATTGCTGCTTGAAGAGGTTCGGGAAGGGGGGCTGAATAATCTCCAGCCCATATTGCCCCAAGCTTTTTAGCGAGCTCCAGATGCTCCTGGCCTCTTGAGCGGACAAATACCCTAATTCCCTTTTTTAAAGCGAGCTGGAGAATAATGTGCGCGGAAGAGCCAAAGCCGTAAAGGCCAAGCTTTTCCCCACAAGAGACACCGGTAAAACGGAAAGAGCGGTAACCTATTACCCCACCGCAGAGAAGAGGAGCAATTTGAATGTCGTCTAATCCTTCCGGAAGCAGGTAAGCAAAGTTCTCCTTAGCCAGGGTGTATTCCGCAAAACCTCCATCCACATCATACCCGGTGAATCTAGCATTGGGACAAAGGTTCTCCTGTCCTTTCAGGCAAAAGGAGCAGTTTTCATCAACGCTATTGAGCCAGGGGACTCCGACTCGGTCACCAATATGGAAATTCCTGACTTTCTTCCCCACTCTCACTACTCTTCCCACGATCTGGTGACCAGGAATTATGGGAAGTTTATGCGCTGGAATGTCTCCTTCAACAATGTGCAGGTCAGTGCGACAGAGAGCGCACACGTTTACTTTGAGCAGAAGATCGTTTTCAAGGGGCAAGGGATCGGGATAATTTTCGAGAACGATCCTTTCCCTTATAGGCTTTCCTTGGGAGCGAACGACCCAGGCTTTCATCCTTTAATTGACGTAAATAATATGGTGAGCCGTGCAGGACTCGAACCTGCGACCCTCTGCTTAAAAGGCAGATGCTCTACCGTCTGAGCTAACGGCCCACGGAATTGATTTATTTTACATAGAGCAGAAGTGCAGGTCAAACTGAAAAAGCGACATCTATTGACTTCCGAGTTAATACTCCTCCTTGTGGCTACGCTCTATGGATATGAATTTGGTATACTCGGCAAGGAATTTCAGCTCTATTACATCGGTTGGCCCATTGCGGTGCTTGGCGATGTTCACCTCAGTGATCCCTGGATTGGTGACATTCCGTTGGTAGACATCGGGCCTGTAAAGCAGGATCACCACATCCGCATCTTGCTCTATGGAGCCGGACTCCCGCAAATCAGAAAGCTGGGGCTTTTTGCTTTCCCTTTTCTCTACCTCTCGGGAAAGCTGAGATATCACTATGAAGGGCACCTGAAGTTCTCGAGCGAGATTCTTCAAGCTCCTGGTAATCTCCGAAATTTCCTGAACCCGGTTTTCAGCCCTACCGCGGCTACTCATCAATTGAAGGTAGTCCACAATTACCAACCCCAGCCCTGATTTCGCCTTCAATTTTCGTGCCTTGAGTCTGACCTCCATTACAGAAACTCCCGGTGTGTCGTCGATATAGATAGGAGCATGGTAGAGGTTACCGTAGGCATCAGAGAGGCGTCGGTAGTCCTGATCGTCGAGGAATCCACTTCTTAGCCTTTGATAGTCAACCATGGCCTGGGAGCAAAGGACCCTCTGCACGAGCATATCTGCAGACATTTCCAGGGAGAATATGGCCACGGGAATTTTTTCCTTCAATGCCACATGCTCTGCTATGTTTAAACAGAAGGAAGTTTTCCCTACCGATGGGCGGGCAGCCACGATAATTAAATCGGATGGCTGGAACCCCATAGTAATCCTGTCTAAGGCCTCGAAACCTGAGGGAACTCCTGTATAGAGCTTTTTTCGCCGATAGAGGCTCTCGATTCGCTCAAAGCTCTTTCTGGCAAGTTCATCCATAGATACGAGATCGCTGGAGAGGCGTTTCTGGGCAATCATGTAGACAAGCTTCTCCGCCTGATCCACAAGTTCTTCGACGTTGGTTTCGGTGTCGTAGCCCAGGCCAGCGATTTTCGTCCCCACCTCGATTAAGCGCCTGAGGATGGCTTTCTCCTCCACGATCCGGGCATAGTAGGAAACGTTAGAAGCTGTAGGGACCACCTGTGCCAGAGAAGCAATATAGGATGCTCCACCCACCATTTCCAGCTTCCCTCTATCCTTCAGGGCATCAACCACTGTGACGATATCCACGGGCTCGCCCTTTTCGAAGAGGTCAGAGATAATGCCAAAAATGATGCCGTGAGGCTCACGATAAAAGTCAGACGGGACAAGGATCTCCAAAGCCTGGGCTATGGCATCCCGGTCGAGAAGCATGGATCCTAATACCGCTTGCTCCGCTTCTAAACTGTAAGGAGGAAGGCGGGTTAGTTCTGTTTTCACTTCCTTTACTCCTCCTTTTTGATTACCTCTACCTCCAACTCAACATAAACATCACGAAAAAGTTTAATAGGAACGGTGTGCACACCCACATTGCGGATGGATTCCTCAAGTAAGACCATTCTTTTGTCAAGGTGATACCCGAATTGCTTCTCGATTGCTTCCACTATCTGCTGAGAAGTCACAGAGCCAAAAAGCCTTCCCTTTTCCCCCGCCTCAGCTTGAATCATTAACCTTTTTTCTTTTAGGGCTTCAGCGATGGAGAGAGCCGTCTGACGGTCCTTCGCCTCCCTCTGTTTTAAAGCGGCCTTTTTCTGTTGATAAACCTGAACGATACCGGGATGAGCCTCCAGCGCAATGCCTCTGGGAATTAAAAAATTTCGTGCAAATCCATCGCTGACGTTGACCACCTCTCCCTCCTTACCTAACGAGGGATAATCCTTCAAAAGAACTACTTTCATTTCTGATCAGAGGTGTAAGGTATCAAAGCCATTTCCCTTGCGCGTTTAATTGCCCTTGCCAGTACCCTCTGATGCTTGGCGCAATTTCCCGTTACCCTTCTGGGGATAATCTTGCCCTTTTCGGTAAGGAACCTTTTTAGCCTATTGATGTCCTTGTAATCGATATCCACCGTTTTTTCAGCGCAAAACACACAGAATTTTTTCTTAGGTCTTCTATCTTTGGATACCCTGATCTTCCTTCTTTGAACTTCCATTTATGTCCTCCTATAGGGGAATGTCATTTCCAGTATCAGGAACAACGTCGCCGGTTCCCAGTTCAGAAAGCTCTTCTTCTTCAGATTCAGGCAGCTCTGGCAACTCAACCGTTTCCGCTGGAGCTCCAGCCCTTTCTAAGAATTTTACCTGCCTGGCAATAACTTCCGCTTTTTTCCTTTTTTGCCCGTCTTGGGTTTCAAAAGAGCGAATAGCAAGGCGACCCTCAACAAAAACAAGTCGCCCTTTTTTCAAATAATTAGCGACGTTGACAGCTTGCTTGCGCCAGACTACGACATCAATAAAATCAGTATTGGTCCTGCGTTCCCCGGATGGGGTCTGTGATACAGTATCCACGGCAACGGTGAAAGTTGCCACAGATGTGCCCTGAGGTGTAAACCTCAAATTCGGATCGGCTGTGAGTCGTCCAATTAGAAAAACTCTGTTAAGCATCTTTACCTCCGTGTTCCAATTTTAAAACCATGAAACGCAATACCTCGGGCATGAGTTTGAGCTGCCTTTTAATCTCGGAAATACCTCCGGGATTTTGACTGAAGTGCAGGAAATAATAAAGTCCTTCTTTTTCCTTGTCGATCGTGTAGGCCAGCTTGCGCTTGCCCCAGGAATCCACCTTGGTGATCTCTCCTCCGGATTCACGGATAATATTCTGGATCCTTTCCATCACTTTATCCGCCTCCTCCGGGGAAAACGTAGGTCTGAGAATTAAACAGGTCTCATAAAAACGCAACTAAATCACTCCCTTCGGGCTAAATGGTTCCGCTTAAGCGGAACAGGGTTAAAAATTTCATTGTATTTTACCACATTGAAGGAAAATTTCTAATCGCCCTGCTTGGCTCCGCAAGAAGGACAAAATTGAGCTTGGGAATCGATGCTCGCTCCACAGGACTGACAGGTTTTTTTCTCTTCAGGTTTTTGTTCCTCCAGCTTTGATGAACCTTCGAGGATCCCCGGCGCTTCAATTTCTAATTCTGCTTCAACTTTAGCTTCTTTTAAGATCAGGGAGGTCCGAGAGTAATGACCGGCGAACCACCCCCAAATAAAGGCCAGCAAAAGAAAGGCTATTGGGGCGCTAACCCGGGCTGGGTCCATGAAGATGCCGGTGAATTCCCAGACCAGCTGCTGGAATGAAGCATAAGCTGTATAGAGAAACTGGAAGGTGAACTCGGTAGCGAAGACGAACAAGGCTGAGGAAAAAGCTCCCCACCCTGGAGATAATGAAATATATCCTGATAGGGCTGCGTAAAAGAGATAAAGGGTAAGGCGAAGAAGTTCGGGAGAATTGAGAAAGGAAAGGAAACGAGAAGGAATCCAGTTGTGATATAGGGTTATGCCAAAAATGATCCCCAGGGCCAGACTGAAAATCAGCCAGTAGGGACCTGGTGCAGAGTGCAAGGTAATCCTTTTGCTTCTGGCGATGGGCGCATAGTGAGCAAGGGAAAAGCTTTTTTCTACTGGCACTGCAGAGAGGATCACAGCCCCTAAAAGGAGCAACAGAGCAATTGAAGGTGCATAGAGCTGCCCAGGATCAATATTAGCTAATTTTTCCCAGAGAGGGATAATCGCTGCCACAATGAGACTAAGAAGAGCGCCCAGGGCGGGCCACCACCACTTGCGCATAACGGGAATTTGAGCCAGAAGCCATAAAAAAAGCAACACGCCCCAGGCCGCTGGCATCAAGGATCTGTACGGTTCAATGAAGAGCTTTCCTAAGAGGGAAAACTTCAATTCCAGGCCCACGAGAGCCCCAAATATGACGTCAATCAATAAGATGATTAAATTACGAATGACCATTTCTTTTTACCTCCTTTTTAAACTTGAAATTTAAAATAAAGAACATCCCCATCCTGTACCTTATAATCCCTGCCCTCAGACCGCAAAAGACCCTTCTCTCTCGCCAGGACCCATCCTCCCGCTTTTACCAAATCCTCCCAGTAGACAACTTCTGCTTTGATAAAGCCCTTCTCCATATCAGTGTGTATTTTCCCGGCAGCACTCTGAGCCCTGGTACCTGAGGGAATGGACCAAGCCCGTACTTCCGAACTCTGGATTGTGAAAAATGTGATCAGGTTCAGCATCCGGTAGGAACTTTGAATTAGTTCTTCCAGGGAACTACGCTCAATCTTTGCTTCTTTTAGATACTCCTCCCTTTCTTCAGGAGAGAGATCCCATAATTCTTTCTCCAGCAAAGCACAAACTCTGATTGCGGGCATAAAAGGGAAGCGCTTCTCGAATTCCTTAGAAAAATCGAGGAGCTCGCCGTCTCCTTGAAGCTGTTTCTCGGAGACATTGACTAAAGCTATCATAGGTTTCAATGTCAGGAACCCGTATCCAGAAAGAGTTTGTTTTATTTCCTGAGGATACTCTGATAAAGTTTTAAAATCGCCCCTATTTAATAAACCCTGGATTTCCTTCAAGGCGCTTGCTTCCTGCTGAAGCTTTAAAGAGGTCCCCTTGGGAACCTTTTCCAGGTAGGATAAACGGCGAGAGAGAATATCCAGGTCACTCAGTGCCAGTTCGGAGAGAACAAGCTCCAAATCCCTCAAAAGATCCACATTCCCTTCTACGTGCACTACTTCGGGATCAAGAAAGGCTCTGAGCACAATCACCAGGAGATCCATCTCTCGCATCTTCCCTAAAAACTGGTTTCCCAAACCTTCCCCCTTGCTGGCCCCTCTGACCAAACCGGCAACGTCCACAAACTCTATGGCGGCATAGATAGTCCTTTCTGGCTTAGTGACCTTAGCAATTTGCTCCACCCTGAAATCAGGAACAGGCACCACACCAATATTGGGATCAATTGTACAAAAAGGATAGTTATTCACCGGGACTTTAACCTTAGTAAGAGCGGTGAAAAGTGTGGATTTGCCAACGTTAGTCAGTCCTACTATCCCTATCCTCATTAGTACCCTCCAATACTTTACGGATCATTCGCTCGAGACGAGCACGAGGAACCAAAACTGAATGCCCGCATTTCGTGCAACGAATCCTGATGTCGGCACCCAGGCGAGTCACGACCCAGAGATCGTTACCACAAGGATGCTTTTTGCGCAGGAGGAGGACGTCTCCAAGATTTAAGGGAATTGGGGGCTTCATTTGAACTTCAAACTCTGCTGGTCAGGGCTGCGAAGGACTTGCCGCGGCTTAGATCCAGAGGCAGGACCGACAATGCCCCTTTGTTCCATAAGATCGATTAGCCTACCTGCTCGGGCGTAACCAATCTTCAATTTCCGTTGGAGCATGGACGCTGAACCCTCTCCAGTTTGAAGGACCAGGGCCACCGCTTTCTCAAATAGGGGATCCTCAACCTCCTCAAATTTTTCCTCCTCCCCCTCGGTGTATTCAGGCAAGGGTCTGAATTTAGGAGCAGGTGCCTGCTGGTACCAGAAATTCACCAGACGGTCGATTTCTTCCTCGCTCACATAAGCTCCTTGCAGGCGCACGGGTTTAGGGTAACCAACGGGATAGAAAAGCATGTCCCCTTTCCCCAGGAGTTTTTCCGCTCCACCCATATCGAGGATGACCCGGGAGTCCATTAATGAAGCCACGGCGAAAGAAATCCGGGAAGGAATGTTCGCCTTAATCAACCCCGTAATTACGTCAGTGGAGGGACGTTGAGTGACGAGAACCAAATGGATACCTGTAGCCCGAGCTAACTGTGCTAAACGGCAGATATAGTGTTCCACCTCCGCAGGAGCGACCATCATAAGATCAGCTAATTCGTCAATCATCACCACAAGATAAGGGAGTTGAGAATTTGTGCCATTTTCCTTGATTTTTAAGTTGTAGGCCTCGATATCCCGAGCGCCAGCTTCGGAGAACTTTGCCAGCCGGTCCTCCATTTCCTCAACCACGTCTCTGAGCACCAGGGCTGCCTGTTTGATATCCACAACAAGCGGGTACAGGAGGTGAGGGAGGGCACGATAATTGTAAAGCTCTACCCGTTTAGGATCTATCAGTATAAAGCGAACGTCATCCGGGGTAGCCCGGTATAGAATTCCACAAAGCAAGGAGTTCACGCAGACGCTCTTTCCAGAACCTGTGGCGCCTGCAATAAGTAGGTGGGGCATGTCCCTCAAGTCGGCTACTACGGGATGACCCCCAATATCTTTGCCTAAGGTAAGCGGGAGTCTGGTTCTGGCGTTTTGATATTCCTCGCTGTCTATGATCTCCCTGAGGTAAACCGTGGAGATAGTTTCCAGGGGGACCTCAATCCCGATTAAAGGCTTTCCGGGCACAGGGGTTTCGATCCGGATCCCTGGTGAACCCAGAGCAAGGGCGATATCATCCGCCAGGTTTAAGACCTTGGCCACCCTGATTCCAGGTTCCAGCATAAGTTCGTACCTGGTGATAGCGGGTCCCACCTCGATGTTTTTTACCTTGGCCTCCACGCTGAAGCCCCTTAAAAGCTGTTCCAGAATCTGAGCAACATTCCTTGTCTCCCTGCGCGGGGTCCTTCCTGAGTCGGCTGGCGGTTTTTTCAAAAGATCGAGTGGCGGAAGAGTGTAAATTTGCTCTAGGTGAGGTTCCGCTTGTTCCGGGGTCTCTTTCTTAGGGCGGGTAGCTGGTTGTTTGGATCTATGGAGGGGTACCACTATTTTCTCCCCCGTCTTTTTTCCCCAAGGTAATAAGGACCAGAAAGCAGAGAGCAAAACCCCCAGAACAGAAATCGCAACAACCAGGGGAAATAGCCAGGGGTTTCTATTGAGGGTATTCGAGATCAGCTCCCCTCCTTGCTCCAAAAACCCCAAAAGAAATGTTAAAAGCAGAAAGAGCAAAGTATATGAGGTATAAAAACGGATCCGAGAGGTAACCATGCGCCAGAGCAGCGCCCACCCGATAAAGAAGAGCGGGAAAACAAACAAATTCCACCGAAAGAGTTTCCACAAATAAGAGGCCACCGGCGGCAGGTAAAGGTAAAGACTGACCAAGGCCAGCAGGGAAACCAGAACCAAAAAAATCAGGAGCAAACGTTTTTCCAGGAAGTGCCTCTCTGCCTCCCCTTCCCTTTTAGCCTTCCCTTTCTTAAGAGCTTTTCTCTTTCTGTTATTCGTGTTCATTTTCCTCTAAAAGGTCCACGAGAATCAGGGGCCTTTTTTTCAATTTTTTAAAGATCGTCTTCTGGAGCGCCTCCCTTACCTTTTGCTTGCATGCGTTTAACGCCAGGTTCTCTCCTATACATTGATTTAAAACCAAAATCACCTGTTGGCGCAACTCTTCCTGAATTTCCAGGGCAATTTTTTCGGGCAAAAAACCCTTAAAATGAATTTCTGGTCCAATAATTTTCTTCTTCTTACGATTTATGTAAGTCAAAAGGACAACGATACCCTCCTGGGCCATATGCTGCCTTTCCCTGAGCACTGTGCTTGCCAGATCATCTACCGAAAGGCCATCCACAAAGTTCGCGGAGATCGAAATGCGCCCTTTGACGAAAGCCCTACCAGGGGAAAAGCTAACAATGTCCCCATTTTCCAGGATAAAAACCTGGGACTCCTTAATACCCATTTGCTGAGCTAAACGTGCGCTTCTCACCAGGTGACGGTATTCACCGTGCACGGGTATGAAATAGCGCGGCCTGGTAAGGTTAATCATCAATTTGATATCCTCGCTAAATCCGTGTCCGGATACATGGGCATCAGAAAAGGGGCCGTAGATCACTTCAGCTTTTTGACGAAAAAGGTTATCGACGGTCTCGGCAACCAGGGTCTCGTTGCCCGGGATGGGGTCCGCAGAGAAAACCACGGTATCTCCAGGTTCGAGCTTGATCTTCTTGTGCTCTCCGGAGGCGATCCGAGAAAGGGCCGATAAAGGCTCCCCCTGGCTGCCTGTCGTGATGATCACAACGGATTTGCGCGGAAAACGGGAAAGATCCTCGGCTTTTATCAATGTCCCTTCGGGGATTTTCAGATAGCCCAGTTCCTGCGCCACGCTCACAACCCTTACTAAAGACATTCCGTCTATCAGAACCTTGCGACGGAATTCATGAGCTGTGGTAATGATTTGCTGAATCCGGTGCACGTTGGAGGCAAAGGTGGTAACAATGATGCGGTGAGGGGCTGATCGGAAGATCTCCTCGAAGACCGCCTTAACTTTTTGCTCAGAAGGAGCGAATCCTGATCTTTCTGCATTGGTAGAATCGCACAGAAGGCAGAGCACTCCTTGCCGGGATAGTTCGGCGAAGCGTGCGAGGTCTATTTTTCTTCCGTCCACAGGAGTCTGATCAAATTTAAAATCACCGGAATAAATTACAGTTCCTAACGAGGTTTTGATTGCTACCCCTACGCACCCGGGAACGCTATGGGTAACTTGAAGGAACTCTACCGAGAAGGGGCCGAGATGCAAGGTATCCCCTGGAGTGACGGGCGTTGCATTCCAATCAATTCCCAGTTCCTTAATTCGGCCCTCGGCCAGCCCTAAGGTGATATCCGTACCAAAAACTGGAGCAGGTACCTGTTGAAGAAGATAGGGGAGCGCCCCCACGTGGTCCTCGTGTCCGTGAGTCAAAAGAACGGCCAGAACCTTTTCCCTGTTGGCCACAAGATAGGAAAAATCGGGAATAATCAAATCGACCCCCGGAGTTTTTTCATCAGGAAATTTAACGCCGGCATCTACCACAAGGAAGCGGTCGTTGAATTTAAAGACGAGCATGTTTTTTCCTATTTCTCCCAGTCCACCCAGGGCTAAAAACTCAAGGTTCATTTAAATCTCCTTCAGTAATCTTCTTAAAATTTGGAAGTCCTCAACTAAAAGCTGGTGCATGGAATCATGGTAAAGAGCAGCTGCCGGATGGAAAGTGGGAAAGAAAACAATCCCATCCTTGGCAATCCGGGAGCCATGCACCTGGGAAATGGTTCTTGTGGGATCGACCAGAGTGTGGAGGGCGTGTCTTCCAAGAGTGCAAATGATTTTGGGGCAGATCAGTCCGATCTGACCAACAAGAAAGGGGTTGCAGGCTAAAATTTCAGCGGGAAGAGGGTCTCTGTTTCCAGGGGGACGACACTTTACTACGTTTGTGATGAAAACCTCCTGACGGGAAAGACCCAAGGAACCTATAAGGGAGTCCAGAAGCTTTCCCGCTTGACCCACAAAAGGACGCCCCTGAAGATCTTCCTGTTCCCCCGGAGCCTCCCCAACAAACATCAACGTGGCAAAAAGATTACCCTCGCCTGAAACTGCGTTTTTTCGATACTGCCATAGCTCACAGGCCTGGCAATTCAGGATTTCTTTTTTAATTTCCTCGTAAATAGCTTTTCTTTCATCCAGTATGGCCAAACCCTCCTCCTGAACGAAAAGTAGAGTCAAGTTCAGAAACCGGGTTTAGTTGTGCCCTAACAACAGGGGCGATGACCAGCTGCGCAATCCGAGCTCCCCTTTCTATGGTAAAGGGAGCAGCACCTAAATTAATTAGTATCACCTGCACCATTCCCCGATAATCGCTATCTATGGTTCCTGGGGCGTTTAAAACGGTGACGCCGTAGTTCAGCGCAAGACCGCTTCGAGGTCTGATCTGCCCTTCATAACCCTCAGGAATAGCGATGTAGAAACCACAGGGAACTAACCTCCATTCTTTTGCAGGAATGGTAACCGCGGAACTTGCTATCAGATCCAAGCCAGAAGATCCAGGGGTCATATAACGGGGAATTGGAAGGTCTGAAGCTGAAGGGTCAACTTTAATAGGAATCAAAAGCTCCAAGGCCTTTGGCTATCCCCTTTTGTCAGGAGGAGTTTTTCCGCCTTTGTCCTGTTCAGGGGCATTTAAGTCTTCAGGAAGCCCTTTACGGCTAAGCCCAATTCGGTGTTGTTCGTCGATTTTGATCACCTTTACTAATACCTGGTCCCCAACCTTGAAAAGATCCTCTATTTTGCCGATTCTTTTATCGGAAATCTGGGAAATGTGCAAAAGGCCCTCTTTCCCTGGGGCAATCTCAATAAAGGCACCGTAAGTGGCCAGACGGGTGACTTTTCCCATGTAAACGCTTCCGATTTCCACGTCCCCTACAAGCAAATCAATCTGCTGTTTGGCTTTCTGGCAAGCTTCGGCTGAGGGAGCTGTAATAAAAACGCGACCTGTTTGCTCGATATCAATCACCGCGCCTGTTTCCTCAATTATTTTCTTGATCACTTTACCCCCAGGGCCAATTACTTCCCGAATCTTGTCCGTATCTATCTCCATCACCAGCACTCGAGGAGCGTTGGGGGAAAGTTCCGGCCTGGGAGCAGGAATAGTCTCCTTGATTTTCTCCAGAATAAACAAACGAGCATCGCGAGCCTGGGATAGAGCTTTTTTCAAAATATCAATATCGATTCCCTTGATCTTCATGTCCATCTGCAAGGCGGTGATGCCTTTAGCTGAGCCAGCGACCTTGAAATCCATATCACCAAGGGCATCTTCCATTCCTTGAATATCTGTCAGGACAGCTACTTTATCGCCTTCCTTGATCAACCCCATGGCAATTCCTGCTATGGGCGTTTTGATGGGGACTCCTGCATCCATGAGAGCCAGAGTGCTTCCACAAACTGAGGCCATGGAGGTAGATCCGTTGGATTCGAGCACTTCAGATACCAGCCTTATTGTGTAGGGGAAGTCATCCTGTGAAGGAATTACTGGCAGGAGCGCTCTCTCGGCGAGGGCCCCGTGGCCGATTTCCCGCCTCCCCGGCCCCCTTAGCGGGCGGACCTCTCCGGTCGAGAAAGGAGGGAAGTTGTAGTGGTGCATATATCTCTTGTATTCCTCAATCCCCAAACCCTCAATTATTTGCACTTCGCCGATGGCACCCAGGGTGAGGATCGTGAGCACCTGAGTCTGCCCTCGGGTAAAAAGACCGCAGCCGTGAACCCTGGGAAGAATCCCTACTTCGCAGGAAATGGGTCTGATTTCCTCAGGCCTTCTCCCATCCGGTCTGATACCTTCCTCGAGGATCATCCTGCGGGTTTCTTCCTTGAGGATTTTCCGTTCGATCTCTTGAATTAAAATGTCCTGGTCAGGGAAATCAGACGAGAGTTTGGCCCTGATCTCTTCATCAATTTTGGCCAGAGTTTCCTCGCGCTGCTTTTTCTCGGCAATTTTAATTGCCTCCCTGATAAGGGGTCTTACTGCCTCGTCGACAGCAGTCACTAGTTCAGGAGGAGGCAGAGTTTCCGCAATCTCTAACTTCGGCTTGCCACAAACCTCAACCAGGGATTTCTGGAGGTCGATGATCTGCTTAATTTCCTGGTGTGCGTACTTCAGGCCCTCCAGAATCAACTCCTCAGGCGCCTCCTTTGCCCCGGCTTCCACCATAATTATGGCATCTTCGGAGGCAGCCACAATCAAATCCAGTTGGCCTTCCTCAATTTCTACATAAGAGGGGTTTACGACGAACTTATCGTTAAGGTAGCCAATACGCACTGCGCCAATGGGACCGGAAAAGGGAATCGGGCTCATAGAAAGGGCCGATGAGGCTCCGATCATAGCCGCAATGTCGGGAGGGTAATTGGGGTCTGCAGCCAATACTTTGGCCACTATTTGCACGTCGTTTCGCATGGAGGAAGGAAACAGGGGGCGAATGGAACGGTCAATAAGGCGGGATCTAAGAATCTCCTTCTCAGAAGGTCTGCCCTCTCTCTTGAAGAATCCTCCGGGGATTTTTCCTGCGGCATAAAGCCTTTCCTCATAATCCACAACTAAGGGGAAAAAGTCTATCCCCTCTCTAACCGTGGGAGAGATGCAGGCCGTGACCAATACCACATTATCTCCGTGACGTACCGTAACCGCACCGGCAGCCTGTTTTCCCAGTTTGCCCGTTTCTAAGGTGAGCTTTTTTCCGCCGATTTCTACTTCTTGAATAGTAACGTTTTCCAAGCTATTACTTCCTTAAGCCTAAAGCCTTAATCAAGTTAGTGTACCTTTCAGTTGATTGCTTCTTTAAGTAGTTGAGCAATCTTCTCCTTTCACCCACCATCTTCAGAAGCCCTCTCCGAGAGTGGTGATCCTTAGTATGGATTTTCAGGTGCTCAGTCAAAAGGTTTATCCTTTCCGTGAGAATTGCTATTTGCACCTCGGGTGAACCAGTATCCAGTTCATGGATCTGGTATTTTTTGATAATTTCTTGCTTTTGCTCCTTACTTAAAGTCAATTTTTCCTCCTTTATATCTTTCCATTTTTCCCCAAACCGAGCATATAGTCTGGAGGAGGCTATGGCTCAGTATGAGGTAAGAATATTCTAACATAGATAGAATGCAGGGTAAAGTTAAGGCTCGTTCCCGAGGAACGAGACGACTATCTCATTTTGATTAAGGCCAGGAATGCTCAGGGGGTTGTGGAAATCTAAAGGACAAATCAGCTCTCCGTAGTTCAAGCTGACAAGGTAGCGTCCGGAAGGTGGCTGGATTTTACCCTCCTCTTTTAAAAAATAGAGGTCAGAGGAACCCTGTTTTAGGAAGCGCAAAGTGAGAGGGGTACAGAGGAACCTGTTGGCTTCCGTGACCTTACCTTCCTGGATAAGCTTTCTAATCAAGGACGAGGAAACAATTTCTCCTGAAGACAATCTCACAAGTGGTATTTTTACTACCTGGAAGCCGTATTCTTTCCCAAAGAGTTCAAGGGACAGAACGTCCCCCTCCCTGTTCCGGCCAAAGGTAAAGTTCTGGCCGACGACCACTATTTTGGCTTTTACTCTCTTTATGAGAATATCTTCCACGAATTTACGGGGAGAAAGTAAGGAAATCCCTTTGTCGAACCTGAGCACAAAGACCGTGTCCAATTTCAACTTCAAGAAGAGCTGGATTTTTTCTTCCAGGGTAGTGATCAAAAGATAATCCTTGCGCTGGAAAAATAACGGAGGAGGAGGATCAAAAGTTACGACTCCTGCTTCCAATCCACTTTCTCTGGCAAGCGCGGTCACCTGGGAAAGTAACCTGCGATGGGCCAGATGCAGGCCATCGAAAACCCCTATTCCTATCGCGGTTTCTTTCTGGGATTGATCATCCGGAAGGAAGAGCAGGCTCATTTACAGATTTTTTCAGCTTTCAGCAGGGCTTTGCCGCAAACTCTAGCCAGCCCGAGAAAATTCCCTCTACGGTCTTTAAGGCGTAGCAAGCTTCCAACCTCGGAAACTGACGAGGAAGGAAAAGGGTGTCCGTTGAAGAAGGAGGAAAGATAGCGATCACCGATAATTACCACGGGGTATTCAGAAAGGGCTACCTCCACCGGGATAAGCTTTTCTTTTCCCTCGTTGATCTCGTTGATTGTTTGAGCGCTTTCTAAGGAAAAAGGGCCAGATCTTACACGCACGATAAATCCGGCGCAAGCAGTGCCACCCAATAACTTTCCCAACTCACGCGCCAGGCTGCGCACGTAAGTACCAGCGGAGCAACTCATCCAGAGGCGCGCTTTAGGGTAAGCCCCATGTGTAAAGTTCAGGAGTTCAAGGTTATAAATCTCTACTTCTGCTTCCCTCTGGGGTACTGATGCCGGATTCTCCTGAGCCATCTCGTAAAACCTCTTCCCCTTCTCCCTCTTGGAAGAGAAAGGAGGAACTCCTTGCTTTATTCGACCAACAAGATTGGGAAGGGACTGTTTTAGATGAGATTCTTCGACGTTCATGGGGGTTTCTTTTATTACGTTTCCCCAGACGTCATAAGTATCAGTCTCCAGACCAAAAATTACCTCGAAAACGTACTCTTTATTACTTGGAAGGTATGAGAGGAATTTTGTAGCGCCACCTAAAGCAATGACTACGACGCCGCAGGCGGGCATGTCAAGAGTTCCAGAGTGGCCCATTTTTAACTTCGGCCAGCGCTTACGCAATAACCTGATCACGTCAAATGACGTGATACCCGGTGGCTTGATAACATTAAGAAAGCCGTCAACTCCTAAGGATGTCATTCCGGATTGCCTCCGTCAGTTTTCTCCTTGCCTCTTCCCAATCACCGTGAACGGTACATCCTGCAGCAGCAGCATGGCCCCCTCCGTCAAATTGTACCGCTACCCTGGTCAGATCAATACCAGGATTCGCCCTCATGCTCACTTTGAAAAATTTGGGGTGAATTTCTTTGAAAAGAAGGTAGACTTTAGGCTCTCGCCAATTTTTCCAGATATTCATGATGTAATCGGAGTCAAATCCTTCCGGTAAATTCAGGGTATGATGAAGAACCGAGTAGGCGATTGGCGGCTCAAAAATCATATTATCCAGTGCACGAGCTAAGATCCTCAATTCCTCCTCTGAGAGCGAAAAAAACAGGGAGGAGATTTCCGGACCTGATCCTCTGGATAGAACTTCAGCCGCTATTTTTAAGGTTTGGGGCCGGGTGTTCTGAAATTGAAACCCATTAGTGTCAGCATAAATGGCTAGGTAGAGTGAATCCCAGACGATTTTGGGAGCGCTGAACCCCTCATTCAGGAGCATTTCTGCAAGGATCTCGCCCGTAGAGGAGTACTCGGTGTGCACCACGTTCCAACTGCCAAAATTGGTGTTAGTAGGATGATGATCTATATTAACTACGTGGGCGAAATTGCTCAATTCCCTAATTTCCGCTCTCTCTAAATCAGAAGTGTCCAGGCAAATCAAAGCGGACCCAGAGGCCTCAGGGGAAACATCGGGAACAATTTTCAAGCTACCAAGAAGCGGGAGATATTTTTGAGGAAAGGGATCTTGGAAGAAAAGCAAGACGTCCTTCCCTCTACTCGACAAGAAATGGCCCATGGCTAAGCAACTACCGACAGCATCGCCATCTATGCCCTTGTGAGTAGTAATCAGGAATTTGTCAAAGCTCTTGAGAAGCTCTTGGATGCTCACTCGGGCTTTTCCTCCAGGGACTTCAGGATTTCTTGAACCCGGGCTGATTTGGCCAAGGAGGAATCATATTCAAAGGCAATGGTTGGAACGTAGCGCAGCTCAAGCCTTTGGGCTATGCGAGAGCGAATAAAGCCCAGAGCATGATTCAAACCCTCCATCGTTTCCTTAATTTCCTCTTCTGATCCCAGAACGGAGACGAAAACCTTGGCAAACCGGCAATCTTGCGAAACTTCCACACGCGTTATGGTTACGAAACCCACGCGAGGATCTTTAAGCTCCTTTTCAAAAATGAGGCTGACCTCTTCTCGAATAAGTGTGCCCAGTCTTTCCCTTCTTAAATTTCGCATTCATATCACCTGAAAATCTTGCCTGATCAGGGCAATTTCCGGATTTTCTTCCAGAGTTTTCAATATGGAATCAAAGGCTTGAAGGATGATATCGGACGATGTACCAACAATTGCCAGCTGCAGAGTGGCTCTCTGCCATGTGTTCTGGCCTTCGACCTCGCAGACAGAGACATTATACGCCTGTTTGAGCTTGACCAGAATAGGAGCCAGAACATGCCTCTTGCTTTTCAACGAGTTGCTCGCCGGTATCAATATCTCAATTTCCCCCCAGCCAACCATTTTACGATTGTTCCATCACCACGAACTCTAAAAGGTCTCCCTCTTTTATGTCCCCTGCTCTTTCTAATCCTATTCCGCACTCAAAACCAGCGGCTACTTCCTTTACGTCCTCCTTAAATCGGCGTAGAGAAGCGATTTTAGTCTCCAGGATTACTAAATTATCTCGAATAATTCTCGCTTTAACGTTCCTCTCCGCCTTGCCCTCTAGAATGTAGGACCCAGCGACGACACCCACTTTGGGAATACGAAAGACCTTGCGCACAATGGCTTTACCCAGGATCTTCTCCTCCCATTTGGGTTTCAACTTACCCTTCACTATTTTTTCCAGATCGCTAATCAGCTCGTAGATTAAGTCGTAAGTATGGATGTCCACGTTTTCCATTTCGGCAGCCTTCCTGGCTATGGGATCTGGTCTCACATTAAAGCCAAAGATGGTGGCTTTAGTTACTGAAGCCAGGAGCACGTCCGATTCAGTTATGGCACCTACTCCAGAGTGCAGAACCTCCAGTTTGATATCTGGAAATTTAACCTTTTTGATTACCGAGTTAAGAGCATCCAGAGTCCCCTGGGAATCAGCCTTGATTATCAAGTGGAAAATGTCCTCGGTATCCTTCTCTTTAAAAAGCTGTTCCAAGGAAGCCCTTGCTGTTGGCTGTGCCAGAACCTTCTTTTCACCTGCAGGTTTGGGAACCTTTAATTCCTTAACAACCTGAAAGGTCTCGCCCGGCAGAGGCACGTCCTCTAAACCTATGATCTCCACAGGAGTTGAAGGGCCGGCTTCTTTCAGCCGGGTACCACAATAATCGAGCATAGAGCGAACTTTACCCCATGTGCTTTTGAGGAGGACCTGATCGCCTAATTTAAGGGTTCCAGATTGCACGATAACATCAGCTACAGGGCCTAAGCCTTTATCTAAACGAGCCTCAATCACCGTTCCGGAAGCAGGAAGGTCAGGATTGGCTTTGAGCTCAGAAATCTCCGCTAAAAGGAGGATCATCTCCAAAAGATGATCTATTCCCTCGCCAGTCTTAGCTGAAAGGGGAACAAAGACGGTATCCCCACCCCACTCTTCAGGAATCAAGCCTAAATCCGAAAGCTGTTGCTTAACCTTGTCAAGGTTGGCCCCTTCCTTGTCCATTTTGTTGACAGCAACAATGATGGGCACTTTAGCAGCTTTTGCGTGGTTCAGCGCTTCCACGGTTTGAGGCATTACGCCCTCATCCGCTGCTACGACGAGCACCGCGATGTCAGTGACTTTAGCTCCATGGGCCCTCATCGCAGTAAAGGCTTCGTGCCCAGGAGTATCAATAAAGATAATTTTCTTTCCATGAAAGTTGACTTCCGAGGCTCCGATCTTTTGGGTAATTCCGCCTTTTTCTTTTTCTGCGACAGACGTCTTTCTGATAGCATCAAGGAGGGTGGTTTTCCCATGATCCACATGGCCGAGGACGGTCACCACTGGCGCTCTGGGAACCAACTTTTCTGTTCCGGCCAGTTCCCTATCTGCTTGTTCCTGTTGAGGAGACTTTTTTAATGTCTCCAGGGATTGATCCGGGGAGGGCTTAATTTCTTCCAGAAGTTTAATCTGTTTCTCGTTTAAGGTTTGGTTAATGGTTACAAGCTCTCCCTTTTTAAAAAGAAACTCAATTGCTTTGGTAGGATCAATGCCGTATTTTTGGGCAAATTCCCTTACAGTAAGAGGTGTGACCGTTTCCTTAGCTGCCGTTGCACCCTTCGTGGCTTGCTTTTTCTCCTCCTCTTTAAGTAAATCCTCTACCAGGCGAGCTGTCTCCTCATCAATGGTGGAGCTATGACTTTTGAGATCAATGCCTAATTCCTTCAGGACCTCGAGAAGACGCGAACTGGATATATTAAGATTTCTGGCAAGCTCGTAAATTCTAATCTTCGCCAACTTTTCCCTCCTCTTCGCCTATGGCCTCCTTAAGCGCGGATATTAAATCCTGACCAGGAACCAAGTTAAATTTTTTTGCCCAGTTTTTGTTTTTAATGGCCCTTTCCAGACAATCACTCTTAGGACAAATGTAAAAACCCCTACCCGGGAGCTTTCCCGTGGGATCAAACTTGAGCTCTTTTTCCGGGGTCAGTGCTATCCGCAGTAATTCCTTTTTGGGAAAGGCACTTCCGCAACCAACGCAAGTTCTCATAGGAATATGTTTACCCTTCATTTTTCAGAACCTTCCCCCTCGGACTGAATGTCAATTTTCCAATTGGTTAGTTTGGCTGCCAAGCGGGCGTTTTGTCCTTCTTTGCCAATAGCCAGAGATAATTGGTCCGGTGCTACAAAAACCTTAGCCATCTTATTCTTCTCATCTAATTCTACCCGGTTGATTTTAGCCGGGCTTAAGGCGTTGGCAATAAACTCCTTCATATCCTTGGAGTACCTGATGATATCAATTCGCTCCCCTCTGAGTTCGCGGACGATAGCCTGAATGCGCGATCCCTTGGGACCTACACACGCTCCCACAGGGTCAATCCGCTCCTCTCTCGAGGCTACTGCTACTTTGGTTCTCTGACCTGGTTCTCTGGCAATGCTCTTGATCTCTACCCTGCCCTCAAAAATTTCTGGAACCTCAAGCTCAAAAAGGCGCAAGACCAGAGTGGGATGAGCCCTGGAAACGATGAGTTCCGGTCCCCGGGGCGTCTTTTGCACTGTTACGAGGAGAACCTGGTAGCGTCCTCCAATTTCGTATCTTTCACCGGGTACCTGCTCCTTTGGTAAAAGCAATCCCTCAGCCTTTCCCAAATCGAGATAAACAGTTTGTCCCTCCCTGCGACGGACGACTCCCGTCAAGAGTTCTCCTTCTTTATCGGCATATTCCTGGTAAGCTGCCTCTCTCTCTGCCTCCTTTATTTTCTGGAAAATAACTTGTTTTGCAGTTTGGGCAGCAATTCGCCCAAACTCCCTCGATGGAATTTCTACCTCAAGAACATCTCCCAACTTCGCCTTAGGGTTGATTTTTCTCGCCTCTTCCAAGGAAATCTGAGGAAGAGATTTATCCGGTTCAGCTACAACCTCTTTCTGAGAAAAGACTCTGATATCTCCTGTTTTTTCGTTGATCTCTATTTTAATATCCTTCGCGATGCCGAAATTCTTCCTATAAGCAGTAAGCAAGGCTGCTTCCAGAAACTCCAGCAATTCCTGCTTGGGTATTCCCTTTTCTCTCTCAATTTGTTCCAAAGCAATTATCAAATCTTTAGTCAGAATCCTCACCCCTTATTTAAAAATTAAACGTGCTTTCTGCACGACTTCTAAGGGGAAAGCAAAAGCCTTTGCCCCTGATCTCAACCTCACATTTTCTCCCTCCAGACCCTCGAGAATCCCTTCTACGGTATCCTCTCCCTCAATGGGTCTTTTCAAAAGAATCCGGACTTCGCGTCCTTTAAAAAGATCAAACTCCTCTCGTCTTTTCAACTCCCGATCAAGGCCGGGGGAGGAAACTTCAAGGTGATATCTCCCTGCGAAAAACTGGTCAACGTGCTCGCTCAAGATTCCAGTTACTCTTTCGCAGTCCGCAATGGAGACACCCTCGGGCTTATATATAATAAAGATTACCCGGGGCTCTTTACCGGGATGCACTTCCACTTCCAGAAGCGCAAACCCGGCACGAGCCAGAATAGGCTTGCATAAATTTTCAATCTGGCTTAATAGACCTTCTTTCATCCTGGTACCAATACAAAAGAGTGGGGTACCCCACTCTTTCTTGAAAAAGTATAAACCAAATAAGTGGAATTTAAAAGTTTTTGCTAATTATTGTTTGGGCAATTTTCTTATGATACCAATAGGCGTATATTCAACATCCTGACCGAGAGGATTATCTCGCATTAATGCCAGAAGTAATTCTTTACTGATCCCAGAGCTTGCCCCACAAATTTCGCATCCGCCGATATCGTTCACGTCCATGATAGCCACAGGAACCCTTAAAAGCTCTGAGAGCTCTTCGCACGTCTTCCCGGGAGCCTTAGGCCCAAGCACTACATAACCTCTAAGAACGCCATATGGCGCATCTCCATCGATCCAGGCAGCCTGTCTGCCAGCGATCACATAGAAAAGCCCTTTGATCTTAAAAAGCTTCCCGATCAATCCGAAGAATGAAGCTAAAAGTATGCGCCAAAGGCCGCATTCTCTGATTGCCATTTCCATTGTTTCCGGGCTCCCCAGGCCAATTCCGTAAGGTGTTTTAGTGACCTTGTTTGCCAGGAATCGAGCCAATTTGCGAGGTTTTATCTCTTTAGAAGGTATGAGCCTTCCCTGAGCGGCTGCTACTGCTTTTGAGGACAGGACTAACAGATCTCCGGGTCTTACTAAACCGCTCACGTATCTCAAGAGGACGTCCTTTAAATCATCCGGGGGTTTTATCTCATGAGTGCGGATGGGAATGCGCAGGTAGCAATTTCCTTCGAATTGGACTATTGCTGGCTTTATCTTTTGCATTCCTTTTCCTCCGGATCATCAAGAGCGCCGGCTTTTTGCTTGAGCCCTTGGATTAGAACGGCTGCTTTCTTTTTAACGGAGGAGGCCTCAGGAGATTGAAAAATACGTATGGAATAAAGGAGTCCCGAAAGGACGTAAAGTGCGAAACAGGCGTAGAAGAGGTACAACCCGTGGGGAATTCGCGTCACAATCAAAACTAAGCTGAAAATAAATATTCCCGTGGATACTTTGCCCACCTTGGTCTCAGCTACCAGATCCTTGTGCTGCCAGAGCAGAATCAGACTCACGATTACCAGAAAGAGGTCCCTTGCCAGAAAAAGCCAGAAGATCATCCAGGGAGCGTATTCTGCCATAACCAGGGCAAGCAGGGAAAGTCCCCCGAAGAATTTATCAACAAAAGGATCGGAAATCCTGCCAATTTTGCTTTCCTGCTTGAGCTTGCGGGCCAGGTACCCGTCGAAGAAATCGCTAAGGCCTGCCAGGCAGATGAAAATAATGGAGACCAAAGGATGATCGGAAATTATCCCCCAGAACACCGGGAAGGCGAAAATCAAGCGCATGAAAGTCAAAATATTCGGTATCGTGATCAAATGCGACCCGCCCTCTTTTTCACATAATGTGTTAAAGCGTGCTCCATGGTTCTCACATTAAAAGATATTTTACTCTTTAGGGTGCCTTTGTGAGCAAGAATTCTCACATTTTCATTTATTTCCGGCTTCCAATGGAGCTTATAAGATTCGAGCCCTCTCAAAAAATCGAAAAACTTGAGCCCCCTTTCCGTTGACTTTTTAATGGCATGGATCTGCAGGATATATCCCAGGCTGTACTCGTGAAAGCGCTCGTCTTGTCCTGAAAGATAAAAGCAAAAGCGATCCTGGAACTCAAACCCATAAAGACTGGCTGAGGGTTTATCATTCAGATAAAGCAGGTAGAGTCTAATGATGCCTTTTCCCGCTAATTCCCTCGCTAAGTTCAGGTGAAAATTTCTGAAACTTGGCAACAACGCAGGTGTAGGCATGAGCTTTCTTTTGAACCGGGAAAGATGCAGACGGAAGAATTGCGCGAGCCCTTCCTGCAGTTGAGGATCTGAAACCTCCTCTATTCTCCAAGAGTAGCTTTTATCAAGGAGGCGAGGATAGTAGCGGATTTTATCCCTTCTTTTTTTAGAAAATCTCTTCAGAAGTTCATCCCAGGTTGAAGGTAGAGTAAGATAAGGCAATTTGCTCTGAGGTAAAATTCGGAAATCTAAGGTGGAAAAATACTTTTCCCAAAAAAGAACCGTGGGGCTTTTGGAATCCACTTCCTGAAGGTCCAAAACATCCCAGGAGTTGTCCTCTAAAAGCAGGTTGCGAAAATTCTCAAAAAAGTTTTCCTCCTGGCCTTTTTGGATAATAAAATCCAGTCTATCTGAAAAGCCAGTTCCGATGAAGCTCAGGGACTTCCCAGCAAGCTGCAGAGGAGCAATGCCAATAAGTCCTCCTGAGCGATAAAGCGCCCAGATCCGTTCATCCTTTCCATTTCCGAAAACGCTCCGCCATGCCCGAATCCACTCCCAGGTGGAGAAAAAGTTGGGAAAAGAGGAGCGCAAGACAAGGTTGTTCCACTCGTCCTTGAGCTCGTCAACGGAGCTTTGGCGCCAAATAAAACTCACTACTTATACTGGCTCTGTTTGATAGCCCGTTCGTCAAAACCGCAGAGACCTAAGAAATTCTCCAGAGCTTCAATTTTTCCTTTGCGTTCGGGGGTCTCCTCGTGCGATTGAGCCAGGATCCGGTAATCCGTTAAGGCCTGGGCGCAGGCGGCGTCAACTCCCTTCTCCTCAATCAAGGAGATCAAAGCCTTATACACCTGTCTGCGGGCTTCGGCATGCCTTTGCCAGTATTCAGGGTTATCAGTGGTGTTTGCGACTAAAAGATCTTGCTTAGCAATAGCTTTAAAAGCATTTAATCCTTTAAGGATGCTTTCTTTATCTATTGGTATTCTCATCACTCCATCTCCCTTCTTCCGTTTTAATTATTTTTTCGGCCCTTATTTTCAGGCGAAAGTAAATGCGATTCCTTTCAAGCCAGATGTTTCTTAGATAGATTCTCCAATAGCCCTCTTTCTTTAAGGAGCTCAGCGCTCTGAAAAGCTCATCCTCATTAACATCTTCCTTTAAATGTAAGTAAGGAACCTTCAGAGGGCAAGATGAGAGCGCAATTTCCCCTTTTCCCAACGAGAGCCCCTCCAGCGTGCTCTGGAAAAACTCCTCGCTTCCCTCTATTAAGATCAGAGATAGGCTTTTCGAACAGGCTCCAGACAATTGAAAAGAAAAGCCTGTTCTTTCCTCAAGCTCTTCCTTGGAAATCACACCTTCGCGCAGGATAGAGAAGGGACGGGTGGTCAGATCCACGATAGTTGATTCTAACCTATATTTTGTAATCCCTCCATTAATTAAAAAATCTAATTCCCCTCCAACTTCAGCCTCTACGTCCTGAGCACAAATGGGAGAAAGGGAACCACTTTTGTTGGCCGAGGTTCCAGCAATTGGGGTGCCCACCAGGCGGGCAAATTCCAGGAAAAGGCCGCAATCTGGATAACGGAAGGACACAGTTTGCTCTTGAGAGAGCGCCTGAGGAGGAACGAGCGAGGAAGCAGGTACAATAATCGCCAGCGGACCAGGCCAGAATTTCTGAATAAGTTTGTTAGCCTCTTTTGGAATATCCTGTGCAAACTTGAAAAGGTCACCCAGAGAAGAAATATGAAGGGACAGGGGGGAGCCTTTCTTTCGACCTTTAATCGCAAATATCCTCTCCAGGGAGGCCTCATGGAAGGGATGAGCGCCAAGACCGTAAACTGTCTCAGTAGGAAACGCGCCTACGCCCCCATTTTTGACTATTTCTGCAGCCTGCTCCAGATCAATCTCCATTATTCCTTCCCCTGCCTTTGATGAGTTGAATTGGTTTTTCTTCACCGCTCTTGAGGCGTCCAATGTTGGTGCGGTGTCTCAAAAGCGCCAAGCCAAAGATGATCAAGAAGACAAGAAAATACTCACCTTGCCAGAGAAGTGAGAAAATTGGGGCCGTGGCTAAAGAAGCAAGGGATGAGACTGAGGCAATCTTAAACAGGATAAATACTACCAACCAAGTAATGAGCACTACCAGGCCAATTTTCCAGTTTATAGCGATAATGCCTCCTAAAGAGGTGGCTACTCCCTTTCCTCCTTTGAACCTTAAAAAGGGAGAGTAATCATGTCCCAGTACCCCAGCCAAGCAGACGACTGAGCGGATGTCAGCCGGGAATTGGGAAGCAAAGAACACTGGTAAAAAACCTTTAGCAAAATCAAGGATAAAAGTTAAGACGGCAGGAATTAGGCCTAAGGCCCGTAGGGTATTAGCAGCTCCAATATTGCCACTTCCAACTTTACGCAGATCCACTCCCATGATTTTCCCTATTAACCACCCGAAGGGAATGGAACCGGCTAAAAACGCTATCAAGATTAGAACGGCAGCAATAGCCCTTCCTCCAATTTTTGCTTTATATAATTAGACTCCAAGGCGTCGAGTAATTCATCAAGGTCGCCATCGAGTATTGCCTGCAGATTGTAAAGGTCCAGGTTTATCCGGTGATCCGTTACCCTGTTTTGGGGAAAATTGTACGTTCTAATCTTCTCCGCTCGTTCCCCAGTTTTAACCTGAATCCTTCGCGATTCAGTAATTTTTTCCGCTCGTTCTTTTTGCGCGAGTTCTAAAATCCGGGAACGAAGTATTCTCATAGCTCTTTCCTTATTTTTTAGCTGGGAGCGTTCATCCTGGCAGCTGACCACGATTCCGGTAGGCAAATGAGTGATACGCACGGCGGAATCTGTCTTTTGCACACACTGACCACCGTGGCCGGAAGCGCGAAAGACGTCGATTCGGAGTTCCTCAGGATTAATATCCACGTCCACCTCTTCGGCTTCCGGAAGTACGGCCACGGTTACAGTAGAAGTGTGAATCCTGCCAGAGGCTTCTGTGACCGGGACCCTTTGCACCCTGTGGGCTCCCCCCTCAAATTTTAGCCTGGAGTAGACATTCCTTCCTTTAACCCCAAAGATGATTTCCCTGAAGCCCCCAAGGTCCGTGGGGTTTGAAGAAAGGATTTCCACCTGCCAGTTTTTCTTTTCGGCATAATTAGCGTACATGCGAAACAGATCGGCAGCAAAAAGGGCTGCCTCCTCACCCCCAGCGGCAGCCCTTATTTCCATAATGACGTTTTTTTCATCGGCAGGGTCCTTCGGTAGAAGGAGCATTTTGATTTCCCTTCCCAAGGCGTCCACCCGCTTCTGAAGCCTTTCTAATTCCTGCTCAGCGAGCTGGCTGAGCTCGGGATCCTTTTCGCTAACCAGAGGTCTTGTCTTCTCAATGGCCTCCAGTAGTTCTTCCAGCTGGGACATTTTCTCCAGCAAACTCGTGACCTGATGATAGGCAATGGAATACATCTGCAGTGCCTGGTTATCTTTCTGCACCGCAGGGTCCAGGAGCTTTTTTTCTAACTCCTCCTTTTTAGCTTGGAGCTTTTCCTTCCGTTCCAGCATTTTCCCTCATAAGAGACATTTTTAGAGCCACTATGGCAACTTCCACCTGCTCTTTTCCGGGTTCACAGGTCGTCAATTTTTGAGTTAATAGTCCCGGCCAAATGATTATCTTACTCAAAAAATTATCAGGGTTTAAGGCAAAAAGCCTAATTAACTCGTAAGAAATCCCAGCCACAATGGGTAAGAGGATAATCCGGGATATTAGGCGAAGGAAATAGTTGTCGAAATCTAAAAAAATGAAGACTATAAAGCTTACAATTAAGACCACGAGAAGAAAACTGGTACTGCAACGAGGGTGTAATCGGGAGTACTTAAGAGCAATTTCTGGTTCCAATTTTTCCCCATTTTCATAGGCGTGAACTACCTTGTGCTCCGCTCCGTGGTAGCGAAAGAGCACATTTCTGACGTCGGGGATAAAAGACATCAAGGCGAGGTAGCCAAAAAATATTAGGAAGCGCAACAAGCCTTCCACTACAAGCACCAAGCCTGGAGCAAGAATTGGGGTAAAAAGTCGAGAGAGGAAATACGGAAGGACGAAAAAGAGGAGAACCACGAGTCCCAGGGCCAATACCAGTGAGATGATGATCCCGGATGGTGAAAGCTTTTCCTCTTCACTTGAGGATAGGTTCATGGACAAGTTTAAAGCCTTGATGCCGATCACCAGGGATTCCCACAAGGCACCTACCCCTCGCACAAATGGAAGGCGAAAAATCCTGTAGCGCGAGGCCAAAGGGGAATAGGAAATCTTTCCTGTGAGGATTTCACCGGAATCATTTCGCACAGCAAGGGCTGTACCGGAGGGGCTGCGCATCATTACCCCCTGCCAGACTGCCTGGCCACCTACGAGAACCTCTTTATTGCTTTTTATTTTTGTGCCTGCGCTCTGGTTTATTGGGCACCTCATGACAATTCCGGCAACGAGCCTCGTATTTTTCTGATGCGCCAAGAAGGACTACAGGATCAAAGTACGATGCTGGTTTCCCCTCGATTACCCTCTGAGTTCGAGAGGCCGGCTCACCGCAAACCATACAAATAGCTTGGAGTTTGTCCACCTTTTCGGCTATAGCCAGAAGCTCTGGCATACATCCGAAAGGTTCCCCGCGGAAGTCCATATCCAGGCCTGCAACAATAACCCTAACTCCCTGGTCAGCAAGCTCCTGGCAAACCTCGACAAGCTCCGGGGAAAAGAACTGAGCTTCATCTATGGCCACTACCTGAGTATCGGGGTCCACAAAACGGAAGATATCCTCAGGATGCTCTAAATTTATAGCCTGAGTGGAACCACCATCATGAGAGACGACATGGGATTCCGAAAAACGGTTATCAAGAGCAGGTTTGAATACCTGAACCTTCTGTTTAGCAATGCGGGCTCTTTTCACTCTCCGAATGAGCTCCTCGCTTTTTCCGGAGAACATGCAGCCAGCAATCACCTCAATCCATCCCTGTTTCCTTTCGCTCATAAGACCCTCACTTCCATAGCAAACTCCTTTAACTTTTTTAACGAAGCCCCGGGTATTTTCCCGTAATACCATGGGGAGGCCAGGTTAGCGAAGAGGAACTCCTGTTCCAAAATCTCCCCTTTTACAAAATAGCCAACCTTATTCTTAAAGGGCAAAATGGGAACTGCAAGGGCTGAAAACCCAGTCTTCTTGAGTAACTTCTCCTCATCCCAGAGAGTGATGGTTTGTCCAGCGCTGGCTCGAATTTCCTCAATCAGCTTTAGGGGGTCCGGCGAAAGGAAGACACAGGGCTCCCCGGAAATCTCCCCTACTTTTACCTGCAATAACTGCCCAGGCAGACACCCGAGTGCTTTGCTGATTTTTGCGGGATCGATAGCAAACCCGGATATTTTTATCTCTTCATAATCGGGGGCAATCTGAGCCAAGCGCTCTAGGAATTGATCTTTCTTTTTCCTGAAAAAGGCAGAGCCAGGACGCCAGCAGGGAAAATCAATTTCCCGACAGGAGTCGTGGAAACAAAGTGGTCCAGCATTCCGAAATAGAGTTGGAGCAACCTCTTTTACTCTTTTCAATGCCAGAAAAGCTAAGGCCCGGATTTCCCATTGTGCCTTTTCACAACAGCGCAATTCGAAAAAGTGCCAGAGCTCCCTGGCATTCATGGTGAATACCAGCCGTGACTTACTGGCCTGGGGTAAAAGGTAGCGGGCGTCCTCAATAGGAATCCCGGAATCCACTAGCGTCTTATAAGCCTTAAAGGATGAATTCAGACTTTCCTCAAAGACCTTCTTCAGCTCGGGGTTAGAGCGTATTTTGGGCGGAGTCACAAATTCAGTCTCCTCAACTTGCACGTGACGCTGACTCTGCTGTGAAAAGGAAGCTATCCTGTGCCTCACCAGCTGATGAGTACAGGCACGAGAGAGACCTTCCACAGCGAAGGTAAAGGAAGCGTGTTCCAATACAGAATGATGTCCACTGGAGATAACTTTGGAAAGCAAGGACTCTACTTTTTTCGCGGGGATTTGAGTGAGGTTATTAATACCTACGGATTGATAGCACAAGCGCGCCGCTGCGGCACAAATTTCTTCCGCCTGCGGGGTCCAGGCTATCAGTTCCAGACGCATTTATAGCTCTTCACTCCCAATGTATCGCAGGAACTCAGCATTGGAGCGGGTTTTGGTGAGTAGGTCGATGAGCTTCTCCAGTGCTTCGCCGGATTCCAGATTGCTTAAAGCCCGACGGATATTCCAGATCTTGCGCATCTCCTCTTCGGAGTAAAGGAGTTCCTCTCTCCTGGTACCGGATTTCTTTATATCTATAGCAGGGAACACCCTGCGCTCGAAAATCTTCCTATCGAGGACTAATTCAAAGTTACCCGTGCCCTTAAACTCCTCGAAAATTACCTCGTCCATTTTAGAACCAGTCTCAATTAACGCGGTTGCGAGAATGGTGAGGCTTCCTCCCTCCTCAATATTCCTTGCTGCTCCGAAAAAGCTTTTGGGCCCGTGAATGGCAACCGGATCAAGGCCGCCGGATAGGGTTCTTCCAGAAGGAGGCATTACAAGGTTATAAGCCCGGGTAAGTCTGGTGATGCCATCAAGAAGGATAACCACATCCTTGCGCTGCTCGACAAGCCTTTTGGCCCTTTCCAGCACAAGCCTGGCTACCCGAATGTGGTTCTCAGGGAGTTGATCGAAAGTGGAGGAGATCACTTCGGCAGTGGTGGAGCGCTTGAAGTCAGTCACTTCCTCGGGTCGCTCATCCACAAGCAGAACCATAACCAAGATCTCAGGGTAATTCTTAGTAATGGCCTGGGCAATTTTCTTGAGGATGGTGGTTTTTCCAGCCTTTGGCGGGGAAACTATCATTCCCCTCTGACCCCTTCCCAGGGGAGCCACAAGGTCTATCAGCCTGGTGGAAAATTCGTTGGGGAATGTTTCCAGTTTCAAACGCTTATTTGGGAAAATAGGCGTCAGACTCTCGAAATATGGTCTAATCCTGGCTAATTCCGGATCACCGCCGTTTACCTCCTTGACACGCAGTAGGGCCAGGTACTTTTCTTTCTCCTGGGGTTGGCGAACCCATCCTTTGACTACGTCTCCGTCACGGAGACCAAAACGCTTGATCTGGGAAGGGGAAACGTAGATATCCGAGGAGGATGGAGCGTAATTGGCACGCAAAAAACCATATCCTTCCTCGTGAATTTCCAAAATTCCCTCTACCAGATCCCCTTTGGGCAATTCCTCCGGGGGTTTTTTAATTTCCTTTACTTCGGTTACAGTCAGGGATTCTGCTTTCTCTTCTATCTGGGGCTTGGGCAGTTCGGCGATTTTAGGCGCCAGCCTTTCCCAGATTTTGGCTATCAGCTCATCCCGATGTAGCCTTCCATAGTAGGGGACCTTCAGTTCTCTCGCAATCTTTTGCAGTTCGCGAACTTTTTTCTGTTGTAATTCTCCTAAAGTCAACTGTTCCATTTTATTTCTTCTCCAATAACTCCTTTACTTTTTGCCAATCATCTAAAAATCTCTTCACTCCTATGTCAGTCAGAGGATGCTTGAGCATGCCCTCAAGAACCGAAAAGGGAATTGTAGCAATGTGCGCTCCTACTGAAGCAGCTTGTACTACATGCAGAGGGTGCCTGATAGAGGCAGCGATCACTTTGGTGGGGAAATCATACAGCCCATAAACTGCAACAATTTGCGAAATCAACTCCATCCCGTCGTGACCAACATCATCCAGGCGGCCGACAAAGGGGCTAGCGTAAGTAGCACCACTGATCGCTGCAAGAAGCGCCTGATTTAAGGAAAAAACCAGGGTTACATTGGTTTTTATTTTAGCGGCATGCATCAGTTTTAGAGCTTTTAATCCCTCTTTAACGACAGGAACTTTTATCACCACATTTGGCGCCCAGGAGGCGTATTCCATGGCCTCCTTGTACATACCCTCTGCATCCTGGCTCAGCACCTCTACCGAGACGGGCCCGGGAGACACGAGCTCACAAATCTTCAAGATTCTCTCCTTATAGTCCACCCTTTCCTTGGCAATTAAAGTGGGGTTTGTGGTAACACCGCTGATCACTCCAAGGCTTAAGGCTTCACGGATCTCATCTAAGTTCGCTGTATCAAGGAATAGTTCCATGAATTTACCTCCAGAGATACAAAAGCACGCTTTCGATTCAAAATTCAAAGGCTTAATATGTTTAGACTTTACTGTAATTTGTGAAATAAAGCAACTAAATCCTTTCCACTACCATGGCAATCCCCTGTCCACCGCCTATACAGAGAGAAACCAGACCCAGGTTCTTGTTAGCCCTTTCTAACTCATGGATCAACGTCACAAGTAATCTGGCACCCGATGCTCCTATGGGGTGACCAAGGGCAATCGCTCCACCATTGGGGTTAACTTTGGCGGGGTCAATTTCAATATTCCTCAAAACGGCTAAGGACTGGGCAGCAAAGGCCTCATTCAACTCCACAACGTGGAAATCATTTAGTTTTAAACCGGTTTTTTTTAGCACTTTTTTGATAGCCTCAACCGGACCTAACCCCATTTCCATAGGATCAACCCCACCGACGGCATATCCCAGAACACGAGCTCGAGGCCTAAGACCGAGACTTTTGGCTTTCTCCTGGGAGGCAAGGAGAACCAGGGCGGCCCCATCGTTTATTCCAGAGGCGTTACCGGCTGTAATGGTACCATCCTTCTTAAATGCTGGTTTCAATTTTGCCAGTTTTTCCAGAGTAGTATCGGGCCGAGGGTGTTCATCTGTTCGGAACAAGAATGGCTCACTCTTGGGCTGCGCGATCTCTACAGGAACAATTTCCCTTTGAAAGCGGCCTTCAGAAATGGCACGGGCGGCTTTCATCTGGCTTTCATATGCGAACTGATCCTGCTCCTCACGGGCAATATGGAATTTTTCTGCAAGGCTTTCCGCAGTGATTGCCATGTGAACATCGTTGAACACGTCCCAGAGACCGTCGTTCACCATGGAATCAACTATGAGATCGTTGCCCAATCGGTAGCCAACCCTTGCTTTCAAGAGCAAAAAGGGAGCCCGGGACATATTTTCAATTCCCCCTGCGACGACAAGACTGGCGTCTCCAGTTTTAATTTCCTGGCTCCCAGAGATCACCGCCTGGAGACCAGATCCGCAGACTCTGTTTATGGTCATGGCGGTTGAGGAAACGGGGAGTCCCGCTTTCAGAGATACCTGTCTCGCGGGGTTCATCCCCTGGCCTGCCTGAAGAACGTTTCCCACTATCACCTCTTCGATTTCCTTCGGATCTAATCCATTGCTTTTGATGATTTCCTTTAGAACAATAGCCCCTAAGTCAGAGGCGGGAATGTCCTTTAGAGCCCCCATAAAGGTTCCCACCGCAGTCCGCCGCGCGTCACATATCAAAACCTCTTGCATTACTGCCCTCCTTCTAATGAATTTCTTACTACTTGAGCCAGTACCTGAAAATCAAGAGCGCATTGAGACGCTTTCTCCACTTTGGATAAGGTTTCCCTACAAAATTCTTTATCTGTCACCCAGGTAAGGTTTATCAACGCGTTGAGCACAGAAGCCTGGATGGCTGATGCAGCAAAAAGACAAGCGATGCCAGTGTCTGAAAGTAAGTTCCGATTACCCTTTTCAAGAAGAAATTTGAAAACCGGGTAAAGGGAGGAGAGATTGTTAACCAATTCCAGGGGAACCTTCACTGCTTTCTTTGCCGCAGCGAGGAGGCGATCGCTTCGGAGTGTCTCTCCCCTGGGAAGCCTTAAGGTTTCCCTAAGCTCCTGGAAGGCAAGCTCGTCCTCCTGAGCAAGGCGAAGAAAACTATACATTTTTGCTTTAAGGTCTTCCTCAATCCCCTTCATCTTCTCTTTAACTTCTTGAAACCTTTCACCCTGGGATAATGAAGCAACCATTGCCCCCAGGGCAATGGTGAACGAAGAAACAATGGCGACAGCAGCTCCTCCCCCAGGGATGGGCTCTCGAGAGGAGAGTCTCTCTAAGAATTCGATCAATTTTTGCTCTTCGTAGGTCGAATCAGGCATGCAGGTTCAAAATTTTTCTTGCTTCATCTGGCGTAGCTACTTCCCTTCCTAACTCCCGGGCAATCCTGACCACCCTCTCCACGAGCTGGGCATTGCTCTGAGCGAGCACTCCTCTGGAGTAAAAAATATTGTCCTCAAACCCCACGCGCACGTGGCCTCCCATGATAAGCGCCGCCACAGCCAAGGGTAACTCGAAACGTCCGATGCCGGCAACACTCCAGGTGGAGCCGGGAGGAATGCTCTCTACAAGATAGACCAAATCCCGAATATTTCCTGTAATCCCCCCGGGCACGCCCATAACAAAATCAAAATGCAAAGGTGGTTGCACAAGGCCTTTCTTTACCAATTGCAAGGCGTTATTGATCATTCCGGCTTCAAAAACCTCAATTTCTGGCTTAATCCCCATTTCCTTCATTCTCAAAGCAAAGTTTTCTATTAAATCCGGAGGGTTCCAAAAAACACCGGTACCAAAGTTCACGGTTCCACATGTCAAGGAAGCCATCTCCGGACGGAGCACGAGGGGAGCAGCTCTTTCTTCAGGAGTCATTCCTACTGCCCCACCAGTGGAAATTTGAATAATGATGTTACATCGGGATTTGATCAGTTCAATTGTCCTGCGAAAAATCTCCACGTTTTGAGTAGGGTTACCGTCCTGATCCCTGACGTGCAAATGAACCATGGATGCTCCCTGGAGGTAGCAATTATAGACGTCCTGAGTGATCTCCTCAGGAGTTATGGGCAGATTAGGGTTATCCTTTTTGGTTACCTCGGCTCCGCAGACAGCTACTGTGATTATCAGTTTTTCCAATTCTCGTTTGCCCTCCTTTTACAGGCTTTAACGAAGAAGTTAAAGAGTGGATTAGGCTTGCCTGGACGTGAAGTGAATTCTGGGTGAAACTGGCTACCCACGAACCAGGGATGGTCAGGGAGCTCAATTATCTCTGCCAGACCTTGCTTGGCATAGGTCCCTGAAACGATGAGACCGTTCTTTTCAAGGAGATCAAGGTAGTCGTTATTTACCTCATAACGATGTCGATGGCGTTCCCAGACAAGATCCAATCCGTAGGCTTCCCCGGCTTTTGAACCAGGAGTGACTCGACAGGGATAAGCTCCTAGTCTCATGGTGCCACCCTTTTTCCTGATTTCCCTTTGCCCTTTCATTAAATCGATTACCGGGTAAGGGGTATCCGGGTCAAATTCCGTGCTATTAGCGCCCTTTAGGCCGCAGACGTTTCGAGCGAACTCAATCACTGCGCACTGCATTCCTAAGCAGAGTCCCAGGAAAGGGATATTATTTTCCCGTACTATTTTAATAGCGCTGATTTTCCCCTCCACCCCGCGTCGGTCAAAACCTCCTGGAACAATTACCCCATCCAGTTCCAGTAGAGAACGGAAGTTCTCCTCTTCATCAAGCTTATCCGCTGCAATCCACTGGATTTTTAAATCCGCCCGATTCTCGAGGGCAGCATGTTTCAGCGCCTCAATCACAGAGATATAGGTGTCCTTCATGCCCACATATTTCCCCACAATGCCAATTTTTAAGACGAGTTTCTGTTCGCTCAGGATCAGGGATAACTCCTCCCATTTTCGAAGGTCTGGTTCCCCTTTGTAACCCAGGAATTCGGATAAAATATGCCCGAACCCGGCTTCTTCCAGAAACAGGGGAACCCTGTAAATGGAATCCAGGTCCGGAAGGGAAATCACCCCCTCGATTCCCACATCGCAGAATAGCGCAACCTTGTCCCTCATAGCACGCGTCATAGGGGTTTTGGAACGGCATACTATCACGTCTGGTTGAATCCCAATACTTCGGAGCTCGCGCACACTGTGCTGTGTAGGTTTTGTTTTTTGTTCTCCGGAAGTCTCCAGGAAAGGGACGAGGGTAGTGTGGATGTAAAAGGCGTCCTTGCCCTTGAGGTCGAGGCGAACCTGCCTAATAGCCTCGAGAAAAGGGAGCCCCTCAATATCGCCCACGGTGCCACCAATTTCCACAACCAGAACATCTGCTTTGGATTGTTCGGCTAATCGGTAGATGGCGTTTTTGATCTCGTTGGTGACGTGAGGGATCATTTGAACGGTTGCTCCCAGATACTCCCCCTTTCTTTCCTTAGAAATCACTGAGGAGTATATCTGCCCGGAGGTAACATTGGAAAGACCGGTAAGATCCTGGTCAAGGAATCGCTCATAGTGGCCCAAGTCCAGGTCTGTCTCTGTACCATCCTTCAGCACAAACACCTCTCCATGCTGGTATGGGCTCATAGTCCCCGCATCAATGTTGAAATAAGGGTCAAACTTCAGCATGCTCACCCTTTTGCCACGTGCTTTGACCAAAGCACCGGTAGAGGCAGCCAATATGCCTTTACCTAATCCCGATACGACACCACCTGTGATAAAGATAAATTTAGTCATTTTTTCCTCATTTTGCGTTTCATTAGCTCATGAACAATAAAACTCGCCACCTGAAGGGGGGTTGTCCCTGGGCCAAATCCAGCATCAAAACCAGTTTCCAATGCTACTTGAGCGTTGATATAAGGTCCACCGCATATCAATATCAATTTATCCCTTAGCTTTTCAGCTTCTAAGAGCTCGGCAAGTAAGGAAAGATTGAAGAGATGGACATTCCTTTGAGTAACCACCTGGGACACCAAAACTACATCCGCATGAATCTTTTTAGAGTACTCTACCACTAACTCTGGCGGGACCTGGGCTCCGAGGTTAAAGACTTCAAGCTCAGGATAACGCTCCAACCCGGATTCTCCTCCGAAACCCTTGGCACTGATAATAGCATCAAGGCCCACGGTATGCGCATCAGCTCCTATAGTAGCTCCGATTACAACGACTTTCCTTTTAAACTCCCTGCGGATTAGATCGTTTATTTCCCAGAAATCAAAAAGTTGGAGCTCTACCTCAGGGACATGAATGGCTTGGAGATCTACAGAGATATTAATCGCCCCGTAGAGGATATAAAAGGAAAAATTATTCCCCATATCCTGGGCATGAACCAATCGGATATTGTTCATCCCCATTCTGGCAGCAATCAACTTAACGGCCTCTATAGAGCGAGCGGAGACCGGAACTGGAAGGGAGAAGGAAATTTGAATAGCCCCATCGTTCATGCGGTCGCCATAGGGACGAACCTCGCCAATATTCATACCGCCCTCCTTCTGGCTTGCATCACGATTTTTTTGTCCAGGAATGGATTCAGGTAAAACTTTCCCTTTTTGAACACTCCCTCATACCCCCTACCTCCCCTTTTCTCTCTCTTGATTTGAGAAAATACGCCTCTGGAAAGCGCATTCCAAATCCCAACTTCTCTAATTTTCATTAAGGTCTCCACAGCCTGAGTAAGGAGCTCGCAGGCTCTCTTGTCCGCTTGACCGTTCCTAATAAATTGAAGCTCGCGAGAAAAGGATCGAGAAGCATTGCGAATATGCAGGGCACTTTCCAGACTAAGGAATCTATCCTGAACGTAAGGAGTATGAAGCGCCTCGGTTGGCATTCCCAGAAGCACTATTCTCTGATCGGTCCAGACAGCCACGAGATTAAAAAGGGCATCCAGAACGTGGGCGAAGAAAATATTGCCGGTTTTATACCTCGTAGGGGGCATAAATTTGACCGGGGAACGAGGGAAAAGCTGCCGCACAAGCTGAGCCTGAGTTAACTCCCACAATAAGCTATCAGGGATTTTGGGGTCGAGTTCCGCTGCGTGCCCCAGCCCGATTAGGTCTTTCTTCATCCCAGCCTGCTGAGCCAATTGCTCATTAATAAACTGTGAGACCAGAACAATGCTATATTCCTTGAAGGCGTCCACTGTTTTGATCAGGTTATCCTCTCCTGTGGTAATAATGACGTCAAAGAGTCCCAGTAGGTACCGGGAGAAATGCTGATCAACCATGGTCCGGTACATATTGAGGTCCCGGAAGAGGATACCGTAGAAAGCGTCATTTACCATTATGTCCAGGCCCTCCAGGATTGCCAGGACTGCAATCTCAGCCATACACAATCCGGAGCAATAGTTTACCTGATAAATATAACGGGAAACCTTTTGAGCAACTTCATCCAAGGCTTGCCTCATAAGCCTGTAATTCGCTTGCGTAGCGAATGTGCCCCCAAACCCCTCAGTGGTAATGCCCTCAGGAACGTAATCGAGCAAGCTTTGAGCTGTGGAGCGAATTACAGCTACGCAGTCGGCGCCCTGTTCCGCAGCTGTTTTAGCTTGTGCTATGTCATCGTAGATGTTTCCCGTAGCAACAATCACGTAAAGCAGGGGGGGTAAAGACGGAGGAAAAGACTGCTTAAGGGCCTCCCTGGCTTTTTTCTTTTTATATAACCGGCTTAAGCTTTCAGTAGCTAATTCCTCAGCTTTATTCTTAACTTCTTGAAAGCTTTTTCTCGATAGGTGAACTGGATTAAGGGAACCAGACACTACCTTTAAGGCCACATCTTGGGGACTGAGCCCGGTATTTAAACAAGCATTAGCAATCCAGTAGAGCACTCCTTCTTCCAGGGCTTTTTGCTCTTTAAGATTATCCACCAGGATATTTACATAAGGAATTTTTTCCTTTTCCCCCTCGATCCCCAAAAGGCGCAAAATGGCTCGTTCTACGGAAACGGTGCTTAATGGAGCAATATCTCTTTGGATTTCCAAGGCAACTTCCTTCGCAATCTGACGGCAAGCGTTTGCTTGCTCCTGAGATATGTTAAGCTTCATCTTACACCTTCTTTAAGAAAGTCTCGGCTAATTCTATCACAACCTCGTCTAAACCTAAAAGCAAAGCGATTTTTAAGGCATCGTGGGGAACGGCTTGCTCTTTCTTTACCTTCTCCAGCCGATATTCCATCAGCGTCAAAATCAAGTCCTCACTTGTCCCTTTCACCAGAAGCTTTACCTGATCCAGGCTGATGTTCCCCAGACCAGCCATCTGCCAGTGCTCTACTCGGCAAACCCTGGCAAGCCCATCGAAATGGGAAGTAAAAAGGGAAGTGGATTTAGTATCACTCAAAAATTTTAGGATTGCAGCGTTGATGGCAAATCCTTCTTTGGGGTTCGTGCCCCGAGCGAGTTCGTCAACCAGGAAAAGGCCCCTCTTTTTGCTCAAGGACAGTGCCCTTTTTAATCCAGAAATCTCCGCACCGAAAGCGCTCAGTCCATCTTGCTCTTTCCCACGGGTTGAGAAAAAAACAAAATCAAAGGGGCGCAATTTGAAGGACTTTGCCGGGACTAGCATTCCGTGTTGGGCAAGGCACACATTCAAACCCACTGTTTTGAGTAGAACTGTTTTGCCGCTCATATTAGCGCCTGTGAGCAAAGCAGCACCTTCCTTGAGGCGAATGGAGAGTGGATGAAATCTGTAACCCTTTTCCTTGAGCCTTAAAGCGAGAGGCAAGTGCACTCCATTACTCATCGAGACTGAAGTTTTACCCTCGCCTTTTAAGATTTGGGGCATGATACCCTCGTAATTTAAAGCGGCCTCAGATTTTGCAAGCAGGAAATCCAGGTAAGCCACCCTTTCTGTATCTTGCTCCAGGCTTTCGGCGAAATTGGCTACCTTTCGGGAAAGCACCTGGCAAACCTCCTTTTCCCTCTTTGCCTCTTCGACTTCTATTTCCTTGATCCTGCCGCTCCATTTTAGGGCTTCGGAGGAAAGGCGTGGGGCAAAGATCAGGGAATGCAGATTCTCGGATTTCAAGTAAAAAAAGGGGTGAGACAAAATCTTTGAAGCCTCTGGGGTTTCTTTTTGCAGGGTAATTTCACCTTCGTGGAAATGTTCCAGACCCATTTTTCTGAGCTCTTCAACTATCCTGCTTTTTTCCTGCTCCAACTTAGAGCGCAGCTCTAGCTTCTCACACCTTAATTTTTTTAGCTGTGGAGAGTACTCGTCCACGAGGTAAAAGCTTTGGGGGCTTTGGTTACCTTTATTTAAGATACGAAAAAGGGCAGGCGCTCCTTTTGGCCTGAAGCGCGCAAGCCAGGAAAGTTCGCGGTTTCTCATCAATCCCTTTAGGTTCTCAAGGATAAACAAAAAACGCTTTATTTCGAAAAGTTCGGTCACGGAGAGCCTGCCGCCCTCCTTGGCCTTTTTCAAACTGTTTCTCAGGTCTTTAAGCTCCTGGAGGTTAGAGGAAAGCTGGTGTAGCCAATCTCGATTTTGGGAAATGAACTGGGAAAACTTTTGGCTTCTCCGTAATTCCTCTTTCAGCTCCTTTTCTTCCCCAGGTAAATAGGGCTTAAGACGGTTTTTATATTGAAGCCCCAGGGGAGAGCGCACCTCCAACAAGGACAAAAGGTAGTCCCATTCTACTCTCTCCCGGGTGTCCCTATCCAGAAAGAGATCACTCATTTAATTTTAAATTGATGACTTTTAAGGGTTCAAGCATTTCGCTAGTCCTGATGAGGAATTCTCTGGGATTTATGGAAAACCCGGAGCTGGAACAGGGGTTCAGGGTTACCAAAGCTATTGGTGAATGAAAACAGGACTTAAAAATCCATCCATCCCTTTTGAGGTTGCGCCAGGCTGAAGTGGAGAGGAAAAGTTGCCAAGGTTCCTCAACGATTACGGGTAAACTGGTTTTCCAGCCAGCGATCAGGTTTACAGATCCCCCAACAAAGGCGCCAGGCCAGAATATCTCCTCTGCCTCCAGAAGCAAATTAGCAGGTATATCCTTGATGTCAAAGGGAATCCATTTTTCCTGCACCTTAGCATAGTGCTTATCAAAAGAGGGTGGTAGCGAAGTAGCAACAGGAATGCTGAGCACTTCAACCTGGCTTTGGATTTCCTCGTACATGGAGTCCCGATCAGAAAAATCAATTCCTGCTGAGAGAATAAAGCAATCGCAAACCCTTGAGGAGGAAGAGGATTTCTTGTCCAGAACGCTATCAATGACTACTAAGTCGCAGCCCAACGAGAGAAGCCTGTCTTTGATTTTTTTAAGGTCACTCAAGCATAATGGGCCAGTGATAATTGCTTGTATATCCTCTTTCGCCCTGCCAATCACCACGGAGCCCCATGGGGTTCCGGCATCGGTTTCATCAAGAAGCTCCAGTTTTTTCGTGATTTCGCAGTTTTTGGCCAAAGCGATTAGTGAATTCTGGGGGATCTCAAGTGGTGTTTGAGTTCCACCAAGGCCAAAGGAGGTAATACCTAACCTCCGATCCTTTTGAGCCTCAGCCAGAATATAATTGCAGGTTGTAGTTTTTCCGCTCCCTTTGCCGGTGCCGACCACAGAGACTGCTCGGTACCCCTTCAAAAGGGGGAGAATCCGCATCAAGAATTCCTCCTTCGACCAATGTTCCCCTCCAGGATACTGGGCGAGGGAACCCCTTCTCTCTGGCAATGAGGGCAAGTAGAGGGGTCGTGGGAACAATACTCTTCAGGCTGGGGGTAAGAATAAACCTCTCCCCTAAAGTTGCGCAATACAACCTTCTCCGGAGAAAGAGAGAGCAAGTAATTGGGGCAAAGGGGAATTTTGCCTCCCCCCTCAGGGGCATCGACCACAAAGGTGGGAACTGCCATTCCCGACGTGTGTCCCCTCAGGCTTTCGATAATTTCTATCCCTCTAAGGACTGAGGTCCGGAAATGCCCAATTCCCTCTGAGAGGTCGCATTGATATATGTAATAGGGCCGCACGCGGATTTTTAAGAGCTCATGCACCAGTTTTCTCATCACGGTAGGGCAATCGTTTATTCCTTTAAGCAGGACACTCTGGTTCCCGAGGGGAATTCCTGCATCCGCCAGGCGGATGCAGGCTTCCGCTGATATGGGAGTTATTTCTTTCGGATGGTTAAATTGAAGGTTAACCCAAATTGGATGATACTGGCGCAACATGTTCACAAGTTCCGGGGTGATTCTTTGGGGCATGGTCACCGGTACCCTAGTACCAATGCGAATTATTTCTACATGTGGGATCTTGCGCAGTTCCCTAAGTAGGTATTCCAGAAGCTCATCGGAAATTAAAAGTGCGTCGCCCCCGGAAAGTAAAACGTCTCTAACTACTTTGGTTTCCCTGATGTAATTGAGACATCGATCGAGCTCTTCCTTGGATCGGGAGCGGTCAAAGGTCCCAGCAAAGCGGCGTCGCGTGCAGTGGCGGCAGTACATGGCACATTGATCGGTAATTAAAAAAAGCACTCTATCGGGGTAGCGATGTGTAAGCCCGGGGACTGGGGAATCCCTCTCTTCTGCCAAAGGATCGTGAAGGTCAAACTTGCTTCTGTGCGTTTCCAGAACCGAAGGCACGGATTGAAGGCGAATCGGGCAATTCCGGTCAACCGGGTCCATCAAAGTAGCAAAATAAGGCGTTATGGCCATACGAAAAACTTGAAGTGCTCTCCTTATGCCCTCTTCTTCCTCAGGATCGATATTTATTACTTGTTTTAATTCCTCGATATTGGTAATCCGATTTTTAACCTGCCAGCGCCAATCGTTCCATTGGCTTTCTTGAACGTCCTTCCAGAGCGGAATTTCTCTCCAGTCCCTCATATACTCCTCCCCTAAATGAACATTCTTTCAAACATTTCTCGCAACTTGGGGCTTTCCCTTAAAAGATGAAGGGAAATTTTATCGTGCCCCTGAGCATAACCATTTCCAATGATCATTGTCACATCCTTGCCAATTCCCTCTGCTCCTAGTGCTGCGGCAGTGAAACTGGTCGCCATGCTAAAAAAGTAAACAATTCCTCCGTCTCGAGTGCTCATAATGGAAGCCATTTCCGTTCCGGGGATATTTACACAATTGATAGTAACGTCGGCCAGCTTCCCCTGAGTAAGCTCCATCATTTTTTCGTAAACCTCCACGGGCTTAGTAGCGTCTCCCTGAAAAGCGATGTCGGCGAAGCCGCTTTCCTCAATCCTTTTCGTACTCTCCTTGCTGTGACCTAAACCGATAACTTTTCCTGTTACCCCTGCCCTTTTTCGAGCCTCATAAAGGCAAAGCAGGCCGGATTTACCCCCGGCTCCAATAATGAGCACCGTATCTCCCGGCTTGACCAGCCTGGCCGTTTGAGCTGGAGCACCTGCTACATCTAAAACAGCCAGGCACAGCTTATCGGGGAGATCAGATGGTAATTTAGCATAGACCCCGGATTCAAAAAGAATGGCCAAACCATCCACTTCCACCTGGTCTTTGTCCATGTCGATTTTTTTTATGCGCTTAAGAAGGAGGGGTGTAAGGCTCAGGGAAACCAGGGAAGCAATGCGATCCCCCTCTTTCAGGTCAATTTTCGCTTTTAGCGCCGGACCTATAGTCTTCACGGTTCCAATAAACATGCCTCCGGAACCGGTAACCGGGTTATGCATTTTCCCCCTTTCTTTTATTATCCTCTTGATCTGACCAGCGATTTTTTGAGGGTCTCCCCCCGCTTCTTCCTCTAACTGGGTGAAGCTCGCAGCATCTATATTTAATCGCTCAACTTTAACCAGGATCTCGTTGTCATAAATATGATCCATGTTATTGTTTAGTTTCCACGCTGCCTGGGGCATAACCCCAATTGGCTCTATAACCCGATGAGTTCCGAAAGGTGATCCTATTCCCATTTTGGTTCTCCTTTCCTTTACATTTTCTCCGGGGCAGAGAGCCCCAGTATTTTTAGAATATTTGATAGAACCACCCTAATTGCTTTGACGAGGGCGAGCCTGGAAATTTCTACCTTTTCCTCTGCACCCAGAACTCGGTGATCGTGATAAAAAGCATGGAACTCACCAGCCAGGTCTTTAGCAAAATTTGCAAGCCTCAGGGGCGTCATGGTAACTGCCGCTTTCAAGATTTCCTGCGGCATCAGCGCCAGGAGGGCTATTAGTTTCCTCTCCGGTTCTCCAAAAGTAGGAGAAATATTTTCAATCTCTGGCAGCTTCTTCCCCCTGACTTGAGCCTCTCTCTCGATAGAAAGAGCCCTCGTGTAAGCATACTGGAGATAATAAACCGGGTTATCCATTGTGCGCTCCCTGGCTAAGTCCAGGTTAAAATCGAGATTGGAATCTATTCCTGTGTTGAGAAGGAAAAAGATAGTGGCATCTTTTCCCACGGTTTCTACAAGCTCATCCAGGGTTAAAAACTCTCCGGTCCTTTTGGACATGGAGACTTCCTCCCCGCCCTCGAACAGTTTCACTATCTGGTAAATGATTAAGATCAAGTTCTTGGGATCATATCCTAAAGCCTCGAATGCTGCCTTGTTCCTGGGCACATATCCATGATGGTCCGGACCCCAGATGTCAATGATTATCTGAAAACCCCGGGAAACTTTGTTCAGGTTGTAGGCAATGTCCCAGGCAAAATAAGTGGGCTCCCCGTTGGAACGTATCACTACCCTATCCTTGTCATCTCCAAACCTGGAGGACGCAAACCAGATTGCGCCGTCCTTCTCGTAGAGGTATCCTCTTTCCTTGAGGACGGAAAGAGCCCGGTCCAACCACCCTTCTTTAAGGGAACTCTGAGGGAACCAGACGTCAAACTCGATTCCTAAATTGGAAAGGGTTCTCTGATGTTGGGCCCTCATAATTGTCAGACCTTCTTCGCGGAAAACCTTCAGCCTTTCTTGTTCCTTGAGTTCCAGGAGTTGAGATCCGTATTTAGAAGCGATCTCCTCAGAAATTTTTCTTACATATTCCCCGTAATAACCGTTCTCCGGGAACTGGAAAGGCTGACCCAAATGCTCACGATAGCGGGCCTCGATGGAAAGGACGAAAGCATCCACCTGGGTACCTACATCGTCGAAGTAGTACTCCCTGGTAACATCGTAACCCACCGCATTCCACAAATTGGAAAGGACGTGTCCCAGGCAAGCGCCGCGAGCATTACCCAAATGAATCGGCCCTGTGGGGTTGGCACTGCAGAATTCGATGTTCGTCCTGATTCCTTTACCGTAGTCCCAATAACCGTATTTCTCTTCTTTCTGGAAGACCTCCCTCAGTATTTGCAGCATACCCTCATTCTGGAGAATAAAGTTCAAAAACCCTGGCGGGGCTACCTCCACTGTTATCTTTTGGGAAAGACGATCTAAAAGGCGCTCACGCAAAAAACTGGCGATCTCCATCGGGTTTTTCTTCAACTGCCGTGCTGCCTGGAAAGCAAAGTTAGTGGAAAAATCACCAAATTTCCCGCCCTGTTCCCATAAGGGTTCCAGTTCTAACGTTGAATATTGAGATAGAGCAGAGCGAAGCTCTGCGCCCAGGTTTTCCAGAAAATACATCCCTTAATGTAGCTCCTCTTCTTCCAGTGTAAAAATACGCTCAATGTTTTCGAAAAAGGCGTACGGGCTAAAAGCCTGATTAAGCTCATCTTTGGTAAGAGTGGTTTTTACAAGTTCATCTTTTTCAGCCAGAGAGCGCAGGTTCTCCTGATTCCTTATGGCTTCAAAAGATAATCTCTGGACCGTTTGACTTGCTTTCTCTCGGGAAACCCCCTTGCGCACTAAAGCCAGGGTAAGGTTTTGGGAAAAAATTAAGCCACGAGTTAAATTTATATTTTCCACCATTCGGCCTTCATCCACATCAAGGGTTTCCAGAATGCTGTGCAGAGTGCGTAGCATGTAAGCGGTAATGTTTGTGGTCAGGGGAGCTACAATTCGCTCTACAGAGGAATGGGAAATGTCACGTTCGTGCCAGCTGGGTATGTTTTCCAGAACAGAAAAGGAGTTATGCCTAACAACCCTGCTCAGTCCGCAAAGTTGCTCTGAGAGCACGGGGTTTCTTTTATGAGGCATAGCTGAGGATCCCATTTGTCCTGAGAAGAAGGGCTCAGACACCTCCCCTATTTCAGACCGTTGAAGATTTCTGATCTCAGTAGCAACTTCTTCTACTACAGATGCAATCATGGCTAAAGCAAGAAAGAATTGGGCATAAATATCCCTGGGGATAATCTGAGAAGTAATAACCAGGAGGTTCAAACCTAAAATTTGACATGCCCGTCGCCCTATTTCTAAGGAAAGGCCGTGATAAGTCCCTACTGCGCCAGAAAATTTACCCACCGAAATCCTGGAAATAGCACTGTCGAGGTTTTCCGCCTGGCGCTCAAAAGCTTTCTTGTACCGTAAAAGCTTTAAGCCGAAGGTAATCGGTTCGGCATGAATTCCGTGGGTCCTGCCAATCATGGGAAGGTCTCGATAACGCTTAGCTTGAGAATGTAAGACTTCAATCAAGCGCTCCAACTCGGCGCTGATTATCCTCCCTGATTCCTTTAATATCAAGGAGAATGAGGTGTCCTTAATATCTTGCGAAGTGAGGCCTTCATGGAAGTAGCGAAAATCTTCGCCCAGCCTTTTTTCCACTGCCCTCAAGAAGGCTACCAGATCATGCCTAGTTTGAGCTTCTAATTCCTTGACTTCTTCTACAGAACCAAAGGACGCCCTTTCTTTGATTCTCAACCAGGCTTCTTCCGGGATATCCCCCAGTTCCGACCTCGCCTGCAAGTAAGCAAGCTCTACCTTCAACCAGGTCGAAAGCAGGTTTTGTTCTTCCCAGAGAGCTTCGATCTCAGGACAAAAGTAGCGGGTAAAGCTCATGTAATAAATAATATCATTTTTTCGCTACTGTAAAAAGGATGAAATGTTAAGCAGAGAATCGGGAGGTTACCTTTCTACCTCTTCTACTTCTTTATACCAGGGAATGGAAGTACCCTTTCTGGACCTTTTGACCCATTGCGGAGTTTTAGGTTCCTCCTCAATGCGCTTCAGCAAAAATTCTGTCTGCTTATTAACCATGTCGTAGAGCGCATTCTCGATACTGCCCGATTCTTTAGCCTCTGTGGCGAAGTTTAAAAGTTTATTCAAATTCATACAGGCGTCGTACCAGAAGCCCCAGGAACCAGCAAGAGTTCTGGAGATATGGGCAACGTTGATGCTCTCCTTCTCCTCGGACTCCGAGAATGGGTGGGAGGCGAAAAGGACTAAGAGGTCAATCAGGTCTTTCCTGTTAATCTCATGAATTTGAAGTTTTTCCAAGACCACGTCCGCAAGGCTGATTGTGGGAAAATCCACCTCTAACCTCCCCTTTCCAGGTACCCTGCCAAACTCTACTGGGTGAGAGAAGTCAAGAAGATCGTAAAAGATATCCACATCAAACAGGCCTTGCGGATTTTGAAAGATGTTCCTCCTGAAAGCGAAGATAGAATTGACATAGACATTGGGCTTGTAGCCCATTTCCTTTTCCAAAAATTTTCGCACTTCTACTGCTTGCCTGGAGTAGGCCATAAGATCGAGATCCGTGAAAATAGGCTGTCCTTCTCCCAGGCGGCCGAGCGAGAAAAATAACTTCCTTTGCTCAGGAGCATGCTCTGTGTGCAGGTATACCGCAAGGGCGCCGAGAATCCTCAGGTAAATTCCCTTTTCCTGGGCTTTTTGAACTAAATTAAGGGCCTCCTTCAGGAAAAGCTCTGGCTCCAGATGGACAAATTTCTTTTCCACTTTCACCCCTATCCCTGGATTTTCCAGTAATTTTCCACGCCAGCGGGCGTGATATTAATAATGAAGCCCCTGAGCAGACCCTCGCCGTATTCTGAGCCAGGGTTGAGACAAAGGGTCTTTCCTATCATGTCAAAACCACTGGACTCATGGATATGCCCGTGAAGACAGAGCAATGGTTGATATCTCTCAATGGCCTGGCGCACCGAGGTGGAACCCACATGCACAAATTTCACGCCATCCAGGCCTGCGACCAGTTTGAGCGATTTATCAAGTTTGGGCGCCAGATCGAGATTGGTATTAGAAGGAGGGCAATGGACATTCCAGATCGAGTTTTTCACGTTTTTGAGCTGAGAGATTTTTTCCTCCAGCCGTCGCCTGATACCCCTCTCATCGTCCTCCCGGGGAGTATTCCACGGAGTTGGGTTAACGTATTCAAAGCTGAGAACCTCGTGTCCTTCCAGTTCAAAAATTCTATCTAAAGGGTAAATAATACCCGCACCTTCAAATTCCTTAATTACGCCATCTATCACTAGTTCGTCATCATTTCCAGGCATCACCACTGTGATAATTTTCCGGGTCTCGATTTTCTCCACTAAGAGTTTAAGCCACTCCCTCATTCTTTCTACCATTTTTTGCTTCATCAGCTCTTCCACTTTAGAAGAATCCTTCTTCAACTCCTCCACGAAATCAGGATCGCAGCGCACGGAATAAACTCCCCCGTTAGCCAGTTTCCTTTCAATGTCCTGAATTTCCTCTTCGCTTTTCAAGAGCCATGTTTGACCAAAGTAAGCCGTTTTGTAGGTTCCATCCTTTTGCCGAATTATAGGGACCAAAGCCTTTCCCGTAAGGTCTCCGGCCAGGATCAGGGCTTGAGCCTCATACATGCTCACAGCAGTAATCCATTTGCGCCAGACGGTAGTGGCACCATGTACATCCACTGCGAAAAATATCCTCATGCTTTCTCCTTTTTCAGGGCCCCCTTTCGGGGGCCCTGAATCTCAAAAGCTTTGCTTAAGCGGGTGGGATCTCCGTAAAAATCTTGGTGGGGTCGATTCCCTCTTTCCTGTTTCTCCTGTACATGTAAGCCACAAAAATTAGCCCTACAAGGATAAACAGGGCAACCCCAATCTGAGACCAGATATTAGTTAGTTCCAGACCTACGGTAAGCATGATCCAGAATCCCACTCCAAACGTAATTGCACCCAGAACAGATACCCAGGGAAATCCAAAAATTTTGTACTGGAAAGTGGACTTCTCAAAAAGGTCCGGACGGGTAAAGGGCAGGAACATGGCTGCAAGACCTAAGGGCCAGATGAAGAACATGCAGGTGAAGTCCTCAATTGCCAGCATGACTGAGGAAAGTGCAGCTCCTAAAGAATCTCCCAGCCCGATAAATACTCCCAATAATGCAAAAATACCAATCAGATGATTTGCCCATGTCGGGGCTCCCTTGCGGTTGACTTCAGTTAGTTTGGTAGGGAGCAAGCGATCAAAAGCCATAGCAAAAATCCCGCGCACTCCCGCCATCCAGATGATCATGGAGGTGTTCAGGTACCAGAGGAAATACCCGATACCGAATACGATGGCAAAGGTTGAGGACCCCATGATCAACGAGGCGTAGAAGGGAATAGAGGGTGCCGCGGGTGTCACTCCCAGCAAGCTCTGAAGTTGATCAGTCTGGTTGTAGTAAAGCCAGCTGTAGTTCCTGATGAAATCACCACTAAAGGCTACCTGGACAGCCCAGGCATTGAGGATGTAGAGCAGACCTACTGCTACAATACCGATGAGCATACCTCGCAGGAAGCTCTTGCGCGGCGTTTTTACCTCGCTACCCACGAAGGAAACAGCTTCTGCCGCAGTATAAGCCCAGAGCACGGAGAGTAACATACCCTGGAGGGCCTCCCCCGGGGACATCATGGATCCAGCAATATCCAGATCATTAGCCAGGCTGTTCACTTTATCATACATTCCTGCGCCGTAAACAGAGTCAAATGCTTGCGTTCCGGATCCTACAAAAAAAGCTATTATGGCGATCGCGGTGACGATTAGGGGGAGATATATCAGCACGCGCAGAACCCATTTTAGCCTGCTTAAACCCAACAATTCCAGGAACCAAATGATCACCGTAAGACCCAGTGCAATCCAGAGCCTGATCCAGGGATCGGCGAGTGATTCACCGATCGCAACCAGGGAAACATGTTTAGTGATCTGCCCCGCAACCTGCAAGCTACTGGCAATCGGAATCAATCCCAGATAATTTAAGAAGCCAACCGCCAGCGCTGCACCACCACCAAGTACATAGGTCCAGTTAGGAATGAAGCCAAAAAGTGGATGGAGAACCCGAGAAATCACCACGTAGAGAGAGCCGCTTCTGGGAAAGGAGGAAGCAAAGATTGCCAGGACGATGACCGGAAAGATCCAGATAATGAGGCCAACCAGAAATGCAAGCACGATGTTACCGCCGGGATAGAGGCCAGGCACTTTAACAGTGTAGTAGGTCATACCTGAGGCTGCTGGGCCAGCAAGCGTGAAGAGAAGAACGTCCCACCAGCTAAGCTCCCTTACCAGACCTGAAGCTCTTCTTGCGAAGACAACTGTTTCTTCGCCCATTCAGTTTTATACCCCCCTTCAGGTAATTTTAGTAAAAAAAGCAAAAAACAGTTTAATAGTCAATAGAAATAAGGTTATTTTAGGAGAAAAGAAAAATTATTTTCTTTACTTCTAATTAAGGAACCAGCAAAAGCTCATTAACTACTCTTTTTATTTCGGAGAAGTTGCTCAGGATTTCCTCGATGATATAAAGCTGCACATGCGAGCGAATTTCACCCTGGAGAAAAATGGTTCCGCCAGAGATCTCAAAGTTAATTCTGCAATTACTCAAGCGGGAATCCTTAGTGAGTAAGGATTCAATTTTCCGGCGTAGCTGGCCAGCAGAACTTTCTACTGCCTCATGCACGATTTCGTCAACTATTTCCTTAACCCCTGTCACGGAAGCGATTTTTTCGATAAGAGGCAATTTGTCCTGCAAAACATTTACTTCTCCTTTTAAATGCACGGTACCCTGTGATACCCGAACTTTTAAATCTCTGACCTTCATGGAGCTCATTTCGGAAATGGCCAGCATCACCTTATTCCTGATAGTCACATCGTCCGGTATCTCTTCGAAACCTACAGTAATATGATCCGAAATATCCTTGATCCCGGGAATTGCGCTGAGAATTTTCATTATCTCCAATTTGTCTTTGAGCGTTGACACCCTCCCAGAGACCGAGAGGATCCCTCCTTTCAGGGTTAAACCGAGGCCCTTCACAGGAATGCGAAAGTCCTCAATAGCTTTTGATATAAGATCAAGAACAGCCTTTTCCGATATTGTCCTAACCTCTCCCACGGTCAGATCAATTCTCAGGTCCTTGATGCCCGGAAATCCTGAGAGCAGGGATTCTACCCGTTCCTTTTGTGCCGGAGAGTCAATCACTCCGGATATTTCAACCTTTCCCTTTTTCACGCGCACAGAGATGTCCTCCACGTATACGAAAGGGTCCTGAGCTAATAACTTTTTAATTTCGGCTTCCAAAATCTGATCCTCATCCCCGATACGCGCTATAGTCTGCCGTTGAAGGGCCTGTTTTCGCTCTCGATCCGAAGGGGGCATGAACCGGTCGAATGACTTACCGCTCTTTTTAGAAATTCGGGGCATCAGCGCCTCCTAAGGGGAAAGAACGCTCAGGGGCATCCATCCCTCAGCCCCACTGGGGAGAAGCACCTTCACCCACTCCCCTTTGTTTTCAGAGACAATGACCTGGTAACCCTCATAAACTTCCTGGATTTCCTGGGCTCCTTCTTCAGGCGAGCTTAACAACAGGGAGTCTTTTCTTACCTCCATTCTGGGGATGGTAACGCTCTCAGACTTCAAATAACCGCCCCAGATCCACCCTATCTTATCGTTTACCTTCACCTTATACCATCCCTTATCCTGGCTTCCCTCCAAGGCCACTTTGGTGTTGGTGGCTAAGGCGTCAAGGATCTCCCCCTCAACCGAGGGCTGTGATCTGAGCTTCACTTGATCCGCAATGGTATAGGCAACTGTCTCTTGCCTCTCCATGAGCACCTCGAGAAACTCCTTACCCTCCTTCAGTTCAAACTCTCTAACGGCAGGACGGTAAGCCTCCTTTTCAAAAGAGAGTTGAATTTTTCCAGGAGGGATATTGTTAAGCTCAAAAACTCCACGGGGGGAGGTGGTGGTAAAAATGTCCGGATCAAATCTGACAGTGACGTTCTCTAAAACCTCATTCGTCTGAGAATCGTAAACCACACCAACTATGCTGACAAAAGTTTCAGCTTTTCCGCAGGAACTTAAGAGAAAAACCAATACCACAAGGCCGATAATGATTGCCCGGAAGTTTTTCATTCTAACTTTTAAGCCCTCAATAATAGACCCCACCATTGCTACTATCGACATACTCCTTCTTTTTTTGTATTGTAGCATAGCTGAAGTTTGTAAAGGGTAAACCGAAGAATTTAATGTTAAAATACAGATACTCAGGAAAAGGGGGTAACTGTGGTGCGTTGCAATAATTGCGGACAGCAGAATCCGGAGGGAAGTCGCTACTGTAACTACTGTGGCGAACCACTTACGGCTACTCTGCCCGAGAAAACTTACACAGTTAAGGTTTCAAAGAAGAAAAGGAGGAGGCAGACGCCTAAGCTTCCTCTGATTTTTGTTGGTCTTCTTATAATACTGTGTGTATTGGTGTACTTGATTTACCGCATTTTCGTTCCCAGCACCCCTGAGAGCAGCCAGGAGATCGTCAGGATAAAAATTGATCCCTCATTCAAACAGCTCACCACTGATGCCTCTCTAAGTTTCTCGTTGATCGGAGTCCAAAAGGATGGAAAAGAGGTAAAGCTCAAGGAGGGTATTACCTGGACGGTTGACCCCTCTGACATCGGAAAAATAGAGGGAAATGGCTTGTTCAAGCCGTCCGCCCAAGGAGAAGCCACGATCGAAGCAAAATACAAGGAGCTCACAGCAACGGCCCGAGTCAAGGTAATTGAAGCCGCGAATGTGGCCAAAATCACGGTTCTCCCGGCAAACGTCACTCTGGCAGTAAACGAAGAACAGCAATTCAGAATAAAGGCAGAGGACAAATCGGGAAACGAGGTTGATGTTCAAGCAAAATGGAGCGTGTTAGAGAAGGACATTGGAACCATCGACCAAAACGGCTTTTTTAAGGCCCTGAAACCCGGGAATGCCACCATTCTCGCTACATACAGTATGAACAATGCGGAGCTTTCCGCTTATGCTGGAGTAATAGTGAAGGAAGGACCTCCTTCCCCGGTGAGGAGAATAGAAATTAGCCCATCGAGCATTGAGCTGAAAAAAGGAGAGATCTATCAATTCATCTGCAAGGGCTACGATCAAAATGATAATCCTACCACCGTCACGCCAAGCTGGGAGGTGATTGGGAATGTGGGGACAATTGACGAAAACGGTAATTTTACTGCAATTGAGGAGGGACAGGCCACGATACAGGCCATTTATAATGGCATGACCGCCACGGCCGATGTAGCCGTCTCTCAGGAAGGCCTTTCCTTTGAGCGTTATACCTTCCCGGAGGTAAACTCTTCCTTCGATTACCCCTCCAACTGGGCATTGGTGGAAAGTGAAAAATTCCTGAAGCTCACTTCTCCTACTCAAACCGATACCCTGTTCAGTTACACTTTTATTTTGGGGTACGAGGAGCTTTCTGAAGGAAAAACCTTGAGCGATTACGTGCAGGAGAACAAGGACTGGGCAAAGGGCAAGTTCCCCGATGCCACTTTCCAGGAGGAAGATAAGTTGTTCGGTGAGGCACCCGGGAAAATACTTACTCTATCTTCAGCAAAATATAAGGCCCTGATTGGCTGTAGCGTATCCAACCACTGGGGATTTTACTTTTTCGGGTACGCTCCTTTGAACAAGTTCGATCAGTATGAAGGTACATTCCGGAGAATACTGAATAGCTGGTACATTCCTTCTTCCCAAACACCTACCCCGACTCCCACTGCAGCTGGCCCTCAGACCTACACCAGCACCAACTACGGTTTTTCTTTTACTTATCCCGAGAACTGGCAGTTGGGGAATCTTCCCGGGGTTGTGGTATACCTAACCGGTGAGATAGTGGCCAATTATCTCCCAAACATGACCGTTAAGGTAGAAGAACTAGCCACTCCCATGAGCGCTATGGAGCTAGCTCAAAAAATTGAAAAGGAAAGGCTAAAAAATTTCTATCAGGATTATCAGAGCGTTTCCCTGGAGGATGTCTCTTTGGGAAACGCCACCGGTGTTAAGAGGATTTTTACTTTAACCTTCCAGGGACAGCCTTTAAAGGACATCCAGTACTATGTGGTGCGTGGTAATTTAGGTTATTTAATTACCTTTGACGTAAGCCTGGATGGATTTGACCAGATCGTGGGAGTCTTCGAGCAGATTGCTTCCAGTTTTTCCTTTAGATAATGGATAAGCTTTTCTGGGCTTTCCCGGTAGCCCTCCTGACATCCCTGGTCTTGACTCCCTTGATGCGCTGGTTAGCGATCAGGTTTAATTTTTACTATCAGCCAACTGCCACCTCAGTCAATAGGATGCCCATCCCACTTTTAGGTGGGGTCGCCATTTACTTTTCCTTCTTAATCGCTATGCTCTTTTTCGACCAACTCTCAATCAAGGATATAAGCATCCTGGTATCTGGTTCTATCCTGTTTTTAGTCGGATTGGTGGACGATGTTTTCCGGATTTCCTCAAAAGGGCAACTGTTCGGGATCTTCCTCGCCTCAAGCATCGTGGTGGGCTACGGTGTACGCATTCAATTTTTGACAAATCCTTTCGGGACAGAGATGCTCTTGCTTGAAGCCCTGAGCATTCCAGTATCAATTTTATGGATAGCCGCTATCACCGCTTCGGTAAAGGTGATGGATGGGTTAGATGGTCTTGCCGCCGGGATTTGTTCTATCTCAGCCCTTACTCTCTTTTTTGTCGCTTGGTCCAATAATTTTCTGACTTTCGGATCCCCGACTACACTGGTGGCTATGCTGGCACTTGCTGGTTCCTGCATAGGTTTTTTGCCTTACAATTTTCATCCGGCCAGAATCTTTATGGGAGAAGCAGGTGTCATGTTCATAGGGTTTATCTTAGCCAACATGACTATTGAGGGAATGGTGAAGCGCTCCTCCATCATCTCCTTGAGCATACCCATTGCAGCTTTAGGCATCCCTATTTTCAATATCCTTTTTGCTGTCATCCGCAGGGGGTTAAAGAGAAAAGACATTCTTTCCGCTGATCGTGAGCATATCCACGATGTGCTTTTAAAGAAAGGTATTCCGCACAGGAACGCGGTTCTCGTCCTCTACGCGATAAGCGTTCTCCTGGGGGTTACTTCTTTCTTCATGTCCAGAGTTTCGGCCTTAGTGACTATAATTCTCTGGATTCTCCTCGTCCTGACACTTTCCATGGGAGCCTGGAAAATTGGACTTATTAATCCAAGAGATTAAAAAAGAAGTCGCATCAGGGAAATTGCGCCTTCCCCGGCATATCGCCATCATGCTCGACGGGAACGGAAGGTGGGCAAGGAAAAGAGGGTTGCCGCGGACTGAGGGCCATAGAGTAGGAGGGGAAAACGTAAGCAGGATTGTGCGTTTTTGTGGGCTAATCGGGATTCAGTTCCTCACCTTGTTTGGTTTTTCCACCGAGAACTGGCAACGTCCCTGGGAAGAAGTGAAAAACCTGTTGAACCTTCTTGAGGAATATTTGATCACCCAACGAGAGGAGTTAAGGACCAATAATGTCCGCCTTGTAAGCTGTGGTCGCATCGAAGAAATGCCAGAAAGGATCCAGACAGCGCTTAGGGAAACTCAAGAAGCTACGGCACACTGCACCGGGTTAACTTTAAATCTGGCCATTAATTACGGGGGGAGAGCCGAGATCGTGGACGCCTTCAGGAAAGCGCAGCAAAAAATTAAGGCGGAGGAGTTAGAGCGCGATAACTTCCATATGGAAGAAGTGAGGAAACTTCTTTACTGTCCTTTACTACCGTTTCCGGAACTGTTGATCAGGACCTCTGGAGAGCTAAGAGTGAGTAATTTCCTTCTCTGGGAAATTGGCGAAACGTATTTTTGGACCACTCCCACCCTCTGGCCAGATTTCTCTCCATCCGAATTGAAAGAAGCTTTAGTGGATTACAGCCTCTCTCTCCCTGCCGGGTCCCAATAGGAACATTGCGAAAAGTATCAAGGGAAGAAAATAAATAACGGCCTTGCTTAAAAAAATTGCCAGAACGAGCAGGGCTGTATCCACTTGACTGGAAAAGTAAAAAATCTGAAGGGCGTTCGCCTGTCCCCAATCCAGATTCTCTAAAAAATTGGGAATCTTCGCGGGTTCTGCCGCCAGAAAAAAGCCCGTCCTCAATACGCTATCCTTTTGTTCCGGAGAAACGAAAATTCGATGATATTGGGGGGTGGATTCCTCCGCTAAGGCATTTACGGCAAATATGCGCTCAGGGTTTCCCAAATAAAGGTAAGCGCTACCCTGAGGCGTAAGAAAGCCCGGCAGGATCATAAAAATGAAGAGGAAAAAGCAAAAGAGATAGGCCAAAAACCTTTTTTTAAGCCAAGCATAAAGAGCAAGAAACAAAAAGGTCAAAAACAAAGGCACAAGAAGCCAACCTGAGAGGTTTTTTCTCATCTCCGTTGCCCAGGCCCTAAGAAAGAGGCTTGTTTCTTTTTCTGCGCTTGGGTTCTCTTCTTCAAGAATTAGTAAGTAGTTGCCCTGAGGAAGAGAATAGGAGGAGCTGATAGGTGTATATATTTTGAGCTCTTCTGAAGCTTTTACGGAATTTAAGGCGGACGCAAAAGACTGATCGGCATAAACATAAATTCTCGTTGTGCCCTCAACTACAAAATCTTTGCCCAAGCTCTCATATAGAGAAGATAGCTCTTCCTTCGGAGCCTTAAGATAAAATCCTCCTTGATACGAGAAAAGTAGGTTATATTCAGAGCTAACTATTTCCCCCTCCTGTTCGGTCATTTTTTGGGAAGCAGGGAGAGATTCCCTCTCTGCCTGGAAAGTCAGAGGACTGGGGGGTAAGGCAGGAGCCTGGGGTTGAGTCAAGGTAGTTAAAATCAAGGCCACAAGACAAATAACCGCCAGGGAGATGGAATAAGCCAATTTCCAAAGGGTGAATTTTTTCCGTCTTCCAACCTCCCATTTGCCCTCAATTTTCCCAATTATCCTTGCTTTCTCCTCGGGAGTAGGCAAGGTTAGGGAAACGTTCTTCACTTCAGAAAAGCTTTTTCGGAGGGAGTCCAGCGTTTCAAGTTTAGCCTGACAAGAAGAGCATGTCTTCAAGTGCTCCTCGAATTCCCTGGATTCCTGAGGGTTTAAAAGATCATTATGATAATCCCAGATTAAATGGCAAATCTTTTTCATTTCAATCCTTTTGACGCAAAAGTATGGCTTTGAGTTCCTCGTCCTCCTCAATGATTCTTAGGGCTTCTTTCTTTGCACGGTTAATCATAGACTTCACTGTTCCCAGGGCGCAGCGCAATTTTAAAGCAATATCCTCATATGATAGTCCTTCCACTTCTCTCATAATTAAAACAATACGCGATCTGGGTTTTAATCTATCAAGCAAAGCGTTAAGGGCCTTGCTTTTTTCCTCGTAAAAGAGGTTAGAAAGGGCAATTTCTTCGGCATTTTGGGAGTCCCTTTCCGCATGGGGATTACTTTCCTCAGAGAAGGGAACTGGCGTTCTCCTCCGCCTTAAGAAATCCAGGCAAACATTTGTAGCAATACGGTAAAGCCATGTCTCGAGCTGGGATTCACCTTTAAAAGTGGAGAATCTGCTCACAGCTCGGTACATTGTTTCCGCCACAGCCTCTTCAGCCTCATCCTTATTGAGAAGGATTCGGTAGCAAACCCGATACAGGTAATTTATTCTGGAGTAGAGAATGTCTCCCAGTTCCTGCCCCGGAGAAATCTCTTTAGGGTCTATGTTTTCCTTTCTTTTATGAGCCTCTCTCACCTTGACACTCTGGGCGCTGTTTGTATACTAAATTTCAAAGCCGAAGTGGCGGAACTGGCAGACGCACGGGTCTCAAAAACCCGCGAGGTTAACTCCTCATGTGGGTTCGACTCCCACCTTCGGCACCAATTGCCACGCAGCAGCCCTGGCCTTGCACATTTTAACATCCGAAGAAAGATTCTCACAAAATATTGTTTCCCCCTTAGTTAGCGTTTGTTTCAGTTTGAGAGTTCATAGGGTTCAAAGGCTTCGTCAAAGCTTTAAAGGTAGGTAAAGAGTTCGCCCCCGGCTATTAAACGTCATTAGAGACTGAATTGGTGTAAAAAGATGGATTCATGAGGCGCAAAAGGGCTTCTTCCGGATCAGGGTGCCCAAAAATTCCTGCTCCCAAAACAAGAATATTTGCCCCATAGGAAGCAATTAGAGGGGCGTTCATTAAATTAATCCCTCCATCAATCTCTAACTCGCAGTCTAAATTGAAGGAGGAAATCTTCTGCCTGGCTTCTCTTATTTTACCTTCCATTTGAGGAAGAAACTTCTGGCCCGCAAATCCGGGATTCACGGTCATCAAAAGCAAAAAGTCGAATTCCCCCCAAAGGTACTCCAGAAAACTCAAGGGAGTGGCGGGATTTAAAACTATTCCGGCTTTTCCCTGCTCACGAATTTTGGAAAGCAACCTCTGAGGGTGAGACGTTGCTTCAAGGTGGAAACTAAGATATTCCACCCCTAATTCCAGAAACTGCTGGCAAAAAAACTCCGGATTCTTCACCATTAGATGCACATCGAGAGGTATTTTGGTTTTCCTTTTGATCTGTCGAACAAAGTCCAGGCCAAAAGTAATATTAGGAACGAAGTGCCCATCCATGACATCAACGTGAATCAGGTGCACCCCTACCCTATTAAGCATCTCGAGGGTTCTGCCCAGCTCACAGAGGTCACTAGCCAGAATTGAAGGCGCTATTTTAACCATTATGTTTAAATTATATCAGTGATCCCAAAAAATGGTAAAATCCACACGAGAACAGGAGGTACTTATGAGCAAGATAAGAGAGATTTCCGCCGAGGAGTTTCAATCAGAGGTTCTGGAGTCCAAGATCCCGGTGCTCGTGGACTTCTGGGCACCTTGGTGCGCCCCCTGTAGGATGCAGGCTCCTGTCCTGGAAAAACTGGCACTGGAATTGGAGGGCAAACTGAAGATTGTTAAGGTTAATACTGATGAGAACCCTGAATTGGCAGCCATGTACCAGATTATGAGTATCCCGAATATGCTCTTTTTCAAATCCGGAAAATTAGAGGCACAGATGGTCGGTTATCATTCAGAGAAAGAGCTTAAAGCAAAGTTGGGAATATAAATGGAAAAGGCAGTTTATCCTTTAATAATTATTGGTGGAGGGCCAGCCGGGCTATCAGCGAGTATTTATTCCTGCCGCTACGGTATTAAAACCCTTCTTCTTGCCCCTTTAGGGGGAGGTTTAGCAAGCTCTGCGGATAAGATAGAGAACTACCCTGGATTCCCTGAGGAAATTAGTGGCATGGAGCTCGTCAACAAGATGAAAGAACAGGCCGAAAAGTTTGGTCTGGAAATGGCATACGCGCAGGTTCAAAAAGTGGAGACAGAAGGCGGAATCTTCAGTGTTTTCGCTGAAGATAACTATTACTCCCGGGCCTTAATCATTGCTACTGGAGCTGAGCCAAACAGGCTTGGTGTTCCCGGGGAAGATGCACTTCGGGGCCGGGGCGTTTCCTATTGTGCCACCTGTGATGGACCATTTTTTAAGGGAAAATCAGTAATAGTGGTTGGCGGAGGGGATTCCGCTCTACAAGAGGCGCTTTACCTGGCTCAAATAACCAGGCAAGTTACTCTGGTGCATAGAAGAGAGCAATTCAGGGGAGCAGCTTACTTAGTGGACAAAATCATGGCTGCGCCAAATATTTCTCTGAGATTGGGCAGCGTGATTACCGAAATTAAGGGCAGGGAAAGAGTAGAGGGAGCGATCATTAAAAACCTAAAAACAGGGAAAGAGGAGTTTCTCCCTGCGGACGGGATTTTTATTTACGTGGGAATCAAGCCCAATTCCGATTTAGTAAAAGAGCTCGTCAGATTGGATCAGAACGGGGCGATTATTACCGACGAGATGATGAGAACCTCCCAGGAAGGCATTTTCGCCTGCGGGGATGTACGCGCTACACCACTGAGGCAAATCGTTACTGCCTGTGCTGACGGGGCGATTGCTGCTACGAGCGTTTATCACTACCTGAATCCCGAGAAATAAACTGGTGCCCGGAGGGGGATTCGAACCCCCATGGGTTGCCCCATACGCCCCTCAAACGTACGTGTCTACCAATTCCACCATCCGGGCACTGCTAATTTTTATTGGCCGAACAAAAGGAGGATTACAGTGCTGAGGGTGAATACTACTGCCAGTACCAGGCTAGCGTTCCTTAAAACTTTCTCCCTCTTTTTCTGGACTTTAAAAATGGTAGCGGAACCGCCTATGGCTCCCAACCCTTCTCCTCTGGGAGATTGAAGCATTATAAAAATTATTAAAGCGGCAGCAACTACTGCCTGAATTACCCAAAGAGCGCTCATGTTAATTCACCTCAAATTTTATTATATCAGATTCTCTAAAATAGGGAAACACCGGTCATCTCGGCGGGTTGTGCTATTCCCATGATTTTGAGAATTGTGGGAGCAACATCAGCAAGGATTCCGCTGTCCCTCAATTCAATATTCTTAACCTCTTTATCCAGGAAAACGAAAGGTACAGGGTTGGTGGAGTGTGCCGTAACGGGACTATAATCTCGTGGGTTTATCATTTCCTCAGCGTTTCCATGATCAGCGGTCACGATCATGAAATAACCGTGCTCATTGCAGGATTGCCAAATTCGCCCGATGCATTGATCGACGGCTTCTGCGGCTTTCACAGCGGCGTCAAACACGCCAGTGTGTCCAACCATGTCCAGGTTAGCGAAGTTAAGCACAATGAGGCCGTATTTTTCTTCCGAAATTCGCTTTATAACCTCCTCACAGACCTCAAAAGCGCTCATTTCCGGCTTGAGGTCATAAGTGGGAACCTTGGGTGAAGGAACCAAAACCCGATCCTCAAAAGGAAATGGGTCTTCTCTTCCCCCTGAGAAAAAGTATGTTACGTGCGCGTACTTTTCGGTTTCCGCGATGCGCAATTGAGGACAAGACAGGTTGCTAATTACCTCTCCCAGGGTGTTCCTGAGAAGATGCTGAGGGAAAGCGATAGGCAAGTCTAAGGCTTCATCGTACATGGTCATGCAAACATAGTGAACTTTAGGCCAGACGGTGCGCGGGAAACCATTAAAATCTTCCTGGGTGAGCGCCCAGGTCAATTCTCGTGCTCGGTCCGCTCGAAAATTGAAGTGAATCACGACGTCACTATCTTTTATGGTTACCGGGTCCTGACCATTTTTTCTGATCACAGTAGGCAGGACAAATTCATCGCCTAAACCTCGATCATAGGAAAGATGAAGGGCTTCGATGGCGTTTTCTGCCGTCTCCCCTTCTCCCAAAGTTAGCGCATCGTACGTCCTTTTTAGCCTGTCCCACCTTTTATCGCGATCCATCGCGTAATAGCGGCCGGATACGGTCGCAATCTGGCCAATTTTCAATTCTTTCATTTTGGTTTCCAGGGAGCGGAGGTAACCCTCTGCAACCTTAGGTTGGGTATCCCGACCATCCAGGAAGGCGTGGACGAAAACGTTGTTTAACCCGCCCATTCGAGCCATTTCCAGAAGGGCGAAAAGATGATCGAGATGACTATGCACCCCACCGTCTGAAACCAAGCCCAGAAGATGAAGATTGGAGCCTCTTTCTTTAGCAATCTTCATGGCTTCCATGAGGACGGGGTTTTTGAAAAACTCGCCGTTTCTGATTGAGATGTTGATCCTGACCAAATCCTGGTAAACGATTCTCCCGGCTCCTAAGTTAAGGTGTCCGACCTCCGAGTTCCCCATCTGTCCTTCAGGTAAACCAACTGCTTCTCCAGAACAAATAAGCCTGGTATGGGGAAAGTACTGAAAGAAAAAATCCATGTTCGGGGTGGAAGCCTTGAGAATAGCGTTCCCTAAGACATTCTCCGAGATACCCCAGCCATCAAGAATGCAGAGAAGCCCTTTTTGGTTCATTAATTTTTCAAAACCTCAATCCCTGGAAGGGAACGGCCCTCAAGGAACTCCAGCGATGCACCCCCACCAGTGGAGACGTGGGAAATTTTGTCAGCCAAACCGAACTTTTCCACGGCCGCCGCCGTGTCTCCGCCTCCCACGATTGTCAAGGCGGTAGACTCTGCAAGGGCAAGGGCGATCGCACGTGAGCCCTGATCGAAGGGAGGAATTTCGAAAACCCCAACCGGTCCGTTCCAGACTATCGTTTTAGCTTGCTTTATTTTTTCTTTGAACAGCTCACGAGTCTTGGGCCCTATGTCCACTCCGCCATATTCCGCGGGGATTTGCTCCACCGGGACAACAAGGTGATCAGAGGGGTTGTTGAGATCTTTAGCCACAACGAGGTCAAGGGGAAGTAAGAGCTCAACCCCTGCTTTGGAGGCCTCAACCATAATCTCTTTGGCTTTTTCCACAAGCTCATTCTCGCACAGGGAAGTGCCAATCTGGAGTCCTCTGGCTTTAAGGAAAGTATAGGCCATCCCGCCGCCAATCAGGAGGACATTTACCCGGGATAAGAGGTTGAGTAATAACTTCAATTTGTCAGATACCTTCGCTCCACCGGTTATGGCCAGTAAGGGCTTCGCGGGGTTTTCGAGAACTTTGCTCAAATAATCGAACTCTTTTTGCATCAAGAACCCTGCGCAGGAAGGGAGGAAATGAGCGACTCCCTCGGTGGAAGCATGGGCCCGATGGGCAGTAGCAAAGGCATCATTGACGTATATTTCTCCCAGTCGAGCTAATTTTTGTGCAAAGGCAGGGTCGTTCTTTTCTTCCTCGGGGTGGAAACGAAGGTTCTCCAACATTAAAACCTGGCCATCCTTCAAGCTCAGTGCTAAGGTCTCCACGTCAGACCCCACGCAATCGCCTGTAACCAACACCTCCTTTCCCAGTAATTCCCCCAGTCTGCGCGCCACCTTGTCCATTCTTAAACTATCTACTACCTGGCCATCAGGTCTCCCTAAGTGGGACATCAAAATCACCCTAGCATTCTGGGAGAGAAGATAATTTAACGTGGGTAGAGAAGCTCTGATCCTGGTGTCATCCGTGATCGCGCCGGTCTTTTTGTCGAGAGGGACGTTAAAGTCCACTCTGACTAAGACCCGCTTTGATCTGACATCTAAATCCTGCAGCCGCCTGAGCATATTTAAATCCCTTTTTGAGCCATAAAATGGGCCAAATCTGCGACCCTACAGGCGTAGCCCCACTCATTGTCGTACCAGGCGAGCACTTTCACCAGGTTTTCAACGCACATCGTTGAAAGACCATCGACTATGGACGAGTATGAGGAGCCCTTAAAGTCAACTGACACCAAGGGCTCTTCTTCAAACCAGAGTATTCCCTTAAGGCCACTCTGAGCGGCTTTTTTAAAGGCATCGTTTACTTCTTCTTTGATTACAGGGCGGGAAAGGTAAGCCACAAAGTCAGTCAATGATACCGTAGAGACAGGAACGCGCACAGCAAAGCCGTTCAGCTTGCCGTTCAGTTCGGGAATCACCAGCCCAATTGCTTTCGCTGCTCCAGTGGTGGTAGGGACAATATTCATGGCAGCAGCTCTGGCACGTCTTAAATCCTTATGGGGAAGATCTAACAGCCTTTGGTCGTTAGTGTAAGCGTGAATCGTGGTCATCAAACCCGAGAGAATACCAAAATTTTCATGAAGGACCTTGACGACCGGGGCCAGGCTATTGGTAGTACAAGAGGCATTGGAGACTATAAAGTGCTTATTGGGATCGTACTTCTCCTCGTTTACCCCAAGGACCAAGGTAATATCCTCGTTTTTTGCTGGAGCCGTGATGATCACGCGTTTCGCACCGGCTTCAATGTGCTTTTTAGCCTTTAGGGCGTCAGTGAAAACACCCGAGGATTCAATTACCAACTCCACTCCAAGATCCTTCCAGGGAATCAGGCCGGGGTCCTTTTCCGCAAATACCCGGACTTCCTTACCATCAACTTTGATGGAGTTTTCTGTAACCTCCACCGGCCAGGGGAGCCTACCGTAGTTGGTATCGTACTTAAGAAGGTGCCCCAGCGTAACGGTGTCCGTAATATCGTTGACCGCAACTACCTCCAGATCCTTGGCGTAATTCTGGTAAAGCGCTTTAAACACCTGCCTACCTGTTCTGCCAAATCCGTTAATTCCAATCCTTACCATCTTAATTCACCTCATTCCTTTCTTTGAGATTTGGAGGGTATGCCAAGCTCCATGCGGTACTTGGTAACTGTTCGCCTTGCAATGGCTATACCCTTTTCTCTAAGGAGAAGGGCGATCTCCTCATCGGAGAAGGGTTTCTCCTTTTTTTCCACTTTCAATATTTTCCTGATTTCCTCCTTTATAGTGGCCTCCGAGAGTCGGACATCCTTCCCGGATGAGCCACCGGTAATGAAAAATTTCAAAGGATATATCCCCAGGGGGGTGTCAATATATTTGCCCCGAATCGCCCTGGATATCGTGGATTCATGCACCCCCAGAGCCTTTCCAACCTCCCTGAGGGACAATGGACGCAACTTAGCCCCCCCATTTTCAAATAAACCTTCCTGTCTTTTTACCAGAAAAGCAGCAACCTTTTCAAGGGTCTGGAATCTCTTCTCGATACATCTGATGATCCACTTAGCGGAAGCGAGCTTTTTGCGCAAAAATTTTCCCGCTTCAGGGTCCTGAAGAAGTTCGCTATATGTGGGAGAGATTGTCAATTGAGGAAGATATTCTTTGTTAAGGAAAACCCTGTACTCTCCTTGTTCCTTTTTAACTACGAGGTCCGGGATGATGTAAGAAGGAGGAGGAGAAGCAAACAATCGACCCGGCTTGGGTTCTAACATCCTTATCTCGTGGAAAGCTTCATTCAGGTCTTTTAAACTACAATTCAATTCCTGGGCGAGTTTTTTCCACTGACTACGACGGGAGATGTGATCCAGGTAATTTTTCACAATCTCCTGAACCAAAGGAGACGAATTCTCACTTTCTTCCAGTTGTAGGAGAAGGCATTCCTTTAAGTTCCGGGCCCCTACCCCTGTTGGCTCAAATGTCTGAATAATACGCAAAATCTTGTCTACATCGCTTAAAGGCACTTGCAACCTTTGCGCAATCTCTTCGGCAGAACAGGTTAAATACCCATCCTCGTTGATGTTGTCAATTATCTCCTCCCCGATGAGCAAATCCTCTTCGGATGAAAGATGCATACCCAGCTGAAAGCGAAGGTGCGAGTGGAGATCTGGTTCCATGGCCCTGACCTCACCCTTGTAGTCGTTCTCTGCATACTCCACTTCAAAGTCTTCTTTTCCCTGAAAATCCTCAACCGGGATTTGCTCTTCCAGTAGTGGATTTTCTTCCAATTCTTTGCTAACAAAATCCCGGAGCTCGGTTATGGGCATCTCCAGAATGAGAATTGATTGCTGGAGCCTTGGGCTTAAACGCAGTTGTGGTTGTTGAATCAAAGATAGATCTGGTTTAAAAGGAATATTCATCGAGTTTGACCACCCCCTCTCTTTCTTTGCATTATTAATTTCCAGATTACCCGAGCCAATTTTTCTGGATCGTGACGGAGCACCGAGTCCCTTTTTGTCAGATCGGCAAGGATGGGAACTACGCCCAGGGCCTTTATGGATTGAGCCTCTACTCTCACAGGCTCCGCTTGTTCCTCTTTGTACCGAGCAAGCACTTCATCTGAGATGGGAGAGGTACTGATAACGCAGTAATCGCAAACCTTTCCCCCAGCGTGTTCGAAAAGGACTTTCAAGTGATCGCTCACGGAAAAACCATCTGTTTCCCCGTGCTCAGTCATAATATTAGCAACATAGATTCGCGGGCATTTAGCATTTCTTACTGCCTCTGCCACCTCTGGCTGCAAAAATGGGGGAATAATGCTTGTAAAAAGGCTGCCGGGTCCGATCAGGATAACATCGGCAGACCTGATCTGGTCAATTAATCCGGGAAGCGGTCTGGTATTTCCAGGTTTAAGATAAAGCTTCTTGATCCTTTTACCTGTTTCCCTGATCTTAGTTTCACCTTCCTCCCTGGTTCCATCCAGAAATTCTGCTTCTAAGGTAACATCGTCAAGAGTGAAGGGCAAAGCTTGCCCTTTCACCCTAAGAACATCTGAGGCGGCAAGGACAGCCTTGCCGAAATCCCCGGTTACCTGGGTAAGAGCAGCAATAAAGATATTTCCAAAATTATGGCCACCCAATGATTCCCCCTTCTCAAAACGATACTGGAACAAATCCTCCATCAGGGGCTCGGTATCTGAGAGAGCTACCAGACAGTTACGAATGTCCCCTGGGGGAAGAATGCCCAATTCTTTCCTCAACCTTCCTGAACTCCCCCCATCATCTGCCACAGTAACCACGGCGAGTGGTTCACAAGGAAGGAGTTTAAGCCCTCTCAAAAGCGTTGAAAGGCCAGTTCCACCTCCAATGGCGATGATCTTGAATCCCTTTTTCCCTCGCCTTTTTTCGTACACAATTTCCGATAACTTCTCAGGGTGTTCTGGAAGGATAACTATTACCAGGGATTCAATTAACTTAGAAAGCCCCCAGACGATGAGCGCAGCTGAGATGATCAAAAGAACTGTGGCTATTATTTCCCTCCAGGGTTCGGCAAGAGGAGAGAAAGGCAGTTGGGAAAAAAGGTAAGAGAGAGCGGTCTTTATTTTTAGAAGGACCATCCAGTCGAGGAAATATAGGATAACCGCGCAAATAAGAATTAACAGGCCCAACCCCATGAGGAGAATCCACCTCTTGACCCTCATCCCAGGGTAAAGCCATCTCAGCATTCTTTTTACTCTCTCCTTTATCCCTTTCATTTGCCAAAAAGACGAGAAAACATAGTTGAAAAAACGGAAAAGAGCAACATTCCTGCCAGAGCTGTCCAGAAACTATCCACGAAAACACCTGGAACTATTGAGACTGCAACATAAAAAAGCAGAGCATTCAAAAAAAGGGCAAACAAACCCAGGGTCAAGATGTTTAAAGGAAGAGTAAAAAGCAAAAGAAGGGGCTTAATGACAGAGTTGAGCAAACCAATCACCAGCGCAGCAAGAAGTGCCCACCAGAAATTTTCCACATGAAAGCCCAGGCCAAATTCCTGAAGAATATAGGAGGTAAAAAGGAACGCCAGAGTATTTAGTATTAGCCTAATGAGCATCCTGCGTCTCCTTAACCAAACTCTCCCAGAAAAGGAGTTTCCTTTTCCATTCCAATCCCTGAGCAAAACCTCCCAGGCTACCGTTGCTCTTTATCACCCTGTGGCAGGGTACCACTACCAGAAACCGGTTGCCTTTTAAAACCGTTCCCACCGCACGGGGGGCATTTTCCTTTCCCACCATTCGGGCAAGCTCCTTATAAGAAATGGCATCACCGAAAGGCACCTTTCTCAATTGGGAAAAGACCGTTTGAGCAAAACCGCTGTAACCAGAATAATCTAACCCCAGGTGATCAAACATAACTGGTTCCCCATGGAAGTAGAGCCTGATTAATTCTAAGGCAAGGGACACATTAGTTAACTCTTTGGGTATGGGAGCGCTCAGCGGGAATAAAAGATCGTTATCGCAAGATGGGGCATTAGCGGGTAGCATAACGGAATAAAGCCCTTTCTCCGTAAAGGTCATAGTTACCCATCCCCAATCTGTTTCCACGCAATATCTTTTCATAAGCCTTTATCCTCCTGATCTATTTTCCCCATGTAAATAAGTATAAATTTTTTTAGCCGTCTTTTCGCCAATTCCTGGAATGCTTGCAATTTCGAGAAAAGAAGCTTTTTCAAGTGCCCGCAGGGATCCAAATGCTCTAATAAGAATCATTTTTTTCGCGGCGCCAATTCCCGGAATTTCCTCCAGCCTGGATTCCCTTATTTTTTGAACCCGGAGTTTCCGATGGTATGCGTTGGCAAACCTATGTGCCTCATCCCTCACTTGCTGAAGGAGTTGGAGTACAGGGGAGCTGGGTTTTAAAATTATTGGCTCACTGAACTGGGGCGTAAAAATCCATTCGTTCTCTTTAGCCAGGGAGACCACATCCATCTCCCTGACAAGATTCCCTAAAGCTTCTAAGGCCGCGTGAAGATGTCCAAGACCGCCATCTATCAAAATTAAATCAGGCTTCTTTTCCGAGGAGGAAAACCGTCGATTCAATACCTCTTTGATCATCCCATAATCGTCTTGCCCCTGTAACTTGATTCTATAATGGCGATAGCCGGAGGAATCCTTCCTGGCGTTGGTGAAAAGTATTTTGGCACCCACTGCCTCCTTAGGCCCAAAATTGGAAATATCATATCCTTCAATTGTGTAGGGAATCCTTGATAAACCAAGCTCCAGTTGCATTTCTTTTAAAACATTCCCTTTATTGGCAGAAATGCTTATGGATTTCAGATAAGTTTGCAGATGCTCTTTGGCATTGCTCTGGGCTATCTCCAGTTGCTTGCGTGCTTCGCCTCTGGGTTGAGGTAGGGAAACCTTCAACCCCTTATTCATCTCCATCCAGCGAACGAGGGCTTCCTTAGCGTCGGGCTTAAGTCGAACTACGATCTCTGGCGGGATATTCTGGGCCCTCTCATAATATTGTGTCAAGGCGCAAAACTGCAAGTCCATTAGTTCCTCACCAATAGCCTGAAGAAGGATAAAATGCTCTGAGCCTGATAATTTTCCGCCCCTCACCTTTAACACGGTCAGGCAGGCCTCTCCGCTTTCGAAATAGCAGGCAACAACATCACGGTTGACAGGAGCCTGTGAAAGGACTGTTTGCCCTTCCATGATTTTTCGCAGGGCAAATATCTGATCCCTGATTTTGGCTGCGGCCTCGAAATTGAGATTTCTGACTTCTCTGTTCATTTTGTTTTCCAAATAACCTATAAGTGTCTGTGTTTTTCCTTCCAGAAAGAGAATCATCTCCTTGACCGCATCCTGATAATCATCTTGGGAAATCAACCCAGCGCATGGAGCCAGGCAGCGCTTAATCTGGTACTCCAAGCATGGGGCCTTGGGCTTGCTGGTCTGGAAGGGAACTTTACAGGCAGGAATGCCAAAAATTTCCTTGATTGTGCGTAGGGTCTGCCTTAAAGCTTTGGCTTCCGTAAAGGGGCCAAAATAGCAATCCTGGCCCCGTTTGAAATGACGGACGATGGAGAGCCTGGGAAAAGGTTCACTCAAGGACACTTTAAGGTAGGGGAAACGCTTGTCGTCCTTTAGCTTAACATTGAGCACTGGTTGCAATTCTTTGACCAGAGTAGATTCCAGGATCATGGCTTCAGGTATGTTACTGGTCACCGTGAAGGAGAGATCCACTGCTCTTTCCTGAATAATTCTCTCTTTTTCCGATAAACCCAAACCCTGGCGCATGTAAGCTTTAATTCGCTGCTTTAAGGAAGCAGCCTTCCCCACATAAAGACATTTACCCTCCCGATCGAAGAACTGGTAAACTCCGGGAGAGTCAGGAAAAGAGAGTGCTTTCTGCATCCAGGGCAGATTGCCCTCAAGCATGGACCTTCTCCTTCTCGCGCATGAGAAATGGCTTCAAATACTGTCCCGTATAGCTCTCCTGGCAGGAGATAACTTCTTCCGGCGTTCCCGCCACTACTACTCGCCCTCCTTCCTCACCACCTTCTGGGCCCAGATCTATAATCCAGTCGGCGCATTTAACCACATCAAGGTTGTGTTCGATTACGATCACCGTGTTATGAGCATCGACAAGACGGTTAAGGACGTCAAGAAGCCTCTGCACATCGGCGAAATGCAATCCAGTAGTGGGCTCATCCAGAATGTAGAGAGTACGGCCGGTATCCCTTTTGACGAGCTCAGCGGTGAGTTTTATCCTCTGAGCCTCCCCACCAGATAAAGTTGTGGCCGGTTGTCCCAGCTTGATGTATCCCAATCCCACATCGAAAAGGAGCTGCAATTTTCTTCTTATAGGAGGAATGTTGGTAAAAAACTCCAGGGCCTCTTCCACGGTCATCTCTAAGACATCGGCAATGCTTTTCCCTTTGTATTTCACTTCCAGTGTTTCCCGATTATAGCGACGACCTTTACAGACGTCACAGGGCACGTAAACATCTGGAAGGAAAACCATTTCGATACGGATGATTCCTTCGCCTCTGCATGCTTCACAACGGCCACCACGGACGTTAAAGCTGAAACGCCCTTTTTCGTAGCCCCGTACTCGAGCTTCTGGTATCTGAGCGTAAAAGTCCCTTATATGATCAAAGACGCCAATGTAGGTAGCTGGATTGGAGCGCGGGGTGCGTCCAATCGGAGATTGATCCACTATTATCACCTTGTCCAGGTTTTCCACTCCCTCTAAAGCCCGATACTTTCCTGGTCTCTCTTTGGAACGGTAGAACTTCTGGGCAAGAGCGCGGTAGAGGATATCATTGACCAATGTACTTTTCCCGGAACCGGAGACGCCAGTTACACAAATGAACGTCCCTAAAGGAAAGCCCACGTCGATGTCTTTCAGGTTATGCTCCCTAGCCCCTCTAAGCCATAACCATTTTCCGTTACCTTTGCGTCTTCTTTCCGGGACGGCAATGGTCAATTCTCCCTTCAGGTATTTCCCGGTCAAGGAGTTAGGTTCCTCTATAATTTCCTTTAGGCTTCCGGAGCAAACGATGTATCCGCCATGAACCCCTGCGCCCGGCCCAATATCAATAATGTAGTCCGCGCTCCTGATAGTCTGCTCGTCGTGTTCTACGACCACTACCGTGTTACCGAGATCCCTGAGCCTTTTTAAGGTATTTATTAACCGGGAATTGTCCCTGGAGTGGAGCCCGATCGATGGCTCGTCCAGGACATAAAGAACTCCTACCAGTCCCGACCCGACCTGAGTGGCAAGCCTCAGCCTCTGAGCCTCTCCGCCGGCAAGGGTTTCTGCTGGTCGATTCAGGGTAAGGTAGGAAAGTCCCACATCTAACAGAAACCGTAGACGGGACTTAATCTCCTTCAAGATTTGATGTGCAATCATTTGTTCCTTGGGTGGAAGTTCCAGTTTTTCAAAGAAATCAAAGGCTTCCTGGATGGTCATCCCGGTTAGATCGGCAATATTCAACCCCTTGATGTAGAAGGAGAGGGCTTCCTTTTTAAGCCTTTTCCCTTTGCAGGAAGGGCAAGGGATTGAGGTCATAAAGGACTCGATTTCCTCCTTTACCGCCTCGCTTTCACTTTGCCTGTACCTTCTTTCCAAATTAGGGATAATTCCCTCAAAAGGCATCCTGTAGATGTGCTCACGGCCTAATGTGTCCGTGTATTTGAAAGTCACCCTCTTTTCCTTAGTCCCAAAAAGGATCAGGTTAACTACTGAAGGATCCATCTGAGAAAGTGGAGTGTGGGTGCTGTAGCCAAATTCCTCCACGAGGCTTCTCAACATCTGGTAGTAGTGATCGGATTCCCAAACTTCAATCGCCCCTTCAGCCAGGGAAAGGTTCCTGTCTACAATTACTTTGTCGGGGTCAATTTCTTTCTTTATCCCAAGGCCATCACAGGCAGGGCATGCACCGTAGGGCGAGTTAAAGGAAAAAAGACGGGGAGTAACCTCGGCAATGGAAGTACCACACTCAGGGCAGGAGTATTTCTCCGATAAAATTTGCTCTTTGCCATCAATTGAGACGAGAACAAGACCCTGAGCGAGCTTCAAAGCAGCCTCAAGCGAATCATTGAGACGCATTTCGATACCTTCTTTCAGAACCAGGCGGTCAACAAGCACCTCGATTGAGTGTTGTTCGTATCTGGCCAGGGGTATCTCCTCTGAGAGGTCGTACACCTTTCCATCAATTCTGGCCCTGATAAAGCCTTGTCTCCGGATGTCCTCAAGCAGGGAACGAAATTCTCCCTTCTTTCCCCTGATGATGGGGGCGTAGATTTCTACCTTGCCCTCTGAGAATGATGAAAGCAAATAATCCACCATTTGCTGGCTGGTCTGTCGTTGAATGATGTGACCGCAGTTGGGGCAAGAAGGAGTGGCAACCCTGGCATAAAGCAAACGGAGGTAGTCGTAAATTTCGGTTATCGTGCCCACAGTGGAGCGAGGATTGTGGGAAGCACTTCTTTGATCGATGGCAATGGCCGGGGACAGTCCCTCTATATAATCTACATCGGGCTTTTCCATTAAGCCCAGGAACTGTCTGGCGTAGGCCGAGAGGGATTCCACGTAGCGCCTTTGCCCTTCGGCATAAAGGGTATCGAATGCCAGGGAAGATTTTCCGGATCCTGAGATGCCAGTTATTACCACCAGCTGATCCCTGGGGATGATAAGGTCAATATTTTTCAGGTTGTGCTCCCGAGCTCCTTTAATAAAAATCTGTTTGCTCATTTGATCCCCATTTTTTTCTTCAATTCAAAAATACGATCCCGAATTTCGGCTGCCTTCTCAAACTCCAGAGTTTCAGCTGCCATCATCATTTCCTCCTCCAGGTGCATGATCATAAATTGGGCTTCCTCTCGAGTAAGGACCTCTAAACTTTTTACAGTAATTTCCGGGGTTTCTGGGATTTGACCGGGAAGAACTTCCAGGAGATCGTGAATGGCTTTCCTGATCGATTCCGGCTTGATATTGTGCTTTTTGTTATACTCCGTTTGTGTCATGCGGCGGCGGTTGGTTTCCTGGATAGCCTTACTCATGGAATCGGTAACCACGTCAGCGTACATGAGAACCTTTCCGGAAACGTGCCTGGCGGTTCTGCCAATCATTTGAATCAAAGAACGCTCTGAGCGTAAAAATCCTTCTCGATCAGCATCCAGAATGGCCATCAAAGAAACTTCGGGAAGGTCAAGGCCCTCCCTGAGCAAATTCACCCCTACCAGGCAATCGTATTTTCCACTTCTGAGATCCCTGAGAAGGACCACCCTGTTAATGGTATCTATCTCCGAGTGAAGGTATTTCACCTTCATCCCCAGCTCTGTAAGGTAATCGCTGAGCTCCTCGGCCATTCTCTTGGTGAGCGTGGTAACCAGCACCCGTTCTCCCTTTTCAGCTCTGATTTTGATTTCCTCGATTAAATCGTCGATCGCTCCCTCCATGGGCCTGACTTCTATTTCCGGGTCTACTAGGCCTGTGGGTCGGATCAACTGTTCCACAATCTGTTCGGAATTTTGAAGCTCAAATGGCCCCGGGGTTGCGGATACAAAGATTACCTGGTCGAGCAAACTTAAAACTTCATCCCATTTCAAAGGTCTGTTGTCCAGGCAGGAAGGCAGTCTGAAACCAAACTCCACTAAGGTCTCCTTTCGAGAGCGATCACCCTCGTACATCCCTATAAGCTGAGGGACAGTAATATGAGATTCATCGATGAATGTCAAAAAATCTTTAGGAAAGTAATCGATGAGACAGGAGGGTCTTTCCCCGGGTTTTCTCCCTGAAAGGTGACGGGAATAGTTCTCGATCCCCGGACAATAACCGAATTCCCTGAGCATCTCCAGATCCATTTTCGTCCGTTGCTCCAGCCTATAAGCCTCAAGCAACTTGCCCTGGGACCTCAGCTCTTCCGCCCGCTCCTTGAGCTCCTCCTCAATAGCCTGGAGGGCATTGATCCTCCTCTCGTAACCAGTTACAAAGTGTTTGGCAGGATAAAAAAGGTAACTCTGCAGGCTGCGCAGTTTTTTACCCAATATGGGGTCGATTTCGGTTAACCTCTCAATCTGATCGCCAAAAAACTCCACCCGGATTCCTTGTTGAGAGTTTGAGGGAATCACCTCCACCACATCGCCCCTGACCCTGAATCTCCCTCTTCTTAAATCGACATCGTTTCTTTCGTACTGCATTGACACCAGGCGTCTCAAAAAAGAATCCCTGGGGATGGTGTCTCCCATCTTGATGAAGAGAGCCTCATTGAGAAAGCTCTCCGGAGCGTCAAGTCCGTAAATACAGGAGACAGAAGCTACGACAATCACATCCCTTCTTTCAATCAAGGATTTGGCAGTGGAAAAGCGAAGTCGATCGAGTTCCTCATTAATGGTAGCTTCTTTCTCGATGTAAAGATCACTTTGGGGAAGGTAAGCTTCGGGCTGATAGTAATCGTAATAGCTGACAAAGTATTCCACCGCATTATCCGGGAATAATGACCTGAATTCGGCATAAAGTTGAGCTGCCAGGGTCTTGTTATGCGCCAGTACGAGAGTGGGGCGATTCATCCGGGCGATCACGTTTGCCATAGTGTACGTTTTACCGCTCCCGGTAACTCCTAAGAGTGTCTGAAAACGGTATCCCTTCCGCAAACCATCTGTCAGAGCTTCAATGGCTTGCGGCTGATCCCCCTTCGGTTGATAATCGGAAACAAGCTTAAACTCCATAGAGATTAACATTTTATTATATCCCAAAATAATCTTAAGGGCCATTCTAAGAGAAGGGGGTAAAACAGGTCCCTCTTCAAGAAAGAGAAATTTTTCCAGTCCGTCGAAGACTCCCTAAATTAAGGGGCGAACCTGTTAAGTCATCAAGTAAGGCGTTTCCTGAACCTTAAGGAGCTGAAAAGAAGCATAAAGACGGAAAACACAAAAAGCCAGATAACATCCTGGTAAAGGTAGGTGATGCCCACGCCCTTAAGGATCAATCCTCTGAGAATGGGGAGAAAGTGGGTCAAAGGTAAGAGCCAGGCTACCCATTGAATAACCACGGGCATAGCCTCCACCGGGAAAATGAATCCCGAAAGGATTAAGGAGGGAAGAAGGACAAAACTGGAAATCTGCATGGCCTGAAACTGGTTTCCGGAGACAGTAGAGACTAAAAGCCCAATCCCTAAAGAGCTGGCCAGGAATAGGAAGGAAAGGAAAAAGTAGAGGAGTATGCTTCCATTAAAGGGGACGTGAAACCAAAAAACGGCCACGGCCAAAACCAGCGTGGAGACCCCGAAAGCGATTGCCATATAAGGGATGATTTTTCCCAGCATAAGTTCCACCGGTTTCAAGGGAGTAACAATCAGGGTTTCAATGGTTCCCCGTTCCTTCTCCTTCACAATGGCAAAGGCGGTAAGGTTAATGCTCATCGTCTGGAGTATTACCCCTACTAAACCAGGAATATTGAAGTTGAGGCTTTCCAGGCTGGGATTGTACCAGACCCTGGATTCCAAATTGACGGGAACAAACTTGATTTCCGTCCCCAAACGACTGGCCATTTGCGCGGAGAGCTGCACGTTAAAATCCTGAACTATGGCCTGCGCCGAGAAAAGCGCTGTCTGTGCCATAGTAGGGTTTGAGCCATCAATTAAAACCTGTACTTCGGCCTTCTGCCCTCGGGAAAGGTAGTAGCTGAACTTATTGGGAATCACGAGACCGCATTTCGCTTTTCCGGAATCTATGAGCTGACTGAGCTCTTCCAGATTCGAGACTTTATAGGTTAAGTCGAAATATCCTGATTGAAAGAAGTGCTGACTTAGATTGAAGCTTTCGTTAGTTTCATCCAAATCCAGTAAAACAGTGGATATGTGCTTTACGTCGGAGGAAACCGCATAACCAAAAAGAAAGAGAAGGAGAACGGGAAGAACGATAATCACGGAAAGGGAAATTGGATCACGAAGAATGTGTACAAACTCCTTTTTCATAATTGCCTGTATTCGCTTTCTCATGTGGCGCTTCCCTCCAGATGAACGAGTCTTACGTAGCAATCTTCAAGCGAGAAGTTCGTTTCTTGAATCCGTGCGTCACGATCTCGAGTCATAGCGATCAGCTTCGCTGCTCCTTCCTGGTCCTGGACGATCACTCTCAGGATATTCCCAAAAAGATAGGCATCTTGAACAAAAGGGCTTACAGAGAGCTCACTCAGAAAAGAAACGGGATCAGGAAGGATCACGTTAAAGACCTTCCCCTGTGGTACCGCTTTAATTTCCCGGGGAGTCCCCACTGCCAGAACCCTCCCTAAATGCATAAAGGCAATCATCTGGCATCTTTCCGCTTCGTCCAAAAGGTGGGTGGTAATCAGGATCGTGCATTTCTGTTTTAAAATAGAGAGCTCCTCCCAGAAATCCTTACGGCTTGCAGGATCCATACCACTCGTGGGTTCATCTAAAAAAAGAATCCTTGGCTCATGCATCACCGCGCACGCTAAAGCCACCCATTGTTTTTTTCCTGGGGGCAGTTCCCGAATGCGCCGGTTTCGGAATCGAGAGAGCTCATACCGGGAAAGGGTCTCCTCTCTCTTTGCTTTAGACTCCACCCCATAAATTTGGGCATAAAATTCCAGGTTTTCCTCCACGGTAAGATCCTCATACAGCGAGCAGAATTGGGAGGTATATCCAACAAATCCCCTGATCCTTTCTGCCTGATAGAAGCTATCCAGACCCATTACCAAAGCCTTGCCTGAAGTAGGAGGAAGAATTCCACAGAGAATTCTAATTGCTGTAGTCTTTCCGCTTCCGTTTGGGCCCAGAAGGCCAAAAATCACCCCTTCAGGGATGGAAAGGGAAGCAATGTTCACTGCGGTAAGGTCGGCGAATTTCTTAGTTAAGTTCTGGATTTCTATTATTTCCATGGTTCTTTTCCTGAAGAATCTGAATAAAAACGTCGTTCAAATCTGGATCAGTAATTTCCAGTTCGGCCAGGGGGATGGCATTTTCCATAAGGATTTTAGAAATTTTCCTCTTTCTTTCTGAAACATCCTCAGAAATGATGCGCAGTTCACTGCCATAATTGATAATCTTCAGATCCGGCCAGACTTTAAGTAACGCCTCTTTTGCTTCAAGGAGATGATCGGATTTGAGCCGGATTATCTTTTCCTTAAAGGAAGTTTTTAACTTCTCGGGCGTATTGCAGGCAATAATTCTCCCCGTGTGCATGAAAGCTACCCGGTTGGATCTTTCTGCCTCTTCCAGGTAAGGAGTAGCCAGAAAAATAGTGGTGCCCTTGGCCTTTAAATCGAAGAGTAACTGCCAAAACTCGCGCCTGGAAATAGGGTCTACACCAGTTGTCGGCTCGTCCAGGAAGAGAATGCTGGGAGAGTGCATCAAAGCACAGGAAAGGGCCAGTTTCTGTTTCATTCCTCCTGAAAGAGTACCTGCTCGTTTTTTCCGAAAAGGGGCCAGACGAGAGAATTTCAAAACTTCGTCCTCCCTTTTTTGGGCCTCCTCGAGAGGGATGGAAAAAATGTGGGCATAAAAGTTGAGGTTTTCTTCTACAGTAAGGTCCTCATATAGGGAAAATTTCTGGGGCATGTATCCAACCAGGCGGCGAATATCCTCAGGCTCTTTGCGTATATCAAAGCCCAATACCCTGGCACTTCCCGAATCGGGAGCGAGGATCGTGCAAAGCAGGCGAATGAAGGTGCTCTTTCCAGCGCCATCCGGGCCAACGAGGGAAAAGATCTCCCCTTTGCTGACATTGAGGCTTACCTCGTTTACGGCTATGATGCCCGAAAATTCCTTGAATAAATTTTGTGATTCAATCACTATTTGGGAGGTAGACATCAGCAGGAATACCTATCTTAAGGAGATGCTCCGGGTCGCTGATGAGCACCTTTACCGCAAAAGTCAAGAACGTGCGCTGTTCAATGGTCTGAACGTTTTTGGGAGTAAACTGTGCCTTGGGACTGATGTAAACGACTTTACCAGCGAATTCCTTTTCGGGATAGGCATCGACTTTCACCTTAACCTCTTGATTCAAGTGTACTTTTCCTACTTCGGTCTCGCTAAGGTAGATTTTTACGTAGAGATTATCGAGATCCGCAAGAGAACAGATGGCGCTGCCCGCATTAACCGTATCTCCAGTATTGGCATACTTTTCAAGCACTACGCCAGTAATGGGAGCCTTGATGACGCATTTCTGAACCAGCTCCTGGGCTAAATTGAAAGCCGCTTCCGTTTGCGCCACAGTGGCGCGGAGGGAGTCAATATCCTCAGGCAAAGCCCCTTCCTTAATCTTTTTTAAGCTCTCCTGGGCCTCTTTGAGTTTAGCTCTCAAAGAGTCGCGATCAGCCCTGGCCTTATCCAGTTGGGCCCTTTCCTCTGCCTTGAATTCCACAACCTTCTTTGTCTCTTCGAGGAGCTTCTGGGCAGTCTCCAGGTTTTCTTTGGCGGAAAGATAGGCTAACTCCAGGGGATCGGCCTGGCCAAGAGCAATGGTGTAATTCGCCTGAGCGAGGCTCAACGCTTTGGAAGCAGTCTGATAGGCTTGTTGAGCCTCCTGAATGTGAGCCCCGTATCCCTTGGCCACGAGAGCATCGTAAGTGGCCTGCGCTTGCTCTAAAGCAGCACAGGCCGCCTCATATTCTGCTTCCGCCTTTTTAAGGAAATAATCCTCGCCTTCAGCTTGAGCCAATTCCAGTTTTCTTTGAGCTTCCCTGAGCTCGATTTCCGCGAGCTTCACCTGATATTCTGCCTGGTCTATCTGCACGGGATTGCCAGACCTTTGCGCGTAATCCCTGAGAGTTTTCGCCTCCTCCAGCTTTATCTCACAAGCATCATAAGCTGCTTGTGCTTGAAGGATATCGGGATTTCCGTTTGAAGTTTGAGCCATCCTCAGCTGAGCTTCGCAAGCAGTTCTTCTGGCTTTAGCTTCTTCCAGGGCGGCTTTGGCGGCGATCAATTCCGGGGAGGTGGGAGTAGCCGTAGCAGCTTTGTAAGCTTGCTCAGCTTTTAAAAAGTTCAATTTGGCCTGCTCCAGCTCTGCTTCTGCCTGCAAGAGAGGTAGGCTCTTGCCCAGCTTTTTCGCTTGCTCTAACTTTTTCTGTGCATCATCAAAGTTAATTACCGCAAGGTCATACTGGTTCTGAGCCTGGGCAAGCTTCAATTCCCTTGGGGCTTCGAAATCATAGATCTCCTGAGCCAGGGAGTAGGCTTGCTCCGCACCATCCAGTAGGGCCTGAACATATTCCAGATTGGCCTCGGCAATAGCAATTTCTTCCGCGGTAGCCCCATTTTCCGCCTTCTTTAACTGCGCTTGGGCCTGGTACATTGCTTGTTTGGCCTCCTCCATCTTCCAGATCAAGGTAACATCTTCAATCGAGCAAAGGGCTTGGCCGCTTTGCACCTGATCGCCTTCCTTGAAATTCATGGAGGTAATGCGCCCCGTACTCTCGGAGATCACCCTAACTTCTTCAGCCTCAATGGTTCCCCAAAAACACAACTCCTTTGCGTTGGAACATGCTGAGATGAAAGGAGTAAGCGTAGTAAGGGTTAAAGCCAGAACAAGAAAGTAAATTACCTTTCCTTTCATGCTATATCACCCCCAAAAGGGTACAGTAATTTAATTGAATCTCCCTTATGGTTTTCTCTTCCTCAATCTCTAAATCTCCGCTTAAAAACCCTAAAAACAAGGAGAGAAGGAAATAAAAAATGATCCTGGCGAGAATTGAGACCGAGGCCTGACTTTTTTCTCTGGCGATCTTTTGGATGTCCGAGGATAAAGCCGCAATCATGTTTCCTTTCCACTTTTCAAAGATCTTCCTTGATTCGGGATCCATTAAGAGAAAGTTGTGAAAGATCAACCGAAAAAATTCCCTCTTCTCTTTCAGGATTTCCAATAGAACGCGCGGTACATTTTCCAGGCGCACCCTGGGATTGGGTTCGTTCCCATTCGCTTTATTGATCCTTTCTTCAATCAGATGCAAAGTGTAGGAAAAGAGGGAAGAAAAAAGCTCCTTTTTGGTGCGGAAATACAGATAAATTGTTCCCTTGGCAACCGAGGCTCGCTCAGCAATTTCTTCCATCCGGGTTTCATGAAAGCCCTTTTCTGAGAAGACCCCGATGGCTGTTTGAATTATTCTTTCCTTCGTGGTGCCTCCCTTTATGACTAACCGGTCAGTCATATTTAAATTATACAGCCCCTGTCAAGTTATAATTAAGTGAAATGAAAAATCAGGAGGTTGCCCTTTTACTGAATAAAATTTCAGCGCTTCTTGAGCTGAAGGGTGAAAACCGCTTCAAGGTTATCGCCTATGCCGAGGCTGCACGGCGCATTGAAAACCTTCCAACTCCCATCGAAAATCTTTATCGTGAGGGAAAGCTCAGCGAGATTCCCGGTGTGGGGCAAAGCATCGCGGAAAAAATCAAGGAATACTTGGAAACGGGAAAATCTTCCTACCTGGAGGAGCTCGGCAAGGAAATTCCCGAAGAGCTGATAGAGCTGGAACAAGTTCCGGGAGTAGGACCTAAAGTGGCCCTGCTTCTCTTTAAGGAGCTGGGGGTAAGAACCCTCGACGATCTGGAAAAGGCCCTTTCCGCACACAAGGTAAGAAATTTACCCCGCTTAGGTCCAAAATCCGAGGAAAATATTTTAAGGGGTCTGGAAACGATAAAAAGGAGGTCTTCCAGGATTCCTCTCGGGTTAGCACTCCCAGTGGCTGAAGAGTTAGTCCTTTACCTCAAGCAATTCCCCTTTGTAGAGAGAGTAGATGCCTGCGGTAGCTTGAGAAGAATGAAGGAAACCATTGGGGATCTCGACGTTCTCGTGGCCTCTAACGATGAGGAAAAGGCAATGCAGGCTTTTACCAGGTGGCCTGAAGTCCAAGAGGTCCTCGCTTTTGGATCTACTAAATCCTCAGTTTTGACCAAAAGCGCCTTGCAGATCGATTTAAGGGTGGTGAGGCCGGAGTCTTATGGCGCTGCCCTCCAGTACTTCACGGGGTCCCAGGCCCACAACATAAAACTCAGGGAAATTGCTATTCGTAAGGGTCTGAAGCTCAACGAGTACGGGGTTTTCAGGATCGAGGATGATAAAAAAATTGCCGGAGCAACTGAGGAAGAAGTTTATGCTGCCCTAGACCTTCCCTGGATTCCTCCGGAGTTGAGGGAAGACCAGGGCGAAATAGAAAGGGCAAAATTGGGGGAACTGCCACATCTGGTAGAACTCAAGGACATTAAAGGGGATCTCCACGTGCATACCGATTGGAGCGATGGCACTTCTACAATCGAGGAAATGGTTGGGGGTGCTAAAAGGCGGGGGTATGAATACCTGGCGATCTGCGATCATGCACAGTCCCTTGGGGTTGCTGGAGGGCTAACCTGGGAGAAGTTCCAGGAACAGAAGCTAAAAATAGAGGAAGTTTCCCAAAAAGAAAACTTCCCCATCCTTTGGGGGCTGGAGGCCAATATTCTGGCAGATGGAAATCTCGATTTTCCAGAAGAGATCTTAAGGGAATTTCAGATTGTAGTAGCTGGAGTGCACTCCGCCTTCAGACAGACCAGGGAAAAAATGACGGAGCGTATCGTATATGCACTCAAATCCGGGGTGATTCACATCCTCAGCCACCCCACCGGCAGGTTAATCGGAAAGCGGGATCCCTATGAGGTGGAGGTGGAAAAAATCCTCGAGGTAGCCAGAGAGAGCAATACGGCCATGGAGATCAACTCCTCGCCAGAAAGGCTGGATCTGAAGGATCGGGATTGCCGGAAGGCGAAGGAAGAGTACGGGTTAAAAATGGTAATTAATACTGACGCTCATTCTGAAGAAAATCTGGATTTGATGAAATATGGTGTTGCCGTAGCGCGAAGAGGTTGGCTGGAACCCGGGGATGTTTTAAACACCTATCCCTGGAAACAATTATTAGAATGGCTTAAAGGAAAAAGGGGAAAGATGCCCTAAGAACGCCTCTCAATTTTGGCAATTATCTCCAGGATATCCTCTTCAGTGAACAGATACTCGGCATTACAAAATTGGCAGCGCACCGAAGCGCTTTTTTCGCTTTTCAACAGATCCTTTAATTGCTCTGTACCTAAAAGCGCTAAGGCTCTTCTTGCGCGGTACCGAGAGCAATGACAATAAAACTTCAAGCCATTTTCCTGAGTAATTTGAGAGGGAAGTTCCCCGGCGATGGTATGGAAAATTTCCTCTGGAGTTTTTCCTTGAAGGATCATGGATGAAGGGGGGTGCATCCCTTCGATTTGATCTTCAACCGTGCTCAAAATCTCTTCTGGCGTTCCAGGTGTTGCCTGAATAATATATCCTCCTGCTGCGGCAACAGTGCCTTCCTTGCTGACAAAAACTCCGCAACCTACAACGGAAGGGATCTGCTCGCTCTGAAGAAAATAATAAGCAAGATCCGAAGCTAACCCCCCGGTTACTATGTTCACCGTGCCCACATAAGGGTCCCTGAGGCCTAAGTCCTTCACAACATACAGAAAACCTTTGCCAATGGCCCTTGGGACGTCAAATTTTCCTTCCGGGGTTAGCCAGGTGTCGAGTTGGGTCTCCCTGATGTACCCTCTTACCCTGCCTAACCAGTCGCACTGCGCAAAGACCCCGCGAGCCGGGCCATCGGAAACCACCTGGAGGTTGACAGACTGGTTTTCTTTCAAAAGACCCCCCATTAAGGCAGACAATGTAAGCAGCCTGCCCAGAACGCAGGTAGAGAGGGGTGAAAGATTGTGCTTTTTCCGCGCCGTTTCCACCAAATTTGTTGTCCGGCATGTGAGCACGGAAATAGAGCTCCGAATCAGGCCTTTAACTAAGTAATCCACGTCAGGTGGCCGTTCAATGCCCGGGAAGGAGCACATTCTGTAGCCCCTCCAGTGGTCCATACCAGTCCACGAGTTCCGTTTTTTGTTGATTCAGGGAGTCTTTAGCCACGAGATAGGTAAATAATCCCAATCTTTTGGCTACCATGTCATCTGAAGGAGAATTACCGACCATGATCGCCTGCCATGGTTGTATCCCCAGGTACGATAAAATCTCGTAATAATACTCCAGGCAAGGCTTCCCAGAATGCATGTTTTCGTATGTGGTTACTAACCTGAAGGGTAAATCTTCAATTCTTGCCCACTCCAATCTTTTCCTGATAGCTATTTCTGGAAAAATAGGACTCGTAGCGACTACCAGGAGGTAACCTCTTTCAAGGAGATTTTCAAGTAGGTCTCTTGCTCCAGGCATCGGCATAGTGATATCCCTCAATTGAGAGTAGTCTGTGAGATAAAAATCCCGGATTTGAGGCGCTAATTCCTCATAATCGAGACCGGTGAGCTCGATGAACTCCTTCCAGAAAACCTGTTCGTTAGTTAAGGAAGGATGTGGAGGAAAGATCATAGCGTTACTGGCCTTTATCAGGGAATCGATAAACTTCGAGGGTTCGATCAAGTGAGAAAACCTTCTACTTAAAAGGGAAAAATAACGGGGTATAAAAATAGTAACATCGTTATCCAAAAGAGTGCCATCAAGATCCAAAAGAACTGCTTTCACATTCACTCTCCTTTCTTCTCATTGGGTGGTTCAAGGTTAAACCAGGATGGCTTAGGCAGCTTTCCGGGCTTCAAGTCCTTTTCCAGGCCATCATCTTTTAATTCCCCCTCAGAAGGAGCGAGCTCCTTTTGTGGAAACTGAGCCATAAACGAAGTAGCCTTCTCATAAAGCTGCCTGGTCTCTTCAGGGGTAAGCAAGCGATCCTCCTCCTGGGGTAAAATACCCAACTCTTTGGCGGCCTTGGCGAGGAGAAACTGCCAGAGGTCCCCATAAATATGCGCCTTGCCTTGAAATTCCTCCATAAATTTGGAGAACTCAGCAAAAAATTGTGAGAAAAACTCCTTGAATTCTTCAGAATCAAACATCACTTTATTTTACCGCAAAATCGAAAGGTGAGTAGTTTCAGGGGTAGTTTACAAAAAGAACAGAGAATGGCATGATTAAAGAGCGGGTAAAAGGGCTCGCACGGAAATCGTCCAGGAAAGGAGGATAGCTTAAACCTAGCGCCAGGGCCTGTTTAAGGCCGACGAGGGAGAGGTTAATCGAAACTTTCGGCGGATACCTCTAGGGTCCTCTACTCCGACCCTGAAGGCATGGGGACAAAACTCCGAAGAAATTCGGCGAACAAATCCCCGCCCAGGAGGGCAAAACCACATAACGAAGGAGGCCAAAGTCTTGTGTGGCATAGTTGGATATGTTGGCGCAAGGCCTGTACTTTCCATTTTGCTTGATGGTCTTAAAAAATTGGAGTATCGAGGCTATGACTCCGCGGGCATCGTCGTTCTGGGAAGGGATCTGAGTCTGTTCAAAAAGCAGGGGAAAATTTCTTTGCTGGAATCCCAGATATCTCATTCTCAAGTGGACGGCCATGCCGGAATAGGTCACACCAGGTGGGCCACTCACGGAGTCCCAAATGATATCAACGCCCACCCTCACCTGGATTGCACCGGGAAACTCGCCGTTGTTCACAACGGGATTATCGAAAACTACATGGAACTAAAGACAGCTCTAATTCAAAAAGGTCACGTGTTCAAGTCTGACACGGACACTGAGGTTATTCCTCACTTAATTGAAGAAGAGCTTCTCAATAAGGACGACCTGCTTAAGGCAGTCCTTGGTTCTATTAGCTTACTCCGGGGGTCATTCGCCTTGGCGATAATTCACAAAGACTTTCCAGAAAAAATAGTATGCGCAAGAAGAGAAAGCCCCCTGGTCCTGGGTATCGGTAACGGAGAAAATTTCCTGGCTTCGGACATTCCGGCCCTTCTCCCTTACACTAAGAAAATAATCGTGCTGGACAACGATGAGGTGGCAGTAATCGAGAAAACCACTGTTTCTATATTCGATGTCCAGGGAAAACGTATCCGCAGGTCACCCCAAACAGTAGACTGGGATGCTCGCATGATAGAAAAGGGTGGCTTCGAGCACTTCATGCTCAAGGAAATTCACGAACAGCCGAACGTCATTAAAGACACTATGGAAGGACATTTAGATCTGGCCCACAATAAGGTTCTGCTACCGGAGGGGCCAGAAGATAGCCTGCTTCAGCATTTGGAAGCAATTTACATCACAGCTTGTGGGACAGCTTACCATGCGGGCTTATACGGTAAATATTTGATTGAAGCCTTAACCGGTGTCCCTACTGAGGTGGAGATCGGTTCAGAATTCCGATACAGGGAAAGGATGTTCAAGGATAAATCCTTAGGCATCGTGATCAGCCAATCAGGGGAGACCGCGGATACCCTGGCAGCTATGCGCAGGATGAAAGCCGAAGGTATTCCTGTTTTCGCCATCACCAACGTGGCGTCTTCCTCGGTTGCCCGTGAGTCTGACTGGGTATTTCACACCAAAGCCGGGCCGGAGGTTGCCGTAGCTTCCACAAAGGCTTACACGGCACAGCTGCTCTCCCTTGCACTTTTTGCCCTGAGATTAAAAGGGGCAAGAGAAGGCTCTGAGGATTTAAGGACTAAAGGGCTCGTTCAGGAGTTGCAAAAGCTCCCTATTTTAGCGGAAACGACCTTTAATCTGGAAGGCAAAATACAGGCTTACGCTAATCGCTTAAGGTATCTTACCGATTACTTCATGTTGGGAAGGGGTCTGGACTATGTTACTGCCATGGAAGGGGCTTTAAAGCTCAAAGAGATTTCCTACGTGCACTGTGAGGCTTACCCTGCAGGGGAGCTGAAACACGGTCCCCTGGCGCTGATCACTTCTGGAAAGCAGGTGTGCCTTTTAGCGACCCAGAGACACCTTCTGCCTAAAATCCACTCCAACTTAAAGGAGGTAAAGGCCAGAGGAGCCGAGGTATTAATCCTGAGGTTTTCTGACAGCGAGGAGATGGAAGCCGACGAAACCTTTATCCTGCCCGCAACTTCCGATTACCTGAGCCCGCTTCTGGCTATTATTCCTTTGCAACTTTTCGCGTATTATATGGCTAAGGAAAAGGGTTGCGATATTGACCAGCCGAGGAACCTGGCAAAGTCTGTGACAGTAGAATGAGTGGAAAGGGGGTAAACATGAAGGCGTACGTATTCATTAAAACCGAACTAGGGCAAGCTATGAACGTAGTTGAGGAGCTTCGCCAGATTGGTAGTATCAAAGAGGCTTATGGCATAACCGGTCCTTACGATGCCATTGCCGTAGTGGAAGCCCCAAACCCCACGGAAATCGCCACCATGGTAATGTCCCGAATACAAAAAATTAAGGGCGTTAAGGACACGATGACCTGCTTCGCTTTAGGAGACTAAAAAAAGGAAGGCTGAGAGAAAGACGGAAATCAGAAGATTATCCAATTCTGAGGGGCTTAGGGCCTCCACAATAGCGCAAATTACGCCCCCCAAAAGGGGGATGTGAAGCGGCAGTGGGTGCCCTGTAAGCCAGAAACCTGAATATATTGCCACTGTGGCTCCCAGGAAGCAGGCTAAGCCTCCTTCTACAGTTTTTTTCCTGTTCCAGGGAAGGTGAATTGGTGTTCTTCCGAAGCGCGATCCTACAGCATCAGCGAGACCATCTCCTAAGGAAAGGGAAAAAATAACGGCTGTCCCCATACTCTTTTTATCCCAGAACAATAAAGTTATTAAAAAAAGCGAAAAGGCAAAAAGGAGTACCCCCCATTTGCCGTCGTGATCGCAAGAGAAAGGCTGGGCCAGAGTATTCAAAAAGGAAAATTTTTTCCAGAAGAGAACCACCATTAAGGTTAGCACGGCGAGAAAAGCAATAAGGGATGCGATCCAGTGACTTTGAAAATTAAGCCATAGCAAACCCCACAGGCCGGCTACAAAGTGCAAAAAATTCCTGGTCACCCTTCCTTTAAGACCAATCTTTTTGAGGCCCAGCGCTATGCACCAAGAAAGAGCCACCGCAAAAGCCGTTATCAAAATTGCTATTAAATCCTGGTAACTTTGCATTAGAAAAAGTGTATAATCTTGGCGAATAGAAGGGAAGAATGGAAAGACTCTGGGCGCCCTGGAGAATGGATTATATCTGCAAAGGAAACTCTAATTGTTGTTTCCTCTGCGAAAAATCAAGGGAAAAGAACGAAGAAAACGATTTCGTCCTTTTCAAGAATGAGCGTGTCATCGTATTGCTAAACATTTACCCTTACAACAACGGTCATCTGCTCATCGCTCCCTGTCGCCACATTTCGGGGCCGGAACAATTTCTGCCTGAGGAAGCTCTGGACTTCTGGCAGGCGCTTAATAACTCCCTCTCCGCTCTTAAAGCTGCGCTAAAACCAGATGGATTCAATATTGGTGCTAATTTAGGAAAGGTCGCTGGTGCTGGATTAGAATCTCACTTTCATTTGCACGTGGTTCCCAGGTGGTATGGAGATACAAATTTTATGCCCATCCTGGCCGAAGTAAAGGTCATGCCCGAGCATCTTTCCACCACCTATCACAAGTTAAAAGAACACTTCCCCGAATTTTAAACTCAAGGGGAGTTTTTGAAATAGCGCCATCCTGTCTTGGCAAACTTAATCCTTTCAGGGTCCTCTTTCAGCCATTTCTTAGCGTTGATAAAACCCTCTCTGGGATCGTCCTTTTTAGGATCGAAAAAGCCCTCGAAGCCGAAATTGGATTTCAAATAATCCTTTAGGGCGTTTTCCAGCAAATCCTGAAGTGGTTGCTTGATTTCTGTGACCAGGACCTCGTAGCCCTTATTCCTCAGTATTTCCTTTGTTTTAGTGTGAATATGGCCGCTGCAAATATAAATCATGGTATTCTCCGGGGAAGCGTGAAGCTGCTCCAGAAGCTCTACAGTAACTCTCGCTGCTTCATCCAGGTATTTCTTCTCCTCAAAAAATGGAGATTGAAAAAAAAGCAGTTCTATTTCTTTCCAGAGAAACTTCTTCTGTCCGTGATGATAGACCCCGATTAATACTCCACCTATCGGACAGCCAGTACCCGCATCATCAATGTCTACCCTCTCCTCCTTCAGGGTGGCCAATCCTTCTCCGTTCAGGAGACGCAAGAGGGTATAGTCATCTGTAGAAACAATTTTAAACTTTCCCTTGCTGTTCCTGTAAATTACTACATTGAACTTGGGAGAAAGTGGCAGCCTGCCCCTTCCCTTAAAGTAAATCCAGGGATCAGGAACTTTTACTTCCTCCAGGTACTCTCGGAGGATGGAAACGAAGCGATCTGCGGTTTCTTGGTCGGGAATATCCATTATCCTCTCTCCAGCTTGAGGCCAAAGGTGAAGCAACTACCCTCTCCAGGAGCGCTTTCGACCTGAATTTTAGAACCATGAGCCTCAATGATCTCCTTGGCGATAGCCAGCCCCAGTCCAGCTCCCAACTTTTCCCCGCGAGGAATCTTTGTGGATCGGTAAAAGCGATCGAAGATCCGAGGAAGCTCGTCGGGGGAGATACCGATTCCGTTGTCCTTTACGCTGATAATTGCTTCGTTCCCCTTTTTAAAACAGGAGACTCTAACTAGCCCGCCTTTTTCGGTATAACGCAAGGAGTTGTCCAGGAAAATCTCCAATACCTCCCCTACCCTATCCGGATCTCCCAGGACAATGATCTCTTCTTCAGGCAGTTGAAGCTCCAAATTTACTCCCTTGCGCTGATACGGAAGGTCCAACTTATCCTTAATCCAATGAATGAGGTTCTTTAAATCAAAGGGGCAAAACTCCATCTTGATGGCCCCGGCTTCCAAACGTGATAGCTCCAGAATAGAATTTACCAGGCTCTCGGTCTTTTTCACCTCGTCCAGCACGAGCTTCAGGCTCTCTTCCCTCTTGGCCTCTGGAAGTACCCCGTCCATCAGGGCCTCAATATATCCTTGCACAGTGGTCAAAGGGGTTCTCAGTTCATGAGAAATATTAGCTAAAAGCTCCTTCCTGATCCTCTCTGTTTCCTCCAACTTTCTGGCCATGTCATTTAAGACCTGGGCCAGTTCTCCTAACTCGTCCCCGGAAGAGAGTTCCACCCTTGCCGTAAAGTCCCCTTGAGAGAACTTCAAAGCCATTTGCTTCATTTTCTTGATCGGCAGGGTGACCTGCCTGGAGACAAGATAAACCAAAAACAGGGAAAGAAAGGCGGCGATTCCACCTCCAATTAGGAGAGAGCTAGTCAAGGGAAAGCTGAGGACACCACCTAAGTTGGCTCTCTCCTGGACAATCTGAATGGTTCCCACCAACTTGTTGTTCACGTAAACAGGGGATGTAACCACATCAGCTTTTTGGCCATTGGAAAGTGAGATCTCGCTTGAGGAAGTAATCCCCTCTAAGGCTTTATCGATCTCAGCTTGCACGGGCTGAATTTCTTCTGGATACCTGGATTGCACCTGCAAATCCCCATTGGCATCAGTGAGAAAGACTTTCACTCTGTAGAGCATGGAGAGCTGCTCGAGCAAGGGCCTGAGTTCATACCAGCGCCTGGCTCTTTGAATATTCTGGGCCACAATGGAGGCCAGCTCTGGCCCTCTGCGCTCAAGGGAGAAGTTGGTCAAAAACTGGGTCCATTTTGGCTCAATCACCGCCCTTTGAATTAACAGGGTGATTAAGATGGTAAGCAGGATCACGAGTAAAAAACTGAGGGTAAGTTTTGTTCGGTAGGACATTATTTCAAGCTCTCAAATTTATATCCCACATCCCTCACCGTCTTAATTAGCTCGGGAGTGGAGGGGTCATTTTCAATCTTTTTTCTAATATTCCCGATGTGCACGTCCACCACCCTGGGATCTCCTACGTAATTCACTCCCCAGACAAGATCCAGAAGTTGCTCTCTGGTAAAAACTCTCCCTGGAGAAGAGGCGAGGGTTTTAAGCAAGTCGAATTCCAGGGCAGTCAGTTTAATCTCGATGCCGTTGCGCCAGACCTGCCTTGATCCTGTGTTAATTTTTAGACGCTCGTCTCCTAAGATTTCTTCCCTTTGAACTTGCCAATATTTACTCCTTCTTAAATGAGCCTTTACCCTGGCGACTAACTCCTTGGGACTAAAGGGTTTAGTAATATAATCATCCGCTCCAATAGAGAGGCCAATTACCTTGTCAGTTTCCTCGTCCTTAGCGGTGAGAATTAGGATGGGAACAGTGGATGATTGGCGAATCAAGCGACAGATTTCCAGACCATCGAGACCCGGAAGCATTAAATCCAGGATAACCAGGTCAGGATGGTGCTCCTTATAAGCATTTAGTGCTTCTTCACCATCTGGAACGATGAATATGGAATATCCTTCCCGTTCCAGATAAAGCTTTATCAAATCCGCGATCTTTGTTTCATCTTCTATTACGAGAATAGTTTCCTTTTCCATCGCCATTATTATAGGTGAGAAAGGAATAAATTTAAAAAGAGGAGGAAGTTATCCTCCTCTTTTCTACTCAAAATAGCGTCCTATTTCTTCTTGGAAGAAGATTTAGTGGTCTTGCCCCCGGTTTTCTTTCCGCCACCGCACTTGGGCATATCTAATCCTCCTTTCCTACCTGATAAATATAATTAAAGATCTCTGAGGCGCCAAGTCAATATCTAAAGCCTCTCAGCCATCACCACATGGAAAGAATAAAGTCTTTTATTTTCGCTCTTTATCCAGCAAAATTTGATGGGAGCTGCAAAAGCGGGAGAAAGGATGCCACTTTCAATTGCTTCCCGCGCATGAGGATCATTGTAAATAGCGGGGCTAGCTACGATGGTCAACCTGAAGGGGGAGTCCACAAACTCCACCCTTCTTAACTCTTTAATTGTAAGTAGCTTTTCCTCCAGGTCCCATTTTTCCACTTCCAAAAGGAAGGGACGCACATTAACGAGAGCAATATTTTCACTCAAAGGGCCAACTATCTTGACGTTTGCCAGATCAGTATTCTTCTCCTTCTTTCTGAGGAAGTCGAGCAGCACCTCATTAGTTTCGGCTACCACTTTGCCGTGGAATGTCGAAGAAATTAAAGGCTTAAGCAGGTGTTTGGCCTTACACCCTTCCCTTAACTTGCTTTCCCCAACGGGCTGCACTCCAAGATCAACAGCGCTGACAATTTCCCATACCTCATCTTTGGTTAGATAAAAAAGCGGAGCAAAAACGTTATTCATCAGAGGCTTTCCCCTTAATCCCCAGGAATCGCCCTGGTTGGCGCCCGTCAGGATAAGGTGCTCTGGGAAGTTTTCCCTGATTAAGCCTAATTTAGCTTTTTTCGTGCACCGATTACATGAGGGCCCACTTTTCAGGATTTTTTCCAAAGTGGACTGGCCAGAGATAATGATGGGCTCCAGATGGAACTTCTGGCAGATGGATTTTACTCTTTCCGGAATACTCTTATAAGTATAAGGTCCCCAATCAACGTGGGCGGGAAATACCCTTTCCCTGCCGCAGGCCTGGACGGCTAAGAAAAGAACTAAGGAACTATCTATTCCTCCGCTAAAGGCGACAACAACTTCTTTACCGGCAGAAGCTTCTTCGATCGAGCGGAGTAAAAAGGGCAGGTCCGGCAAATTCCGCGTATTTTAAGGTGATCTTCGGCGGTTAAGTACCTTTTCGACGGTTTCCTGAAGCTGTTTGAGCGTGAAGGGCTTGGTGAGGTAGTCGGGAGTCGCATGAACCGCCGCATAGATCTGATCCACATAGGAATCACGGACAGTGATCATGATTGTCGGAATTGTAAGGAGCTGAGGGTCATGACGAAGCTCATCCAGGAAAGCATACCCATCCATTTCAGGCATTACATAGTCTAAGAGAATTAAATCGGGTCTATCCTGACGAGCTTTCTCCAACCCTTCCCTGCCGTTGTAGGCTGCAATAACGCGATAGCCTAAGCCAGTTAAAAAATCGCTCAGAAGCTTAACGATATCAGGTTCGTCATCTACTATTAGGATTTTTTCTTTTATTTTTTCCTCCACGGCGCCTCCTGTATTTTAGTTATTATAGCACACAGATATTTTAAAAAATGGACTTCCGGAAACTCAATTCTTTTTTGTGATAGCTACTCAATGTTATGTAGAATGCCATCAAGGTGAAGGACGAAAGAGTCCATTCGTCTTCAAAGGAGAAAGGGGGTAGTACAATGAGAAGAGGTATTTATTTCAAGGTAAAAAAGTTCCATCACCAATTTCTGGAGCCGACGGAGGGACTTGAACCCCCGACCAGCTGATTACAAATCAGCTGCTCTACCGCTGAGCTACGCCGGCCTTGTAGAAGCATGATTAAAACTTAACTCTACGGATTGCAAGGCCCCGCAAGTAAAAAAAACTTTCCTGCTGACTACGGGAGTTCCCTTAAAATAGTCTCCCTATGGAGCCATCATTAGATTAATAAAATTTTCGAAAAAAATAAAGAACATTAAACTTTTTAATGAATTTTGAATTCTAAAGCAACCATCGAGAAAAAACGCTTACTTTCCTATTTGCTCCAAACAGAGAATCTGATCCCGCAGGACTTCTTTCTCCGGGGAAGGATGATGGTCTCTAAAGTGGCAAAAAGCTCCGAGGAAGGAGCCTCTTTGGCTAGGCGAGAGGCCAGCTCCTTAGGGATATAGCCTAAAAGTCCGGAGTGCTCTTCCCCTTTGTCGTCCCTCCAGTGGCCGATGACCTCAATGGCGTTCTGGTCGAAAGGGTTCTGGGGGTCGCGCTTCAGCTCCAGGGAGCGCTCTTTTCCGCAAGCGAAGTGAAAGGCGTTGTCCCGGGCGCTGTGGAAGGAGATCCCCGCTACCTCCACTCCCTGGGCGAAGAGCTTGGCCCCTTCAGGATGAGGCTGTCTT
>JGI12104J13512_1000042_pt1 | contig 126294 bp, 120 predicted proteins | sample TerdegcTABiofilm_FD_13512 | JGI IMG/M metagenome (IMG submission 13512)
TTGAGGGAGGAGCCGTCGAAGGTGTGTCTGGTGAGGGGGGTGAAGTCGTAACAAGGTAGCCGTACCGGAAGGTGCGGCTGGATCACCTCCTTTCTAAGGAGATATGTGCGGTTTTTCTCGAAGCGATCTTCGCCGTGTTCTATTGGGGCCGGTAGCTCAGGTGGCTAGAGCACACGGCTGATAACCGTGAGGTCAGTGGTTCGAATCCACTCCGGCCCACCATTTTGATTTGCTCGAAGGAAATCCGCTTGCTTTTCGGGGATGTAGCTCAGTGGGAGAGCACCTGCCTTGCACGCAGGGGGTCGTCGGTTCGAATCCGATCATCTCCACCAAATGGTGCATCTAGGGGTTGCCAGACACAGGAAAGACGGGCCCTTGAGGGAAAATTCCTCTGGTTGACGTAATGTGCCCCTTTTCAAGTACACTATTCGAACGTTTTCAGGGGTAGGACTCGTTTGTTCAAGCGAGTTCTACCCCTTTTTAGTACGCCGGTAAAAAATCAAGTGCTTCCGAATGACTGTTTCAAGGGACGGGGGAGAACGTATTGCCTTCAGAGAATCGATCTGCGTTTGATTTTCTCCCTATTTCACGGAGCGACATGGACGCTCGTGGATGGGATCGATTGGATTTCCTCCTTGTTTCCGGCGATGCCTATGTGGACCATCCCAGTTTCGGAGGGGCCATCATCTCCCGCGTTCTCGAAAAAGAGGGATTTCGCGTTGGTATCCTTCCCCAGCCCAATTGGCGCTCCTCGGAGGATTTTCTCCGCATGGGAGAACCTCGACTCGCCGTGTTGGTAACGGCAGGGAATTTGGATTCCATGCTCAATGCCTACACCGCGGCAAGAAAGCGTCGTCACACCGACAGCTATTCCCCGGGCGGGCACATCGGATATCGTCCCGACAGAGCGTCCACCGTCTACAGCAACCGAATTCGCGAACTCTGGCCGGAGATTCCGCTCATTCTCGGCGGTATCGAAGCCAGCCTCCGCCGCCTCGCCCATTATGACTACTGGTCCGATATGGTTCGCAGATCCATCCTGCTGGATTGCCGGGCGGATCTGCTCGTCTACGGAATGGGGGAACGGCAGATCCGTGAAATCGCGTCGCTTCTCGACAGAGGAGTGCCGATATCGAAAATCCGTCATGTGGCAGGCACGTGTTTTTCCATGCCTGCCTCCGAAAAGATAACTGGAAAGCCCTGCATTGAGCTTCCTTCTTTTGAAGAGGTGCGTTGCGACAAAAAAGCTTTCGCGAGGGCTTTTGCTTTGCAATATGGAGAACGAAATCCTCTGGAAGGCAGGCGTCTTGTCCAGCCTCACGGAAGAGATCGGCTTGTCGTACAGAATCCTCCGGCCGCTCCTCTGACGACAAAGGAGCTGGATGCCGTCTATGAACTGCCCTACACACGGGAACCTCATCCTGTTTACGAGCCCGCTGGCGGTGTTCCCGCCATCGAGGAGGTGCGGTTCAGCCTGGTCGGACACCGAGGGTGCTACGGCGAATGCGCTTTTTGTGCCCTTGTCTCGCATCAGGGTTCGATCATTCAGACACGGAGCCATGCCTCCCTGCTGAAAGAAGCGGAAAAGCTCATCAAGCACAGAGCATTCAAGGGATACATTCACGACGTAGGGGGGCCCACGGCCAATTTTCGACGCCCACCCTGTCGGTTTCCGCAGGCCTCGGGTACCTGCGGCAAAAGAAAGTGTCTCGCACCGTCTCCGTGTTCGAATCTCCTCGTCGAGCATGGAGATTATCTTGAGCTGCTCCGTGCTCTCCGTGCGCTTCCCGGAGTGAAAAAGGTCTTCATACGCTCGGGGATCCGCTACGATTATGTCATGGCTGATTCCGACGAAACCTTTCTCGGGGAGCTTTGTGCCCACCACGTAAGCGGTCAACTGAAAGTAGCCCCGGAACACGTTTCTTCGAAAGTGCTCCGTCTCATGGGGAAACCAGGCAAAGAAGTCTTCCTCCGGTTCAAGGAAGCGTACGAGCGCATGAATCGGACACTCGGGAAAAAGCAATTCCTCGTGCCCTATTTTCTCTCCAGCCACCCCGGATCAGATCTGGAAGCCGCTGTTGAACTGGCGGAATTTCTCCGTGACATCCGGCATATTCCGGAGCAGGTGCAGGATTTCATACCGACTCCGGGAAGCCTTTCTACATGCATGTACTATACTGAAATTCATCCGTTCACGGGTGAATCGGTCTATGTGGCAAAATCTCCCCATGAGAAAGCAATGCAAAGGGCTCTTCTCCAATACACGAATCCGCGCAACTACGATCTTGTCAAAGAAGCTCTCATGAAGGCAGGACGTGCTGATCTCATCGGTGATGGCCCGAAGTGTCTCATCCCGGCGACTCCCCGGAGGCGAGCCGACGGAGCGCCCGATTTTGCCGCGCAACGGCGAAAAATGGACCTTTCGCAAGGAACCTCTTTCCGCACAGGGACTCCGGCGACCCCGAAAGAACGACGTTTTTCTGGCAGCTCCCGAAAAAGGCGTGTAGAATAGCAGACTGGTTCGTGACGTTTCTTTTTTCCATGAGTCGCAGCTCTCCGGAGTGAGGAGGTGGAGCGGTGTGATTGTCGTCAACAACGAACCCCTGCCGTGGTACGAAGGCATGACCGTCGGCGATCTCCTGAGAGCGAAAGCGCCGTCTCCCCCGATGGTTTCCGTGTGGGTTGACGGCAAACTTCTGGCGGGAAAGGAAGCGGAAACATTCCCCTTGCCGGATGGCGCCAACGTTCGCTTTTTCCCTGTCGTCGGCGGAGGTTGAGCGGCCTTCTCCTTGCTGCGACAGCGCCCAGGAACACTATTGTCCTCTTGAAGGGTGCAAGGTAGGTCGCCTCTCTTTGGGGAAAACGACGTCGCGTTCTTTCCCACCGAACAAAAATAACGATTTCCTTCACAAGCGAAAGAAGAGTACAATAACAAGGCAGCGGTTGTCGGTGCGTATACAATATATGTGAGGAGGTGAACAGTGGTGGGAATATTCTTCATATCCGCGGTGGTCTATCTTCTTCTTGCCTGGAGTGGAGATGGTGTCGATGTTGCGGAAGTTCTCATTGCCGTCGCTCTTGGGGCGGTTATGTTCGCTGCGAGTCGCACCTGGATCTCCAAGAGCGAGTGGGCTTCGCAGAGCTTGAACCCCCTCCGTTGGGGACATTTTTTAGTCTACTTCTTCGGCCCCTTTCTCCTCGGCTTAGCCAAGGCAAATCTCGAGGTAGCCAAACTCGTCATCACCGGAAAGATCAGACCGGGGATCGTCAAGGTCAACCCAAGGCTGAGAACTCCCGGAGCGTTGACGCTTTTGGCCAATTCCATCACGCTCACGCCGGGGACATTGACTGTGGACGTGAGCGAGGGCGATGGACATCTCTACATTCATTGGCTTGACGTCTCGAACCCCTCACCTTCGGAGGAAGAACTCTACGGATCTTTTGGAAAATGGGCAAGGAGGATTGCGGAATGAGTACCGTCCTGTTCACGTGGGGAGCGGCCCTCTTGGGAATCATCGCCCTTTGCATGTTCGGAAGGTTGGTCGCCGGCCCCACGATTCCTGATCGTATTGTGGCTCTCGATGCCATGAATACCTTGGCCATTGCCATTATGATCGTTCTCTCCGTGGTGTATGATTCGGTCGTCATGGTGGATGTCGCCATCGTCTATGCGGCCCTTTCCTTTGTGAGCACCCTGTTTCTCGCCCGCTATATCGAAGGGGGGCAGTAGACGTGAATGCCTTGATCGGTCTTCTCCTCGGCGTTGGTATCGTGTTCAATTTTCTCGCGACAGTTGCGTTGTATCGTTTTCCCGACGTCTACTCCCGTCTTCACGGAACGACGAAGTGTACTACCTTCGGCACGATATTTACGTCCCTGTCAGTTCTCCTCTACGGGTTCATGCGGTACGCGACCACAGGTGAACGGCGTTTCCTGACCCTTGGCGTTCACGTGATCATCGCTATCTTCGCGCTGCTGGTCACGAACGCCACAGGAGCCCATGCCATCGCACGCTCGGCCTATCGAAGCGGTGTAAGGCCTGCGTGCGCTGTTGTGGACAGGCTTCGTGAGGACGGAGGAAATGGAGGTGTCCTGTCGTGAGCGAACATCTCGACAGCATCGTACACTTCTCCGTGTTGTGTCTCATCGGTCTTGCCGGTTTTTTCGCCATATGGTTTCGTGACTTGCTTTCCTCGGTCATTTCGCTCTCCGTCTTGAGCCTCTTGCTCTCGGTGGAATTCTATATTCTTCAAGCTCCTGATGTAGCCATCGCCGAGGCGGGGATCGGTGCGGGGCTCAGCATGGCCATTTATGTCCTCGCTCTTCGGGCGATCCGAAAGACGACAGTGCAGCGAAGGGAGGATTCTCGATGAGATATCGCATCGTTTTTCTCGTGGCGGTACTCGTCGTTTCCGGAGTACTGTGGGGTGCCATGGATGCCGTTCATCCCTTCGGGGAACCTAGCGCTCCTCTCATGGACGACTATTTTCTCAGCTCTGCGCAGTCCGAGCGGGCCGTCAACAATGTGGTGACGGCCATCGTGTTCGATTACAGGGGATTCGACACTCTCGGAGAAGCGGCTGTTCTCTTCACGGCGGTCTGTTCCATCGCGGTCCTGTTTCGGGGGAAAGGGGAACACTGAATGCGCCCTCTTTCCGTCATCGTACGAACCGTCTGTAATGTCTTTGCGTGGTTCATGGTAGTGTACGGGACCTATATCATCGTCCACGGGCATCTTTCCCCCGGAGGCGGATTTCAAGGCGGTGCCGTCGTCGCCACCTTCATTGCGTTTCTTCTCGTCGCCCATGGCGGCGGCAAGGTCTTCGGATGGGTACGCAAGGGAGTGTACACCGCTCTGGAGCAAACCGGGCTGCTGCTCTTCATCGGTGCGGGGTTTCTCGGAATCGGAACGACCTTCTTCTACAATGTCCTCGCAAAGCGGGGAGGGCTCTTTGGAGCGACAGTACCGCTCGGACCCAATGCGGGCGTTCTCAACAGTTCCGGAACGATTGCCCTGGCGAACATCGCAGTGGGGCTTGAGGTTGTGGGAGGACTCTCGCTCATCCTTCTCTATATGAGCAAGGCGTCGCTTTCTTCTCCGAAAGAAGAGACGCAGGGCAAGGAGGCCGGTCATGATCGCTAGTTTCCCCTATCTCATCGTGGGTCTCCTTTTCCTGTTCGGTCTTTATGCGGTGGTTTTCGAAAGAAACCTGATAAAAATCGCCATCGGTATCTCCGTGATCGAGGCAGCGACGAACATGTTTCTCATCGTTCTCGGCTATCGAACGGGAGGTCGGATTCCCGTCTTCACTCTTGCTGGAGAGAGCAAGGTTCTCGTACTTCCAACGCCGCAGGCGCTGACACTGACGGCTATCGTCATCGGTATGGCCACCACGGCGCTCATGCTGTCGCTCATCATGGTTCTCTATCGTCATTACGGAACACTCGACGTCAGGGAGATAAGGAGGCTGCGAGGATGAACTGGTACGATCATCTCCCCGCTCTGGTGCTCGCCGTCCCCCTTCTGGGAGCCTTCGGTGCACCCGTTCTGGGATTGAGCGGTCGCTACGCCCGCAACGCGTGGTTTGTCCTCATCTCCGCCTGTACGGCGGCACTTGCGCTGTTGCTCTGGCAAAAGGCATCCATGAACGGCGTATTTGTCTACGTTCTCGGAGCAGAGAGTTGGAAACTCGCTCTGCCATCGGGGATGAGTTTGCCGATCCGGATCATTCTCGAAGTGGATTCATTCAGTGCGCTCATGGCTGTCATCGGCAGCATCGCGTCCTTCGCAGGGACACTCTTTTCCCTTCGTTTCATGGAGCGTTTCTCCGGACTGGACAAGTTCGTTGCCCTTTATTTTCTGCTTACCACCGGCATGTTGGGCATGGAGCTCACGGGTGATCTTTTCAATTTCTTCGTCTTTCTTGAGATTGCCTCCGTTGCCTCCTTCGGTCTCGTGGCTTTCTGGCGGGACCGCCCGGAAGCGGTGGAGGCCGGCTTCAAGTACATGCTGATCTCCACGGTGGGGGCGCTCTTCGTTCTTCTGGCTGTCGGGCTCTTCTACGGAAGATACAACGCGGTGAACATGGCGGCGGTAGGACAGATGCTCCATTTGGGACTCCCGGAAAAGGCCGCGCTGGCTCTTCTCGTGGCGGCCCTCGCCATGAAGTGCGGTTCCGTACCCATGCACATGTGGACCCCTGATGCCTACGCGGAAGCACCGGCGGGTGTCACCTGTCTTCTCGTTGCCGTGAGCCAGGCATCGCTCTACGGTCTTTTCCGGGTCTGCTTTTCCATTTACGGCATGAGCATCGGCAGCAGCGTCGTTCCCTGGACCATCATCGTCATGGGGCTCCTTTCCATGTTCATCGGCGTAACCATGGCGGTGATACAGAAGGATGTCAAGCGACTCATGGCGTATCATTCCGTCTCCCAGGTCGGCTACATTCTGCTTGGATTGGGCGTGGGCCTGTTGGCGCTGAAAGATGCGAAGGCCATGGCGGACTACGGGTTCACCGCTATTCAGGGTGGAATCTTCCATCTCATGAACTACACCATGTACAAAGGACTCCTCTTCCTTGTGGCGGGAGCACTCGCTTATGCAGCCAAGAGCAGGAATCTCAACGAGTTGGGTGGACTTGCTCACGCCATGCCGCATACCACGTTCATGTTCATCATCGCCGCGGCGGCCATTGCAGGTCTTCCGCCATTCAACGGATTCGTGTCAAAACTGCTCATCTATGAATCCACCTTTGCCGTGCATCCCTTTCTTCCTGTAGTGGCCATGGTCACCTCCGTGCTGACCCTCGCGTCTTTCGTGAAAGTCTTTCAGACGGCATTCCTGGGACCACGGAGAAGCCGGCTCGCCGAGGTGGAGGAAGTGCCGGGCACGATGCTTCTCGGGATGTTCTCTCTGACGCTTGTCGTCCTCGGGCTCTCTCTTTTTCCGACCTGGTCCATGGCTCATATCATCGAGCCGGCAGCCAAAGCCCTCGTTGATCAAGCCGGTTACATTCGGGCAGTTATGGGGGGTGGTCTCTGATGTGGCCCAAGATCCATTCCGGATTCGGGTATTGGGATGTCGTGAGCTGGCTGGTGTTCTTTTTCATCGTCTCTGTCTTCGTGTTGTGGTTTCGCTCTCAGGGGCGCTCGGACTACAAGGAGGGAACGGAGCAAGACGACATCTTTTTCTGTGGCAATGATGTCCCGGAAAAAGGAGAGGATTACGCGGTTCCTGCGAGCGGGGCCTATTGGGGATTTACCAAGGCGCTGTCCGGATTCTACGAACTGCTCACGGCGTGGCACAGTGGCATTGCCACCGAGTACACGGGCTATCTCGTTGTTTTCACCGCGCTGATGCTTTCTCTGGCGCTCCTGTAGGAGGACGGCAATGAAACCGGAAAAACATCTCGAAGTGTTGCCAAAGTCAATCTGGGTTTTTCACTGCAACAGCGGTTCCTGCAATGGTTGCGACATTGAGATCGTCGCCACCATCTCGCCCCGTTATGATATTGAACGTTTCGGTATGAAACTTGTCGGAACGCCTCGTCATGCCGACGCGCTCCTCGTCACGGGGCCGGTGACGAAATACATGACCGATCGCCTGCGCCGCATCCACGCTCAGATTCCCGACCCGAAGGTCGTCATCGTAGTGGGGAACTGCGGCTGCTCCGGGGATGTCTTTTACAAATCCTACAATCTGGACGGTCCCGTGGACAACATTATCCCCGTCGATGTCTATGTCAATGGATGTCCGCCGCGGCCGGAGGCGATCATTGAGGGTGTCGCAAAGGCCGTTCTCAAGCTGGAGAAGATACGGGAAACGCTTACGGTTTCCAAGGAGACACCTGTCGTTCCCGAGGAACCGGAGGAGGAATACGTTCATGACGCGTAAACCGTGGACTTCACACACCGAAGAGAGCCGTTCTCCTGAAGAGGTCCTGGCCATTCTCAAGGAAAATCTTCAGAGTGGCCTTGAGGCGTTCGAATTACGGCCGAAAAAGGAAACCGGAAGAGAGGAACAACCTCTGATCCACGACATCTGGCTCACGGTACGAAAGGATGCATTTCTCTCCCTTGTGGACGAACTGTTCCTTTTCGATTTTCCCCATTTCCATGTGCTTTCTACGGACGACTCGGGAGATCACATTCTTTTCGTCTACCATTTTTCCCTTTTTCGCTGTGCGGGACGAGGGGAACACCTTGGAGTCAATGTGCGCGTCCGCATTCCCAAGGAAGACCTCATCATGCCCTCTCTCTGGGAACGGATTCCAGGAGTCGAATACAGCGAACGAGAGGCGAAGGAAGCACTGGGTGTGGCGTTTCAGGGACTTCCGAATCAATCACTGCTTCTCCTTCCCGAGAACTGGGACACATCGATCAAGCCCATGCGGCGCGATGAGACCGGCCCCAGGGAAGAACACATCCGCCATCTGTCGTAGCAGGGGGAGGGGGAATAGCCTATGGCACAAGGAAAGACGACCTATCGGGTTCCCATCGGCCCCGTGCACGTCGGACTCAAGGAGCCTATCACGGCATGGCTTGATGTCGACGGAGAGCGCATCGTCCAGGCGACAATCAGACCGGGCGCCATTCATCGCGGCATCGAATTCATGGCCCGGGATCGAAATCCGATTCAGGTGATCTATCTCGCGGAACGCGTCTGCGGCATTTGTTCGTTCTCACACATCACCTGCTTCGTCCGCGCCGTGGAGGACGCGGCAAAAATCCCTGTACCCCGCCGTGCCCAGTACATCCGGTCTCTTCTTCTGGAGCTGGAACGGGTGCATTCCCACATCCTCTGGGCTGGAGTCGCCTGTTATACCATCGGGTACGATTCCGCCTTCCATTTGGGGATGCAGCTCCGGGAAAAGGTGATGGATGTACTCGAAGCCTTGACCGGTAACCGTGTGAACTACGGTGTGGGAACAGTGGGCGGTGTGCGCCGCGATATCACACCCGAAGTGGCAAGAGCCATTCGCGACATGCTCGACTATTATCGGAACAACATCGCCACCTTCACCGATGTTGTGTTTGACGACCCCGTGGCGCTTGCACGCATGCGTCACGTGGGCCCCCTTTCGCCTCAGGAGGCGATGCGGTATTGCGCTCTGGGGCCGACGGCTCGGGGGTCCGGGCTCAGGATCGATCTCCGCTGGTCCGCTCCCTATGAGGCCTACGGAGAGCTGGACGTAACTCCCATCGTCCCCCAGGATTATCTCGGAAAGAGCCATGGGGATGTCTACGATCGCTTTTTCGTCCGCGCCACGGAGATCCACCAGTCTCTGGACCTCATCGAACGTTGCCTCGATGGCCTTCCGTCCGGTGAACTCATGTGGGAGCCGAAACTGCCGAAGCTGTTGAACTACCTCAAACAGGCCGATGGTGAAGGAATCGGCTTCGTGGAGGCTCCGAGAGGAGATGACACGCACGCCATACGCCTTACCAAGGGCGCGGAAAATATTACATGGTGGAAAGTTCGGGCCCCCACCTACTCGAATGCCATCTCCTGGCCCCTAATGTTCCGGGACCAGGAACTGGCCGATGCACCCCTGATTCTCAACAGTGTCGACCCCTGTATTTCATGTATGGAAAGGGTTCTCGTCACCGACCGTGCCGCAGAACGCGAGGAAGTGCTGGTTAAACAGGACCTGATCGAACGTTGTCGGGAAAAGACGAGGAGGCTGATGCGGCAATGACCCTTTTCTTGATGAAAACTGTCTCGGGAACGGCGTTGATCCTTCTCGCCTCTGTAGTGGCACTGGTGTTCGACGGTGTGGACAGACTCGTTCACGCTCGCATGCAGAACCGGCTCGGACCACCGGTCTTCCAGCCTTTCTACGACCTGCTGAAGCTCATGGGAAAAGAAAACATCATTCCTCGAGCCGCGTTGGCGTGGCTTTTCAACGGAGCTCCGTGGGTGGCCTGCGTGTCCGCCATGATGATTTTCCTTTACATTCCTGTCGGGTCCCTTCCTCCCATCCTTGGGGGGGAGGGTGATCTCGTGTTGATTCTCTATCTGTTCGCTCTCTCCGCCGTCGCAATGGTAGTGGGTGGCTTCGCCAGCGCTTCTCCCTATGCAAACGTAGGTGCCCAACGGGAAATGGTCCTCATGATGAGTTACGAGGCGCCTCTCGCGACGGTCATCTGTACTCTCGCCTGGATCGCCTACAGAACGGGCATGCCCGGCGACCCCTTCAATCTGGAGTCTTTCGTGGGGATGTCCGTGTGGCAAATGGTGGGGAAAACCGGTTTTCTCGGTCTGCTTGTGCTACTGGGGACTCTCCTTGCCGTCGTTCCCGCAGAGGTGGGAAAATCACCCATGGATATTCCCGAGGCCAAAACAGAAATCCTGGAGGGACTCATTGCGGAATATTCGGGAAGAAATCTCGCACTGCTGAAGATGACCTTTGCCGTCCGGACGCTCGCCATGTGTGGTGTCGTGGTGTCCCTTTTCTTCCCGTGGTCGCTGGCCCGTTTTCTCGGCATGAGCAGCGTGGTCGCTTTTGCCGTGGACTTTCTCTGGTTCTGGATCAAGGTTTTTCTCGTGCAGATGGTAAGTGTAACGCTCGTGCGTACCTCTCTGGGACGTCTCAAGATCTGGCAGGCCTCCAAATTCTATTGGGTTCAGGTTTCCGGCCTCGCGTTGGCGGGCATGCTTCTCGTCTCTCTGGACGCTCTGGTGTGAGGAGGAAGTCCGACCATGTTGAATCGCATGATGCTTCAGGTTCTTCGACAACTGAGCGAACCGACCTTCACGAATCCCTTTCCCCTTCCGCATATGCCGGAGCATCTCGGTGATGCTCTGCGCGCGGCGGCAGAGGGAGTAGTGGACATTGTCCCTCCCGTGAGTGTTCCTCCGCGATTTCGGGGACGCATCGCCTATGACCGCTCCACCTGCATCGGCTGTCGGCTTTGTCAGAAAGTTTGCCCTGCCAACGCCATTACGTTTCTGCCGGAAGAGAAGAAAGTGATCTTTCACGTCGATAGATGTTGTTTTTGCGAACAGTGCACGGAGATCTGTCCCGTCAACTGCATCTGGATGACCGACGAATGTCTCAACTCCACTTATGACCGCATAGGAGAGATTGTTCGCGATTCCGGCCCGAGAAATCCCGTCACGCAGACAGCCGCTTCGGAGGCGGAGGACAAACAGCCCCGTTCCACCTACGAGGTGGACCCGGACGCGTGCATCGGCTGCACAAAATGTGCAAAGGTCTGTCCTACCCAGGCCATCTCGGGAAAAATCAAGGAAAAGCACCGAATTGATGAGGTCAAGTGCGTGGGTTGCGCTGCCTGCGCCGACGCATGTCCTAAAAACGCCATTCACCCGAAGTGACATTCTTGGTCCGCGGCGGGGCACTCTCTGCCGCGGATCCGTTTTTTGCCGGGAGGGATTGCCGTGCGGCGTGTGTTGGTATTACTCACGGGAGGAACCATCGCCGGAGCCATGAGAGACGGTAAGGACACAGCACCGGACGCCGGAGCATCCGAAAGGCTTGAACGCCTTCTTGGAGAATTTTTCGACGACCGAGGCCTTCGTGTCGTCACTGCCGTTCCCTGGGGAGTTCCCGGACTGGACAGCTCCGATCTGAACCCGCAACACTGGATCGGGCTCACTCGAATCATCATCGGAGAGCTGCAGAAGGGCGACATCCAGGGTGTCATCATCCTTCATGGAACGGATACCATGGCCTTTACCGCAGCGTGGCTCTCTCTTGTTCTCGAAGGGATTCCTCTTCCCGTGGTGCTCACGGGAAGTCAGCTGACGCTGGATTACACGCCCGAGGACGTACAGGTGAACCTTCGAGGCGCAGCGCAGGTCGTCTGCGCTGGATATCCCGGTGTATGGGTCTACTTCAACTGGAAGCTGATCCCTGGGAAACGAGCGCACAAAGCCAGGGCGATTCACCCCGACGCGTTTACCGCCGTCAACGGATTGCCCGTTTTCTTCAGCCCCGAGTGGGGACGCGAAGCACCGAAGATTCTTCTGCCGGAATTGCACTGGAATTCTCCCCGACCTCTTCAGGATCTTTTGAAAAAAGAAGAAACGGCGGAAAGCATTTCTACCCTTGCGGGGCAACTTCGTTGGTATCTGTGCATGCCGGGGTGTGCACCACATTTTACGGGAGAAGAAAAAGCTCTCGTGCTTCTGGGGTTCGGCGCGGGGAACGCGCCCTCCGAGATTCTGCAAGCCCTTGTCTCTCGTTTCGAGAATGAACCGATGAAACCCATGGTGATCGCCTGTAGCCAGGCCGAAGGCGACACGAAAAATCCCCAGGCCTATAAAGGCGTGGGGATCGCTTCTCTCGTCAAGAAAGGATTTTTCGTGTGGAGCCAGGGTGATGCATCCCTGGAATTCGTTCACGCACTTCTCTGGTATGCGTTTCTCGCAGCTCCCGATTCTCCCGCTTCGGTTCTCGGACACTATCTGAAGAGCTATGCTCCCGAAAATCCATAGTGTGCGAGGCGTTTCGCAACCTCGTCTCTACCCAAAAGCTCCGCCACTTCGAAAATGCCCGGACTGACTTTCCTCCCCGTCAGAATCCAGCGAAATGCCATCGCCACGTCTTTCATCTTGACGCCATTCACCTCGACCCATCGCCGCGTCATTTCTTCCATTGAGGAAACATTCCACACATCAAGGGCCAGGAGTTCTCGGAAAAACTTTCCGAGCAAGGCTCGTTTTTCCGGATCGAGATCGGACGCGGTATATCTGGAGACCACCGGAGCGAAGGAAAGAAAGTAATCGCTGTATTCGGCGAGTTCTCTCGTGGTTTGGCCGCGCCCTCCCATGAGGACCAGTGCCTTCTCGAGAAAGGCGCGGGAATGGCTCTCCACGGGAAGCCCGAGTTCCTTCCAGAAGGGCGAGACAAGTGCAAAAAGCATCTCCGGAGAACACCGCTTGAGATGTTCCTGGTTGATGTGGTTGCACTTGTCCATGTCGAAGACTGCCGCTTTTTTCGTCACCCTGGAGAGCTCGAAGAGGGACACCGCTTCTTCACGGTCGAACACTTCCCGTTCGTCGCCGGGGTTCCACCCGAGAAGCGCCAGGAAGTTGAACACCCCGTCGGGAAGAAAGCCAAGATCACGGTATTCGTACACGCTTGTCGCTCCGTGACGCTTGGAGAGTTTCTTCTTGTCCGTACCGAGGATCATGGGAAGGTGCGCGAAACGGGGCAGCCGCCATCCGAAAGCGTCGTACAGAAGAATCTGTTTCGGTGTGTTCATGATGTGGTCTTCACCACGTATGACCCATGTGATATCCATGGTGTAATCGTCCACCACGACGGCAAAGTTGTACGTGGGGAACCCGTCGCTCTTCAAAAGAACGATGTCCTTGTAGGTCTCACTCTGCATGGTGATGCTTCCGTACACGGCGTCGTCGAAGGAAACGGCTTTCCCTTGCGGAACCCGGAAGATCACGGCCTCTCCATCCCGATAGGCACACCCCTTGTTTAAAAGAAGTTCCGCATAGGCACGATAGGTTTCCAGCCGTTCCGACTGGCGGTAGGGGCCAAAATCACCGCCGCGATCGGGGCCTTCATCCCAATCCAAGCCGAGCCATTGCATCCCGGACATGATTGTTCTTTCATATTCCAAGGTTGAGCGCTGGCGATCCGTGTCCTCTATGCGAAGGACAAAGGTTCCTCCAGTGTGTCTTGCCCAAAGCCAATTGAACAACGCGGTATGACCGCCCCCAATGTGCAGCGCCCCCGTAGGGCTGGGAGCGAATCGCACACGTACATGCTCCGTCATCGGTAATCCCTCCACAGGTCGATTCGGAAAAATTGTTACGGCGCTTACGAGAAGCCCTATATTACCATCACATGAGGGAACTCGAAAACGCACGATGTTTTTCGGAGGCGGTTCCCGTCTTTCCGAATGGTATACTGAGCGAAACAAGAATCGGAAGGTGGAAAAGGCAATGGGAAAAACACTCGCACTCCTTATCGACGGTCACGGGCTCGCCTTTCGTGCCTTCTACGCACTGCCGGAACTCAATGCTCCCGACGGCACACCGACAAATGCCATCGTGGGGTTTTTGAACATGTTTCAGAAAATTCTCGAGGAATGGACCCCATCCCATGTGGGCATCATCTTCGATGCAAAGGGACCCACGTTTCGTCATGAAGTCTATGCCGCGTACAAAGAGGGACGTACTCCCACTCCGCCGGACTTTTCCAGGCAACTCCCGTTTTTGAAATCAATTCTCCATGCATCGGGATATTGTGTCACCGCACTTGAGGGTATCGAGGCGGACGACATCCTCGCCGGGACCGCACTCCGTGCGGCCTCCGAAGGAGCCGAGGTGCTTCTCGTCTCTGCGGACAAGGATATCCTTCAGGTGCTTGGGAACCGGATCCGTGTTCTTCGTCCGAAAAAAGGTGTCTCTTCTTTCGCACTGTTCGATGAGGAGCTTTTTCTCCGGGAGTATGGATTCAGTCCGGATGCTATGCGAGATTATCTCGCCATGGTGGGGGATGCCGTGGACAACGTTCCAGGGATCCCCGGCGTGGGCGATAAAACGGCGCGAAAACTTCTCGGGCAATACGGGTCTTTGGAAAACATCTATTCTTCCCTTTCCGAGCTCTCTCCGGCTTTGAAAGGACGCTTTCTGGAACACCAGGATACTGCGTGGCGTAGCAGAGATCTCGTGACGCTCTCCGTGAAAGAGGCACTTACCCTTGAGGAACTCCTTCCGCGAAGCGCCGATGAAAAGGAACTGAGGGACCTCTGTTCACGGTTGGGCATGGAACGTTTTTCGGCAAAGATTCTTGCTCCGAGAAATGCTTCCTCGGGAAAAGAACTGAGAGAGGCGCCTTTCGGACACCCTGCTCCGAAAGATGAGAAAACGGGAGAGGAAAAAAGTGGACTGAAGACGCGTTCTCTTTCCGGAGAAGTGGACAACCGAGCCTCTCGAACGGTTTCTCTGGACGAATTGTTCCGCGAGGACGAGCTGGCTGTCCATTGGTTTCCAGAGAACGAAGACTCTTCCCATGGCATGTGTCCGACGCTGTTTCTCGCTTCCAGGGACGGGCGCTGCTGGTCCGGATCCCCCGAAAGCGGAGGTTTCTTTACTCCCCTCTCGGAATGGGCACAAAAGGGAACGCTCCTGACGCTTCGCTACAAGACGCTTTGCTCCATCCTCCGTGGAAAGGTGACACTGTCCCCTGAACGGGTCTGGGATGCCGAGACATCTCTCTATCTGTTGCACCCGGACAGGGCATCCGCGTCATTGCGTGACATCCTGAAAAACCAAGGCGTCCTAACCGATGCCGCGCCTTCGGCTGTAACGGAAGCGCTTTGGCGCACTCGTTCCATCATTCAACCACAATTGGAGGAGTTCGGGCTGGAGCAACTCCAACGCTCCATTGACCTGCCTCTCTGTCCCGTGTTGGTGGACATGGAACAACACGGTCTCGGCGTACACAAGACCGGTTTCCTTGAGCTTGAAATGGATTTACAACGGCGCATCGATGTTATTGAAGAGGAACTTGCGCAGAACGCGGGTACACAGATAAACCTGAATTCTCCGAAACAAGTGGGATGGCTCCTCTTCGAAAAGCTCGGTCTTCCTCCGCTGAAGAAAACAAAAACAGGTTATTCCACAGATGTTTCCGTCCTGCAAATGCTCGCGTCTCGCCCGGGTGGCGACGTTCCTTCGCTGCTGCTCGAACATCGAGAATTGAGCAAAATGCTCACTGGCTTTGTCCATCCTTTTCTCAAGGCCAGAGATGAAACGACCGGATGTGTTCATTCTACCTTCGAGCATGTCGTGACCGGAACGGGGCGCCTTTCCAGCACGAATCCGAACGTTCAGAATCTCCCCGTCTTCGGCGAGTGGGCAGGACGTTTTCGGAGCGCACTCGTCCCCAGAGAAAAGGAACATCTTTTCGTCGCTGCGGATTATGCCCAGATCGAACTTCGTATTCTCGGGCATCTTGCCGGAGAAGAACGTCTTCGCACTCTCTTCGTCGAAGAACGGGATGTCCACACGGAAACAGCCTCATGGGTCTTTTCCGTCTCACCGGAGGATGTTACCCCGGAGCTTCGACGCAAGGCGAAAGTCGTAAACTTCGGCCTTCTCTACGGCATGAGCGCTTTCGGTCTTGCAGAGCGGCTCGCCGTCGGAAACGGAGAAGCGCAGGAATTGGTCCGACGCTATTTCCATGTATTTCCGGGCGTCCGGGAATACATGGAAGAGACATCCCGGGAGGCTCTTCGCCGAGGATACACGAAAACACTTTTCGGGCGGATCCGCCCTCTGGACGAAGTGTCCACCGTCGAAGGGCGAGGGAGTGGAGCATTGAAACGAGTCGCCATTAACACGCCGATTCAGGGTACGGCAGCGGATATCGCCAAGCTGGCCATGATCCGCTTCTACACTCTGTCCATGAAAAATCTGCCTGAGGCGACGCTCGTTCTCCAGGTTCACGACTCCCTGGTCGTGGAGACACCTGCAGTCGCCGTTCAAGAAACGGAAAAGGTCCTTCTCGAAGCGATGGAAGGTGCCGCAGATCTTTCCGTCCCGCTCAAAGCCCAACCGAAACGAGGCAGTTCAATGCGAGATATCTGAGTTTTCCGGAGTCACCTACTCCGAGGGTGGGAAAACAGAATCCGGAGCGGCAGCGAGAACTTTGCATTTCCCGGGTTCCCCGTCTCCGTACGGCCCATCCCTTTTCCCGAAAGAATGGACCTTTGACACCTTCCTGCATCGACCGTATCATATGTGGCGCTGCCGTGGAACGGCACGAGGATACGGAAACACGAAAGGGGACGGTTTGCCTTGTTCATGAAGACGCTGCGCACCCAGGTGAAGGGAATCATGATCAGTGTGGTGGTTCTTTTCGTCATCTCTATTTTTGCCGGCTACGGCATGTACACCCGTTCCGGCGGAGGCGGAGGGGCTGAAGGCGACTACGCCGTCGCCGAAATCAACGGGAACAAGGTCATGCGTTCCCAGCTCGAACGAGGTGTGGCGGACCTCGCGGAACGGAGCGGGGTAAAGGACGTCACTGAGGCGGATATCGTGCGTCTTCGGCGCCAGTTCATCGATAATCTCGCCATCGGTCAGGAATTCCGCAAGGAAGTCGCGGCTCGCAAGATTGATGTCCCCGAAGCGGAGATCGACACGGCGCTGAAGAACATCCAGAATCAGTTTCCCACGATCGAAGCATACCGGGAGTACATCCAACAGCAGCAGATCAACGAAAAAGCTCTGCGCAAGGAGATCGCCGACAATATTGCACAACAAAAGATTCTCGCGATGGAAGTCTCCAGCGTGACGATCTCCGGCGATGAGGACGTTCAGTTCTACGATACACTCAAAGAGCTTTTTTTCACTCGCCCGGAGACGATTCTGGTCCGCGCGGCGCATCTCAAGGACCGGGACAAGGCAAAGCGTTTTTCCGAGGAACTCCTCGCCGGGGTTTCCTGGAACGATTTAGGGCGCACCTTCTCGGATGACCTGACATATCCCGTCTCCGAGGACAGTACGGTTACCCTCGCGAAAGGGCGGGTTCCAGAGGAAATCTGGACCGCCGTAGCCTCTCTCGAAGATGGGGCAGTGACATCCCCTGTGGTGATCAGTGAGGATGTGTATGTTCTGGAGCGGATCAGCAGAGACGAGGGCGGCGTCGTTCCCTTCGAGGATGTCAGTGCGGACGTGCGCGAACTCATTCTCGGAGAAAAACGCAGGGAAGCCCAGGGTGCCTATTTTGCATCCCTGCGGGAGCGTGCCACCATTCACCTTCTTGATGCATCGCTTTTTGCCGATCCTGTTCTCGAAACCACGTCGCCGGATATGTCACCGGCTTCTCCGGAGGTCGTGCCGCTTTCGCCTGACCCCGCGTCGCCGGACAGCAATTCCTGAGGTAACACAAGGGCAACGTTCCTTGACGGGCCAAGCGGTTGGAGAAAGAGAAGGGGAAAAATCTGTGATATGGGGAAGTCGCCTCGAAAGATCGGGCAAAACTCGTGGTTTTACGGGTATTGACAGAAAGAGTGAGCCTTAATAGAATATACCCCGCGTCGTTGGGGTGGGATGGCCGAGTCGGCTGAAGGCGCTCGCCTGCTAAGCGGGTAGGGGGGCAAAAACCTCCCTCGAGGGTTCGAATCCCTCTCCCACCGCCAGAAGCGTTCTCTGCGCGCCGGTAGCTCAACTGGATAGAGCATCGGACTACGGATCCGAAGGTTACGGGTTCAAATCCTGTCCGGCGCGCCAAATTTTTCTCCGGTTCCCCTTGGAGGAACTTCCGTAGGGTTGCGTTTCTGGAGCGATTCTCGTTTCCCGAAATCGTGAGGTATCTGCCAAAACCGGAGTCGGTCAAGCAGGGATGGTAACTCAAGTACAAGTGAGAACGGATCGTTAGCTCAACTGGCAGAGCACCTGACTCTTAATCAGGGGGTTGCAGGTTCGATTCCTGCACGGTCCACCAGAAATTTCAGTCTGCGAGAGTGGTGGAACTGGTAGACACGTAGGACTTAGGATCCTATGCTTCGGCGTGGGGGTTCGAGTCCCCCCTCTCGCACCACGTGTCAGGTTAGAAGACTGAGAAACCTCGGTGGGCTTTCCATCGAGGTCTTTTCATGTATTGCATTGACCGTGCTATACTACGGAAAAAGCACGAAAACCGTCTCGGCGAAAGGGGTTGTCCTTCTTGCGTTCAGAAATTCTTTCCCAGGAGAAGAACAAAACGGTCATTCATGTGGAAATCGACGCGGAAGAATTCGAACGCGAGGTTGCCAATGCCGTTCGAGAACTGAGCAAATCTGCAAACATCAAGGGATTTCGGAAAGGCCACATTCCACGTCGTGTTCTCGAAATGGTGGTGGGCAAAAAAGCCATCCACACGGAAGCTCTGGAGACTCTCGTCCCCAAGACTGTCGACACACTCATTGAGGAGTACGAGCTGGTTCTCCTGGAAAGACCCCAAATTTCCTTCACGCAAGTCGATGAAGGAAAACCTCTTGTCATGGACATGACCTTCGAGGTACGCCCCGAAGTCACTCTTGTGGATCCCAAGGACCTTGTCGTGGAAAAACCTGTCTTCACCTTCACGGACGAAGACATCGACAAAGCCGTGGAGGGCTTTCGCAAGGAACACGCATCTCTCGTTCCCATTGAGGGGCGGTGTGCCCGGGAGTCGGACACGGTGAAGGTTCACTACAGTGCCGTTCTCGCTGGAGAGGAGGTCCCTTTCACCGAAGAGGACGCCCATATTCATCTCCACTCTCCTGAACTCCGGCACGAGATCCGCAGCGCCCTTTTGGGAGCCGAAGCGGGAACCGACGTCGCTGTGACCATTCACATGGAAGACGACTACAAGGACGAACGTTTCGCCGGAAAAGACGTGACCTATCGGTTCAACGTTCTCGAAATTCAGGAAGAGAGACTTCCCGAACTCGATGCCGACCACATTTCCGAGTGGACCCAGGGAAAGGCCGCCTCTCTCGAAGAGCTCCGTGCACTTCTCGGGGACCGTATGGCCAAAGAAATGGAGTATCGATCCGCCGAGGCCGTCAAGAACGACGCCTTCGCCAAATTCGTGGAAGCAGCCTCCGTGGAGCTTTTGCCCGAGACGCTCGTCTCCCGTGAAGAGGAATCCCTCAGGGAAAAAGAAAAGGAATACCTCGAACAACAGCTCTCCACGACGCTCGAGGCTTTTCTGGAACAGAGCGGACAAAGCCCGGAAGCGTACGAGATGGAGCTTCATGAACGGGCCGAGAAAAATGTCAGAAACAGTCTGATCCTTGAGGCCTATGCGGATAAGGCTGAGATCGAGGTCGGTAACGACGACGTGGAAAGAGAAATGCGTCTTCTTGCTTTTCGCGGAAGAGTACCCCTCAAGAAAGTGTACGAACTGTACGGAAAAAACCAGCAGGCTCTTGCCGCACTGGTGCATAATGTTCGCATGCAAAAGGCCCTCGCCCATCTCGCCTCCTGCGTAACCGTGAAGGAAATTCCCGCAGGCGGCGATGAAACACGGGCGGAATCGGAACAACCTGCTGAAGACAGCGCGGCCGAGTGAGAGGTGACGTCATGTACACCATACCCTATGTCATCGAGCAAACCGGACGGGGGGAGCGCTCCTACGACATTTACAGTCGTTTGCTCAAGGATCGCATCGTCTTCATCGGGGATGCCATAGAGGACCATCTGGCGAACCTCGTCGTGGCACAGCTCCTTTTTCTCGAAAGCGAAGATCCCGACAAGGACGTACATCTCTACATCAACAGCCCCGGAGGCGTCATCACGGCAGGGATGGCCATCTACGACACGATGCAGTACATCAAGTGTCCCGTCTCGACGATCTGCGTCGGACAGGCGGCAAGCATGGCGGCGGTCTTGCTCTCCGGCGGCACCGCGGGCAAACGATACTCTCTTCCTCACGCCCGGATCATGATCCATCAGCCTTCCGGCGGTGCACAGGGGCAGGCTGTGGATATCGAAATCCAGGCGAGGGAAATTCTCCGGATGAAGGAGTTCCTTGGCAAAATCCTGGCGGAACACACGGGGCAGAGCATCAAAAAAATCGCCACGGACATGGACAGGGATTATTACATGTCCGCAGAAGAAGCCCAGCGTTACGGAATTGTCGACAAGGTCATCGAGAAACGCTGACGGAAGAGGAACGCCCCCGGCGGACACCTTCTCGCGGAGGGGCTGATACCTGCGACAAGGGAGCGATTGCTCCCTTGTTTGTTTTTTGAAGTGAATTGCGGTAACATCAATGATCGATTCCCATAGGAGTTTTGATGGAGTACGTCTCCACAAGGAGGGGCCACATGTTTCGATTCGATGGAGGAGACAGCAAGGACGGAAAGCGACGAGGCATCCGCTGCTCTTTCTGCGGCAAGGGGCAGAAAGAGGTGTTGAAGATCATCGCGGGTCCTGGCGTTTACATTTGTAACGAATGCGTGAATCTTTGCAACCTCATTCTCAAGGAAGAAAAAACACCTCCGGAGGACTTGACGCTTCCGGAGCCGAAGGAAACTCCCAAGCCTCACGAAATCAAGGAGTTTCTCGATCAGTATGTGATCGGTCAGGACGCGGCGAAGAAGGTCCTTGCTGTTGCAGTGTACAATCACTTCAAACGCATTGCCTCCATTCAGGAGCCCGATCCTGAGGTGGAACTCTACAAGAGTAACGTTCTCCTCATCGGTCCTACAGGATCGGGCAAGACACTTCTTGCGCAGAGCCTGGCAAAAAAACTGCAGGTGCCTTTCGCAATGGCCGATGCCACGACGCTCACCGAGGCTGGATATGTGGGGGAGGATGTGGAGAACATTCTCGTGCGTCTCCTTCAGGCCGCCGATTACGACGTGCAAAGCGCGGAGCGGGGGATCATCTACCTCGACGAGGTGGATAAGGTGGGGCGAAAATCCGAATCCGTGTCCATCACGAGGGACGTCTCCGGAGAAGGGGTGCAGCAGGCATTGCTCCGCATTCTCGAGGGGACTGTCGCCAACGTCCCTCCCAAGGGCGGACGCAAGCATCCCCATCAGGATTTCGTGCAATTGAACACCACGAACATTCTCTTCATCTGCGGAGGCGCTTTCGAGGGAATCGAGAACATCATTGCCCGGAGAGTCAACAAAAAAGTCATCGGATTCGGCGGACAGGTATTGAGTAATTCTCGTTCGGACCGTTATTCTCTTCTCAAGGAAGCACAGCCGGAGGATCTCATGGCCTATGGATTTATTCCGGAATTCGTGGGGCGTCTTCCCATCATCGCACCTCTCGAAGAGTTGGACGAAGAAGCGCTCATGCGCATTCTCGTGGAACCCAAGAACGCTCTCGTCAAACAGTACGTCAAATCCTTCGGAATGGAGGGCGTAACCCTGGAGTTCTCGGAAGAAGCCATTCAGGCCGTGGCGGCCAAGGCCGCCGCACGCAACACCGGTGCGCGTGGGCTGCGAAGCATCATGGAATCCATCATGCTGGATCTCATGTATATCGTTCCCTCCAGGGCTGAGAAGCTCAAGAAAATCCTTGTCACGAAGGAGACTGTCGAAGACGGCGCCCATCCCGTCGAGATCCGCAAGGACGACAAGGAGGTCGCCTGAACATGTCCGATTCGCTCCGACGCATTCCCGTCCTTCCCGTTCGGGATCTCGTGTTGTTCCCCGGGATTATCGCGCCTCTTTTCGTGGGACGTCCACGGTCGCTCAAGGCCCTGGAAGAAGCCATGCTGCGGGACAAGAACATCCTCGTCGTCGCCCAGAGGGAGATGCACGTGGACGACCCCTCCGCCGAGGATCTGTATCACGTGGGAACCCTCTGTCATGTGCTGCAAATGGTCCGCGTTCCCGACGGGACGACGAAGGCGCTCGTCGAAGGCATCACCAGGGTCGGTGTGGACCGGTATTCTCTCGAAAGGGATTATTTCGAAGCGGAGATCAGCCGGATAGAGGCGAGCGTAATCCAGACGGACAGGATTGAGGCTCTCCGGCGAAGTATCCTTGAGCAGTTCGAGCATTATGTGACGCTTCATCCGAAAATTCCAAGTGAAGTGGTCATGTCCGTCATGTCCGTCGAAGACTCGGGACAAATGACAGATCTCATCTCATCCCATCTGCTCGTGAAGGTTGCGGAAAAACAGCAGCTTCTTGAGATTCTGGACCCGGAACAGAGGATGGAACACCTCCTGAAGATACTCCTCGGAGAAATCGAGATCCTTGAGCTTGAACATGACATTCATGACCGAGTGCGACGGGAGATGGAGCGAAGCCACCGGGAATACTATCTCAAGGAACAGCTTCGGGTCATTCAGGACGAGTTGGGTAACGGTGAGAGCTCTTCCGAATACGAGGAGTTCACCGATAAAATCGCTAAGGCGCACATGCCCAAGGACGTGGAGAAACGGGCACTGAAGGAGTTGGAACGTTTCACCAAAATGCCTCCCATGTCGGCGGAGGCTACGGTGGTGCGGGCCTACATCGACTGGCTCGTTTCCCTGCCGTGGCAGAAGCAGTCCAAGGATCGACTCGATCTTGCCGTCGCGAAGGATGTGCTTGAGGAAGACCATTACGGCCTTGAAGAGGTGAAGGAAAGGATTCTCGAATTCCTCGCCGTCCGTAAGAGAGCACGCCAGGATGTGCGGGGACAGGTCCTCTGCTTTGTCGGACCTCCCGGCGTGGGCAAGACGTCCCTTGGGCGCTCCATCGCGAGAGCACTGAACAGGAAATTCGTCAACATGTCTCTTGGAGGCATGCGCGACGAGGCGGAGATCCGCGGACACCGGCGAACCTACGTGGGAGCGCTTCCCGGGCGGATCATCCAGAAGATTCGAAGTTGCGGCACCAAAAATCCCGTGATGCTTCTTGATGAGATCGACAAAATCGGCGTGGATTTTCGCGGTGACCCCGCAGCGGCGCTACTGGAAGTGCTCGATCCGGAACAGAATCATCTCTTCACCGATCATTTTCTGGAGGTTCCTTTCGATCTCAGCCGAGTCCTTTTTCTGACCACCGCGAATGTGGCGCATACCATTCCGCGTCCGTTGCTCGACAGAATGGAAGTGATTCACATTCCCGGCTATGTCCTGGAAGAGAAGCTTCACATCGCCAGGCGGCACCTTCTGCCGAAGGTTCTCCACGAACACGGTCTGACGAAGGAGGATGTTCTCGTTTACGACAAGGCGATCAAGAAAATCGTCGGTGAATACACTCGCGAGGCCGGGGTGCGGAATCTGGAACGACAACTCTCGAAGCTTGCCAGAAAAGCTACGAGGGAGATCGTCGAAGCAGATGAGAGAAAAGAGCGAAAGACGCTCCCCCTCAAGGTCACCGCAGCACAGATCAAGACCTATCTGGGGCCTCCTCTCACGAAGGATACCCGTATTCCCGAAGAACCCAGCGAAGGAACCGTCATCGGCCTCGCCTGGACTGAAACGGGTGGGGACGTTCTGGTCATCGAGACGGTGACGATGAAAGGGAAGGGGAACATCACGCTCACTGGAAACCTGGGAAATATCATGCAAGAATCGGCTCGGACAGCCCTCGGATACATCAAGGCCAATGCCGATGCCCTTGGCATTCCAGAGATTTCCTGGGAGGAAACGGACCTCCATGTGCACGTTCCGGAAGGCGCCATCCCGAAAGACGGCCCCTCCGCAGGAGTGACGCTCGCCACAGGTATTCTTTCGGCTCTCTCCCACAGGCAAGTCCGGCACGAGTTCGCCATGACGGGCGAGATCACACTCCGGGGAAACGTTCTCCCTGTGGGAGGAATCCGGGAAAAAGTCCTCGCGGCAAAGCGACAGGGTATTCGGCAGGTCATTCTCCCCGAGGGAAACAGGGTTGACCTTGAAAGTCTCGCTCCCTGGGTGCGACGCGGGCTTGACTTCATTCTGGTGCAGCACGTTTCGGAAGTACTCCGCACGGCACTCTTGGAAGAAAAGGTATGATCGTCTGGAAAGCCGGCCTTCTGGCCACGTGTTACACGCCCGCGCAGTTTCCGCCCGCCCGTTTTCGGGAGATTGCCCTGGTGGGACGGTCCAATGTGGGAAAATCGACGCTTGTGAACAAGCTTCTCGGACAACGCCTTGCTCACGTGAGCAATACGCCCGGAAAAACTCGAAGCATCAATTTTTTCTCTGTCACCTGCGAGTCCGAGAAAGTCGCATTTTTGCTGGTGGATCTTCCCGGGTACGGTTTCGCGAAACGGGGCAAGAGCGAGCAACAGGAGTGGAAAATGCTTGTCGAGGCCTACCTGCTCCGCAGAGAATCCCTCGATCTCGTGCTCCAACTCGTCGATTTTCGGCACGGACTCTTGGACAACGACCGGATTTTCCAGCAATGGGCTCGCGGAAACGACATTCCGGTACAGGTCGTCTTCACGAAAGCCGACAAGATCGCCCGGGGAAAGCACAGGGAGTACCTGGAGCGCTACCTTTCCCGGAGTGTTTTTACGAGGACGGTGCCGCACATTACCGGTGCAGTCTCAGGACTGGGCGTGGAAGAATTGAAACTGTTCCTCACGGCTTTTTCGAGCCAAAACGCTTCCGGTCAAGCCGCTGAGGCTTGATATGACAGAGGAGGGTATATGGTGGACGCAACGCGGGAAATCGGCAAAGCCTACGATCCAGCTCCCATCGAAGACAAATGGTACGCCTGGTGGACGGCGCGAGGGCTCTTCCACGGCGAAGCCGGCGCCGAGGGCGAAGCTTTCAGCATTGTCATCCCTCCTCCCAACGTCACCGGTTCACTCCACATGGGACACGCTCTGAACAATACACTTCAGGATATCGTCTGTCGTTACAAACGTATGTGCGGATGCAACGTCCTCTGGCTTCCCGGAACGGACCATGCGGGAATCGCCACGCAGAACGTTGTGGAGCGACACTTGTCCCAGGAAGGCCTTTCCCGTCACGACATAGGAAGAGAGGCCTTCGAACAGCGGGTCTGGGCGTGGAAGGAACAGTACGGAAGCCGAATCATCCGTCAGCTCCAGAAGCTCGGCGCCTCCTGCGACTGGCGGCGAGAGCGCTTCACCATGGACGAAGGACTTTCCAGGGCCGTTCGTGAAGTTTTCGTGAAGCTCTACGAAAAGGATCTGATTTACAAAGGGAAATACATCATCAACTGGTGTCCTCGATGCAACACGGCTCTCTCCGATCTTGAGGTGGAACACGAGGAAACGCCCGGTAAACTCTATTTCGTAACCTATCCCTTCGCCGACGAAGGACGGGAAGGAGATGATGCGTCCGCCGGTGTCACCGTTGCGACGACGAGGCCCGAAACGATCCTCGGCGACGTCGCCATTGCAGTGCACCCCAGAGATGAGCGAAATCGCCACCTCATCGGAAGAACCGTCCTCGTTCCTCTTGTGGACAGGCCTGTCCCCGTCATTGAGGACAATATGGTGGACCCCGAGTTCGGGACGGGATGCGTCAAAATCACACCCGCCCACGATCCGAACGATTTCCTTGTGGGATTACGGCATGATCTCGAACAGATCCAGGTCGTGGACGACAAAGGAATCATGAACGACAGAGCGGGGAAGTACGCCGGGCTCGATCGTTTCGAGGCCAGGGCCGCCGTCGTCCGCGATCTTGAGGCGAAGAATCTGTTGCTGCGGATGGAGGAACATGACCATGCGGTGGGACACTGCTACCGCTGCCGGACAATCATCGAACCCTATCTTTCCGAACAGTGGTTCGTCCGCGCCAAACCCCTCGCGGAGGCCGGAGTCCAGGCGGTCAAGGACGGACGTATTCGCTGGGTGCCCGAGCAGTGGGCGAGCACGTACTTCCAGTGGATGGAGAATATCCGGGACTGGTGCATCTCCAGGCAGCTCTGGTGGGGACATCGGATTCCCGCCTGGACGTGTGGAGAGTGCGGTGCCATTCTCGTGGCGAACGAGACACCGAAAAAATGCGGGAAATGCGGCGGCACACAGCTTACTCAGGAAGAAGATGTGCTCGACACGTGGTTCAGCAGCGCGCTCTGGCCTTTTTCCACTTTCGGCTGGCCCGAGCGGACGGAGGAATTGGCTCGTTATTATCCCACATCCCTTCTCATCACCGGATTCGACATCATCTTCTTCTGGGTGTCGCGCATGATCATGATGGGATTGGAGTTCATGGATGACGTTCCCTTCCGGGACGTGTACATCCACGCGCTCGTCCGGGACGAACAGGGGCAGAAAATGAGCAAGTCCAAGGGAAACGTGATCGACCCGTTGGACATCATCGAGCAATACGGTGCGGACTCCCTTCGGCTCACGCTCGCGGCACTCACGACGCAAGGGCGGGATATTTTCCTGAGCGCTTCAAGGATCGAAACGTATCGCTTCTTTCTGAACAAACTCTGGAACGCCTCCAGGTTCGCCCTGATGAACCTGGAGGACGAAACGCCTTCTTCGGAGAAGCTCGGGCTCCTTTCTCTGGAAAAGGGCACCGGACTCCGATTCCACGATCGGTGGATCCTTTCAAGGACAAGGGAAACGGTGGTGTCGACGACACGACATCTCGACGGTTACTTCTTCGGAGAGGCCGCACGTGGGCTCTACGAGTTCGTTTGGGGCGAACTTTGCGATTGGTATCTGGAGATGGCAAAACCCGCCTTACGAGGCGAAGAGGGGCCGGAGAGGCAACGCGCCACCCGTGAAGTTCTGCGGGAAGTCTTTCATGTGACACTGCGGCTGCTTCATCCCGTCATCCCCTTTGTCACGGAGGAACTCTGGCATGCCTTCGGATTCGGCGAGACTTCCATTGAGCAATCGCACTGGCCGAAACCGGAGCACATCCCTCTCCACCTCGACAAAGACGACGACATGACGTTCTTTCAGGATTTGGTGAAAAATATCCGCAATCTCCGGGCAGAGGCACGCCTTTCTCCCCAGACTGTAGCACCTCGGGTCGTCCTGGTCGTACCCGAGGAAAAAGACCGGTGCTTTCTCGCTTCCTGCGAGGACCTCGTCCGCCTGCTCACCCGGGTGGAGACGCTCTCCATTCTCGGAGAGGCGGCAAATCTGCCCCGCTCACTCTCCGCCGTCCTACCGGAGGCGGTGGCCCATTTGGTAGTGTCGGAGTTCCTTGACGTGGATGCGGAGATCGCCCGCCTCGCACAGGAACTGGAGAAGCTCGACAAGGACATGGCCACAAGCACAAAGAAGCTCTCCAATGAAAGCTTCCTCCTTCGGGCACCTCAGGATGTTGTGGACAAGGAGAGAGCCCGCCTTGCCGAGTCGGAGAACAGAAAACGACGGATTCTCGAGAATCTCGCGAGTCTCCGGTAGCATCGAGCGGTGAAGAACGGAATTCGAGCGGCTTTTGCCGCCATTGAGACGCGCCTTCTGAAAGCGGCAAGCCCGGGCATCCGTCCGGGCTTGTCCCGTTTGGCCCGCCTGCTCCGCCGCATGGGGAATCCGGAAAACGATTTTCCGGTCATTCATGTAGTGGGAACCAACGGGAAGGGATCCACCGCGGCATCTCTGGACGCGATTTTTCGCTGTTCAGGTAGACGATCCGCACTGTACACGAGTCCTCATCTCGACGTTCTCGGGGAGCGTCTCCGCATGAACGGAGAAAGTGTTTCTCCGACACTTTGGGAGGCGGAAGAGGACATACTTTATCGTGCACTGCGGGAAGATCCGTTTCTCCGGCAGACGCCGCCGACCTTCTTCGAACTTCTCACCGCACTGTGTTTCTGTGTTCTCCGAAGCGCAGCTCCCGACGTGGTCGTCATGGAAGCCGGCATGGGCGGGAGGCTCGATGCCACGAACGCGGCGAAACAGGTTCTACTGTCCGTCATCACGCCGGTCGCCCATGATCACGAGGAATATCTCGGCACATCACTCCGTTCCATAGGAATGGAAAAATTCGCCGTTGTCCGCCCGGAAACTCCCGCACTCTATTCCGGAGAACCTCCCGAACTCGAAGACCTCTTTCTCGAACGGTGTTCCCTCGCAAAGGCAGAACCCCACGTCTTTCGCCGCATCTGGTGCGTAGAGCATCCCGTGGTTGAGGAAGAGGGGTGTTCCTATGAGCTTTTCGGCCCAGGCTTCGACGGAAAAGTGCTCAGAACATCTCTCGTGGGAAGGCATCAGGTCAACAACAGCGCGCTCGCTGCCGCCGGGGCCGCTCTCCTTGCACAACGCGTACCGGGAATCACGTTTTCCACCATTCAGGCCGGTCTCAAGGCGACAAATTGGCCGGGAAGAGGAGAATTGCTGCCCGGATCTCCTCCGATTCTCCTTGATGGAGCACATAATCCTCACGGTGCCCGCGCACTTGCCTCCCTCCTCCGGGATGTCTGGGGAAAAACGCAGCCGAAGACGATCCTCTTTGCCGCCATGCGGGACAAGGATTCGAAGAGTTCCCTGGAACTCCTGCGTCCGGTGGCGGATCGTCTGATTTGTACCTCCGTTCCCGGCATGTCCCGCTGTGAAACCTCCGCCGTGCTCGTCGAAATAGCCAAAGCGGCGGGATGGACCTCGCCCGTCGGCGAGGAGGATCCTCTCCGTGCCCTTGCCATGGCTGAACAAAGCGCGTCGATGGTAGTGGTGTGCGGCAGCCTTTACCTTGTCGGTTGGATGCGCTGTCGGCTCGTCCCGGAGAGGAGGACCGACCTTGTCTGACTTTCTCGCCACCTGGAGGCAGAAGAAAGGCACATGGATCCTCGACTGGTTTCCCGGAAAGACCTTTGCGAACGTTCAGGTGCATCTCTTTGCGAAAGGCCCTGTGACGGAGTCTGCGGAAGGCGACCCTCAACGAATTTGGCATGCCCTTTCGGAAAAAGATTCGCCTCCGCTTCTCGCACCAAAACAGGTTCACGGTGCGGCTGTCGTCGACGCACTTCCGCTTTGGAGCCTTCCACATCGCCCGAGAGCGGACGGCATCTTCCTGAACAGACCCGGAATCTGGGGCAGCCTTCGTTTTGCCGACTGCCTCCCCGTAGTCGTGGTCGGCAGTGTTCCGTCACTCTGGTGTCTCCTCCTCCATTCAGGCTACGGGGGAACTGTGGCGAACATGGCGGGTAGAGCCGTGCGTCGCCTCGCGGCGAAACACGGTGCGGAGATCCTTGAAGATGCGGTAGCGCTGCTCGCTCCATCCATCGGGCGTTGCTGCTATTGCAGGGACGAGAGTGACCCGGCTACGAGACGGGGCATGACGTTCCTTCCTTCCGAAGGATGGAATAGGCGCGGGGAAAAAATCTTTTTCGATCTGAGACGAATCGTTGCATTGCAACTCGCCGCCGAAGGGATACGCACGGCGAATATCCATGACGTGGATTGCTGCACCAAATGCTCTCCCGAAAGGCTCCATTCCTACCGAGGAGGCGACCGACATGCACGTTCATTTCTCCTGGCGGGAATTTTCGAAGGAGTCCACAAAAGGCGATACTGGTGGGAGAACAGTAATAGCGGGAATTTGCCCGTTCAATAGAAGATCGAAGGAGATGGAGCGTGGTCGGTATGGGTCCGGTACGTGTCGGCGTTGTCGGAGTGGGGCACCTCGGTTGCCATCATGCCCGCGTATATACGGAAATTCTGGGGACGCAGCTCGTCGGCGTCGTGGACACTAACGAAGAACGGGCCTGTGCTGTCGGCGAAACGCTGCGGGTACCCCATTTCTTCAGTTTCGAGGAATTTGCCGCCGCAGCGCAGCCCGATGCGGTCAGTATCGTGGTACCCACTCATGCCCACTACGATGTCACCCGACAGGCTCTTGAAAAAGGCATTCACGTGCTCGTCGAAAAGCCTGTCACGTCCACGGTCGAGGAAGCCGAAGTCCTTCTGCGAATCGCGGCGGAAAGAAACCTGGTCCTTCAGGTGGGACACATCGAGCGTTTCAACAGCGCGATGCAACATGTGGCCAATATCGTGCATGCGCCCCTCTTTCTCCAGTCTCGGAGGCTCGGTCCCTTTTCCCCTCGGATAAGCGACGTGGGAGTCGTCCTTGATCTCATGATCCACGATATCGACATCATCCTCTCCCTCGTCCACTCGGAAATCGTCGATATTTCCGCCATGGGAAGTTCCGTGCGTTCCAACTTCGAAGACGTGGCCTCCGCCCAGATCCGCTTCGCCAACGGAGCGATGGCGCACATCCTTGTGAGCCGCGTCTCCGAAAGGCGTCTCCGCCAACTTGAGGTTATGGAGGCAGAGCGCTATATTTCCGTCAACTACGAGACACAGGACGTGTCCATCCATCACTGCGTTCGAGAAAACGGAAGCGGTCTTGTGGAAGTGGTGGAGCATCCCGTCTTTCCGAAAAAGGAACCTCTCAAACTTGAATTACAGCATTTCGTCTCGTGCGTTCGGGAAGGACGCCAACCTCTCGTCGGCATCAGCGACGGCAAACGTGCTCTTGAAGTGGCTATAGCAGTGCTTCGGCAAATTTCCACTCCCGAGAAAAATCTTTCGGAGGCAGCTATCTGACTCACCTTATTTTTCCCGATCCCACAAGCAGAAGCAGGAAATCCGAGTCGTCTGAAAAAGGAGGAGAAGCGTTTCTCCTCTTTTTTTTGTGCTTTTTTTTGGTATGCTCTTGGAGGAAGTGGAGGTGCTTTACCATGCCCAGTGTGAACGTCCAGGCTCTTCTGTCCATCGGCCTTTTTCTGCTTGCATTGCTTCTCGCCCGAAGTGTCAATAACATCAATCGAGGGATCTGGCCCGGCGGTCCTGTCTGGGTTTTTTATTTGCGGGTCCTTCTGGGGTTTGTCTTCACTGCTTCCATCGCGTTTGCCTTTTACGCGTTTGCTGGGATCGACATTCTGGGCAGAAGGTAGGTTGCAAAATGATGCGACGATGTGTTCTGCTCGCGGTGATCTTCCTGCTGTCGCTTTCCTCGGTGTTCTTTGAACTCCCTGTTGTCTTCTCCGGGAATTACGGTATGGCGCAAGCGGTTCCTCAGGCCCTGCCGGGAGCAAAACGAGAGGAAGCGGAACGCCATCTTCTCGCCGCCTATTCCTATATGGTACATCAACGCTATTGGAAAGCGCTGGATTCGCTTGAACTGGCGCTGCAGAACAATACCTATCTGGTGGACTACTACCTCATGAAAGGACTCATCCTACGGCGACTTGGAGAAACGGCCTCGGCAGTAGAGGCATTGTCGCATTACCTTGAGGTCCGCCCTGCCGAACACGCTCCCTCTCGTATTTTCGAAGCTCTTGTCGAAGAGGTGCGTTTTCTTGAACAAGCTCTTGATGGCGATGTCCCGGGGGAACGCTTCAGCGTTTTGCGACATACCTCCGAAAGGGCGTTCTCCTTTCCCGGATGGACTCCCTTTACGCCTCTCGGAATGGGAAAGATGACGACCGCAGGCTCCCTGTTCTTCCTCGCCGACACGGAGGGAAACAAGACCTGGATCGTGCGGGAAGGGGGGCGAGTCCGCCCTCAAATCGTCTCTTCGGACAGTCCCGTCGCGGTCATCCCGAGAAATGGAGAGTCCTTCCTCGTGGTGGGAAGAAACGGAGATATCGGAGAAGGCTCTCTGGACGCAACGGGACATCTCTCAGGCGATGTGACGCCCCGAGGAAGTTTGGGTATATTCGTCGCCGATGCCGTTCCTCTTTCGGGAAACACGTTTTGCGTCGCCGATTGGGGAGAGCGAAGACTCTCCTTCGTCGACTTTCCCTCTCTCCAAGTGCTTTGGAACTGGTCTCCTGAGACGGGAACACTTCTTCAACCTTTCGAGCCCGTCGCACTTGCCGGCCTGGGAGAACTCCTTGCCGTGGCGGACCGCGGAAGGGGACGTGTCCTCCTTCTGAACACACGCACCAGAACGACCGAGGCGGAGATCGATGAACTGGGAACGCCCAGGGACATCGCATGGACTCCCTGGGGTAGCCTTCTCATCCTCGACGAGCGTGGGAACCTTTACACATGGAAATCCGGAACGCCTCCCGAACTTCTCGTTCGGCTGGAAGGAGCATGGACACTGGATGTTCTCGACGGAAGGCCCTTCGCTCTCCACGTATCGGGGAAGTACCTCTGGGAAGGACAGCCGTTCCCGCCCGTCAACGCGGGACTGTTCATGCTCAATCTTTTTACCCCCTCCGTAACTCATGGCTCCGATCCGGAAGCCATTTTACAGGGGCACGTGGGATTTCCCGCTCAAGAGATCCTTCGTAGGCAACGCACCTACACATCTGCCGCGTGGATGGGAAAACAGCTGCAAGGAAACGTGCGCTTTCTTCATCGCTCCGCCATTACACCGTTGGTTCTCCTTGCTCCGGGGAAGACCCTTGATCTTCCCGGAAGTGTCGTCCTTCAGGATGGCGGTGTTCTGCTTCCCGTCCTGCGACGTTCCGGATGGGATATGGGCATTGTCCCCACGGACATCATCCTGGATACGGGGATACCTTTTTCCAGAGACGACCTGCGTCGTCTCCTGGCGCTTGCCCTTCACAACGGAATTCGAGTGCACCTCTGGGCGCCTTCACAGATTCCATCACGTTTCCTCGCACGACTCATGCTTCTGACCGGTGGAAGACTTCTCGTCTCGGAAACGCTCGACACCGTAGCCGCGCCGGACCCATTCGTACTTGAAATGCGTTTTCCCCTGCCCGTCGACGCCTTCCCTTCGGGATATCCAAGCGGATCCATGCTTTCCGTTTTTGTCGACAGCGGCGAACATATTCTTCGGGATTGGTTTCCCTTCTGGCCATCGGGCCTTCGAAGTGAGGAAGGTGCCTCGGAATAGGGGCTCACGTGACACCTCGCGCCCTTGCCGAAAACCGACAGTGGCGGGAGCACCCCTCATCGGGAAAGGAGAGACTCTGTTGAACACGTTGGTGCAAAAAGCACTCGCAGGAGATTCAAGATCCACCGCAAGACTCATCAGTATTATCGAAAGTGAATCACCCTCTGCCGAAAGTATCATGCGTTCCATCTATCCCCACACGGGGAAAGCGCAGATTCTCGGCATCACTGGCAGTCCCGGTGCAGGAAAAAGCACGCTCACCGACAAAATCATCACATCGCTCCGTGATGCAGGAAAAACCGTCGGAGTCATTGCGGTTGATCCTTCCAGCCCCTTCACCGGAGGTGCCATTCTCGGAGACCGCCTTCGGATGCAACAACATGCCACGGAGAGCGGCGTTTTCATTCGAAGCATGGGAACAAGAGGCTCCCTTGGGGGCGTGAGCCGCGCCACGTACGAGGCCGCGCTGATTCTCGATGCCTGCGGTAAGGATGTCGTCCTCATCGAAACGGTCGGCGTGGGCCAGTCCGAAGTCGACATCATGCGTATTGCCGACACGGTGTGTCTCGTCCTTGTTCCGGGCATGGGGGATGACATCCAGATCATGAAGGCGGGCATCATGGAAATCGCAGATCTCTTCGTCGTCAACAAGGCGGACAGAGATGGAGCTGAACGGGTGGTTCGCGAAGTGGAAATGATGCTCGACCTCTTGGGAGAAAAAGCATGGAGACCGCCCGTCCTCAAAACCGTGGCCGAACGTGGCGAAGGGGTGCCCGAGGTAGTGGAAGCCATTGCACAACACCGGGATTTCCTTCTCCGTAGTGAAGACGGACGTCGGCGTCGCTGGGCACGATTGGAGATGGAAGTAGAGGAAATCCTTCGCCGGGAAATCGCCGGAATGGTTGGGCGCTCTTGGGAAAAACTGAAATCACCCGATCTCATTCTTGCCTTGGAAGAGCGGAGAACCACACCCTATGCTGTGGCGGATACCGTTTTCGAGGAGATGCTTTAAAGGGTGATTTCTTCTCAAAAAAGCAACGACATCGCGAAGGGAAGTGGGGCCATGAACATCGCCATCGGCGCGGACCATGCCGGTTTTACTCTGAAAGAATCCGTAAAAAATCTTCTTCTGTCATTGGGACATCATGTGGACGATTTCGGGACCGACTCGGCGGAGCGGAGCGTCGACTATCCGGATATCGCCATCCCCGTGGCAGAGGCAGTAGCGAGCGGCACCTACGATCGAGGCATCCTTCTTTGCGGAACGGGTATCGGTATGTCCATCGCAGCCAACAAGGTCAAGGGTGCCTACACTGCACTCTGTCATGGCGTCTTCGAGGCCCAGGCAAGCCGAAAACACAATAACGCCAACATACTCGCACTGGGCGGGCGGATCCTCGGTGAAGAAATCGCATGCCAGATCGTTACAGCCTGGCTTTCCACTTCCTTCGAAGGTGAGCGACATTTGCGGAGAACGCGGTCGATTCAACACTACGAGAGGCGAAATACGCCGGAGCATCCCGTTCCGGGAGTTGAAACGGGACGTTTTATCGTGGTGGATCATCCGTTGATCCAACACAAGGTCGCTATCATCCGCGACAAACGGACAAGTGTCAAAGAATTTCGGGAACTTGTGCAAGAAATTGCGGGACTTATGGTCTACGAGACAACACGGGACCTCCCACTTGAAGAAACCTGTGTCGAAACACCCCTTGAGCGAACCGTCGTTAAAACCCTCTCGGGGAAAAAACTTGCCGTGGTTCCAGTGCTCCGTGCGGGTTTGGGCATGGTGGACGGTATCCTTCGTCTCGTTCCCAACGCCAAAGTTGGGCATATCGGTCTTTACCGGGATCCCGAGACGCTGGAGCCCGTCGAGTATTACTGCAAGCTCCCGGGAGACATCCAGGAAAGGGATATTTACATCCTTGATCCCATGCTGGCCACCGGCGGGTCCGCCTCGGCCGCCATCGATCTCGTGAAACGCAAGGGGGCAAGGAAGATTTCTCTCGTCTGCCTCATTGCCGCACCCGAAGGAGTCGCAAAGGTGCGAGAGAGACATCCCGAGGTGGATATTTTTACGGCGGCCCTTGACAAACATCTCAACGATCACGGATACATCGTCCCAGGACTCGGCGACGCCGGAGATCGTCTTTTCGGAACGAAATAGCCGTTTTCATGGCACAGATGATCGTAAGGACCCTTTTTGCCGGCACCATTCTTTTCGGCTTGTTTTGGGGGATCGCATTTACCCCCATGACGATTCGACTGGCTGCCCGTTATCGAATCATCGATCGTCCTGGAGAGCGAAAGACCCACCCCGAGGATATTCCCCGGGGTGGAGGACTCGCTCTTTGGTCCGGACTGATGCTCTGGAACCTCCTTGCCTGGGGGAACGGTGCCATGTCCGTCCCTCTCGCAACCGGAGCGAGCCTTGTTTTCTTCGTAGGCTACATAGACGATATGCGTCCTTTGCCCCCGCTTTTTCGCCTCGCCCTTCATCTTATGGCCGCGTTTCTCGTTCTTCTCCCGCTTCCGCTTCCTTACGGAATACGCCTGCTCCTGCTCTTCTGGATAGCGGGATGCACAAGTGCCTTCAACCTCATCGACGGCATGAATGGCCTGTGTCTGACTCTCTCCATGAGCAGTTTCGCCATTGGAGCAGCCACTGGGTTCGGCAGTTTCTGGGGACTTCTCCTCGGTATTTCCGCGGGAATTCTCTTCTGGAATTTCCCCAAGGCAAAGACCTTCCTCGGTGATGGGGGAAGCACCCTCCTCGGGTTTCTCTGGAGTGCTCTCCTTGTTGAAGAGACAGGAGTGATTCTGCAGAGAATACCGTTTCACATGGTGGCGCTGCTCTTGCTCCTTTTGGGTGGGGTCCCTATACTCGACACATCCTACTCCATTGTGCGACGTATTTTGCACGGGCGCTCTCCCTTTTCTCCCGACAGGGGGCATCTTCACCACAGACTCCTCGACGCGGGACTCCATGGATGGGGCGTGTTGGCCATTCTCAACCTCTTGCACATCGCTCTTGTCGCCAGCGGAATCTACCTTCTCGGAGGAGGCCCTTCCTTGTGAAGCGGAGAAAAATCGTCTGTGTCGTCGTGGGAACACGGCCGGAAGCAATCAAAATGGCCCCGGTCGCACTCGCCTTGAAACATGATGAGACATTTCAGCTCCATTTACTCGCCACGGGGCAACATGCGGAAATGCTCCTTAACCCGCTCGCCTTCTTTGATCTCGTTCCAGACGATTATCTGGGAATCATGAAGGAGCGACAGAGTCTCGATCACGTCACGGCAACGGTCATCACCGGAGTGGGCGACGTACTGGATCGCCTTCGCCCCTCTCTTGTTCTTGTCCATGGAGATACGACCTCCACATTGAGCGCGACCCTCGCGGCGTTCTACAGAAAAATCCCCGTGGGACACGTGGAGGCGGGGCTCCGAAGTCGCGATCTCCAGAGCCCCTTTCCGGAAGAGATGAATCGACTCCTCACGGATCGACTCGCCACTTACTGGTTTGCACCAACCCCATTGGCGAGAGAAAATCTTCTCCACGAGGGCTGTGATGCCGAACGCATTTGGGTTACGGGCAACACTGTCATTGATGCGCTCCGTGTTGCCGTTTCACGAGTCGACGAACCATCGCTCGCTGAATTGCGGCGCATTCCTGCGACGTGCCGGCTTGTACTCGTCACCGCTCATCGGAGGGAATCCTGGGGAAAGGGACTTCGAGAGATCTGCACGGCCATACGCCACCTCACCGAGAAGATTCCGGAGCTCTGGTTTCTTGTTCCCATGCACAGAAACCCCGAGGTTCGTTCTGTCTTCGTGGAAGAGCTTGGTACATGTGACCGTGTTGCCCTCTGCGAACCACTGGAATATCCCGATTTCGTCTGGGCGATGAAACGGAGTGCTCTCATCCTCAGTGACAGCGGGGGTGTTCAGGAGGAGGCACCTTTTCTCAAAAAACCGGTGTTGGTGCTCCGCGAGGTGACGGAACGCCCGGAAGCGGTTCTTGAGGGAACGGCTCTTCTGGTGGGTACGGAATCTTCGCGCATCGTCCGCGAGAGTGTGCGCTTGCTCACGAACCCTCAAGAATACGCGAAACTTGCAGAAAAACGGCACAATCCCTTTGGAGATGGAAAAGCTTCGGAACGTATTCTAGAGGCACTTAAAAAAGCTTGACGACGATTTCACGGCATTCCGAACCACGCCGACATCGATGAGGAGGTTCATCGTGACCACACAACGGCAAAAAATGCTCATCAGAGGTGCCATTCCCCTGAGAGGTTCCATCTCGGCTCAGGGAGCAAAAAACGCAGCCCTTCCCATTATGGCGGCCTCGCTGCTCCTTTCCCGGGAACAATTGATCATCGATCGTATTCCCGATCTTCAGGACACTCGGACCATGGCAGATCTCCTGGGACACCTCGGAGCCCAGATCACCTTTGAGAAGGGGACAATGACCATAGCGGCTCCGGAAGAGCCCGACTGGGAGACGCCGGCACACCTCGTTCGGAAAATGCGAGCGTCTTCCCTGGCTCTCGGGCCCCTCCTCGCACGCTGCGGCAGAGCTGTTCTCCCCCTTCCAGGAGGATGTGCCATCGGAGGCAGACCGATTGACCTTCATCTCAAAGGACTGGCAAAAATGGGCGCCCAGATAGAGCTCGTCCATGGGTCTGTCCATGCAAAAGCCAAGGGACTCAGAGGGTGTCGTATTTATCTCGATTTCCCCTCCGTCGGGGCGACGGAGAACCTCATGATGGCAGCGGTCTTTGCTCGAGGGCAAACCATTTTGGAAAACGTGGCACGAGAACCTGAAATCACGAACCTCGCTGAGGTGCTTCGCGCCATGGGGGCAAGAATTGAAGGCGAGGGAACCGGCACGATACGGATCACGGGGGTGAAGGAACTCTCCGGAACACGCATCGCCGTCATCCCTGATCGCGTCGAGGCAAGTACCTATCTCCTCGCGGGAATCATGACCGGAGGTGAGATCACGGTCCATCAGGTCATTCCTCAACACATGGACGCTCTGCTCGCCAAACTCGAAGAAGCGGGGGCAGAAGTCTTCTGCACGGAAGAGACCGTTTCCGCCCGAGCCCCCCAGAGGTTGAGGGGTATCTCGGTGAAAACACTTCCTTTTCCAGGATTCCCGACGGACTTGCAGCCCCAGATGATGGCTCTTCTCTCCATTGCCGAGGGAAGTAGTATCGTTCAGGAAGGGATTTTCGAATCGCGCTTCCTTCATGTCCCGGAACTGCAGCGTATGGGAGCACATGTAGACGTCCAGGGAAATTCTGCGGTCGTCACCGGAGTTCCTGCCCTTCACGGAACGGATGTACGGGCCACGGATCTTCGCGCCGGAGCGGCTCTCATCCTGGCCGGGCTTTCCGCGTCCGACCAGACTGAGATGTTTGGCGTGGAACATGTGGCACGAGGATATGAAAAAATCGTCGAAAAGCTCAGTCATGTTGGAGCCCGGGTGGAAATAATTCCGTGTCCTGAGGAGGATGCCTGACTTCCCGAACGCTCCTGGCCTCGAAAGGAGGAACTGAAGTGGCTTGGTTGGAAAGACTCGTCCGGAAGGCTCTTGCCGATGTCGAACCCTACAGGCCCGGCAAACCCATCAGCGATGTACAACGGGAACTTGGACTGCGGGAAATCGTTCGCCTCTGTTCGAACGAAAACCCCTGGCCCATTCCGGAAGCCGTCAGCGCGGCCATCCAAAGCGCTGCGAAGGAAGTGAACAGATACCCGGATCCCGGAGCATACTACCTGAAACGCGCTTTGGCACGAAAGTGGGGCGTTTCACCTTCGGAGATCATTGTCGGAGCCGGAACGGAAGGCGTCGTCTACGCCCTCTTTCAGGCCATCATCGATGAGGGGGATCATGTCGTCCACTGTACTCCCACCTACCCCCTCCATATTCTCGCCGCGAAAGCCGCGGGGGCGACATGCGTGGCCGTTCCTCTCACGGACACCTTCACTCCCACTGCGGACATGATCACCGCCGCGTGCAGCGAGCGGACGAAAGCCGTGATCATATGCAATCCGAACAACCCGACGGGAACGATCATGTCTCGCAGCGAACTCTTGAGTTTGGCTGCACATCTGGAGGGCATGCAGACTCTCCTCGTGGTCGACGAGGCCTACGCCGAATATGTCATCGACCCTCGTTACGTCTCCGGCGTCGAGCTGTTCCGTCAGCTCGGCAACATCGTCATCCTCCGCACTTTTTCTAAAATTTACGGCCTTGCCGCATTGCGTATCGGCTATGGCATCGCTCCCAAGCCGGTGGTGGAATCCTTCAGCAAGGTCAAAAGATTCTTCGAAGTGAACAAGATCGCACAACACGCCGCCGTAGCGGCGCTGGAACAAACCGCATATATCGAAGAAATCCGTGACCGAACCCTCATGGAAAGGGAAAAAATGGTTTCCGTACTTTCCGATTTGGGCGTCAAGGTGTATCCGACGCACACGAACTTCCTGCTTCTCCGCGTGGAAGATGCGGATCTCGTGGCCGAAGATCTCCTCCGGGAAGGAATCATTGTCCGGCCGGGAAGCGACATGGGCATGAAGGGGTTCCTGAGGGTCAGCATCGGACTTNCCGAGGAAAACGAGCGGTTTGCCGCATCATTGCGAAAGGTGATGAAGCGCGCTGGAAGACGCTAACAGGGAGACAACGAGCACTGCGGACGTGCGAACGCTGCTCTCCCGCTTTTCCGTGACGGCTTTCGTCGGAGCTGCCGGTACGGGGAAAAGCCAGCGAGCACAACTTGTGGCACGGAATCGCAGGATTGACATCATCATTGATGATGGGCTTTTGATCCGCAAGGGCCAGATTGCCTGCGGGAAAAGCGCAAAGTCGGAACGGAATCAGGTTCGGGCTATTCGCCGTGCGCTTTTTCAATTTTCCGACCATCGACGGGAAGTACGCAATTTTCTCGTTGCAATGCGTCCATGTCGCATCATGCTCGTCGCCACCTCGGAGGAGATGGCGGTGCGCATCGCCCGGAAACTGGGCCTGCCGTTTCCCGACGAGATCGTGCATATTCAGGATGTCGCATCGGGAGAGGAGATAAGCCGGGCCAGAAAGGAACGGATGCAGAAAAAGCAGCATGTGATCCCCGTTTCCCATGTTCAGGTACGGAGAAACTTCGCCGGCAAACTGGTCGGAGGATTCAAGGTTTTCTGGCACAAGGACAGACATCAGGGTGAAAAAACGATCGTCAGGCCTCCCTTCAGTTTTCGGGGCGAACTGCATATCGAGAAAGAAGCCATAGCCCAGATTGCCACAAAAATCAGCGAACGGACGAAACAAGTAGTAAAAGTCCTTGATGTGCACGTGGGAGAAAGCGACGAAAAACTCGACATCAAGGTTCACGTGCGCCTTGCGGGGGGAAAGAGGAACTTCCTGGAAGTCGCACGCTTTCTGCAGCAACGGCTTTGGTCGACTATCCGGTATTTTTCCGGTATTGACGTGGGAAATGTTGACGTGAACGTTGACGAGGTGCAGCCATGACATCTTGGATAATCCTTTCGCCTTCCGAAAATGAACAGGAACAGAGAAAGGAAGAACTCTGGAGAGACCTGCAAGCCCAGGTGGCACAATGCACACGATGCCCCCTTGCTTCCACCAGGACCCGAACCGTTTTCGGCGAGGGGCCTCGGAATACCGCCATCCTTTTCATAGGCGAGGGACCGGGAGCTGACGAAGATGCGTCGGGAAAGCCTTTTGTGGGCAAGGCGGGACAACTGCTCACGAAAATTCTCGAAGCGGCGGGTATTCCACGACAGGACGTCTTCATCACCAACGTCGTGAAATGTCGCCCCCCCGGAAACAGGGTCCCCACCCTTGAGGAAACCTTCGCCTGTGACCGGTTCCTTCAGGCGCAGATCGCTCTCGTGAGTCCCCGCATTCTGATCTGCCTCGGCAACACGCCTACCAAGTGGATCCTCAAGACGAGCGAAGGAATCACGAAAACTCGTGGAAAATGGTTCAACTGGAAAGGCATTTCCGTCATGCCCATGTTTCACCCCAGTTATCTTCTGCGATATCAGTCGTCCACCGTAGGCAGCCCCAAACACCTGACATGGACGGACATCCAGGCCGTCAAGGAAAAATGGCTTGCCTTGGAAAAGGGAGGCGTAGCGGAAGATGCCTGAGGAAAATGTCTCCGTACCGAACCACGTGGCAATCATCATGGACGGAAACGGCAGGTGGGCAAAAAAACGCCATCTGCCCCGCGTCATGGGACACCATGAAGGTGTTCGCGCAGTGGAGCGGACTGTTCGGGCCGCCCGGGACGCTGGAGTCGCCCATATCTCTCTCTATGCGTTTTCCACGGAAAACTGGAGACGATCCCCCTCGGAAGTGGGGGGACTCATGGGACTCTTCCGGTATTATGTCTCCAGCAAGATCGACGCCCTCAAGGCGGAAGGGGCCAGGATCCGTTTCGCCGGCAACCTCGCCGGCCTTCCCGAAGACATACGACAACTCCTTCGGAAAGCGGAGGGAGAAACAGCCTCGTGTACCGCCATTGACATGGTGGTCTGCCTGAATTACGGAGGACGCCAGGAAATCCTGGAGGCAATCAATGCCTTTCTGGAAAACTGCTCCAGAGACACTCTCGCCGGTTCCGAACTGCCTTGCCTTACGGAAGAGTTGTTGCGGCGCTATTTTTATCTTCCCGACCTTCCCGATCCGGATCTTATCATTCGGACCAGCGGAGAACTGCGAATGAGTAATTTCTGGCTTTGGCAAGGCGCATACAGCGAACTGTATTTCTGTGACACCTTTTGGCCGGATTTCGGCGAAGAAGAACTCAACAAAGCTCTTCGAGCCTATGCGGAAAGAGAGCGCCGTTATGGCGGTGCCTAGTTCAAGAGCAAGCGATCTTTTCCCCCGCGCACTGAGTGGTTTTGCCGTTGTGCTTATCGTTTCCGCAGCCCTTTACCTTGGTGCATGGTGGTGGGCGGGTGTGGCTTCGTGCATTGCCCTCGTGTCCCTCTGGGAATTCTACGGAATGCTCGAACGGGAATTTCATGTCTCCCGTGGAATCGGCATTCTTGTCGGCATCGTGACGCTGGTCTTCACAGGATTGAGTTCGCCTCTCGAGTACTCGGTGGTCATTCTTCCTGCGGCGGTACTGCTCGTTTTGGCCATCGAGGTCCTGCGACGACAGCTCGTGGGGACAAGCAACGCCATCCGCAATGCAGGAGGTACGCTTGCAGGCGTTCTCTACATCGTCTATCCTTGGTCCTTTCTCATCGAGATGCGCACGCGCGAATGGGGACTTCTTCTCACCGGGGCGCTTTTGCTCTGTACCTGGAGTTGTGATGTCATGGCCTACCTTGTGGGCAATCGCTGGGGGAGACTCTTGCTCTGCGAGAAAGTGAGCCCCAAGAAGACCTGGGAAGGCGCCTTGGGAGGGCTTTGTGGAAGCCTGTTCACCGCGGGACTTCTTGCCTATCTTTCCGGGGTTCCGCCTCTGCCGTTGCTTTTCATCGGGTTGATCTGCGGTTTGGTGGGGCAACTCGGTGATCTGGCAGAATCAGTCCTGAAAAGGGAAACCGGCGTCAAAGACAGCGGATCCATCATTCCTGGGCACGGAGGTATGCTGGACAGATTCGACAGCATTCTTTTCAGCGCTTCCTGTGTGTACATGCTTTTCGAGGTGATCTGGAATTGACTGGGAATGCATTTTCCAAGGGGACAGCCGTCATCGGTGCAACAGGCACTGTAGGAAGGGCTGCTCTCTGGGTTTGTGAGACCTATGCGGATCGTTTTCCGGTCGTGGCACTTGCGGCGCAAAGCAACGCCGAGGCCATGGAGCAACTTGCCGTCAAGTTCCGACCAAAGCTCGCGGCACTCACCGAACCTGAAGCAGGTCGCCGGCTTTCCGAAAAACTTTTCGGAACGGGAGTTTCCGTGGCGAGCGGTAGCAACGCTCTCCTTGACGTGGTCCGACATCCCGAGGTGGAACATGTCGTGTTCGCCTCCTCGGGGACGAAGGCTATTCCGGCATTGCAGGAGACACTCCGTTTGAGAAAGGAAGTTTCCCTCGCAAACAAGGAAAGTATCGTCGTCGCAGGACCGTGGGTCATGCCCCTGATTGCTCATCCTCTGCAGCTCCGTCCGGTTGACAGCGAACATAACGCGGTCTGGCAGGCCCTTATGGGCGAGATGGAACAAGAGAGAGAAAAAACGGTGCTTTCAGCAAAAATCGATCGTGTTTATCTCACCGCGTCCGGAGGTCCTTTCCGTTCTTTTTCCTCGGAAGAACTCCGCCGGGTGACACCGGAAATGGCCCTGAAGCATCCCGTATGGACAATGGGATCGAAGATCACCATTGACAGCGCAACTCTCATGAACAAGGGAATCGAACTCCTTGAAGCCATGTCTCTGTTCGACCTTGATGCCACACAAGTATCTGCGTTGATTCATCCCGGATCCAAAGCCCACGCGCTTGTCCGTTTCCGAGACGGCTGCAGCAAAATGCTTCTCTCCGCACCGGATATGCGGATCCCAGCAGCCGTTGCAATGAGTTGGCCCGTCAGGCTTCCCCTGACGAAGGAAACGGCACTGCCGCATTTCGACATTGAAGACTCTTTCGAGCTGCGCTTCGAACCTCCCGACACGAAGCGCTTTCCCTGCCTCGCCCTCGCTCAGGAAACGGCGCGGCGTGGTGGGGCTTTCCCCGCTCTGCTCGTAGGAGCCGACGAGATCGCGGTGGAGGCCTTTCTTGCCCACCGCATCGCTTTTCCCGATATTGCCGACGTTGTTGAGCGCGTTCTCGACTCATGGAGCGACGGTACGCCGTCCTCCCTGGAGGACGCCCTGTCCGTCCTCCAGGAAGGGCGGCGACGGGCCGCGGCAGCAACCGGTCTTCCGATTGACCAAGGAGGTGCATACCCATGACGGTCCTTGCGTTTCTTTTCGTCATTGCGATCTGTGTGATCTCCCATGAATGGGGGCACTACATCACTGCACGACTTTTCGGCGTCCAGGTCCATGAGTTCGCCTTCGGAATGGGACCGGTATTGTTCGGTAGAAAACGATGGAACACCCTTTGGACCTTTCGCCTCTTTCCCGTCGGGGGTTTCGTCCGCCTCGCGGGTATGGGGGAGGAACGGGGCAACGAAGAGCTTCTTCCCGGGGGTGGATTTTTCGAGAAATCCGCGTGGCGCCGCTTCCTGATCCTCTCCGCCGGAGCGGCGCTGAATATTCTCCTCGCGGTGGGCATCACGGCATTTCTGCTCATGACCCGCGGTGTCATGGATTTGAAATCAACGACGATCGGCGAAATTATGACCGAATATCCTGCAGCAGAAGCAGGATTGCGACAAGGAGACACTATCCTCGCCGTGAACGATGAGCCCGCGACATCTTGGGAGCCCATGGCCAAGGCACTTCGGGAGGCAGGACACCACGGTACTGTGCGGATTCTCGTGGAGCGGGAGAGCGATCGTTTCACCGTGGAAACAACACTGCGCAAGGATCCCCAGTCCGGAGTCTTCCTTTTCGGCATTCGTCCCAGAATCATCACCTATCCGTTTTTCGAAGCCCTGGGACGCTCTTTCGGCTATATTTTTGAAATGAGTCGGGACATCCTGTCGGGTATTCTCTCATGGCTTTTTGGAAAGCAAAAGATGGACGTCACCGGCCCGGTCGGAATCGCCACGATGGCCGGTGAAGCGGTCAAGCAAGGTCTCTGGTCCTTTCTTTCCTTTCTCGCAGTGATCAATCTCAATCTCGGTATTTTGAACCTGCTTCCTTTTCCGGCTCTGGACGGAGGACGGTTGATCTTTCTGCTGGGAGAAATGCTTACGGGAAGGAAATTCCCGGAACGTTGGGAATACTATGTCCATCTCGCCGGCTTTGTCGTGCTTATCTCCCTGATCCTTCTGGTGACATGGAAGGATATCGTGACCCTTGCCGGTTCTCAATAAACGGAGGTATCCCATGCACACCGTGGTAATCGGAGGACTTACGATCGGAGGCGACGCTCCCGTTCGCGTGGAGAGCATGCTGAAAACACCGGTAGCGGACGTGGCTGGATGCCGAAAAGAGCTGGAGGCACTCCGAAAGGGCGGCTGTGAACTCGTCCGAGTCGCTTTCCCCACGAAGGAAGCGGCACCGATGTTGGAAACCCTCCTCCGTGATGCGACGCTTCCCCTCATGGCGGACATCCACTTTGACGCGGATCTGGCTCTGCGTGCGTTGGATATGGGGTGTCCTTCCGTACGCATCAATCCGGGCAACATGCCAAGGCGAGATATTGCCCGGATCACCGCCGCTGCAGTTGCGTCCAAGGCAGTGATCCGGATCGGCGCAAACAGCGGTTCTCTCAACAATAAACAGCTCGAAAGCGCCCAGGGAGACAGGGGCAGGGCACTTGTCGAGGCCGTGAAGGAACAGGCCCGCCTTCTCCTGGATCATGGATTCCAGGACATCATTCTCTCAGCGAAAAGCACATCCGTCCGAGAGACCGTTCTGGCCGACACACTCCTCGCGCAAACCTATCCCGACTTGCCGATGCATATCGGTGTGACGGAAGCCGGATCGGGCATGGATGGACTCGTTCGGAGTACCGCGGGGCTTTCCCTTCTCCTGGCTCAAGGAATAGGCGACACCTTGCGCGTCAGCCTTACCGGGCCGTCGATCGAGGAGGTGAGGGCAGGATTTTCCATTCTCCGGGCACTGGAGTTACGGATGTCCGGCGTGACTCTCATTTCCTGCCCCACCTGTGGGCGGAAACGGGTGGATGTGGCAGCGATCGTGGAAGGCCTTCGCAGGGAACTCGACACTTTCCCCGAGGGACTCACCTTGGCCGTCATGGGGTGCGAGGTCAACGGACCACGTGAGGCGAGCCATGCAGACCTAGGTATTGCCGGCGCACCGAAGGGAGTCATTCTCTTTCGCCGCGGAGAGAAGATCGCGGAGTGTTCTTCTCTGGACATTTCCCGTATTGTGGAGGAACTCAAGCAAGCTCTTGAAAAGTGAGAGGCGACGTTGCTCGGAGAATTTCCAGGAGGAACGGTTTGCAAAACACTTCCCTGGAGCAGATGGAAACTAAGGAGGAGCACGCATGGAAATCATGGAAAAACGCCCCATGGACATCTGGTTTACCGAATATTCCACGCCGAATCTGCGAATCGGCCTTCGAATCACGGAGATTCTCCGCAACAGCAAGACACCGTATCAGGAACTTCTCGTGGCGCAAACAAAACAGTATGGGCGTATGTTGGCGCTCGACGGGGCCATTCAGCTTACGGAAAAGGACGAGTTCACCTACCACGAGATGATGGCCCACATCCTTTTGTGCTCCCATCCCGCCCCTCGTCAGGTTCTTGTCGTGGGAGGCGGTGACGGCGGTATCGTTCGAGAGGTGATCCGCCACGAAATCGTCGAGAGGGTTGTTCTTTGTGACATCGATGAGGAAGTGATTCAGGCCGCCAGAGATTTTTTCCCAACGGTGAGCTGCGCTCTCGACCATCCGAAGGTACAGATCAAACCCATGGATGCCCTTCTCTTCATCAAGGAAAACAGCAACACCTTCGACATCATCATCGTTGACAGTACCGATCCGGTGGATTTCGCCGCAGGCCTTTTCGGGGAACCCTTTTTTCATGATGTTTTCTCGGCACTTCGACCGGACGGGATGATGATTATTCAAACCGAGTCCCCCTTCGTTGAACCCATCCTCGTCGGAGACAGCCGTCGCGCCATGGCAAAGGTGTTTCCAAAGAGCGCGGTCTGTTGGGGAGCAATGCCCACCTATCCGACGGGCATGTGGACATACACCATCGGCTCAAAATCTTACGACGTGCATCGCCCTCTGCGCAATGCACCGGAGGGAGTCAAGTACTACAGTTCGGCCGTGCACGAGGCAGCCTTTGTCCTTCCTCCGTTTCTGCAGAAGATGGTGGCGCTCGGGGAATAAAAAAACCGATTGGCAGACAGATCGAAATGTGCTATAACACACTTTGTAAACTGACGCGAAGATGGAGTTTATTTTGGGGAGGGACATTCGATGGAGAGCGAAAACCGCCCTTTTTTCGTCGACTCCGAAGTGGCACGTCTGAAGAGAGTGATGCTTCACAGGCCTGGCAAAGAACTCGAGCGGCTTACCATCAACAACAAGGATGATCTCCTCTTCGACGACATCCTCTGGGTTGAAGAGGCCCAGAAAGAACACGACGCGTTCGCAGAGATGCTGCGCGATGACGGCGTGGAGGTCGTCTATTTCAAGAATTGTCTCGCTCAAATTCTTCGCGACGAAGAAGTCCGTTCCGCACTCCTTGATGAAGTACTGGCTCTTGAAGCGCTGGATGTTCCCTTGAGTGAGGCGCTGAAACGTTTCCTTATGGAAATGCCCGGTTCAGATCTGGCGGAGATTCTCATCGCGGGAATCACAAAAAAGGAAACCCAAGCTCTTCTGGGAGATCTGAACAGCCTCGTCCTCCGTGTTGCAGATGTCAACGATTTCTTCATTCGCCCTCTCCCAAACCTTTATTTCCAGCGGGATCCCTATGTTTTCATCCGAGACGGCGTCATCATCAGTGTCATGACATTCAGCGCCCGTCGACGCGAACCACTTTACGCACGATACATCTTCGAGCACCATCCATACTTTAAAGGGATCACCATGATTTTCGGCGGTGAGACCACCGATACCTACCCATACAACATTGAGGGCGGGGATGTTCTGGTTCTTTCCGAGGATACCGTTGCCATCGGTCTGAGCCAGAGGACGAGCCCGGGGGCGGCACAAATCGTGGGCCGGCGCCTTGCTCAGCGGGTGGGTATCAAAAACGTCCTTGCCGTGGATATCCCCAAGGCCAGAGCCTATATGCACCTGGACACGGTGTTCACCATGGTCGATCAAGATGCCTTCACTATCTATCCAGGTATCCGCAACGTCCTTGGCGTCTGGAAACTTACTTACGATGCGGGAGGAAACCTTGCGGAAATCACTCGTTTCGACGATCTCGGAGAAGCACTGAAACGTACCTTGCACCTCGAGAATGTTCGCTTCATCGAAACCGGTGGAGGAGATCCCGTGGCTGCCGCGAGGGACCAGTGGAACGACGGCACCAATACGTTGTCTATCGCTCCAGGAAAAGTGGTGACGTACAGAAGAAACGTCGTCTCCAATCAGTGTCTCCGGGAACACGGTATCAAAGTTCTCGAAATCCGAGGTGCCGAACTCGGACGAGGTCGAGGTGGTCCTCGTTGCATGAGTATGCCTCTACTCCGAGAAGAATTGAAAAAATCCTGAGGTTCGCTTCCGTCCAGTGGGGAGTTCTCCCTTGGAACCAATACAAAAATGAGATCGAAAATAAGGAGGAGATGTCTCATGCCACAGAACCTGAAGGGGCGCAGTTTTTTGACGTTGAAAGACTTCACGTCCCAGGAGATCGCCTATCTGCTCACCCTTTCCGCAGACCTCAAGGCGAAGAAACGTGCGGGGATCCGTGGAGAATTGCTGAAGGGGAAAAACGTCGCTCTTATTTTTGAAAAACCCTCCACAAGAACGCGCTGCGCTTTCACCGTCGCCTGCATTGACGAGGGAGCACACCCCGAATACCTCGGGAAAAACGATATCCAGCTCGGACACAAGGAGGATGTAAAAGATACGGCACGGGTGCTGGGGCGCATGTTCGACGGAATCGAATTCCGCGGTTTCAAACAGTCCGTTGTGGAGGAACTTGCTGCCTTTGCGGGCGTCCCCGTGTGGAACGGCCTCACCGACAGATACCATCCCACCCAGATTCTTGCGGATTTCCTCACCCTTCAGGAAAACTTCGGCTGCCTGAAAGGACTCAAGCTCGTGTATTGCGGAGATGGGCGTAACAACATGGGGAATTCCCTCATGATCGGATCCGCGAAAATGGGGATACACTTCACGATTGCGGCACCGGAAAGCCTTTTCCCCGAGAAAGACCTCATTGAAGAATGTCGCGGCATTGCAGCCCAGACGGGAGCAGTGCTCGAATTCGAAACAAACGCGAAAAAAGCCGTCGCGGGCGCCCATGCACTGTATACAGACGTATGGGCCTCCATGGGCGAGGAGGACAAGCTCGCCGAGCGGAAAGCAATTCTCGGAAGCTACCAGATCAACGCGGAACTTATGACGGCAACGGGGAGAAATGATACGATCTTCCTCCATTGCCTCCCTGCAGTGAAGGGAAACGAGGTCACGGAGGATGTGTTCGAATCCGCGGCATCGAAGGTTTTCGACGAGGCGGAGAATCGGTTGCACACTATCAAAGCCGTTATGGTCGCAACCATCGGCAACATCTGAGGCCTCCAGAGCCTTCGGAACAAACCCTTGATCGATATGCACCCCGGGGGTATAATTCAACCCCGGGGTGCTGTTGTGGTCTCTCCTGGAACCTTCGGGGAAAAACCTTACGCGGTATCGACGTCGCCTGAAAAAGAGAGGTGAAGGTTCATGACCGAGCCTAGGAAATTTCGCTGTGCATCTTGTGGATATGTTTTCGAAGAGAGCACTTCCTCCACATCCAAATGCCCGCGCTGCCGAGAACGTGCGCTCATTCTCCTCGAAGGCGAGCGCACGAGAAAAAAACAACAGGCTGGTTCCTGTTCCAGCGGGTGAGGTATCTGACGAGGCGACCGTTGGTCGCTCGGATTTTTCTCGTCAAATCGAGACAAAAGAGGGGGACACGCTCGCAAGGGATTTAAGTCCAGCCGCCGCCTCAAGAAACGTCTTTACCTGCTTTACATCCCCCTTGAGAATGACGACCTCGAGACAGCGATCCTCATCCATGTGCACATGGGTGGTGCAGACGATAATGTCACCGAACTTATGCTGAAGGTGAGTGAGTTCGTGGGCTACGTCGTGGTTGTGGTGGTTGTAGATCACCGTGAAGGCACCGCACACGTTGCCAACGCCCTGCTCCCACTTTGCCTCGGTAACAAATGCACGAACCATCTGGCGAATGGCCTCTGACCTGTTGGGGTACCCCTTTCGGGCAACCCAGTCGTCCAGTTCGGTCAAAAGATCTTCCGTCATGGATACGCCGAATCGTACGGTCTGCTCCATTCTTCCGCTTCCCCTTTCGTCTCTTTTCCCCGATAATGGTGAGAGCAAGTCGTGCAGCAGTTTAAGCTTGCCTCTTGATGGACATTTCCCTCGAAGTATCAACTGCATCAAAGAGCTATCGAAGAAGAAGCTCGTTCTCTGTCTTGAAAAACACATTCGCTTCACAAGAAAATACATTCCGTTTTTTGTGTCTTTTCCTCCCGGTACAGCGCGAAGAGAGACGGAAACAGAATATGCAAACACCATGACGAGAGAAGGGGTGTGGCACAATGGGACAGGTACAAATAGTCGTGGAAGGCATGACCGCAAGTGGAAAATCCACTGCAGTACGTCTTCTCTCCGATGCGCTTGGCCTGGAAATCATGCAGGAACAGGCAAGAGACCACTTTGACCTCATGGGACGTTTCAGCAGAGACCGCCGCTGGGCTTTTCCCATGCAGCTCAATTTTCTCACGACGCGCTTTGCCCATTATCTGATCGCGTCGGAGAGTGAAAACGCCATTCTCGATCGCAGCATTTTCGGCGACAGGGTTTACGCCTCGCTGTACTTCAACCTCCGATTTTTCCCGGAGAGCCAATACCAAATGTACGTAAGTCTTTTCGATTTTCTTCTCAGCTATATCAAACTCCCCAAGCTCCTTGTCTTCACGAGATGCTCTTTCGACGAGATCATGCGCCGCCTCCGCTTGCGCAACGTGGCAAGCGAACTCGGAGCTGGAGAAGAGTATTGGAGCACACTTCACGAAAGTTATGAAAAACTGCTTCACTCCCTTGAAGAAAACTCCAAGATTCCTTCCCTGCTCGTGGTGGACAGCGAAAGAATGNACCTGGTGGAATCCGAGAAAGACAAGGAAGTTTTTCTCAACGATGTCAGAAAACGCTTGGGGCGCTGAAAAACCGAAGCACTCTCTTCAGCGCTACAAAGTTTTTCCCGATTTCAGGTGCCCAACAAAGCAAAGGGAAAAACAAAAAACCCTTGCACAAGACGAAACAGTCTGCCTGTAAAATCATTATGAAAGGTGTAACCTAACGGCATCTCCGAAATGAAAGAAGCGCTACACCGCTTTCACCATTCCTCCATCAGCAAGGATGGTCTGACCTGTAATATATGTGTTTGCTTCCGAACAGAGGAAAACAGCAAGGCGCGCATACTCTTCCGGGTCGCCGTGTCTTCCCAGGGGTATTTCCCTGCATGTGGCCGCATGGATTTCTTCGGGAGAAACACCGGCCCTTTTCGCCCGAACGCCGTCAAGATACTCGATCCGCTCCGTGGAGAACCGTCCCGGTCCAATGACGTTGACAAGGATTCCATCTTTGCCCACCTCTTGGGCAAGCGTTTTCGTGAGTCCGAGTACGCTCAGGCGAATGGAATTGGACAAAATCAGATTGTCAATGACCTGCTTCACGGAACTCGATGTAGAATTCACAATGCGTCCCCAGCGCTGTTTTCGCATGAACGGCAAGACCGCCCGTATTGTTCTCACGTAGCTCAGAAAATCGAGTTCGAACGCATGTTGCCATGCCGAATCGTCAAAAAGATCGAATCCTCCGGCAGGTGGCCCTCCTGCGTTGTTCACGAGCACATGGATCGTACCGTGAAGCCGCGTAGTTTCCTCAACAGTCCTTGCAATGTCTTCCGCATTGGTGACATCACACCGGATTGTGCACACTCTATTCCCCGTTGTTTCCTGTATTTCTTTTCCCGCCGCTTCCAATTTTGCCTCGTTCGTCGCACAAAGGACGACCTTGGCTCCCTCCAGAGCAAACTCCTTGGCTATCGCTTTTCCGAGACCAGAGCTCGATGCCATGGCAAGCACGACTTTTCCCCTCAATCCGAGTTCCATTGTTGCTCCACCTCCCATCGTGGCTCTCCCAGCGTGTCTTTCCTGGGCAACACATCTCTACGCTTGTACAGAACTCGCACCCGAAATGGACTCCTCTCCCCACGATGTCCGAAAGAACGAACACGATCTCGGTGTGGAGAAGGCAACCGAAAACTCCATATCAAGGGCGGCTTGAGAAAACTTTTCGGTACCTTTTCGTGAGCCGTTGCACTCCCGACAAGGAAGAGCAGAACTCTTCCCTGGTTCATTTTTCGAGGAAATATGGGAAAAGAGCCTCCGCAACACGAGGATCGTCGAGAAGCATCGTGAGGTTTCGAATCGCTCCTACCGGCCTGGCTTCAAGGATGCGGGCAACCCTTGCCTTTCCAAGACCCGGAAGAGCGGAAAGGCTGCTGCGCGAACAACGTTCAATATCAAGCGGATAGGGGACGGCAGTCAGTGAACGCCCCCCCCAATCGCAGACAGCCACATCAAGGATATCATCCGGTTTCACGTCGTCGCAGACGATCCCCACCAAAAACGGATAACTTCCTAGACTTCTACCGAATGCCACGTGGCCAAGACGCTCTTCGATCCTTACGTTTCGAAGTATCGTTCCCTGAGGTGCCACTCGCATGAGCATAAGAGGATCCACCTCGGTTCGCACCCATTCCTTCCATCTCCGAAAAGCCCTCTCGTGGATATGCGAGGGAGAGTGGCGGAGGAGTTCCGAGAGCTTGGTCCCGGGGAAAACCATGGCCCTGCGGATGTTGATGCGGCGCACCGCATAGGTACTGTCGAGAAGCCGTCGCAGGAAACGCTTATTGGGCTCAAGATCTTCATCTCTCTCTTCCGCAAGTCCCACGAGAAAATTCAGTCCCGGCAAAAGAGCGGGAAGCCCCCTGGGACGTTTTCGGTACCCTCCCGCTTCGTTGACGATACGCACGGCCAGGAGAGCGCCCTCTTCATCAACCTTGAGATTGTTCACCTGGCGAACTCTTTCGGAAAGGCTTTCCAATCCCAAGGAAAGGACATCGCCCTCGGTGTTGTTCGCTGCAATGGCGGCAATCGCTTCGGCGGCGGCATCAGGAAAGCTTACAATGGACGCGGGATTGGCATTGTCCGTGTGAAGGATTTCCAGGTCTGGGCAAACCCGCCGGAATTCCCCGTAGAGTGTCTGAAGCATTTCCGAAGATGGCCGCCTGCCGAAGGCGGTAAACGATCCGCCATAAGCAAGAATATTTGCACACCTACCGAACCGAAAGGCTTTCGCTCCCCATCGGTTGAGAGCCCTCGCCTCCTCGATGACATGTTCCAGAGGCCGCTCCTCGTAGGCAATTCCAGATCCTTCGGTACAGAAACTGCACCGTCCGTCACATCGGTCGCATCCTCTCGAAAGCTCCATTTCCACCATAACCCAGGGATAGGATGGGTGGCGGGGCAGAAGAGCCGCTCCGGCACATGCCCACGGGAACAGATTCTCGTAGCTTCTCGTAAGAGAGGGAGCGATTTCTCCTGTTCTCGCAAAATGGGCAATCGTGGCTTCCGGATCCCCCGTGCAAATGCAATCCACAGAAAGCTCTTGGAGCAATCGGGCGTTTTCGCCTCCCCTTAGAGCGTAACCCGCTTTGATGGGACCGCCAAGGAAGAGGATTCCCTCTCTCGGCAAGGCTGTCAATTGCCGGAGCATATGCAGCGAAAGAGGCGATCCTCCGCGGTAGCGCCCGGGGACCGTCATCCCGGAGATCACACAAACAGCGTCGGCGGAACGCCAGAGAGCCGGCCTGGCTTGTTCCCTCCATTGGTCGCAGGTGATGTATTCCACATCCCATCCTTCTTCGGCGAATGCGCCAAAGACATAACGTACGTAGGGAGAAATATAGGGAGGGACTCCGAAACAAGCAGGCTCATCTACATATCCGTCGAAAAGCAACGCCTGCGCCAAGGTACATCCCCCCTTCTCTCGCATATCATGAAGAGCCTTCCGATGTGCTACAATATGCCCCGTATCGAAATCGACCCCCTGCGGAGGTGGTAATCATCATGAGTACTGAACGTTTCCCCGATCTTTCACGACTCGAACGACACATCGTAGAATGGCTCCGCAGGACTGTCAACGACGCAAAGGCCCGCGGATGCGTCCTCGGTCTCAGCGGCGGCATCGATTCCGCCGTCGTTTCCGTGCTCTGTCAGCGAGCCTTCGGAGAGAACATGCTGACCGTGATTATGCCGTGCCACAGCGCGCCTGACGACGAGGCCGACGCGGTTCGCATGGTGGAGCTGTTCCGTTTTCCCTCGATCCGAGTGGATTTGGGCACCATCTATGATACCGTTTCTGGCAGCCTTTCCCAATACCTAGGGACACATTCTCCCGAACTTGCCCTGGCGAATATCAAGCCCAGGTTGCGCATGATCACTCTTTATTCACTTGCTCAGTCGAGGAACTATCTCGTCTGCGGCACGGGGAACAAGGCGGAACTTACAGTGGGGTACTTCACCAAGTATGGCGATGCCGGCGTCGATCTCCTTCCCATCGGCGACCTCCTCAAGGGCGATGTCCGCCGCCTCGCCGGTCACCTCGGTATTCCCGCTCAAATCATCGATAAGCCGCCTTCCGCAGGCCTGTGGTCGGGACAGACCGACGAGGGCGAAATGGGTGTTACTTATGAAGAACTCGATTCGTTTATCCTTTCCGGCAAAGGCAGTGAAAAAGTGCGCGCTTTCGTCAATGAGGCCAACACACGTTCGGAGCATAAACGAAAGGTTCCTCCTCTCTGCGATACCGCTGATCTGTAGTTTTTATTCATTTATATGACATGAGGTGAGGTCTATGTCAGGACATTCGAAATGGGCGAACATCAAACACCGGAAGGCCGCGCAGGATTCAAAGCGGGGAGCGCTCTTTCAGAAACTCGTCAAAGCCATCATCATCGCGGCCAAAGAGGGTGGTGGAGACCCGGGGGCCAACATGCGCCTGAAAGCAGCCATCGAACGAGCCAAGGCGGTTTCCGTCCCCGCCGAGAACATTGAACGCGCTATCAAGAGAGGCACCGGGGAGATTGAAGGTGCCATTTACGAGGAAGTCCTTTATGAAGCCTACGGTCCCGGAGGTATTGCCGTCATCGTTGAGGCCACAACGGACAACAAGAATCGGACCACTCCCGAGATCAGGGCACTCCTTACGCGGAACGGCGGTTCTCTCGGTGAAGCGGGGTGCGTGTCCTGGAACTTTTCCAGGCGCGGGGTCATCACCATTGAAGGGGGAGTGGACGAGGACGAACTGCTTCTCGCCGTTCTCGATGCGGGAGGCGAGGATCTGGCAAACGAAGGCGACACGTTCTCGGTGTACACCGATCCCTCGAAGGTACACGTCGTCGGGGAGACACTCAAAAAACAGGGCTATCCCGTAGCGAACGCAGAGTCTCAGCTTCTTCCCAAGACCACAGTCTCCGTGTCGGAAAAGAATATGGCGGCAAAAATTATGAAGCTTCTCGACGCACTCGAAGAACACGACGATGTACAGAATGTCGCCTGTAACGTGGATATCCCAGACGATGTCCTTGAATCCCTCGACGAGTGACCCGTGGGGGTTCGCTGTCTCGGCGTCGATCCAGGACTCGGAAGACTGGGTTTCGGCATAATTACCCAAGAGCGCTCCACCCTGAGGGTAGAACGTTTTGGTTGCATTGAGACACCTCCTCATTCGGCTCTTCCGGGACGTTTGTTGTTGTTGTACGAAGAATTGCGCAAGATTCTCGAAGAACACACGGTCCATTTGATTGCCGTGGAACAGCTCTTCTTCGGCCGCAATACCACGACTGCCGCGATGGTCTGGCAGGCCCGGGGAGTCGTGCTTCTCTCCGCTGCACAGACAGGCATTCCTACGGTGGAGCCCAAACCTTCGGAAGTGAAACTCGCCGTGTGCGGCAACGGGAATGCCGAGAAGAAACAGGTCCAGGGAATGGTGCAATATCTTCTCGGCCTCTCGGCTCCACCAAAACCCGATGATGCTGCGGATGCCTTGGCTGTGGCGATTGCCGGAATCGCCCTGTGGCGTTGGCACAGCGGAGAAACACCATTGCCGTAGGCGTTACAGGAAAATCACCGTTCAGCGAAGAAGCGGTGGTGCCGCAGAGTGCGAAGCCTCTCGCAGAAACAGCCTCTCTGGATGGCATCGGAGTCGGAGGAAACTATGCTGCAACATCTTCAGGGAATCGTTGATTCCATCGAAAACCAGCACATTGTTCTCGATGTGGGCGGTCTCGGTTTTGCACTTCTTTGTTCCAGAAGCGTTCTCGCCAAAGCGCAATGTGGCACGAACCTTCGCCTTTACACGTCCCTTTCCGTCGCCGAGGGAGGAATTCTCTCTCTTTTTGGTTTTTCTACCCTTGAGGAACGAAAACTTTTCGAAATGCTGACTTCCGTCAAAGGAATCGGCGGAAAAATGGCCATGGGACTTCTCGGCGCCCTTGAAATGGAGACCATTCTTCACTCCATTCTCACGGGATCGTCGACGTTGCTCGCATCCGCCCCGGGAATCGGGCGCAAGACCGCGGAACGTATCTGTTTCGAATTGCAGGAGAAGATCAAGAAGACGCCCTTGCTCTCCCAAACCACAGTTGTTCCCGAACTTTCCGGTCGATCCACCGCGGCGGCGGCTGTTCTTCAAGCTTTGGAATCTCTTGGCTTCTCTCCCGCCGAGGCTCGGGAAGGACTTCAAGAAGCGTCGAAAAAAACGGTTTCGCCAGATTCTGAGGAACAACTTCTCCAGGCGGCATTGCAGTCACTCACGCGAAGGAGGTGACGACTCGTATGTTTTCCGTCGAAGACCCCTCTCGTTCTGCACTCGAAGCGAAAAACATTCCCGATCGATCTTCAGCGGAAGAGGCACAACGTCTCGTCGCACCTCCACGGCAAACCGAAGAGGACGATTTCGTCCATCTCCGCCCCAAAATTTTGCGAGATTTCGTCGGACAGGAAGCGCTTCGACAGAAGTTGTCCATTTTCCTCACTGCCGCAAGGCAAAGAGGTGAACCGCTCGACCACGTCCTTTTCTACGGTCCCCCCGGCTTGGGGAAGACCACGCTGGCAGGCATCATCTCCCGGGAAATGGGTGGAGAATTACGCATCACAACCGGACCGGCGCTTGAGCGGGCAGGGGATTTGGCAGCGATTCTCTCCAATCTACAGCCGAAAGACGTTCTCTTTATCGACGAAATTCACAGACTCAGTCCGTCCGTGGAAGAAATTCTCTATTCCAGCATGGAGGATTTCGCCCTCGATATCGTGGTTGGAAAGGGACCTCTCGCACGTACCATACGTCTTCAACTTCCCCCTTTCACGCTTGTGGGCGCAACCACCCGTCTCGGCCTGCTCACCTCACCCCTCCGGAGCCGTTTCGGCATCGTCGAGCAACTTGATCTTTACACACCCGAGGAATTGGCCGCCATTGCCGTTCGTGCGGCCGGGACTTTCGGCATTGCCATCGACGAGAACGCCGCTTTGGAGATGGGGCGCCGCTCCCGGGGAACACCCCGGATCGCCCTACGCCTTCTCCGAAGGATCCGCGACGTTGCGGAGGTACGCGGTGCCTCGGCCATAGATCTTCAGGTGTCGAGGCTAGCCTTGGAAATGCTCGGTGTGGATGACCTTGGCCTCGATGAAGGAGATCGAAAGTTGCTGCGCGCTCTGGTCGAACTCTTCGGCGGAGGTCCTGTCGGCCTGACAACGCTTGCTGCCGCGCTCAATGAGGAAAGCCAAACCGTTGAGGACATCTACGAGCCTTTTCTGATCAGGAAAGGACTCTTGGAGCGTACTCCCCGCGGGAGAAAAGCGACGTCCAGCACCTTTGCCTACCTGGGGAAAAATCCACCAAGAGAGTTCGAACAGCTTTCCTTCGCCGCTACTCTTGAGGAGGAAGAGGGATAATTTTGAAAGGAAGGGGGAGACGATGTCTGTGAATACGTTTGGGAGATTTTTCCTCGTCGCGGGAGTTTTCCTGTTTTCTCTCGGCCTGCTCCTGCTTCTTTTCGAAAAATGTTCGATTCCCTTCGGAAAACTTCCGGGAGATTTCGTTTTTCAGCGAAAAAATATCACAATCGCATTTCCATTTATGACCATGCTCATCATAAGCCTCGCGCTCACTGTCGGGGTTAATATATTTTGGCGTTGGTTCCGTTAAAAATTATTTTCCACCGGAAAACAATGCTCTTTTCGTGCGTATCAAAATTTCATGATTTACTTGTTCTCAAAAAACATGATGCGGAGGTTTTTCATGATACAGACACATTGTACCTTCCGGAACGCGCTCCTTGCGGCTTTTTTTGTTTTTATCGTCGCCCTCGCTTCTTTCGCTGAAGGAGCGGAAAAAACGCTCACTATAGGTATCGCTCTGGACGTCACTCAAGGCACGCTGTCTTCCAGAAGCCCTTTCACCCTGACGGACAGAAGCGGAAAAAAGCTCAGTGTGCAACGTTCCGTGGTTTTTTCCATAACCAAACCGGGGACGATCCTCGTGGGAAAAACTCCCTTGGCTCTTCCCGTGAACATATCCGGCAAATCTCCATTGACGTTCGAGAAAACTGCGTACCGGGGTTCACTGCGTCTTGTCCCGAGCAAATCAGGCGTCAATGTCATCAACGTCATCGGAGTCGAAGACTATCTCCGAGGGGTTCTGAAAATGGAGGTCAATCCACAATGGCCCTTCGAGACACTCAAAGCTCAGGCGATCATTGCCCGAACCTACGCGTTGAAACATGCGGGGCGACATAGAGACCAAGGCTTCGATATTTGTGCGACACAACATTGTCAGGTCTACAGAGGCGTGAACGCCGAGGATCCTCGAAGTGACAAGGCCATTTCGGTGACGAAAGGCATGGTTCTCACCTACAGAGGTGAGCTTGCTTTGACTCCGTATCATTCCGACAGTGGCGGTGTCACTGCGGATGTTGCCAGTGTCTGGGGAGGAAATTACGAGTACCTTCGTGCGCGGGAGGAACCGTTCGCCTCCGGATCCCCCTATGCATCCTGGGAGAGCAGTTTCAGCGAGAGAGAGCTCACCGATGCCATAAGAAGCCTCGGCGTAAATGTGGGGAATATCGTTTCTCTTACCCCGGAAAACAAAGACCCCCGAGGAAGAGTACCTCGTTTGCTCGTACAGGGCACGACAGGCAGCGCATCTGTTTCGACACACCAGCTCCGCATGGCTCTCGGGCCGACCGTTCTTCGAAGTACCGTGTTCGAGATTTACGGCAGCTCCCGAGGAAGCGATGTGCCTTCGGTGTCCCCCCCCCTTCCCGCTCCTCCGCAGGCGAACCCGCCGACGGAAAGCGGTACAAACCGCTCCCTCGCCTCTGGAGAGGATCTGATTATCACTCTTACGCAAGAAGGGGCATTTTCCACGGAAGAGCTCATGGACATGCTCCTCCATCCGGAGAAAAGACAGGACTATGTCCAGAAAGCTCTCTCCAGGAACAAGCGCCCTTCCCTGCCGGTTGTTCCAGTACCTTCCGCACCGGTTACGCCTGGACAAGCGTTCCACTTCCGGGGTAAAGGATGGGGACACGGGGTAGGGCTCTCCCAATGGGGGGCGAAAAGCATGGCTGAAAAGGGATGGACCTGCGGGCAAATCCTCGATCACTACTATCCCGGAACCTCGATGAAGAAAGTGTATTGAAGCCCGAATGACGAAAGACGCCTCGACGAAATATGCGCCGCCTGCTCCGTCCCTTTTTGCGGCAGACTCCTACGAGTATGTCCTGCCCAAAGAGCAAATCGCCCAGAACCCCGTGGAACCAAGGGATCACTCGAAACTTCTCGTGTTACAACGGGGGGCCGAAAGGTGCGAACATCGTCATTTCTTCAACCTTCCCGAGTATCTTGAAGCGGGGGATCTTCTGGTGCTGAACAACACGAGGGTTCTCCCCGCACGGCTTCGGGGCGAAAAAATTCCCTCGGGAGCACATGTTGAAGTCCTTCTCCTTCGCCCCGTATGCGATGACTGGACATGTTGGGAGGCTCTCGTCCGCCCAGGCCGCAAGCTTCGAGAGGGGCACGAAGTCCGTCTTGTCGACGGAACGCTTCTTCATGTGGAGAAAGTCCTGGAAGAAGGCGTCAGGCTCATTCGTTTTCCACAGAACGTGAATGTGCGCGCAGTTCTCGACAGAGCGGGCGAAATTCCTCTTCCGCCTTATATCACGGACACCTCCGCGGAACGGGAGCGTTACCAGACGATCTATGCGGAAAAAGAAGGGTCCGTTGCCGCACCCACCGCGGGATTGCACTTTACACAGACATTACTTGAAACGCTCCATACAAAGGGAATCGAGACAGCATTCCTCACGCTCCATGTCGGACTAGGAACGTTTCGCCCCGTTTCCTCATCGGATATCCGGGAACATGCCATGCACAGGGAGTATTATTCCATACCACCCTCCACGGCAGACGCACTGAAACAAGTCCGCAACAAAGGAAAAAGAGTCATCGCAGTGGGAACGACCGTTGTTCGCTGTCTGGAAAGCGCTTCCGAAACGACCCTCTCTTGCGGAGGGGATGGGGATACGGACATTTTCATCTACCCAGGATTCCGTTTTCGTGTCATTGACGGCATGGTGACGAATTTTCACCTTCCCCGCAGTACGTTGCTCATGCTTGTCGCCGCGTTCGCTGGATACGAGAAGACATTGAACGCCTACGCGCTTGCCGTAGCCGAAAAGTACCGTTTTTTCTCTTTCGGAGACGCGATGCTCGTGCTCTAGCTTTTGAGGCAAGCACCGCTGCGTTGCCGCGCCCCTTCTTCCACGCGGAGACCAACAGAGAATCTCAAGCAGCCCCAAGGTTCGAAATCTTGCTACAATATCCTTGAAAGGATCTAACCCACTCCCGAGAGGAGGTTGTGTTGTGTGGATCTGGAGCGCCCTTGTTCCACACCCTCCCGTTCTCGTTCCTCAAGTGGGGCGGGGCAGGGAACGGGAGGCGATGAAGACGCTGGAGGGTATGGCTGGTGTGGCAGAACTCTCCGGCAGGAACGTCCCGAACGTGCTTTTCCTCCTCACCCCTCATCATGCGATGGAGAAGGGAATCACCATCATTCGCGGAAGATCCTTCCAGGGTGACCTGCGACGCTTTGGGGCCCCCGAAGCGGGGCTCTCTTTGACCGGGGAAACGATCCGAGCGGAAGAACTGTCTCGGACCCTTTCGACTGCCTTTCCCGTCACCGTGCTGGAAGGCGAACAGGTTGTGCTGGATCATGCAAGCCTGGTACCGCTCCTGTTTCTTTCGCGAACCTGGGGCCAGGTTCCGCCGCGTCTGATCCTTGCCAATCCCCTCGGATTGACCCTCCGAGAAGCCTTCGATGCGGGAAAGCTCCTGCGGAGCATGAGTTCTCCAGAAAAATGGGCCTTGGTGGCAAGTGGAGATCTTTCCCATTGTCTTTCCCCGGAGGCTCCCGGAGGATTCACCCCCCAAGGGGCAATCCATGATCAGGCGGCCCAAAACGCTCTTGAAATGTCCTCGCCTGCGCCGCTCTTCGCTCTTTCGACATCGCAGGTCGAACAGGCAGGCGAGTGTGGACTTCGTTCTTTGCTCGTCTTTCTGGGGCTTGCCCGCGGTGAACCCATACACACCCTGTCTTACGAAGCCCCTTTCGGCGTGGGATACTGTACAGCCTTCTGGCATGGAGAGGAGACACGAAAGGGGATGTGAGCATGAGCGTCTCCGGATATGAGGCACCGCACCCCTACGTTCGTCTGGCGCGAAAACAGATTGAAGCCTATGTGATGCACAAAAAGCTTCTTTCCGCGGAAGAGGCACTGCTTCTTTGCGAGGACTCCGCAATCTGGACCCCTGGACGAGCTTGCTTCGTCTCCATCAAAACGACGGAGGGACATCTGCGGGGATGTATTGGAACCATACTTCCAAGCCATTCCACTCTCGCGGACGAACTCCTCGCCAATGCCGTGGCTGCCGCCTCCAGGGATCCTCGTTTTCTTCCCCTGACTGAGGAAGAACTGCCGAATATCCACGTCTCCGTGGATATTCTTTCTCTCCCGGAACTGGTCCGGTCCGAAAGCGAACTGGACCCGAAGCGCTATGGTGTTATTGTGGAAAAAGGCAATTCTCGCGGCGTGCTGCTCCCAAACCTGGAGGGCGTGGAAAGCACTTCAGAGCAACTTGCCATCGCCTGCGCCAAGGCGGGCATCCGCACTCGCGAGGGAGCGACGCTGTATCGTTTCGTTGTCGAGCGATATCCCGAAAGAGACGTGTCCGATGAAAGAACCTGAGGAGGAGCGGAGGAACAAGTCCTTGTCGCACCGGAGCTGCCTTTGGTACAAGCGTGCCGGAGAGGACGTCCTGTGTCACCTGTGTCCCCATTCCTGCCGCATCTCTCCGGGTGGTGTCGGACGCTGCCTTGTCAGGAAAAACGACCCGTATCACGGTTTCGTCTCACTCAATGACGGACAAGCTGCGGCCATCGCGGTAGATCCTATGGAAAAGAAGCCCCTCTACCACTTTCACCCTGGCACACGCATTCTCTCCCTAGGGACCTGGGGATGTAACATGGGATGCTTTTTTTGCCAAAACTGGCCCCTCGCCACCGGTGCTCCCTCGGTGGAACTCGTTCCGATCGAGCCGCCAGATGTGGAGCAAATATTGCAGCGCCATTCCCTCCGATCCGTCGCTTTTACGTACAACGAACCCAGCGTCTGGTACGAATTCGTGCTACGTTGCGCACGCTATTTGAAGGAACGGGGATATTTTGTCGTGCTCGTCACGAACGGTATGATGTGTCCCGCTCCCCTCAGAACACTTCTTCCTTACATTGATGCCGCCAATGTGGACGTAAAGGCCTTTTCCGAAGAGCATTACACATTTCTGGGCGGCAACCTCAAAACCGTTCTCTCTTTCGTGGAAACGCTTTTTTCCGGAGGTGTCCATGTGGAGCTGACGCATCTCCTCGTTCCGGGATTCAACGACTCGGAAGAAGAGTTCAAATCCCTTCTCCGCTGGGTCGCCGGTCTCTCGCCTTCGATCCCTCTCCACGTGAGCCGCTCTTTTCCACAGCACCGCTGGCCGGGCCCCTCTCCCTCCCTCGAACAGATGCAATCGAGGGAAAAACTTGCAAAATCCCACCTCTTCTACGTCTATCTCGGCAACGTTGCCGCAAGGACAACAACCATCTGCCGTCACTGCGGACATGACATTCTCACAAGAGAGTGCTATAATATAAAACTGATGGAATTAGATGCATTAGGAAAGTGCCGCTTTTGCGGAGGAAGCAATTTTTTCCGCCTACCAGGTTCCGTCTGAGCGAAAAAGTTTTTCCGAAGACGGATGCGTGCGGGGTTTTGTCTGCACTTACGACAAAGAAGGAAAACTTCGAAAAGTATAGCAGAAGAAGACAAACCGCGTGAGGGCTCATTCACCTACATCGAAGAAGAAAAAGAGGGGGACGGAAAAAATGAGCATGCAGAGCATCGAACTGAACGGTCACTCCCTGACCCTGCAGGATGTCGTCCGCGTTTCCAGGGAGGATTTCCCCGTGTCGCTCGATCCCGCCGCTGTGGCCTTCGTGGAGCGAGGTGCGAACATGGTCGCCTCCTGGGTTCGTGACGGCAGGGTCATCTACGGAATCACCACGGGTTTCGGCGATCTCGCTTCCGTGGTCATCCCCCAGGAAAAAAGCGAACTGCTTCAGCACAACCTGCTTGTCAGCCATGCCTGTGGTGTAGGAGAACCCTTTCCCGAGGATGTGGTCCGAGCGATCATGCTTCTGCGGATCAACACATTGATCCGCGGCTTTTCCGGCATCAGCCTCCCCACGCTTACTCTCCTGCTGAACATGCTCAACCTCGGCATTCATCCGATCATTCCCTGTCAAGGCTCCGTCGGAGCCAGCGGAGATCTTTGTCCTCTTTCACATCTCGCCATAGCGCTCCTCGGTCTGGGAGAGGCCATGTACAAGGGAAAACGCCTCCCCGTCGCCGATGCATTCGCTCAGACAGGACTGGAAGCTGTGGCACTCAAGCCCAAGGAAGGACTCGCTCTCAACAATGGAACGACAGTGCTGACCGCAGTGGGCGCGCTGACGGTGTATGATGCACTCCACGCGGCGAAGGTCGCGGACATTGCCGCGGCACTTTCGCTTGAAGCACTCCGAGGAGTTCCCTACGCGTTTGACCCCCGCACACACGAATTGCGTCCTCACATCGGCCAGAGACAGGTCGCGTCGAACATGCGCCGTCTCATCGAAGCCAGTGAAATCATCGAGAAATACAAACATGACCGGGTCCAGGACGCCTATTCCCTGCGCTGCGTCCCCCAAGTCCACGGCGCGAGTCGGGATGCGGTAGAGTATGTACGCCAGAAGATCGCGGTGGAGATCAACTCCGTGACGGACAACCCCCTCATCTTCCCCGCCGAGGAAGAAGCCATCAGCGGGGGTAATTTCCATGGCCAACCCATCGCTATCGCCATGGATTTCTTCGGTATCGCCGCGGCGGAACTGGCAAGTATTTCCGAGAGACGAGTGGCTCGCCTGGTGGACGCGAAGCTCTCCGGACTTCCCCCGTTTCTCGTGGGCAACAGCGGCCTGAACAGCGGGTTCATGATCCCGCAATATGTCTGCGCCGCACTCGTGTCCGAAAACAAGGTCCTCGCTCACCCCTCTTCCGTGGACAGTATTCCCACGTCTGCAAACCAGGAAGATCATGTCTCCATGGGGATGTATTCTTCCAGAAAGGGAAGAGCAATCCTTGAAAACACCGAGAAAGTCCTTGCTGTGGAACTTCTCTGTGCTGCCCAGGGGGTTGAGTTTCACAAACCTCTTCAGCCAGGAAAAGGAACTCGTGCCGCTCGCCGCCTGATTCGAGAACACGTGCCCTTCGTTCAAGAGGACTGCTTTCTCCAACCCCTCATTGAAGACGTGCTCCATCTGGTTCGAAGTGGAGAACTGGTACAGTGCGTGGAGGAGGAAATCGGCCATCTCTCGTGACGGGGAATTCTGAAAAGACACGATGGTGCACATGTTTCATCCCTGCCCCTTTCGCATGCGGCAACGTTTTTACACGTAAACCGCAGGGAACAGGATGATTTTTGAACAACGAACGGCGTATTTCTTGGAGGAGAGACTACAACAAATATGGCACGCAGACTGGTCGAGTGTGTTCCGAACTACAGTGAGGGACGACGTCCGGAGATCATTGAGGCATTGGTTGCACTCTTTAAAAAAACGAAGGGTGTTTATCTGTTCGACTACAGAGCCGACGAAGACCACAATCGCCTCGTCGTGAGCTTGGTGGGTGAACCGGAACCGATGGAGGACGCACTGCTCGAGGCCGCCAGGGTCGCGATGGAGAATATCGGACATGGAGCATCACCAAGGCGGCCATCCCCGTATCGGCGCAGTGGATGTCATTCCCTTCACACCTCTGAAGAACGTGAGCATGGAAGAATGCGTGCTCCTTGCGCATGCCTTCGGGGAGCGCTATTGGCAGGAGACGGGCATTCCCGTGTATTTCTACGAAGAAGCGGCCCTGCGCCCGGAGAGAAAGCGCCTCGAAGTCATCAGAAAGGGACAGTACGAAACACTCAAGCTGGAAGTCCTCTCGAATCCCGAACGGCTTCCGGACAAGGGAAGTGCGGCACTCCATCCCACTGCCGGAGCCACCGTGATCGGAGCACGCAACTTTCTCGTCGCGTTCAACGTCAACCTTGGAACAACGGATGTCTCCATCGCGAAAGAAATTGCCAAAGCCGTTCGTGCTTCCAGCGGAGGTTTCTGTCATGTGAAAGGCATCGGACTCGCCCTTGAGGACCGGGGACTTGTTCAGGTGAGCATGAACTCGTTGACCACCGAAAGAACGCCCTCTACCGCGTGCTGGAGACCATTCGGATGGAAGCCCGCCGCTGGGGCGTCTCGGTGGTGGAGACAGAACTCTACGGTATGGTTCCCGCCGAGGCTCTTCTCGACAGTGCCGCCTATTATCTTCAAGCCGCCGGATTCGACCCACGACAGGTGATCGAACTTCGCCTCCTGGAGATGATGGAGGAGGAACAGGCATGACCGTGAAGCTTTTCCACAACGCCCGAATCTGGACAGCCTCCGACAGGGGAACTCCTCTGCGCGGAACAGAACAGGGAAACGTGACCGTCTGGGAACGTGGGGCTCTTCTGATTCAAGACGGGAACATCGCCTGCGTCGGAGAGGAGATTTCCGTTCGAAAAGCACTGGAGGAGCTTCTCGCCGCAAAAGACGATTCCGTTCCGTTTCAGGAAATCGACTGCGCCGGGCGCTGTCTTGTCCCTGGATTTGTGGATCCACACACCCACATGTGCTTTATCGAGCCACGTGAAGAGGAGTTTGCGCTCCGCCTCGACGGCACACCGTACCTGGAAATTCTTCGCCGTGGGGGCGGCATCCTTTCTTCCGTCAGATCCGTCGAGGCGGCGGGAGAAGAGCTGCTCTACGAAAGAACCCGGGCTACCGTCCTGCGCGCTCTTTCCTTCGGGACGACCACGGTGGAAATCAAAAGCGGCTATGGCCTGGACACGGAGACGGAACTCAAGATGCTCCGCGTCATCGACAGGATCCGGCGCACCACACCTCTCGACGTGGCTCCCACATTTATGGGAGCCCATGCCGTTCCACCTCGCTTTCGGAACGAGCCGGAAAAATACGTGGAACTGCTCGTGGAAGAAATGTTGCCCGCCGTGCGGGCACAAGGCGTGGCTCTTTTCTGTGACGTTTTCTGTGAAGAGGGCGTCTTCTCGGTCGATCAAAGCCGGCGAATTCTCAAGGCAGCCCGAAACTGCGGCCTCGGGCTCAAGATTCATGCCGACGAGGTCCACGATCTGGGAGGAGCCGGTCTCGCTGCGGAGCTTCGAACACTCTCGGCGGAGCATCTCCTCGCGGCAAGCGAAGACAACCTCCGCAAAATGGCCGAGAAGAATATATTGGGCATTCTTCTTCCCGCAACAGCCTACAGCCTCCGCAAGCCCTACGCTCCCGCGCGGAAGATGATCGAACTGGGCGTCCCTCTTGCCATCGCCACGGACTGTAATCCAAGATCGTGCTACACTGAATCCATGCCCTTCATCTTCGGTCTGGCGGTAATGCAAATGGGACTCTCCGTCGCGGAAGCGTTCGTCGCCTCCACGTTGAATGCCGCGTATGGAGTCGGACTATCCTCTGTTGTAGGCAGTCTCGATCGAGGAAAACGTGCGGATTTCCTTCTCCTGGCAGGGAAAAGCCCCGCGCTGTTTGCCTATCATGCCGGCGTTTCCCCCGTGGAAGAGGTTTACAAAGCCGGAGAAAAAGTCGTCTGACAAAACCCTCGGACAGGAAACGGGCAGCTCTTTTGTGGGAAAATACTATGGGTTTCTCAAGTCTGAAAGGGGATGAACACCAGTGAACGCCGCAGACATGGCTCTTTCCGTGTTCTTCGACGAGCTTGCGTCCGATTCTCCCGCACCCGGCGGAGGAACGGTCGCCGCTTTGGGTGCTGCCGCCGCAGCCGGGCTTGTTTCCATGGTTGCCCGCTTGACCCTCGGCAAGGAAAAATTTCGAGACCATTGGAAAGAAATGGAGACAATCGCAGAAAAAAGCGATGTATTGCGCTCTCGCTTTCTTCGACTCATGAAAGAGGACGCCGACGCGTTCAACGAATTTATGGCGGCTATGAAACTCCCGAAGGAAACGGAAGAGCAGAAAAAAACAAGAGCGGATGCCATGCAGGACGCGCTGTTACAAGCTGCGGAAGTCCCCCTTGAGACGCTTCGCCTCTGCGCCGACATCGCACTCCTTGCCTCCGCGACAGCAGAACGCGGCAACCCGAACGCATTGACGGACGCAGGTGCCGCTGCTGCGTTCGCCCTTTCCGCCGCACAAACCGCAGCCTACAATGTACGCATCAACACAAAAGCCATCCGGGACCAACTTCAGGTTGCCCGCCTCGAAAAAGAAACGAAACAACACCTTCAGGCGGTTCGAAAGTTTGCGCTCCAAACGACCGATTTCGTCGAAGCGCAGCTTTCCTGAGAAGAGAGACTTCCCATGACCCTCGAACTTCGCGGTAAACCACTGGCGGACGCATTGAAGAACTGGTGTGCCGAGAAAATCATCGACCTGGAGAGCGCGCGAAAAGCACCTCCAGGACTTGCGATTGTCCAGGTGGGAAATGACGCCGGATCGGAGGCCTATCTCCAGCAGAAAGTGAAGAACGGAGAGAAATTGGGCATGTCGGTACGCATCTTCCCTTTTCCGGCTACAACCGAAAAGGGGAAAGTCCTGGAATGCTTGCGCCTCCTCAATGCAGACCCTGAAATAGACGGCGTTTTTATTGAACATCCTCTTCCCGGAGGATGGGAAATATGTTTACGTAGTGCACTGCTCCCGGAAAAAGATGTGGAGGGGCTCCATCCTCTGAACCTGGGGAGACTCTATCTTGGTGAAAAGGGATTTCCCGTCCCCTGCACCGCCGAGGCAGTGATACGGCTGCTCGAATGGTATGCGCTGGATCGTCTCGACGGTCTTTCTGCGGTAGTGATGGGGCGGAGCGTTTCCGTAGGAAGAGCGCTGGCGCTTCTCCTCCTGGAAAAAAACGCCACCGTGACGGTGGTACACAGTCGAAGTAGAAACCCCGCAATGTTCCTCGAATGTGCTGATGTCGTCGTCACCGCTATCGGGAAAGCGCACGTCATCGATGCGATACAGATGAAGCCCGAGAGCGTTCTCGTAGACGTAGGCACGAACGTGACACCCGAGGGAACTTTGGTCGGAGACGCGAAGACGGCATCCTCGTCCCATTTGAAAGCATTCTCTCCCGTGCCCGGAGGCATCGGTCCTGTCACGGTGAGCATCCTCCTCGCCAACGTCGTGCGAAACGCACTGTTACGCGCAGAGGCTTCCACTCCACGCTCTCGTTACGGGGCGACGCATATCCCTTCTACACACGAGCTTGGGTGCAGCAACACACACAACAGGAACCCATGAGACAAAAAAAAGCGCCTCTCGAAAAGCGCGTCCTGAGAAGCACCGTCTTCTTGTTTCTTCTGTTCGAAATCCTCTCCGGCAACGCCTTTGCCGCAGGCCGACAGGAAGTTTGGGCGACGACACCGTTGCTTTCCCTCATGGTTCGCTTTCTCGGAGGAATCCATATCTCCGTCCATGCGCTTTCTCGCTACGACGACCACGGGCGACTTGTTCGCGTGAAAACCAACGTTCCTGCAGACGCTCGCGTAGTGGCGCTGGACGGCACGGAGGCAGTGGAGTTCGGCCTCTCCGAGGGATATCGTTCCGTTCCCCTCTTCGAGCGAATGCCCTTTCTCCGAAAAGAGGGTGATGCATTCTTTCTTGATCCGGCCACGATGCCCGCTCTCGGACAACGGGTGCTCATCTCTCTCTCCACTTTCGACGCTGCAAATTATCTCTATTACCAAAGGCGCCTCGCGGAATTCCAGTCACGCCTGGAAAGTACCGTAGGCGTTGGAAGACAACTCCTCGGCGAGACGGCGATCCTCGATCTGACCTCCATCTTCCCATTTTGGATCGATGCAGCAGTACAACGCCACATTCGCCCTCCGGTAAACGTGATAACTCTCTGGCAGAAAGAGGAGAACCTCGATGTCCTTGAAAAAACCGTTGCAGAAGCGGAAAAAGGGGGCTGGATCATTCTCTATGACCCTCTGACCCCACTGGTGGTGAAAGAACGTCTGCTGCGTTCCCCTAACGCGCTCTCCCTTGCCCTGCCCGATGTGGACCTGGTCGAGGATCTCTTCCTTTTTCTCTATGACCAGTATTTGGCTGTGTGGAATTTTTCGAGACAGCGCTTAACAGGGACTCGCTGAGAAAACCGATGAGAGAAAAGTTCCCCTTGGTTTCCGAGGAAGGGGTTTTCCCGGGAAGAAGACGAACACACCGGCAATCACTCCTGTGACGGACGGCGTGTTCGTCCAACCCGGGCGGGTGGGTCGTTATACAAGCTCGATGCGGCCCGTCCCTTCGGTGAAACGACCTATCCGGCGAGCTTCGTTGAACCCTTCCTGATGAAGCGAGGCAAGCAAAGAAGGAGCCTCCGTCTCCGGAACAGCGAGGAGCAGCCCTCCAGACGTCTGGGGGTCGAAAAGGACATCGCTTTCATAAGCAGCGATGTTCCCACGGTTTTGAACTCTTGAACCATAGAGTTCCCTGTTTCTGTACGCTCCTGCCGGAACCAGCCCGAGTTCGGTCTTTTCCTTTGCACCGGTCAAAAAGGGCAATTCCGAAAAGAGCACTTCCACATCCAACTTTTCTCCCAACATATCCAACAAATGTCCTGCCAATCCGAAACCTGTCACGTCCGTGCACGCAACGACAGCTCCGAGCTGCTCCGGCGGGAGGCATGCGGGAAGGTTGTTCAGCGTTCGCATACATGTCACCGCCGCGTCGATCTCTTCTGCTTCGGCCATACCGGCTTTGATTGCCGTGACAAGAATACCCGTTCCCAACGCCTTCGTGAGGAGTAATGCATCGCCCGGCCGTGCGCCGTTCACCCTCCAGAGTCTCTTCGCATCGACATCCCCAAACACCACAAGGCCGTATTTCGGCTCTTCATCTTCGACACTGTGTCCTCCTGCGAGAACAGCACCTGCCTCGTCGACTTTTTTCTGTCCCCCTCGAAGAACAAGGGCAAGCTCCTCAAGCGGCCTGCAATGCACAGGATAGGCAACAACATTGAGTGCCACCCGAGGCACACCCCCCATGGCGAACACGTCGCTGAGGGCATTAGCCGCCGCGATTTCACCCCAGACCTCCGGATCGTCCACTACGGGAGTGATGAAATCCACCGTGAGAATGCCTATGCGGCCGTTGCCCAGATCCCAGAGGGCCGCATCCTCACCGTGATCCCAACCGGAAAGAAGCCGTTCATGCTCCGGCTTCCTCAAGCCGCCAAGAATCAAGGACAGGTCCGCCGGACCTATCTTGGCTGCTCACCCGCTTGTCCTGGCAAGTTCAGAAAGCCGCACGAGTCTCACCTCCCTTCAGGCAAGGAAACATCGCCCCCGCGACGAAGGTGCACCACGTCCGCTGCGGGAAAGAAACGCCTTCCCTGCGGTGTATCGACCACGAGCGTCCCCTCGCTGGTCACATCCATCGCCGTTCCCTGAACGACCTCGTCTCCGGTGAGGACACTGATGGTGGAGCCGATGGTCTCGCATTTCTCCCGATAGGCTTCGACCAGCCCCAGAGCGCCCCCCGGTTCATACAGATGTTGGAGTTCTCCATAAAAGCGGCGAACTATCGCTGCGGCAAGCGCGTTTTTCGGTATGTTCCGCCCCGTCGCTTCCTGAAGCGATGTCACGCGCTGTCGCAAGTCTTCCGGCAGATGCTCGGAGGAAAGAGAAAGATTGATGCCCAGGCCGATCACTGCATAATGTACTCTGTCAGGCTCAATAGCGGCTTCGCAGAGAATGCCGCAAAGCTTACGCCCTCGCCACAGCACATCGTTCGGCCATTTCAATGTGGCGGATACGTCCAAAAGCTCTTCGAGCGTGTCCCTGACAGCAAGTCCCGTTGCAAGACTCAGAAGTTGCAGCTCGTTCATGCGCAACGACGGCCGTAAAAGAAAGGAAAAATAAAGGCCTTTTCCGTGAGGTGATTCCCAGCTTCTGCCCCGTCGTCCACGCCCTTGGGTTTGTTCGTCGGCGAAAACGAGAAGTCCCTGTTCCGCCCCGTCACGAGCGAATTCCTTCACGACGAATTGTGTTGAAGCAGTGCGTTCAAATGCCAGGGTCGGGTGCCCGAAAGGGATGTCACCCAAAAGACTTTCGATCCAGGAAGGACTGATTCGGGTTTCTCCAGCACTTTGGAAGCGATATCCTCTTTGGGGGAGTGACTCCACGGGAAACCCCTCTTCCCGAAGTCCCTCCACGGCTTTGGACACGGCCTGACGGCTCACATTCACGTATCCGCACAACTCGGCTCCCGAAACAATCGTATCGGGACGCCGGAGCAGGTATTCCACGAGAGCTCTTTTCGTCGAATTCGTCCGCAGCAACGACATCTCTCCCGTTTCTTGGTCTCGCGACGATGATATAATGAAAAACAAGAGATCACAATGCACCTCTAGGAGGAAGGATAATGGCCATCATCTCCACCACTACGATTTTGGAGGAACTGCGATCGTTGTTACGCGATCTGCAGGACAGTCTTTGACCTGCCTGCATTGAACGAACGCATTGAGCGTCTTCTCGCGAAGACCGCCGAACCGAATTTTTGGAGTACTGCCGACGCTCACGTGACGAGTCGCGAATTGGCTCGTCTCCAGGATAAAAAAGCACAATTCGAAACTCTCGCTTCCGAAGCGGAAGAACTTGATTTTCTTGCGTCCCTGGTCGCCGAAACGCCGGATCCGGAGTTGGAGGCGGAATTCTACACTCGCTCGGCTGCACTGAGGCAAAACGCCGAACGGGAGCAGCTCCAATTGCTCATGAACGACGAATACGACGAAAGCAACGCTCTCGTCAGTGTACACCCCGGTGCGGGAGGTTTGGATTCCCAGGATTGGGCGGAGATTCTTTACCGGATGTATCTGCGGTGGGGAGAAGCTCAGGGATTTTCCCTCAAAATCCTCGAACTCCTCCAGGACATGGAGGCCGGCATCAAAAGCGTCACGTTGATGGTCAAGGGGCGCTACGCTTACGGCTATCTGAAGGCGGAAAGAGGAGTGCATCGGCTGGTACGCATTTCTCCCTTCGACGCGGCAAAGCGGAGACACACGAGTTTTGCCTCTGTCGATGTTTCTCCTGAACTCCCGGAGGATGTGGAGATCGATATCCGACCGGAAGACCTGAAGCTCGACACATTCAGAGCCAGTGGTGCCGGGGGCCAGTACGTGAATATGACCGACTCGGCGGTCCGTATCACACATCTTCCGACGGGTATTGTCGTCAGCTGTCAGGACGAACGATCACAGCACATGAATCGTGCTGTGGCCATGCAGATCCTCAAATCGCGATTGTTTGAAATGCAACTCCGGGAGCGTCAGGAGAAACTTGAGGCTCTCCAGGGAGAGAAGAAAGACATCGAGTGGGGAAGTCAGATCCGCTCCTATGTGCTTCATCCGTACACTTTGGTCAAAGACCACCGAACCAGTCATGAAACAGGAAATGTGCAGGCCGTCCTGGACGGCGATATTCAGGATTTCATCATGGCCTACCTGCGCTGGAAAAAAACGCGATGATCTACGGTGATCCCTGGGGCACCAAAAGTGTCCGGTCCGAAATTTCTCCGTTTGGAGGAAACGGACGGGGATACCGTTGTTATCCGCAGAAACAAGGAAATAGCACATTAACGACAGAAAGGAGTATCTCATGACCTTCAGAAAGATGCTCCGGAGACTAGTTTTGTTTATGATCCCTCTCATGGCGGTACTGACGGCGGAAGGCGTTCTTTCCTTGCCGGTTTCGGCCTCTCCGCCCGCTTTTGACGCGGGAATATCCACACTTGCGATCACCTCGGTGAAACCTGGCATGAAAGGGATCGCCCGTACGGTTCTCCAGGGAAGGGAGGTCGTCGCGTTTCCCCTGGAGATCCTGAGCGTAATCGAACGCAAGGGAACTCCGCGACATCTCATTCTTGTCCGTGCGTCAGGCCCTTTGATGGAAAGAACGGGAGGCATCGCTGCAGGAATGAGCGGAAGCCCCGTTTTCGTGGAGGGCAAACTCGTCGGTGCCATCGGGTATGGCTGGGATTTCAGCGATCATCGGCTTGGTCTTGTCACACCGATCGAAGACATGGCTTCCGTGTGGGACTGGCCGGAGCGTCTTCCGCCTTTTTCACGGCCGTTACCGCAAGGGATTACTCTTTTCGCCTCCGAAGACAAAGCGCCCGAAGAAAACGTCTCTCCGAATCCGGAACAAGAAGAACCTGGCGAAAATGAAAACAGCAACGACGTGGATTCGACGGCGGAGGAACACGCAGATCGGGAGGACGCACCTCTTTCGTTCTCCTTTGGCGCGAAAGATCCCATCCTTCTGGAAGTGACGCGTGAGGAAACCAACGTCAACAGGGTGCTCCGCGAACGCGCCGCGCCTCTTCTTGCCGATGGACTCAGCCCGAGGGCGACCAAATCCTTGGAAGCGGACTTAGGCACCAGGATTCTCGCCATGGGTACGGGAAGCGGCGGAAGTGACCTTCCCGTGGAATACGATGCGCACATGACTCCGGGAGACGCCATCGGCGTTCTGCTCGCCTGGGGAGACATTACCATCGGCGCCACCGGCACTCTCACGGCGGTGGGGAAAGACGGACGCTTTCTCGGCTTCGCCCATCCTTTCCTGAACCGGGGAGCTGTTGTCTTTCCGGTGACGAGAGCCTGGGTCCACGATGTCATTCCCAGCCTGGCCTCTCCTTTCAAACTGGGCTCGCCCCAGGCGATTGTAGGAACTGTCACCCAGGACCGTCCACAGGCCATCGGTGGGCGTATCGGATATTTCGCCCCTTCCGTATCGTTTACGGTGACCGTCCGGGACCAGGAGACGAAAGGAAACGTCACCAAGAGATTCCACGTGGCGGACGATCCTTTTCTCGTGGCAAAGATCGCTCCTGCAGCAATGCTCGGCATCGTGGACGACGTATGGGGCCGAGTGGGGCAGGGAACGGCCCATGTGACCGTTTCTATCTCTGGAGGCGGGCTCGAAACGGGATGGACGCGAGCGAACATGTTCTTCTCTCCCGAGGATCTTGCCCGGGATACCGTAAAAGAATTCTCCGACCTGGCGGATATTTTTTCCACGAACGAATTCCGGGAGGTAAAACCCCTTGGATTTCAGATCGACGTGGAATTGACGCAGGTTCCCCGCGTGCTTTTCATCGAGGATGTGGAGATCGACCCGAAAGAAGCCGCTCCCGGAAGCGACGTGACCGTAACCGTGAAGTTACGCCCCTACCGAAGAAATCCCCTGACGAAGACGTTCACTCTGAGGATTCCCGAAGGCGCCCAGGGGACATGCGATATTCTCGTTCGGGGTGGAGGTATCGCAGAACCTGAACAAGAGTCAATCCTGCAGGGCTGGAGGTCCATCGCCGCCTTCGAAGAGCTGCTCAGCGAACTGAACGCGAAGGAATCAAACAATGAACTTGTCGTGGAACTCCTCGCCAAGGTCGAGGGATCTTCTCAGGACAAGTCGGAAGAGGAGGAGCCTAAACTTCTCAGTGAAATCAAAGCACGGAGGATGAAGGAGGGAACATTGCGCCTTTTCAAGTCGAATTATTATGTGGAAGGTCTCATGCGACGCGTTCTCCACGTGAGGCCCGAAAACGGCGCAACCGATTCCGGACAGTAGTCAGATCCCGTCGAGGGCCGATCATGTCGTTCTTCGCCTGGATCGGAAGATGGCTTCTTCGGTTTTGGGGGGATTTGGGCGCCTTCGCTCTTTACGGCTGCCGCATGGCCTGTGGCATTTGGGGAGGTCGCTGGGGAAGAAGAGAGTTCTTCGAACAGCTTGATCGCATCGGTGTGGGGTCCCTTTCCATGGTGGCCGTGACAAGCGCCTTCTCTGGGATGGTCATGGCCGTACAGACCCTCGACCAGTTCGTTCGCTTCGGGGCAACGCAATATATCGGGGGCGTCATTGCCATCACCATGGTACGGGAAATGTCCCCGGTCCTTACGGGTCTTGTCGTCGCCGGACGCGTTGGTGCCGCGATGGCCGCCGAGATCGGTTCCATGAAAGTGACGGAACAACTGGATGCCCTTCGGGGATTCGGTCTCGATGATGTGTCCTTTGTCGGATCGCCACGTCTTCTCGCCAGCTGTATCATGTTACCGGTGCTCACCGTTTTCTCTTTCGCCATCAGCATCCTCGGCGCTTATTTGTACGTGAGCACTCATGGCGTCAGCGCGTTCGTGTTCCGGCGTTCCGTTGCGGTCATGCTCGAACCGCTCGATCTTTACGGAGGCGTAACAAAAGGTTTCGTCTTCGGCCTTCTTATCGCCGTCTCCTCCTGCTCCGAAGGTTTCCGTGCGGAAACAGGAGCCCGGGGTGTGGGAATCGCCACGACAAGTGCCGTCATTTGGAGCAATATGCTCATTCTCGCCTTCAACTATCTTCTGTCCACGCTCTTCTTCGGCGGAATGCCCCGGGGAGGATGAGGCCATGGAACACCTTGTCCAGCTGCAGAACGTGACCATGTCTTTCGGGACGAAACGTGTCCTCTCCGGGGTGAACATGTCTGTCGCACCCGGAGGAATCACAGCCCTCATGGGCGCCTCCGGATGCGGGAAAACGACCGTTCTCCGCCTGATTGCGGGACTCCTCGGCATGCAAGGCGGCACTCTCGTTCTTTTCGGAACGCACCTTGATACTGAGACCAATCCGGAAGTGATCGTCGCACTCCGCAAACGCATGGGTATCGTTTTCCAAAGCAGCGCACTTTTTGATTCTCTCACTGTCGGAGAAAACGTACGATTCCCTCTGAAATTCTGCCTCGGCATCACCGATGAAAACGAACTCGGCGCCCGGGTGGAACGCATGCTTTCCCAAGTCGAACTGGAGGGAATCGAGAAATTGTATCCCGCCGAACTCTCCGGAGGAATGCGCCGACGGGTTGCTATCGCCAGAGCGCTCGTCTATGATCCTGAATTGCTTCTCCTTGACGAACCGACCACGGGGCTCGACCCGATGACGGCACGACACATCGACCGCCTGGTGGCCAGTCTAGGGCGGAGAGCCGGAGCAGGCATTCTTCTGGTCACGCACGATCTCGTCTCAGCGCTCGGTGTGGCCGACACGATACTACTCATGGAGGAGGGACAAATCGCCTGGAGTGGCACGCCCGAGGAATGGCATGCCACTGATGATGCCTGTGTCAGATTCTTCTCCAAGGGAATGATTCCTGTCACAAAGGGGGGAGAAGAACCATGGAACGGGAATTGAAGGCGGGGATCCTTGTCTTTTTCGCTCTTGTTTTTTTCGGCGCTTTGGTGTTCGTCACGGGAGGAGCTTTATTCGGGCGGAAGGGATATTCTTTTTCCGTGCTGTTTCCCGACGCGGGAGGACTTCAGGTAGGCGCTCCGGTTTTCGTTTCCGGTGTGGAGCTCGGCCAAGTCCAGGCACTCCGTCTTACTCCAGAAGGCGTGTTTGTCGTCGTGTCGCTCCCTCCCGAAGTAGCCATTCCCGAGGACAGCGTCTTCTCCATAGGCAAAAGCGGTTTGCTGGGAGATGCGAGCGTAAAGGTCGTACGCGGCGGAGCGGAGCGCATGGTCTCTTCGGATGAAACCGTCACAGGGCATCTTCCTCCGTCTTTCGAAGAGGCCCTTGAAGAAATCCGGGGAGATTTCCTCGAAGTACGACGAACTTTCGCATACATCAACGACATCCTGGGGGATCCAGAGCGGCGAAGCGCCATGAAAGACATGCTGGACGCTCTTCCCGGACTTGTCGAGGAAGGAAGAACTACGCTCGGCATCATCGGCGACGCCGCACAAGACGCACGTCATTTCCTCTCTCGTGCCGAGGAAGAATTCCAGGATGTCTCGGGCAAGCTCTCCGTCCTTTTGGAGAACGTGGATGCATCCGTACGTGAAAACAAGGACGTGCTCGCGGAAACGCTCCGTCGTATTCGAAACGTGGCGACACAGCTCGAGGACGTCCTGAGAGATTTCAACGAAGACAGTCTTTCCGGAAAGGACCTTCGACGAGCCGTAACAAAGCTTGGAGACGCCGCTTCCCAGGTGGAACAGCTCGCCCTGCGTGTGGAGGAGGAGCTGTTCTCCTCCGAAGGGACAGTATCGCTTCCTGAAGTGATGCGAGAGGTACGGCAAACTGTCTCGAGGGCACAGGACATCATCCAGGAAGTTGAGAGCGTGCATACCGAGGGGCAGGTTTCTCTGCACAGCGCTGTTTCGGGGAAAACCGACGCAGAGGAAAGCCTCCTTCTGGACGCCTCCATATGGGTCGGAAAAAGAGATCTCCCGTACGGCATTCTCCTGGGTGTGGAAAACGTTGGCCTTCAGGATGGGCTGACCTTGGCGCCTACGTATGATCTTCCATGGGGACGCGTGTGGGCAGGCATCGTGAGAGGATACGTGGGATTGGGATTTCTATGGCAGGAAAGCAGGAGCGGGCCCTTCTCCCTCCAGGGGCAATGGTGGAACGAGGACGGCGGCTTTTGGGCCGCAGAAGGGCGGATTCGTGTGAACGAACGGTTCGGTTTTCTCTTCAAGCATGAAGAACGAAATCCGGAATCCCGTCAATCCGTGGGCGTTTACTACAGATTCTGATGCAGCATGGACAGTTCGTCACTTTCGAAGGTATCGACGGCTCCGGGAAGAGCACCCAGGCAAGATTTGCTGCGGAATTTGCCGCCCGCACCTTAGGAGAAAACCGGGTTCTCTGGACCAGAGAACCCGGCGACTGGAAAGGCGGAAAGCATATCCGGGAATTGCTCTTGCATGGGGACCTTCTCCACTGCCACGCAGAACTCTATCTTTTCCTTGCGGATCGCTGCGAGCACGTTCGTCAGGTCATCGAACCCGCACTGGACAGAGGCTGCTTGGTCCTTTGCGAACGCTATTGTGATTCCACGCTGGCATATCAGTCGTGGGGCAGGAACATCTCCCGCACATGGATCGAAAGCCTGTTTTCTGCGAGTGGTTTCCCAAATCCGAATCTCACGTTGTGGATCGATGTCCCGGTGGAGAAGGCTTGGGAAAGACTAATCGCGCGCGGGAGTGCGGATCGTATCGAATCCGAAGCGCTTACTTTTTTGCATTCCGTGCGAGAGGGCTATGCGGCGCTTTCGAAGGAATATCCCCAACGGGTCGTTCGGATTGATGGAACGCGCACGCCGCATCTCGTCTTCACGGATGTCTGCGCATTACTGAAAAAAAACCTAGGAGAAAGTTTCGGTATTTCGCTATGAAAGTAGAAAAACCAAGGGAACAGAAATCACGATCCGTATCGAAAAATACCGGACAATCCGTTTCGGGCGGGAGAGGACGCAGTGGAGCACACCGCCTTGTTGAAGTTCCCAAAGAAACTTTCGACGAATCGTTGCAATCTCTTGAAATCAGCGCCCTTCTCGAAGAAGTGGAAGCGGTGGGCAAGCAATTGTTTCGCTATCCCAGCCCACAGCTGCTCGCCAGATACCGCCGCCTCGTTGGTGACCTGCTTTTCCGGGCCGAACAAGGACTGCAGATGAAAAAGGATTTTCGCTGGCGGCGAGCGGATAGAGCGACCTATGTCATCATTGAGAAAACGGAAAACATGTTGGGCCAAATTGAGAAAGTCCTCGCCCAGGAGGGGGAACGAAGCAAACTCCTGGAGCTCATGGACGAGGTGAAAGGGTGTCTCATATCACTGTTCATGTAGAGAATCGGAACGAAGAACATACACTGGAGGAATTTTTTGCAATGACGTCTGAGGGATCCCTTCCCCAGGCGATGGTGGTGCGCACATCCCGTTCCTCTTTCTTGCGGACCATGTCGATTCTCGCCCATCGGTATCTCTGTTTTCACGGAACCGGAGATGACGCGTGCATGTCCTGCCGCAGTTGGAGCGACCTCTTTCATCCCGACCTCCTGATCGCTGGAACTCAGGACACGGCGCCCGGCATCGAAGAATGCCGACATCTTGCCGCCGGGCTTTCATTAGCTCCGTTTTGCGCACCTCGTCGACTCGGAGTTGTGTTGTGCGCCGACATCCTCTCTCTCCCGGCTGCCAACAGCCTCCTGAAAATGGTGGAAGAACCGCCTCCCTCCGCACATCTTCTTCTTTTCATCGAAGCCGACCGGCTTCTCCCCACTCTTCGCAGTCGAGTCTGGCAGCTTTCCATCTCTTCGGAGGAACCGTCACCCATACAAGCACCTCCGGAAGGGAAAGCGGAGTGGATACGGCGGATCAGCGAAAAACGCGGCACAAACGCCGAAGACGTGACGGAAGAACTGCGCCAGTGGTGTTCCTATCTGATACGAAACGGGCATGGTCTAAAAGCGCAGCGGTTAGAAACGCTCCGCAATTTTTCGGAGAAGAACCGCCTTGCTGTTTCCATGTTACAGGACCTTGCGTATTTGGCCCTTGAGGAGGAGTATCCCGTTGAATGCCTTTTTGACGATTTTTGGTAAACCTCGCTATCTTGGCGTCGTTGATTTGCCCGAGAGTGCCGCACCTCTGAAAAATCGCTGGATCTTCGCCCAGACATCCCGAGGCGAAGAACTCGCCCTTGTCATTGGTCCCTTGACATCGGAACAGATTGAGCGGTACCGGACACAACGCAGAATGGAAGACCGGGAAAACGCCACTCCCCGTGGAAACGAACAGGGGCTTGAGGAGATCATCTTCGTTTCCGATGCTACAGACACTGCTCTGGAGCTCCGGGAAGAACACCAGGCGGAAGAAGCCCACGTTCTTGCCACAGCGCGGCAACTTCTGCGTGAACACAACCTTTCCATGAAACTCGTCGACGTGGAGTATTTGCTCGACAAGAAAAAACTTTTTCTCTATTTCACTTCGGAGCAGCGTGTCGATTTCCGTGCCTACGTACGCGATCTGGCCAAGGAATTCAAGACACGCATCGAACTACGTCAAATCGGTGTCCGTGACGAGGCAAAGGTTCTGGGAGGCATCTCCCCCTGCGGTCTCCCCTGTTGCTGCAGTTCCTGGCTGAGCGGTTTCTCGCCCATCTGTATCCGCATGGTGAAGGAACAGAACCTTGCCCTGAATCCGACGAAGATTTCCGGAATTTGCGGACGCCTTATGTGCTGCATGGCCTACGAACACGCCACCTATCGAGAGCTTTGGGAACATCTCCCCAATCCGGGGAGTAAAATTCGTGCGCCCCAGACAACCTACATCGTCACCGGTGTGGACATCAAAGCCAGAGCCGTTCGAATTTATGGACAGGGAATACGGGAATTCGAGGTCCCCGTGGACGATTTCCCGGCGTTCAAGGAATGCGTACTTCGGGGAGACGAGTGGATTTTAGAGGACGCTCCCGGTCAGGAGGCACCTCGTGTTTCGCACACATCCTCTGAAAACGCCAAACATCAACGATCCGCTAGGGCTTCCACTTCATCCACAGAGGAGAAACCACACGTCGCCAAAGAACGGACATCTTCGGAACGTGGGACGACATCACCTCTCGCCTCTATACCGGAAGCAAAAGAACCGAAGCGGGAAAAAACGTCTTTCCCTGGTGATACCGAGAGTTCGGACAGCATTCTCGAGAAGCCGAAAAAAACTCGCCGTCGTCGAAAAAGGAACGCAAGTGCAAAACAGGAAGAGGGGAAAGAACGTGTAACCTCTCCGAGAACACAGCAGGAGGAGAGGCCTGCACCTCTCGAGGAAAACAAAAATTCAGCCAGGCCCTCCGAAGGAAAACGGCATGCCGACTCCGCCGGGCATTCACCGCGTACATCGCGGGAAGAACAGGCTTTGAAAAGAACTCCCCCCGATGGAGAGGGCGAACAAAAGCAAAAAACGAGGCGGAGGCGACGCCCGAGACGTAAACCACAGGCTTCTTCTTCGTCTTCGGAAGAAAACCGTTCCGCTGAAAAACCAGACCGCACGACCGTCGATGCAACATCCAAAGGGTGAGCGCAATGGCATTGTGGAGTAGTTTGAAAGAAAAACTGAAGGGGGTCACCGAGCGGTGGAGTGGGGGCATAGCAGGTCTTTTTTCCGGACGCTCGATTGACGACGTGTTTTGGGAGGAACTTGAGGAGCGGCTCATCGCAGGCGATGTCGGAATCTCACTGACAGAACGTCTTCTCGAACGTCTTCGCGACGAACACCGGACAAAACGCATCCGAGAAACCGAAGCGCTGCGAAACGTCTTCGTGGAGATTTTGGTGGAACTGCTGGAAAGTGTTCCAGGAATGGGTGCGCCACTTCGATCCGACCTCTCTCCATCCGTAGTTTTACTTATCGGCGTAAACGGAAGTGGGAAAACCACAACCGCGGGAAAACTCGCTTTTCAGGCAAAACACGAGGGCAAAAGCGTCCTCCTCGCCGCAGCGGACACGTATCGTGCCGCTGCCATCGACCAGTTGAAAATCTGGGGCGAGCGAACGGGAATCCGTGTCATAGCCCAGGAACCGGGCAGTGATTCCGCAGCGGTCGTCTTCGATGCCGTTCGTGCCGCCAGAGCGTCGGATTGCCGCATGGTCATCGCGGACACTGCGGGAAGACTGCACACCAAACATAACTTGATGGAGGAACTGCAGAAAGTTCACCGTGTGGTTTCCCGGGAAATTCCCGAGGGCCCCGCGGAGGTTCTTCTCGTTCTTGACGCGGTGATGGGACAAAACGCATTTCGACAGGCCGAGGCGTTCAATGCAGCGCTTCCTTTGACTGGCATCGTACTCACAAAATACGACAACACCGCTAAAGGCGGTATCCTGCTTTCCGTTGTCGACTCGTTGCATCTTCCTATCCGTTACGTAGGTCTGGGAGAAAGCGCGGAGGACCTTCGGCTCTTCGCTCCGCGAAACTTCGTGGAAACGCTGCTGAAAGAAGGGAAAACCGATGAGCCTGTCCAATGATGAATCGTCCGAGAAGCTTTTTCTCCAGGACACCTTTCAGGACGCCCTTCGCCACCTCTTCTTTCTGGGCCTTGAATATCTTCATATCGAGAAGGAAATGGAAGCACGTCTTCTTTCCAAGGAGCAGCTCATCAGCTCTCTGGAACGCGGCTGTGGAGAATACACCCTAGAAAGTCTTCTCGATGAGACTCGTGATGCCGACCCTCTGAAGCGTTTTTGCTTGACTCCCCAAGAAGTGAAACGCCTCGCACCTAGCATACGCGTCCTCTGCGTCGAAGAAAAAGGATCCCGAATTCTTTCCATGCTGGACATTCAAAGCACGTCCCTCCTTTTCGCGCTTCCCGCCTGGTGGGAAGTACCTCTTCCGCTCTTGTCCGTTCGCGAGGACACAATACGCATCAACAGGAAAGGCAAAGAACTGTTCGGAGACATTTCCGTATCGCGCAAAGAAGTGGAACGTGCGCTCCGTGAGTCGGAACATCTGTTCACGTTTCGCTCTTCGGATCGGGAAACGACGATACTTCTCTCGCCTCTCGACCGCGGCATTTATCTCATGGAAGACGTGAGTTCCGACATGCGTGCCGCGGAGGATATCGCCTTCTGGGCCGCAGCGGGAAAATCTTTCGTTGCCCGTCTTGAGGAACAAGGCGTCCATGTACGCCGATGGGGAACCGACGATGCTCCCCAGACTTCCCCCGAGGGCGAAGTCCTCACCTGCGTCTGGGAGGATCGTTTTCTCGGCTACGTGAGCTTGGATCCACCGGCGGAAAGTCCATCATGAGAGGCATTCTTCTCACGGGAGTTCTCTACCCCTCGGAGGAACGGTGGATGTGGCTTTTCCCGCGCCTTCGGGAGATTTGGGGAGAACCTCAACGGGAAAGCCCGCCGTTTCTTTTCGACTGCACCACATATTATCGTTCGATCGGTGATCCGCTTTACCGTAGGTTTCTCTCTTTTCCAGGACTTCGATCCGGAGATGAGCTGGCAGCATGGAAACAGCAGGCACTCTCTCTTGAACGAGAAAGTGGTCCTCAAAGAAGCGTCAACATCGATCCGGGAATTCTCGACGGAGCCCGCCTTATCCTGGCCTCCACAAAGGACCGGGCACAGCGCATTCCTGTCGGGCAAGGTCTGTTTGCAGAAATAACTCTCATGTACCGGCGAGGAAAGTGGATCTCCTTCGAGTACACCTTCCCGGATTTTCGGGACGAAAGATATCATGGATTCCTGTCCGCCGTAAGAAACGATTGGGCAGATGCAATGCGAAAAGGAGGAACCAGTCATGATTGAGCGTTATAGAACGGCCGGCATGAACGTCATCTGGTCGGACGAGAATCGCTTCAGGAAATGGCTCGACGTTGAAATTGCCGTATGTCAGGCGTGGCTTGAGGCGGGTATCATTCCTCAGGACGCTTTTGACGATATCATTGAAAAAGCGTCTTTTGACGTGCAACGTATCGCGGAAATCGAGGAAACCACCCAGCATGACGTCATCGCTTTCGTGAGCTGCGTCGCCGAACATGTAGGTCCCAGCGGACGCTATATCCATCTTGGGCTTACCAGCAGTGATGTTGTGGACACTGCAGCGTCACTCCTCCTCAAGGAGGCTCTCTCCCTGATTCTTGATGAAGTGGAAGAGGTGAAGAACACTGTTCTCTCACAAGCATGGAAATATAAGACCACGCTCTGCGTCGGAAGAACCCACGGAGTTCATGCGGAACCAACGACGTTCGGCCTTAAACTCCTCAATTGGTACGAGGAGCTGGAGCGAAACAGTTCGCGGCTTCGCCTCGCCAAGGAGCAGATCAGCACTGGAAAAATCTCCGGTGCGGTCGGCACTTACGCTCACTGTCCTCCCTCCATCGAGGCACGGACGTGCCAGCTTCTGAAACTCGATCCCGCTCCGATATCGACGCAGATCCTGCAGCGGGACCGGCACGCCTTCGTCCTCACCACGCTTTCCGTACTCGGAGGAAGCATCGAGCGCATGGCCACCGAATTCCGTCATTTGCAAAGAACGGAGGTTCTCGAAGCGGGAGAACCCTTCCGCAAAGGACAGAAAGGCTCTTCCGCCATGCCGCACAAACGGAATCCCATCATCAGCGAACGCCTCTGCGGCATGGCCCGCCTGCTTCGCGGTTACGCTGTTACCGCTATGGAAAACATGGCGCTTTGGCACGAGCGAGACATCAGCCATTCCTCGACAGAGCGGGTTATCTGGCCGGATGCCTTCCATCTGGCCCATTACATGCTGCTTGCACTGAAGCGGCTCGTTTCCGAAATGACCATAGACAAGGACCGCATGGCCTCGAACATGAATCTCACCAGAGGACTTCTCTACAGCCAGAGGGTTTTGCTTCACCTCATCGAGGAAGGCGGCATGACCCGGGAAGATGCCTACCATCACGTTCAAAGCGCCGCCATGCGCTGTTGGAACGGAGAAGGTGATTTTGCCGACCTCCTCACCGCAATCCCCCAGGTGGCTTCTGTTCTTCCCGAAGAAAAATTGCCTCAGCTCTTCACCCCGGACCATTACCTCCGGCACGTGGATGCTATTTTCAACCGTTTTCCACCCTCACCCGACCAGGGGTGATCGCTCCGGACGTACGTCCTTTCCCTAACGCGCCCAACACGGGGCGTGCCAGGCAAATGGAGAAAAAAGAACGCATTCGTGGAGGCCACTGAAACAACCTATTGAGGGGGGTGTGTTTTTTGGACAAACCAGACCGCAACATGGCGCTCGAATTGGTTCGGGCTACAGAGGCCGCTGCAATGGCAGCGGGCAGATGGATGGGACGAGGCGACAAAAACGGTGCCGATGGCGCAGCTGTGAATGCTATGCGTTTCATGCTCAACACGGTGACAATGGATGGCATCGTCGTCATCGGTGAAGGAGAAAAAGATCAGGCACCCATGCTTTTCAACGGCGAGCGGCTCGGCACGGGAGAACCGCCCCTCGTGGACATTGCCGTGGATCCTATCGATGGAACGACCCTCACCTCGCAGGGACGTCCCAATGCGGTGAGCGTCGTCGCTGTCGCCGAAAAAGGAACGCTCTTCGATCCGAAACACATCTACTACATGGACAAAATAGCGACGGGCCCCGAAGCAGCAGGAGTAATCGATATCAATGCACCCGTCGCAGAAAACATCGCAGCAGTGGCAAAGGCTAAAAAGAAAGGCAAGGAGGACGTCACTGTCGTGGTTCTCGATCGGCCAAGACACCAACAGCTCGTGTCCGAGATCAGGGCAACGGGTGCACGCATCCGCTTCATCTCCGACGGAGATGTCTCGGGAGCGCTCATGACGTGCAAACAGGGCAGCGGCATGGATCTCCTCATGGGCATAGGTGGATCCCCGGAAGCAGTCATCACCGCCTGTGCACTTCTTTGCGTGGGAGGAGACTTCCAGTGCAAACTGTGGCCTCGAAACGACATTGAGGCAGCTCAATGCAAGGAAAAGGGACTCGACCCCAAGAAGGTCCTCTATATCAATGACCTGGTAAAAAGCGACAATGTCTTCTTTGCGGCAACAGGTGTCACGGATGGAGAGCTCCTTCGAGGCGTCCGTTACGACGGAAATCGTATTCACACACATTCTCTGGTCATGCGTTCAAAAAGCGGGACCATCCGTTATATCGACGCTCTCCACAGTGCAGAGAAATTGCAGACTTTCAGCAGCATCAACTACGGCGGAAAAGCGTAGCTGATCTTCTCATTACGATGGCCCAACACGAAGAAGAGACGCAAGACATTGATTTTTTTCGTTTCTTCTTCGTGTATTGGTTATTTTTTATTCTCAACTTGCTCAAAAACTGTTCAAATGTTCTTTAAGAAATAATACCTTGCTGCTGTAATGTTATTCAAAAAACGCTTCAATACCACAGAAACCTCCACAACAAACCCGCTTTTTTGAGATTTCCATTCAGTTCATTCCAGGAACCTCTGACAAACGCCACGTCGACCTCAGGAAGGCACAATACGATCGAGGTCGAGAGAGGGCACAACCCCTTTAATCAGAGCTTTCTCAATTTTTGTTCTGAACTCGCCGCTTTCCAATGAGCCGCACCGATCATCGCCTGTCCCAGTGCAACACATTCGTCATTGGGAGGAATCCGTCGGTGCAGCAATGGGACAAGTCCAGCTCTCTCCAGACGGGCTCGGGTTTCCTCCAGCAGACGCATATTCTGCCAAACGCCTCCGGAGAGGGCTACTTTTTCCGTTTTCAGAGACCTGCCAAGATGAACGCACACTTCGGAAAGAACGGCAGCAAGACCGGTATGGAAAGCCTGAGAAAGCACCCCGGGCCCCATTGTACCCCGATTTTCGAGAAGCCAACGGACCGTCGGCCTCCAGTCGATACGGAGAAAGCCTTCTTTTCTTACAACCGAAAAGGGAGCCCGCACATCACACTCGACTTCCGCAATGTCCTCCAGCTCCATGGCAGCTTGAGCGTCGTAGGAGACCTCCGAGCGCAAACCGAGCAACGCCGCCACGCCGTCAAAAAGACGACCGCATGAGGTCGTACTCGGAGCATTACAAGCCAGCCTGTCCAGAACACCAAAAACATTCGTTCTCTCGGGCCAGAGTGCACTCCCAAGTACCTTCGCCTGGTGCTCTCCGACCGCCGCTACCAGGAGAGCATAACCGACACGCCACGGCTCCTTCACCGCCCGGTCTCCCCCAAGGAGCGGAAAATTCTCCAAAGCTCCCACCCGGCGAAAGAAACGAGCATTTCCATAGAGGAGTTCACCTCCCCAAAGCGTTCCGTCCGTCCCATATCCCACGCCGTCCAGAATGACCCCGAGCGTGGGTTCCTCAACACGATTTTCAAAGAGACACGCCGCGAGATGTGCGTGGTGGTGCTGTACGGCCAGCGTCGCTTCGAAGGAAGAAGCAAGTACTTCCTCGACAAGACGGGAGGAGACGAATTGAGGATGAAGATCCTTCACGAGAAGACGGGGAGTGATTTTGAACAATTCCAGAAAATGCAGAAGTGCATCCTTGTAGAGATCCATTGTCTCAAGTTCTTTCAAATCCCCAAGATACTGACTCAGAAAGAGAGAGTTTCCCTGCGTTACCGCGAAGGTCGCCTTCATCTCCGCTCCCGCCGCGAGAAGGTCCGGCAGCGGTGCGTCAGCGACAAACGGCGTGGGGACGTAGCCTCGCGCTCTCCGTACCACCACGGGCAACTCCGACGGACAGGCGACCACGGAATCATCGATGCGCCGCCTTATGGGACGGTCGTGTTCGAGAAAAAAATCCGCAAGGTGACGGAGCCGGATGAGCGCCTCGGGAGTATCCGCCACAAGCGGCTCGTCGCTCAGGTTCGCGCTGGTCATGACCAGCGCGTCGAAGTCCTCCATCAGCAGATGATGGAGAGGCGTGTAGGGAAGCATGATCCCCAGTGTGTTTCTGCAGGGGGCCACGAGAGGCGACAAGGCTCCCTTTGTCCTGATGGGGCAGAGAAGGATGGGCGCCGCCGGAGAGACGAGAAGTGCTTCGGCTTCTGCGGAAAGCCTCACAAGCCGTTTCGCCACCGTCGTATCCTTCACCATGAGCGCAAAGGGTTTGTGAGGGCGGGCCTTTCTCTGCCGCAAGCGAAGCAGTGCCTCGTGATCCTCCGGTCTCACTGCAAGATGAAATCCACCCAACCCTTTGATGGCGACAATGTGCCCCTCTCTCAAAGCACGATTCGCCCGTAGCAACGCCTCATTTCCCAGAGCCAGTTCCTCCCCGTCCCGGGACAGGAATCGAAGACGTGGACCGCAGACAGGACAGGCCACGGGCTGGGCATGATAACGACGATCGTTCACATTTTCATATTCTTTTGCGCAGAAGGGACACAAAGGAAAGGATGCCATGGTCGTCCCCGGACGATCATAGGGAAGAGATGTAATGATGGTAAAGCGGGGACCACAGTTCGTACAATTCGTGAAAGGATAACGGAAGCGACGTTCACGCGGATCCCTGATTTCCGCAAGACATTCCGCACAGGTGGCGACATCGGGGGGAATGAAAACCTGCTGTTCCTCCTGGGAAAGGCTGGGGAGGATGGAAAACTCGGAACGGGGCGCCGAGGAAAGAAGTGTTCGCTCCTGCACGGAAATATCGTTTATCATCGCAAGAGGCGGAGGCGATGCGACCAGGTCCCGGAGAAACGCATCGACCGCGATGGACTCGCCTTCCAGAAGAACCTCCACTCCGCGAGATGTGTTGCGTATGTCACCACCCAACCCGTGTCGTGCGGCAAGACGAACACAAAAAGGACGAAATCCGACCCCCTGCACGGTGCCGACAACAAGGCAAGAAACGCGGATATTCATTGACAAACCTCCATTCCATGGCGCATTCTAGGATACATTCAAAAGTTTCACAAGAGACGGCGCGAAGCGCGTCAGAGGAGGAGCCATGGCACTCTACGAGCGAGGAATTGTGCATATTTACACCGGAAACGGCAAAGGAAAGACCAGCGCTGCCCTTGGACTTACACTTCGTGCTGTAGGGCATGGCGCTCAAGTCGGCATCATCCAGTTTCTCAAAGGCTGGGATTTCTACGGAGAACTCAAAGGATTGTCCTTTCTCCCCTCCGTGGATCTCGAGCGAACAGGGAGAGCGACCTTCGTCGACAAAAAAGCTCCCCACGCCGAGGATTATGCGGAAGCCACCCGCGGTGTAACTTTGGCGGAGGAGTGGCTTCTTTCGGGGAAATACGATTTGATCGTGCTTGACGAAATCAACGTGGCGATGCACTACGGTCTCGTTTCCTGGGAGAATTTGAGGCGCATCCTTGAAAAGCGTCCGTCCCACGTAGAAGTCGTGCTCACGGGAAGACACGCTACCGAAGAAGCGTGTCGTTTTGCCGATCTGGTCACGATCATGGAAGACAAGAAACATCCCTTCGCGAAGGGAATCAAGGCGGCACGGGGGCGGGAACATTGATGATGCCTCTGCGAGGTCTCCCGTGAACGTTCTCCTCGCCATGAGCGGCGGCATCGACAGCTCGGTGGCCGCTCTGTCGCTGCTCCGCGAAAATGCCGCTGTCCGCGGGATATTTCTCAAAATGCACGATAAAAACGTCATCGAAGAGGAGCGCGTGCAGGAAATTTGCGACGTCCTCGGGATTCCTCTTCGCACGCTTGATGTACGCGAGCTCTTTTCCGACCGGATTTTACAACCCTTTCTGGAGGAGTACAGACGTGGTTTCACACCGAATCCGTGCGTTCTCTGCAATGCGGAAGTGAAATTTGCCGTGCTTTTCAGGTTTGCGCATCTGGAAAACGCGGATCGCGTAGCCACCGGCCACTACGCGACATGTGCTGTTGCCTCCGGGAACGCCGGGATTTTTCGGGGAACGGACGAGAGAAAGGATCAAAGCTACATGCTCTATCGCCTGCGAAAAGAGTGGCTGCCATCTCTCCTGTTTCCTCTGGGAACACAACGCAAGCGCGATGTTGCTCGAATCGGCCAGGCACATTTCGGCAGCCTCTTTTCCTCCGTGAAGGAAAGTCAGGATATCTGCTTTCTTCCCTCGGGAACGCTTCGAAACTACCTCGAGAAAACACTTTCAGAGATGCCCGGAGGAGAGATCGTCTCCCTCGACGGAAGGATACTTGGTAGACACGGAGGGCTCTTTCGATATACGATTGGACAGCGAGAAGGCTTGGGCTTGTCCGGCGGTCCCTGGTTTGTCGTCGCCGTTGACGAAACGGCGAACAAGATTGTCGTAGGCAAGCGGGAAGATCTAGACGTTTCTGCAATACAGTGCACGCGATCGAATTGGCTCGTGTCCGATCCAGAACGGCACGGGCCACATTTTGCCCAGTTCAGATACCGCTGTCGTCCCGTGCGATGTACCTTCACCCTTTATGCCGGTGACCACTTCATCGTCACACCGGAGGATCCGGCGGAGGGAATCGCCCCAGGCCAATCTCTCGTGCTTTACCAGGGCGACCGGCTTCTCGGAGGCGGCATCATCGAAAAAACCGTAAGGAGGAATCATTCATGACCGTACGCGATCATGCCTTGCTCCCGCCTGAAAAACTGCGGAAAACCACCGATCCGGAGGCCCTCGGCTTCACGTCGACGTTGGACATCGATTGTCTTGAGGGGCTCATCGGACAAAAACGGGCCGTCAAATCCATCTCCTTTGGTTTGGCCGTTCCGGCCAAGGGCTATAACATTTTCGTCGTTGGAAACCCAGGAAGCGGACGCACCACTTACACGCTGAAACAGCTCCAGTGCAGGGCGGAAAAAGAAACCGCTCCGGAAGATTGGGTCTACGTGTACAATTTTGCAGATCCAGGACGCCCTCTCGCGGTGAACCTCCCCGCAGGAAAAGGGAAGGAGCTGGCCTCTCGGATAGAAGATCTTGTGGAAGACCTCAAGGTCACCCTCAACAAGGCCTTCGAAAACAATCAGTACGAGGACAACAAGGCAACGCTGGTGAAGGAGTTCCAGGAACAGGTCAACTCCTTCATGGAGGAGCTTCGCGCCTGGGCCTCGGAAAAGGGATTCGCCATCAAACGTACTCCGCAAGGCTTTGTGAATATCCCTCTTGTGAACGAACAGACCGAGGACGGTAATGCAACCCAGCGGGAGATGCAGCAGGAGGAATTCGAGGGACTGGGTGAGGAGCGCCAGAAGGAGCTTCAGGGTAATTCCGAGCAGATCTCCCAGAGGACGCTCGAGACACTTCGAAAAATACGGGATCTCGAAAAAGCGCTGAAGGAGCGCATTAAGGATCTGGAGGCTGAAATCTGCCGGAATGCCATCAAACCCTTTCTCCAGGACCTGGGGGATGCGTTCGGGCACGAGGGGAAGATCGGCGAGTGGATCGACGATCTTGCCGAGGACATCATCGCAAATTTCAGCATGTTCATCGCCGCCGCCAGGGATGAAAACGCCGAGGTGGACTTCAGCCGTTACACGGTGAATGTCTTCGTTTCGAACGATCCGGAAAATGGAGCTCCCGTGGTTTTCGAGACAAACCCGACCTATTACAACATGGCGGGAAAAGTCGAGTACGAAAGTCGCCAGGGATACCTCTACACCGATTTTAGGCGTATCGTCGCCGGGGCTATGCATAAGGCGAACGGAGGCTATCTTCTCCTTGAGGCGGATGATCTTTTCCGCCATTTTATGTCCTGGGATGCTATCAAGCGCGTTCTCAAAACAGGAGAACTGGTCATCGAGAACCTGGGGGAACAGCTCGGATTCGTTCCCGTCTCCTCTCTTCGACCGGAGCCGATTCCCCTTCGCATCAAAATCGTCATCGTCGGCACCCGCTGGATCTACCATCTCCTGACCATCTACGATCCGGAGTTTCCGAAGCTGTTCAAGGTCAAAGCCGACTTCGACGTTGACATGATACGCTCCGAGGAAACCGAGCGTGATATGGCTCGCTTCGTGGCGGGATTCGTGCAAAAAGAAAACCTGCTTCCCTTCACGAATTGCGCCGTGGCGGAACTGACCGAGTGGGCTTCGCGTCTCGCGGGACACCAGGAACGACTCTCCACGCAGTTCAACCGTATCGCCGAAACCATCGTGGAAGCCTCTGCATGGACACAGATGGACGGCAAGGACACCGTACAGCGGGAGGACGTGCGCAAAGCCATCGAGGAAAAAACCTTCCGGGCCAATCTTATCGAAGAGCGTATTCAGAGAGTCTTCGAGGATGGAACAATCCGCATCGACACGGAAGGTGCAGTGGTCGGGCAGGTCAATGGCCTGACCGTCATCGATATGCGTGATCACGCCTTTGGTCAGCCGGTGCGGATCACCGCCAACGTCTTCATGGGACAGGAGGGCGTTGTCAACATCGAACGCGAAGTCAAAATGACCGGTCCTATCCACAACAAGGGATTACTGACGCTGAGCAGCTATCTCGGACGTACGTATGCCCAAGACATTCCCCTCGCGCTGTCGGCTCGCATCGCCTTCGAGCAGACCTACGACGGCATCGAAGGCGACAGTGCTTCCTCGACGGAGCTGTACTGCCTGCTTTCCGCCCTTTCCGGTGTCCCCATCCGACAGGGCATTGCCGTAACGGGCTCCGTGGATCAGTTCGGCAACATTCAACCCATCGGAGGCGCCAACGAGAAAATCGAGGGCTTCTATCGCTACTGTAAGGCACGGCGGCTCACCGGAGATCAGGGTGTACTGGTTCCAGTGCAAAACGTGCAACACCTCATGCTGCACCACGAAGTCGTCGAAGCAGTACGAAACGGCGACTTCTCCGTCTGGGCCGTATCCAATATCGGAGAGGGCATCGAAATACTGACGGGTGTGCCCGCAGGGACCCCTGGTGACGATGGAGAGTACCCTGAGGAGTGCATCCACGGCAAAGTGAAGAAACGCCTCAAGGAATGGCTGAAACGAGCCTCCGTACTCAAGAAGGAATTGGGGGAGACCAACGGCGGAACGTCTGCGAAAACAAGCGCCAATAACGAGGAAGACGCCGGAGAAACAACGGACCGACAGGATGACGATGACGACACGGACAATGTCGAATAGAGGAGAAAAGCGTTTCCTGGCAAAACGGGGCAAAGGCCTCTCCCGGAAATGGGTAGCACAGGTTCTCGACATTCTTGAGGAAAGCTGGGGCATGGAGGCGAATCCTCACTTCGTCTCCACCGAGGACCCTTTGGACGGATTGATCCTTACGGTCCTCTCCCAGAATACAAACGACAGAAACAGAGACACGGCTTTCCTGCGCCTCAAGCAGCGTTTTCCCTCCTGGAAAGAAGTGCACGAGGCACCGACGGAGCATCTGGAAGAGGCAATCCGTCCGGCAGGGTTGGGACCGACGAAAGCGAAGCGGATCACCCACCTGCTCTCGCTGACCCTTGAGACTTTCGGCGATTTCAGCCTCTCTTCCTTGCGAGAGTGGAATCCCGAGAAGGCAAGAGCCTATCTTGAAGCACTCCCCGGTGTAGGAGCAAAGACCGCCGCGTGCGTTCTTGTCTTCGACCTGGACATGCCCGCCTTTCCAGTGGACACACATATAGCGCGGCTCTGCATCCGTATCGGTTTCGTTTTGCCCGGAACAACTCCGGAAGACATTTCACGCATCATGGAGCAGTATGTCCCGAAGGAACGCTACCGTGGCGCACACCTCAACTTCATCGAACACGGACGCCATGTTTGCGGCGCCAGAAAACCAGCCTGTAAGGAATGTCCCCTTCGTCTGCTTTGCAAGACGGGGAAAGGAGACGGGTTTGCCCGTGACTGACGCGGTCCCGTATCTTGTCGGTATCGCTCCCTGCCAGGACTACGGGCCGGAAAAGGTCCGTACCGCCGTGGACAGCGCCGTCACGCATGCAGGTGGATGGCCTCTCATTTCCGGAAATGTTCTCTTCAAGGCAAACATCCTCGCACCCCGAAGCCCGGAAGACGCGGTGACAACGCACCCGGCTGTTCTTCGAGGTGCAATTCACTCCCTGAAGGCGAGCAATCCGGAAATACAAGAACTCCTTGTCGCGGACAACCCCGGCTACATTTTCAGCCATCAAAAGGAAATGCTTCTCGCCAGGAGCGGCATGGTGGAACTGGAACGTTCCGGACTCGCCAAGGTGGACTTGCTTTCCGAACGAGGACTCGTCAATGTAGCAAAAGGGAAGGCCCTTCTCTCGTCCATGCGCATTTCGCGCACCTATCTGGAGGCGACGACCGTCATCAACGCAGCCAAGCTGAAAACACACGTGGAGACGGAGATGACGGGATGCCTGAAAAACATCTTCGGCATTGCGGACACGGCGACGAGAAAAAGTGCACACGCCTCCAGGTCGGACGAACATCTTTGTCATGCTATCCTCGATATCTTCGAAATCCGCCCGCCGGAATTCCATCTTCTTGATGCCGTGATCGCCATGGAGGGGAAGGGGCCATCCCACGGAACGCCTCGCCACCTCGGTTGGATTCTCGCCGGGAAAAATGCTCTCGCCATTGATGCGGTGGCGGCGTGGATGATGGGATATCAGGACCCTTTCTCCATTCCACTTTTGCGCGTTGCCCATAAACGCGGCATAGGTCCGGGTTCTCTTGAGGCAATACATCTCCGGGGAGCATCTTGGGAACAGATCCGCTGCCCTGGGTTCAAGCGCGCTCCGGGAAATATCCGCTGGATTCCTACGTTTTTACGAGGTGCTGTGCACGGACTCGTCAAAGTCAGGCCGCTTCTTCAGCGGGAGCGCTGTGTCCGCTGCGGTATCTGTGCCACCGTGTGTCCAGTGAATGCCATCGAGCTACGGGAAGGCTATCCCGTCATCGACTCGAATCGCTGCGTTTCCTGTCTCTGCTGCCACGAAATGTGTCCCCCCGGAGCGATGACCGCAAAGGAGAATTTTTTGGCCCGGATCGCCATTCGAAACAGAACGCGATCCTGACTCATTGTCGTTTGAAACTCCTCACAAGAAAACCGTGCACAAAGACCGGAGGAACTCCTCCGGTCTTTGTGCACGGTTTTCTTGTGCGTCGCGAGCATTTTTGCTCCTTCGGGAAAAAGCCGCGGAACGTTTTTCGGAAAACGGCATTTCTCCTGCAAAATCTACTTTTCTTCCTTCATTCTCTCAAGAACGAGCTTGTATCCATCCGCGCCATACTCGAGAAATTTCTTGACGCGGCTGATCGTAGCGGTGCTGGCTCCCGTTTGCTGCGCAATCTGGGGGTAGGTGTATCCCTCGCTCAGAAGACGTGCGACCTCCAGACGTTGCGCCAAAGCCCGAATTTCGCCTATAGTGGCAATATCCTCCAGGAAACTGTACACTTCCTCCGGGTTTTCCAGCGATAAAAAAGCATTACATAGTTGATCCGTCAAACGATCCTTCCACTTTTCCGCCATGCAGGATTCCTCCTCCGTGTGTTCCAGAAATCAGGTCATCCTATTTCCTTTCACCGCATTCTAGCACATACTCCGGAGAGGTTCAAGGATCACAACGGTAAAGTGGAGCATGCACAGCGAATCACACTTCCTTACGCCAAAGCACTCGCCGAAAGGAGGTGCTCCTCTTCGCCGCCGACACATGCCTGGCTGCACTCATCCAGAACGGCCCGCATGTCTTCCTCGCGGCCGACGGTGATGCGAAGCCATGTTCCTTCCCAGGGAAGATCGTTGAGGAATTTCACCCGAATACCTGCCCGTTCGAAAAGAGAACGGGCGAAGCGTTCTTCGGCCGTGGTGCGCAGTAAAACAAAATTTCCGTCACTGGGAAATGCCTCCCATCCGGGAATTCGCGCCATGCTCTCCACAAAACGATCTCTCATGTAGCGGATACTGTAAACGCGGCTTTCCATCCATTCTCTGTAGTGGAGAAGAATCTTCGCGATTTCCTGGGTGAGGACATTCACATTGAAAGGACCGCGCACGTCGTTCAGTGCCTTGCAGAGGCTTTCCCCGGAGACAGAATAGCCCAGGCGGATTCCTGCAAGTCCCCACGCTTTGGAAAGGGTGCGGAGAACGAGCGCGTGACTGGGAAATCCTTCCTTTTTGAAAATATCCAGAACAGATGGACCGCCGAACTCAATGTATGCCTCGTCAAGGACGACAGGACATGGGGAAAGCCTGGCGAATCTCGCCAGAGATTCCGGTTCCATGGAAAATCCAGTAGGATTGTTGGGACTGTCAAGAAGAACGAGTTTCGGCGACGACGCGGCGACGGCATCTAAAAGCGCCTCTTCGTCGATGCGAAACGTTCCCTGCCGTGAATCCAGTTCGACGGGAACAGTCCTCTCGCAAGCCCCGAACACCCGAATCAGATGGGAATACTGCGAAAAGGAAGGATGCAGACGAAGGACCACATCCCCGGGTTTGACGAAAGCGAGAAAGCAGAGAAAAAGAATCTCATCGCCGCCGTTGCCCACGACAAGTTGGTTTGCATCCACATCCACGTATCCCGCCAAAGCCTCTCGGAGAGATCGATATTCCGGATCAGGATAACGATTCAAAGTAATCGTTGAAAGGAGATCCCGAATCTCTTCTCTCGGAGAGGGAGGAAGGTCGAAGGGATTCTCATTCTTATCGAGACAAACCTCACCTGTGTTCATTGCAAGAAACGCTTCGCGACCAAACCGCATGACCGCTATCTCCTCCTTGGTTACTGTTTACTCCGGTAAAATGGTGTTTTTGTCAACGATGGGCAGTTTATCATGTCTTTCTCCACTCGTCAAGTCCAGTTTTCCCGCTTGTGATCATCAGACATACGACAGTTCCAAATTCTTTTCACGGCCGGAATCCAGAGAAGCTCTGCGTACATGATCGTCGGGCTCCGTATAAGGAACAAGTCACGAGGAAACCGCTCACGAGGAAACCGCAAAAAAAACTTGACGGAGAGGACAGGTATTCGTAAAATGCCTAGGTTGGTATTCGTATGCGCATGGGACAGGTGCAAAAGAATCCTTTCGGATCACCTGAAAAATCCCAGCGGAAAGGGGACAGACTGTTCATGTACGCAATTGTTGAAGCATGCGGCAAGCAGTATCGTGTTGCTCCGGGAGATGTCGTCAAGATCGATCACCTTCAACTCGCCGAGGGCGAGGCGCTTCGCCTTGAGAAGATTCTCTTTGTCCAGAAAGACGACGCAACGGTAGCGGTGGGAACGCCTTTTGTCCAAGGAGCCTCTGTGCGCGGAACTGTCTTGGCACATGGCAAGGATCCGAAAGTGATGGTCTTCAGATACCGCCGCAAAAAAAACATTCGAAGATTTCGGGGCCATCGGCAGCAGTTCACTCAAGTGAAAATCGAAGGCATTGATGTAGAGTAGTCCCTATAAAAATGACGACTGTACGTGTTTTCCGACGGGAAGGAGCCATTGCAGCCGTCATAGCCGAAGGACATACAGGGTATGCTCCGTCAGGCCAAGACATTGTTTGTGCCGGCGTATCGGTTCTTATGCAATGCCTCCAAGTAGGCCTGGAGGATGTGATCGGCCTCCGAAACGCTGACGTGGTGTGTGACGAAAAGAATGGAATGATGTCCATCCGTTGGCACGATGGAGACCATCCTTGTGTCGCAGTGCTCGCGGAGTCTATTGTGAGAAGCATGTATGGCATCGCCGCCGGATATCCGGAGATGGTACGGATCATAGAGGAGGATCACCATGCGGATTTTCAACCTTCAGCTTTTCGCGCATAAAAAGGGGCAGGGCAGTAGTACGAACGGACGTGACACAATTGGAAAGCGGTTGGGCATCAAACGACAGGACGGCCAATTCGTTCTTGCGGGGAATATCCTTGTCCGCCAGCGGGGAACTACTATTCACCCGGGAAAGAACGTCGGTTGCGGCAGGGATTATACCCTCTTTGCCCTTGAAGAAGGGATTGTTCGTTTTCAAACGAAGGGCAATCGCAAAGTCGTCAGTATTGCTCCCGTGTCTCTGGAAGTAGAGTAACCTCTGGAGAATGACCTGGCTTGGACACAACGGAAACTGTGTTATGGGGCCGCCATGTGTGTGGTCCCTTTTTTCTTTTTCTTTGGAGAAAAACGAGTGGGAGTGGGCGGTTTTCTATGAAATTTATCGATAAAGCAATACTTACCCTTCGTGCAGGCAAGGGCGGAGATGGGTGTATGAGTTTTCGCCGGGAAAAATTCGTACCTCGCGGGGGGCCCGATGGAGGAAACGGAGGACATGGAGGTAGTGTTTTCCTTGAAGCCACCAGAAGTCTCCACACTCTTGCGGATTTTGAACATCGCCATCTTTTTTCTGCAATCGACGGTGAGCGGGGGAAGGGAAAGAAGCAGCATGGGCGCCGCGGAAAAGATAGCGTCATCCATGTCCCTTGTGGTACCCTTGTCTTTGAAAAAGGAAGTGAAGAGACACCTCTCGCGGACTTGACGGAACCCGGAGACAGGTTTCTCGCAGCCCGAGGTGGAAGAGGCGGAAGAGGCAACGCTCATTTCGCGAACGCGGTGAGGAAAACGCCTCGCTTTGCCGAGAAGGGCGAACCGGGGGAAACGCGCACCATTCGGCTTGAACTCAAGCTCATTGCCGATGTCGGACTCGTGGGTTTACCAAATGCCGGAAAATCGAGCCTTCTGGCTGCCCTCTCGAATGCACAACCGAAAATTGCGAGTTACCCTTTTACCACTCTGACTCCCAACCTGGGTGTTCTGCCTATGGAAGATGACCGTGTTGTCATTGCGGACATTCCAGGACTTATTGAGGGCGCGAGTGAAAATCGGGGGCTCGGACACGATTTCCTCAGACACGTTGAGCGGACGCGGTTGCTTGTGTATCTCTTCGACATCAGCGACGACAATGTTGAAACTGTCCGTACACAATGGGACATTCTTCGACGAGAGTTCGCCGAATATGACAAAGCGCTTTTGGAAAAACCCTTTCTCCTTGTGGGCAACAAGATCGATCTCCTTTCCGACCACGGAGAAAACATTCTTTCACATATTCTCTCTGAACACGCCGCGCCTTGGAGCAAAACCGAAGGCATTTTCTTGATCAGTGCGAAAGAGGGGATCGGAATAGAAAAGCTCATCGACGGGATCTCCCGTTTTTCGGCACGATATCCACGGAACACAGTGCCATCCCGTCTTTTCGCGCCTCTTGAGGATGGATTGACTACCTCAAGAACGCTAGAGACACGCATGCCTCTCGTCATCATTCCAGAAAACACACACACTTTCAGAATCGTACACACCTACCTCGAGCGAGCTGTCCTACGATTCGACTTCGAAAGCGACGAAGCAATCATACGTTTCAACAACCTTCTCCGACGACATAAGGTTGAAGAAGCCCTTGAAGCTTACGGAGCCGAAGAAGGCGACACTATCCTGCTTGGGGAATTGGAGTTTGATTTTCTTCCCCAGAGAAATGCGGAGGAGAATCGGAGCGTGCCTGATTCCTCCGAGGAAGAGCACCCCGGGCCTCAAACCGAAAAAAACAAGGAGCAACAATAAATTTCATTCTATGAGATATGAACGCCAGCACATACCCTGCGGATGCGTTCTACAGCAAAACCGGGGGTTTTTCGGAAAGCATGAAAGAACGGGAGCCGATTGAGCATGACGGACGCACAAGTTCTCAAGAAAAGGCGTATCGGCATCATGGGGGGAACCTTCGACCCCATTCACTTCGGCCATCTTGTCGTCGCGGAGGAAGCCTATTCCGCGTTGCGGCTTGAGGAGGTTTTCTTTGTCCCGACGGGATCGCCTCCTCACAAGGCAAAAACACGCGTTTCCATGCCCGAGGACCGGTACACTATGACACTGCTCGCGACACTGGACAATCCACACTTTCGTCTTTCTCGAATCGAGATCGATAGGGGGGGCTCCAGCCATACCGTTGACACTATCCGAGAGATGTACCATTGGTACCCTCCGGCGAGCGTGGAGTTTTTCTTCATCACGGGAATGGATGCCGTTCTGGACATCCTTTCCTGGAAGGAACCCTTTGCCCTGAGTCGCATCTGCCGCATCGTCGCCGCAGGACGCCCCGGTTACAGCACCTCCGCACTCGACGACCTTCCGCCGGAAATCAGAGAAGCCATCGTTCCCTTGGAAATTCCACTTCTTGCCATATCGAGCACAGAGATCAGGGAACGTGTCGCAACGGGAAAAAGCATTCGATATCTGATTCCTTGGCCGGTGGAGCATTTCATCCACAAAAAGGCCTTGTATGTTCGTCATGGGCGGTGAGGAATCATGACAAAAATGAAGATCGTCCTCGCGGTTTTTCTTGCGCTGCTTTCCAGCGGAATAGGAGTCGCACTGCGATTGCAGCAGGTGATTCAGCCTGATTCCAGTGATATTAAAGAAAATTTTCACTATAATCAGGCATCAGGATCCGTCACCATACTTCTTGTAGGCGTGGATTACACTGATGGCTCCAGACGAGCCGATTCGATTGCTGTGGCCACAATCAACATCGACACCAAGAAAATCAAGATTCTCTCGATTCCCAGAGACACCAGAGTCCAAATTCCTGGACACGGCTGGCAGAAGATCAACCATTCCTATGCTTTCGGTGGAAAGGATCTCCTGTACAAAACAATCATCAACTATTTAGGTATTCCCATTGATTACTTTGTCGTTCTCAACTACGATACTTTTCCTGCATTGGTCGATCTTGTGGACGGCATTGATATTCTTGTGGAAAAGAGACTCCATTACGTCGACAGAGCCGGTGGGCTTTACATTGATATTCCCGCAGGGCAGCAACATCTCGACGGCAAACGAGCGCTTCATTACGTTCGCTTTCGCAACGATGCGCAAGGAGACATCGGAAGAGTGAAGCGACAGCAACGTTTTATGGCAGCGCTCTTGGAAAAAGTAAAAATGCCTGTAATGTTACCCAAACTACCTCAAATTGTTGAGGAAACTATCCGTAATATCGAGACGAACATGAATACCACCCAGGCACTCCAACTGGCATCCTATTTAAAGGATGTCTCCGTTGAGGACCTGGTTGCCATGACACTCCCGGGAAACCCCGCCTATATTTCCGGAATCAGCTATTGGTTGGGAGATCTTAACGCCACGGCCAAATTTCTTTCCTGGGCCGAGGATGAGGATGCGGAAGAGCCTCTTTCCCAAGATCTCGTCTCGTTTCCCGGAAGAGGGGACTCCGAGAACATTCCGGGCGACGACACACTCACAGTAACCGCCGAGTCAAACTTCACAAAACAGGACATGGAAACACTTGTCCAGTCCATCTTGGAACGTGTTGCCGTTTTAAATGGAAACGGAACGAAGGGAATCAGCAAGGATGCGGCCGCTTTTTTGCAAAAAATGGGTGTTGATGTCGGCTATGTAGGGAATGCAAAACATTTCGATTATCACACGAGCAATATTCTTTACCCACAAAACGCCAATGAGAAAGTACGGAAGACTGCAAGCAGCCTCGGTGTTCTTTGTGGAATCTCGCCTCGACTCGTCAGGCCTGACGCAAAAGTAGCCTATGCCACACTTATCCTGGGGCATGACTACAAAAAAGTTCTTTCTAAATTACAAACAATCGCACAATAATATTTGACCATTCAATAAAATAACTACTCATCTCCTTGCTTATTCTAGCAATAGAACAAAAACAAGAGACGGGGGCATGTAAATGGAAGAGCATAAGATACTGCTAGAAGAAAAAGAAGAAAACCGACATGAGAATGGGATGGATGAAAACCTTCGCGAAACGCTTCGCATCATTAAAGCACTTGACGACAAGCACGCCATGGACATTTTACTTCTTGATCTCCGTGATTTCACAACGGTCTCCGACACATTCATCCTTGCCACGGCAAATTCTGAAACACACTTGCAAACGCTACAAGATACAACAGAAGAAGCAATGGGAGAGTTAGACCTTTTCTGTCAGCTCGAGGGCCAAACCAGCAACCGCTGGCGCCTTGTCGACGCAGGCCATGTCGTGGTTCATCTCTTCAGTAAAGAGGGACGAAAGTTCTACGGGCTTGAGCGTATCTGGGGAGACGCGCCGTGCACACAGTTTGGAGAACACGGCGAGTAACACAAGAGCAACTATGTCCTGTATGTCCTGGCAGGAAGCAATGGCTCGCACTCATTCGTGTCCTATAATGTATCTTATGTTGCGCTTGTAATTCCTGCCAACCCTTCTCATGTGCTTTCTCAAGATATCCACGAAGCTTGAGTCAAACGAGTTGTGAAAACGTGGGTCCGCGTTTTCACAACTCGTCGTTTCGTTACTCGTCGTTTCGTTGCTCTGCATAAGGCTTGTGGCATACAAATATCGCTGGAATCAGGTTGAATCACCTGCTGCAATCTCAGCGCAGCTCCTATTTAGGCGAGGACCTTCAGAGCACCCTCAATAATTTCCAAATAGCTGTCGACTTGCAAGGACGCTCCTCCGATCAGCGCTCCGTCAATATCCGCTTGCCTCAACAATCCCTGAACATTACCCGGCTTGACACTTCCACCATAGAGAATCGAGACGGCCTCGGCGGCATCTCCGCCAAAGCGCCGAGACAGCAATTCCCGAATATGATGACACACATCCTGAGCATCCTCGTCCCGTGCATTTTTCCCTGTTCCAATGGCCCAGACGGGTTCGTAGGCAACAACAACAAGGGATGTGGAGACATCTTTGGAGGAAACGTCTTTGAGTGCCTCGGTGAGCTGCCTTTCCACCACCTCGAAGGTGGAATTCCGTTCACGCTCTTCCAGGGTCTCGCCTACACATAAAACGGGGGTGACACCGCCTGCAATACATGCGCACACTTTCTTTCCCACAGAGATATCGGTCTCTCCAAAAAGTTGCCGCCTTTCGCTATGTCCTATAATGACATAATCACAGGACATCTCTTGTAGCATAGGAACCGAAATCTCTCCCGTGTACGCTCCTTCTTTTTCCCAGTGCACGTTTTGGGTGCCGTATTTGAGAAAAGGCAACATTTCTTTCCCTTCGCGAAACACATGGAGACTCAGGGCAGGTGGAAAAAGTGCTACGACGAGACGATGTTCCATGATCGCCTTTTCAATTGCCTGAGACGATTTCACCATACCCGTCAACTTCGAGAGGAAGCTTCGGGCAGCTCCGGGACCGTTATACATTTTCCAGTTTCCGGCAAGGAGAACAGCACGTTTTGTTTTCACCACAATCACACTCCTTTCTTCTTTTCATCCTCCAAACGAAAGCGGGGAGCAAAAGCTCCCCGCTTTTTTCTTCTTCAAGCGCCTATCTAAGCATGCTCGATGAACGGTTCCACTCCGGGAAGGGTTTTTCCCTCGAAGAATTCAAGACTTGCTCCTCCACCGGTAGAGACATGGCTGACCTTTTCGGCAAAGCCAAGCTCGTTGACGGCGGCTGCGCTGTCACCGCCTCCGACCACAGAGAGAGCCCCCTCCCTGGTGGCTTCGGCCATGGCCTCACATACCGCACGAGTTCCTGCCGCAAATGGAGAAAGCTCAAAAACACCCATTGGGCCATTCCAAAGAATTGTCTTCGCCCGGGTCAGGATTTTCGCAAAGCGCTCGCACGTCTCCGAGCCGATATCCAATCCCATCTCCCCCTCGGGAATGGCATCAACGGAGACCAGAGATATTGGAACGTCAGCCTTGCACTCTTTTGCAACAAGAACATCCACGGGAAGATGAATCGCGATGTTCTTTTTTTGCGCAAGCGCCAACATTTCCTCCGAAAAGGAAAGTTTCTCCTTCTCGCAGAGAGAATTGCCGATGTTCTTTCCCATGGCTTTCAGAAATGTGAAAGCCATGCCTCCCCCTACGAGAATGGAGGAAACTTTGTCCAGCAGATGTTCAATGACCCCGATTTTGTCAGAAACTTTCGCTCCGCCCAAGACAAGCACAAAGGGCTGCCTCGGAGTATCACGCACCTCTCCGAGAAATTCCACTTCCTTCGATAAGAGTTTTCCCGGATAGGAAGGCAACACCTCCGCGACACCTCTTGTGGATGCATGCGCCCGATGAGCGGCGCTAAAAGCATCCATAATAAAGGCATCAAAGGGGACGGCGAGATTCCGTGCGAATTCTTCGTCGTTCTTCTCTTCCTCCGAATAAAAGCGAACATTCTCCAGAACAACGAAACTTCCACGGGAACACTGCGTCATGGCGCTCTGAACAGCATCACCGACACAGTCGTCACAAAAAGCGACATTCCATCCCGTTAATTCCCGAAAATATTCCGCCACCGGCCTCAAGGAGAACGAGAGGTCTTTCTTGCCTTTCGGCCGGCCAAGATGCGAAACCAAGGCTATTTTCGCCCCGGCATCTTTCAGCAGGCGAAGTGTCTCTAAATGTGCCCGAATCCGAGTATCGTCGGTCACGCGTCCCTCTTTCATGGGAACGTTGAAATCAACCCGGACGAGAACGTTTTTCCCTTGAAATTCCTCAGCATTGATCTGCCGAAGCTTCATGAGTACGACTCCCCTCCTCCAATTTCCTCAATGAAGCCTGTCTTTAGAATCCCTTACGAACCATGTAATTCACAAGGTCAATGATGCGGCAGCTATATCCCCATTCGTTGTCGTACCATGCGAGAACTTTCACCATTGAATCGACCACCATGGTGTGAAGCGGGGCAAAAATTGAGGAATGGCTATCACCAACAAAATCCATGGAGACAAGATCCTCCGGTTCATAGGCCAAGATGCCCTTCAAGGGGCCTTCGGCGGCAACTTTCATGGCCGCATTGACTTCCTCCGCCGTCACATTCTTTTTGAGCAGTGCGGAGAGGTCCACCACGGAGACGTTCGGAGTCGGTACACGCAGAGCGAATCCGTTCAATTTTCCCTTCAGCTCCGGAAGAACTTTTCCAATGGCTTTGGCAGCGCCTGTGGTGCTGGGAATGATGGAAACAGCCCCTGCCCTTCCACGGCTGGGCTTTTTGTGGGGGAAATCAAGAATTGTCTGATCGTTCGTATATGAATGAGCAGTTGTCATCAACCCGTTTTCGACACCGAAGGACTCGTGCAGAACTTTAACTACGGGCGCAAGACAATTCGTCGTGCACGACGCATTCGAGACGATATGGTGCTTTTTCGGGTCGTAGACCTGTTCATTCACTCCCATAACTACCGTCACATCTTCTTCTGTAGCCGGAGCGGAGATGAGGACTTTCTTTGCCCCAGCGGCAATATGTGCCTTGGCTTTCTCCGCATCGACAAATTTCCCCGTGGATTCGATCACGATATCGACACCCATGTCTTTCCAGGGAAGCTTCGCGGGATCCTTTTCCGCAAGGACTTCTACTTTGGTTCCCGCAATGAGCAGTACGTTGTCTTCGCAGGCTACATCACCAGCAAAACGCCGATGTACTGAATCATATTTAAACAGATAAGCAAGGCTTTCGGGGGGGGCAAGGTCGTTCACCGCAACAACATCGAAAAGCTGGTCTTCAACGGTACCATGCTGAAAAAATGCCCTCAGTGTCAATCTCCCGATACGGCCAAAACCGTTGATTCCCACGCGTATTTTGTTCATGATCAATCCCTCCTGACTCAAGCTGAAATTCGCTGGAACTACCCTGCTGCCGCCAAGCTCCGAAACTCCGTTGGAACGGGAAGAGAACATGAAGCGGAAGCATAGCCCAGCTACGCCCCCGCTCTCTCGCCTCACAAAGGGTTCTTACAGAAAAGAACAACGCTTTTCGTCTTGAGCTCATCAACGGTGATCTTCAAGGGAAAACCATGTTTTCATAGTACATGGTGCTCGTGATTTTGGCAAGACGGCATTGCCGTTTGAAATCGGCACGTTTCATGCACCTTCCAAAGCTACACCGGGCGAAAGTACTTCAGGAACTTCTTCCAAACAGCAAGCGCTCAAAGCAAAAGAACAAATGTTCCCCACCCGCAGAAAAACCAAGCACAATTCGGACACGCCGAGAAGGGGGCATCCCACAGACTGTGTCTCATTTTTCCTCCTCAGTCCCCATCCCTGCCCAGCGGCTGAGTTTGTTCCAGCGGTATTCCACAGTACTCTTGCTGACAGGTCTGGAGAGCATTTGTCCTAACTCCTTGAGGGTCAGACTGGGGTGTTGGAGACGAAGTACCACCAATTCTTTCAAGTCGTCGGGAAGATACTCGAGAGCATTCATCTCCACAAGCCTTTTTGAAAGTGCAATGTGCCTGGCAGCGGCCTCCAGGCTCTTCCGGATATTCGCGGAGTCACAGTTGACGATCATGTTTGCCCGCTCCCGTAAGGAACGCACCCTGGCGTTTTGTTCCAACAAGGTTACTGTCTTCATCAACCCCAGGCACCCGAGAACACGGCTGATCGTCTGCTGGTCACGCACAAGCCATTCAGCGCGTTGGCCTCGCCGCCTCGACGATGCCCGGACATTCAAGCCTCTCAGAACCCCCTGAAGACGAAGACGTACCTGGTCCTCCTGCGGTTGTTTCAACGCAAGGTAATAACCAAAACGGGGTAAGTAGAGCGAGCCAAGATTTCCCCAAATGCCCCTAAACCAGGAAACAGACCTTGGGAAAAGCTTTTTGAAGGCTTCGGCGTTTCGCTCCCGCACCTCGGAATAAAGACCATCAGGAAGTGTCAGAAGAATTCTCCCGTGCTTCTCCCGAGGCACTGAAAGCAATTCTCCGAGTTCCTGCAAGCCCTTCCAGGAGGAACTGCTCCAAAGCCTCCGCAATCTGCGAAAAACCCAGAGACGTCGACTTCCAAGATGGATTTTATCCTTCCCATTGGACGGAGAGGACAACATCTCCATTCCCGAGAGAATTCCATCAATTTCTTCCTGTGTTTCCTCCGCTCTTTGAGGAAAAAGTACCCACTCGTCCCAAAGTCGGTTCGTCAGTTTTTCCACGTTTGTCTCTCTTGGGATTCACGGGTGATACGGACGATTGCTTCCGCGAGGCTGTGGCTCTGATGGCGGACCGTCTCCTCTTTGTTCAAGGCGAGAAATGAACCGACAACAACATTTATACCCTTCCGACACATTTTTTCGAGCTCCTCTTCCCCGAGATGAAGCGGACGTGCTCCTGCCGACGCGTAGCGCTTCGCCACCGCTTCGGGGACCTGGTCTTCATTGGCAAGAACATAGTCAGGATAGCGACGTGTCGTGCGGGCGATCCATTTTACATGATCGAAGATGCTGAATGTTTCCGTCTCGCCCGGCTGCGTCATGAGGTTTGACACGTACACGACAGGCGCAGGGCTTTTTCGTATCGCGGAAGCAACTGCGGGAAGCAGGAGATTCGGCAGAATGCTCGTGAAAAGACTACCGGGACCCAGGACGATCACTTCTGCCCGTTCCACCGCGGAAAGGACGTCCGGAAGAGGTATCGCTCCGGGAGGCTCAAGCCATATCTGTTCTAATTTCATACCATTGAGCGAAATATCGAGCTCGCCCTTGACGTGAAGATTTTCCTTGGTTCGCCCGTGAAGACTCACCGCCTCGGTCGTCACAGGCAATACCCTACCACGGATGGCGAGCAGATTGTTCATTTCCTCCACCGCGAGGCGGAAATCTCCAGCAAGTTCAGTAGCAGCAAGAAGAATGAGATTGCCCAAGCTGTGCCCGGCCAATTCGCCCCGATCAAATCGAAAGCTAAGAAGACGATTGAGAGCACTGTCGTCCTCGGCAAGGGCAACCAGGCAATTCCGGATGTCTCCAGGAGGAAGAACACCCCATTCCTGGCGAAGTCTTCCCGAGCTTCCCCCCTCGTCGGTGACCGTGACTACCGCAGTGAGATTTCTCGTGAATCCTTTGAGTCCCCTCAACAGCGTGGACAGGCCGGTCCCGCCCCCGAAGGCGACAATTTGCGGGCCCATGGAAAGACGTATCTCCCTGGCTTTCGCCATAACATCGCGCTTTGAGTGGTTTCGTCGTTTGTTCCATCGCTCAAGAAGCATTCTGAGGATGGATATTCCGATCCCCCCCGCGACGATGCCGAGCGCAAATTCCACCCAAGATGGCATCTACCAACGTGCCTCCTTATCGATGTCTCGGTGGCGAACGGTACATACCCACCCCTTTTCTCGAAAATGGGCGCCTATCCATTCCGCCACAGCGACGGATCTATGCCTTCCTCCGGTACATCCCACCCCGACATGCATCTGCATTTTCCCCGTGTTTCCATAAAGGGGCAATACAAGCTCAAGAAAACCCAGTAAAGACGCCATGAGCCGTTCCGATTCCGGGAGATTCCTGAGATATGTCTGTACCGCATCGTCCCTTCCCGACAGATGCCGCAGTTCCTCACTGTAGTAAGGATTCAGAAGGAAACGGACATCGAAAAGGAAGTCACAATCTTTGGGAACACCATATTTGTACCCGAAGGAACTGACGATAAGTGTGACATGCTCCCGAGAAGAACCCAGCTCCACAAGAATCTTTTCCCGAAATGCTGTCGGCAAGAGGCCGGACGTGTCGAGAACAACATCCGCAATATCCCGAATGGGAGCCAGAACATCTCTTTCCCAGGCAATGCCCTCCAGAATCGGTATTCCGCCAAAAGGATGTCGTCTTCGAGTCGTCTCAAAACGACGAAGCAGTTCCGCGTCATCGGCATCGAGAAAAACAAGCCTGACTTCGGGAATGGAACGGCGCAGAAATCCCATCACCTCGACGAGATCATGCAGAAGTGCCTCGCCTCTGACGTCCACGACAGCGGCAACACCATGTTCCACCGCTGCTTTATGCGCCCGAAGCACATCGAAAAGTTGAGGCAAAAGAGACGGAGGGATGTTATCAATGGCAAACATGCCCTGATCTTCGAGATGATGCAGGGTTGTGGTCTTTCCACTGCCGGAGATTCCCGTAATGATGATGCAGCGAGACACTTTTTCGTCGTTTTCGCCTGGCACGATGATCTCCCAACCTTTTGGCATGAGCCGAATGGATGTTATGAATGGCTGTGATGATGCTTATGCGCACCACAGTCCTTTTCCCAATTCCGGAGAATCTCCACCGCATGGCGAAGAACGGGAGCAACTGCGCCAAAGCATTCCCGCACGCCACGTTCGCTTCCCGGAAAGGAAACAATGAGGGATTCGCCTCGTGCGACGGCGAGACCTCGCGTCAATATCGCCCTGGGTGCGTTCTGCCATGTCAAAGCCCGCATGGCTTCACCGATTCCAGGAACGACACGGGACGCAACGGAGAGGAGGGCCTCCGGGGTCACATCCCTGGCAGCGAGCCCCGTTCCACCAGTCGTGAGGACCAAATGGCAGTCATCTTCATCTACCCATTGCTTTATCGTTCCGGCAATGATGTCTTGTTCATCAGGAACGATACCACGTTGCCGGACAATGCCGCCGATGTCGAGAATGAGTTCCTCAAGAGCCGGCCCTGCCGTGTCGATTCGCTCACCTCTGCTCCCCTTGTCGCTGATGGTGAGAACGCCGACAGAAAGAGGACGAAGCGGCGATAATTTCTGGGACAACGTCAAGAATCCCGAGCGGAGAATCTCCACTTCGCATGACGCCGGTGAACACTGCACTACTCGAAGAAAACATTCCTCTTCGTCATCCTCGGGTTTGAGAAACACGCCTTCTTCCATCTGAGGAAAACAAGAGAGAATCACATGTAAATCGTCTCCCTCGGCTGTCAAAGGATTTCCCGGAGGCAAAAGCACTATCTTTCCGGGAGATCCGTTGATTGCGGAGAGCCCTTTCGCATTCCGGTGAAGATAGACGACAAAAAAATCCTCAGAATGGCAAGGGCAAACAAGCCTGAGAATACGGGAAGAAGTCATCGGTCCACCTCACATTCGAAAAAACCGCTTTTTCCTCCACTTTTTCGAAGCAGGCGAATGCCCTCGATGCGAATGCCCTTGTCAATACCCTTGCACATGTCATACACGGTCAACGCCGCAAGAGAGACTGACGTCAATGCCTCCATTTCCACTCCCGTAGCCTCCCGCGCTTTTGCGGTGGCGATGATATGGATGGCTAGCTTTTCCCGGTCCATTTCGCAACGGACGGAAACAGCATCAAGATGGAGAGGATGACAAAGAGGGATCAACTCGGATGTTCGCTTGGCGCCTTGGATTCCCGCCAGTTCGGCGATTTGCAACACATCACCCTTTGCCACGGCATTGTTCTCGACTGCGTCATACACGTTCCTCGGAAGATGCACCCATCCCTCGGCGGTCGCCTCGCGTTTCGATGGGGCTTTTCCCTCGATATCCACCATTACGGGATGACCTTCCTTGTCAAGATGATTAAAAACCATGTTTATCCTCCAATACGCGACATGTGTCTTTCGCCATCAAGCAAATCTTTCCAACACCTTGGTTTTTCTTGTGCCACTCTCACGATCAGCTCTTTCACCGCATTTCGCTCTCGTGTTCGCAAAGGAAGAAAGAGAGGGGTTCCTTTTCGGCTGAACAGACAGGATCTGATTTCTCCGTCAGCGCTGAAACGGAGTCGATTACAGGTATCGCAAAAATGATGCGTCACCGCCGCGATGATCCCGATTCGCTGTGCCGTTTTCTCATGGCGGAGATACATTGCAGGCCCTTCGCTATGATCTTTTTTTTCGATGAAATGCCACATATCCGGCTCCGGGAGGCGCTGAAGGATTATTTCTGCCGGAAGAAAACGTCCTTCGCTCCAGACATCTCCATCCAAAGGCATGAACTCAATGAAACGCAGTAGAGCTCCTATCTCACGTGCATACTCCAAAAGAGGGAGGATTTCTCCATCGTTGAATCCCTGAATAAGGACCGTATTGATTTTTATTGAAATCCCCGCAGAAGCCGCACGTGCGATTCCCCGAAAAACCTGCCGAAGATCTCCTCCCCGAGTGACGAAGGTGAACTTTTCCGGATCAAGCGTGTCCAAACTCACATTGACTCCTGAAAAACCTGCATCCACAAGAATTTCGGCGTACTTTTCCAAGAGAATCCCGTTGGTCGTCAGAGCAAAGCGCAGGTTCGGAAAGGTTGGTTTCAGCATCGCCAGGAAGGAAGCGATACCCTTGCGGACAAGAGGCTCTCCACCAGTAATGCGGATTTTTCTGATGCCCAGATCCTGGAGAATGTCTATGAGAAAGAGCACGTCCTCGTAGGTGAGGATATCGTCATGCGCAATCCAAGGTATCCCTTCTTCCGGCATGCAATAACGACATCTGAGATTGCAACGATCCGTGATGGAAAGCCGGGCGTAATCCAAACAGCGTCCCAGAGAACCGATCAGGCTGGCCATCGGTAGCCTCCAAGCAGTTCCACCCGATGCTTCCACTCGGAATTCTGAAGACAGACGAGAAGTATCTCTATGCCAGGATGCGAAAGATATTTCTCCGGGATAATCAATTCGTAGGGTTCTTCAGCAAGGGGAAGGAAATCCAGGCCAAATGCATCAGCGGCAGCCTTGATTCCAAGAGCGGCATCAGCAGATCCCGAGGCAACCCGAGAGGCTGCGTCGAGATGCGTCGTGCACACCACGCCATATCCCTTCACATTCTCCGGAGAAACACCTTTCTCTTGCAAAAGAGCGTCCAGCAGAACTCTTGTGCCCGCTCCAGGCTGGCGGTTGGCGATACGAACCGTTTCTCTCGAGAAATCCTCCACGGAAAAGATACCTTTCGGGTTGCTCCGGGGCACAAGGATTCCCTGCATCCGCCAGTAGATCAGCACACGTTTCCAGGCACCCTCCTGAAAGCGCCGTATGAACGGGGTATTGTACTCCCCCGTCTCCGGGTCGAGCAAATGACATGCTCCGACATGTCCTTCGCCACGGCGCAGTGCTGCGAGACCACCCAAGCTTCCCACCGAACGAATGACCATATCGCCCCCACGATCCCGCAACAAGGGGAGGAGGTGCTCCAACGCAGGATCATTCGATCCCTGAAAGAGAATTCTCGTTTTCCAGGAAATATCTTTCGTGAGAAAAACATTGACGAGGGCCTCCTTCGGGAGTTCAAACTGCTCCGGAGGAAGAAGCGTGAAACCATCCGCCTCGGCCATTGCCCACATGACGCTGGATCCGGAAGGCAAAGGAACGGCATAACGAGCCCCATCCAATTCGACACCTTTGACGCGTAGCCATTCCGCGATCCCCTGGGGAGAGGAATGGGGCATAAGGAGCTTCATAGGTTCAGGAACGGCCCGAAGAGCCTCCCGGAGAAGATCCCCTTCGGCGGGTACCTGACCGAACAAGAACCAACGGACGAGAGGATAGAGGATGCTCCAGGCGACCACGGCCGAGGACATGGGAAAACCTGGAAGGCAGAGGACCGGGGTGTCCTGCACCATGCCGAGAATGGCCGGGCGTCCCGGCTTCATGCGAAGCCCCTTGAAAAGGATCGTCCCCAACGATGCCAACACCGCTTCGGCATGATCTCTCTTGCCCTTCGCGGTTCCAGCACCTATCAACACAATGTCCGATCGTTTCACTCCATCGAGCACGGCCTCCTCAAGGCGGCCCCTGTCATCGGCGACAATCGGACAAATCGTGCAGGGAACTCCCCACTCACGGAGAAATCCGGCTATCATCGTGGAGTTGGTCTCCGCAACACGACCTGGAAGCGGCACGTCCTCCATTTTTTCCGGCGTTTCTATTTCATCACCGGTGGGAATCATGGTGACGACAGGTGGTTCCGAAAGAGAAAGGTCCAGAACGCCTGCGGCGAGGAACAACGCGGCGGACATGGGAGTTACTCGTTCGCCCCTCTTGCCGATAATCTGCCCTCGCATGACGTCTTCCCCCACCGGGCGAACGTTGGCCCCCAGGGGGAGACTCTTGTAAATTCGAAGGGTACCATCGGAGAGAGGTGACGCATCCTCTACCATCAACACCGAATCGAATTCCTCGGGAACAGGATTGCCCGTGTTGACCCACAGGCACGACGTGGCGTCGATCTCCACAGGCGAGGAGGCACTCGCCCCCTTGGTCCTCGCGGCAGAAAGCGCATATCCATCGACGGCCGACGCCTGATAGTGGGGGACATTGCGCCTGGCCAGCACATCCTCTGCGAGGACGCGTCCCTGCGCATCCCGGCAAAGAGTCTTCACGACACGTCGACGCAGGTGCGGAAAGACTTCGCCGCACAATATTTCCATCGCTTCCGCCAAGGAAATATGTTCCCTCTGCCTTGATTCCTCGTGCCCAGGCTCTGCTCCGGATTTCATGGCAACCAAATTTCCACCACCTCTCCCCGCCGTGCTGTTTCCCGATTCTCCGGGAGGCGCACTAAGCCCTCCGCGCTGGAAAAGGAACCGACAAAACCGGATTTGCTCGCAATGGGATAAACAAGACCATCTTTCAGGAAAATCGGAAAAAACTCCTCCACACCTGTTCTGCCCACTATGTCATCTCCCAGAGAGAGAAAGAGCGTTCTTCGTGCCCGGTTCGAGACGCCGGCCAATGCGTCTAGTAAGGGAAGAAGAACGGCAAGCGCTACGACCGTACAGGAATGAGGATGCCCGGGAAGGCCCACGAGAAGTTTTTCTCTCTTTATATCCCCTGCAATAAGAGTTGGTTTTCCAGGGCTCATGTTGAGACCGCGCACGATCAAACCCGGCAAGGGGAAAGAGGCGAAGAGGTCGGAGCAGAGATCACGGCTGCTCACCGAGGAGCCTCCACTGAGGAGAAGAACCTGGCATTGCTCCAGTCCCTTCTCAACGGCATGGCGGAGAGAAGACTCATCGTCGCGCACAATTCCGAAATAGGAAACGGAAAAACCGTATTCCCGAAGAAGTGCCTGCAACATCCAGCCGTTGGCATCCCGAACAGCCCCAGGGGCAAGAGGAGCAGTTTCCGGAGAAACGATCTCGTCACCCGTACTGAGGATACCAATCCGAAGCACCTTGCACGGTACAGATACAATACCCAATGTCGCAAGAAGGCCCACTGTTCTATAGTCGATCCGCGTTCCCTCCTTGAGGACGACGTCTCCTGGAGCATATTCCTCGCCTTGAAGAAGGACGTTTTCGCTCTCCTGAAGGGAGCGACGGACTTCAAGAAGGGACGCGTTGCGATCTGTATCTTCCAGCATGATTACCGCATCATATCCCTTTGGCAATACCCCTCCCGTATAAATCCCCGCAGCGGTATAGGGAAGTCCCTCCTGCAACGGAAGCACACCCATAGGGACATCAAACCGCACGTCCAAAAAAACAGGAGAAGAGGATGAAGCGCCGATCACATCGGCGCTTCTCACCGCATATCCGTCCCGAAGGCTTCGGGAAAAAACGGGAGTCGCCTCCTGCGTACGAATGTCTTCGGCAAGAAGTTTCCCCAGAGAATTTTGCAGGGGAAGAAATTCACTCTCTATTTTCCAGGGAAAACCCAAGGATGCGGCAACTCTTTCCAGGGCCTCCTTCCGCGAGGACAACGCATGCACGAAACCCGCCATGCCGAATCGCTCCTTACAGTGATTTTTAAGAGACGTTCAATTCTGAGGAACGACATAGGTGGGATACCCAGACGCCTTCAGTTTTTTCTCCAGTTCGAGGGCTTCACCGCGGCTTTTCCCCGCGACGATCCGCACGCGATAATACAACACACCTTTGACATCTCCCTGAGCGACGAACACTGTATATCCTTCTTTGCGTGCTTTGCCCGCCAGTTGTTCCGCCTGCCCCTTATCGGTAAAGGCGCCAATTTGAACAGTCCAGTTTCCGCTTGTGGGAGGCGGTATCGTTGTTGTTACCGGTTTTCCACTCCCCGGAACAGGTTTTGCCGGTACAGCAGTTTGCTCGACTGCCTGCTTTTGTCCATTCGTTTTTGTGGAAGGTGTAACGCCTGTGGCCTGTGACTGTCCGACAGGGATGGCGACAGGTCCATCTCCATTCTGTACGGAAGCAGTGTTGGAAGCAGAGGGATTGTCCAATTCTTCAGGCTGGAGAGAACGTGTGGGAGTTGCAGTGACGGAACGGGATACCTCGGGCTGATAAAGAGAACCGCCTTTCGACGTGGGCAGAAAGAACAGTTTCACTCCAATCACAAGAAGTCCCACGGCAATGATGCCGACGATGGGCAACATCAATTGCCCGAAAGCGAACATTGGACGCCTCATTTTATAACGCCTGCTCCTTCGTGCGTTCATCAAAGATTCACCTCCGAAATGATCGCACCGGAAAGGTTCTGGGAGCCGCTGCACACCTCATATAGAAAGAATCTTTCGCGTGCTTTCTCGTCTCCGGTACAAATCGGATTTCTGCCAAGGGCAGCTCACCAAAGGCACGTCGCACTAAAGCACTGTCAAAGGGAGAAGCTCTGGAGAAGGAGTCCCGAGAAAAGCCACAAACGGCGCCCGTTCTCTTTCTCCCCATTGGAGCAGACGTTCACTGTCCCCGCATGCGAGATGCGCGATGGTATATTCCAACACGGCCTCCCGGGCACTTCCGGGGCGAAACGTACACCCGCCCCGCCCTTTGACGCTCCGAATGGATCGTTCAACAAGTTGAAGTCGACGCTTCGCTTCCTTTTCTCCCACAAAAGGCTGCGCATTCCATGGCGTGAACGGTTTCGGCACAAACGTGTTCACGGAGAGCACGACATCAAGACGTAGTTTTCCTTGGATGATTTCGACCAGATCACCAATGGCTCGGAGATCCTCGTCGGTCTCTCCGGGAAGCCCTGTCATGAAATAAAGTTTCACCTTGCGGATTCCTGTTTTTTTTGCCATTTCAAGATTTCTGAGGAGAAGCGCATTATCGAAATGTTTTCCGCACTGTCGACGCAACGTATCGTTCGCAGCCTCGGGTGCCACGGTAATACTGGTATGACCACCCTTCACGAGAGCCTTTATCATCCCTTCCGTGAGATTGTCCACTCGGAGGGAAGCGAACGAAACTCCTTTGTTCCTTTCCGCCAAAGCGTTCAATAACGCATCCAAGTCATCGTAATCTCCGGCCTCCGGGGTCACGAGCCCTACTCGTGCAACGTCGGGAGGGCAGGTTTCAAGGAAGTCCAGAAGCGTCTCCATCCTCCGCCGCCTCGGCTTCGAGTAACACACGGGAAGGGTGCAGTAGGAGCATTTCCTGAAGCATCCCCGCTGCAGCTCAAGCAGAAACGTCTCCCCGAACACGCTCTCCGGTGTCGTCCAGAGGCTGCTTCCGGGAAACATATTGAGATCGGGGACAGTGCTGCGCATGAGCGTAACGGCATTCCCGCTTCGCAACAACGGAACATGTACGGGCGGGACAAAAAAAGCCGGGCTGGAAGCTAACGCTCTCCAAAAGGACGACCTGTCTCCACTTCGGAGAAAACGCCTGCTTTCCTCCACCAAAAATGGAATGACCGTCTCGCCCTCGCCAAGAACGACAAAATCCGCCATGGCCGCAAAAGCCATTGGATTGATACCACAAAGAGCCCCTCCGACTCCGACGAGAGACCGGGATGACGCCATTCGATCCTCCCAACGGAGCGGTACGTTTCCCGCAACAAGAGCCTTGACGAAATGGAGGAGATCCGCCTCATAGGAAATACTTGCCGTAACGATTGGAAACGAATCAAGACTCCTTCGATTTTCCATAGAGAAAAAGGGGGCGGAGGTCCCAAAAAAACGCTCCACCCCCACTCCAAGCGATTTGAGCATCCTCACGACCAAATGCAAACCGAGATTCGCCATTCCCACCGAATAGGAGGCGGGGAAAAACAACGCCCAAAGAGGATCTCCCCCTTCTTTGAGAGGGATCAGGAGCCTTTCCCTTCCNGGCTGNAATTTTGAGAATGCCCTACTGCTCTTTTTCGTCTCTGTCGTCATTCGTCCCTTTCAAAAAAGCGAGGGGATGTTCTCTCACCGGAAAGCAAGAGACGCATCGTTATTTTGGATTCTTCCGTCGCCTCACGACGGAGGGGATGTCAAGATCGCTGCGTGGCATATCCTTGATGCGAAAGAGATCGTCCTCAAGGACCGAACGGACCTCCGATTCCTCCAGTTCAATGCGCCCCTTGCCTCGAGTGTTTTTCCCCGGCGCAATCCCTGTCGGAGCGCCACCAGTAGGTGAAAATCCCGTGGCAATGACCGTTATTTGTATCTTATCCTCCATCTGAGGATCAAGAACATGTCCCCAAATGATTGTCGCATCCTCATCGGCCGCCTCGGTGATAACCTGCGCAGCCTCCTGGACTTCGACGATGCCGAGATTGGGACCTCCTGTGACGTTAAACAGGATTCCCTTGGCTCCGTTCATGGGGTTCTCCATAAGGGGACTGTTGATGGCGGTACGGGCAGCCATGGCTGCTCTTCCGTCGCCATGTGCCTCTCCGATTCCCATGATCGCAGATCCTGCATTGCTCATGACGGTTCTCACATCGGCAAAATCAACATTGACAAGCCCGGGACGCAGAATAAGATCCGTCACACCCTGTACCGCCTGGCGCAAAACCTCGTCTGCAAGCTTAAAGGCCTCGGAAAGAGGCGTGTTTTTGTCTGCGATCTGCAAAAGCCTGTCGTTCGGAATAACAATGAGGGCATCGACTTTCTCTTTTAAAGTTTGAATGCCCGCCCCTGCGTGATTCGTTCGCCTTCGCCCTTCAAACGCAAAAGGACGAGTTACCACTGCAACGACGAGAGCACCGGATTCCTTCGCCGCCTCGGCAATGACAGGAGTGGCACCTGTTCCCGTGCCCCCCCCCATTCCTGCGGTGAGAAAGACCATATCCGCACCCTGAAGAAGTGCTTTGAGTTCATCGAGCGACTCTTTCGCCGCCTTAAAGCCAATTTCCGGATTCGCTCCTGCACCAAGACCTCTCGTGAGCTCAGTGCCAAGCGCAATCTTCGATTCGGCCTCTGACCTTTCAAGATGCGCCATGTCGGTATTGGCGGCAATGAACTCCACACCGGCGATACCGCTACGGATGATATGGTTGAGCGCATTATTCCCTCCACCACCGACACCAACGACCTTGATGACTTCGCGGTATTGCCGGTGCATTCTGTCAATCTCAAACATATCGCCAATGCCTGCCATTCCGCCAACCCCCTGTGACACGATCTGGTGGGTAAACCGCAACTCTTTAAAATAATTCTTTCAATGCTTTCTTTATGGAATCGATGATGCCGCGAAAAGATGTCCCGCCCTGAGATGATTTTTTCACCCCGGCACTTCGATTCGTCCGCTCACCTGAAACCGGCGCTCCGGGAACAGACAAAACCGGCTCCAGATACCGAAACGCGTTGCGCTCCTTTTCGAGCACATAACGGATGACACCTGCGGCCGCCGCATACTCCAAACCGTTTCTTCCCGGAGGCATGCGATGGATATCGAGCGGTTGAGCAATTCTCACAGGGAGATCCACTACCTGGGAGATGAATTGATCAATCCCGTCCGTCTTCGCAACTCCTCCTGTGAGGACAATGCCGGCGGGAAGCATGGTCACGCCGGATTCNGCGATTTCTTTGGCGACAAGTGTNCCGAAAAGTTCTTCAAGCCTGCAGGCGATGACATCCACAACCTCTTTAACCGTGCAGACGAACCGTTTGCCTCGATTTTCGAATTCCAACTCATCCACAAGCGATTCGGGATTCTCGTCGAGCGAAACTTCCCGCTTCACCGCTTCTGCCTTACTGATAGGAATCCGTAAGACGCAGGCCAAATCGTTGGTGATATGATCTCCACCGACGGGAATCACTGAGAGACGCTTCGGTTTTCCTTCGGCATACACGGCAACGCCCGTCGTGCCTCCTCCGACATCCACCACCGACGCTCCAGCCAGGGCCTCTTCATTTGTGAGAACTCCCAATGCACCGGCCAAAGGTTTGATGATCATTCCCTGGACGCGGAGTCCCGCCCTCTGCACGCAGGTAACCACGTTCTGCACCACCGCCGTGGGCAAGATGATGGACTGCAACTCCATCTCGAGCCGGACTCCCGTCATGCCAAGAGGATCGTCGATACCGCTGTGTCCATCAATCGAATATTCAACGGGAATTGTATGAAGAATGCACTGATTGGAAGCTACGTTCACCTCTGTTTGCGCAGCCTCAATGACGCGCTCGATATCCTGAATGGTCGTCTGCCGTGGAACACGACCAAGGGATATCATGCCCCGAGAACGAATGCTCGTCACGTCGCTTCCGCCAAAAGAGACCGTAGCTTCCGCGATGGGAAGACCGACCATGTTCTTCGCATCCTCAACGGCATGACGTACGGACTGCACCGCCTGCTCGAGATTGACAATAAGGCCTTTCCGAATACCCCTGGAAAGAGCCTGTCCAATCCCTATGATCTGAGCCTCACCGGACGTGCCGTCTCTTTCGGCGACAACGACCACAACCTTACTTGCTCCTATGTCCAGCCCCACAAGGAGCTCAGGCTCCGCGATCACGGCATCATCCGCTCCCTTCCCCGCTCTCTTCCATAAATGCGGGCGTCGTGTCATTCGTAGTTCTTCCTCACGACGATTTTATCATCATATGTGGCATCTACGAGATAGACGGCATCCTGCTGCGGCGTAAGGTCCCGCACGATAACATCCACCGCTCCCTTCAAATCCTCCCAACGCTGATCTCGGCCGTCCATCACCAGAAGAATACGCCGTCCTTCCAGTGTCATCCGAAGAGTGACGATTTCAGTACCGCTTCTCTTGTGTACTGCCCATTCTTCGAGAAGCGGAAACCATCCGATGAGCTGCAACGTCTTCTTCCAGCTTTCCAGCATTCCAAGAGGTAATCGCGACCGAAAAATTTGACGATCCTCAGGAACAACCGCCTGCGGTGACGGCATTTCTTCGCCCCACAACAACGCGGGCCCTGATGGTCGCCGAATGCCCTTTACGATGTTATTCTCCGGCAGATCTGTCGACCACAAAAGACCTTCCTCGTCCACATACCATTCTTTTCCCTGCCAACGAAGGACGAACCAAGGGGCCAGGGGACGGCACTTCCATTCGAAAAAGCCCCATCCGGTAAGGGAAATCCGCGTCCGAAGAGGGTACATGCTTTCCAGGTAATCCGCCATATGTTTCGCATGAAGCCAGAAAAGAAGCCAATTACGCTTTTCTGTATCGGGAATGAGCGACAATAACTCAACTTCTGAGATGCCTATTTGAAGCGACATGCGCAAACCGCGAAGGCGGAAAAACTGGAAGTGCTCCTCCGCAGCACAGGCAACCCCTCCCAAAAAAGCGACCAGGAGAAACCATAATTTAATCTTTTTCCAAGAAACCCCATTCATCTCCCAAGAATCGCACTTCTGGTTCCAAAAGAATGCCACAGGCCCGATAAACCCGACGGCGGCACTCTTCTACCAAGGTAACAATATCCGCTGCTCTGGCATTTCCTCTGTTCTCTATGAAATTCGCGTGGCGCACAGAAACTACTGCGTCGCCACATCTCATCCCTTTGCATCCTGCCCGATCAAGTAGCTTTCCAGCAAATTCACCGGGAGGATTCTTGAACACGCACCCTGCCGTTCTCACATTATGAGGCTGCCCTCGACGTAAATTCGCGTAATGAAGAAAATTCCTTCGTATCGTCTCCCGATCGCTCTTACGAAGAAGCATGCCGCACCGGGAAATCACACGCAACGAATTCGAAAGACCGCAAAAGCGATACGCCCAGACAATTTCTTTGCCCTCGTGGCGAACGCGTTCTCCGTCCGGTTCGACTGTCTCCACCCATTGAACGAGTTCACCAATGTAACGCTCTCGGGAACCCGCATTCCCCATAAGAGCCCCACCGATTGTACCTGGAATTCCCGTGAGAAACTCACTTCCGCTCAGCTCTTTTCGGCAGGATTCCCCCAGCCAGTGCGAGAGAGAAACTCCGGCACCCAGGACACATTCCACATACCCATTCCCTTTTTCCTCGAAAAGAACAGAATCAAGCCCTCGGGTGCAAAGGACAAGCCCCTCCAGCCCCTCGTCCGGAATAAGAACATTGCTTCCGCCTCCAAAAATCCACAGAGGAAATTCTTGTTTACTCCGGACCTTCAAAATCGAGGCAAGCAATTTTTCTTCTTTCGGGCAACAAAAAAATTCTGCCGCCCCGCCCACTTTCCATGTGGTATAGGCTCCGAGCTCTTCATTTCTGTGAAAGACGGCGCCGAACTCGCGCTCAAGCACCGACGACCATTGCATTCTCGAAGACTCCCTCCCGTAACGCTTGCAAGAGTCTCGGGCCGAGAAGGCATACATTCCCGGCACCTATGGTCAAAATGACATCACCACTGCGAACAAGCGCAGTTATCTGTTTTTGCACATCCTTCATGTTTTGACAGAAATGACAGGCATGCCCCTCGCATTCCATCGCATCGGCGATGAGCACTGAGGAAACGCCATCCGTCTGTTCTTCATCCGCTGGATAGATGGGCAGGAGAAAGACTTCGTCTGCAAGAGGAAGAACTTTGGCAAAATCGCCGAACATGGCAGCTGTGCGGGTATATCGGTGAGGTTGAAATATCGCAATGAGGCGATGGCCTGGGAAAATACTCCGAACCGCCCGGAGAGTGGCCGCTATCTCGTTCGGGTGATGACCGTAATCGTCGTAGATCTGCACATCTCCGATACTTCCAACATACTGCAACCGTCGTTTGGCACCGCGAAAGACGCGCAGTGCCTTTTTCGTCACGGCAAAGGGAATCCCCAAAGTATCGGCAACCGCGCATGCGGCAAGGGCATTCAGAACATTATGCTCGCCCGAAAGCCCTAAAACGATATCCCCCATGGGAACTCCATTCTTATGCGCAATAAAGGAAACACCTCCGCCCTGTATATGGTGGACGTGCGTGGCTCCCCAATTCCATCCCTTTCCCCATCCGTACGTAAGAATGTTCTTTCCTTTCACGTGCGGAAGAATAGCCGCCACACCGGGATCCTCGGCACAAAGAACGGAAATGCCTTCTGGTTTGACATGCCCGAGAAAACGAACGAAAGCATCCTTGACACTGTCCAGATTCGGGTAGTGGTCCACATGATCCCAGTCAACATTCGTCACAACAGCCATCTGACAATGAAAAAGCTCAAAGGAACCGTCGCTTTCATCGAGTTCCGCCACCATGCAAGCTCCACCGCCGAGCTTCGCATTGCCTCCGATATCACAGAGCTCACCTCCAATGGCGAGCGTAGGTGAGAGATCTGCCGTCTCGAGAATTAAGCCTATCATCGAAGATGTCGTTGTCTTGCCATGCGTACCCGCAATACCGATTCCTTGTCTTTCATTGAAAAGCATACTGAGAATTTCAGCTCTCCGCGCAACGGCAATGCCGCGTTCCCGAGCCGTAAGCAGTTCGAGGTTCGTGGGGGCGATGGCGCTGCTATATACCAAAAGCTCCACGCCGTAATTTTCCAGATGGTCTGCGGAATGCCCGAGAGAAACAGGAATGCCTCTTTCGAGAACTCTCTCCACATACGACGTGGACGTCACATCACATCCGCTCACGGCAAACCCCATCTCGTGGAGAAGCCGAGCGAGACCACTCATTCCAGCACCACCAATGCCCATGAGGTGCACGTTATGAAGGCTCTTGAGCATGAGTCCTTGTCCTTCCATTCGGGACATCTCCCTTCATGGTCAACGCGATCACTTTTTCGTAAAGATGTTCACAAATTCTTTCTGATTCTGATGAAGTCGTATCATTGGAGGTTCCGGTTCGACCATGCATCGTTTTCACAACGTGAAGAAGCGCCGCGCCAAAGGCAGCCATGGATTCATTCTCCTGCCAGAGCACCCCTCCGCCGGCATCCACAAAGGCTCGAGCATTCCACAATTGATGCGCGTCACTGGCATGCACCCAAGGAACGACCACACAGGGAATACGTTGATCTTTCATTTCCGCTAGCGTGGATGCGCCTCCTCGAACAATAGCAGCAGTAGCAAGCGAGTAAAATGGCGACGGATCCCAACGCTGAGGAACAAAGACACAGTTCCCCACCACCTTCGGCAAGTTGTCGCCTTTCGTGACGAAAAGGAACGTCCATTCACGAAAAGGGGGCAACTGAGCTATATTACGCACCAATTGCTCCAGTTTCCGGCTTCCCAGCGACCCTCCAAAAATGAGGATCGTCGGTCCCTCCCGAAAAACCACACCGCGCACAAGTGTATTCCATGCCTCGGAATTTTGCAAATGCCGAAACCGCCGCACTGGAACGCCGACACACGTGAAGAAATCTCTCGACAACGGACGACACGCAGACCACCCGCTTAGCACGGGAACCCGAAAAAAAGCCGCCAAGCGAGTGACTTTTCCCGCGTAGGCGTTCTGTTCATGAATCGCCACAGGGACACGGCATAGAAGAGCTGCGAGAAGCATGGGGAAACTCACATATCCACCAAAAAGCAACACCGCGCCGAAATGGCGCTCTTTGAGCAATTTTACGGATGTTCTTACCGCTCCTCCCAAAGCATACCATCTTTGAAGGAGGTTTGTCGCAGAGAAATCCAACGGTGAACCAACTATATTCAGAGAGAGATAGGGGACGCCGCACGCTTGAAAAATCTCTTGCTCCAGTTTCCGTTGTCCGGAGAGAAATACCGGCTGGTGTCCTCTGCAATGTCTTTCCATCCATCCCCCGAAAGCAATCGCGGGCCAGAGATGTCCCCCGGTCCCCCCGGAGACGAGAAGAAAAGGCACGCGCTCTTTCTCCACGTGCTGCGTCACGATCGGCTCTCCCTGGCCAGACGCAAAATAATGCCCGTCCGCATCCAGGCCATGACCAAGGCACTTCCTCCGTAGCTGACAAAGGGGAGTGGTATCCCCGTCAACGGGATAACCTTGGTGACACCCCCCACGTTGATGAGAAGAGGAAGCACGATGGAAAGCACCATTCCCCACAAGAGAGACCGTTCAAATCCCCACGGAAGGAGGATATATACGGACCAAGCCCTCCAAATCCACAGAAAGAACAGAAAGAGAACAAAAAGCGTACCGAGCAGCCCCAGTTCTTCTCCAATGGCAGCAAAGATAAAATCTGTATGTGCCGCCGGAAGGTACTGCAGCTTCTGAAGACCGTGCCCAACCCCCAAACCCCACAAATTTCCGTTGGCAAAGGCAATCAATCCTTGAATGACTTGAAATCCTGTGTTTAATGGATCAGACCAAGGATCAACAAGTGCAAGGATGCGGCGCATGCGATACCCCTTGAAAAGGATCAGAGGGGCAACTGCCAAGAGGGACAGCACACCCGTACAAAGAGGATAAAACCAACCCCAAGCCTCAACGAAAAGCCCCATGGCCAGCGCGAGAAGGAGAAGCGTTCCTCCCATATCAGGCTGCAGAAGCACCAAGGGCAGAGTGAGAAGGACTACTCCCATGCAGCGTCGGAAAGCTTCGCTTCGCTCCTGTTCCTCTCCTGTGATTTTTTTCGCCACGTGAATCACGAGAGTGAAGGCAAGAAGTTCCGATGTCTGGATAGGCAATGGTCCGAGACGAAGCCACCTCCGAGCCCCACCGACAGTCGCGCCGAGAGGCGTGAAAAGCGTAAGAAGCGCCAACATGAGCGCCAATATCCACAAGAGTCCGCTCGTTCTGTACCAAAATCCTACAGGAATGGCATATCCACAGACCATGGCACCCAAAGCGATGAGAAGCCAAACGAACTGTTTGGCTCCGAGAGCATAGGGACTCCCATAAACATCAATGGCCGCCCCGCTGGACGAGGACGCGATCATCACGATCCCGACACCGCAAAGAAGCATCGGAATGAGCCACAGAAGAGGCTCGCGGAGTTTTTCGATAACACCCTCGTTCCGTTGCGCCGCGATCGCTTGAGTGTCCATCTTCGTCACGTCCGAGCCTGAAAAGCCTGAACGATGCGGCGAAAATGCTCTCCCCGTTCTTTGTAGTTGTCATACGCATCCCAACTCGTGCACGCGGGAGAGAGGAGAACCATCATGCCAGGTCGGGCGAGAGACCTCGAAATCATCAAGGCCGTTTCCATATCAGCGGCCCGCTCATATTTGTCATACCCCGCCTCGTCAAGTGCACGACAGATATTTTCTCTTTCGCTGCCCATCACCACTGCTCGTTCGGCATAGTTTCGTACCGCCTCGGCAAGCCCGTCATACGATTCTCCTTTACCCTGTCCACCCAGAATGACGATTTTCGGTTTTTCGAGCGAGGCCAGAGCAGTCACCGTAGCAGCCACGTTTGTTCCCTTAGAATCATCCACGTATTCGACTCCATCGATGGTTGCAACAATTTCGCACCGATGCGGCAAAGAACGAAACGTTTTTAATTCTTCCCTCAAACACTCGGGACGTCCTCCCAAAAGAACCGCCGCCGCCATAGCCATGGCGGCATTTTCTGCGTTGTGTTTTCCTGGAATGGGTACTATCCGCCGATCAAAAAGAAAGATCCTCTCATCGCCCTGGCGCAAAAAACAGGACTCTTTCTCGAAAAAGACCACTTTTTCAAGCTCCTTCGAGTCTTCCCAAGCAAAGGGCACTGTAGGCATTCTCTCGTGGGTCCTGTAGAGAACCTGTTCCCGCTCCTGCCCGATTAAAGCTCCGCCGTCGGCGAGGAGATCGAAAAGTCGGAACTTCGCTTGTATATACTTTTCAAAGGATCCATGCCAATCCAAATGGTCCGGGTCGAGATTTGTAATGATACCAAGATGGACAGCGATATTTTTCGTCCAGTGAAGTTGAAAACTGCTCAACTCCATGACGACATCGTCGTACTCTACATCCGCAATATCGCCAAGAGGAAGACCGATGTTGCCCGCCACGACAACATTTCGTCCCACACCCCGAAGGAGATGCCCCAAAAGGGACACCGTAGTGCTCTTTCCGTTGCTCCCCGTGACAGCGACAAGGCGTCCCCGAAGAAAAGGAGCCACTGCATCGGCTTCCCCGGTCACCCTTATATTTAAAGAAAGCGCACGTTCCACCAAAGGCGCTTTTGGCGACACACCCGAGCTGAGAAGTAATTCGTCACAGGCGCAGGCCCGTTCGGAATGCCCTTCCTCCCACGAGATTCCCTCGCGGAAGAAAAGAGCTTTTGTCGACTCCGAGAGGACTTTCTGCTCCGTAACGAACACTCGTGCGCCTTTTCTTCGGGCAAACCGTGCCAACGACACTCCGCTGACGCCCGCACCTAAAACTGTTATCCTTTTGCCCGCAAACCTTTCCAACACAGTCACAGTCACAGTCACCGTCTCCTTGCCACGCCATCTCCATCAAATCATCGAAAGAGGAGGAATTTCAACAACACAAATGTTGCAAGCATGCCACATACATGAACAATCCAGAAGCGGGCCACGATTTGTGTCTCACTCCAACCCATCAGTTCAAAGTGGTGGTGCAACGGACTCATGCGGAAAATTCGCCTCTGGAAACCTCTGATCGCTAGTATTTGCAGAATCACCGAGGTGATCTCGACCAAAAAGAGAAACGACAGTGGAACAACAAGAATGGGGGTACCCGAGAA